>JGI24508J20089_1000097_pt1 | contig 142790 bp, 149 predicted proteins | sample LinPmetageLP24_FD_20089 | JGI IMG/M metagenome (IMG submission 20089)
CCCTAACCCTAACCCTAACCCTAACCCTAACCCTAACCCTAACCCTAACCCTAACCCTAACCCTAACCCTAACCCTAACCCTAACCCTAACCCTAGCGTCTCAACCAACTGCTGAAAGAACTTTTTACAAATCTTGGCAAAAAAAACAAGAATTTGGTTTTCGTTGTTTTGCTTTTGAAAACAAGCATAGTCAAAAAGCACAAGCTAAGCAATTCATATTAAAGCTGATAAATGGCTATTGAAATTCCCCGGCTTCTTTTATAATCTTCGGCCTTTTTCACGGACTTTCCTACTTAGCATAGCGCAGAAACTTAAGATAGGCGATTTGAAAGGCACGCCGCTAATAATGTGGCAAATTAGGGCTAAATAAAATCGCCGAATGGCATGCTTGAGAGCTAGCTTAGCCCCTTCTTTATCTTCAAGATCTAATGCTTTCATGATCTTATTTATAACTTGGATTTATAAAGTAGTTGGCTGGATAATATCTTTGGAAAGCACTTGGTTTGGCTTAGCTTAGGTGAAGTGGCTGTTCTTGCTATATACTACCTAGTAATAGTATATCACCAGCTGCTTTATAGTGATAAAGTAAGTGATTAGGGTCGACGCGTTTTTAAAATATCGGAACTTATCGGCTTTGCTTGACGCCTTAGCATAAAATTTGTTTAGAATGTTAGCCTACTGCTGTGTTATTTTTTAGTCTGGTGAGGTGTTGCTGCACAATTGGTAGGCGTTTTTTAAGATAGCTTCAGCTGCAACTAGGATTCGGATAAGCTGAGGATCCTTAGCATCCTCATTACCTGTATCAAGCTCTTTCTTTGGCGGCAGCTTGTACGAGCCCCAGATCTCCTCATCCTTCAGCGTTGTTAGGTGATATGGAAATCCCGTTAAGTTATGCAGCCAGGGCACCCTTTTCGATCTTAAATTTCCAATATCTTGGATTACAATTACTTACTTATTAAAATCACATTTCATATTATTGTAATCCTTTTTTAACTTCTTAAACAATTCCTTTTTGGGCTTAATTAGTACAGTCAAATGGGCCGGGTCCGGTGTCTTTACGCTCTTGAGAACAGTAAAATAAATAACCAAGGCATTATTAGCAAAGTAAGTCTGGAGAAGGCAACTTTTCTAAAGCGGCATCAACTTATGCTTCTTCACACTTCTCTTGTCATAGCTAAGTATATGATCTTGCATTCGCAAGAGGCGAATCATATAAAAAGGATCTTTGATGAGATAAAGAAGACAGCGAAATCCCGCATAAACTGGGAGGTGCTCAATTGAAGCAACCGACTGCTTAAGCCTATCCCTCTTCAAGGTCTCTAAATCCCGTAACGTCAATGCATTAATATATGCTAAATAAGCCTTCAAAGCCGGACCCAACAGACAATGCAACTCGCCCTGCAAGTGTCGCTTAACATTGCTTTGGCTAGGAACTAAGCACATCTGGCAACGCCAGCATATAACTACTTGATGAGTTAAATTGTAAACAAGGTTTAGCGATATAATAATAACAAAATCAACTAAACAAAGCTTTCTAGTAAGCGTAAACTAGCAAAAGTATTACCTATTATCAACCCCTTTTAAGATATAACCTTTTAAAATGTAAGTCCGTGCCCGCTGGGGGGGCACAAAGCCGCAAGTGGTCCGCGCCCCCCTTTTGGATCGCAAAAGGGCCCTCACATAAGAGGTAGGCCGAATCATCCTCCCGTGCCTCGATATCAAGTTGCACTCGGTTGTCTTCCGCAAGTTTGATGTTTTGATATTCGATAAGGATATCCTCGATCCGATCGATCTCCACCTCTGCATCGATTAACTTCCCGCGAATCTCGTAAAGTTCGACTTGTAACGCGTGATTCTCGCGTTGTAAATCGCGATTCGAGAGGTGAATTAGTGAAAATCACGAAAATTCCACATCGAAACATGTACCTGACGCGTTCCTTCTCGAATGTGACAACACGTCGCGTCGAAGACGCTTGGAAATCCTAACAATTCTCTTTCCTTTTGTTTTGATATATTGAATAATCCTCTTTGAGCTAGATCTGATCTCGCTTCGAATCAACGCCCCTCGAGGTCCGTCCCCTCGAGAGTCTATAAGACTGCGCTGTACCTTGAAGGGTAGGTGGGTGGTTTCTCGAAATTCCCTTCTCTTCGAGTGCATCCTCAATCGATGACAAGCTTGCCGCAAGCGTAGGAGCTTGCCCCCTGCTTAGTAAACCCTAACCCAAACCCTGGGCCGGAGGCCGATCGAGCCTGAAGCGAGATCTGACCCTAACTCGAACCCGCCCTGACCCGTGCCGAACGCGACAAGGAGAGGGCGTATAAGCCGGGGGAGGCGCGGCCGGGGTAAGAGGGAGGAACGACCGACCCGGCTAGCCCCGGCTGCGCAACCTCGACGACTCCCGAACACGTTCCCGGACCCTAACCCTAACCCTAAGCTTCGAACCTTCATCTTACAAGAATGTGGTACGTCAAGACTTGCGAATACTCGTAAACAGGGCAGATGATTTCGCAGAATGAAATACCTCTGGTCGAATGTCAAGTAAATACACTAGAGGAGCTATGATGCAGACTTCGAAAGAGAAGTTCAAGATCCTCAACAGCTTGGTGGGCACTTTTGAAGTTGGGAAAGTTCCATGATTCGGAGGTCCAGGTTGAGTAAATATGACGCATTGTTTGCTGGCATTAAATTGTAGAATACACATAGATAAACCAATTTGTCACTTCTGTCCAAGCTCTTACTCATTAATCAAATGAGGGCTGTTGACGTTATCACTCCAATTTCATTTGTAATCGCTCATTCGCTGAGGAGACTGGATTTCAAACAAGTAGATGGGCATCGTGACAAGAGACCTCCAACATTCCAGTCCCCAAACTAATCTTTGAGATATTGGTTGTTTCGATAAAAGTCCGCATCTTATACTTAATTTTTCACAACATCAAATCACCGTGGATATCGACGTCGCCAAGGGTATCGAGGCTACTGATATTGCATTATATTCAATAGTTTCAATTCTGATCTTTACCTTCTCTACCTTTTTCTTTAGTTCAAATCCTCAAGCATTACTTTCATGGCTAGGTCTTTGTTCAAGAGCATCATTGGCGGTATTGAAAACCAAAATTGATCTCTCGGTGGTCCTTGGTTACGAAACTAAGAGTATGAATAATTCTATTACTTTCTCTCCAGGTCATCAAGAGATGATGATCATGAGCCAGGTAAGCACGAAACAGACCAAGTGGAATCATTCTGAAAGCTCTCTTCAAACCCAGCATCGATATTCCAAAGACCGTCTTCAACAAAATCCATACTAATTTGCATGAGATCCAGATCATTCCCAATTCTCCCATTGGCAGTCGGATCGAACATCAAAGACCCGTTGGTAGACAAGTCAAGAGGATTGTTCTCCTTCCCCGGACTGCCGGTATCGGGGCGCCCGGCGCTCCTCTCGCGCAATTGAGCGACTATCGGGCGTATGAAGTTGGCAACCTTTGTAGCCACAACCGCATCTTTCATTAAGTCGAGTATTCCTAGTGCTTTATCGGTGCTCGACAGGAAGTCCAAGTCGATGAGCCCAGCTAGAGTATCTTGTGCTGCGTAAAACAGAAGGATGGAGGCGGCAAATGTGACATAAGTCACATTGTACCACCATGTTCGGAAGAAGTCGTAGGTATCAAACATGTCATAAATGATATCGATGGTATCTGATGCTGCTATGGCACACCTGTTGATCGCAGAGAGTAGAGTGGGAACTAATTGCTGTGTTTGTGCCAGTTTTGCAGCATGTACGAGGAACGGTCGAAGTAAGATCATCTTGACATTCAAGTATCGGATTTTGAGAATCAGGGTCTGCAGCTTCGGCCAGATCTCTGAGCTCAGAGGCTTGGATCTAAAGGTATCTCTCCCACTACCCGGACGGATACTTGGTGGTAGACTGGCAAGCCATAAATCCATTTCTTGCTCCAAGCGGCGAGACGTGCCGACTTTTTGTAGCATGGTTGACTTGGTCAAATAGATGCCAACGGAAATCTCGCGCATGATCCGCGAGAGAGGAAGCATACAAGGAATGATGGCAAATTCAGAGTTATCAATGGTGGGTATGTCTCGATTGTGGTAGCCGTCTACGCCGGTAGTGTCTTGTCGGCCCAGGGCGAAGCTCATCTCTACCTCTAGAGCATACAAACCCCACCAGACTTTTGAAGCGGACAGATCATCCACAAAGCTTGTCTTATTCCTCTCGCGACTTGGGGACTTTCGATTCAAGCCCGCGGAGAGCGCGGTGCGGGTAGCGAGGCCGAGGTAGATATATGACAGGTTCGGATTCAGCTCGTTTTGGCAGACTTTTGCCATCACGACCAGCGCTTGTATGGCATGTAGATCATTCAAAGCTCCAGGTCGTCCTAGTTCGGCCTCTGCCTTTTGGAACAGGCTTCGGCTCCACTCAAATCGTCCCATACCAGAGATACTGTGCTCTGTCCATGTCCGGATAAGTGCTCCGAGAGACATGAGACTGAAGTACAGAGCTTTGAAGCTCCTCGATTGCAAATGTGATCTTCCATGCCAAAGATCCTCACAGCGAGTGAGAATATCTCGCTGGTCAATAATTGGCAGCGCGTAATGTAGGTTCTTGAAGTAGGTATCGAGAAACAAGGAAGCTTGGTAAGAGCAGAAATAGATGTTGAGGTCTTCATGGGATCTAGGCGACTCTGCATGATCGTTGCGGAAGGCGGTGTTGTGGAAAGTGGTTACCAATGAAGCCGATTCCGCGACTGAATGCCGCCTCTCATGCATGTGCTGTTCCTCGCCAGGAGTTGAACCATACTCCTCAGAGACCACTTCCAGGAAGGCAAGCGACGAGGTATTTCCATGGAACTCGACAGCATGCGTCTCTGCATTCACTTCGAAAAGCTCCGCTGTGCTTCCATCCTCCTCATCTGGTGGCCGTGATGGATGTGCTTGATTTTGGAGCAGCTGAGGTCGCGGTCCTGGAGCAAACAGCATTTCACTTTGTCCCCCATTGATCATCGCATTGTTCATCGACGTCGAAGCCGGCTGTGGGCTCCCAACAGACTGCTGACGGCGCAAGGTCGACTCTGCCAACTCAAGGCGTTTCTCTAGTTCTTTCACATAGCTGATGGAATACGACGCAGCATCGCGGCCAAATGTCTCGGCTCTCCGGAACACACAGTCTGCGTTCTGCTTGACGCAGTATAAACAGGGTAGGTTTCCATCGCATTTATATTTCTTGGATCGACAGAGATTACATGCTTGGATTGCGCGAGGCCGACGATGTTTCGGTGGCGGAGCTGGTGCTGTCGACATGAATCCACGGTTCTTACGACCGGCTTCAGGGTCGTTTATGATGGTAGAGAGCTAGCGATGGTATTGATCAGCTACTTATGGAGGTTCTGTAGTGCGAATTGCACAGTTGCTAAATCAATTGCGAAGTTGTGCACAGGTCACGTGAAGTTGAAACCTTACCCCGCCCTCCTCCGCCATAACTTAGATGCCAGGATCACCTGGGCAGGGACTCAAGATGTGACGGTCTCGTGATGAAATGGATAAAAGATTGTTTACGGGTAGAAAATGGAGGAGGGCGTCCTTCAAGCGCCAGAAGGATACTGTACCACAATTGATTGCTTGAGGAAATGGTCGACCAGGCCTACAACTTTTCATGCGTCACCTTTGGTGTGAGTTCTGGATTATGGGGGATGTAGTATTATTTGGGCTTTACTGAAGCCGCAGCGAATATTCTGCTTCCCACCCAGTTTCGTGATACGAAGTGGTGTATCCCCTTATGCCAGTGAGGGCATTTCCAACCTCCCCACCTCCCCGCAGCTCCCCACAAACGCGGAAATTCCGAGAAATCTGGGGCATGGGGCTCGGAGATCACGGTTTGAGTTCTGTGAACTTTCTTAGGCATCAAGAACGCTCCGTCTGTTGCCTCGAAGCTGTTCGGGCATCGTATGATGTAATTGATAATTAAGAGGGCAAGCCAACCAAACACTCCTGATTATCCGATTTGTATTCCAAGGGGTTTTCTGGTATCACGCCGAGCATTTAATCCTGCTCATCACTCATATTCCGTCATGAAAGGACGTTACCACCTTACTGGTTACTTCTACTTGACTTTGGTATTCTGGTGGCATGCGTGTTACGAACTGTTGCGAACTGGATTTTGGCTTACAAAGAAGCCCATACTGTCCAAACTATGCACAACGGCCATGGTAAACTTGAGCTCCCTTCTTCACCTTTTAATTTATCCAAGTGGCAGATTTGGTTTTGCTTTTCCTTTTAGCCGTGGCCTAGCATCACGTATCTCGAAGCGTCTAAACATGCCGTTTTGTATCCCCACTTCTTTTGTAGGGCACTAGCTTTATCGTTCGCATTCTTAAACAACCCACTTCAGATCGCCCCCTCAGCCATTCCGGGTTAGGCATCCACCGGTAAATCCGCATACATTTCGGATCTGGAGTCTCCGAGTCCACGCACCCCTGTTGCTTGGGCCCCTTTGACCTAAATAATGTCATGACTACAACTTCTGGTCGGACATTTTGACATCAACAATCGAAAGTTCGACATACGCTATCTGTGACATCTCATTTCACGCTGAATATATCCCATTGCTACCTCATTTTTAACTCCTTGCTAGCCAAGATCGACCAAAATTATGGCTGTCGCCGTAATAAACAATTCCCAAGTGAGTTTGCAGTTGCCCTTTTTTTGGACCATAGCTTATGAGCACCAGACTTGGCCATTATGGTGGCGGATGACTATTCTGCTCAATCTTTCCCTCTACATCACGATGGGCAACATCTACACCTCGGGGCTGTCCCCAGTGTTTGGATTCATTGCCCATCAAATGAACGTTTCAGTCACTGAAGCGTCCCATCTCGCCACATATCCAGTGCTGTCGATAGGTGTTGCTGTATGTCCTCACGAACCCCTATTGACATAGTCTGACAACAGCAGAACCTACTAGCTATTCCCATGGCAGCCTACATCAGCAAGAGATACACCATCCTCGTGACTATGCTATGCTTCTTAGCTGTATGCATCTGGCACATCTACATAACCGACTTTGAGACATTCAAAGTTGCACGAATTATCGGTGGGCTCGCTCTAGGCGTCGTGGAAGCTCTCGGTCCCCCAATCATCGGAGAATGCTTCCCTAAGCATCAATTGGGATCTGCAATGGCCATATACTCTATGTCTCTTGGTGCTGGTGCTGCCATAGGACCTGTTATTGGCGGCTTGGTGTTCCACTGGACTGGCGACTGGCCTTGGTTCTTCAAATTTTCGGCAATTATCGTTGCCATAAACCTCATTGGCTCAATCCTCATGCTTCCGGAAACAAGTTACGAACACAGGAACGATGCGGAGGTTTCAAACAATGATCTGAGCGATAAGATCGAGATCTCCAATGTGGAGAATGTTCACAATGCAGGTGTCTCTCCTGACACATCGGCCGCATTTCAACTAGAGCAAGTGAACGACATCTATAAGAAACGCTCCTTCTACATCGAAATTCCATGCAGGCTGGCAGACAGGAACCCGGTCCGTCTTTTCCTCCAGCCACTTGTGCTTCTCCTGGCTCCAGCAGTCGTCATTGCATCGCTTCTCTTCGGAGTCACGATTTCCTACACTATTAACATCAACATCATCTTTTCCCAATACTTTGAAGGGCCTCCGAACCTCTGGTCCCCTCTGAGTTTCGGGCTTCTCAACATCTGCACTTTGTTCGGACTAGTAGCTGGCATCCCTCTCGGAGGTGCCCTGCCCGATTTCCTCTACCGTCGAAGTGCGAGGCGAAACGGTATTCCAAAATTGGAATCTCGTTTGCCTGCCTTCCTTCCTGGTTGCATCATATCTCCTTTTGGTACATTCCTTGTCGGGCTTGGACTGAAAAACAACTACCACTGGACTGTATTGGCTCTCGGCTGGCTACTCCTCATGACTGGTTTGACAAGCAATGCGAACATCCTACTGACCTACTGCGTGGACTGTTATCCATGGAAAGCAATTCACATTGGAGTGGTCATGAATACAATAAAAAATTCGGTTGCTTTTGCACTGTCGTATATCGCTCTCCCTTGGTATCAATCATCTGGTCCGCTCTCTATGTTCGGTGCAATGGCCGGCATTCTATTTGCCCTGAACCTTTTTACTATTCCCTTGTATTTCTTTGGCCCGCGTGTTCGAGAGACTTCACTCAAATACGTCGGCTAGGTCACTTTGGCAGGGGGGCGGGGTTGTTCCAGCTGGTGACATTGTCTGGTTCCCAACCAATATGTGTCTGTCCCTAGCGTTGCAAATATGACTGTTGGATCTTGCACTTTGATGATGATGATGAAGAGGATAAGAGCCCAGAAAGACATCGAGTCTTACGGTGTGGAGCTTGGAACCCTCTGCATCTGCATTGGCAGATGTTTCTCAAACTGTTGCGGGAATCTCGTCCAAAAGCTAGCCTATTGGAGATTCTAGGGAGATAAATTTGCTTAAATAACTGTCGTTTCAGTCAAACTATACTCCTAAATCTGCCACTGCGTCTTTTCCCAAACACATTGGAATACAAATCGAATTTAAGCTTTTGGAAACGTCGGCTCTGATTCTTGTTACTCTTTACAGATCCTCTATGCCACAAGAATGAATCGTAGCATGACCCTATGGGGAAACAAGACAATGCTTTCCTTGAATGCATCATACATACACGGGGTTATGTAAGAAAAATTTGCCTTTGAAAAACTACATTACTCATATCTCCATTCGATATATATCAAGGTCACACGATGGTTCCGGAACCCATCAATTCAAACACCTTCTGCACCTGTGGCCTATCACACATTTTACCCCACCAGTCTCCGACATTAGGAAACTCTACCAGGAGCTCCTTATGTCCAGCATCATTGAATAATGCCTTCATCCAAGGCGCATAGTAAATGTCCACCAAAGAGTACCGAGGTCCTGCCATATACTCACGCGTTCCCAAAGTCTTATCCAGCACAGTCAGTGCCTTTTTAATTTCTTTGAAATAGCGCGCAAGCTCCACAGGGTCAGGAGGGCCGAAGCCGAGTGCCCTAGTGCCAAGTATCAGTTTTAAGGCATTGTCAAGAATGATCACCTTCTCTTGGATATATGGACTTGGTACTTGTCCTTTCAGAGTCCTGGAATATCAAGAAAAAGGAAAGGCAAAGGGTCACCCACTCTTTGATGAGCTTTTCACTTGTATACTTCCAAACATTCGGGGTGAAGTAATTGCGCTCCATGCATGCCGCTTCTTCGAAGCGACCGATCACTTCGCTCGAAGCGTTGAGCGGCGGCAACAAACTCACTCCTTGCGCACGATACTTCTCCGCGATGTATCTTGCGATTGCTTGGCTCTCTAAAGCACGATCCGCAAAACAGCGTCAGAAAAGCCCCCTGGCTAATTTATGGGAGATAGATCGTAGAACGTACCCCGGAGCAGCATCTTTCCACCCTGCTCATCCACAGTTTCCAATACTGGGATCTTGCCGAATGGATGGCGCTCACTGTGAGCTGCACTCTACTCATTTCAGTGCATGTCCTTTCCAAGCCTCTGTTTGACATACCTTTGTCTCATGAGTTTTCAAGGACACATGAATAGGCTCGTATGGGACCTTCTTCTCCAATAACGCCAGTGTTGCAACGCCACTGTAGGGCGATATCGGGTCGGTATACAGCTTCAGTGTCCTTTCCATTTTTCTTCGTCGTCAGAAACTTTCCGAAATCTATCTTCAAAGCAGTATTCAAAAGCGTTAATCAAGTGTTCCGATGGCTATCCAAGGTGGGCGCGTGCTGCAGTACTTGATCTCTCGGAGCCAATACAATGGAAGCCAAAGTATCCTGGTTCCGCGAAGCCTCTCCACATTCTAACTCCACTTCACTTTGGAGTTCAAAACAAATTTCCGGAGCTCAACCCCTACTCACTTACTGCGCTATTCCGGGGCTGCTTTCATCGGCGTCAGAGATCAGCCACGCCCCGGATGTTCCGATGCTCTAGGGACGATCCTAATGTGCTAGAAACGTCGCTTCCGGACGAAGCAGAATGATGCTTGCAGTGTGACCGGCTCAGCCGGAGCGTCCCTCTGTTACACAAGTGCGCGGCACACATCTGCCCATGCAGCTGCTGTTGTCGTTAAATGGGCACATTTAATTCATGGCCAAAGTGAGTGGACAAACGTCATGAGGTGATCCCAGGGCGAGCTAATCGTCCTGTAGCAAGAGCTGGGACATTTTTATGTTTGGACTGTGTTATACTGGCACAAAACTAGATCTTTCACCAAAAGCCATTTGAGTTGAGAAGTATAAACAAGGAGGAAAACAGGTGTACAAAGCATCATAGATATTTCAAGTTTCACATCATTCGTACGATGGTCCTATGCACGATCAAGGTCAAATGTGAAGTCTTTGGACCATATTAATCCACCACTTGCTATCTACAGTGTAAAATACAGTCTGAGTCTCCTCATATCGCGAGCTAAACATCAACTCACTCATAAGAAAAAGCTGCGCCTGTCAACACACTAATCAGAATCAAGTAAGCCCCTCCACCACTAATTGAACTCTGGAGTCTCGTCAACTGGCGGCTTGCTGGAGAAGATCTGCCCTATCCACTGCAAAGTGCAAGAAACTCTCAATACCTGCGCCACCGCAAAGAAGAAGAGCCTGCCAGAAAATTTACTCGTGTCGAGAGGCTGCATCGGTCATTCAGCATAGAATTTCAAGGTCTGAAGACAGCCCACTTACGACGAAATCGTCACCACCGCTTTTCTTCACCCATTCGAATGCCCTTGGAATCATCTCTTCTTCGTACTCAATGACAGCCGTTTCGATCTCTTTACGAGGCACGCGCTTTGTCGACCTAGCTACTTGTGCAAGGTGTGCCATCTTTGCCATGACCACTCCAGAATCGTACATAGCTTGATTTCCGCCCATACCACTTCGAAGTGTAAGTTTTCTGCATCATTCAATTTTGCTTGAGACGTACCGAGGAGGCAGCATGGCATGGATTGCATCACCAATGAGCCAAACGCGTGGATGTCCCTTGTTCACATCTCCAGAGCTGGTCGCCACAGATTTGCGCCAGTTTTTAGCAGGTCTCGAGGCTACACGGGGAACGTATATATGGAGAGGAGCCCCCCGCACCATTTCCACGACTTCCTGACTAAAATTCATGAGTAAACGTCTTGATTCTCTGCGATAGCAGGTCAAACTTACTGGTGTGGGGACCAATGCTTGATGGAGTCTGCGAAGAAGTCCCACTGCTCATCCAAGCTTCTCTGGGCTAAATCGGCTGGGGCCTTCTCCTTGGCTACATTCAAGCCAACCATACATGACGAGAGATTCTCATCGTAGGAAGCATTCTTGGTCACTTCCAGACAGTTCCCATTAGTATCGTACTTCTTGGGCAAGTAAACTTGATCAAGTCAGCTTGAATCTCGATTGTACGGTCTGTCGAAACTCACCGCCGAAAAAGTACGACATATTATCGGCCCATGTCATCACTGGGCCGCCGAAAAGCTCCTTGGACATCTTGAGAAAACGTTCCGTGGGTAGTTCGCACTTGGCAGCGAGCGCGAGATGCTTCTTGATGGGTCTTATCGAATCCAGNCCAATTTGCTCATTAACCTGTATTGATCAGCAAAGTCGTAATAAACATTGGAATCTGTTATCAGAAGCCACTGAAAAGTTATTCTGCGTGGTCTTGCCTTTGAATAGCTCCCGTCTGCGCCAATCAGGATGTCGCATTCGTCACTCGTTCCATCCCCGAAAAAAACACGAACTCTTTCCTCCGAGGTTCCGTCAGCGACAATCTCATATCTCTCGAATTTCCTGCTATAGTGAAGTTTTCCAGCATCATAGATTGGATCGGCCAAGGCGCTTCGTAGTACTCCTCGATTGATTGGGGCACTTTTCCCATAGACTGTAAACTTGCTCAGGTCGACCAACAACGTCCAATCTTTGTGAATGACTCTTGGAGCCTCGGCCTTCAATCCACTTGCAGGGCCAAACTTTTTGATAATTGAAGAGTGATGTTCTGGTGACAAACACGCTCGCATTCCAGCTAGCGCGGGGGCAGTCAACCGAATCTGAAACCCTTCTCTCTTGGTGTTGATGTCGTTTCGTTCGTAAACTTGGACATCGATGCCCTCTCGGAGCAGACCATTAGCCAGAAGGCTACCAGCAAGTCCCGAGCCGATTATGATGACTTTGAAAGGAGCTGGAAGCGCAGCCATGGTGAAGGTTGGTGGGCTAATCAGGTGACTTGGTATAGAATGGGATAAAAATCAGCGAAATGTGCCAGGGACGGAATGCAGTGTGTTAGTAGTCGTGGACATGAGAACATTTATGTCCCAGTGAGATCGGCAGGTAAGTGTCAACCAATGATGCACTGAATATCGCTTCCACCCAAACATCTCCAAGTGGTGCGGCATATCCGGGTCAAGTGGGACAGGGGCTAGTGCGGGAGCACTGGAAGTTCCGGAGTCAACGTATATCGTAGGTCTCTGTGTACAGAGACAATTTATCCCAACCAAAGGATATTGATTATCGTCGGAGTCGAGCAGTAGTTGCATCATTTTCCCTCTACCGAAAGCCTGACGCACGACAGCTCAAAATGGCAATAGAAAAGATTGGCTTTGACGGTACGTTCAATGACCCAAACTGTAAAAGAAATCGTCGAGGCGCCAAGCCTGGCCAAGTGGTGTTTTGAGACTGATCCCTGTATAAAGATTATATCACGCTCTCTGAAATTGTCTTCGAATGGGCTGATAGCTATGATACTAAGGTTGGGTGAACAACAAACTCGTCCCTGGATCTGGAAACTAACAATCACCATCCAGGACTGGGAAAGGCTTCGAGCCATTCTCGCGCCGAATCTCAAAGCACGTTCCATCATTTCCAGAAAATTCCAAATCTAATTCTGTACCAGATCGACTATAGCAAACTCGGCGGGAAAACGTGGGAAGCAATGCCTCGTGATGAATTCATCGGGATGGTTAGTGGACCTCAGATGTTCGGCGACAAGCTCATGCGCACGCAACACTTGATTGGAGCCTCCAGGTGGAGGAAGATTTCAGAGAATCAGATCCAGGGAGTTCATCAAATGCGATCAAGATCATCGCGCAGTGCTGACACCGAGAGCGGTGCCGCAGCCGTGGATATCGAGAGATGTACTGTGGTAGAACATATGTATGTCAAGGTAGAGAGTCAATGGCAGTTGGGTGGGATCAAGCCATCATTGCGCTAGAAAAGGAATGAAGATTAAAGAATGAAGATATTCGAATACTGAATCAAATCCATCGTGCATCGACACTTTGGACTGTCGAGTTCTGAGTTCTGAACAAGTCTGAAGTGATCATAGGATTGTCTTAGTCGAGTCCAGCTGTGTTGACCGCGAGCCAGACCCCGGCGACAAAGATAAGTGGAGATTGAATAAAATAAGCTTTTCCGCGAATGACAGCTCGGATAAGCTCGTGCTGCTCCTCGCCAAGGCAGACTCAGTGGCAGGGTTGAGGAGCCTGCACTCTAGAGACCCAACAAGCTGGAGTCCAGGCCTTGAGCTGGCTTACAATCAAAATATGCAAGGAAACAGATTGTGATATTGGGGACACTAAAGAATACAGGTCAGCCGCACTAATGATACCGGAGGAAAAATGAGCCCAGAAGGGGGTTGTAGGCTAGAAATACCTGCGCCGTTATCGCTATACTTGGTAGTGAAAGGGAGATCACAGCGGATCCTTGACGAGATACTGAATTTCGTGGCCCCTCCTTGCCGGCGATGATAAACTACCCAGATTCAGATGTATCTAAAGTCCCAAGATTCATGTAGCTCTCGCAAGTGGTGAGGTTAGAGAATGAATGGCATTTAGTGCACTGTGAATTTCTCTCAGCTTGAACTTGAAGACGTGTGACAAACGCTGCGATATAGATTTAGGAGAGTGCTGTGCTCGGTATCAATAAAAAGATAGAGCCAAAGGATCGAGATAAGGATTCAAGATACTCGCGAATATCATCTAACCCATTTGAAAGTGGAATACTGGGGCCTGCAAATTAGTCTGGGACGAAAATTAAACTGCCCTTGTCAAGACCAAAATTAATCTTACCAGCTCCCCGACATTAGTCTCTCTACACTAATTGTTATTCCCAGCACTTGGAGAATAGCTTGGTGGCTGCTCAGAATATTCTGGCAAGCCCGCAACACCTTCAAAAGCCCGCTTTCGACAATCCTGCAGCTCTCCCCTCTTCTGATCAAGTATTGCCTTCAGACCGTTCAATCCCTCCTGGATGTCGTCCCTTCTGCGATCTGAAGCCCCCAGTTCTCTCTGCAGACCAGTCCTCGCCGCCTGCAATTGCTTGAGCGCTGCCTGAATTCTCTTCCGCATGTCGTAGTCTGAAAAGACATTGTCGAATACAACGTTACTCATGATATCCATCTGAGGAATCCGGATGTCTCCAATCTTCTGCACCGCAGGCTGGACACGCTGGGCCTGGGTGATCAGCTGCTCCACTTGAGAGACATTCTGCTGGCATTTTATCAGTGCGCTGTGCTCAGCCATTTCAGCCCACGTGCCGCCGAATCCGTACAAATCCATGGAAGCATGGTTCTCTGCATCTAGGATGTCGTTGATTGCGGCTTTCAGGAATTTCTCGGCATCCGTCAGAATGTCACGGGCTTGCTTCTCGGTGCTGAGCTGAAGAGACACCGTATTGTAATTCTGCTCCGCTTGTCCAACTGCGTGTTCTTTCTGATCTTCTTCTGGGATATCTGGAGTTGGGCCATCGAAGATTGATTTGTACAGAGCATCCAGTTCTTTCTTGGCGTTGTTATGAACATCTACTACTCCACTAAACTCCGAATTCGTCCTGGTGGCTTCTGCAAGGTCTTTATTCAAGTGCTCAAGACCTTGCTTTGTCTTCAGTTGAGATGCTAGGACGGATTAGCTGAGTACCTTTAAGTTCGAATTTGACTTACCAACTGCATCCAACCATTCCTGTTCTTCCCTTGATGCATCGGCTTGAAATTTCTCCTTCTTTCCGCCAAGCTTAAAAGCCAGCCTTTTCATGTGAGAGTCACGATATTTCTTGTGGTCGGCATACTCGCGATCGACATGGCGGTTTAATTCTCCCAGCTTCTTCTCCTGCGCAGCGATATCCTTCTTCAGAGAAGCAATGTACTGGTTCGACTGCTGGAATGCAGAGACGGAATATTCTGTCTCGGAGATAGTGTTGAGAAGGCTGGTGTTCTGCGCCGAGGCTGACTGTAGCCGTTGATGGATGGAAGTCATTGTGACTGTACTGCTTGGTACACGGGATGTGAAGCAAATAATATGAAGTTCAAACAATTCGGCGAGGGAGTAGTGTCGAATATATCTTTGAAGTTTGCGGCGCAGTGCTCAGGCTGAAGCCTCGTTGGTGGGGCGTTGAGGCAGTGGCGGCTTGGCTGGGCTATGTTGTTGGTTAGCAGCCTCAGTGACGTATATGCCCAGAAGAATGGCAATTCTGAGATGGAGATATTTGACGATTATCGAGGTAAACCGAGGAATGTACTTAAAGCGGTCCATGAAAGGGATGATAGTACGGATTCAATCGGGACTTTACATTCAAAGTCACGGGTTTAACCCCGCAGCTCTCTAAACACTGGCCACATCTCTGGCTCCAGAAGCTGTAATTGAGGCAAACAAAGCAGTAGACCTTCTCAGTCCTTTCCCTGAACTTTCAAAAATACTTCCTAACATCTTCGATCAGGCCTGTCTAGCTTCAGGGACTCTACGATTTTCTGGCCAGTTGATGAGGGATAAACATGGCCCGAGTTCCGTTAGCCGAACCCTGGCAAACATCAGCCGCTGAAGCCCAGAGCACGAGATATGATTGAGGGAAAATATCCCAATATCTTTCACAGAAACTTGCATACACGATCAAGACTACCTTTCCATGATCAGATCTTTGCTCATCGCGCTTCAGCGCTTTTGGCAGGTGGCCGCAAACAATCCCCTTTTCAGGATCAATTGCAGGGCTTCGGCTGCAGCACTAACGCCAGAATGACTCGGTCCTACTTCCTCAAGTACATGGTTCGTGATATCAAACAAGTACAAGCGCAGGTGTATGCACAATTAAAGGGGCGTCCAGACCAAAGACTCCCTAAGAAAGGGAGCTCGAAAAATGTCTCCTTCGAAGCGAATCTAGAAATCAATGGAACGTAGCATGAAGCCTCAAATAGATCCTGGAAGCCGGCAGTCAAAATCACACCTCGGTCCCAAGACCGGAGATTGTGATCATACCCCGCCAAAATGAGGTTCATATGAGGGGGTTTCCTATATGCCAACACTTCAACCTGATCATTTCAGATTGCGGAGATCCTCCTAGTGCCAGCAGACAGTTTGTTTAGGGGTCATGCGCGAGGTTATCGTGATGCCGAGATTGAGTTTAGGCTACCGCTATTCCTTGGAGCCCACTGTTCTCGCCTGCTAACCAATCCTAAAATTCCCTGGAACCATCTATCCACAAGGCTCTGTGCGCGACCCGCAACTGCCGCTGTATCTTGACCTGAGACAAAGTATATATGAACGACATCAGTCGCGATATCAATTCAACAAGACCATATCTCCATGTCGCGACAATGCTACTCAGGATACGTATCTCAATCCTTTTGTTCATAACACCCATCCTTGCCGACTATGCATGGCAGGACCAATTGAACGCGCGAGAGGATTGGCAGAAGTACATACGATCTCCCCCAATCAGCACGGTACGACCTGTCCGCGTGCTCGGGGAATATACACGAGGGAATGTCACCAATCCAGAAGGACTACTCACAGGGAGAGGATCAACGATCTTGACCAGGAACGGAACGGCACTAAACACGACATGGGCATATGCTGATCCGTACGACACCCCACCAGCCATTGTTGTTGATTTCGGTCAAAACATCGCTGGCCTTCTTTCTATCAAATTCGGAGGAGCCTACAATACGACTCGTGGTCTTCCCGGAATTCGATTGGCATTTTCGGAGACTCTCCAATTTATGAGCGATCTGAGTGACTTCTCTCGTTCAAACAATGTGAGTTACCCCACTTTGGCAACTTCGAAGCTGACAAGGGAGGGAGAAACAATCACCCCAGGATCTGATCAAATTGCTGTTCGGCATAATCCATACACGTGGACCGCCGAACGCGGCTGTGAATTCCAGAACAAGGTCTGCAATGATGGCCTGCATGGGTTCAGATATGTCAAAATCTATCTGGACAGTCTCCCGTGGGATGCTCCATACACCTCATCGTATGGTCAGGTCTCAATCAATTCCATGAGTCTCAACTTCACTGGCTTTCTTGGAACTGCGGATACCTTCACAGGGTACTTCGAGAGCTCTGATGACCAGCTCAATCAGTGGTGGTATGACGGAGTCTACACCAACGATATGTGCACCGACACATTCCGACTCAGTGACACCGATCCAAGGAGAGCAGGAAGTCCGACGCTGGTTGGAAAGCTTGTTCTTCACGATGGAGCAAAGAGAGATCGAGATCCTTATGTCGGAGATCTTGCCGTTGCCTCAAGAACTTCATATGTCAGCCACGACACTTCGATTGCGACCAAGAATGTTCTGGCAGACATTGCAGATCACCAGAGAGATGATGGCTGGCTTCCTCCGGCCTCGATGTAAGTCACATGATCGGCGTCGGGACTTTACTAATCTGTCCAGCAACAACTACACTCTTCCTCTGTACGACTACCCTCTATGGTGGGTAGCATGCAGCTATGATCTCTTCATGTATACGGGAGATGTCGATTACATTACCAAGTACTACCCGAATCTTGTCAAAGTCCTGGATACATTTTACCCCTCTACAACTGATTCCTCGACCGGTCTTCTGGACAAACGACTTGGTGTGACTGGAGGCTATGGAGACTACGCGTTTCTTCCTCGAAACGGTCCAGTCACCTACTATAATGCTTTGTATGTCATCGCACTAGACAATGCCGCATCCATGGCCAGATATCTCGGCCATGAGAGTGATGCATCTCGATGGAGTGCACGTGCTCGAAACGTCTCGGCAGCAATGGAAAGCTTGTTTGATACCTCAGCTGGAGCTTTCTACGATGGCATATGTGGCGATGTACCGTGTCAAACTCATGCTCAAGATGGTAACAGTCTGAGCATCGTGAGTGGAGTGGCAAATTCGACACGAGCGAAGTCCATTCTTTCCTACCTGTCAATCAACAATGCTCGGCCATACGGAAATTCCTTCTACGACAACGATGTCATTGGTCCATTTTCTCAACGAGTCTATGCTTTCATCTCATACTTCGAGATCGAGGCTCGGTTCAAGACGGGACTTGCAGATAGTGCTCTGGAGGAGATCAGACGACTTTACGGATGGATGTCAACACATGATCCAGGGATCACGACTTGGGAAGGTATTGGACCGGATGGAACGCCTTATGAAGATGGATTCACGTCCATGGCACACGGATGGGGAACTGGTGTTGTTCCTGCGTTGACGAATTATATTCTCGGGGTCATGCCTTCAGGGCCTGGGTTCTCGACTTGGAGTGTGAAGCCGTTCCCAGGAGATGTGAAGTGGGCAAAGGGGAGAGTGCCAACTCCTAAGGGGCCGATCAATGTTGGCTGGACTCGTGATGCCACGGGCTTTTTCTTGAGTGTTACGGGTCCAGTAGGCACAAAAGGGGTTGTCTCGATTCCGGTTGAGAATGGGACTGTGTTTTATGATTCAATGATTGTGGATGGAAGGATGGATAATGGATATATGAGTATGGCTGTCGAGGGTGGGGGAACTCATTCTTTCACAGTGAGATATGAAGTGTAATCGAGCATCAATGTAATGATTTTGTTCGGTATTCTCAGTTTTACTTGACTAGTATCCGACTTCTCTACTATCTCCGTAGTAGCAGAACACAATTTTTTTATGTTTTTGTAACAAAGTCGGTCGCAGGGGCTAATGACTCTCGATTCACTCCTTCCGGGCCCAAGCTCACTTGAGCAACCCGAGAACCTTATGTATTTTCGGTCCTGTATATCGCACGCAGAACACATCAAGTATAGGCAAGCAGAAGCACGAATTACCAATACACGGGATGATTAATAACCTTCCCGTGTATTAAGGTTCTCCCCATAGTGATAGCAGTGCATTATAGTACTCGACTCCACAGCTCCACTGTTATTCAATGGGTCACCCTTACTCGGCTTCTCTTGGAAGGGGAGCAGACTTTCTCTTACGGATGCTTGATCAACATTACACGATTGTTACATTAAATCCTAGCTGAGAATTGGAAGCGAAACTTCCTGCCAGCTCGAGCTTGAAAGATTGGCAGAGATCTCCACCAAATGACCCTGAACTCAGCAGGTCCTACATCAAGCTCCAGAACTCCTCGTCTAATATTTTCGCTCGGTACCGCATGATTGAGGGTTAAACGTGGGTGCTGCTGGCCTTGAGATTAATGCTCGGAGCACCTGTTTCACCGTTCCGAAATGCCACAACCAATTTCAGTCTAACAATACGAAATGCCTTTCGAGTTGCGCCATGCCCGAGATGAGCTACAAGCAAATTGAGGTTCAATTTCACTGCTTTGAAATGGAGGATCTGCCAGACGAGACACAACCCATGTTTACGAGGCTAGATTAGTGACCTAGCACTAGATCAGGTCGCTTCGAACGACAGAGCTCATCTATTTTTTTATGTCTAGGTCCACCGAGGCCTTGGAAATCACGATGACGTTGATATCCAGTGAGTACTTAAGCAGGCACAAGGCCAAAGCAGACAGACAAGCAGTGCCGCAACCTCAATCTACCCCGACACCATATCGTTGCATTGCTCCTGCTCCTGCTCCGTTCCTAAGACCATGTGGTATAATATCTGGCTGGTCTGTTTTGCTATTCTTCAAGTTGGGAATGCATTCGGCTCTTTGCCCTACGGAAACAGCACTGCGAGACCGTTCACTCTCCGGGTTACCGATGGCCAGATCCGAGACTTCAAATCACTTCTTACCGCTTCAAAAGTTGGACCGGAGGCGTGGTACACCACTCAACGCGATGGCCAGTTGGGGATTACTCGAGAATGGCTCACGGGAGCGAAGAAAGCTTGGGTGAACTTTGACTGGCATAAGCAAGAGAGGCGCATCAACTCCTTTCCAAACTTCAAGGCAATGGTCGGAAATGAAGCTGTAGGGGCGACTCCGATCCATTTCACCGCTCTCTTCTCCAAAAGGAAAGACGCCCTCCCACTGCTCTTCTTGCATGGCTGGCCTGGATCTATCTTCGAATTCTTGCCCATGCTTGACATTCTCAAGAACAAGTATACGCCAGAAACCTTCCCTTACCACGTCATCGTCCCTTCGCTGCCCCATTTTGGGCTCTCGGGGGGGCCGATAGATGTGGAACTCACTTTATTGAGCGCGGCGGAAATGATGAACCAGCTCATGCTGGATCTTGGCTTCAGCAAAGGTTATGTCGTCCAGGGTGGAGATGTCGGCGGTGCCCTAGCCCGCCTCCTGTCGGTCCTGTCTCCAGAGGTCAAGGCGTTCCATGGTATCTGACATTCCCCGAGCCCCCAAGTAAAATCCTTTACGGGTGGCTGACGATTCGACGACAGTGAACCTGCTCGGTCCCGATTCCCCAGAAGAACTCCTGCGCATGACCAATATCACACAAGTCGAGCAGGAGCACATCGATCGTATGAATGCCTTTGCTGCGAATGGCTCGTCTTATATTTTCGAACATGGCCAACGACCATCTACCGTTGGCTTGGTGCTCTCATCAAACCCTCTCGCTATGCTTGCCTGGTATGTGGAGTCACCAACCAAGGGACCCAGGTCACACTATGGCACTAGTTATGTACTCCCGTTAACTTTTACATCATAGGATTGGCGAGAAGCTAATTGAGTGGCCCGATCGCCGGTACCCTCTGTCTCTAGACACTATGCTCACGCTGGTGACCTTCTACTGGTACACAGATTCTCTCCCAAGAAGCTTGTATCCCTACCGCGGCATTGTCGCCTCCGGCAATCGCAATGGTCTGTTGTCCCCTGTGCCCACTTCTAAGGAGAAGCCATTCGGCCATTCCGTATTCCCCTCGGAAATTCTTGTACTGCCAGAGTCGTGGGCCAAGCAGACCTATCCCAATCTAGTATATTATAAAAGAAATGAAAAGGTGAGCTCTATCCCATCATACCTCATGAATACTTAGGTAGTTCTAGGATGCTGACATGACTAGGGTGGACACTTTGCGGCATTGGAACAGCCCGAACTTTTCCTTGCAAACATTGAAGAATTCCTTTCCATCGCGAGACCAATCATTGGGCTATAGGGCGGAGATGGTACTCTACCAGTAGCCAATCTCAGACTGTGTTTCGCTATCATCTTTTCTTGGCTGTGAAATAAACTCGATGCCCGACAGTACTTGGATACTTTTTAGAATAGCCCATATCTCAAAATAGGAAGCGGGATTTACTCACAATCCATGGCTCTGACAAGAATCAAGTCCCACTTTTGAGGTGCTTTCAGAACGTACCCAGAAGTAACAGAAGCGAGTTGAAGTCGAATAATCTGACGTCTGTGGTAGATGATGGGCGTCGAAAAGCACATTGCTCGGGTCCCCAGTATATGTGTGCCAGAACCTGCTCACTTCATTTGTCCATCTGCTCTTCTGGTTCTGACCACCCAGTCCTACACATTTTCCCTTTTCACACGAGACAACCGCACATGTTCCACCCAAAACAAGTGGATGCCAGTTCTGCTCCAAAATCTAATTTGTTAATACTCAAAGTCAGCTCCCTCTCTGTGCAGCTAGTGGCATAGCAGAGTTCTTGGATAGAAGCCCAGGGGAAATATCCTGCTTGCATGCTTTCTGGGTGCAATTTCTTGAGCAGATGAAAATACAGATCTGCTTCCACGGGGGTTTTTTTTTTCTCCTTTCCCGAATCCAGCCTGTCCCAACTAGCTTGTCGTTGTGTTCAACTGTGATCAGGCTAAATTATTCCTAGATATTTATCAACGCTGTATCTCTCCCATCAATATTCCGAAGCTCCGTTGGTGCCCCGATGAGACTGATCTCTTGATAAATATCCATTTCCCCAGATTTAATCCCGTCTTGGCCATGGACATGGCTGAATTGAATAGCCTCAATCCGACGAACCGAGGCCGGCATATAACCAACTCAATTCCCATCAAGCATTTGCAGCTGCGATAAATTCTGTCTCGATCAACATGATGCAGCTCTTCGTTCTCGTTCTCGCCAGTTTGGCTGCAGCTCTTCCCCAAGCTACTCCTCAGAAAGGACCAGCCCCTGGGACGATCATCACAAGATGCACAGAGCCAAACACAATTGCCCTTACTTTCGATGATGGACCATGGACACATCACGCCTCAATCGTGAATGCACTCAATGCAGCTGGCGCAAAGGCCACTTTTTTCGTCACAGGAACCTTGTATAACTGCATCTACTCTCAGGCGGCTGTCCTGAATGCCACCTTCGCAGCCGGCCACCAGATCGCATCCCACACCTGGGATCACAAGGGCCTCAACACCCTCTCTGCATCAGAAATCACCACTCAAATGACGAAACTTGAAACAGCTCTGGCAAACATCATCGGTGTAAAGCCCACATACATGCGCCCTCCAAACGGCGCTACTGGCGGACAGACAGTCAGCGTGATGAAAAGTATGGGCTATCGCTTGGTCACTTGGGATGTTGACTCTGGAGATTGGAACAGGGAGAGTCCTGCAAGCTCTGAGAGAAAGTTGACTGTCGGGCCGCATATTGTGTTGATGCATGAGACTGTGCCGAGTACGGCGCAGACACTTGCGCCGTGGACGATTGATTGGGCGAAGAAGAATAATTTGAAGATGGTTACGGTGGCGGAGTGTCTTGGAGATAAGGAAGGGGCGTATACAACGCCGGTTGCGAAGACGGGGGCGAAGAGTTGTTAATGGGGAAGCAAGGGGGAGCGGGTGATGGGAAACAGTCTCGAGGCTGAAAGTCAGAAAGTCAACTTGCTCGATTGGCATCAGTTTAAATGATTTTCGAGTCGATTATATGCAGTTAAGCTCTTAAAGGATCCATACCGCTGAATTTCTAACGAACGAGATATTTAGTGCAAATCAATCATTACTTGAGAGCACATCCGAGCAAAAGAGAATGTTTCAACTAGGAAATTTTATTTGTAGACTATGATGCCAGGAAGCATGTTCTCTACAAGATGATCAGAAAACCAAGGCGATCTCAATAGAGGCGTGATAATCTAGGTCAATTGCCTGACCTGGAAGAAGGACTGGGAGCACACTTTTTAAGAATATCATCCTGATGCTCACCACACCAAACGTTACACTTCTCGCAACAGATGCAACTCAGGTGTCGTTGGATACGGTGGTACCTTCCTTCAGGAGCTGTTAACCTGCACTTGGCGCATAGATTATGCATCCCATTGAGATACATAACACTACAGAGGATACGTGCTTGCGAAGCCACAACGTGAAGCACACATTTGAAGCCAAAGAACATGTAACAAGCGGATAATAGTTCGGGCATGGAATGCCGCATTTGCTGCAGACGTATAAATACGTAGTCAGGACATGTTTGTACCTCAGAGGAAATCGGCGTTGTGGGTTTTCGGTGGGGTACTAGCATGTCTTACCGCGGCCATCTTCTCCCTTATGGCAGGGGCATTTACCACAGGGAACGACTTTATCGCATCCCGTACAGGTTCTGGTGTTGATCATTGTACTTGGGGACTTTCCAGGAGGCAATTGAGGTGGAACAAGCCACAAGTGGCTGGTGGTTATGTGAAATTGGATGAAGATCTTGCTGAGATAATTGTAATAGAAACCGGTACAGGCTAGATATATCAATAAGACACATGGAAAGAAACAATGCAGATTGTTACAGTAAACTGTTATAAATTCATTGACACTCATACAAGGCATTGTGCTTTGTTAAGGAAGCTTCGTTAGAGACATTGAGTTGGGAACGTTCTTTGTGGACAAACCGACAGCGCGAACAAACAAGGTTAATATCGAGGACATTGGGAGCATCAAAACAAGGACATGAAGAAGACTCCGTCGCCAGAGCAGGTAATACTCGTTAATTTCCATTGCTAAGGAATCAGCAACGACAGTTTCGGTCTTACATGGCAAGTGATCATGCCAGAATAGTATCCATAACATCTATGTCTATGGGGTCACTTGTCGTGCTTGTATATTCTCCATTGCATATCAACGCGTGTACTTGAAGAAAGGATTCTTCCTGTCAGTTTGGTCTGCAAACGCCATCTTCTCCCTCGTCTCAATCTTCTGCTCCTCACTCATTCCCTCCAAAATCTTCTCATTCTTCCGATTCAACATTCCGTTGTACCACCGCAAAATCATGATCATAAAGCACAGGGCACTCAGAGTAGCAATGATGCTGATTTTTCCTGAGATGTATCCTGGTGCTTCCTTTGCTTGAAAGGTTTGTGTACCAAGAATATTCCCTGTGGCAAAGGAGACCATTGTGAGAGCATTGATAGTGACTTTCTTTGTGTGTCCCGCGATATTACTGTGAATGTTAGATGAGCACAGGAACAGGGCAGGGAACGTACGAAGCATTCCAAGCAAGCAGCAACATGAATGCAGCACCAAAGGTGCCAGTCAAGAAACTCGCTGCGAGCAGTCCTGCCTTGTTCTTCGGAATTCCATCCGGATCCAGACCAATCATCAAACCAGCTCCGAGAATTGTGGGAAGAATTGCGATGAGCATGACGGAGGTTCGATCTCTCCATTTGTCTGACAGATATCCCACGCCGAGGACGCAGATCACCCCAATTGCGCCACCGGGAGCAGACATGAGAAGTGCTTCTCTCGACGTGTATCCGAATGTCGTGAGGAGAATAGTGTTGAAGTTTGAGATGCCACCATTTGGAATGGAGCTGAGCATTGTGCAGAGACAGATAAGCCAGACGCGGATATCTTTGAACGTTTCAAACACCTGAACGATTAGCAGATATCTTCATAGAGCGAACTTTACTGACCTGGTCTTTCTTCAAGTGTGCATTCTGCGTCCCACTTTGGTTGCTCTTCGTCCTCAACAGAGCAGCCACTTTCTCCGCATCTGAGAACCTCTTCGCCTTGACAGGAGAATCCGGCAAGAATACACAGACCAGGGCTCCAACACCGATCGTCAATCCCCCAATCGCTACAAAGAATATTCTCCAGCTCGCGAACTTTGACTGTATGAAACTGACTCCATACGCAAGCAGACCGCCAAATATCATTGTCAGCGAATTGCAGACGTAGAACCAGGAAACCCTTCTCCCTTGCTCCTCTTTCTTATACCACATCGCAATAATCAGGACCAGAATAGGAGCGACGCAGCTTTCGAAGACGCCTAGGAGAGTCCGGCAGATTGCCAGACCTGCGAAAGAAGTGCATGCTGCGTGACAGCCAAGGATGAGACCCCAGAGCATTATATTAACCCCGAGGTAGAGACTCAGGCGAGAAATATGTTGTGCGAGGTATTGAGTAGGGAATTCGGCAGCGAGGAAGCCTAGTTTGTCAGTGGTGAAGCTTGAGGGTGGAGCAACGTACCGATGTAGAACAGCATCGATAAGTTCGAATAATCCTGTCCTTTCAGATGTGTATCGTCTCTGATACCCATGACAGCAGTGTAGGACAGAGTAGTCTTGTCGAGGAATTGGAGAAAGTAGACAGCTGCGAGAAGTGGTGCGATTGTCAAGTCAATTTTCCGAATTAACTTCCTCAGCTGCTTGGGGTCATCCAGAATGACATTTCCTTCGATCTCTATGTCAACAGTACGAGGATGATTTGTTAAGAATGCGAGAGCTTCATCGGCGTCGACAAGGTTGGCGACTGTGACTGTTCCATTCTGGCTTTGAGATGGCTTACGACCATCGAGGCCAGCGAGCGTTTTCTCGGGATCCATTTCAGCTGACATGTTTACAGTTTGTCTCCCTGGACCTTGGGAACAGTTTATTTATCTCAAGTTCTCTGGAGGAAATCCGATGACATCTTTGATTCTCACGACCCTGCCCGTTGACGGAATGCCGAAAACCGCGACTTGCCCGTCCAATACAACGCCCATGATTGTAGATCCTGCATGTTGAGATAGACCATTGGAGTTGAGATAAGCTTCTACAAGGCGATTGTTGATTGGGAGCTTCCCGTTGGGGAAAGGGAGTGACGGTGTGGTGACCTGCCGAGACCAGGGTGGTCTGTGCAAGAGTGGAGGTATCTCGGGAATACAGAATTCATGTAGATAACGGAAGTAATTCTCCGCATATCTATAATGCGATGCAAGTAAAGACGTAATAAATCCAAGAGAATTATATAATGCAAGTCGGGAGCAGCTGAAGTCACGGCAGGAAAACTGGCGACAAACACTACCGACGGTCAGAAGCGAAATATAGAATTGCAGGCTGCAGATGTTGGGGAATATAGCTAATCATATAGTTCGAGAAAAGAAAAAGGACCGCACATTAAGACATTAACATTATCCTTCCACCTCCACCTCTTCAAACACCTGGAAGATCGAACCCAGGAAGTTTGGGCCAATTGCCAAGAGCTCCTGGATCACCACCAATTCTAACGAACTGGCCAACAGATGGAGTAGGTCCGTCGAGAACGAACATCATGTACCACGTTGGCGGGCAGACATGCGCATTCGGAGGGACGGTGACTGTACAAGTAGTTCCTGAGCAGGTGACCGCAGGGAACAGGGTTCTCTGTCCCATACTGTTCCCATGTGTGCTAGAAACAGAACCGAGAAGAGAAACCTTCAAGTTCGCAGTCGAGCCGGAGGTGACAGTGAAAGTGACAGCGGCTCCATACTTCCAATCCTTGTTCGTGATAGAGAAAGTCGGTCTCGCCAATCCAGAAAGGAGGTATGGAGGTGAGAATACTTCGACTCTGTACTCTTCTGGCCAGTTCGTTGGTGGGGAATTGAAGTCTCCAGTTGGATCTGAACCAGTGACCAAGACTCTGCCGTCGAGGAGAACAAGTGCTTCGGAATGATACATACGAGCAACAGTGGTGTTGGCCATAACGCTCATTCTTTGGTGAACTGGCTTCTTGGGATCGTACATGACGGCATTGTAGTTGGGTGCTCCACCTAGACCGAAACCTGCGACACCGTGTTGCCCACCTCCTACGATAACGTAAGTACCATCTGGAAGACCAGCCATATTTGGCATGACTCGTCTTGAAGGCTAGAAGATGTGAGTGAAGTTCAAAGTCTGGTGCAGGAAACTAACCATTCTCTCGATTGTCCAAACGGGGTTGGCAGCTTCAGGATAAGCAGAAACACAGTTATCAATTGCATATCCACCTCCCTCAGTCGATCCACCGCAAGCCAAAACACCCATTGGATCTGTGAATGGAGCATATTGAGGCAATGCAACCATTGAACCTTGCAATTGGTACGTTCTTCCACCATTAGGATTGTTCACAGCACCTGGAAGGTTTGGTAGAATCTTCTTAGTAGCGAAAGTCTTCTCATCCAGAATTCTGGCCTCGTTGTAATACAGGATAAAAATTCCAGATGGGACAACCATAATGAACGGGTAAAGGTTGAATGGATGGGTTCGCTGCAGGAAGTCTAGGTAGACGGTTCCTCCACCAGTTCTTGGCAAGATCTCCAAGTTAGGTTGTGCGTCTGCATTCTGTCCAATCTCACCACCAACGACAAGAATCGAGCCGTTTGCCATAATCATGGCAGATGGGTACCAACGAGCTACGAGCAATTGAAGGTTGTTTGGATCCTCAACCCATTGGCGAGTTCCCTTGACTCCAGCAGATCCATCTGGCCAATACAATCGCACTCCGTAGTTCGATTGACCAGCCCATCCACCAACCAAGATTTGACGACCTGCCTTGTCTGGAAGTGTGAGACCAGCTGAGCAGAACACATCAGTCTTAAAGCCGGTCATGGTTCTCCATGCATTGGCAGCATTGCCAACTTGGGAGAGATCCAGTTCGTAAGCTCCTGTGCCGTTTGGAGCTCCAGTTCCATATTTCTCGACGAATGTTACCTTCCCATTGATAGCCTGTGAGGTGATGAGAGGGACTGTAACACCACCTATCAAAAGAGAGTATCTTCCAGCCGAGTTGCCCGTTGGAAACGAGAACTTGGTTGGAGATGTCGTCCATGTGTAGTAGGTGAGTTTGTTTCCTGCTCCACACCAGTAGTTCTTATTTCCACTACACTGAGCATTGCATTCGGAATCCGCATATTTAATTGGAGCAGCGACGCGAGTGAAAGATTGAGGATCTTGGGGATTTGTCGAGGTTGTTGGCCAAGACGCGACGGCGATGTTCTGGATGTCTCCGCAGACTGTACACATTAGCCTAGATCTCGCGTGGGGGTTTCAAACATACAGCATTGCGAAGAGTACTCTAGTCCAGCAGCATTGTATCCAAATTGCTGACAGCGAGCAATGCATGAGGGTGCGTCATTTGTTGCAGTGTCCCAAACTTTATATGGAAAGGTAGGGATTTGGATGTTGGCATTTTCCTTGGCATTAATATTGTCCCTGTCTTGGTTAGAGTGGCTTCTGAGTGCATCGAACGACTTACTGAATGCATCCAGAATATACCCAGCCTGCTGGCAATCCTGATTTTTGAGGGCCTGGGCCTGCTGGTTGTGTTGGCTGTGCAGTTGCGGTTGTAACAGGCTTCGTCGTTGAAGTGGCTGGCTTTGTTGATGATGATGCAGGAGGAGTTCCGGTGCCTTTCTTGTAAACAGACAAGCGATTCCCCGCTCCACACTTCTGCGCTGCATTCCCAGCACATGCAAAGCTACAATCGGCAAGAGGAGCGACTACAGATCCAGTACCGAAAGAGTTTCCGCAATAACCTGTTCACGTCAGACTTTGAATCTCAAGATTGGCGATGCTCTCACATTCTCGTCCATACTCTGTTCCGAAATAGGTATATGCAGCACAATCTGTCGCGCAGGACTGCAATGTCATCGTATCATAGGCAGTTGCTTTCAGTGCTAATGCTCTCGCATTCGTTGCCTCGGTCTGACATCCATAGTATGTCCATCCTGTGACTGCCGACTGTCTTTTCTCAACAGCCCCGGCAAGCGAGGTGGAGACCTATTGATGTGAGCAGGCAACACTTCCATGATCCCAATTCGACTTACCAGAGATACAAGCACTGCTGCTTTCACAGCAAAATGCAAATTATAGACCATGATTTCAAACGATTGTAGTTAGACCAAAAACAGAACGAGGGAAAGTTATGGTCGTCACTTGAACACTCTACCAAAAACAAGGGTGTTTAGGAAATGGATGATGATATCAAGAACCTGGGAAACAACATGGGGACGGCAGTGTTATGAATGAACTAAGGAGCCCAAGAGAAAAAAATAAGTTTGGGGTGGAGATGAGGCTTGGAGCTTGTTCCGGAGCATGATTAGGGCTGATTCACACCAGGGTGGGATGCACGCCAACACAACTCCTTCGTATCCATGACCTCCATTTTATGCCGCACATGAATTGTGGATTTTCTCCGAATCTAAGAAGGGAACAATTGAAAGCTCGCTAACCTTGCTTACACGTCCCCTTGCTTGAGATATGCGACAGAAATGTGATAAATCACAGAATACCGCACCTTTGCTTAGGTGACTCTCCTTGGCATTATGTCTTTCCACCTCGGGAGGACGACGATGCTCAGGGGGAAAACAGGCACGATGCTGTTGTTATTCGAGTTCGAGTTCAGATGAAGTTCCTGTGGCTGAACCAAGAGCCATTGTACTCCTCGGCACTCACCCATCAACAACCACACTAAAGCATGAGATCTTCAGGTGACAGCGGAATTACCGTTTCTATTGGCGTATGGACTGCATCCTGCAGGCATTCGATAGCTTAGGCAAATTGGGATCACACCGCATAATTTCGGGATGATGGTGGGTGAGGCCAAGCCCGCCAATCAGGCGATAAGCTTAACTTGCAAGCCTGAAGATCAGCCCAGGGAGGTCGATGAGGGGTCTAGGGCGTAAGCTACTCGCGGGGACTTGGTCAACCGGACACTGGAAGGGCGCTGAAGACGCCTGGACATGGCTAGACTTTTAGGTCTCTAGGAGCCGTCCAGGTGGAGAGAGAAAAGGAGGCTGAAAATGAAATTTGACAGCGTTTCGCTGCATCTCGATTGAAGTCGATCCCCGCACTCCAGGATTTAGCTGCAGCTGTGAAGGTCAGTTGGACATCTGACTGTTTAAGCGTAAAAGATTTGGAACTCGGATCCACAGCCAGTCAGCCTTGCCCTCAATGAATATTCAATCCAGATCTTACGATAGACCAGAAACTGTCATCCGAGGTATCTGAAAGTCCATGTTGCAGAAGCGGGCCGAGTAGAGAAAGTCCCGGCAGTCTAGGTACTTTTCCATCCCCGTAGCAGTGACATCGCGACATCGATACGAAATCCACTAGAAACACTGACGATCATGACCTATTTTGAGAACCTGTTACCTTCAAGAACAAGGCTACAAAGGACCGGATCCATGAGGAGGATTTAAAGTGCTGACAAAGTGCGGAATAAAAACCCAGAACAGGAACAAGTCAAGATCGCTGTGGAGGTGTGGGGTCGTCTCCCAGCAAATCATCTCTATGCTGTCAGATCTTATCGTGAATAATCAAGGCGAGAACATCATCCCATGTATCGTAGCCGCATATTCTCGTATCCAAAGTCCAGTCTAATGGTGAAGACAACGATATGCAACTTTTCAAATGCACTTCTGACTGCATGTGATTGCGTCAAAACGGCATGCCATGTCATCGCCCGTTGCGAAAATCCTCTAAGCACAAGTTGTACAAGAACCTGGGGTTTATCCCGCTTTTGGTGGCTCAAACACAAGTCAAAGGCCACCAGCTATTGACGGCATGAAAGGGAGGCTGTTGGTGTTGGTGCAGTTCTCCAAATTACATCTGTCGATCAAATATCTTTTGGGTTGAGTTCTGAAGGTTCTGGTGACATCGCTGGATTCCGACTCTCGAGGTGCTGGGAAAGTTTCGAGTAGCCGAGGAAACAAGGTTCATCGTCGCAGAACTGACAGTGGCATGACAAGCGTGTGGGAAGGTGGTGTGGACACTTCAACGCTGACAGAAGTCGAGGTAGACTTTCGAATCGATTCTGCGCGACCGCATTTAACATAGCTACGGCGCAGTCCTACAGCCTGAGGTGCCTTGTATTCGATTGTCGTCCTCTTATTCCGATTCGATCCATTCCATTCAATCCGCCGGCTATTCCTGTATCAAGCTCAATCGTTCATGCCCACACAATTCCGGAGCCTGGTCCAGTTTCGACAACAAGTCTTAGCACTCCCTTTGATCGTTCATGGCAATTGGTTTGATATCGAGTCTAGCGATCCTTTCTCCAATGCGTTCTTCCGGCAGACTCTTCCTGGAGCAATCCAAGGATGAAGTGGATCTAGTGTTTATTCCAGTCTGACATGCCGACACTGTTCGACATGTAGGCGCAAATGTGGATCGCAGACGCAGTTCGCAGACTACCTGGATATGATCGCAAGACACCAGACGAGGATTGCCGCTTCTGATGGGAGCTTGGGAGCTGCTTCGAGTGAAAGCTGCGAGGTTGAAGCTATTCGCGGTATCTTCTGCCAGGGGGTTGAAATAAAGGTTTAAAGCCTGAGGCTTATGTGCTCGTCGGGCCGCATTCTAAATTCTGACCGGCAATGGCCAAACCTTCTCCCCATGTCATGTTCCCACTGTCTTCAATACCAATATTTTTAATCGACGTTGCTAAACCAGCATTGATTGACGCGAAAATTTTCGAGATCTTCTCCTTTGGGTTCTATGATACGCGGGCTTCAAGATTCCAAACCTGAACCAAACAGCTCGCTAATTGAATTTCTTTGCCTTCCTCATTCGTGTCTTGGGTTCCAAATCATCCTCTTCACGAAGTGATGTCCAGGGCTTCATTTCACATGTTCATATCAGTAACTTTCTAGCACTGTTTCACTCACCCATATTCATCATGGCTTGAAGCCTTGATACAATTGCGACCTGTTTATCCTTCCTATCGGCACATCTTCCCATGTGGTCTGTGTGTTTTTGGTTTGAGGTAGCGGAAGTTTAACTCTATTCACAATCCTAAACATCAGACCATTGGTCCAAACATACTTTCTTTGAATATGACTCGGGTCGTCCGGCGTTGTCCCTTGACCGTTTTGCAACGTCACAACATGATCTCGCGTCGACTGGCTGTTCTCAACTCAAATGGTCCACATATTAAAGGATTCCATATCCACTTCTCCAAGTTGCAGCAGACAGACATCTTCGTACACGATCCACGATGGCTTCAGTGCGGTCTTCGAGCTATTCTGTTACCTCTCTGTTTGGGAGCCCCAGTACCCCATCCATGATCTCCAAGCGAGAAACAATGGACCTCACGGGAAGCGTGTACCTTATCTCTTCGGATGGACAGACTATCAAACTCCCCATACCCACAAAGTCTCGGCGCGATCCGCTCAACTGGGGAAAATGGAAACGAATATGGGCTTTCACTTCTCTTATGTTCTCTGCTATTACAAGCATGGCTGCGGTTCAGATTGTGAGCTTGCTGCTTCAACCACTTTCTGTTGAATACTCTGATGAGGTAAGTCTCCTTCTCTGAGTCGATTAAATCAAGCTGATCATGTTAGCAAACGAGACCATTCCATATCACGATCCTTCAGTCTACCCCAACACTATTCATGGGCATTGGCGCCTTTCTTTGGATTCCACTTTCTCTCGCCATCGGTCGACGGCCGGTACTTCTACTTGCTTCACTGGTCGTGCTTATTTCGACCATATGTGCCGGCATTGAACGGAACTTCTATCTTCTCTTGGTCGCATTATGTTTCCAAGGACTAGGAGCAGGTGCATGGACTAGTGTGGTTTGTCTCCTTACTCGATGTTGATACAAAGCTGACACCTCCAGGTGATCCTCATCATCATTGATCTCACATTCATCCACCAACGTCCTATCGCCATCGCCATGATCTGGTCTCTCGTTGGGGTTGCCAACATGTGTATCCTATCTGTCTTCCCATACATGGCAGATGCAAACAAGGAATGGCGGACATTCTATCTCATCTGGATCGGTCCATGCGCCTTCGCCTGCCTGGGTCTATTCTTCTTTTTCCCAGAGACGTACTTCGTACGACCAGCCGTCGCTTTCGATGGTCGAATCATTGTTCAGAGCGCAACAGAGAAGATCAAGCTGTATGATTCATGGGAAGAGGTACCTGGCGGCAAGGATTTACCGGAGACTCCAGGCTGGAGCAGATGTGATATGAAAGTCTGGGGCTTGACGAAAGGTGGCTGGAAAGCCATGCGAGCTTGTTTCCCACAGATTCTGCTCTGTATGGTCAACCCGCTTGTGTTCTGGGTCGCTGTGCTTGAAGCTCTCGTCTTCGGAAGTATGCTCTCAATTGGCGAGACGTATGCTTCCGTTCTGCTCGCACCACCGTACTCACTACCAATTCATACCGTCGCTCTCGTCAACGTCGCCGGTGCAGTGGGTTCACTCTTCGCGTGGCCAGCAGCCGGTCTGATGATCGTCGCTATCACTCGTCGATTGTCAATGAAGAACAAGGGTGTCCGCGACGCAGAGTACTACCTCCCGGCATTCGTCCTCCCTGTTCTAGCAGCCGCTGCGAGCGTTGTAATCTACGGTTTAACCGCCCACAACAAGTGGCACCCAATCTGGATCTACGTATCCTACGCCTTCAACTCCTTCGGATTCGCCGGTCTCGCAGCCGCAAACTCGCTTTGGGTAACAGAAGCGTTTCCCCGGTGGGCAGCACCTGCGATGGTGGTCGTTAGCGGGGTGAGCTACATGGCAAGCTTTGGCATCAGTTTTGCTATTTATCCTTGGGTTAAGAGTCAGGGGTTCGCCGGGCAGAACTTGCAGCTAGGGGCGATGATTTTGGCGGTTGGGTTGGTAGCTGTTCCGGTGAGCTTTTGGGGGAAGAGGTTGAGGCAGTATATCGATGGGAAGTGGGCTGTTAATGAGATGGGGGCTTTGAGACCGCAGTAAATGCGGGAGGTAAGGTTTGTACACTATGGTGGTATGAGATGGTATGGTCTTGATGACTTGCCTGTTTGATTCTTAGATATTTGAGCGATTTTGTCAGAAATGGGTGGGATAATGGGGTAATGTATGCCATGGCTGGGTCCTGGCGGGAGTTGAGTACATCTCTGGTATTCAGGGATAGAGACAGGACCGTGAAGGATATTTTCATTTCTCAAAAGCAGATAGAATTGGCAATCTGCTGCAAGTCAGCCTTCTCCTATTTTTGATGCGCTCCACCACGTTGAGGCACGTTGAAGATCCTGATAGTAGAAGGTACTGTGCTGAAAACAGAAACCTCGATATACCTTGGAACGTGTCAGAAATGTGCCGAGAGATGGAGTGGGCTCCATAATTGGCTAACTCTATGGGAAGTTCCAATGGTGCTTGGCTAGGAGATTATAGATGTTGGATATCGGAATATTGCTTCCTCGTACAAATTCGAGGTTCTGGAAGTCCTCGGTCCTTAACTTAAAGTCTGAAGAGAAACATTGCTAGGCGAGTCTTTAGCGACAAGGCGCTTTCCGGCAGCTGCCGTACCAATGTCTTGTCCCCTGAATTCCCAAGCTCTCTTGCTTCAAGGCTACCTATCTACCATCTTTCGACTAGCCAGCGTCTCTCCCACCTGTCCTCCTTTCCTTTCTATTTGCCAGCGAGCGATGCTTCCCTCAATATCATTTACACATCTTGCAGATGCCATCAAGTAGAATGCAGCTAGAGTCGGGCATTGCGCCTTCATGGACTGCGCCTCAGAAGCTTCGTATCTCGAATCGCCTTGAGCATACCCGAATACGCCTGCAGACATGTACCACCCACAGCTTCTCTTTCGAGCGCAATACGCTGAGTGGAGCGCTATTGCCGTTGCCAGAGCCCCAATACCAGCTCGATACAGCGAACCAATCGCCATGCCCTCCCCATAGCTGGCGCATATCTCAACCCCGCCAACCCCCTCACCCATAAGCCTCCGTCTCCCTCCACAATGTCAACGCCCTCAGCTGCCATCCACGGCTTCCCCAACTTCACCTACGAGCCCCTCGATCTCTCCGCGATCCGACCCTCAATTCGCCTCGCAATTCTGCAACCAGGTCCCAGAAATGCCTCAATCCGAGTGAAATTGGGGCGATCCGCCTTCGCGGAGCGACCAAAATACGAAGCACTATCATACACATGGGGCCGAGCAGACGATCTACGAGCGATAGAATTAAACGGCACGCGAGTTGAGGTTCGGAAGAACCTAGCTTTGGCACTGGTACATCTGCGGCACACGAGCGAGGAGCGGGTGTTGTGGATAGATGCGATATGTATCAACCAGGCGGATCTGGAAGAGAGGAATCGGCAGGTGGAGTTGATGTCGTATATCTATGCGCGGGCGAAGAGGGTGCTGGTTTGGCTGGGGATAATTGTGCATTGGGATGAAATGGGTTTGGATTTGCATGATTTGGGGACGCTCTGTCATCAGGCTTATTGGAGGAGGATATGGATTGTGCAGGAGATTGGGGCGGCTTCGGATTTGGAGTTGCATTGGGGGCTGAAATCGCAGACGGATCAGGAGAATGATTGGCAGTCGAGGTCGGAAGTTTGGGCGAACTTTTTCGGTGGTATTTTGGAGGACGAGACGACAAACTTAGCTGTGAAACTGGCACGGCAGAGAGAAGGGAGACATGGAGACAGCTTTCTGCTGGCGAATCTGATGGAGGTGTGTAAGGATTCGCTATGCGAAGAACCAAGGGACAAGGTGTATGGGTTTGTTGGAATTGCGCATGATTGTCAGGATGGGAGCTTTCCGGTCGACTATTCAAAGTCCTTGTTTGAGGTATACGAAGATGTGGTTCGATTCCAGTATCGCTCGACGGCACTGAATACGAAGACGGTTGTGCATTTCAGTCAATTGGTTCAGAGGCTCTTTGGAGGGACATACCAGATGCAGCGGGACCTGGGGGACAAGAAGAATCCTTTCGTCGCACTACAATCGAATAACGATAGAACGAAGGCATTCAAGGCGGTGGGTGTCTATACTGGAAGTATATCCTCGGTTGGATGTTCATACGACGAATTTATTGGAATTCCAGATGCAACTCGAAAATGGAAAGTCTCGTTGCAGAAATGCCAGACAGATCTAGAGAAGCTACGAAGGAAGAATGAAGGATTCATGCGCGTGCTTTTGGACTTGGAAAAGCCCGAACTCGACAGGATCCGATCAATCGAGCCCAAATTCTCCTGGAAAGGCGCGAAGGATATGCATGGAGTCCTGGGCGTACCAACACGAGGAAGCAGAAGCGAGCACGAACTCCTCCCCCTCTTCAAATTCGGGCCTGAAGAGAACGGCGAGACCACACCATCCGCTCCACGACTGTTCTCCACTCGATCTGGCGTGATCGGGTTGATACCAAGCAATGCTCGGGTAGGGGATATGTTGTTTCATTTCTGGGAGTCGGATGTGGTTGCTGTTGTGAGGTTGGAAGTGTCGTATGTGAGGATTATTGGGAGGGCGGCGGTTGCGAATGCGGATTTTGTGGCTGGCTCGAAGTTTTACGCGCCGGGGGATTTGGTGCAAGATTTGGAGGGGGGGTTGGATTTTGAGAAGAAGGGGATCGAGTTGTATATGGATATACCCACATTGCAGTTATTGACGCAATAGAAGGAATTGAGATGGCCCTTCGGATGAGGAGTAGCTAGACTGTGTATATCATTGTGTCACTTGACGGATCAATAGTAAGTTTGAGATAATGGCTAGCTGTCTCTCACGCCGCGGCGTCTACGAAGAGCTATTTGAAAAAACAAGAGCTATTTGAAAAACAAAAGTAGATGCAGCTGTTGCAATGAATAACGAAGGGTCTCCAACTGCATGTGTCAACTCAGAGCTCAATAGACAGCTTCAGGTTGTCCCGTGAGATCTTGCCATATGACTTCTTTCGTGATGAATCGAGAGTGATATCAAAGAAGTGGCGGCCGATGTCAACAAAAAGAACAAGACTCCAAAAAATAAGGGGATTTTGTCCCTTTTTTTCTTTCTGAATTGCGCCATAAAGAGCTGCCAACTCCCGCAGATACATAATTATGTATGGCGGAGTTTTGATACAAGAATCACGAGGAGAGTTAACTCCTGTGGAGTGCTCGTTGAGACAACGAGCTCCGAGAATCAGATAGGAGAGAGCTTGTTTGGAAAGGGGGTCGTTGTTTGCAAAGACCAACAAGCTATGGGCGGAGATTTGCTTATTTTGTTAAAAGAGGGTGGAAGTAAAATGCAAAAATGCGGGTATTGAGGAAGCGAGATGCCGAAGTAAACAATGCCACGAAACCACCACAATGGAAGCAGATGCATTCACATATTATGTTTCACGGATTCCTTTCACGGAGGAATCCCAAGAGGAGGGCCATGGGATTGTATACATATACATTTGACATCGTTATATTTATTGAGAATTCTTAAAAATTGAACCTCATTTTCAATCCGTACCCCGCACCTAAGCAGTCGGCAAGCAAGCGCAAGCCGAGCTAACCCTCGAGATGACATTTCCAGAGCAAGCATTGGCCACATATGGAACAGTCGACGCAAGAGCCGTCACATTCACATTGACAGTCTTGGTGAACTCTCCGCAAAACGCCTGACTCTCCTCGAGTTTATCGGCAGATCGCATGCCTCGGAGACAGTTGTCGGCGTTGCAGGACTTCTTGCACTTGGGGAAGGCACCTGATGCCTTGGCGACGAATGCACCACGCTCGATGCTGATGGAATTGTTAGATCGTGAAGGCAGGTGGAGGGGAGAAAGCGGGACTTACGTGTGTACGAAGATGTAGCCAGACTTGAAGTATGGGTAGTGCGACCAGGTACCGGAGTAAGTGACATTTCCACCACCTGGGAGGCCATCGTCCTCGGGGAGGATATCAATGTAAGCGACCTCGCAGACATCAGTGGCCTTAGAGTTCTGGGGAATAGAGGAGATGTCGTAAACGCGGAGACCAGAGCCGTAGTTGGATTGGTAGACGTAGTCGCCGATCACGTACTGGTTGTGGTCAATGGTTGTGGTGGTTCCCTTGTAAATACCGGTCTGCTTGGGTGCCTCGAGGGATGAGATATCCCAAACGTAGGTGACGGGGTACTTGTCAGCAGCTGGGCCTCGGGAGTTGACCTCGTCGGTCTCATCTAGTTCAAGTTTTTAGCATGGGAAGTGTACAAGAATATGAATTCATACCATCAAGGATGATGTACTGTTGCCATTCCTTGTCAAGAACCTCTCCTTGATGGGTGTATGAGGCTCCAGTGTAGGAAGTTCTTGAGATAATCGTGGCAGCAGCCTTGTCGGTGACGTTGTAGATAGTCAAGGTGTCCTCATTGTATCCGTAGCAGACATCAGTGCCGACATACTTGGTGTCAGGTCCCTTGTAGATCAAGCATTGGATGTCGTGGACATATCCGTCCTCTCCGGCACAACCAACACGCTTTGGGTTCTCGATGTCGGTGATGTCCCAGAAGATGATGCCAGACCAGCAAGTTGGCTCACCCTGAAGTCTGGGACCCATTCCGACGGTGACAAAGTATGGAAGAGAGTTGTGGACGTGGACATTGTGAGACCTTCCGAAGACGGATGGCTGAATGTGACTGGTCAGGTCACTGCTGGTGCTGTTGGTACCATCGAAAGTAACAGGGCTGGCAGGGTCGACGGTAAGGAGCTTCTTCATGTCGAAGATTTGGACACCGTGATCATTCAGCTCACTGCCGATGACCATATAGTTCTTGTAGCCACGAAGTTCCTTCCAGCGGGAACCAGAGCCGAGTGCTGCGTAGGATGTGCTGGAAAACATTAGTACAGTATTAGGAGATTAGAAATCGCCTCAACTCACAGAAATCCAAGCTTGACGAGCTGTCCAGTTGGGAGGATCTCCAGGAACGATGTTCCGTAGTAGCATCCGGCAGCAACAAACTCACGTCCAGACTCCTCATCGGTCCATCCCCAAGATCCGGACCCCATTGCGTTAGGGCATCCCAGGTCTGCCATAGGAATGAAAGAGTACAAATCCATCTTCAGAAAATAAGCAAATGAAAAGAGCATGGAGAGAGATACTTACATTACGGCACTTGAATTGATGGCCTGGTACTCCGGGAAGAGCATCGGCAATGCCATTTGAGCAGCGAACTCTCTTGTGCCACGCTGGGAACTCAGCAGCCATGATGCCCATCTCCTCTTCCATTTCCCAATGTGCCAGCTTGGCGGTCATGATCTGGTCCATGGCAAGTCCGGAGTCGTAGAAAGCTATACATTGTGAGCAACGTGCCAATCCGAAGGAATGGCATACTTACAGCTGGCAAGCTCCTCGTTGACTGCCATTTCGACAGCGGCAGCTCCACCCGCAAGGGCGAGCGCGCCGAAAACTGATGGAGTAAAACGCATAGTGACGAGCGAGGCTTATATGATACAAGCTTTCTACTACACTTCCAGGAGAAGTTCCTAAGACAATTGACGTTTGAGGACAGGCGTGGGGGAAATCAGCTCAAAACTGCGCATGCACCTCTACTTATATATCTCGGGCTGCTCCCAGCGAAATCGATTGACAGCTTGGCAATGATAGATCTTCACTCGATACCACTTCAAAGAGAGCCGCTACAAGCCGGAGGTTCCGAATGCCAGGACGTCGTCTCGCTGCAAGATATAATAGAAGTGCTGAGAAAGGAAGGAAACAAGAAGCTCGGCAGAGGGGTACCAGTACTACGATGCCTGAATTTGTGGCAAGTCTGTCTTTATGGTGATCTTGCCTGCATAGATATCGACCAGACTAAGGCATGCAATAAAAGTCCCTTGGCTGCGGAAGAGCCAGTCGGAGTTGTTGATTACAGAGCCAAAAGCAGGTACAAACTACAACCCCAGGAACGAACCCCAGAAATGTTGATCTTTTGCAGGCACTGCCTCAAGATCCTCATAAAAAGTCCAAGAGACCAAGCATGTTTGCCATGTTTGCGAAGCCGTTCGTGGAAGCTCGTTATATTTTCCAAGACACTTGATGTTACCACCAAGAGCCGGTTAATCTGAAAGAGGAAGGACACTCATCGCCAAGACAGATGGAATACGGCATATACCCAAGACTTCCAAGGCGCCAGCTTATCGCGACTTCATGGCAATGATGACCAAATGCTTCGGTGTGAATTCCACAGAGGCGGGGTTGGTGGAAGTGATGAAGAGGCATGCGCATTGCGCAGAGATATTCGAACGACCATTCTCATGTTGTTGCGAAAATTTCGAGCACGATCGAGACAATGAAACAATGGAACAGGAAGAAAGTTCCATCAACAGGAGCAAAGGCTTTGCAACGTCAATTCAAACGCTGACCATGGAACACAATGCGACACAGTCCAGCAAAGAGACATCCAACTTTGCTGTCGATGAAAACCAGAAAGTCCTTCGACAAATCTGGAGAAGATACTTCGCTGTCACAGAGTAACAAGACAGGGATTGAATCCGAAATATATCCCAGATTGAAGATTCGGATCAATTCTCCATGCAGCTTGCAAGAACATACTTACCCATGGAGCATGGCAGCCCCAGTGCAATGCCTCCCGTCTACTAAGCACGACAACACGCATTCGGCAACCTTGTGTCCAAAAGCTATGGCCATTGAGGGCATTCTCCCATACGATCCATCATGTCTGTGTTCTTACGAGAGTCGAGGGTTGTGGAACTCGTAGCCTGTGGCTGAATGCGTAAGGCCTAGGGATTCGAGAACAGCCAAAGGAATCGAGAGGACCATCTTACGCCATGGTGAGTGTAGGCTGGACGGCGCAGATCTCCCCATCATTCCTTAAGTATAGAATGTTGTAGACAAAATGTCAGACATGGCTGGAAGGAAATCCAATGGCAAAAATGCGTGTTTCGAGGACGGAGAGGCAAGCAGGTTCGGGTTTCGGCGTATCGAAGCTATGGTCCATCACACTTTCATATACAGACACCAACCATCTCGCAGACTTTGTACGATCGATAGAGGGCGAGATGCAATCGAACCTGCGGATCACGCGAGGTACGAGACGTATCAGAGGGCGAGCCTATGTCTCTGCCAAATGGCTGAAATCACTTCCATCGTAACAGATCCGCCCACTATTGTGCTGCTCGTCAATTATTGCGTATTCGATATCGACTATGTCCGGAGGCAAGATTGGGATGTTCTTTCAATATTGATTCATGTGCTTTTGCTGCTAGATTGTGCTGCAGTGATGAAGCAGTGGGAGAAGAGATAAAATATTGGTATTGGATTCAGTGGGGTCAGAATACGGCGCCGCAGAGCCGCAAAGCGGGAGTTCAGGGGCTCGCTTCTGGTGGCTTCACTGAAGCGAGTCCATTCTAAGAGCAGACGACAGTGAAAACAAACCAAGACATCAACGCTATTCCTGAACAGCCTATACCGATGACGCATGTGCCAAAACGAGCGTTTAGGTTCTCAAGTATCATGCGATCCTCTAAGATTTTGATTGGAAAGCAAAGATATCCATTAAGATCGATCCGGCACACACAACTCCGCTGCGATTTAGTTCCCGACCAAAGCTGTCAGGCCCATCTTTCTTTGCGGCATTCAGCTGGCGCTCACATTGCCAACGTACGCCGCGGAGCAGAGTATCATTGAAACTTTCGAGCTGTTCGGGCCATGTTTGCTACATACTACATAATGTGAAGTTTCATGATAATTGCTAAGCACAGTTGAAAATTCTCACCTCGAAATACTCGGAGCTCCGAGCACAGCCACGGAAAGAAGATGCCAAGAATATATTCCAGGATGACTAAAGGCGACGAGCATTGAACATTGCTAAGCATGAAGTTGTATTTGCGACACTACAAATAGAGATATTGGAGGAATATAAAAGGGGAGAGGGCGCGCGTGGACGAGCGCTCTCAAATTCTGTCCACACGTCTTCGGATCAACAATCCTCGTCAACTTCCCAAAAATCAATCGATATTTAACGTTAGCAGAAATTTTACAGTATCGTCTATAGCTATAGATATGGACCCTTTTAGAGGACCTCAACCCAAGTCCCTGCTTGGCAGACATCGAGTGTTGAGTCCATCAGCCTCCATTCGAGTCTCCCCTCTCTTTCTCGGAACCAGTGTCTTTGGCACTGCTTGGTAAGTTCTCTGAACTCTATATCGGGTTCAGATCTAATTTCCTCTAGGGAAGGCTTCCTCGGTGCATGCTCCAAAGAAACCGCCTTCGCAATTCTTGACCACTACGTACAAGCCGGGGGCAACGTAATTGACTCGGCCAACTACTATCAATCAGGGGAGACTGAAATCTGGCTCGGAGAATGGCTTGCTCTACGGAAGAACCGCAATGATCTCGTCCTCTGCACCAAGTTTTCCTCGAACATGATGCTCAATACGCCCGAGCAAACCGACACCACCATCCTCTCAAACTACGGCGGCAACAACAGCAAATCCCTCAAACTGTCCGTCGAGAAATCACTGAAAGTCTTGGGCACAACATACATCGACATACTCTACGTCCACTGGTGGGATTTTACGACTTCACCTTCAGAATTGATGCGATCACTCAATCGTCTCATCGCCGCTGGAACAGTCCTCTATCTTGGGGCTTCAGATATGCCAGCTTGGTTTGTAGTCCAGTGTAACGCTTTTGCACGCCAACACGGTCTCTCGCCATTTATCATCTACACTGGCCGCTGGAATGTTGCGGACCGGGATATGGAGCGTGAGATCCTCGACATGTGCGCCGCAGAAGATATGGCCGTCGCCCCTTGGGAAGTTCTTGGTGGTGGACGCTTCAAGACAGCTGCTCAGCTAGCGGCGCAAGTCGATCAGCGTATGGAGATGAATCCCGCTGCCAAGGACAAGTTTGAGGCCGTGGGGAAAGTGCTGGCTGGTATTGCGGAGGAGAAGGAGACGTTGCCGACGAGTGTTGCTATGGCTTACGTGCTGCAGAAACAGCCGTATGTGTTTCCGATTGTGGGGGGAAGGAAGGTTGAGTATCTGCAGGCGAACATCGAGGCGCTTGGGGTGAGACTGAGCGAGGATGAGATCAAGGCTATTGAAGGGGCGAGTCCATGGGAAAGAGGCTTTCCTTATGATATTCTGAGCTATTATGGGTCGTTTGACGGAGCCAAGGATGTGAAGCAGATGACGGGGATTTATGATTATGTCGAAAAGGTCAAAGCTATTCAGATTGGCCAGTGAGGGCCTCAGGAGCTCGAGATAGTGTGGAGGGAGCTTCCTTAAGCATGTACTGGTATTTCACTGTATTAATTTGTTGGTTTGACAGTACTGATAACCTCGAATCATATGCCGGATGCTTGATTTTATTTCTTCCGCAACATGCCGAAGCGAATATTGAAAACCAGTAATTGATGTCATTTTGTTTATTTTGCTGAGTTCAAAACAGTGTCCACCCGTGAGCTCCCAGAGATTTCACAAACGATGACTTCCAAACGCTCTCCAAATCTTCCAGATTCAGCTGACATAGAAATAAGCTGTATCAAGATATCCGTCTCGCTCGCTCGTAGTGGAACGGCAGTCTTCTTTACTATCACGAGTACAGGTTTGAGACCCCTGCCCCTAGGAGGTTGGCCGACACTTGGTTGCAGCGCAATATCCACTGCAGCAATTCAAGACATAACATCCACTCGTCAGACCACACCATTGACAGCTCGCTATTCTGCGTCAGCACAGATCACAGATCTATCTCCAAGGTGCAAATATGAACCCAGCAAGCATCGAAATAAACACAACTTACCGTAAACAGGCAAGCAAGTATTGTCTCCCCCAGGAGTCGGCTGGCAATTAACTCCCGTCACCGCCCGGGGCGTTCCAACTTGCACTTCTTTGCCGTCCGCGCTAGGAGTGGTAGCAACAGGTTTGCCGCCATCGTCAGCAAAGTAGAAGTTGCAGCTGTAGAAGATGTTGAAGTCGCTGTTGGTGATGCGGTTGATCGTCAGACCGTTGTTGGTTGAGTATGTGTTTCCGTCTGCAGGGTAGGAGAGTGAGTAGGAAGCTGGTCCACCATGAAACGTCAAATCTAGTTGCTTGTAGAAGAAAGAGGGTTGGTCGTTGCCTAGTGGTGTGCTGGCCGTGAGAAGAGGTAGGAGGAGAAGGGTGAACTGTGAGAGTTGCATTTTAGTACGTTGATTTTGTTTATATTTTGCTTGAAGAAATTGAACAATTCTGGATATCTTCTTGAGGAGAATTCTTGTGGAATATATAGATCGGAGAATCCGAACATGCCATTAACAGGCGCTTTTATCAACGACTACAGAGCCTCAGCTTGACTGGAGATCGCTTCCCGATGTGCTTAAATTAATCTCAGCGGGGTACACAACCTCCCACAAACCAAGGAACATCACCAGATCCATCAAATTGGATTATGTGATGAATTGAGGATTATCAGTTCCTCTGAATCCTGATCTCGTATTCTCGTTGTAAGTAGCGAATCGCAATACCATCAGACCATTCTTGGCGGAAGGTCACATGCATCACATGGCTCAGATACGAGTTGGTGTGACATCAAACACGAGACGAAAAGATGAGCCGAGAAGTTATTTAGGCAGATCAAGATGATGTTGTAGATTGATGCACGAGTTGATTCCGACCATGGCATGGAATGTCGTGGTTTCTTGAGGGAAGGAAGGATTTGGAGCCGAGGGTTTGTTTACTCGGAGGAAAGATCGTCAAGAAATATGTAAGATTACTACTGTTTCCTTAATCAAAGCAGCAACACTACTCCGAGCTTCCGAGCGTTTACTTTTATTAAGAATTCAGAGCTCATATACGCATTACCATTATCACAACACATCATAGTCTCGTATTTTATTCTCCTTCACCACTCATCCATCAATCGATGATAATCCTTCAGACTTAGATGGAGTATCTGAAGAAGACCTGATTGGGTCAGCGAAAAGCCCAAGACCGAACATCAAAGCACTTACATTATGTTTGTCCGTTACGTTATCGAATCCCTGAACACGACTTTCATCCTTCAGAGCTTCGATCTCTTCTTGGCTCTTGCCCTCCAAAGCCTTGTCTCTCTTCTTGTTCTCAAGCTGATACAGGACCCGAAGAGTCAAGTTGAACACGATGTTTAAAATGAAGCCAATCAGCATGGCAACAATTCCTCCGTGGTATGATGGTGCTTGGTTTGCCTTGAAGCATTGAGGACCTATTCGATTAGCCAAGCAAACATGGGCAGGAAAGGAGAACTCACCAACGATCTGCCCAACACAGTACATGACGAACACCATAGCACTAGCCATACTCTTCTTAGTCGATCCTGCAACATTTGTAGCCAGCAGACCAAGAAGAACCATGAAACCAGTAGGATAACCAGCCAACAGCCACACACCCACGAGTCTTCCCCACTTATTGTGAGCGTCCAACTGGTTGATCAAAACAGTACCAATAATCGGTGGTATCATCGCCACAGATCCAACGATCAATCTGGCATTGGGAAACTTGTGCTGTGCGTATCCACCAATCAAGGTGAAGATGGCTTGCAAGAAAGACAGCGGCATATTCATCAAGGTTGTTTGCAATGATGTGAATCCAAAGCCCTTGATGATGATGCTGCCGAAACTCAATCCACCACTGGCCACGGCATTGACAAATGAGATCAATCCCAAAAGTAGAATCTTAGGATCTGTCAAGGCTTCAAGCACTTGAGCCTTGACAAAAGTCGTGCTCTTGGTTCCGGTCTTGTTCTCAACCACACGCTGGATGGCGACGACTCTCTCTTCTTGGGTCAACCATTTGCAGGTGGCTGGATTGTCAGGAACGACAATGACGAAGAGCACACCCCAGACGATGGTGAAAGCTCCAAGGATAAGGAATATCAGCTTCCATGTGGCAAGACTGCCTTCAATATGTCCGATTCCGAAGGTAATGAGTCCACCAATGGTACCAAAGAAGCCCAAAAATGAAACCCAGATGGCCGATCGAGACGCTTGTTCTTGACGAGTCCACCAGATTCCAGTGATAGCAACGAAGCCGGGTGAAATTGTTGCTTCGAACATACCAAGCATGAAACGGACTGTTGCGAGACCGGCGAAGGAGGAACATGTTGCGGTGATCATGAGGATTGAAGCCCAGAGGATGATGTTGACTGTATCGGTTAGCTCTGACTGTTTGCAAGGGTGGAGGAAACTCGCTTCCAAGGAACTTGGCGATGGGAAAGCGTTGCATTAATGCCACGCCGGGATATTCAGCGAGCATGTAACCAAAGTAGAAAATTGAGGATGCCCATGCGTAGTCTTGTCCCTCAAGATGATTGTCTGGGATGATTCCAAAGACTGACGAGTAGCCCAGTGTTGTCTTGTCGAGGAACTGCAGACCTGCATTCAAAGTCAGCTGTATGCTATGAGACGTGGGACGGATGCATACCATATGTGATACAGAGGAAAGGCAGAATATACCAGTCGATCTTCCTGAGTACTTTCCGCGATAGTTCTGAATCTGCTGGACCACTTGCAAGAGCTTGAGCGGCGATCTCACCCGCTTCATCGTCAATGTGAAGTTCAGATTTGTTGAATATAGCATCATCTGACTCCATCACCACCGGGATCTTCTCATTAGACGTGATTTGAGCATCGCTAGTAGTGTTGATCTCGTCTTGAGCACCCATTTTGACGGAATTTGAAAGTGATGGCAAAGAGAAGACGAGAAGAGGAAATCCCAACTATGAAATAGAGAAAAGTAAAAGAAATGGGATACCCACTACCACATGGCCGACGGGCATCTCATCTCCACCGTCCCATCCCAACTCGCCGGTCAATTAATATTTCCTGGTCCTCGGCCCTGGAATTTGGCTGGGAAACGTTGCACGCCGCTGCCAAGAATGGGGGTAGTTTGCCGGGAGTATGCCGGGAACAACATCGGATTCTCCGTTTATCCTCAAGAACAGATCGTATTCTGGCTCGCTCACAGTAGCTATCATTCTCGAAAGTAATTGACCAATTACAACTTCATATAAAGGTATTTTCGATTGGTTACGAGATAAGGTTTTGCTGTGTTCGGAAAGGATTGTCTGTGTAGCTTGCCCCTCTTCACCCCATCTTCGGGGAAACTTCATATTATAGAGGCGGAGACCGCCTATCGGCAAGATAAACAGTCTGGGCATCTTGAAGAACCTCGTGCGAGTTCGAGAAGGCTGACTTCGTCGAATCATCTTCAGAAAAGCCACTCAGCTCTGCATTGCTGAAGTCGTCACGATGCAGATTGTCCTGGACCTCGTCGATGATGGGTACGTTGATATATCGACAAGAAGAGATGAGCGGCTCTCAAAAGGTCTCAATCAACTTCAAATTGGTACGTCGAGCCCCTTGCATTGTTTCATCATCTCACCTTCAACAGAGGAGCCATCGCAATACTTCGACTTCATTTCAGAGTATGTCGACTCAATCAGCGAGACGCTGCGTCCTGTCAATCTGAAGATCCACGATAACCCAGAGCTGAACTATGAGGAATTCATTGCCCACGAGACCTTGACGAAGTTCATGAGAACGAGGAAAGGATGGAAGGTCACGCCATCAGCTTACGGTATTGCAACGGCATTTATTGCGGAGTATGACAGTGGAAAGAAAGGACCTGTGATCAGCTTCAATGCTGAATACGGTATGCATCCCGTGCTGGTAACCCGGGGACCTTCTAACAATTCCAGATGCACTGAAGGGGATTGGCCATTCGTGCGGTCACAATCTCATTGCTACATGTTCTCTAGCTGGAGCACTTGCATGCGGTGAAGCAATGACCAAGTTCTCCCTCCCAGGCAAGATCATCCTTTACGGCACGCCAGCCGAGGAGGGAGGTGGCGGAAAGATCAAACTCCTAGAAGCAGGAGCATATTCTGATCACAAAGTTGACATCAATCTCATCTCTCACCCCGGAAAGGTCGCTGATTGTGCTTTGATGAGCACGAATGCGTACGTAAGCTTCAAAGTGGAATACTTTGGCAAAGAAGCACATGCCGCCGCTGCTCCCTGGGAAGGCATCAACGCTCTTGATGCACTGATCACGGCGTACAACGCACTGAGTGTGTTGAGGCAGCAAACTATGCCAGGCGACATCATCCAAGGGCATATTACAGATGGTGGCGCTGCTCCGAACATCATCCACGCATACGCAGCTGGGATCTTCGTCACCAGAGCTTTGAGTAAGCAGAGACTGAAGGTTTTGAGGAAGAAAGTCAACAAGTGCTTCGAGGCCGGTGCTGAAGCTACAGGAGCGAAGTTGAAGATTACTGAGATCATGGGATATGATGATCATGTTCCCAATAGAGCATTGTGCAAGGTCTCCAGACAAGTCATGAATGCACTCGGAAGTGATATTCCTTCCCCAGAGATGGACATCATCCGTGGAGCGACGCAAGCGAGTACCGATCAGGGAAATATCAGCTATGCCATGCCGAGTGTGAGCTTAGGGTTCAAGATCGACAGTGTTGAGGGTCCTCATAATCCAGGGTTTGCGGCTGCTGCGAGGACGAAGGAAGCTCATATTGCTGCACTGAGAGCTGGGAAGGCTTTGGCTGTGACTGGGTTGGAAGCTTTGACCGACGAGAAGCTGTTGAAAGCTGCGAAGGAGGAGTTTAAAAACATGCTGAAGGGGTCGGAAATGGAACAACTATGAACTTGTACTTTTAGCTTCTTCATCAGGCCTTCAGCCTCCAGAATCGAGACAGAAAAGTCGTCTGAAGCCTTCATTGTCCACTGTCCGTCGCTTGACAGCATTGATACCATCAGATGAGATTTTGGCAGGAGACTTGTGACCAAATGATAGCAGTCTCTGCTGCAATGGATCCTCCAGAAGAAGGGCTATCAAGGACAACAGCTGGTCACAGGAAGAAAACGCGCCATCACGTGGAGAATTTCGTACAGTTCGGCTCTCTCTGGAATCTCCTCGGATTGTTCTCTTGCAAGGCTGTTGCTTTTTCAGTTGAATGTAGCCATTATTCCAACGACTCCCACCTGCGAGGTGACAGAGAGCACTGCATGGCAGTTTTGGTGACCACAACAAACATGTCCTTGAGAGGCACAGCAGTTACTCACGCGACGCGATACAGAGCGGGTTTCACCCATCCCACTTATGATCCATCCTTGTACAATCTTAAAGCTTGGTACTAGCGAGTCAGAGCTTATTTGACCTCAAATATTTACGGCGTCTTGTCGGAGCTGCTTTCCAGACATTGAAGGATGATTGAGATCCAATTCCTCTCATGTATCTTATCAATCAATAAAGTCCTCGACCACGTCGCTGTCCGCAGCACCTCGGAATGTTGCATCGAAGTGCCCGGAAATAGAATCTGGATGCTCGAATCAAGGACTTTGATGTCAGCCCTAACGAATCGTCCCGCATACTCCAAGCCCCTAGCCACTCCCCTCATCTGAACTACCCCCTATCTGCTCTCAGCCGCACTTCAATTTCTCCCCATTGGGCCACCACCATGACAATCATCCTCTCTGACTGGCCAGCCTCGTCTCGGCCCCCTCAGCCGTGTAGGACATGCTTTGGGAGACCGACCAGGGCTGCAAACGCGCCATCTCTGCTTATCTTTCCCGTGCCACATTTGATTTCCAGCTGAAGAGAGATGGAAAAGTCGAAGCTTTCATCATGGAGTCTTGACATCGACTACAATGTCGTATGCAATCGACCCCCGATATGCGCCAGTAGGGAACTTCTCCCCTCTGGACGACGAGAGGACTGTGTACAGAAGTCCAGCTTCGTATGCCGGCCGTTTTCCGCAATATGATTCAAATCAGAGTCATGGAGATCTGGGAGATGCTGGATTTGAGATGGAGATGAGAAGACCAGATCCGCCGAGGCATGATAGGAGTCATGATACGATGTACTCGACGTTCTCGAGTAACAATGGATCTCGTAAGTCTTTCCCAGATTAGAAGGTCGCATGTCTAACTCCCACAGAACCAGAATTGCATTCCTTTCTTCACGATCCCATGAACAAAATTGATACCTTCTATACCGCGAATACCTTCGTCCCATACAAAGACCACTCGGGCAAACAATTGCGACATATATTAATTGGCAGTTCATTCCGATGGCTGATTACTGCTGGGTTATGCGGGGGATATATTCTCGCGACAAGATTATGGCAGAATCAAGGCGCGCAGAGTGAAGCGAGAAAGAAAGTGTATAATGCCTTGACGACGGGTATCAGTATTGCGCTGGGTTTGAACATTGCGAGTGCGTTTAGGGATATGGCGTTGAATATGCGATGGCCGATATTGAGTGGGAGAAAGAGGAATTTAGTCGAGGTGAGTCGCTTCGAGCTTGGAAGGAGTTGTGCTGACGGAACAGCTTGATCTTATTCTTAATGCGGATAGTTTGACGAAGCTGGTCAAGCTGATGTATGTTGCGAGGAGGCCATTGGTCGTATTTTGCTGCATTTTCTGGCTGCTTGTGAACCTGGTAGGTTGTTCGATTGGTGCTGCAGACTTCGCTGACGCTTGTAGCTTGCTCAAGCTGGTATCGCAATGCTTTCCTTGACCTATAGTTTCGATTTGGATTATTCCCAAGTTCAGATGAATCCAAACGAATTCGTTTCGATCCCAAGATTGGATCATTTCTATCCTCAAGGAGACCAAACCACCGAGCCTTCCATCCATGACGAGGAATATGCTGCTCACATGTAAGACTATCCGTCCAGACATCTAACACTTCTGACTGTTGCAGGTTCGGTGCTCTTAGCTACACATACCTCTTGAACTCCTCCGATAATGCCCCTGAAGCTGGCAAGATATATCAGCCCAAAGGCGCAATGCTCTATTATGACTACGACACCAAGACTGTTGAGCACACATTCTCGGATTCACCAACAGGCGAATTGCTCGGTACATTCTCTGTCTACACATCACGGACTATCAAAGTCACGTATGACTGTGCCGCGTATCCAGTCACGGCAGGCGGCAATGGCACATCTGTTGACCTGGTAGTGGATACCCTGGGCAACATGACAGTGGAGGAGACCGTGCCGTATTCAACCACATTTCTCACGCACGATAACCACACCTGCGAAGACAATCAGCGTTGCTCCATCGTCGAGGCTTTTGAAGCATCGGATACGGATCCCTGGTACTACATGTGCAATGTCACCATGGGAGAGACTCAGAATGATCCTCGCAACGTCTCCTACATCTCCGACTACATGGCCCAAATTGCCACTGCCTCTATTGCTCAGGTCGGATACACGGACTACCTTGGTGTGGCGGCGCAGATCTACCCACGAGACAGCCCTTGGGGATCTACCGCCAACGGCAGCACAGAGGAGATAGGAATGGCCATAGCAATCTTCGCCATGGGAACCATTGCCGGGGCAACGATGTACAATCCATACACGAGCTATGTGGGAAGTGCGCCCAAGCAAGGCGTGTACCTGCATGTTGGGCATCCGTACTTCTTCTACCTGATCATTGGTTTGATCTGCGGGTGTCACTTGATCTTCATTGTCGTCGTGGCTGTGTTGACGAATAGAGTCATGGTTGGACCGGACGGACATTTAAGTATGAGTCTGTTGCTGAGACCGATTGCTGACGCGTTGAATGGCGTGAGTGGTGGGAAAGAGAATAAAGCGTTCAGAGATGCGAAGAGGAATACGACTGTCCTATATGAGAAACCCGTGCGGGGTGGAGGGCGGTGGCAGTTGAATATGATTGATCGTTAAGACGAGGTTTCGAAGATTCTATGCTCCATTGACTTGAACATTCACTCAGCGAGCGGGCTGACCTCATCTGCTAGCCGCGCTCGCGGCATTGTTCTCTGCCTCTTGACAAGAAATCTCGACCTTGAGACGGATCATCGACACCACGATCTGCCTCGATTTCTTTGTTCGACGAGCTTCGCGAGCTATCGTAATTTCTTCCTCCTACCATCGACAAGCGAAGCCATGAGCCGAGACCAACAGGCCAAGTCAGCCTCCTCCCCGCCTGTGGACTCGATCCAGGCACCAGACCCGCAAGTCGAAGAATATTCCCTCTCCGCCTTCCTCGAGGACTCCCGAGTACCCGCCCTGGCGCCCTGGCAGCATAGCGCGTTCCGCGATCCACAACCAGGGCCACCGCAAAGCATCCCAACCTTCGACGAAGCCCCTGAAGCTCCTCGGGTCAGCCTTCCTCAAGGCGACATTGCTCAATTCGACAGCCACCCAACAGGAAGGTCTACCACTAAGCCACGTCCGGTAGCGCCACAAAGCATCCCAATCTTCACCGAAGCTCGCCAGGCTCCTCGATTTCAGCTTCCCGAGCCCGATTTGCGTCAAGTCAGCTTCCCTACAGTCGAGGCTCAGCCACGAAAGGAACGGCCAGAGCATAGATTCAGACCGCGGCCTCTATTTCTTGCGCACAGCATACCCGTCTTCGTGGAACATCGTCGGAGACCAGAAGTCAACTTCCCCGAGAATGATCTACGCCAACTTGCTGCATCTCAAGTCGAGGCGGACGATTTGATCGAGGACTTTGCTGAGTATAATGTACTTCCGCTTACTGGGAAGAGGAAGAGCCAGGTATTTGAGCATGGAAGGGGGTCAAACAAGAAAAAACGCAAGTCTTGAAAGGCTATAGCTTTGGGACTTCATCGGGGGCCAATGATGATCATCTCGAACGGTAAACTGTCGTCTGGGCACTGCCGACTCATGGTCCATCAAGGAAGCACATAGAGTGGTGGAAGAACAAGTACGAAAAGTGATTTGGAGATCGTTGTTGAAGTGGGAACACACAGGAGGAAGCGTGTTTACATTTTAGTCCTGCAACAGGAGAGGCGGAGAGGAGGGAAGCTCGAAATCCGTCTTGTCAGATCTTGGACTTTGCATGTGTAACGAAGTTGTAAGTGGAAATGAAATGTTCAAAAGCTTTCGCTAAGACAGAAGGAGTCTCTCGTTTTTCCGAATGTTTAGTTGACATCTCCTGGAGTTATGCAACCTCCTCAGCTTTCTCGTGGTATTGTAACACCGATAATGCATTAAATGCTTCTTGCTCCCCAACCGGAGGACCTGATATCTCGTTCTCGCAGTCCCTCCTCCTCTCTTTCACTCCCTGATTTACCAAGTGCTGTAGCTCGTCGCAGCTTCCAGATATTGAGCTCCGGTAAATCCACCTGTCAAACTTCGAAGTAGCATCATCCACCAACCCACCCGATGGTTCAGCCTGTCAGCTCGCACACTGCTAGCCAAGGTCCTCCCAGAGGTATGCAGCACTCCTTGGCGACGTAAATAATAAACACTCCCCTGGGTTCAAAATGTCTTTCTCGATACACCTCAGCCCACAGTCTCAAGCCTCACAGACGACCTCGACGCAACAACCGAGCTCGGCGTCCTGAACACAGAAGTCGAAGAGGGAACCTGATGTAGCGAGACATCATTGGAGACACCACTCTCAGCACCCTCCACAGCCGGTCTCTCCGAACTTTCCTGGCCCTCTCTTCTAGCGCGCAGCTTCTGCTTGATCCAAGGTCGTAAGTTAAAGTATCCTCCACATGCAAAGACTCCGCACCAGAGAACGAATTCGGTAGCGTAGATAACCATGCCGAGGATGTCGAGTTTAGGTTGGAAGACTGTGTTCGTTAGTCAATCTCTGTCGATGGTGGGGTAGTGGGACAAGGAGAAAACATACACACTGAGATCAGTGAGAATACGTCTCCTGCTGCATCGATGCCGACGAAGATGAAAGAGATTCCGCGGACGGTTCGATGGATGTAGATGTCCCAGTAGTGACGGAGGACACCTGCTGAGAGGAGCATGGTTGAGATGACGCCCATAAGAATGACGGGCCAGTGTCTGTCTTTCTCGATGCCGGACTAGATACGTTAGCTTGAATTTTCGGGTCAGAGGATGAGTAGCATACTTTCAAGGCAAAAACTAGTCCCGTCTCAATCCCTCCGAACAATCCGCCAATGACACCTACAAAGGCAGTGCATTTCGTGACACTCCATTTCTGTGTCCGTCAGCAAGTGTTCCCGTTTCTCGATAATGAGACTTGTCACGACAAAAATTCCGAGGACAGGGAGAAGAGAGCTCACATCGTCGTAGTAATAACACTGAATCCAAGTAATGAGACTCAAGACCGTTAATATCTGCGGCTGGATCTGCAGCGCGATATTGAAGTCCCCCGCGATATTGTAGGCGCCAAGAGGGACGCCCGCACAAGCCCAGAGAAGCATCATGGACCGCTGGAGACCGATCGTGTTGTGTCGGCGGTAGTTGATGATAATTTGCGGGATGAGCTGCGGCTGTCAGCCGTAGGTACCTTATGAAGATGATTGAATGGGGAAGGTACCTGAATAGACCAGCAAACTGCACCGATTGTGCCGAGGACATTGGCGGCGATGGGCACATCCATTGTGAGAGGGCACAGTGGGCTTCGAATGACAAGAGCTGAGGCCCGAATTAGGCGGACTTAACCTGGATTTATAAAAAATCTCTTACTGACCTCGGGGATGTTGTTCAAGAAAGGTTGCTCCCGCACTCGACTTGGCGATGTGGATCGTTACACGTGATCATCCCAAAAGTGACCTTGGACTTTTCGAAAACGATACGATGGCAATCTAATGTCGATTTGCGTACGGATAGATCCCAGATTACCTTGATCTACCGACCCTAAGAAGCGTCGTCGTTGTATCCGAATGGCTTGTGAATCCAGGTGTTTATATGCTCAGTAGCCGAGACTGCTGGCGAAGATCCCACCATTAATTTCCCTCGGTTGCGAAGAAAATGATGTGCTGATCGACATCGGTTGGCATGACCTCTCAGAATCCTGAGCGTCATCGAACAAAGTGATGGATGTAGCAAAGAAGACATTGGAGCCTGTGGTTGCAGCCGCTGTCGTCGTTACATCAATTCTCTGTGTCTTTCGCATCGCCGAAGAAGTGACTTGGTCAGCATCGGAAGCTACCAAACCTCTATGGAAGCCAGTCCTAAAAAATGATTCAATGAAATACCATATCGGTATCCTGAATCAACCTAAGAAGTCCAGGTCCATGGATGGCCCTCCAGACGACTGTTACTTCTTCATTCTTGGTGGGTCTACGCCTTTCATAGCTGCTAGCCCACCTGCAGATGCAATCATACATGGCCATGAGAACTAGATTAGCTATGCCCTCAGCAACGAGCAGGGGAGAACCTCGATATATGTGCATGCTCTGAAAAGTCATTCCCAAATTCTGAGAGTCAAAGGAGACTGTCTCCGAGTGACCATCTGCGCAAATGGAAGAGCGGCATCAAAGTAGACTTCAAAACCTCCGAAGATGACGCTCAGTAGACGGTAAAGTAAGTGAAAGTCGTGCTTTACGGACTTCATAGTCATCCATCCTTTGCATCTCCTTGTATGAAGACTTACAGTGTGTTTGTGCCCAGAAGAGGGCTCTCAGCTCAAGGAAATCAACGAAGATTTCACAAGCAAGAGTTCAGAGTTAATAAGACGAGTAGGACCGGTGAGGGCTCCCTACCCAACGAGTATGTTTTCGACCACCGAAATGATCTGATGCCAATCAACCGGTTGGGGAAGAAAGACTAATTGTATCCTTCCCACAGGACCTTCGACCGCCATAACAGCAATCTGATACCCTCTGGAGAGAGTCGACACAGAAACCTTTCTCGGTTTAGGAGATAGGAGACTGCCCGGGAGCAGAACACGATGGGGGTACCATGATGAACTGTCCCTACTCGATCTTGGCTCTGCAGACTCTATGGGAAGAGCTGCAGGTTCGTGGAGGGCCTCGCGGACAGGACTCGAGTCTTCACCCTCCGTTCATGTATGTTATTTTCTTCGTGAAATATTATTCAGCTGCTGGAGAGTAGCTTTGGCTTTGGTGCAGGAAGTCTGGTCGAAACTTTGTTGGGAATTGAATGATGGATGGGGAAAAGTAAAGACTGGGAATCGCTACAGTCTGCGTATCGAAGTCGGAGTAGGATGTGTAGATGGCTTTGAGTGGGAATTTTTCGGAGGAAGCTTTATTTTGGAGTGTGTACGCTATGTGAGAAAGTTGCTGCAGGTCGACACATCGGTAGTTGTTGTGGATTCCAACGTCGTGGACCGGGAGGAAATGTGGCTTGGAGATCGTGGATTTCCGAAATGTCTTTCGCTGAGCGACATGAAATGGTGCACCAGAGTTGAGGATCTATAATAACGTGGTGGATGAAGGCTTCGGACCGCCATGTTGCGTAGAAGATATGCCGATGGAGGAGTATCACTGGAGAAAAGTTAGCTACTAAAGACTGTGAACTGGATCTTACTGGCTTCGTGTTCATGCGAAGATCAAACAAATCCTGAGGCGCTGAATATCCGAGGTTCGGATGAGATCGATGAAGAAGCTGGGAGAGGTGAAAGGAATCAAGCCAAGGATTTCGGCGCTGCCGGAGCGCAGGCTAATCGGGGAAGCTATCGACCAGATATGGTGTGTATGATCAGCCTGAAATGGCGTGGAACGATATGTAGATTACTGTGATCGGTAAAGGAGGAAAATTATGAATTAAAGCAAAAGTGTCTTGTTGTGCGAAGCAGCTAGCGCGAGAAAATAAAGGTGAAGTCATACGCGACAAAAGTAAACAAATGAGCACGTCCCGTCTAGTCCAATTCATCTTCTGCAATCGCCGTGAGTCATTGTGTCAAGTGTCCCTTATAGAAAATCGACGTATACTTGAGGCCGTAAAGGTATACGTGAGCCGCAAGTTATCCGGTAAGGTATCCCTCTTTTCCTCGCCATTATCTCGATTTGCTTTTCAGAACGAATTTGACATGAATAAATGTCATTGCCCTCAATCACCAGTTAATTGACATCCTGCACGCTTTCACTTCAGGATTTGGATAAGATACAGGCACAATTCCCTTCCCACTCCTTCTATTCTTCTTCTTCACTCAGTCCAAAGCTTTTTCCTCGCAAGCGCTGTTCGAACCCGCAGTCATCATCACCTCTGCACACAATGTCACCCCCACCACCACCTCAAAGCCAATCCTCCGCCATGATAGATGCACCTACTCCACTATCAAACCCATGGAACGTCCCAAACAAGCCAGGGCAGCGCCCTCAAAGGGGAACAAATGCTCGATCCAAGCCCGAACCCGAGCCCTTGTCATCACCCTTCACGTCGGAAAATACTCCACGACCTCCACCTCCTCCGGCGACCATAACGACAAAGCCAGACCCAAAGGGAGCTGGAGTAACCGCAAAGAGAATGACAACTGCCGCAAGCACGAGGGAGATTTAGAAGCAAAAGATGAAGCACAAGAACAGGGAGGAAGAGATGAATATCAAGACTTCTTCTACCTTTGATCATTCGACAGGAGAAGAAGCTCAACCAACCAATGCAGCTCCAGTCACCACCACCACCACCCCCTTTACCAACTCCAACTCCACCTCCAACTCAAGCAAGACCCCCTACATCTCCACACTATCCCAAAAAGGCGACCCCCAAAAAATCCAGCTTCCTCCCATCCACGGCCCACTCCCCCTCTCACGAGAAGAAGACATCGCCTTAATCGCTCGGAGAAAGAACGGTCCAGGACCATGGGGAATGAGATGGGGCGTGACTTGATGCGATGGGAAGATCCTGTGACTGGGAGAGTGTACAGACGGCCGAAGAGGGATTATAGGGATGCTTATTTCAAATGGGAAACTTGGGGCGTTGGCAGGAAGGATAGAGAGGAGTTGGAGATTGAGAGGGTTATGAGGGAGGGGTGGGATGGGCGGTGGGATTGAGGGATGCGGTAGTGGGGTTGAGTAAGAGTATCGTACATAGGGGAGAGGAGGGGGGACAAACGGATTGTGTAGACAGACAATTGATATTTGATATCTGGTGTTGTGTCAGATCTACAAGATACAATCACCATGATCACCCGAGACCTCCAAGCACCCTTCCATTGCCCCGTTGCCTCTGAGTCCATCCCACAGTATTCCGTACATTCATTCATTGAGCCATCGAACTCAGACGCACACCAAAACAAAGCAAGCAGAAACTCCAATCGCCTCGCCATGCCATACCATACCGCCATGCATACAATGCATACAATGAATGCAAATTACAAATCATTACTCAACCAACTTATCTCTCACCATCTGCTGATGCTCTTCCTCTCTCCTCAGCGGCATACATGTGCCGCTTAGCCTCAAAAAACAAATCCTCCAACTTATTGACCTCCTGTCGACTCAGTGCTGCTGACTGTAGATCCTTGAGAAGACTTTGCAGTTTGTCGGCCATACTTTCAGCAGTTACTGGCTGCTCTTCAACTCGAACTTGAACTTCAACAATGGGTGATGCTTCAACTGGCTCGGCGACTGTATCTGGAGCAGACGATGCTGCAATCGGCATCTCCGCAGGATGGATGACAGCCTTCTCATCAATATTGTTGATCTGCTCGACTGCTGGGCTTGACTTCTCCAACAGACTGGTCTCGTCGATTGTTGTCTCCTCAATGACATCGAAGCTTGGACTAGTCGCCTCGTCCGCGCCAGCAGCATCCATATCGACATCCTCCTGGGTTTCCTTCGCGAATGACTTCTCAATCTCGATTTCTGCACCACGCTCGACGACTGACCCTTCAAAGCTTTGTTCGACTTCGGGCTCCTCGGCAGGTGCTGTTTCTTCCTCTTCGACCTCAGCATTCGAGGCAAACGACATCGTAGTACCGTCAACATCCATCTCCTGGTGTTGTGCATCAAGATCCACCGACATACTCTGACTTCCAAACCCCTGGCTTGATTCGACATCGGACTCTTGCTGCGAAACTTGAGAAGCCCTGGATGGTCGCCCACGAGGCTTCTTCTTCGCGGGAGATTGTTTCGAGGGTGACATTTTTTGCGGCGATGAAGCTGTTTCGATTAGTCTAAGCTCCCACAACTCAGGTGTTGAGCACTTACTCTCTGACCCAGCCATGGCATCCTGGCTGTCAGGTATCTCGTTCGAATCGCCACTGGTCTCATGATGCTTCCTCTTCCTACCCTTCCTCTTGCCACGCTTGGCAGTCGGGCGCCAGTGCTTGAGGCTGGAGGTATCCACAACAATTGTATCCTCCGGATCGATTTGCTGCCCATCTTCGTCGACAATCGGTTCTGCTGGGACAGGCATGCCAGGCGTTTCTGGGATAAATGAAGGGATGGAAGAAGACTTGTTCCCAGATGTAGTAGAAACTGGTTCTTTGTTCGAGGGGCCAGCTTCTGGAAGGTTGGAAGTCCTTTTCAACGCAAGTTTGCGAATAGGCGAAGGGTCAATGGAAGAAGGAGTTTCCAAAGGTTTTGATGCTGAGCCCCTTGTGCTCCGCCTTGGTGAGTTGTCTGACTGGCCGACAAAGGAGACATCCTTTGCGACAGTGTTTGATTGATCGTATGCATGGACCGCCCTAAGAAAGCTGGAATCGTTGCCTGTGCCATAATCGTCTGGGGTGGAAGGATTTGGTGCAGCTTCTTTTGCCCGTGTCAACCGCGGCGATGATACAGCATCTACGAATACATCTTGTCGATCAGAAGATGCAGGGCTGCTTTGTGCGTCCATAAAGTGGACTGGAGAGCTGCCAGGATGCTGAGGCGTCCCAGGAGGAAGAGGGTCAAGTAGAGGAATCGTCTGGAGGCGCTGTGGCCTGTGGGCCGGTTCATCTTCTGGCTCGTCTTTCGTTGCTGGAGCAGGTGCGGTTGAAGGATGGATATCATCATCGTCTTCAATGGACGACTTGAGTTGCTCTTCTCTTTGACTGGCTCTCAGTTGTTCCGATGGGTCATCCTCCACTGGAGAGCTGTGCCGGACCTCGGGGGTAAACTCAAAAGTAGACATAGTAATATTCGCAAAGGAGTCCACTTGTGCAGAGTGACCGAGATTGGCTTCGTTTGTACTTCCTGGCTCGTCGTCTTTCGATGATGCTTCATGTTCAGGAAGTTCAAGCTGCTCTTCATCAACCTCTGCAGTAGGGTCCAAGTCCATGTCATGGACATGTCCAGTCGTCTCCACGAGAAGGTCTGCCTGCTCTTCCAAAGCTTCTCCATCAACATCCATGACGTCTGCTTGTTCTGGTGTAGATTCCGGAGGAGACGAGGGAATGTCATTGATTTCCTCGGGTTCGAATGCCGTGGTAGCGGGAGTAGCCTCAGTTGCTGGCTCAGGTGTATGCTCAAGAGACGGAGAGTTTGACTCGACATAGACAGCTTTTCTCGCTGGTGCAACTGGAGGTGATGAAGGAGGATCTATCTCTGCATCGACTTCTGGTTCTCCACGAATTGACCTTGTAGGCGTCGGGGATGAGGCAACGTAGCCATCATCATCGCTTGGTATTGGAAGGGTCGGGGTGGTCTGTCGTTCTTCCGATGGCTTGGTTCGTAGCTGCGATGACTGACGATTTGGAAGCTCCATACCAGCCTCATCTGACCTGCCAGCCGATTTCTCTCTGGATATAGGCGTGGATCTGAGATCAGGAAACATAGATTGCTCAGCCTGCTGTCTCTCCTTTGTCTCCTTCTGCTTGTCCGTTAGAAGCTGAGAATCGACCACTCTGTCAGCCATTGGCGAAGATTCGACAGTTTCGAATTGGACTTGGGAATCGTCATGACGGATTTTTGGTGTGACATCCCTCTTCCTCGACTTCCGTCTGCTAGATCCCGGAGTATTATCCCAAGAACGTTTCAAGGACACAGTTTGACGAGACTCAATAATGACTTGTGGAGTGGATTGCCTCATGAGTCGCATGATCGATTCGTTGGGTATACTGGACATGCCATATGAATCATCTTGAGTCTCCATGAAGTCAATTGGTTGTCGTTGATCGGCAGATGATTCTTCATCGATGCTCTCTGGCAGGTATGGAATTTGAACATCTGCGATAGCCCGCAAGCGAAGTAAGGCCTGCTTGACATTCTCTGGGTATTCGAAAGGCTCGTCGCAAGATCCGAATGATGAATTCCAGAACAATAACGTGCCGCTGACACGACTACCATGTCTGCTATTCAAGCCAGCGCAGATCAGAGGGTTCAACTCGCGCAAGACTTCCGTATGGCCATACAGTGCAAGTAAGCCAGGCATCAGTTTCTTGACCATATCCCACAAGGAGGCAACCTGTAACGTCAGCGAATGATCTGTATTTTGTATCAAGTAAGTACATACCCCCTTCGATAGGATGTCCCCTCCAAGTAGTCGTTGATCATTGTCAAGAATCCAGTGCTCAATCCCGGGTTGGATCTTGATGAGAACGGCCAGAAGAAGGGAGGTGGGACATCTTCCCAAGAAGCCTGTAAGTGCGGAGATATTTTCCGAGCACTCCTGCAAATAGTCCTTGGAATAAGATTTGTAGCTTGTCGTAAGTGTCGCATTGACGTACTGGTACAAATACACATATGGATCATGCGATGTCGATTTTTGATGAGTAGTCCCTGTACCCCAAAGTTTCCTATGAGCCAATTCGAGTGCCTGTTTGTCCTTGGGATAGTTTGCTTTTTTAAGGGTGAGGCTCAGATAGAACATCCCCTTGGAGGTCAATGAGTCACTTGGAACTTTGGGGAGGAAAATCTTGGCAACTTCTTCAATCACTCCGATGGCCCTTCCACTGTCACCAGCATCGAGCGTAGCCGAATTGATCGCTGCTTGAAAAAGGTGGCCCCAAGCAGGTGAAGGAACTCCTGGAAATAGGTTGACCCCAATCTCCAGGATCTTGATAGTTTTCCGGTACTTGGATCCAAGAGGTTCCTCTCCAGTCCTTACGTTGCTGTCCCGTGTGTCGTTAGCTGTGGTTGCAAATTCGGCCAGTACCTGCCAGATAATCCTCGACCGCTCGTTGCTCTCAGACGGCAGTAGGTGGGAAAGAGTACAGATCAGTTCCACGAGAGATCTATTAGGCCGAGCCTGGATGAATGGTGATAGTATGTGTTCAACCATTCTGCGGAACTGCTGATCATATTCCATGCCAGGGGACGGGTTCGTTAGGAGGAGGATGAGATGGTGGAGGGGACATCTGATTTCAACTTGTTGCTTCGCTGGTAGGTGGGATGGAGTTGCGACTGCAACAAAGGTGTCCTGGGCAATGGAGAGAAGCTTGTCCGTGAATGGTGCAAGTTGGAGACCGTCCAGAGAAGCTGCTGTAAGGACAATATTTTCAAAACTTCGTGTAAATGCGGTTGTTCTTTGCACTGTCGTCGTCGTTTCTGGTAAAGGCAGACTTTCCAGTTTCTCTCCACCCTTGAGCCAAAACCTGTGCAGCATGCTGAACATGGAGGCAAGAGATGACATGGTCTCGGGCTTGATCATAATTTCGTTGACAGCTGGAGATCCGATCGAGGCCATGTACGATCTCCAAAGTCTGTTGATCCCCGAATCGCTCCCTAGGTCCCAGAACAACATCTCCATGAGAGGATTTAAAACCTTGAACACACGGACACTGTTCCGTCGCAACCATTTCGAGTCGAGTGCTGGCAATTCGGATGGATCCATTGAAGTGGGTTGTAGGCTCACTACTGCTCGAGATTCCTTCCACTTCCTTGGAGTTTTCGAGTCGAACAGAGATTGGAGAATGACGCAGGCTTCAAGTGCATCCTGTTTTGCAAGATTTGGATCGGTCCTCGTCCTTGCAGAAGTCAAGCAGCCATCGATGATTGGAATGACATACTCATCCCAGTAAAGTTCAAGTTGGGCAGAACTCGACTCTGGCTTGAGTGAGTAGTAGAGAAGCATGTAGATGCTATTGAGGCATGTTCTGCGACCTGACGATGATTTGCGTGTCTTGAGCTGCGTGATGAGCGCGTGAGAAATAATGGTTCTGAACTTGGGTTTCGTATTCTCATCAAGTTGAAGTGCATATATGAATCGATTCCAGGCCAGATTCGCCTCGGTTTTGGTTGCAGAATCGCTTGAATTGAAAGAAAGCTGTATGACCTCCAGGAATTTGTTGAGAAACTGCCATTGCCCAAGTGCTTCAGGCGTTGATCGAAGAAACAATATGACTATGCTCCAGATTTGCGGCACGGCAGAGCTGTCCCAGTCATTCTTGTTCTTGACCATGATCTTTAAGCGGTCGGCGTAGAAATCTCCATAGGATTGCTTCACAGGAATAAGTTTAAACATATTCATGACCGCTTTGGTTGCATTGGGCTCAGCCCCAAGTGCGATGGCAGCTTCGAATCCAAAGGCGATGGCCACTGTCCGAACTTCCCTGAGACTGCTCAGCATGTCGCCGAACAAGTCCTCGTACCAAGTAGAGATTCCAATCATATGACTTCTTGAAGAACGAAGAAGCGTACGGTATATGCTGATCCGTGACATGGTGATACTCTTGCCTTTGATATGGTTCTCGATGTTGTGTAATGACTTGATCAATTTGCCGACTCGATCTGCTGTCATGACTTTAGGAGAGAAGTTCTGCTGGGCCATGATGAACATCAGGTGCTTGATGATCTCCTTGGGAGCAGACGCATCCTCGAAAGACTTAATAGCGTGGTCCACCACCTGCACAGAGAATTCGGCAGTGAACATGTCTGAGATGGCTTGTTTCTGCAGGAAACTCGACAGCAATACCAGGGCATTGACCACCAATCCAGTATCCGACTTTCCATTCTCCATTTTCTCCGTCACATCCTGGATTAAGAATTGGCACAGCAGTCCCATCCTGCTTTTCAAAGCCTTCAAATCTGGCACATTGTCCGACGCCTTCAACAAGCCAGAAAACATCAAGTATGCATCCATCTTCGAACTCCTATCCTTCCCTCCCAGCTGCTGTACAATCGAGTCGAGCATCGTGGCGAAACTTGCGTGGTGATGGGGAGGGAGAAGTTTCGTGTTGACACCGCCGATATGGTCTTTTTCATGAACTCCATTAGAAGATATCTTGAGAATCGATTTCGGGGGTTTTCTTTCGGAGGAAGGAGCGAGTGGTTGTACGATATGTCTGATATTCTTTCCGTCGAACGAGGCTGTCGGGGGGTCTTTATATTGCGTAGAGTCTGACCATCCTACTCTCTTCCTCCCTGATCCTGATGCCGATCCTGGTGTTTGGACCAGAGTCTCAACAGCAGATGTGCTAGTGACTGGTGCGGATGCCCTTCTGTTGGAGTCAACCTTGAAGAATCGAGTCAAATCCCCCAGCACGCCGGGTTTCGACCCCTTTCCTTTTCCCAGGTTCAGCTCGTTACGACTGGATTCTCGGGGAGGCGTTGGTGGTCTGACTTGTGCTGTAGGTGGTGGTTGTGGTGGATTCGAGGCAGCCGCCGACTCTACCATGGCTGCAGCGAGCTCTGTGGCTGTTCCCCTGTGTTGTAATCCTCATCGAGACTCTCCGTATTGACCCTTCAATCCATCTGCCAAAGTATATCCTCACTCTCGATGTTGCTGTCGGGAAGGAGGTCGAGAGAGGACGTTGTGGAGTTGTCGTTGGTATGGCTGGGTGCCTTGAGAGGACTTAAGTATCAAATCGCGTGGATGGCAGAAAGCGCGATGGGGGTTTGACTTTCTCGAGGCCAGGGCGCGTGCGGCGCGTTGATTGGTCAGTCACGAACCACTTTAGCCCTCACCGCCTTCGCCTGTCAACCTTCTACCTCCTTTACAAATGATCTTGCTGTCGTCCTAAGACATGAAGATATACTAGCTAATGTCTTGTACTTGCCAGATGGCAGTAAAGAGCTTTACAGAGGATTTGGGTTCGATCGCTGCATATCTGGGAATAACGTATCGGTATTGGGTTTCTGAGTGACTAGGGTTCAAGGAGCCCAACTTCTCTATTTACCTTGCCCGAATCTGCTACAGTTGAGAGTTTAGACCTTCTTTGTATTGTGTTCCATAGGTTTCTGTATAGGAGCACACACTATCCGTCTCTCTACAGTCTCGTCTATCTAACCGTCTAAAGCTATATGGAATTCTCAACAGCCTCGGCTTATTCATGCTTTCTTATTAGCTGGCTTGAAAACACGACGTCTCTGTCCTAGCATATGCGTATAGAGAATACATCCCACTATCTCCGTTAACAAAAAGATCAAAGTAATACATGAACGAACTCACATGGCAGATAGCTCATCAGACCGGCGAATAAATAACCTCGGTAAAGCGGCCCAATCTCCCCCTTCCCAGCCTGAGTGAGACACACATAGACCAGCCACGCCTCACTCAGAAATCCAGGCGGGTACAGCACAACAAAAGCGCTATATCTGCAATCAATCGTGTCAGCTCCAATCCACAAGATTTCATGAGATCACATCGCCTTCGATCAAGAAATCCAGAACATACCTTAACCATTTCAACCACCTCCAAGCCTTCCCCCTCAAAACCTGCACCACAAAAAACCCATACCTAACCATCTCACTGACTCCCCAAGCAAGCACACACCCCACAAATCCCCAAATCCCACCATTCCCCACATTAGCGACCAAGTGAGGGAACTTCCGCATCACGGTCCAGACAACGAGATTTTTCCCACCAACTTGGATGGCTGTTGTGAGGGGTGATGCGCGAACGAGACCACATGCTGCGTGTAGGACTTCTAGAATGGCGAGGGATTGTGTGAATGTTAGATGTGGGAGGAAGGTGTGGTATATAGAGAGTAGTTGGGAGTTTGTGGACGATGTTGAGGTGGGTGAGGATGAGAAGGAGGATGTCAGGGATATGCAGGTCCGAAAAAATAGATGGAACCAGAGGAGAAAGGAAATGCCGTTGTAGGCGAGGAGGTATGTGTTTTTGAGCGACATGATGAGGTATAAAGGGGATTTAATTCAGGAATTATGCGTTGAGCAAGAGTGTGTGCCATGGAGGTTCATCAGAGGTTCGATGAAGTCTTCGCCAGATATCCACTTTTCGGATCAGCTGATTTTCGTAGTAACGTGACCTTTTACTAATTTTCCTTTTCATAACTTTCTATAGACCCAATGGATATATTCAAGAGTAAGTAGATGAGTTACGGTTCCAAGATGGATCAAGTCCAAGCCTTTGTTCTATTGGCCTTCAAAACAGCTCCAAGTCGTTAGAGAACCGATGGCTTCTGCTCGAGCGAGCTTCAATCTTTCTCTAAGTTACAAAATCGACTTCGTACATTCGTATCTTCTTCGCAGTCCGTCACCATACAATGTCATCTTTCATCATAGAATCCGAAAGACAACGATACCCGCACGATCCAAATCCACATCCTTCGACACAGCCTTGCTATCAGCACTCTGTACAGCCGCAGCAACCACCAACTCGACCGCATCCCTCACAGCCTTTTGCCTCTCCTCATTTCCCTCTCCAACAGTCACTCTTTCCCAATCAACACAAAGCGAGAGATATTCAAATAAGATCCGCACCACCCCATCGTATTTGTCCTTCGTCTGGAGTTGTTTGAGTGTCAAAGTATTCCATGCAATCAACGGTGCTCCAGCAAGAGCAGGCAGTACAATAGCGGGTGCCCCATTTAGAAGCACGTATTTGAGGACCGACTCGGATGGTCGTGCTGAAGATGTCCACATTCCTAGACGATGTGGTTTCAATCCCAGAAGAACAACAGCAAGCCGACGAGGCGGCTGTACAACCTCTTGCAGGACTGGTGGAGGGGATGGAGGCTGAGCAGGTTCATCAGGACTGGATTTTGTGCGATGAATTAAAGATGTTAGTTTCGTGTTCATCTTTGACACCTGAGCCTTTGTCTTCTCGGTCACCGATGCAGTAGGAGCTAAGCCCTCCTCCTCAACAGCAGGTATTGCACAGAGATGCAGTACTGTAGCGCTTTGCGCAACGAGCGTCTTTCCAATTTTGTAATCGCCAGATAAGAATAGACCATGACAGAAGACAACATCTGGTTTCATCGTCCGAGGAATAACAGGTCTCCTCGCGCTGGCAAATAGATATGGACTGAACCACCCTTTCTCAACAGCCAGGTAATCGCTAACATTCGCAAACAGACTCGGATCAGCGTGTGTTGAACTCCTAAAGAATCCAAGTTTCGCATCTTCGACCGTGTGTTTGTACTTCAAGGTAATTGTCAAAGTCTTGACGCCAGTCGTCGTCAAATTCGCTTCGTGAACAGGTATGATCTTGTTCAGTGGCTTGTCGATGAGAAACTCGTTCCCTACCTGCACGGCAGCTGCGAATCCAGCATGGAGTCCCAGTTCGACGAGTACTGTATCGCCGAACGAGGACATGGCCATGTCAGAAACGGGACCCATTGCAGGTGCGGCAATCATGGCTGTGCCACCAGTTGCAGCGACGACTGTGTGGACTGCTAGGTCGCGAAACCGAATGCATGGGAGGAGAAGAGGCGAGGAGTCTCCCCATGGTGAAAGACATACGACTGAAGTTCCTGTTGCCCTGAGAGACTCGTAGGTTGAGACGACGATACGCCCGGTCATTGACTGATGCAGGTGAGCTGGTGATCAAGCGGCAAGGAAATGTTTGTTTACCCCCGCTAACTTCCTGACGATCCATGCCGCCTCTTTCTGGTCCTCCTTCTGCACTGAGGATGGGTCGATTGGGCCAAGCGCTGACATGATTGAAGACTTGAAGGTGTTGATAATAATGTTCGGCAGATGCTTTGAACATGCTTATCTTGGTGGATCTTTGGAGGTTGAAGGTTGAAGGTTGAGAATTCAAGGTTGCAAGGATTATGCCAAGGCAGGAGACAATCTAAGCGAGGAGCTTTTGTCATCATTAGAGCTCAAAACATTCCCTCACGAACAATACTGCGCATGTGTTCCCCTGACAGAGAAGTGGCTGCAAAAGATACAATTCAGCTCCATCTATCGAATGATCGCTAATTTAAGATTATAGCCTCATGGTGATCGAAACAGAGACTATTTTACTTGGGAATAAACATTCAATGTTTAGCACAGGATTTACCTTGGAGATATAAAATCCGCCGAGGAACTTCACATTACAGTAAGCTTATTTCAAATCTCCATTTCCATCCGTTTCAACCTTTCTGTACCTGCATCCGTGCCGACCCGGCCCTGACATCAGGCTGATACCCCACATTCCCCTCTGCTTAAAGGCTGGAGATATACCCCCCAGTAAGCGAGATCGACATACAGCCGACAACAAACAATATATTTCACTTCCCAAGGCGTGCTTAGCACGGCTTTGCATTTCCGGGGTCATCATGTATAAAAGACACTTCTCCCTGCATACTTGGCGCATGTCGCACAAGCTTATCCTCGTCCAACATGTTTCTCAAGCTCTCCTTCACGTTACCAGTCCTGCTATGGCTGGGATCATGCACAGCATATCCCCACCTCGAAACTCGGCAGACGAATACCACCGGCTATCACTGGATCGACACATGGACATCGATGCCACAGCTCGTGGAACCAGATAATCTCCCACCGGCACCATTTGTACGCTTCCCTTTTCACCAAACCAAAATCAAACAGAGAAACAACTGACAGATTACAGAGAGGAGGAAGCGCCATCCTCAACGACGCCACCCTCCGGCAAACCTTTCACATCACCCTCTCCTCCTCCCGCATCCGTATCCAATTCTCCAACACATTCGGCACCTCCGACCTCCCCATTACCGCTGCCTCGCTCGCTCTGCCCGTCGGCGGGAAAGCCGGCGTTAAGGACATCCAATCCTCTCCCATTGCAGGCTTGACATTCAATGGCTCATCCTCCGTCACCATACCCAGAGGGAAATTAGTTTATTCGGACCCAGTGGATTTTGAAGTTAAGGCACAGAGTATGATCACGCTGAGTATGTATCTGGCGAAGGGACAGGCGGGGAGTAGTATTACAGGACACCCAGGAAGTAGGACGACGAGTTGGATGCAAGCGGGTAATAAGATTAATGCGAGTAGTGTGGTGGGGACGAGTACGAAGCATTGGTGAGTTCTCTACTCATTAACCTGTTTGGAAAAGAATGTCGTATTAATTGAACAGGTACTTCGCATCCGCAGTTGAAGCTTGGGCTCCGAAAAACGCCAGCGCTTTTGTTATACTAGGAGACAGTATAACAGACGGACGTGGAAGCAATGATGATACGAATAATCGGTTCGTCTCCCAATTTCTTCTCTTCGATCGATACATGTACTGATAAATTATTTAGCTGGCCCGATCTCCTCCTCGCCAAAATGGTCAAATCGGGCATAGCCAACATCTCCGTAAACAATCAAGCCGCAGGTGGAAATCGTGTCCTTGCAGACGGACTCGGACCCTCGCTTGTATCCCGCTACACCCGTGACGCAATTAATCAATCCGGCGTAAAATACGTCCTCCTATTCATCGGCGTCAACGACATCGGCAGTGCATCCACCGACTCCGGTACACAAGCTCAAATTTCCAATTCTCTAATCTCAGCGTTCAAGACGATCATAGCGGATTGCAAAAAGAATAAACTGGCGGTGTTCGGAGCGACGATCACGCCGTTTGGGGGAAGTGGGCAGAGTTACAGTAATCCCGAGAGAGAGAAGAGTCGGAAGAAGGTTAATGACTGGATACTGGGTAAGGAGGCGGCGGGGTTTGATGCTGTGGTGGATTTTGCGAAGATTGTGGCGGATCCAAATAATCCGAGTCAGTTGAAGAGGGAGTATGATGGTGGCGATCATTTGCATCCTAATGGGGCGGGATACCAGGCTTTGGCCGACGGGTTCCCGATTGAGATTTTCAAGAAGTTTGAAGGTGTTGTATGAGGTGGCCAGGATGATTTGAAAATCAAACACGGATGGATCAGCCAAGGTTCGTCAATGCTTAATGGAGACACCGTGTACAGATATGTCTTGTCGACCTGGTCGTGATCAAGTTCTGTCATTGTATGAGTCTCCGCTTCACGATTACTGCTCATAACTAAGCAAACTACCATCACAGAGTCCACTCCGCCATCTATTTTCAGATACCCCAGAATTCAGCTTGTGTTTATTACCATCATTCCGTCAACTCCATGAAAAGCTGACTCATTCTTCATGTCCAAATACCCGATCCTGTTCGTCCATGTGGGTCGCCCCTATGACTGTAAAATCGGACTTATCCAGACCGAACAGCCAATCGTGCTGGTCCACATTTCCTTCCGTGTCAAAGTCCTCTTCCTCCAGAATTCGCCTTGGCTCGCTGAAATCCAGCTCCACAGTCGGGACAAATGTTATATCAGAGTCATCTTCATAGTCTACCTGCTGATCAGCATCCTTACCTATTTCTTCTCCCTCGTCCATATCTCCATGGTTTCTTTTCCTGATCTCTTCTCTCAAGAAATCAGCTGTAACGAGGTGACCATGTTGCTCAGCAATATCAACTGCACTTCTTGAAAGGACTGCCCCTGAACTTAGTAGGAGTTGGGCCATGTCCAATTTTCCATGAACGGCAGTCAATTCCAAAGGCGTACGGCGGTGAAATTGGCACTCGGAAAGATTTGGGTCTGCCCCATTCTCAAGTAGCACAAGTGCAGTCTTCAGATGTCCCATATATATAGCACCTCGAAGCGCTTCATAGCCACCATCGTGTATAACATTGGTATCAACTCTATTATCGAGAAGCAGAAGAACGATCTCGGAGTAGCCGCTCCATGCTGCAGATTTAAGTGCTGACCGACCGTACTGCTCGACAGGTTCAGTGTCATGAGCCCCACTGTCAAGAAGTATGCGGACAATCTCTAAAAATCCACGTTCCGACGCGGCTCGTAGAGCTGTGTAACCGCCTACCCTGCAGAATCGGCATCAAAGTCAGCCCCCCTGCTGAAGCAGCAGTTGGGCAATGCCCATATGGCCTGCATAGTCTGCCCCTTGAAGCGCTGTAAGATGCAACTCATCCAGGCCTGCAGAAGTGGTAGCTGGGGCATTGATATCTGCGCCACGATCAAGCAAGAGTTTGATAACATCGACAGCATATGGCCAGCCATCATCCCCCAGCGCTATGATTGCAGCTTGAAGCGGATTATAACTGCTTGGTGGAGGATTGACTACCGCTCCGCCATCAATTAACCACTCGATAACGTCCAGATCGCAATGGCCCAGGATAGCTTCTGAGATGACGTTCTCATCGCCAGAAATTTTTGCTCCGTGGTCAAGTAAAAGACGAGCAAGTTCACTCGCATGCTTTCCTCCCGACCGAAATGCCAGTTCAAGAATTGTGTTTGCATCGCCGAGGCTGGGCGCAACGGGGCTATTTGGATCTGCGCCATTATTTAACATCATTTTCAGCGCGTCCAACGATTTAGCTACATTGTTCTTTCCGCCTCTCCATACAGATTGTCCATCATCGCAATAATCGAGGAATATCTGCAGAATGGGTCCATGTTCCGAGATTATGCAGTTCACGGTTGCGCCATGTTGAATTAAAGGTCGAATGAGGTCCCATTCCCCAACTTCAACAGCGAGACAAAGAGCGGTCTTACCGTATTTGACGCCTGTAACGTTGGGATCGTCGCATACTTTCAAGAACTTTGAGACGATGTTTCTAGTCAGAAGTTGTGCCTTCTCTCCCGGGATAGCCTCAGGAAGAGCATCGAGCAAGTGAGCTACGTCGATACCAACACTGATGAGAGATTGTGCCTTCTTGTTATCTCCTCTCCGCCCACATTCATATAATGCGTATATTGAACGATCAAGTGGGTCACCAGCACCGGCCCTCAAGAGTTTAGAGACGATGCCGGAATGTCCATACGCCATCGCAGTTTCGAGCGCGTGCCATCCTTCATGATCGATCGACTGGAATCGAATGTCGTTTACATATCTTAGCAGGAGATCTACCACTCTCTCGTGGCCCGCCTTGATCGCAGCTAGAAGGGGTGTTTGCCTTTCATCATCGCTCTCATCTTCGTACATCTCAGCATTCACATCTGCTCCAGCTTCGAGCAACATCTCGACCATTTCTACTCTTCCACGGGAAGCGGCTTCATATAATGGGGCGGCCCTGTAAACCCCTGATCTGAGTATGTCTTTGGAAGATTCATCGGAAAAAGAGCAGAGAGTATCTCAGTATCTCCCGCAGCAATAGCTTGTTGGAGGTCTGTTCTCCCACGGAAAACCCCAATATGCTGAACAAAATCTTTGCACTGAGCCCCCCTCGCCAGAAGCCACCTGATCAACCTTTTATCTCGTCGTTGAATTGCTTTTCCACGGATTGTCGTCTTGGTAAAACGGTCACGCGGGTGAAAATTTGGATCGAAAGTTGCGGAGTAACCTAGGAAGGTATCAGCAAGAGCGGTATCCCCACCCAATAGAGCATGATAAATAGGAGCGTAATAGCAGCCATCGTAGAGGTTCGAGCTTGGTTCATTGACATCAGCCCCCAGATCTAAGATAAGTTGGGCAATTTCAGCTGATCGTACTGCTCCAACAAACGTGATTGGTTGTCCCCGCCTCAGCCAGCTAGCGAATAAAGGCATTTTAACGTCAATTCCAGTTACTAGGATAGCCCTAGAAATGTCGTCAACACCGAGCTCAAGAGCACCGAGCAAAATCTGGCTCAGCCTTCTTCCAACCAACCATATTTAGGTACACATCGAGACAAGAGCATGAAGCAGGAAGCATCACGATGCTCAACAGATAATTGAAGAAATGTATCAAAAGAAGCTTGTACTGTGGGAGGCGGCGAAGCAAACATTTTCTTGAGGAGCGAGTCGCTTCTGAACCCCGATCCATTTGAGAACATCCTTTGCTTGGTAGAACATAAAGAGATTATTCGATGCGATCTGAGCGATGTGACGGAAAAATTCGAATGACGAGTCTGGTGCCAATACTCGTTCGACTTGTCGATCTATATCACCCTCGGTCTGACCGACAGTGACATTCTGCAACTGTCGCCTCAAATTTTCTTTGTTTTGGAATGTAGTCCGAAATGTCCCAATATACGTCAAGTATCCGTCCATATCTTGAGTGGAGACTTGGAATCATCCGACGAGCATATTCGGCTCGTCAAAGGTTGCTATCGTAGATGCAGAGCTCCCCGGTCTATGAATAGGGGATGATTTCGAAGGTGACTTCCCAGTTCCTGAACCATCAAATTAGCTGGTTTCATTTTGGATCTCCCTTGGGAACTATCTCCACTCACCTTGGGCCGAGAGGAGATCTCTGAGCATATTGCTTGGGATATTGTCAACTCGTATGAACAGCTTTTCGTAGAGGTTCTGCAACTCTGCAGGTGGGGTAGCAACGGTAACTCCGGGTGGAGAAGGCGCATCATGAGCTACACATATTTAGCACAGGTGTTGAAAAAAGGAGTTCAAGGGCATATTACCAGCATGGCAGATTCGCTCCAAGTCCGTCAGTGTATATCTCTGCCGCTGCTTCTTGATTCGCTTGGCCGGAATCAGCAAGCCATTCAGGGCTACCTGACTTTCCTTGCCCCGTTCGTACCTCTTGCGCTTTTTGCGGAAAACATATCCCCACTCTTCAGCACTGACATTCCTCCTGAATCCCCAGTATGCAAGCTTTCTCTCGTATTGGTTCTTTCTGTCACCGTGTTAACACCCAGCTCTCCTGGGCTGGAACAATACTCACGATGCAACGAAACAGTGCTCCTTCTCCATATGTATCATCAGATCTTTCAACGTTAAATTGAAGTACAAGTCTCGTAGGATAGCTTTGTGAGCCTCCCAAACTTCATCTGGTGGAGGCTCTATTGCCGCTGCCTTCTGTCTCGGAGGGATCTTGACAGCTTTGTTTTCGCCGATGATCGATTGGGGCGTACAGATTTTCTGGAAGAGCAGATCGTTTGAGGTAGCAGATCGTTTAAGATAGACATGTGAGGCCACAGACGGGGAACAGGTTCAACATAAAATATGACCCAGCTCGGACCAAGGCTGTGATGCCAGCATCAAGTATCTTTGCTGCTGCTGTGTGATTGGAAGTCCCCAAATCTTACAGGGGATTGGTGCGGTACGCCCGATTCGAGTGAGGCTGTTCGGCTGCATCTGCAAGACGGGACAATTCCAGAATCTTACGGGGTTTTTCCCTACTCCTACTGGCGGAGCAGGCCTTGTTTCCCGCGCTCCTTCTGCGCCTATTTTGCGATCTGTCACAATTTACTTGGGCTCATTGTGCTAATGTCAGCTATGCGAAATTTTTCGTACCCACCCCCTTCGCCCACAGCTTGCTTCACCAGACCGTGCAGCCTTGCTAAAATCGTGCCAAGGTGTACTCAGATACTAAAGTGCCATATTCTTACTAGGGTCTACCACCTTTTTCTGCAGAGCATGCAACGATGCAGCGTCAACACTTGCTGCCGGTTGCCTGTGCCCTAGCTGGCAAATTATGATCTGGCAATGTCAGAAATCCGACTGACATGGACTCCTTGTGGCGCAAAGTGGAAGCTTTAAGCAGATTTCCAAACTCTTGCGAGGATACTTCGCCACGAAACCTCTGATTGTGATCAAAGCGTGTCTGGTAGGTCAATCCAAAATCTCATGAGTTCCCTGTGCAAACACGTCGGCGTTATGGTGCTCTCACCTGCCAGTTCCAAAATCTTATGCAGAATGGGTATATACACGTAGCAAATACCTTCGCAGTCGTCACTTTGCCATTCAGGACCATGCACAAAGCTTCCCGTTTTCGACATAAGATTCGTCTGCCATTATTAAACGCGCCCCTCTCGCACTGCTCGGCAATCGAAGTACGTTTGCATCCCATCCATTCACTACAAATTTCATCTTCACGCTGAAAGGCTCTTCAGAATGAGAAATTCGATTTGGAAGAAGATGAAGCTGCTCTTTAAAGACGAGGTGAGATGGCTACTTAACACAACGACCTTACTTCTCTCCCAGTCAGGGCACGCTGACCTCCTCCAGGAGAACCATGATCCTTTCTCGAGGACCGTGAAACTATCATACGGCTCCTCCGACAGCTCCATCGATTGTACAATGAGACTCGACACCGGCTGTGAGGAACACAACCTCATAACCCGTGAGGTTGTCCAAAAGCTTGGGTTGAGCAATATCATGACTATCAACCGAGAGGTCATCAGAAAATGCTTGGACGGGGAGTATGTAACTTTCTTGCGGTACGATGGTCCTTCGCTGGAAGGACGAACGGCTTCACAGCGTCTCCAATACGGAATCCCATGTCGTCGATGGCGAGTGGCTTCCGTGGGAGGTGATCCTCGGTGGGAAAACAATTCATGAGCATGGAATATTACGATTGGCAGGATTGGGGGCGAGAGGACGCATGTGGAGAACCAACTAGAACATACTCTCCTACGTACAGATGTAGATGCTGAGATTGATACGAAATGGCTTGGAGTGAAAGAAGAAATATATAGAAAGCACAACGCAACAGATAGCAGATACAAAATGACAAAACAAAAGAACGAGACATGTTTTTAAAATTCCAGAACGGGCTACTTGCACACCACTACATTAGAATGAAAGCAGCAAACATAATATACGAAGATTTTGATTGTAAACCGAAGTTATAAAGAAACGCAATAGCACTGTTGGATTGATGTGGTTGATTGGAAACTTTCGAGAGGTGAGATGTGTCCGTCCTCCGTCCTATCCTAAATGCCGGGCTTATTGTCGCTAAATCCTCGGCCAGACGCCCCTAAAATAGTGCCGGCCCGTCCAGCTGGGACCCGTCAACCCCGCAGACCCAGAAAACAGAACCAGCTGAACTCAAAGTCAAAATCAACATCCACGACAATTGGAAGGCCAGCATTGGGAGCCTTCAACTACAAGTACAATTGATTCTACTACAGAAACACTACATTGAAAGTCATCTACGACTACATTGATCGATACTGCTATTGCGCCAGCATCCCACGCCTTCTGCGAGCTCTGCGAACCTCACTGTCCATCCCTACTGGTACCCCGCCATCTGCGCCCAGCTCTACTACATCACCATCCTCATCCCCGAATCACATCCCCGTCAGTCACTGCAGGTCAATATCGAGTCCATAGGGCTGTGTATGGTCACACGCGGCGTAGGACAGACACAAGAGTACCAAAAGTACCACGACAGCTACCAATTAGACACCCTACCATCTAAGCATCGGCATATATCCTCACCGCAGCACGTCGCATCGCATACCGTAGGCAAAGACGAGGCCTAGAAGAGGGAAGACACCAGTCGCATCACGGTAGAGCAAGGCAATATATGCACCTCATCATCTGCCATCACTACTGGTCCGCCATTGATTGAACGTCTTACTCCCGTAAGCTCGGTGCCGTCTACGGCCCCAGCTCTTCCCGAGGATCGTGGTGGGCTCGAAACTGGAAACGGGATCTCTTTGGGCATTGGACACTCGGGGCTTATACCAACATTCCAGGCTGACGAACTTATTACGAACCTATCTAGGCTTCCTGCGACTGTTGGACTTCTGCGAACAAAGAATACCACTCTGCCACCAAACTCCCCTTTGCGCCGGTCGATACAATCATACGACCGCCTTCGAACTTCACGATCCTTCACACCAGATCATGCCGTTTTGCGAAAAGACTCCAAAGATGCCTTCCTCGAGTCCGAGAACCTCTATATCGTCTGTGGATCTGACCTTGACTGGACCAGGTACGAATCTCGAAAAGTTGGAGTTGGCGTACTGACAAGAATAGCGAAATTGGAAGAAGTCACGAAACTTATGGGAAAACTCTCAGCAGATCTAGAGAAAATCGCCTTATTGCCACACCGTACGATCTCAATACAGCTGTCATACATTACGCTAATATCGCCCAGAACGAGATGCATTACTAGAACAGCTCAAGGTCTTTGGTCGTGACCCCACCAATGCAGACCCCATCTTCACCAAAGAGGCAGGTCACATCCCCTACCACATCTGCAGAGCTAACCAAGCCCAGGGAATAGAGACCTTAACTCGACACGCCTTCAATAGTCCCTCCTTGACAACCTCACGAAATGCTCTACGATGTTTAGCCAACGCTCTCCTCCTGAAAGCCGAAACGAGACAGATATTTGTGGATTTGGGATACGAGCAGAAGGCGTGTAACAAGCTGAAGAATGATAGCAGGGATGATGAATTTCTGGTCTCGCGAATCATCTTCCTCACAACCTACAATTCGAATGTCAATCTGGAGAAGTTGGTGGATCAATATCACTTGGCGGAATTCATATGTCAAAATGTCAGCAGGCATTCGAAACAATACGTCACGAAGCAGAAGAAGGTCAAGGAGCTGGATCCAATGGAAGATATGGCATTGATTGAAACGGCGAAGTTGATGTTCAATATCACACACCATTGTCCGCAAAGGATTGGAGCATTCTCTCCAGCAGTTCAACCCATGTTGATTCTCCTCACGAGACGGACAGTAACGAGCAGCAAACCTCTGGAACCACCAATTGGGTCTCTGGTCAATGCGCTCATGAATTTGGCACTGGATGAAAAGGATAATGTGGCTGCGTTATTCCCAAAATCATCACAGAACGTCAATGTGGACCGATTTGTCGAGATACTGGAGAAAAGTGTCAAAGCGTACAAGGACGATGAACTCGAACAGAATGTCTCACCACTTCTCCAGTTAATACGAAAAGTCTACGACCTCGCACCAAAAGAAGTCCAATCCCACCTGCAACGGATCCTCCTCCCCTCAGAAGAAGACCGAAAACAAATCCTGGGTCGAGCAGAAACCCTCTCCTCTCGCCTCCTCCGTCTAACAAACAACCCAACAACACCACAAGTCCGAGAATCGATCTCCTCCCTCCTATTCGAACTCTCGGCCAAAGACCCCAAGATCTTCGTCCAGAACGTAGGATATGGCTTCGCATCAGGATTCCTCTTCCAGCATAACGTCCCGATACCCGAGAACGCGCTGGAAGCATGGAGCACGAGTAGCGAGAGCAGCAACACGCGAGCGAGTCAGGATAGTAAGGATGTCTCGGGGAGGGTGAATCCTATTACGGGCCAGTTGCTGGATATGGAGGAGACGGTTGAGATGGAGGAGATGACGCAGGAGGAGAAGGAGAGGGAGGCTGACAAGTTGTTTGTTTTGTTTGAGAGGTATGTTTCTCTTCCTACTGTTTCTGGCCGAAGCTAATGTGGTGAACAGACTCAAGAAAACGGGCGTCATGAGCGTACAAAATCCCGTGGAAAAGGCGTTCCATGAGGGGAGATTTGAGGAGTTACCTGATGATGACGATGATGATGATGATAAGTGAGAAAGACCAGATGATCCGTATATATGGGAGGACAGACAGCTCGTTGTTGTTTCGTTTCATTAAGATATCCAAGATCGCGGGCTTGGGCAGGCATATGTTATCACTAGGCATTGTCGGAGTTTGGAATGTGATCTTGGCGGATCAGAAAATGGAGGGCTGGGTTGGGATCTTATTGACTTGATATTGATCCGATATGGTCTGTATGCATACACTATACTGCTTCTCTCAAGTTTCAGATCTCTTCTCCTTGCTCTCCCTGTTCTTCCTGCTGCTGCTGCTGCTGCTGCTGCTGCTGCTGCTGCTGAGCAATTCATCCTCCTCCTCTCCAACCCGACCCAACCCAACCCAAACCCACTCCATCTTATCCCTCCTCATCATTCTCCACCACCGAAATCTGTACAATCACATCCCCGTCCGCTCAGGTTCTCACTCAGATATCTAGTCGTGGGTCGTAAGTTTACAACCGAATGAATGAATAAGATATTCTCCTCGGCTCCACTTCACTACAAGCGAGGGAACATCTCAAAGTATAGTAGAGTAGAGCGATGACTGCACAGTGACTTTCCTTCTCCAAAATACAATATAAAATGTAATGATGTTTTGCACTATTATATAAGGTGGAATGATGGGATGAGGGACGGGTTCCATTGTCAGTAGGTCCTCGATAAGTATGTGATGAGTATGTGATGATATGGCGAGTGCCTGTGGCCTTCCTGAGGAAAGTGAGATGAATGAAAAGGTTTTGGGAGATTGTAGGTGAATTATTTGTTTACTTTGGTCTACTTTAGTCGCGTATGCCTACAAATTTGTGTTTTCTTGCTGTTCTCCCATTTCCACTTCATGTATCCTACCATAGAGAATTCTCCCATTCACTCATTGCTGCCATTCAGCTTGCTGACTCCCCCGTTATAGGTCCAAGTCTCTTCGCTGATCCGATCCGGTCCCACGTTTCTCAGCTACTCCCTGTACAGAAGTCCAAATGTCACTGAACCGAAAGCCAAAACAGCCGGGTAGCCTTTATAACTCATCATGGCTCTGCTGCAGTGGTGGATGTCTTTCCTCCTCCATGAACCCATGGCGGTCGCTTAAACGTTCTAGGTCGATGAACATCTCATCCGTGACCATCTGTCGAGCTCTGTGGGCTGCCCCATAAGCACCCACCCAGCCCGGCTCAATCGACATCTTGAATTTAGGCTTGAAATCTGGCAAGGCCTCTTCTGTCAAGGCCTTCATCGCAGTCATTGACTGCTCCGGAGCTTCGTCTGTGAGTATGACAGCGAGGACACATGATGGCAGGATGGGTACGCCGCCTTCTCGTCTGATTAGCTGACGGCCGAGAAAGTCTTGAATCCTTTGTAGGGTGAAGGGTGGGAGTTTGGGTGTGGCGTTATCGGTATTGTTCATCTGTTGTAGGTTTATCAGATTTATTCAGTAGAAGTTCACCTATACCGTCCATGCAACACACCTCTTCTACTTCTACGTCGGTCCAGTCGCGCTCGGCGATTTGAGTATACAGCCTCTTTCCAACGGCAGCGAATCCAAGCGAGAGGAATGTCGTCCCGTAGTCGACAACAAAGACATAGTTCTCTTCTTCGTCGAGATTGCAGTCAGGCGGGAGGCCGAGCTCTGTACAACTGTCCAGGTTGTAAGCCAAGCGTGCATTGTTGAAGTGTGTGATCATTTGGCCGGTCCGATAAATATACCCCGCTCTGGAGGCTGTCTCCACCATATTTGTGAAGGGATGATATGTCGTAGAAATGTTGTGGGACGGAGAAAGCATTTATATGTAAAGTATCCGCCGGTCTTCCGAGAGCAGACGCGGTTGCGGTGATGATGGAGACCAGAGTTTCTTTGAACATTGCCATGTTTTCTGAGTCGAAATACTTGCTATGTGAGTGCGCGCGTTGAAGAGCGTTTCCATATATTGCGTTTCGGAATTATTACAGGCAGGGAGAGAAATCGGAGGGAGTGGGGTGTTTTACGCATGGTTTCGAGAATCTTTCATCGTTGTGAGAAAGTACTCCCGCCAATTTAGGTTGCTCTGGATGGAGGTGACGATGTGTATCTTTGACTCGGAGTCAAAGTACGCTGAAGACCTATGTCATTGCAAGATGTCAGATACACGATCCATCGGGGTTCGGAGTCAGGTACATCAACACCGTGTAGGTGTGCGAGGAAGTAGATAATCGTACAGTTTTGTGTGACCAAAATGAATCCCAATAGGATAGTTAAAAGTCGACCCGCCGTGGATATGAGCCATGCCGCAGGTAATTAGGAGACAAGATGCATACAACAAAAGCAAACTAAGAAGCTGGAGTGTCATCCTTTTCTGGATGTTTCGGCTAATGATGATTTGTAGGCTGTTTACATGCGGCAGTATAAGTCTACGATAAATGACACGACAGATTTTTCACTACTAACTCTCACAGCTCCACGTCTCAAGCCTTGTTCGAGACTTGGCGCCCTAGCTCTGGAGTTCTGTGAGATGGGGATGGTGGCATGTTATATTTCCTTACTCAATATCTCGGAAACACTACCCAATGTTGGCCATGATCTCATTTAGGACGTACTCCGCCCCCACGCAGTTTCCATGCATCGGAGTATGACTTGACTAGGCCTCGCAGCGCTTACCAACCTTCAACTCAACTGAAAATATCTAAGCGAGCCACTTAGGACGATCAAGAGCCTGTAACCAGCCTAACAAACTTGTATTATTTTGAACCTACCAAGCACTCCGGCTCTGGCATTAGTTCTTGAAAAGTCGAGGCCCTTTCCCGCTGTTCTATGCTGGTCTCTGACCATAAGTGATATACCTATAGAGACAAATTAGCCATTTCCCGTTGTTGCAACACCTAAACTTACACAGGCCAGTAATTATGCAGCCTCTTATCTGTGCAGTCCCTCCTAACCTCCACCAAAAACAGCTGTACCTCCTCCGGCGTCCACCCCAAAACCCTCGTAAACATCGCCATGGTGAAGCCCTCCAGCCCATCAAGCGTATTGACCATATTCCACAGACCCAGCGTCTTCTCTTTCTTTCCCTTCGGCCAGGTATTAGAGGGCCATTTATACAGTGATGAATGCACGTCTGTGAACCCTGCGTCGCGCATCCATTCTGCGTATTTTGGGGGATTGTTGAGTGGTTTATCCATTTTTATGGAAGCTTCGAGCATGAGGGCGTTCCACTTCGTGAAGGCGTTGTCGGGCGGGTTGGTAGAGTCGTCGCAGGTGCCGGGGAAGGCGAGTTCTTGCATTTCGAAATAGCCTCCTGGTTCGAGGTACCTAGGGGTGGTAAGAAGGAGAGGATGAAGGGATTAGGATAAGCATGGGGTAAGGGAGGGTGAAGTACTGTAGTGCTTGCTCGATCAGTCGTTTCTCTTCTACGGCGCAGTGGAGCTGGCGGGCGTGAATAAAGTCGAACTTTTGGGGGAAGACCCAGTCTTCCCCTGCGTCGTCGATCATGAATTGGAGGTTAGGTGGGACGCTAGCGGTCGGTCAGTTAATTGAAGACTCATAGGTGGGGATGTTGATTGTACAAAGTTGGTTGGATAGGACTTAGATCTGTGCCTGTTACTTGGGCTGAGGGATTCTCGTCCGCTGGGCCATATCAATATTCATCTTAGCGGAGGGAAGATGGGAGAGCTCACCGAACTCAATAGCCCAAAGTCCAGTCCCTGTTCCTAGATCCAGAACATTTTGTGGATTTGGTTTGATGGGTGCGAGATAGAGTTTCTCATCCATCATGAGCTTGAAAAGATGATGTTGCAGGTCTGGGAAATTGTCAACTCTTGCCTTCAAGGGAAAACATTTAAGACATACCTAAACGATCTTTCTCGAGCTTCAAAATTATCAGTATGATCCTGATCTGGTCTTGATAGACATACCTCATCATTCGGATACGCATATTCTGTCAAGTGTCAGCCTCGGCTTCAAAGTGACTTATTCAAACAGCTTACGCCCATCCTTATACTGATGGTACGATCTCCCATTCTCGATACGATATCGAGCAATACTGGAACTCAATGACGTGGTAATCGATTGACTGATTTCGAGAATCAACTCCGGCTATTCGAGGCTCGGACATCATGCTTACCTATCGTCGTCGCTCCCAAAAGAAGAGTCGTGGTCGTCACTAACTGACTGTCAAAAATGTGTCAACTCAGTATTCTATGGTGCGGGAGAATATCGCTGCACCTCTACATCTGCTTCTAATTGATTTCCCTGATCTGGAACATGAGTTGGGGCTCCTGAGGGTGCCGGATCCTGTGCAAGGGTTTCCGTCGCTGTTGTTGGTAAGGCTGTATCTTCAGGTGTGGATTTCGGCGAGGCCATGATGATGGCAATCCTGAATCAAAATTCACAGACGAAAAGCAGAAGTTCACGTCTCAGGATCCCATTCTCCATCTGGGGCACAGCATTTATCAACACTCGAGACACGAAAATATTGGAACTTGGCAGGAGGGGCGGCAGCGGCCATCCTGTCAAATGCTCGACAATCAACGCATTCTCCGGGGCGTTCGCAGCCAAGTTACATTGTGGAGTTGGCGCATCGGGTTCGTGCCCCGATAGGACCTTTGATGAGCTGTCAGCTACATTTGACTAACTGTAAAGGCTATCCTGCAGAAGTTCCCGCATCTAACCCCACTATCAACGTCCAGTGATGTCAAGCTATTACTATGCACATGTGGAGCTAGAAACATGGAAGTATTTAATGCAAAAGTTGACCATGTCTTGGTACTTTTTATCTTGTTGGTTTTCGTTCATCTGTGCCGTCGTGCGACGCCAGATCTGGTGTAACGATGGCTTCAATCGAATTATGGGGGTGCGGATGGACAACAATCGTAGCCTCGTTCATTCTGCTATATATCTCCACTCTCACCCTATACAGATTATTTCTAGACCCGTTGTCGGAATTCCCGGGCCCCAGATTGGCAGCGGCAACGCTGTGGTACGAGTTCTACTACGATGTGATCAAAACCGGCGCCTACATGGCGGAAATCAAGAAGATGCACGAGAATTACGGTGTGTAACCCTAGCTGCGCAAGCACGTCACACTGGAACTGATCTCGTAATCCAAGGACCAATCGTGCGCATCTCACCGTATGAGCTACACGTCAATGATCCAGATTTCTACGAGGAGCTGTATGCGGGCGGAGGTAGGAAGCGGAATAAATACGCCTGGTTCGTCCGCCTTTTTGGCATGACGGATGGATCTCTTGCCACGATCGATCATGATCATCATCGATTGAGACGGAGTGCGATCAGCCCTTTCTTCTCGAAGACTAATGTGAGGAAATTGGAGCCTGTGATCCAGGGAAATGTGGACAAGTTGATGAGAAGGCTGGAGAGGTTGGAGGGGACGAGAAAGCCTGTGAATTTGAATGTTGTATTTGGTGCATTTACGAGCGATATTATTATTGAATATGCGTTTGGTGAGTCGCAGGGATATTTAGATGAGGAGGACTTCAATGTGGATTTCTTCCAAGTAAGTAGCTTCCTCAACCAAAATCCCGATGAGAGGAGGAAGACCAACCCTCAAAAGTCCCTAGGCCTCTGCCCACACGCGATTAAAACTCGTTGACATATAGAGCAGATGATGGACTCAATCCATCATATCGGAGCTGCAGCAAAGCAGTTTGGCTGGTTGTTACCCGTCGTCCTCTCGATCCCAGAATGGATCACAACAAAAGTTGACAAAGGCATGGCAGCATTCGCCAAAATGCAAAACGTACGTCTACTCACACCCTCATCATCTCTTCAGAGCCTCAAATCTCAAATCCACATTATTGACACGAAAGCAGACCAGCAAAATTAAAATCGCCCAAATCAAATCGTCCCCAGACATCCACGCCCAAAAATCCACCCCCACAATCTTCCACGACATTCTCTCCAGCAACCTCCCCGAAGCAGAGAAATCTCTGGATCGTTTGTACCAAGAAGGTCAAACTTTCATCGCAGCAGGTACAGAGACAACAGCGTGGTGTTTGACAGTCATCACATTCTATCTCCTTTCTGATCCCGCGATTCTGAATACGCTTAGAAACGAGTTGAGAGGAGAGGGAGCGAGTACGAGTGTACAGCTTGAGAGATTGCCATACTTGAGTGCTGTTATCCAAGAGGGGTTGAGGTTGTCCTTTGGTGTTTGTGCGAGATTACCTAGGATTGCGACGGGTGAGACATTGGTGTTGAGGGATGGGGAGAGGGCGTGGAGTATTCCGCCGAATGTATGTTCCCACTGATGCCACTTCCAGAAATCAAACCCCGGGCTGTACTGACGGCAAATAGACGCCAGTCAGCATGTCTGCTGGTATCCAGCACCTAGACTCGAGCATTTTTCCCTCGCCGCTCGAATTCCAACCTTCTCGATGGCTTAATAATAAAGGACTCGAGAAGTACTTGATCTCGTTTAGCAAAGGCTCGAGGCAATGTGCAGGTATTAACCTCGCGTATGCGGAGCTGTATTTGTGTCTGAATGCACTGTTTGGGAGGTATGGTGGGGATGAGGATGAGGGGCCGAGGATGAGATTGTTTGAGACGGGCAGGGAGGATGTCGAGTTGGAGAGAGATCTGTTCATTCCCGGTGTGAAGGCGGGAAGTAAGGGTGTAAGGGTGATTTTTGAGAAAGGTACGTGAAGTATGGAGAGGAAGACCGATGTTGAGAAGGGAGGCGGCGAATGAAACAGTACGGACGAAATATGGGACAGTCAACAATATTTCAGATTGCTTTTTGCGATATGTCCCTTACTATCGAACTGAAAATAGTGTATCTCACGACTTGAGACATTCAGGGCCATCAGGATATCACAATATGCTCAAAATTCCATTCATACCTCGAGAACGTAAAGCCGGATATTCAAATTCGCTTCGGGATAGGAAGCTCGCTTGACATCCATCTAGGTAAACAATCACTAAACAAAGTCCAAAACATATCGCAATCATTACTATCAAACCAAAAGCTCTCGAACTTATCAAGACCAAATCTTCAGCGAAATCCCTACTCATCATACTCCAAAGTAAGCGTCGTCGGAATCGGACTCTCAACCGCATTAGCATCCAAATACTTCCTCATCTTCACCCCCGCAAACTCATGCTCCACCACTGTAAAATGTCCCTGTCTTCCCGGTCCTCTTCTCAAATTCTTCAACTTAAACACCTCTCTCAGCGTAGCAGCGAGTGAACATCCCACCATCCTCGCACCATAGCAGAAATGCAGCCCATGGCCAAGAAGGATGTAGTCCTTGAATGGACGGTGCGGGTTGAGTTTTTCTGGGTTGGGGAATTGGACAGGATCCATAGCGGCTTTGGATGTGGCGATGAGAACTGTGTGTCCGGCTTTAATGGTGACGGGACCGCGAGCACCGTCGATGAATGTGAGGTCTTTTGAAGCGACGCGGGGAAGGCCTGGGACGACTCCTGCGTGACGCATGCCCTCGAATACAAAGCCTTGGAGTTCACGCTCGGAGGCTTCGTCCTCCATGTGGGCGAGTTCGATGATACGTGCCTTGTACACCTCGTACCCCTCGCTGAGGTAGAGATCGATGAGGAGCGATGCCTGCTGGGTGAGGTTTCCGGCAACTGGTGCACCCATCCCAATGCAATCGCCGACAAGATCGCCGATTGGTAACTTGGAGTCGTTCAAAGCATGGTACAATCTGTCAGCTTCAGGCTTAACTTCAAACGCACTCCCTTTGGCGAGCCAGTCCACAATCCCTTCTTTGAATCCTTGTTGAGTCTTAAGATGAGCAGTGAAGATCTTTCTCAATGCTTCTCCAGCTTGCATGCCGCCTTCTCTCAAAGCCCACTCATTTGCTGGGATGATATTGAAGCTCTGATACATGAAGAGTACCAGATATGCTTTGAAAGCATCAGGGACAGATACCATTCCATGTGGGTGCTTGGCAGTCTTCAAAGGAATGGCGAATCTTTCTGCGAGCCAGAGGATTGGTGTGACGTTTGTAACATCCCGAACAATATCGATAGATCTTCTTGTACTGTTGGAGTACTTCAAGGAACAGTCTTTGATAAGTTTGGCAACATTGGTCTTGAAGAACTGGGACATTTTGGCTTCGAAATTCTCCTCAAACATGACTTTGTGAAGAATGGAAGACCGTTCGTCATGTCTCTTCGCATCGTCCCATCCAATCATGAAGTCATGGCCATCGGTACAATTGCGAATGGCTTTTTGGTACATGACTCGGAAGTTTTCTCGGTCTGCGAAGACCTTTTTGCATCCTTCATGTGTGTGGATGCCAATGACTTCCATGTCGCTTGGTGGTCGTTCAAGGTCGTACTTATCGATGACCTTGTTCTGTTTCAGTATTCCCTTGGCAGCACTCGGTGTATAGAATGGAAGCAAAGCATAGGAGGAAGTGCCAGTCCAAGCACCGGGAAGCCCGTTGAACAGCATGTATGGCAGCACTCCTCCATATGCTCCTGGAACTGGTTGGCCAAGCTTGGCAAATCCCCAGTTCGTCAAAGTGGTGCTGTTGAAGTCGTAGCTCAAGAAGCGGTCTCCACGGACAAGTGCCACGGCATCGTCGAGAATACCTCGTCCAGTAGTTTGACCTGGACAAACTCCACTACCAGGCATGGCTGGCTTAGTACATTCAGCCATCAGACCGGGATACAGCTCAAGATTATCAATATGGCCATAGAGAAGCTCGGCAGCCCTGGCAGTACTTTTGTCTTCATTCCAATCCTCGAAACTCTCATAAGGCTTGAGGTTGAGGTAGCGGCGGAATCTGTTCTCGTCAGTGATGACTCTAGACTAGCTGTGTGGGACTCACTCGTTCATTGTGCAAACGTTGAAAATATCCCGAGCTTGCAATTGACCCATGACATCCACAATTTTGAGACTGGCAGGTGTACCATGAGCTCCGAAAGCATGCGCCGGCTCTTCGATACAGTTCTTGATGATCTCTGCAAGATCAACGTCACTGAATTTTCCATCAGGCCCGCGCTCCAATCCATTAAATGTCCATTCTCTTGCATCCTTTGACATGAGTTTATGCCCATTGGTCTTCATGACTTTCAGAAACATTTCCGTGGTCATGTCATCGACTGATTTGAGTTCTGGCAGTGTATCCTTGAGAACATACTCCATCCATTTATCATCAGCAGCACTAAGAGCTGCGTGCCAATGATAGAGAACGGCGAACTCTACGGATACGACATTGCCAGTGCCTCGCTCAACTCGCTTCCCGGATTGCTTGATCTCCTTTCCGAGGTCGAGAGTCCAGGTTGAGTTGGATCGTGGCGTGTTGAGAATAGCCGCCACATAATCTCTCAAGACAACTGACGCAAAGTATCCGACATTGATGTTTCGTGTGATCTGGAAGATGTCTTCATCTTGCCTGATTGATGTCAGCTCAGTCACATTCACTGGGCCACAAGTCTCACCATTTTCTTTCCTTCTCGTCCAACTTATCCCATGGCTTATATTTCCCGTCCTCATTCACAGTTAGAAGATTTTCTGCTACGTGGTTATGATTTCTCGAAAACATGAGCAGGACAGCAATTACACCTGGTGGCATCATCATGATTCTCTCAGAGGCAATCGAATCTGGGAAGATCATGCCATTGACCCTGGTCCTAACTCGCTCCTGCTCGACTTCGGTGTTGCCGTACAGAGTACTCAGATCAACATAGCCAGAAGTCTCATTTATCCACGGATTGTCCCGGGACGTTTGGAAACATTCATGAATGACAATCGTCGCAAATGAGAAGAACAGACGATTCAGCCCAGATGGATGAGGGCGAAATGGCCCGTTACGCTTGAGAAGCTGGTCGTAGACAAGTTCGGGGTCTGGTAGATTCGGTCCTTGGTTTTTGAGAGGAGGTACGCTTCGAGAGTATGGGGATCCCGCTTTGCCCAATTCTGGTACCCAGGGATTGTTCCCACTTCCATCGTGTTTGCGATATCTTGCTGTTGGACCAGCCATGGTGGGAGGTGGATGTGGAAGATCGTGATACAGCATAGCAATGAAGTCGCTGGAGATCTTGTCACTGAGTCCGCTGTTCAGTGGAAGCGATTGGAGCATTGCGACGCCGTTTTCGAGGAGTAGTTCTTTGTCGTCCATTGGCTCTCCTGATGCAAGAGTCGTGATAGCTTGAGCAACCGTGGCTGCGTTTTTGATACCCATTGTGAGGAGGTCATGGCCGATAGACGTCTTTTCTGACATCTGAGTTGGTGCAGCTTCAGCGTCTGTTTTGCCGTCTGGTGCACGAGTCGGCTTTCTCCTGAGAGTCCCAATCAGGGACTTGAGGTTTCCTGGAGCCATTTTGAGTTGTTTTGAAGATTTTTCCGACTAAATGTGAGCTCGAAATCTTGAGGGAGTTTCCAATTGAGCTTGGTTGTGGTAATGGGTAACTTGTAGCTTATTCTGACAACGAGTAAGATCTCAAATTTGACTCTGAAAGTGAGCTTGATCTGTGATGAGAGCAGTCCAGATGAACGGTAGTGTCCCCTTTCCATTCAATTGTTGAGAAGAGAGGAAGGAAGTAAGGAGAGAAAGAAAAACTCGGGGAACAGGCAGTTACAACCCCTCGAGAGCTCTACAGAGCACGGAGCTCCAGGTGAGACATACACTTCATCAAGACACATGAATTGGAAAGCCCTTACAGTTGATTCGATCGTCTAATAGTTTGCGTCACTAAGACGCATCAATCAGACCGGTTCATCTGGGGATCACAGCATTAGTGTTGTGTTTCATTGCATTAGTTAGCGAACCGAAACATGTCGACCCAGTTGGTGTGATGTGCAGCAGTCGCAACCATTTTCCATTATCCCTACACCCAAATAGGAGTGATCTCCTGTAGTTGCGAGACATCGGAGGATAGTGAGCTGCATGTAGGCGAATTGGGGATAAGAGGGTGATGAGGAGACCAATTGTTGAGCTTTGGTGGGGAGCTGTAGTCTTTCAGCTTTGGGATAGATGGTCCGCTCCCTTCTGTGGCTTGCGTGGCTTTTTGAGCGAGGCTGGCTGAGGATCAAATGTCAACAGCTCAACCACAAACAGATTGTCTGGTGAGACCCGAGATCCGAAAAGGCTTGCGCGCATTCGACGAGGAATATACAGAGCGCGGAGTGTGCTGTGAGAGCACTCCGTATGGTCTGATGAATCGTTGATGTCGTGCACTATCGCACAACATCATGTCGCTCATCGAGTCCATCGTCCCTCGATCACAAAGTCAACTTGTCGTCGTCGGAAATTCTTGTCGTTTCTAAGACACGGGAATAGATCGACGTCTTCCATGTTGCGGATCATTAACCTTAAAAGTCGGTACCGGAGTCAATGAGCCAGCGGATCGTCCGGGAATGGTCCAAGTGCCGTCGATCAAATATCCTGTAACTAGTCTATTCGTCAGCCTTTGCCGGTCCGGTCCGCCTTTGATGCATCTATCGGCGATAGAGGTAGCTAGGGCGTCAAGTGAGATCTCCGTACCGAAACTAGCAGCTGGTAGTGTGAGATAGTTATCGTGATTAGACTTTGACGAGGGAGGGGTTGAATGATGGGGTGCGACCATTGGGTGTGTTTCTGGGGATGAGATGTACAATGACATATCGAATCACACAGCCCGGAATAAGTTTAGAGACTCAAGGGATGTATTGGTTGGCGTGGTTCCTTGTAGACGAGAGACAGAGGGCCCACAGCAAGCTAGGGATGATCTACTCCATGCTGCAACATGTGCATTTCAGTAGAGGCACCTCTCTAAGGGTTGATCGAGATGGATGAATCCCGCCGGAGTGCCGTCTTCTCAAACTGCAGCTTCTCGCCGCCATATTTGGTAAAGAACGAACGTATAACATTCAGCCAAGCCGAAGAAAGGACTTTGCCATTATTGTTGATTTCTCTCAAAAGTCCTATCTAGCCCCGGATTGACCGAGGTATTTTCAGTGTAACCTCATCACCGCTTTTTCTCACGCATCGCGATCATCGGTCTCACGAAACCCATCATTCTCATCAAAACATTATCGTACACCCTGACATCACCTCATCATGGCAAACCGTATACAAAAACAACAACACTGGCGACCAAAATCGTACCCCACGCAAACATGCGATTCTCATATCCCAGCAAATGCGACACGAAACATGTCCCTGTCAACGACCCAGACCTCGGTCGAGGACTTCCCACCTGGTCCTTTGCCGAAGACGATTCGTGCCGTGAGAGATTCGAATGCGGAGTATGGAGGTGGAAGGACGCTTGTCATTTGTCTTGATGGGACAGGAGATAAATTTGACAATGATAACAGTGAGTTTCGTATTCTTGTTTCAATTGAAACCCACCAAATTGACTCTTCTCTAGGCAACGTCGTCAACTTCGTCGCTTGTCTCAAGAAGGATGATCCTTCACAGGTCACCTACTATCAGTAAGTGTTCCCCCAGCAGTGTCCATTTGGACAAGGATCTGGAGAATTGTGGCAGTCAATTCCGGCTGCCCACTTCCTCTGGGTCTATTGTTCCACAGAGTCATAAAGTCCCAGAATTTTTGATTGACACTTCATCCCCTCCAGATCAGGAATCGGGACCTACGATGGCCACGGCCTCAAAGGCGGCATCTCTGCCGCAGTCGACATGGCCGTCGGCAGTGGCCTGGGCATCCACATCAAAGACGCCTACAAGTTCCTGATGCAAAACTACCGCGAAGGCGACAAGATCTGTCTCTTAGGCTTCAGTCGCGGCTCCTACACCGTCCGCTGTCTCGCGGGTATGGTCCACAAAGTCGGCCTCCTCCCCGCCCACAACCGCGCACAAGTCTCCTTCGCCTACAACTTCTACAAAGACGACTCCCAGACCGGCTGGGACATGTCCGCACAGTTCAAGAAGACCTTTTGCATAAACGTCACCGTGCACTTCGTCGGCGTCTGGGACTGCGTCTCCAGTGTAGGATTCTTCCCGCGTAAGCTCCCATTCGGAAAATCTCCTACAAACAGTATCGTGCATTTCCGACACGCGATGGCGCTGGATGAACACAGAGCCAAATTCAAACTCTGCCAGTACCAGCATCAAGACCCCGCAGCAGGCCAGCTTGGAAACGGCGTAGTATGCGAGCATCCGCACCGGGAGAAATTCAGGAGCGATGTAGGCAAACTGAGAAGATTATTTGGGTCGTGTTTCGGTGTGAAGCCGGCGGCTGGTGTGAATGCCAAAGATGGAGATGATGACTCGAAATCCATGACTGATGATCAGATTCAGGAAAAGCGGAAGAAGGAGTTTGAGAAGGCGCATGGCTCTATACATGAGGGTGTTTCGACTGATGTGCTGGAAGTCTGGTTTGCAGGATGTCATGCTGATGTTGGCGGTGGTGCGGTCGCAAATGGTGAAAGACATATGTTATCGCGGATTCCACTGCGCTGGATGATACGGCAGTGTTTTGAGTGTAATACTGGAATTATGTTCAGTACGGCTGCGTTGGCGGAGACTGGTATTGACGTACCGACTGTTTGGCCAGTGTATAAACAGACGAGGAAACCGATTGTTGGTCCGTCTCCTTGTACGGTTGAACTGTACGAGGCTGGTGATTTGCCGCCGCTGGAAAGGAGATCGACTGCTCTTGGTGTTGATGAGGAGCGTGATGAGAAGAAGGAAAGTGTGAAGAGGAAACAGTCTGTCCCTCAGTCTGATTTCGATCTCCTCCCCGAACATGTCGAAGACCATTTCGATGCTATGGCGCCGATCAATGACCAGCTTGAACAAGCGAAGGGGTGGTGGGCGCTGGAGTTTTGGCCGGTGAAGGTGAGGGTGCAGAAGAAAGATACTGAGGAGTGGGAGAAGGTGGTTAGGATGAATATGGGACGATTCAGGGCTGTGAGGGAGGTGGAGCCATTGATGCATTGGAGTGTTGAGAAGAGGATTGGAGAGGGTGAGTATAAGATTCGGAACGTGGTTGATAAGAATGCAGCTTGGAGGGTTGCTGTTTGACTTTGACTGTTGAGTACAGGGAGGTTGTACGATGAGCTCGGAGTTCCAGCTGTTGTCAGTGATTAATTTGTGGGTTGGTGAGCGAGCAGGTGACAGATCTCGTTGTGTACAAGCGTGTAATTCTGTCGGACATAAACAACAAGTCCAATGTCTGATATCTAAACATTACCATCATCATCAATAGCAGAAGGAGTTTTCGGCTGTCCACACTGCCAGAGCACTTTGAAGACTCGAGGGTTGGACAATATCCTCCGCTCTCAAACGATGCAATCCTTTCTAGAGACTCATCTTATTTGCAGCGCTGCGTTCGAAATGCCATCTCTTCTTCTCTCTTCATTGCCTCGAGAAGCGAATAACATGGATGGAACTGATAGTCCACGTGATACTGCTGCTCCTCCACTCGCAGCTCAAGCAGCCTGCAGGCCATCCTCACCGCCTCTCCCCGTCCTCCACAAAACCTCCAACCCAAGCATTCAGCTCGCCCGATTGAGCCTCCAGTCCCCTTGTCCCACAGCGGCATTCGGACACGCACCCTCCCGACTTGCGTTAGCATTTCCAATTGGCCTTGACTCGTCATCTCGTCTCCAAGTTCCAACGATACTCGGCTATGATTTGTAGCGAATGATACATGCATGCACGGCGTATTCGGTAGGCGTATTCGCGGCACCTGCCGCGATTCCGGAGGGTGAACGAGGCGAGTGGAGGGTAGGGCTGGGGCTGGCAAGGGTGTTGGAATCAATGCCGATTTGAATTGAATTTGTCTCGCGGACCCACTGGTGTTGTTGGTTATTGATTTTTGTCCGCTCCGGATTGATAATTTCTGCGAGTGAAAGGGAATGCTGAGATTGAGAATTTCGCGGGAGAAGGTCCTATTTGCTCTTTGTTGTCCTGGTTGGAGTCAATTGCTGGATCCGACTTTGGATCGTCGGTAGTCTGAAGATATGCGACAGCAGAGGCTTGGCTGGGAGATTGTGATGGCATCTTGGATCTTGAGGATTTTTACCTGCGTATGCATGCTTGCGTTACAGTATATGCTGTTGAATATCCATCGTTTGAGGAAATTGCTTGCTGTTGAGGTTATTCCGACGGTATCCGACGTGTGGGTTGGAGTGGTGGGATTTTGGATGTGTCAGCTTGTGCTTGAAGCACTTGCTAGCGGGGTCCTCAGTGTAGTGTTTACTATATTGTTGGATGTCGACTTCTTTTCAAGTAGCAGCGCCAAGTATGATTGCCAGTGTGCTAGCGGAGTCCTCGGTGCGGTTCGAGTCCTGGTCGATAGAATCGTCATGTCCTGGATACTGCATCACGGTTTGGTGATGCTATTGGACGTCATCATTCCATATTCCAAAGATAAACGGGGCAATCCAGCAGCGGAAATCACCAAGATACTCTTACGAGCATCCAAGCTTGTTGTGTTCATCCACAATACTACTCTTGGATCGCCGACAGGCGCACCTCATCTCCCACCGAAAACGCTCATACAAGATTCCGACTCTAGTTCCATCACGCAAACCATCCGTCTCAGGCGTACACAGACAGACCGTCGAAAGGAAGGACAGCGAGACCTAGCTTGGACTCTGGTGATCGATAAGGAGGCCCTGGATGAGATGAAGGAGACGCTTGGTCCACCAGGAGGGTTTGGAGAGCTTGGATTCAGCGTTGGCAGAGATGGTGTCAGGTTCGAGGCTATGGGTGTAGGAACGAGTTTCGTGTTGGCATTTGACGTCGCGGTTGCGAAGGACAATCGAGTGGCTGCTGTGAGGAGGAAGACGAAGTAGGTATAGTCCAATTTGCTACGTCAACTCATCCAGTGAGTGTGTTCGATGCCGCTTGTGATGTTGATCCTTGTTGTGATGCTACACTTCCTCTTCCATCCGAAGTCGACTCCTCATGGAATGAAAATTCAACCGTCTTTGTGATCCCGCCGCTCCCCTCACCCTGCTGCTCCTTCTCCTCTTGAATTTCGTCTTCTATGATGTCCGAGTTTCGCTTTGGGACCAAGGAGCCTCTTCGTATTCCATACATGCTGCTCCGTGACACGGTCATCTCTTCCGGTGCACTGCAAGTAACTTCTACACTGCACAGTGAAGTCAATCCTTGATTCCGCACGTTATTCCCAATGAATTGCGATATTCGAGGTGGTGTTGGCTGAGCGAAATTTGGGACATTTTCGCTGTCCAAACTGCGGGTACGAATGCTGCGGACGACAAACATCTTGAGAGCTGGTGCGGAAGCGCATATGATACCGAGATCGAGTTCTAAGGCTGCGAAGAGCCAGAGGTAGAATCCTTCCCATGTGTAGTCCGACGACGCGTCCACTGTGAGGGAGAATATGAGGCGAAGGGTGCCAAATATACAGACTCTGGGACTGAGTTAGAAGTGAAGAGGAGGATCGCGGGACTTGATTACATTCCACCGACAGCAAAGACGAAGATCAGACCCAGTCGTCTCCTTGACGGCATGTTGAGACCCCATAGTAAAGGGATTGGTAGGAAATAGACGAAGAAATCGGTGATGATATTGGTAATACCATGGTATTTTGTCGTGGGATGATTCGTAACACAGTGACTTAGTCTTGAGCTTGTAAATCCGACTGGATCTTCAGGAGTATCGCATGTCTGTGGAAAGGTTGCGTTGGTTATTCTGGACCGGTGGGAATACTCTTACCATAACAATGACGGTTTCGAAGCTGATGAACCACAATGTAACAAAAGTAATGCCACCGAAGACGCAGTATCGGAAGCACCTGGAAGTTGAAAGCCTTAGATAAAAGACTAAGATTGACAATTTGACTGTCGAAACAGCTGGGGTAAAGAGCAGTTGGGCTATCCACTGTATAGAATCAGTACATGTAATTTATCTCTTTTGAGTTGCGCCAAACATCGAAAATCCCTAAAAATGCTGGGACTCTGGATGATTATCTCGACTTACGGCAGCTGTCAGAGCTGGAATCTTATCATCAACATCAACAAGATGGTACGTCCATCCCTTGGTCGTAGAAATACAAATGCAAACCGTAAATTGGATCGCAAAAAACTGTAAATATCAGTATCAGTACTGCCCAACTCGATTAAGCACAGATGAAGGAGAGCAGCTGAGTAGGTATATTTACCAAAGCTAATAATATCAAGTAGTCATCGCTTCCAACAGCATGGATAGCAGCTCTTTCGTAAATGCGAAGCCCGACGATGATGGCTGTAATGAAAATGCATACAACCTGTGCGACGATGAGGTGGATTTGTCTCGAGGGCAGAGACCCGCCGTCCTCGGTAATGGGCTTGAAGATCATGATTGTCTAAATCTTAGGTCATATTCGGGTTCAACGATCCTATCGCAATGTCTTTTGACGACAGCCAGGGCAAGATATAGCGAGTACAAAGTCTTTGCAGAAGTATTGCTGCATTTGGGGATGGATCGTATTGAGCTTGGGTAGTGATCGGTCCGGGCGGACCCCGAAGTCGGGAAACCTAAAAGGGAACTTGTGAAGGAAATGGACATGACCGTGCTTATGCGAAAATGCAATGGACGCAACCAATCTGAATCTGCATGTGCTAGTCCGTCTCCGTCCTTTGCAATCGTGGCATCGTGCACATGGCTTAATAAGAGAAGATGGCTAGTTCGCGAATCGGTTCCATTGGTCCTTGGAATCTTGATGAGTAATGAACGTAGTCCTTGATGGTCAATCTTGAAACTGTTTCTTGAGACTCAATTTGATTAGTCTCCATTGAACTATGCTCAAGCTGTATTGGAAGAGGTCCAAGTTTTGTAGGAGTATGTACTTGACTGCTTGTTGTGAACCCTTGTTAGACAAACACGTGTACTAGCGGGCGAAAGAAATTTTCTTTTCTGGTCGAGAAAGTGGCCAATTGCGAGACGTTTCATGAACAATGAAGTTAGGAAAGTTCAATAAACTTCTCAAGACTAAAGCGCTTGACGTCCAATCGGGTGAATAGCGTACACATTTCAGATTGACGAAACTTTCGCACAGACCAAGGAAGTGCTTGTGTAGTCTGTTTCAATCCAGGTTTCTCGTAGGCCAGAGATGCCATTTGGCCAGTCATATGGGAAACCAGACACGATGAAAGAGTATCGAAGCATGAACGTGCCAGAAAGAGGACCGTGGAAGCATCTGATAATGCTTAGGACGCCATAAACAACGTCTCGGTGAGTGCATGAACGCGAGCGAATTGTCTGAGGAATGTCCAATGAGCATGAAAAGGGTATAACTGCGCAACATGGTCACTTCAAGGTTGAGGGCTTATCGGAAAGGGTTACATCGTGTCCCTCAGTTCTGGTGGTTCAACTCTGGGGCAGCAAAGACTGTGTCTGAGCGGAGAGCTAGAGAAAGTCAAACAATCGATTATGCTTCCACTAGAAACGCAGATCCCGTACTTTAGGGGGAACGGAACGATTAGTAAACAAAACACAAGTCTGCTGACCCGGTGCTCGCAAATACTCAGTATCAAATCCAACGAAGTACGAGCTCGGAAGCCAGAAAACCCTGAAGGCTTGATGCCCCGATCCAGAATGAAGCACTCAACGATACACGACCAGAGACAAAAGAACACTTCCTATCGTTGATGATACAATATATGGGGAGTTGATAGTAGACAGTACCTAGGGACCTTAGAGTCGAGCCATCATACAAAAGATAGAGGAGAGAAGGGGATGATGGAAAGAAAGGAGAAGAGAAGAAGCTCGGATCGGGATAACAATTCGGCTTTCGGCCTCGGATAAACGTTGAACCGCCGTTCAGTTCAGATGTAATGTTGACAGCCTCGTCTGATCCATTCTTCTTTTTCCTCTCCCTCTCCAACCACCAGATCACAACATCTCTCTGCGACGACAGCCTTCAACTTCCTCTGCAAATTTACTCTTGCATCGCGTCGCATTTGCAAAATTTCACCATGGATTCCCTTCGCAGCGCCCTTCAACCCGTCACGCACAACCTCCCTACGCCCATCCACGACCTCGGAGTCTCCATCCTCGGTGAGTCCTGCTACAAGAAGCTCCTCCTCGACATCGACATCGAGTCCACCGAGTGTATCAAACTTGCAATCTCGAAAGGTCTAGGAATCGGCATTATCGGCGCCTCCTCCATCGTCAAAGTCCCCCAGATCCTCAAGCTGATCAAGTCGCGATCCGCGTCTGGAATCTCTTTCCTCTCCTACCTCCTCGAGACATCCGCATACCTCATCTCGCTCGCCTACAATGTGCGCCAGGAATTCCCCTTCAGCACGTATGGAGAGACTGGCTTGATCATGGTGCAGAATGTGGTTATTGCCGTGTTGGTTCTACATTACAGCGGCAAGGCTAGTGCTGCTGGATTATTTGTTGCTGCATTGGCCACTGGTGCTTTTACGCTATTCAGCAAGAATATCGTGGATATGAAGACATTGGGATATTTGCAGGCTGGTGCTGGTGCTTTGGGTGTGGCTGCAAAGCTTCCGCAGATTCTTGCTGTCTGGCAAGAAGGTGGAACTGGACAGTTGAGCGCATTCGCTGTTAGTGATCTCTCCACAATTCTGGCTCTAATTTTCCTTCTCTTAGTATTGGAGCCTCTGCTGACTATTAAAACTCAGGTCTTCAATTACCTCCTCGGGTCCCTGTCCCGGATCTTCACTACATTGCAAGAGGTGGACGATAAGTTGATTTTGTATGGATTTGTTGCAGGATTCGCTTTGAATGCTGTCTTAGCCACGCAAATGGTGTACTATTGGAATGCGCCGGCCAAGAAGTCTGTCAAGAGCAAGCAAAGGGAGAAGATTCCTATCGCGGCTTCATCTGGAAAGTCTACTGCGACTTCGACTCCCAAGGGCAAGAGTCCAACTACTCGCAGACGCGGTTGAGCTTTCTCATACAAGCGGTTCCTTTCGATCTCTTTCGACTCCTGCCATATGCAGTTGCAGTCAGATAATTTAATGCTGATATTCTGGGCATATGTCATCCCGTTGGTATCTTTTACATTTCCTCCGCGGCCGTTTAGTCTTAAATTACCCCAGGTTGGTCTCCTCATCTAGCCCTCTTCCCATTGTCATCTACAAGATGAAGTCCTTTTGTCCTGCGGCGAAGGGGAATTTCACCATGGTGGTTCAAAACACCCTTTCCAAGATACAGGGTCAGATTGCACAGGTTTTGAGTTGCGGATAAAACTCGAATAATGAACAACAAAACGGATCCTACAGGAAGTGGAACTTTGAGCAAGCACTTTCTTTACGAAAAGTCCCATAAAGCGCTACTGCTGAGGCTATATACAACACGCCTTCTCAAAATATATACAGAATCGAATCCGCACCACAGCTCATCCATCCTTCAAGACCACCAGTTGTTGTTCTCCCACTTGACGTACGAAGGATCAATCTTCTTCAAGTCTCCCACACCCAAGTTCGCAGCATCAATCGAGATCTCCCTCTTCAAGATACTGATCGCCTTGGCAACACCCTCAGTACCATAGCAATTGGCATACATGAACGAGCGACCAAGCCCAACAGCCTTAACACCAAGCGCCAAAAGCTTCAGGACATCAGATCCATACCTGACACCTCCATCCGCATAGATCTCCATCTGCTTGAACAGCTCGGGAGCCTCAGCATGAATCTCCAACGCCGTCTCCAGCGACGAAGGCGCACCGTCCAACTGTCTGGCACCATGGTTCGACAGGATAATAGCCTTAACGCCGTTATCGTACGCGAGCTGGGCGTCCTCGACGGTCATGATGCCCTTGAGGATGATGGGGAGAGAAGTGAGGTTTTGCAGCTGCTTGAAGTAGTCCCAGGTCTGGTAGGTGTAGGAGGAGTCGGCGGAACCGACGCCGTAGCGGGCGGCGCGGTGGCGGTCGCCGTCGCCGGCGGAGTCGACGGTCATGACGATGGCTTTGGAGCCGGTGGTTTCGGCGCGCTTGAAGGCGATGGCGCTGGCGGTTAGGTTTTCGCTGAGGTAGATCTGGGGGGTTGTCAGTAATGATTTAATCCTCTCACAATGTCTCGGGTAAGGTTACCTGTTGGAAAGTCACTTGGGGTCCGTAAGTTCCGTTTTGGACTTTCATATCGGCGATTTGCTCCATGGTCAAAGACGAGAATCCAGATGGCTGTTCGATATGTCAGTTCAATTGAACTCACCATCATCGTCTTCTTCTTGAAGAAAAGAGGAAACTCACCATATACAGGATCCCAGCCTCCCCAGCCGCCTTCACAAGACCTTCCTCACCCGCAACATTCGCATATCCACCCCTCGCAGCCGGCGAGATGAATATCGGCATCGAGAAGTTATATCCGAGCAGGGTAGTAGGAAGCGTAGATTCAATCTTCGTGACATCCATGCCCAGGACACGCGGACGGAATCGGTAGCGCGCGAATATCTCCAGGTTGTTGCGGTAGGACCACTCGCCGGCGGCGCCGTTGCGGTAGTAGGTGTAGGCGGTGGTGTTCATGTATTTGCGGGCGGCCCATTCAAAGTCTGGGAGGCCGATCATGCTTTCGAGGGGTGGGAGCTCGCCTGTGGCTGTTGAGCCGAGGACGTCGTCGATTCTAGGAGGTTGTTAGCATTTTCTTCTTGATTTTGAGTGCCGGTTGATTGTGAAATGTGAGGGTACATACCCAGTATCAGCTTCATTGAGGTACGGACGAGCTGCAAGCGCAGTCGCTACGAGGGGGAGGATAGTCAAGAAAGTATGCATTGTGAAAGAGCGTGATAGTTCGGGAACTTTGACCTGGGTGAGAAGAAAGGAAAGCAAGTTTTTGAGAAGGATTACTAGAGGTCTTTATACAGACATCCATTCTAGTTTCTGCTTCGGACCCTCTGGACTGGGAAGGTGGTGTTGAGGTATCTTGGCAGCATCATACGGTTCCCCTCTCTTCTCCCTTCCTCTTCGGCGATATAACCCATGCCTGCAAAGCCAGCCTTGTCAAGCCTTATTTACTGACAGCTGTGGACCTGCTTGTCGTCTAACTTACAAGGTATTCCTGCATCCGGACCGAGCTGTGGAGATGCATGTCTGCTTTCTATCCTCTTGGCCGGGAGAATGAGTTTGGATTGGTCGCTGTCGTTTTCGGCGCCGCTGTTTTGAGTTCGTCGAATACTTTATCGGACGTCGGGCCAAGGAATTCTCGCATTTTTTCCAGACTCGCTTGTCACCACGTTTATTGGCTTTGCGGTAGCGAGGTGCGATGTACGGATTTTAGCCGCTGAACTTGAGAGGACGAATTGGGGCTGTGGTCTTGGAGGTGCTTAGGAATGCTGTGAGTGAGTGAGATGACTCGAGGAGGAATGTCACTTATCGGATGAACCGACGGCAGTTGAACATTCGAAACAGCCGCTTCGGAGAGATGACCGGGTGGCGTACGGCCCTTGTCGCCTTGTCTTCGTTTTGAAGAAACCAGGCCGCCAGACCTTCCAGAACAGTCTTGAGCTGCCGGAACGGAGCTTAGATTGAGATCTTGTTATCTAATCTTGTGGGTTTGATCCGATCTCGTCCTCTCACAGCGGTGCTTCTCATCTTGTGCTACTGTGCTGTACAGTAGAGAGGGGCCGCTGTTGCATGCAGCTGTGCATCCACTAACATCCAGACCTTCGAGTGCAACTTACTTAAATCCACATATGGCGAGCTGGTGTTGTTTCGTTTCCTGCTCAAGCAACAAACAGCTGGAAGCGGGGATTTTTCGGTTATGGCAGGATTGGAAGACTGAGAAGATAAGCTTTTTCGTTGCGTTTCGTTTCTAGATTTTTTCCCAAGCACATCCAGGATATCGGCTATGCTGTTGGCAGGGCAGAATTATACTTTCCTGTGGATCCGATCAGCTATTTGGCTCGAGTCAAGTTTTGACTCGCCATTTGTATCGCCGCTACATATCATTCATTTGCTTCCTCTTGTTGCGGGACTTTATCTTCGCATCTGGGAACACGTGGTGCATCAACCTCGAAGGAGAGCGTCTTCACGAAACGAAACGGTAAACGGGCATTTGAATAATCAGGAAGGAGGAAACACAGTTGAGATCTTGGCGTGGTTATTCCCCACTCTTTCTATCAGCCTGAACTCTGATTGCGACATGCATGGGTGGCAATTCCGGCGATGGGAGATCTGCGTCTTAGATTGGTAGCTTGGCAGGGGCTTTGCACATGCGTGGCATTTTTCTTGGATCTTGTCGAAGAGGGAACAAGAGTTTTCTGACGCATTCTTTGCCTCTGAGCCAGTGTCATCTTCAAGGTTTATTCTTTTGCGGTCATCTAACAAGAACACAGGCAGAACTATTTCGCTTCCAGAAGGCTCAACTTTACATCAATTTGAGCACAGCTTCTACGACCACATTTTCTGTCAACGACGAAAACGGCCGTCAACCTGGCACGGAATGCACCTACATTGGGAGCGGGGCCAAGATCCTGTAACAAGAAGCTGACATGGTAAACCTGGTGTGGATCCGACGTCAATCTTCCTTTAACTGCCGGACTCCCGCCGTAGGCGAGGCAATCTGATTTGAAGAACTAAGGAAGCGGAGGAGATTTTGTCTTGAATCAAGTGGGCTGGCTGAGAGAGGATGACAAATCTGCGGCTCCCACGCGGTTTCGAATGCGAAAGTGCGGTGCTTTGAAAGAAGTGTTTTGGCTTTGTCATTTTGTTCCTGCTTCTACCAATTTTCAGTAACTCACCGCAAACCCTTCCCCGTGCTGTTTTCTGCAAACGTTCTGTTTCTGCTTCCATAATTCAGTGCTTCTCCTATTCTTATGTTCCGACCTTGTTCCACTCGTCTTTTCCTGACACCCTGCGTGGTGCCAAAATGATGCACTCATCTCTTAAGAAGAAGATGACTACCGGGGTGCCTACAGATGCCCCGGAAGTCTGCGTTTGAGAGGGGTGGCCTCGCTTAAGGTAAACATGCTTGATAATGGTGGTGAAAGTACCTTCCACGCGTTCAAGCACAGCTTTTACACTCTCCTTGATATGTCATCGTCAGCATTGCTACGAAATGGCGGGAACGAGCGAGTGGACATGTCGAGGGGCGCCAGTATGCACCTACTCACTTCAAGAAGCAGAATTGGGTATCCAACGAATAACTCTGCCTGCTCCCATTTGCTTCAACCCGTGAACCTCATCATTTGAAAACCACACTTCACCAAACATGTCCGGCCTTCTTTCTTCTTTATGACACTGGTTATCGCATAGTCGCAACATAACCTGTGGTATCAACGTTGGCATCTGCTTTTCAGCATGTTCTTTCCACCAAGAGTGGTCGTTATTAGGTACGAACTGGTCCATGCGTATCACAAGCTGATTTTTGGGTATAGCTGGTGTCCACATAAATCGTGGATCAGTACCTCCAAAGTCCTGGAGATCGTCGCCTCTCTTGGGGACTTTCCAGACGCCAACTTGTAGTAGCCATTTGACTTTCTCCTGCCACACAAGCACAACTGCCTGAAACTCCGGGCTGAGAATGACATCGAATCGCTTCTTTACATGAGGCTCAGCTTCTTTCAGAGCAGCATCTGATTTGAAGAGCTCGTAAAATTGGCGTAATCGAGGCAGATCGTTGTAGTCAACTGTTTGCACCGGAGCATCGGCTTGTAAACCGAATAGACCGGATGCGAGAGCAGTCTCTCTATCGACATGAAGGGAGATCGCCACTGCAGTTGCATAAATAGCCTTGTTGTCGCGACCGTAGAACATGCATAGCATGTCATCGAGATCGCGCGCTCTTCTGTTTACACCCTCGAAATCGGCGTTGAGGACAATCTGTGGAACCGGGGATGTCATGAAGTCATCGACCATAGAGTCTGTATCTGGTAGTGCTGGAGAGGGACAGTTCATCAGATCTTCCAGATTGAACTGAAAGATATAATCCGCAACGATCGATACACGCATGTTGTAAACATAGTTTGCCCTGTAGACTAACATCATTACAGGTGCACCTTCGAGTTCTGAATCTGTGGCGTTATTAATTCTGTAGTACTCTTCATCCCTTCTGCGCGTCCTGGTCAAGGCATTAGCATATACCCCTGGCAGAAGTAACAGGATCGGGAAAACGAACAACGGACCCCAAAGTCAACTCATTCCAAAGTTAGAAAGAACATACCAGTTGACATGAAGCGTGACGTCGATCCTAGGCTGTAACTAAATTGTTTTCAGGCTCAGCTGGTCTTGCGTAATCTGGTGCCCGCCACACTCAAAGACTACAGCTCGTGCCCCACTGTTTACTGCGGCAAGCAGAGGCACCCGGGCGTTCAGTAGCACTGTGCGGACGGGCCAACAGGCCTGACGAGACTCTTTGCCATCGAGGAGCGTAAATGGGATATCTTCCTCTGCAATGCGGCGAGGAAGGCAGGCTGTCCAAATTTGACGACGAATTTCAAGGGGAAAGAGGTTGAATTGAGGGAAGGTGTTGTGGGACATCCTCATTTAAGTCGCGGCGAAGTGAGGTAAGGATTTTGCGGAAAAGTATTTCTGTCTGAGATTTTGGGAGATAAGAGACAGTCCACGATTGGAAGGTGAAGATGCCACTTTTATTTGTTTCGCTTCTGATATGCACGTGATTCTTCTGTTTCTGGTCAGTCTTCGTCGTAGTAACAGAAGGCTGAAAATTGCTTGGGCGCTTGGAAGTCATAGCCCTTATCCGTCTACTTTTCTTCTGTTCCAGCTATGAGGAAAGCCTGTGATACTTGCCAGACGGTCTTCCAATCGTGCCTACATGATTTATCATTCGTTGACAACTTTGTTGTCATGTGCTTATTCCCCCCTTTTCTGCTTAGCGAGCTCACGTGGTACTGCATATGCAATGCACAGTGACACGGGCGCCAGGAAGATTACCCCTCCATGTTATCTGTCAGCCTCGATACCTCCAAATCTGCTCTGTAGGGTGTCACTGTGCCTGGTATCCGATCTCACACTGTCTTCCAGTGCCGAATACTCTCCACGCTACATTCTTTTTACTTCCGGCCAAACAACTCTCCCACTGTCGTGCATCGTCCGGAAAACTGGCGATCATTGTTCCGGACATAATCAGGCTACATTGTTATAACGCAAACTGACAAACCTTTGCCTCTCCATGTACCAACGGAATGCCGAAGGTCTATTTTATTTGGGCAGGGCAAGCGAGAGATGTGTCAGTTGTCGGTAACTTCAATAGAGAAAAGCCCATCAAGCTTGAGATGCTATCAAAACGGGGTGGTCCAGCAGTGTTCAGAGGAGACTTAAGAGTGGATGCATCGGTACGGAAAGTCTTCTACAGATTCATCGTCGATGGCAAAGCCATGCTAGATGATTCCGTCGCATAGGAGAACTGGCCGGGGCGGGGTATGAGAAACGTCACAACTCCAAGGAGTGCAAAAGCTGGAACTCAAGTCTACCCATATCCTTACAGAAAGCTTGACTTTGACAATTACGACTATCGACTGCTGGTCGTCAAATTCAGCGATACCGAAGACGGGAAGTTGGACTGTTATCTTGAGCACGAGTCCCTCATAAACCCAGCCCCGTACTTGGCTTTGTCCTATTGCTGGGGACGACCAGATAGCACTCGTAGCATTCAACTTGGTGGATATTTTGTCGAGATCACAGTGAGTCTGGCTGATGCACTGTATGATGTGAGGAGAATGAGATGTCCGAACGCAACACGAGGTTCCGTGCGGTTGTGGGTAGACGCTTTGTGTATCAATCAAACGGATAACGAGGAGAGAAGTAATCAGGTGCGGAACATGCGTCAAATATACGCCAAGTCCTCCGAAGTCATTTCTTGGGTTGGCAAAGGATCGCTGTGCGGATATCCTTCCGAGGCTGTGGAATACCTTATCAAGAAGCAGAGTCTGATAAACCGACTTAGCGATGGTTCATCATCTGTCCGAGACGCACAGATGCTGCTTGACGACTTTTCGTCGTTCAGCTTCGCCACAAAGGAAGATTGGATGGCAAATCAGCTGGCTATTATGGATGCATTCTTCAACCAGGCGTATTGGAAGAGAGTATGGATTATCCAAGAAGTCACTGTAGCGCCAAAAGCGACTGTTGTATGGGGTAAAGCTGAGATCCCTTGGGAGATTGTGGCGAGAGCACTTTCGGCTTGGAAAGTGATGGAGATCAGTTCTGGTCCTAGACAGACGAGGGGCTTCACAAACGCCTTACACTTACTCGAGTTTCACAATCACGACAATGTCAGGCCTCAGCCGATCAGTCTACTCGATGCAATCAGTTGGAGTCATCAGACACTTTCTACGGAGCCTAGAGACAGGATCTTTGCTTTATTAGGCTTATGTCATGACGGCGCAAGATTCGTTCCTGTTCCAAACTACAAGCAACCACTCGAGGCCATTGTCATAGATATGGTACTATCGATGATGCGATACACCAAGTCTCTGGATCTCATATGCTTGAAAGGGATTCGTGTTCAAAGCTCGGAGAATATGAAATTGCCTACATGGGTACCGAACCTGGTCGACCTGTGGTCTGGATCTTTGACCATCCAAGAGAAGAGCTTCTTCGAGTGGAAATCAGTCAACAGCTTCATGCCTGTTCTCGATGGCTCCGATACCACAGCTCTGAAAGTCAAGGGAAAATTCCTAGGCAAGATCATTGGTTTAAGTACGGGAATCAGCACAGACGGTATCGTTCAACTGCCAGCACGACCTCAAAAGCCATGGATCCACGCCACTGCGAACCTGATCAGGACGAAGCCAGAATTATGGAATGCGCCTGACTCCGATCGCGATGTCCGAGATGCCATATACAGAACACTAACGATGTGTCTCCTGCCCGACAGTATCTCCTACGAATGCGCACGAGATTGCTTTGCCTCGTTATGGACACCTTGGGGTCGAGGAGCGATCCACAATATCGCTCTGATAAATTGGATTGACTCAAATGCCGAGTTCAAGCTCAAGGACTTCACATTACGAGAATGGTCGATGCTGAAATCCGAGTATGATGCTACCACGTTCCATAATTACGCCTATCCAGATGAGAACCTTCTGGAGGAGTTCATTGCTACGCTAGAGAAGGTGTTGGGAAGTGGGATGAAATTGGCCGCGCTGGATGGGAGTCAGATTTTGGGGTTGGTGCATCCTGATGCGAGGGTTGGCGATCAGTTGTATGCCTTGAAGGGCTGCACGATACCTGTTACGCTGAGACCGGTTGAGGTCGGGCAGGTGAAGGAGTTTACCGTTGTTGGTGGTGCGTATACTCTAGGCATGGACCAGAGATATCATGCTCGGCATCGAGAAGGCGCTGAGGTGCCAGACATAGAGTGGTCGAATGTCACAGGAGTATTGGAACTACTCTGACCTGTTCTTCAAATTTAGACTATGTGCAGTCGAGATGTTCGGACAGTATACACATGAGGTTCTGAAATTGCTTAGGGCAGATCAAAGACACTGCGAGTACCAGTCGTTGACAAACTTGCATGTCGAGCCCGCAACACACGGCAAAGTCCATGGTGCTGTCGCGCCGCCGCCACCACATTGTCCATAGAGCGGCACAGCAGAAGCAGTGCTACTAGCTTCCGTGCTCGAAGATGTCGCAGATTTCGTATTCGTAGTTGAGACTTTCGTGCTGGTTATACTGCTGGACTTAATACTTGACGTCGAAACCACAGTCGAAGTCTTAATCGTCGAACTCGAAATCGGTCCCACGACACCACCGGGCCCCTTGACATTGGAAATACCAGTCTTCTGTAAAGAAGTAGGCAACAAAGGCTGGATCAGCTTCTGCCATACGGTAGTATAAAGTCCAGGACTTCCATCAGCAGCCAAGCTTCCAGGTTCGAGACTCCCCCATTGTTGTGAGTCAGAGCAGCAGGGTGAATAAGTTCCCCAGAATGGACCAGCAGCCCAAGCAGTCCAGCCGATGTAGACGTCATTGGCGGCCATGTAGTTGACCATGTCTGTGAGGTAGGTGGCGCATTGTGTGCCGTTTGCGGCGCCGAATTCGGTGATCATGGCTTTGAAACCGTATGTTTTGAGCCAAGCTGTGACGCCGGCGAGATTGCTGGCTGCGGGTTGGGAGCAGACGGCGTGGCCGCCGGAGAAGTCAACGTCGAGGTATTCGTGAATGTCAAATGCTGTGGATCATTAGTCAGGGTGAAGGATTTTTCGATATGAGATGGGAGACATGCCAGTGTTGTTTACTGGGTCGGTTATTTTGAACATCACTTCACTGTTGGCGGGGGAGTTTCCGGTATATGATTCAGTCCAGGAATGTCCTCCTGTCCAGCCTCCGCCGGGAGCAAGAATCCTGATTCATATTAGCCAATACTCAAGGTCCATTAAGAAATTGATTTTTCTACAATTGGTAGGCGCCAACTGCTCTGATGGCGTTGATTGCAGCTTGGTCATTGGTCAGCACCAAGTTATTGTCCATATCATGAGGCTGTGCATTGTCAATACTTAGTGTACTCCAGTAAAGGGTTAGTCATCTCACCTCGTTCATGAGGCCAAAGATGACTTTCTCATTGCTCTTGAACCTCGAAGCGAGCTCGCCCCAGAATGCAGCAAATTGAGCTGTCGTCGCTGCGGTTACATCTGAAGTGTCTCCGATAATACTTCCGGTCATCGGTTGTTGAGAAGGGTTGTTGTAGCGCATATAGTTGTGGGGATCCAAAATGCAGTATGCACCTTTGGTGACCGTGATGTAGTTGACAGCATCTGCGAATTCTTGGAAATGCTGTGAAGGATTAGTCATGAACTAGGAGGATGGCAGGATGCGACAAACTGTCTCATTGAACTTAGCTCCAAGTCCGTATGATAGTGGGCACATTCGCTCCAAGAGGAAAGCTACACGGAAAAGATTGACTTTGTTCTGGTCGACATAGACATCGATCGCGGCTTTGTTGATGAAAGCGTAATCGACTCCGAAACGCCCAGGGAGACCAGTGCCGGGTGTCGCAGATGCTCCTTGAAAATGTCAGCAATGTATTATGCAGAAATAGAACGCTATCTCACTGTATACACCGAATTCTCCACCACTTTCTGCGACTCCAGCATAAAAGATTGTTGCTGCTGCCTTGGCAGCGAGCAAAGAAGCAGCAATGATTGTCTTCGAAAACATAGTGAAGACTCAAGCCTCGACAAGAGAAATAGATGAGATGGTGGAACGAAACACTAGGAAACCAGGACGCCAAGTGCGCTTTAAATAAGAATGAAGCTCATCTCGGAGGCTCTTGCATTTCCTTTCCGCTGTGGGGAGGCTCGCATCGGGTACTCAATCCGGACCGCATCTACCGAATAGGTTGTCGAGCATCACTTGAAAACCGTGAACTAATTACAAATATGTTTATAGACTCACAGAGAGTGTTGTGATAGTCGGATTAATTAATTGAGGGACAGGGAGCTAGAAGGTTTGTTTTCTGTAGGGGTAGGTTTAGGTTGGGTACCTGCATGCATGGAGGCTTTGCCGGGCCGGCGGTCGACTGGGATTAGATACCCCGCCGGAGGAGTACCCCCCGCGAAAGGCTTCCTACTTGTATTAGTATAGGTCTTACCCCGCTACTATATTCTGTTCGTGGAGCTCAGACAGGGGGAACGTACAATACTTAATCTCTGCCCTGATTGTTGAGCCGTAGTTCCGCCGGCAATTGTGTTAGGTATTTTATTCACACGTTTTATACAGATTGGCCGAGGTCGCATGAGAGAAGGTCGGACTGTTCTTGAAGCTTCTATCTGCATGGAATTCTCTTTAGACTTTGATTGAAATGTTTGTAAATGCCACGACTATGTTGTGCTAATTACGAAGATCAGGCAGAGTACCAAAGGGAAGGAAGGGAAAATAAGTTACCTTTTTTGATAGCTTCCTTGGCATTTCATGAACTTCTCTACCTTTCATACATCATAGTTGATATTGTTCCTACTGCTTCTTTGATTTACTTCTAGAACAATTCGCGGTTCGTAATTATGTTCTTCCCTTTCTTCCAAAGACAAATTTATCTCATATGACGTGTTCGCTCTCCGCAGTCTTCTTCACCTTCAAATTCTTTGTTATCATACATATAGAAATCATCAATACTACCTCGAGCTGATCCCGTTATACACTTCCATAAATGACTCGATGTTTTAGTTTGAGATTTGATCAAGCAAAGAGCTGCCACAGTACCGTATTCATGCTTGGGGTGTAGAAAACGGATTCATTTACAAGAAAGCTTCAAGGACCAGTGTCCGAATACGAGTGCATCTGAAGATCATATTCAAAGAATCGGATTTCCAGCACAGCTCTAGGCAATTTCGTTGCCAGCTGTGCTGTTTTCACTGTTCTCAAAGAAGTCACTCAGTGTTTTGGCAGCTAACACTAACGCTCTTGCCAGATCCCAGCGGATGCTTTATTGTGTGGTTTGATAGATGTAGGAATCAAAGCACTTTGAATCCAGAGTTTGTGAGCGTAGTGTGAAATTACGCGTCGTTAAGACACAAAAGACTGTTGCCACCAGGCCTTCATTGACAAAACAATGTCACGTGTTTCAGCAAATGTATCATTACTTGCGTTCAATAACTGGCGGTTTTTACCGTATCAAAAGCAGAATAAGCTTCGTGTTTCCTTTGTTGTCACCGTTCCAGAATTATAGTTGGGTCTTGGCAGGTAAGGCAGATTTCGCGGTGACACATTCCCAGGCACCAGGCTGAGCCCGCCCCTCGCTTAGAATATATAACCATCACCCCACCATCCTCCTCCTCGATCCTTCATCATCAACAACAAAACAAAAACTCGAACACGAACAAGAATCTCACAACACCAAGATACACGTCTCCCGATATCGTCATGACTTCCTTCTGCGGTTGCTGGTACCTACCAGCTACCCCAAAACACATCCAATACTACCAATACACCCCACGGCAATACTTGCCCCTCCTCGAGAGCGAGGTCCACAGCACAATTCTCTCAACAACCTCCCGTACAGTACTCAAGCAGACATTCAAGAACCCATCGACAACAGACGCCATCAAGGAGTGCACCTATGCGTTCCCTCTTTACGACGGCGTTTCTGTGGTCAGCTTCACATGCCAAGTTGGCAAGAAGATCCTTCGGGGTCTCGTGAAGGAGAAGGCCAAGGCTCAAGAAATATTCGACAAGGCGGTCGCCAAGGGCGAAACGGCTGGTCTGCTCCAGCAAGCACCAGAAGCTTCTGACATGTTCAGTACGAAGCTCGGAAACATTCCCGCCGGCGAGAGCGTCATTATCGAGATTACCTACATCGGAGAGCTGAAGCACTACGAGACTGAGGGTATTAGATTCACGATTCCCACAAAGATTGCTCCTCGATATGGACCCGGCCCGGACTATGGCACTCCCTCTGGAGTCACAGCTCAAAATCATGATGGGATCAAGATCATCGTCGATGTCAACATGCCTGAGGGTTCGTTCATAAAGGGAGTTCAGTCGCCATCACATCCTATTGCCGTGTCCATGGGAACTGTCTCCACAGCAACTACTGCAGACCCGACAATGAGCAAAGCATCGGCAACATTGTCTCTTGGCAGTGCCGCGCTCGAGAAAGACTTCGTTCTGATCGTCCAGTCCAAAGATGTTGGTACTCCGAAGGCTATTCTGGAGACGCACCCAACGATCATCAACCATCGAGCCTTGATGGCAACCCTCGTCCCCAAGTTCTCTCTTCCACCGTCACGACCCGAGATAGTCTTCGTCGCCGATCGAAGCGGCAGTATGGCGCACAACATCCCAATGCTTCGCTCAGCGATGAATGTCTTCCTGAAGTCAATGCCTGCTGGAGTCAAATTCAACATTTGCTCATTTGGTAGCCGTCACTCCTTCCTATGGGAGAAGAGCCAAAGCTACACCAAGGAAAATCTCCAGCAAGCCACTCATCATGTTCAGACATTCGGAGCAGACATGGGAGGAACTCAAACCTTCGGTGCAATCAAAGGCACAATTGAACGTCGCTGGTCCGACATTCCCCTCGAAATAATTCTTCTAACCGATGGAGATATTCAGAGCCAAAATGAGTTGTTCGATTATATCAACAAGCAAGTGGAGAAGAGCAAAGGCAAGATTAGAATCTTCCCTCTCGGAATCGGGAGTGGTGTCTCGCATGCTCTCATTGAAGGACTTGCTCGTGCTGGGAACGGATTCGCGCAAGCTGTTCAGGACGGTGAGCGACTCGACAACTCTGTCGTTCGCATGCTGCGTGGTGCCCTCACTCCTCATATCACCGATTACACGCTCGAAGTCAAATATGAAAAGGATGATGATGACTTTGAGGTGATCGAGAAGGTCACGGAAGGGCTCAAGGTCCTGCTCTCTGATAGTGATAAAGCGAAGTCTCCAGAGAAGCCCAAGGCGACAATGTCACTCTTTGACACCGCTGTTGATCCCGAGAAGGAGGATATCAAAGGATTGAAGGACTCTAACCACTATCTCCCGAAAGTCCCCACACCCAAGCTTCTGCAAGCTCCTCACAAGATCCCATCCCTCTACGCATTCTCCCGAACTACAGTCTACCTGTTGATGTCTCCTGAGACCATTCAACGCAATCCGACTGCAGTTGTTCTACGAGCTACATCCGAGCATGGACCTCTCGCATTGGAGATTCCGATCGAGGTTCTTCCTGCACCCGCTCAAACAATCCATCAGCTCGCTGCCAAGAAGGCTGTTCAAGATCTGGAGGAGGGTCGTGGCTGGATCTACGATGCGAAGAATCAAGATGGTATTCTCGTCAGGGATGTCTATCCAAGCTCTTTCGATGACTTGCTCGAGAGAGAAGCTGTTCGACTTGGGGAAAAGTTCCAGATTGCTGGTAAATGGTGCTCGTTTGTGGCGGTTGCTGAGAACGACAAGGAGAATTCAAGAAAGGCCTTGAGAGATACGTCTGATGAGGATATGAGTGATGATTTCGACATGATCGGTAAGTCCCCTTTTGACCCCGAGACTCAAATTCCTTGCCAGTCTCCATTCGTAGCCTCCCATCAAAGGACTCCCATAGCTGACTATATCAAAGATACCGAAGAAAGCGCTTCCGTTCAATATGACATAGAATCCTCCCAAATGCTCGAGAGCAGAAGTGTGCAAATCGATAACGGCACGTCAAAGAGACATCGTAAGGTCCTTCCATCGATGGCTGCTCGGAAATCCAAGTCACCGCCCCAACAGTCCAACGCCCAACCTCCACCATATGGATTTGGCACTGACGCCCTCTTGGCACAGCCCGCGAGAAAGCATATTACAAAGGGCGGTAGCAGTGGCAATCGTGGCGGTGCGCGTAGTTCTGCATCTTCGATGGGTAGTTTTGGCGCTATGTCACAATCTGCTGCAACACCAACACAAGGATTCGGTAGCTCTCCATTCCAACCGATGGGTATGGCCCAACTGTCCATGTTCGGATCTGCTCAGCCTCCTCAAGCTGAGATGCAATCAGAATCATCGTCTAGGGGAGGTCTTCTCAGCTTTGGTACACCGCCACCTCCTCCTGCACCCTCGCCTGCCTCATTTAGTTCTCGTCCAACTTTTCGTTCACTTGCTCCGGTAGATGCCAAAATGTCACCGGCTTCTTCAATGTTCTCGCCAGCCTCGCCCGCATACTCGCCAACTTCTCCCTCCTACTCACCTAGCTCACCCGGCCAGTATTACGGCAGAGGAGCAGTTCCATCATCACCTACCCCTACACAAGCACCGCAATTCACCGTCCCTGAGTCCGTCGCCGACAAAGTCCTCGCATTAATCGAGCTCCAAGATTTTGATGGTTTCTGGGCCTCGGATAGTGATAAGCATGCTTTCCTTATCATGGGAGTGATGGACATTGATGCACCGGATGGAGTCGATGCTAATGTCTGGTTGACGCTTCTGGTCATCAAGTTCTTACAGAAGAAGTGCGCTGAGGAAGAAGGTACGTGGGAGTTGGTTGTTGAGAAGGCGAAGGCTTGGTTGGATAATTCCGGAATTGGTGATATTGCAGGATTGGAGAGGAAGGCTGGTGAAGTTCTGGGTTGAGATGTGAAACCCAAAACGGACCTTAGACAGGAAGTAGTCGCGGCATTCTGAATTTGAAGGAAATATCCGGTATTTTTAGGGCTTGGAAACCTGGGTATTGACGACTGCGATGTTTACGCATGGAAATATGATCGCGCAAAGGGTTGATGGACGCATTTTCTGTCAGGAGCCCGGATTTCTGACTCCTGCAGTTAGCGAATTAGTGAATTAGATACAACATGAATGCATTGAAACCAGTCCATGATTTGAGTCTGATTATGCGTCCCGGAACTTCTTTCCGTTTCTCACCCATAAGTAGATCACAAATGACAACAAATCCTCGCTTAATCTTGCCCATTATACCAAGAATCGTAATTTTGAAACGATATTTTCTCCCTGCCTGTTCCTGCCTAGGAGACTGAAGACGCTAGATCCTTCTTCCCACCCCAGCCTCATGAAGTCGATACTTGATTTTCATCGGGAGCATGTACATCGCCCAGTGAAACATAGATCCAGGCAGCGTCTATGGCTTCTGAACCCCGCCAAACTGCGGGGTAAATATGATTGTGGGACTCGGAGCCACTCCACGTTTGAGGCTCATTTCATCCCTCGGGCAAAGATACTACTGACAGGTCAGCGTGCTCCAACTCACACATGTTACGTGACATCGATTAAGCACTGGACTTAATCGGCTTGCAGTACGCGCTCCAATAGTATCATAACTTTTATCGAAAGTGGGAGGCGCTGCGTTATGGTAAAGTGGGGTCGTGATCGGCAGTCCCTCTTTATTTGGAGGACGAGACTTGGATGCTTTGGATCATCGGTTTTCTATATCGGAGTCTGTTCTGGGTGACCACGAACACTCTGATATACTGTGTATTTCAGAAACGGTGATTTCATCTTAATCTCACCCCAGCGAAGCCATCATGTGGTTCTCCACGGCTCAGAAGGTCTTGTGGACATGGATAGCTTCCCCAATCAGCACTCCCAGTTTCTCACATCCTGATGCGCAATCAAATCTACCGTACGACATTTCAGACACTCCATTTACTCCCGTCTGTCAAACAAGCCCCCTCTCATCTCACAAAGTATGCGACACATCACTCAGCATTAAAGACCGCGTAGCATCTCTCATCAACTCCTTCACCCTCGAAGAGAAAATATCCAACCTCGTCTCCACCTCCTCCGGATCCCCCAGACTCGGCCTCCCCTCATACCAATGGTGGAACGAAGCCCTCCACGGCGTAGGCTCCAGTCCCGGAGTCCACTTCCCACCCACCGGAAACTTCAGCTACGCAACCAGTTTCCCATCACCCATCCTCACAGCCGCCTCATTCGACGACACTCTAATCCGAGATGTAGCGCGCGTGATCGGAAAAGAAGCTCGCGCCTTTGCAAATTATGGGTTCGCTGGTTTTGATTTCTGGACGCCGAATATCAACCCTTTTCGGGATCCACGATGGGGAAGAGGGCAGGAGACGCCGGGAGAGGATTCGTTTCATGTGCAGCAGTATACGCGGGATTTCATCCCGGGCTTGCAAGGTGGGGATATGGAAAGGAAGCAGGTTGTTGCTACTTGTAAGCATTATGCTGCGTATGACGTTGAGACTGGGCGACATGGAAATAATTATAATCCGTCGCAGCAAGATCTTGCGGATTATTTTCTTGCACCGTTCAAGACGTGTGTGAGAGATGTAGGGGTGGGAAGTGTGATGTGCTCGTATAATTCCGTAAACGGGATTCCGGCTTGTGCGAATGAGTATTTATTGGAGGATGTTTTGAGAGAACATTGGGGGTTTGATGAGGATTATGCGTTTGTGGTTTCGGATTGTGGTGCGGTGGATGATATTTATAGGTATCATAATTTTACGGATAGTCTGGAGGATGCGGCGGCTGTGGCGATGAATGCTGGGACGGATCTGGACTGTGGGGATTCGTATTTGAAGATTGGTGATGCATTGGCGAAGAATAGTACCACGGAGAAAGCTGTAGATGGCGCGCTGAAGAGACTGTACTCTGCTCTCTTCTCGGTGGGATATTTTGATGGAAGCCAGTACGATTCCTTGTCCTGGTCAGATGTTTCGACGCCAGAAGCACAGAAGCTAGCATACAGAGCTGCGGTGGAAGGCATTACTTTATTGAAGAACGATGGAACTTTTCCACTCGATGGAGAAAAGAAATACTCGAAAGTCGCTGTTATCGGACCATTCGCAAATGCTACTGAGCAAATGCAAGGAAATTACTTCGGGAAAGCAAAACACATTACCAGTCCTTTGGAAGCATTCCAAAAAGAATGGAAAGTATCATATGCCTTTGGCACCTCCGTCAACGGCACGACCACATCTGGTTTTGAGGAAGCTATCTCCGCAGCACAAGATTCAGAGATGATTTTCTACCTCGGGGGAATCGACAACACAGTTGAGTCAGAAGAGTTCGACAGGACATCACTCGCATGGCCTGGCAAGCAACTCGATCTGATCATGCACCTTTCGAAACTCGGAAAACCGCTCGTCGTGATCCAATTTGGAGGCGGTCAAGTCGATGACAGCGCTCTGTTGGCAAATAAGAATATTAGTGCCTTACTCTGGGCGGGCTATCCTGGACAAGGTGGGAAAGCTCTGCTTGATATCATCAAGGGAGATGCTTCTGCTGCAGGTAGATTACCGGTAACCCAGTATTCTGCGAGTTATGCGGATGAAGTCAGTGTTTTCGATATTCGGCTCCGACCAAATGCTAGCGATGCTTTCCCTGGACGAACGTATAAATGGTATACTGGGGAGCCAGTGGTACCATTTGGATATGGACTTCATTACACCGAATTCGAATTCAGCTGGAAGACGACACTTGACAAGTCCTACGACATCCAGGATATCATCTCGGATGACTGCAGCGATACCACTCCATTTGCCGACACCACCGCTGTCGTTACGAACACAGGGAATCGCATATCAGATTACGTTGGTCTACTTTTCCTATCGAGCCCAAATGCAGGCCCAGCTCCTCGTCCGATCAAGTCCCTCATTTCTTACGATCGTCTGCACGCTATCGGCGTTGGTTGCGAGAAGACGCTTCATTTGCCTTTGACTTTGGATTCCCTTGCGAGGGCTGATGAGAATGGTGATTTGACAATATTTCCGGGTCAGTATGTGATTGCGCTGGATATTGATGAGAAAATCACTTTCGAGTTTGAGTTGACGGGGGAGAAGGCTGTGATTGATACATTGCCTCCGTTGAAAGCGAAGTACAATTTCACTGTGCCTGTACATATGGAGCCACCTGCTAGTATCACTCATTTGTTATAAGAAAATGATTGTGGTAACTTCTACCCATGCTATATATCTAAGTCGTCCCTCAGCTTCTGTACATGGATTTCTTGCTTTTTATTCTTACCGTTTCGTTTTGCATCCTGCATATGACCTGGGTAGTACCCGTTGTGCAACGCAGCCCAGACCTCCCGGTCAAATATTGGATATTCTCGTTCTCCAAAATGCATCTGTGATCCGGATTCCCCCATATCAAGAGTTGTAATGCGACGCATATATCTCCTATCCCACTCAGACTCGTACTCGTCATCTTTATCTCCAGTACTGGATGAAAAGTCTCGACTAGGAATCACAAGAAGTCCATCACACGCATTGCCAATATTGTCCTCCAAGTATTTACCTTCGCAATTTCACCACCGTAGCTTGAAGGCGTCAAGTGTATTTTGTGTCAATGTCACCGGATCGGTGGCTTGCATGTCTCTCTTGAGGTCAGAGACCATCTGCAGCATTTTTGGGGTTTGAGAATGGGTATTGGTGATGTCGTCTTTGGCTGGGCCCCAGCCACAGGCTCGGCAGAATGTCTGGGAGGTATGAATTAGTATGGAAGCTTTCTTTCATGAGAATGTTATGTTTCCGCGAATGCAGGTTGTTGTAAAGCTTTGATGAAGAGGGTTGGACGTGATGCTTACGTTCATTAAAAATACAAGCTCTGCTTCGTGGACTCCGCCTTCCAACCATCTGCCAAGTGTCTTCTCGGTCATCTGGAACAACCGTTTGGATATGCTGCTATGAAACGATCGATTCGACGGATATTTTGTCCTACTCTGTGGCGGCTCAAGAATAGCTGATATGTATTGTCGTCGATCTGGTCTTCGGTAGGAGGTGGAGAACTAAGCGAATCGGTGAAGTCAACGTCACTGAGAGAGTCGCTACTGAAAGAAGTGCAGGTGGAACTGGGCTTGGATGGAGTAAATATGGCGTCTTTGAGGACTGGAAGATCTGATTCTTCGAAGTCTTCGTGCTTGTCATTGCAGTCGTCGCTTTCGAGATGGTCGAACGCATCAAAGACATGAGAATCCTAAAAGACAGCTTCTGTGCCTCCAGAAGGATTCATTGAAGCTGAACATGGATGATTGTCCATTGCTGCCGGTCAAATGTAGTTCTGTTGGCGTTGCGCGATCAGTAGGAGTGGTTGAAGTATTGGGAGTTTGTGAGCAAGGCTCAGCTCCCAACGTCGGTTAGAATTGCCCAAATCCCGCTAGAGATCACTCCCTCATCTTAAATTTTCGAGATGGATTAGGAGGGACAAAGTTTACTTGGACTGAGCTGTTCATACACGATGTCTAGCGCTTGACCTCCACTTCTCTTCTTTTTATAGCCGCCTCTCCATGAGTCCAGATCCAAAATCAAAACACGACAATCGTTGCGACTTGAGGTCTTGTATTGATCCAAGAACAATTTTGAATTACGTCCCCTAACATCATTCAAAATACGATCATTGATATGTATTGTGCCAGTTCGATGACAACATGGCGTTCTCAAATGCTAGGTCTCGTCCCCGCCCCTTTCGAGTGAACCGAGAGCACGTGTTTTCATGTAAACAAACCTTTTTGGTTCCCTTAGCGGGCTTTTATGATTCCATGCACTTGATGATGTCTCATGAAACCATCGAACACGATAAGCTGTGACAAGGCGTGCACTGCATTGTGCTGTTTTATTGTTGAAAAGTGTCACGTGGGCATGCAGCTTTTGATCTCTAGGTACTTTGCTACGAAAAAACTATCTACAACGTGCAACTACATTTCAGGACTGCTTCCTTGAATGGAATGATTTTTTTTTGAGTTTGGACTGGAAGAATAGATGGCATGCAAGCCAAGGCGGCACAGTTCTTCAGCATCACATGATCGTCAGCATGCCTACCTCGTCCGTCTTTCAACTGCATCCCTCATCAACCATTCAAGTCCAGCACCATCAAGCATCTTCCTTATAATCATCGGGAGTTAAAAACATCACTCAAGCCGACTCCGTAGCCAGTATCGCTTCACGTTATGTCATATCTCAGGCTCGCATCCGCCTTGAAAACAGTCACACAAAAAGCCTCGCATCCTTCAGCATTGATCTACAAAGTACAACTTGCCCACGTCAAGCAGCAACAATTAAATGGAGGAGAGATCGGAGATGGAAAGACTGGAGTGGTTGAGCTGATGGCTCCTGAGGAGGTAAAGACGGATCAGCAAGCTGGAGATGAGGGAACGGACGGGGTAGCTGAGAGTGAGGGAAGGAATAGTAAAGGCGGGAGGCCGGAGGTTGATAGTAAAAATGAAAGATGAGCTCAGTGACTTGACGGTCCGTCAAGGAAGGCCTGGTAGACAGGTTTTGAAAGAGTGTACAATTATTGGACATTTTATAGGAGGACCTTGGTGAGGGGCAGGCGTTTGGTGCTTTATACCCTCTACTCATTCTAATACAGCGATCGCTATTCTGCTCTACCTCATAAGCATTTCCCTAGAATCATTTGAACTTTTCTAGCGGTGCTGCTAACGGCGAACCACTGGTTAAAAGATGCAAAGTAGGAATGTCAACAATCAAATCACCGGTGGTCCGAAAGTATCCTCCAAAGACATAGTTTGCCGCCCCGACTTCAGACTTCCCATGGTGATGCACCTTCCTACAGCCAAATACTCTACCTCCTTGAAGCCTGATCAGGCCGGATGACTGCGATGATATCCGAGCATTCGAACATACAGAGTTGGTCTCCGACCTGACAGCCATTCGGAATTATGATTGCCACACCATTCTCAGAAAACCCCACATCACATGTATTGCCGATAATTTGAGCTTCGTGCACAGTCCAACCGTAATCGTTGCACAGATAGTCAGTCGAACTCCTTTCAGAGATTGAATCATCGGCGGCGTAGGATAGTGAGGTAGTGCCGGATCTCTGCTCTGTAAATCCAGGACGCATGGTGCGATGGAGGTTCCGGACATGTGTCAAGAGACAATTCAAATGACGTCGTCCATCAGTCTCATGGGATATGTTCAGATCAGCATCTTGGCTGCTCGTGTCTGACTTGAGGACAACAATTTGCCTTAGCATACTGCCAGGCCATGCTGCATCTCTCCACTTGACTGAAGCCCGGTACTTTCTGACCAGTCACACTGTTCTACTTGACCAATTGACAGCTTCTGCTGAAGCTCTTGAGCCATACTGACGACTAACCTTGGCCGATTCGGATGTTTCAAGAAGTGATGGACCATCACGCTCTGCCATATTGATAACCAAGGTGCTCCATAGTCAACCACAGTAGCCTCTTGACAACAAGGAGGAGCCATCGCGTGCAGACCAAATATCTTGTCCTTGACATCTTCGCATATGGAAGATCCGTATTTGCGGCAAAGTGCTCCTAGAGGTTCTTTGAATTGAGAGCTTCGTGCTTTACGATGAAAGCTTGGGCGATCTATACACAGCGTAAGACGCTTTAGTGTTCCATCTGCTTCGCTAGCTACCATCAACGGTGCTGATCGGGAATGTTGTTTGGTCTCGCACAATATCTTTCAGACCCTGTGCAAAGGTCGTCCACTCTAATTGATGATAACCGCAGCAAACTAAGACATCTTCAGCCAAGTTGATCTCTTGCACGATCCACAGTCGTTGTCAGTAGTCCCGAGAGAAAAGCTCTTCTATAGCCTCTGTCTCTTCGCTTTGCAGCTCGATTTGGATTCTTTCCACCCTGTTCATACCCTTTGTGTTCCGAAGGAAACGTGATCTAAAACCTTGCCGTGGTCTAGGTACTAAAAATTTCGGAGCTTTTGCCACCCGCTTCAACGTCTCCAAAGCAATATAGGTGTTAGGATCATCCAGTCCCAGCCACGCAAGCACTCTCGAAGCACGACTAAAAATCTGCCCCATCTGCGTTACTTGATGATTACGCTCGCTTTCATCGTTTTGATTGATACAGATTGCGTCGATCCAAAGAATTCGATTGGAATTGTCGAGTCGAAGGTGGAACGATGCCTGCCACAGGTTTTCGCGGACAGGGAAGCTTTGCCCGCCGAGCGAAATAGTCTTGAGTACGTGAGGACCCCACATATAGGATAGAGCTTCGTAATTCGGGACTTGTGAGAGCTTTACATGATGCACTTGGCATCGGATCGGGTAACTAGGCTTGCCAGCCTCAAGGCTGAGCACTCGGATTTCGTCGGCATTTGCAAGGGGACGATAGGAGGACAGCTCTGAAGATATAGACATTATAGCAGTCCAAAGGTCTGTGGAAGAAGAAGCGTGGATGATCAGGTATAGCAATAAGATATCAGAGACTGTGTGATGCGTTTGAGATTGGGAGAATGTATTCTGGCGAGGCTCGTGTGCTCGGTGAGCGCAAAGGTGTCCATGTGACCATGGTCCTTGGCGAACGCCACATTTGTGTCACTTAGAGGCCGTAGAGAACTACTATACAGAAGTGTGAAATGTCCCCCGAAAGCACTATTCAACTCCAGAAATAATAAATTGACTACGTTGGCTTCTGCCCAAACACTTTCTGTCTCTCCCGGCTCACAACAAACTTTCCATCGGGTACCAGTTCTGGGCATCCTATCATAAACTGCCTGTTCATAGCTGACCTCCATCCAATTGTTTTGCCTTTCTCGATAATCTCTTCCAATGCCCAAAGCCGTGAGGTCATCGTATGTTCAACGCCAGCCAGTACAGTGGGCACCGCCATTCTCTGTCCCGGTAGCACAAGTCCTATCATCGCTCTGTCTCCATGATCATTTATTGGAACATGCATAACGCATTCGCAAAACTTCTCGAAGCGACGATCGGTTAATATCCCTAAGAGGCTGATGGTTGGCTGGAGATACTCTGTGTCCCAGTTGGAAGTGCTGCTGTTGATGTGGAAGATTGACAGTAAGTCTGTGGCTGCTGTTGCAAAACCTTCGCCATCGATGATAGAGCCGAAGTCAACGCCGATGCCATACTTGACTTCCTTCCCGTCCTTTACATCTTCATAAATCTCGCCCTTCTTGACGATCTCGGTATCGAAAAGTCTAGCAGCAGATTTGATCCAATCGACTCCGCCGTCAATGAAACAAGCGAGCAATATTCGGACGGCTTTGTGCCATATGTCATGGTCTCGTGTCTCAAAGAATTGTTCGAATCTAGCCTTGGAAGCAGCGTCTGCAAACGGAGTGTCGCGATCGTATAGTCCATGCTCGTGGAGGATCCTATGGGCCAAGTGAAGTGCAGTTCCTGATGGTTGCATTGGCGCGCTCTCAATGAAAAGGAGATCAATTTCGATATATGCGGGAGTGATTGTGTGTATCTGCAGGTTCCCAGCGTGGGCAAGCATCTTCGCCTCGGTCCTAGTGTTGTGTGGACGGCGAGCCCAAGAAAGAATAGATCTGCCGTGCTGAGAGAGGGAGAGTGGCGGTCCAACAAAACCCAGGACAGAGATTTCGCCCCTGGAAAGAGCAATTGCTGTTGCGATCCAGTATAGCTCGTCTTCGCCCTTTTCAATTTGGCGAGGATCGGTCGAATCTTCGATTGGTATGCGCCCCTTCCAAACGAGGGGTATGCCCGAGAGATTGAGAGCAATTTGGCACTTATCTTGCATGTCCCTGCACTTGAAAGCGGCTGTGTCACTGACTTGCTGGACAAAGGACATCTGACCAGCAAATAATGTCAGTGGGCTTCGTGTCCTCGATAACTGGCTTTCAGGAGCTTGATAAATGGACTGAATTGTTGAAGGTGTTACGAAGCGCTGAAAGAGGTCGAAGTGTTGATTGCTAATAGTCTTGCCATGATGCGCGGCCAGCAACTGAAAGATCCACACTAGCAAGAACGCTGGAATCCTGATAACGTTCCCACTGGAGCCCATTACTCGAAAACGAGGCTGTTTCTTGAAATCGACCATAAAGTAGTTTGTGACGCGAAATTCGTGAGAGCACCATGCTCTGTAGAACCAGCGCGCATCCATGATTCTTGCAAAAGCAGTTTTCAGGAGGGCGACATCGTGGTCGGCTAGGTTCCAATCCCAAGGGCTATTCCCAGATTTCATGTCCCAACACCTATTGATCACCTCCTCTTCATCCGATGGAATAAAGACGTCTTCCAGTATGATAAAAAGCTGCCTTGCACTGCGATAGATGACGTCCATTGCTCCGACAAGGAGTTTCTTTTCTTCTTCGTCATCTTGATTGATACAAAGTTGATCAATCCAAATGCCCTCATTGGGTGGTGGCACATCTTGGTTTGGGAGTCGAGGTTTTAGCAGGTCCTCCACAAATGCGTAGTCAATTGGCCATGGTCGGGGCACTTTGTTATTTGGGTCTTCGTACTTCGGCCACCATTGGTTGCTCTCGAAATCATGTCCATGCCAACAATAGCTGATGATGGAGTAGGATTCCACTTCCTTCGCGGCATTTTCGATGAGCTCAGCACCTTTGGTAAACATAAGTCTCAAGGGTGCGCCACTGATAGCGATATCCTTTGAGACGAACTCATCGGCAATCTCAGGGTTGAGTGCTTTCATTCGGGCCAGTATCTTGGAAGAATCTTCGACGGCATTTGTTAAGAATGTAGATGCATCTCGGAGAAGACGCTCCTTGTTGGCATCACTGAGACGTATTAGAGAGAATTTCTTCTCAAGTTCTGTGAGAGGCCTTTCTGTGAGTTGGTCGACCATAGTGGAATAGTCTTGCGTGGTCTTGATAAGAGTAGAAAGAGTAGAGCCTGGATTCTTGGGAGGTGCCGAGTGGTTGGACTTATACATCATCAGTACTTACAGCTATGCTGGTATGAATCAGTGCGATGAGTAAAATTACGGCTGAAGTATCGATTTCGGCTACGATAGCTAAAACGAGGCATGTGGCTGACACATTGTTCAGCTGTGATAGCCAAGATGACGACTGCATACAGTGGACTTGGCGAAGCTGAAGACCACTGGCCATTGACGCTGCAAAGTCTGTACTGGGCCAGCGACTAGGTCAAAGGGTAGAGGAAAGTGCTCCGACTGTGTGATCATCTCCATCCCTTTTGCAGCTTTGGAGCGCTGCACGGAATCCAATCACGCCATGTCATGCCTAGCTACTTACGACAATATTTGCTGCTCTGTTTCAACTCCCCTCGTCTCTGGATATGTTGCTAATGATGTTCTAGTCCTTCGGCGGCTAGTTGATTTCAAAGGCAGGATACTTTTTGTTTCCATACTGTGCCATTCCAGTCTTGACATTATCCTTCAGCGTTCTGATTTAGCGAGCTGATTGGTCGATCTCGATTAAGCTTTTGCGCCCTCGATCGTGTCATTCCATCGATTGAGGTATAAAGCCGTCTTCAGGGGTGTCGCGGTCGAGTTTTCCCTATTTCGTGACTTCCTCTTGTTCGGACGGAAACATCCAGAGTCTAGACATCTCCTCAAGGCCACTTCGTCACGAAATAATCATCCAGAGGCCCAACTACGCTCACGTAGACCGCTTGCGTAAACAGCTTATTTCTCCAATCCGGCTTCTCCTCAAACGGATGAAACAAACAAGTTTTGATGATCGACTCGAGCTTCGGCTCCTCCTCCCATACGGAATCAACCCATTCACGGGCAGTCATATAGTCTGTTCCTTGATGAGGTTTCCCGTCGACGAGATACCTTTCGCGTATCTTTGTGGTTTCGATGGGTTTCCCAAAACAGAGTTCAAGAAGGAGGATACCAAGATTATCGAGGCTAGTGCGTGTGGCGAGGCGGATTTCGGGCTCCGACTGTGTGTTACATGATGATGTTGGAGTGAAGGCGTGTCGTACGTACGGGTGATCGAGACATACTTCTTGACCGCGGCGGTAGAAGAAGATATTCTCCTTTTCGAAGCTGCCGACAAGCCAAGGAGTGGTTTGCAGTTGAAGGAGGGATGATGCCAAGATGGCGGCCAATTTGATGCGTTTTTGCGTACTGAGCTGGCAAACATCTTGCTTTATGTCGCTTAGAGTTATGTATGTTTCGGTTTCCGGTAGTCCAGGTCCTGGGACTGGTAACGGGAGGACGTCATGCAGTTGATCGCCGTCGCACAGATAGCCGATGCATTGATTGTGCACGGGAGCTCGAATCATGGAGCAGAGGTCTTTAATCTCCGATAATTGTATGCTCTGTACTGTTTGTGGGACATGAGGTGCAGGTGTTGCAACTACTGCCGGTATCACTCGAACATGAAGATCGATAGGGCCATCGAATCGGGTCTGCTTTGGGGGTCTGGGCCGTTTGGTTGGCAATGTCCTGTAGAGGAATTAGTACATTGAGGCTTGATTGCTCTAAGTGGGGTAAACCCACCGAATATGGCTCTCCTCTACCAAGCAATCGGTTCCGTTTGAGCTAGAATTTCTGAAAAGGGACTTCAATGTCAAATACGAGGAAGGGGGCGTCGAGGTGGGTGTTGATAGCGGAGGCCGGGAAGCGACTTTGATCTGGGAAGTACTGCCCGGCTGAAACTCCCGACGAAGACCATTGAGACCGGCCTGGATCTCATCTGAAATGTCTGATTTTTGAGGGATTGCACATGCATTCAAACCTGTCTCTGGGGTCGTTTGCTTCCTTGCTTTGATCGTGACCTCCCTGCGAACAATTGTATGCATATCCTGCGGAACTCCAAAAGCAAGGCTGAAACTCGAATCCCAATTCCCGGTCTTTCTCTGCTCCAAACGAAGCGAGGCGGTATGTGGAGCACATTTGCACGACCAGCCAGCACTAAGTGCCGCATGTACGCTGCTCGCGTGTCTCCGGATAGCCTCGAACACATTCGCCCAAGTTGTGTCCTTCTTCCCCTTGGCCTTCAGACCACTCAATTTTTCGGTACTTTCCAAGAGATGCCGTAGAGTATCGTTGTGGGCCTTAAGAGATTCGACAGCACGTGTGCCTTTTTTGCTGAAGCTGTGGCGGAGACGATACATTTGGTAGTCCATTCTGCTTGAGCCTTCCTTCAACCATTCGACCTGGAGAATACAACATTAGCCTGGCTTGAGTAATCACGCCACAAGGCTCATTACCTGGCCATCTTTGATCAAGAGCAATGTTTCCAATTCGTGCATCAATCCATTCATTGTCTTTATGGTGCTTTTGAATACTTGGAGGGACGGACCGAGCCGAGTCCTTAGTCGTTGAAAGAGTTCCGGACGCTGCCAACCTTCATATCCGCCATTGTCCATGAACTTCTCTAATTCATCCTCCTCGATACCAATCGACCTCAAGAAACACTCCAGAGTCAAATTGAATAGTTGTTTCTGGATATCGACTGCATCGATAAATGCGATAAACTGCGTCCGGAACTTGTACCATTTCGCGAGCGGCTCGAAGCCTTTCCTGTAGTGCTCAGCTGTTGAAATTAACAATGGGAAACCGCCTAGCACGAGACCTGCGATCTCAATGCCCGACATGGCAACGCGGTTATATTTGTTGACAAGGCTATCATGAAAGGGCAGGAAAGAGGAGATCGTGAGAGTGCGAAGATGGGGAGCGATCCAGCAGCTGAAAACATCCTTGCTAGTGCGGTGAGCTCAGCGGCTGGCAGTGCCCGGAGATGCCCTGATTGGCTTTATTCAGCAGGGTTACTGGACACTGGACTGTTATCTTGAGGCTGACGCTGCACCTGTTTGCGAACTGTATCCATCTTTTATGGTGAGACCGACTCGACCTCGATATCTCCATCCGGGGACAAGATGGCGACCGGAGTTGTGTTTGGAGGATGTATGTCGTAAGACCAACTGATTAAATATAACTGACCTTGATCAGATCTCCAGGATACCAGTATCGTGGAGGCCGAGGTACCCAGCCTCGCCCAAACAAGCACACGAACAATCTCATATCTTGCTAAAGAATGCATCAAAGAGTACGACTTGTTATGCGCCGCCCTGAAGGAAACTACTGGGGCCTCCGCAGCAGCCAGTGGGTTTAGTCGTGATGACATACTCATCAAGATCCAAGATGCTCGAGTGCGGTTCAAGGCTTGGGCAACGAACATTGCAGCGCTGCAGGGAGGTCATCTGAAGAGTTCACTCGACTTCCGACTTCGTGAAGCGACGGAGATTCGGTCCAGACTGCTGAAAATCCTCGAATCTTTGAGAGATTCACTAAGCGAAGCCGTTTTGATCGTAAAAGGTGTGCGAGGAAATAAGATTTGGGAGCTTGGAGCTATGAGTGATTCTAGCTTCGACTCTGATTTGGGATCCGAGTACAATGCCGACGGAAGTGATGATGGCTCCGTAGAAGAGAAGTTGATGACTTCTGAACTCGATGAGCTGCTATCCGCGATCAAAACAGCCAATTCAAGTCTGATGGACATCTCTATCGTCATTCGAAACACACCAACTCGTGATGACTATATTAAAGCTGCAGCTAGATACAGTCTGGATTCGCACTGGGATATAAGCCATGTTGATGCCAAATTTGGATCTGCAAAAAACAGCAATGAGTGGTTGATCCAGCGTCTTGGAAAGTCGATTACGAGGAGACGGCAATATTTGACGTACCGCAAGGAGCACCATGATAAGCTGTCCAAGTACTGGGATCAACCTGCTAAGGAAGTCGTTGTGTTGGAAGAAGAAGAGATTAAAGCCCCGCAGACACTTGCTTTGACGAAGGCGACAACATATGTTGCAGGTCTGCCAGCACCACCAAAAGACGGAAGTGAAGTAGAATCATTTGAAACGGAGACTTCGTACCAGCAAACAGTTGCAGGCGAGACGGAAGAGCACCTGTTAAAAGTGCCTCCCCCACCTAAAGAGGCATTCGAAGGTATTCCATTCGAGTTCGGCCAGCCTTTCCAATGCCCGTACTGCTGGACCGAGCAAAACATGAAAGGAAGGAATGCTTGGAAGTACGTATATTATGCTTTTCTACACAAAGTCAGAAGCAAATACTAATCTGTGAAGAAAACACGTCTTCCGAGACCTCCGGCCATATGTCTGCACTTTCCAACAGTGCAATCTTCGTATGTTCCGAAGCCGCAACGAGTGGTTCGCCCATGAACTTCAAGCTCACCGTCGAGAGTGGACATGCGCATCATGCAGCAAAATATTCTCCAGTAGGAGCAGTTTCAGGACTCACCTCATATCCCACAACACTTCGCTGGCTGGTTCCGAGCTCGACGCTCTAATTCTTCAGAGCGAGGAACCCATGGATCGGTTTCCTGTTACCGCTTGTTCTTTCTGTGACGAATGGGAAGAGCAGATCTCGAACCCAAATCAGAACGAGAAGAGGGCCTTCTTGAACGAAGGGAGAACAATCGCGCCATACGGAACGAAGACGCAATTTAGAAGGCATCTCGGAAGACATATGGAACAACTGGCCCTTTTTGCCCTACCAAGAAACAGCCTGGATGACCTAGACGATGAATCTGATAGAGAGATGACAGGGGATGTAGGGGTCGATGATTCCGACGCGAGTACAGAATCCACTGTTTCAGAAAGACGTGGGTTGATTCGCGCAGCAAGCGCAGGATCCAGGAATGAGGAGTTACAAGTATCCAAAGAGTTTCATGACATTACAAAGCTAGAACTCTGCTTCAGATGCGTAAGTAAACCAATGACCAAAGCTTTTGTCAAGTTCTCACAGCGCACAGTGCCAATGCAACAAGATTTCCCCCACATCAATTTTCAAAGGCCTGGATTGTCCATCGTGTGACCATGAGCGGTGTGCTCGATGTGCACACTGGTACGGTCACTTCAGAGAGTCTAATGGCGTATGGCACGACATTCGAGAAGAGACATCAGCAGACGCAGATGGTGCGGGCATTAAAATTCGCGGAGATGACGGAAAGACCGACCTTATCCTGCAGAGGAGCGACCGAAATGCTGATGGGCATAATGCCCACGCTGAGGATCTAGACGAGCAAGTGACAATTGGCATGCCTGAGGAAGGCATAACGGACGAGAATACCACCACGATCTTCATCGGCTTTTACACCACACAGATCACTGAGGATGAACTTTTGTTTCTGTTTCATTCCTTTGGCGATATCATCGGGGTGCGAAAACCAAACGATAAACCATTCGCGTATATGAAATTCAAACGCCGCAATGATGCAGAAAGGGCAGTTGCTGAAATGAATCGATTTGTCGTTCGTGGTTGCAGTCTACTTGTTGACTTCGCAGCCACGAATTACGCAGGAGGGGTCGGCAATCCATCTGCGAATAAAATGCCTGATGAGGACCCCGGCCACGAGCTTCAAGATTCGGAGGATCGTCTACTAGGTAAACAGTCAGTACCGGGTCCTTGTCTTCGGGACGAATCCGGACGCGAATCTTCAGTTGGTGTGGACAAAGATGGCCTTCCTTCGCAGGGCGTTAACGTGGTGTCCGGTTCGATTGATACCAAAGAAGTACCCGAGTACGATTCAATAGGTGAAGAACTTCCAGAAATCATTCCATACGACTCTCACAGTCCCGTGGCAGGCCCAAAAGATCTTTCCAAGACGGCCACTGCCAGCGTAGTCAGAGTCAACGGTCTATCCGATGCGGTGACTGAAGTTGAACTTCGGGATCATTTTCAATCATGCGGTAACATCACTCACCTCAAAGTCCACTGTGGGAGAGGCTCTGGCGAGGTTAAGTTTGCTCGGCCTGCTGAAGCCAAGCTGGCTGTAGAAGAGAAGAGTGGCTCCGTGCTTTGCGAGTCGAAGATTCAGGTTGAACTTGGCTACCTCACTTCCTCTTACTGGTCTATTCCCGATCAAACGGGCTTTCCCATCATGCTAGAAGACTTTGGCTCGGACTGGCATGCAATAGCAGATTGTATGGAATCTAAAACCCATGTCATGGTAAGTCCTAACACTACGTTTTGCCTGAAAGGAACGCCTGGGGGAACGAGATTGAGCTGACACTGAATTATAGGTCAAGAACTATTATGAGCGACAAGTCCAAGAGGGACATCAGGAATGGGTAGATATAGTAAGGAAAGCAGACGAGAGACTCGGCAATACTCCCGCTCCAGAACCTCTGTCATCTCCAATTACCACATCAACTCTGGGGTACAGTCCGCAGGACCCGAACAGGATGTCGGGTACAGGTGGCGCATCACGCGGTAGCAGCGATAACCGTGCATTGCTTGATTATGAAACGCAGCTCAGGCTCTTAGAGCAGCAGAATAAGAAGAGGCTCATGATGCACCGTCAAGAGCAAGACAACATGATAGCATCGTCCCAGGGAGCGCAAGTACCCAACGTGTTAAGCGCTGAAGACACTACCTCGCCTTTCGGCCAGTCGACAACAAGTAGAATAATAGGCGAACTGGACCCTGAAAATGCAAAGTTCATTCCACAGAACGAGGCAGATCGGAATGTCCCGCACAGCCTTGGGGATTTACGCGTTGAGTCTTCCGACGATGACTATGATAATTGGCTAGAAACAAATAGAAGAGCGGAGAAGAGATGGAAGCGCAGTAGTCTTGGAAGTCTGCAAAAACGGCCTACAAGTCACGGTATCGGTGGCGATATGGAAGAAGAGGACGCTCATCCAGCGCTGCTTGAATATCGAGACAGACTTTCTAGCGGTACTAGAAGAATAAGGAGAAAAGCCGAGGACAACGAAACAAATCTGGGGTATGACGATAAGTTCTCTGAGATCCACGAAATTGGTGAGGACGGTGGGTTCAGTGAAGCAACGGAGGGGTTCAGCGGAGTCCACAAGACTGAAGTCAAGGATGGGAAGAAGATTGTAGAGGCTTACGAGGAGAGAGAACGAGAATTTGATCAACAAAGACTTCAAGAAACGGACAGAGAGTCGAGTGAATTTTTCTTGGAAGGCCAAAGAGTTCTAAACCTAGCCATCACGTCGCCTGACGTCGGCAATAATATTGGAGAGCGTCAAACGTACGCCCCACCGACGGTCAATGCATCAGCGCGATCGGCCAAAGAAGCACCAGCAGTTGAAGTCGAGGCGAATGCGGAACAAATGAATCAATCTGTCCAGAACGAAGGAAACCATTTCGCTGAACGAGAAGCTCGGGAGCGAAGAGAAATGGACGATGTAGCGAGTTCGAACGGGGACGAACCGTCCGAAGAGGATATCGAACGCCGGAATCTGCACAACCTTGATCGTGATCCCTCGGATTATGATTCCGGGCATTCAGGTTATTATCACGTCTCAACGGCTAAATTCAATACCGAGGACCCGAATTTCGATCGCTACATTCAGAAGCGCACACATGAATTGAGAAACTTCCGCGATCCTCAAGAAACATCTGAAGCACCGCAAAGGCTAAATACGACGGAGGAAGATGAAATAGCGGCATGGCATCTTCGAATCAGAGCGCAACTTTCAAAGTGGTTGAAGAACTTCACTAACCAGGTTCGAAAAGCGCGCACTAGATACGCGACAACACAAGTAAGAACACCAGGCTTTGTACGCAACGAAGTCGCAATGAACAAGGCAGTCGAATGGAACGCCCATGCGGAAGAAGAGCTACAAAAGGCAGAGCAAAGATTACTCACGGCTTACAGCACTTTGCGTAACTCCGGCAGCTCAATGGGAGCGACGATGGACGACAGAATTGCCTGCGAAAAGAGCTTGATCAAGCAGGGAAATAGTATCATTGTTGATCTGATTATTGCTCTTGATAGTCTGTCCGGAACAGATAGTGTACCAGAGATGCAAGAGGAAACTGACTCAAGCCTCGTTGGATCTAAGGAGGTGGAAACAATTTTGGGAAAAATATCTGTGCTGGCAGGTCATCACGTCGCAGCTGATAGAAACATAGAGGGTTCTCGCATGGCGGATAGCGCGGACGGGCAATCCCCGAAATATTCAAACTCTCCGAGGAAAAATGCTCGTGATGCGACGAAGGAATATCGAGTGGGAGATAATCTGTTCATTGCTGATACTGGAGGAGGAACTGTGGAGTTTGCCACCTACAAGATCACCGAGCCTGAGCCTCTTGAGTTTGAGGATGCCGCATCGGAATCCTCCGACTCAATTCCAAGCGGCATACATAAGGAAGATGAAGACCTCGGTCAGTCAGAGTCATCCAAAGGCAAAGCACCAGCTAGGCCAGACGATACCCCAAGCTCAGAGCCGCCGACGAGACAACCCACAGATCCTTCGGCTTCTTACAAACCATGTGATACACTCTTGGTCAGCAATTTGCCTCCCGACGTATCAGAAGACGAGTTGAAAGAACTGTTTGGTGAACAGCGAGGCTACAGACGCATGTCGCTCCGGACAAAGGCAAGCGGTCCAACGTGTTATGTTCAATTTGAGGATACTGTTTGCGCCATGAAAGCTCTCTTTTTGCTGCAGGGGAAGCCCCTTCGAAATAGCGTTAATGGTGGCATTGGACTGGGCTTTTCGAGGAATCCACTTGGTGTTCGATCAGAACCACCTGTGGCAGCTATAAATTCGCAGATTGAGGTAGAGACTTTGCATGAGGAGGCAGGTGATGACGCGAAACGTGGTCGGGAACAAGATACAGAAAAGCAACATTTCGAGCGAAGCCCGGCTGGTAGAGCGTTGCGGGACTTTGCAACAAAAGAGAGCAGCATTCGACAAGTGTGGAAAGCGCGTCAAGAGATGCGGGGGAACTAATCAAGGCTGCTTCCGACTTATGAATAAGGGTAGTGATCAATAATGGGGCCGATTCGGATGCTCGGAAATTCAATTAGAGGCGAGGATTGCATTATATGAGCCCCCTTTTCAGACCTCAATCGCTTTCAGAAATGCTGGGCTCTCATTTCCCTCCACCACAGATCCCAGTGGAGTAGCATTCGCATCGGACGTCCCAGATCTTTCTTGTAATTGCCGAATATATGATTGTGCCACATTCAACCAGGAAGCTTTCTCTCCTCTACTTGCCCCAAGTCCACGCCATACCCAGATGGCACTCCCTATGTCCAATAAGAAGACATCCTTGCCATCAAAATCATTCATCTGCAGCGGCTGACCATCCTTGACAATATCAAATGACAGTTGACCCGACGCATCACTGAGACGGAATAGTTTCTTGGACCTATCGCTCGACTCTTTCGCAGACGTAGACACTGGTCTAGGGGCGCGAAATTCGGTTTGCGATACGCCCTCTCCTCCAAGCATACTGACAAAGATTCCAGATCTTGAGTCAGTCTGCGAAAGGACTTCTACATCGACATGCTTCGCCAGCGTCATGTCATGAACAACTTGTGCACCTTTTGCTTTCTCCATCGGACTGCATTTCTTGCCCTGCCAGACCCAGATCTTGTCCCCTTTATCTAGCACAAACACATCGTCGTCGTCCAAGCTCTTCCATGTAGGCTCGACCTCTACAACAATAACCGAATCGGCCCGTCCAGCAGGAAGTTTAAACACTCGCAAGAGCGTCGTAATTTCTGCCGGCTCCTCGTCTTCGACATGTGTGAATCCCGAAGCCACTCCTCCAGACAGAATCCTCAGCTTCGGGAACAGTGCCATGAACTCATCCGAAGGCTGCATCTGCACCTCTCTATGCTGTGTCGCTTTGCCTTTCAGGAACTCATCCAACTCTACCGTCTTGTATGCCGCCGTGCCAGCCTCATCCTGTGAAGTCTTCCGTCCCAACCAGAAGAATATCTCGTGGACCAGCTTCTCCTGCCCCTCTTTCTCCCCGACCTTGTATGAATGCAGCACAATGTAGCTATCTCCTTCGTGGAATTGTCCGGTCTTGTTCTCAGGCCAGGGTATGACTTCGAAGTCTTCGATCCGCCATATGTAGAGCCCTGCGAGACGGCCTACACAGCCATCGTTCCAGGCTGGTTCTGTGAGGGCTGAGTTGTACTTTACGCGGTGGTCGATTTCGGTGCCGATCAATTCGACGTTACTGTCTTTGATGTCGTATTCTTTCAAGTGGGTAAGCCCTTGGTTTGGTGGCATTATGAAGATCTCGAGATAGTGGGAGGGGAGTTGATGAAGGTTCTGGTCTTGTTGAAGTTCGAAGCTCGATGTTTGGAGATGGCGGGGTAATTTCAGGGGTTCAAACACTGACCGGCTTAGCGCCCGCATCCCTAAGCTACTGAGTCAGCAAAGCCAATGTCAACAATGGGTTCGCTTGAGGCTTCGAGTAATGGACGTACACAATGTTCATAATCATATCTTTGAGCATCATTATGGATATTCATCATCACACTCGATGTCAGTATGGGATAGTAACCACTGGATCCAGACGTGCCAAGCAGTATTCTTAGGCTCGAAGAATCGTCAGAACTTCGGTTCCTTCTAGATGAATATCCATCTATATGTTCTCGCACCTAGTCATAACTTTACGTATGATTTCAGACATGGCGACGCATGATATTCGGGAAAGGTTTGGAAAGAAAGACACTGCTAGATACGGAGAAGTAAATGGAGGTCAACAGACGATGATGTAGCACCCCAAAGATTTGTCGTAAAACATTTATTCACAAAAGCTAACGATTCCGCTCTAGCTCGCCATTTTCCCGTCTAAACCCAGCAGGAATGAACCAAATACATACCCTCTAGAATTGCAGATCGATATCCCAACAGTCCTTGCTATGCTTGCTTCGATATTGCTAGATGACCCAAGCCAGGTAGCCAAGTGCTCAGATAGGCTTTCCGTTTGGAGCAACGGCCTTGCTATATGATCGTTGCGGATGAACTGGTGGGGTCTTAACAGTGATCAAACCTCCATCCTCCTCAGGACTTGCGACTGGATGTGGTGCAAAGGTGCCGTTCCAGCTAATTCGTCCGCATTCGACACTAGCAGTGTTGTCCTCCCAGTACCACATCTCGATTGTCTATGTCACCCAGAGAATCAGTGTTGGCTCCTTCAAGATTCCCAGCGTGTGGTCTGCCACGAACTCACCTTCATCTCTCCCAGGTACTCAATCCACTCCTTCTCATCCAAGATCTCCGGTTTCTGCTCCCCCATCTTCTTGCACAGCTCTTTCCATTGGACCCATGCTGCCTTCGGTAGACTGTGGTTCATGGCGAAGTAGTCGATGGTGATAGGAGTCTGTTTGCAGGTCGGGCATCGAGTACGGGCGTGGAAGGTGTTGACGGCGGTAGTGACCATGCGGTGATATTCAATTCCCATCTCGTGCTTCAGGGCTTTGCGCTGGGCGAAGGCTTCGGCTGCTGGGACGTCCTCGTCAGCGAAGGTCTCTCCATACTCAACTTGTAAGGCTGCGAGATCGATCATGGTGATATCGTAGGCAGCGAGCTGGGCGACGACATCGTTGTTGGCATCTGCGGCTGGAGTCTTTTCCTGGTCGACGGATTGAGAGGACTGAGGAGTATCGTCCATAGTGCTATCTTCCAAGCTCGCGTTGAAGTCGTCTTCTTCCATGGCTTCCTGGTAAGCTGATCTCTGCGGTGGAGGAGTGTAGAGAGCTTGAGCTGGTCGATTCATGATGGCAGGAGGAAAAGGGCTTTTGTATTCGAGATGGTAGGTCTAACAATATTAAGGCACCAATGACGCTATCCAAAGTCGCTATAGAATGAATGAATGCTTGGAACTGCAAAGTGAAGTCGAACAAAACAATCAGTGACATTGAGGTTTCATGCGTTCGCCTCTGATACTAAGGCAGGAACGACCACAACAACTTCAATCGGGTTTGAAGGCAGTTGCTAACATGGTACGTAGAAAAACAGCTAGTAGAACGTGAGTTGCGATACTCCGGTGGATTCGCTATGTGCTCTCAGCTGGTTCATTGATGGTGAGCGAAACAAAACAAACATTCGGCTGCTGGCACGTGATATCCAGATTAACAATCTTTCTTCGATTCTAGAAATTGCATCAGACCGACTGCTCACATCCATTTCTCAGACTTCCTGGACCATTATCATCCAGAGTAGAGGTTGACCCCACATCGACCGACTATCAGTAGAACGATGCAAATACCACGTGAGCTCCGATAATGAAGGTAAGTGACAATCTAGCAAGGCTGACAGCCTCACTAACGAAACAACATCCATGCAGCATGCTGACTCGACGCCGCACCCACTTTTATTAAAAAGCACACGATGACGGCGAGCGTCCAAATGCCATGGTCAGAGAAGAATATCATGCACAATGCCCGCCGCACTGTCACAAAGCAATGCTGCCAGCAAACGCCGTGATACTGAGCCTCCAGAGCAGCATTCCTTCTGCCCAACTCAAAAAGCCTGGACAGATTATATGACTGCATCTGCCCAGACTTCGAAATTCGAATCGACATCATTCTCATCCCTACCTTTCGAGCTGCGCGAACAAATATGGCTATACACACTTCCACCACGCTTGATTTTTTTACATCCCTCTGAGGTGTACCCGCCAAGCACTGACGATGCGGAATTCCTAGAACATCAGGACTCACTACTCTCGGATCATGCATCTCGAACAGCCTCAATACTCTTCAACTACTCAGTATATTCCCAAGGCACTACACCAGCGGAAGCTTTCGCATTGTATGCGAAGGAGACCATTGCGTCACTGGAGATGAAGAAGAATTCACAACCGGATAGTACGCCTGGTGAATGGGATCTGAAAGATTTAAATAACGAGAGTCCTGAGCCGCCAGCAGCTCTGAATGTCTGTAGAGAAAGTCGACAGGTTGCCATCAGGAAGGGATATGTTCTTGCGTTCAAACCAGTCTGCTTGAAGATGAAAGGGATAAAATCCGAAAGAAAGGGCATATGGGTCGACTTCGAGCGTGATACCATCATGTTTAACACAATACGTCAACATGAGTTGCCGCAACCCAGAGCTGAGCTCTATGATTTCCTTCGTCTGTTGATGGAATTTGATCCCGAAGATGCGGCTCTAATCAAGAACTTAGCCCTTCGAGGCAATCTTATCAGTGTTCTGGAAACATTGAGAGCATGTGGGCAGTGGGTGACCAAGGGTGAAATTTCCGAATGGCAGAGATTTTCGGGATACCGCAACCTGAAGCATATATGGGTGGATGACGAGTTTCATTACGATAGCCATGAAAGATATCGCCCGCATTCTCAGACTGGCACACCAAGTCCTTTGTTTAAGGGCAATGAACGGGCCATCGAAGACTTTCTGAAAGCTCGATTGGTCCGGAGCGACAGGTACGCGAATCCTCCAGTCTGGCCCTGGGGTATTCCATCGTTCAAGGTTATCCGAGGGGTGGCTTGGAAGGATTATTTTTAGGAAAGGTCTTTCGTGGCGAACTATCGAGGCTGAGTAGATGTGGAGGAGAATCAAATTGGCGGCTCGAAGTTTCACAGTTGAGATGGTCGATTTGTCTGGTTATCATATATCAATAACGGCATAGGGGCTTTCCATATTTGCAACACTACACAACTACGTTCACGAACTCGCTCATTAATTCATATCAGTTCCCCAAAAAGGAGTGTCGCGATGCAAGCACCGGTTTTTCCAAGCTTTCGCACCCACCAAATAGATCTCTTCGTCCCAAGCTCCATCATCACTTTCTTCCTTTCAGCTCGATAGTATACTCTGCCCCGACCCAGAGCTTTCCACAGTGTGGTCCCCTATCGTTTCAATCACCTAGAAAGACAAAGTCGCACCAGCAGATCCAACAACAGCTGCCTTAACACTACCACTTCCAAGAAGGGAGTAGCTATACGGTACACTAGTCAAAGTACCAGCAAGAGCAGCGTTGCTTTTGCCTCCAAAATCATTGTCACTGGCAACGGCATATCCGTCGTCAGTGCTGTACAGAGGCTTGGAAAGAGTACCGGCCCAGACATTGGATTGGACGAGAACTTGAGCACCATCACGGGTGTTGATGCCGTCAGCGACGTTGAGGAAGTATGAGTTGTAGACGTGGCCTGTGCCGAAGCGGATGGATGGAGTGCGGGAGTTGATGTTGGACCAGTAGCTACGATTGTTAGTCTGTTGACGAGTGGGACTAGCTGGATAGAGATACTTACTTGTTGTTGTAAGTAACGCGCAAGTGGCCGGTATCTTCGGCGCTGTTGGAGTCGGAATGTCCAACCAAGGACGCCTTCCAGTGGTCATGGATGTACGAGTTGGAGACCGTCACGTAGTCAGCGGCGTGGGTGAACTTTATCACGAGTTAGATAGTGCAATTCTCAGGTATTGATGATAGTAGGTGGTGGTTTACATCGATCAATCCATCATAGTAGTCCTTGTCATGGTCGCGGTCAGAGGAGAGATCACAATGATCAATCCAGACGTTGGTCGAGAGTTCTAGTCATAGTTAGCCTTGTTCGGCTCCCAGGTCTACTGTCATATCACTCACGGACACCGATAGCATCTCCATTGTCAGCAAGAACCTTCTGGATCGTCAAGTTCCTGATGATGACATTCTTCTTGCTCTTGACAATCCTTTCGAGACCATCAGCGAGTGCTTGCGCAGGCTTCCAGGGTAATAACTTACAAGCCAAAGCCAACAAGCTTGGCGCCAGAATTCTTCCCAATGATGCTGGTGTTGCTTCCAACCTTCACTTGATCAGCAGTCTGGGTGATCGTTCCGGAGACAACAACGATCTTGGCGGTGTCACTAGAAACTGCGGCCGTAAATTGGGCGTAGGTGGACACTGTGGTTGTAGTTCCTCCTTTGCCACCGGTAGTGCCACCATTGAGGCTATGTATTGCGTCAGCCTTAATGGACGTGATGAAAGCCGTGGAGCGATAGCGGGATTTCTGCTTACCTGGCATAGCCGTTGGCTGCATCAGTGATAGATGCGCGCTTGGCGATGTTGACACACGCGGCTACATCTTCATTTGAGGTTGCAGTTGGAAGAGCATTGGTTGCCGCGGTCAGGAGACCAAGTGCGATGAGAGAAAACTTCATCTTGCTGTAGAGAGTGTCAATTTATTAATAAAGCTGTCTAGAATGCTTGGTTGAGCATAAGAACAGTTCGGACGATGTAACCTCCTCTCTTATATATTCAAATATACCCTCAAGAATTCACGATCCACTGTTAGACGACGCCTGTACCAAACCACACTCATTAGAAGGAAGATTCCAGTCCGAAATTCAATTTCTCCGTCTCCATGGCGCTCAGGTTGTACAATTCACCGTTTCCCACCCTTCAATCCTCTCATCTAAGAAATCCCCTCATCTGCCTCCTCATTTCATTTCGTAAGACCAACTCTAGAGTATCCATCTGAAGTCAATAAATATTGATCACGCATCACGGCATCGGCGCTAGTTCATGCAAGATGTGCCGGGAAATAAGGTTAAGCTTCACGATCTGCACCTTCCCACGCCAAGACATGTATATTAACCTCTGGAGAAAAGAGGTCCACGAATTGGATGCTGAAGTCTGAGGATCGACAGAACACGTCAGATGTCTGGGGTATATTGAAGTCCGGGGGAATGTGGAATTCATGTGGACTTTCTGTACCCCGCAATATAAGAAGGTCCCTGAATGCTTGTGATGCTTGATGTATTATTGGCGGCTTGGTGGACGGCTCAAAGTATCAGGGGGGAATCAGAGCTTGTATTCACTGCTTGCTGTGATCAAGTTGGCGGAGTTGGATATTTGAGGGACTCAAAACTTGTTTACTGGATATGGAGACCACGGAGCTAGTTTTCCTCGGATCACTGATACCATTGATTGCATCATGTTCTTGGTTACCAAGATCGAAGGTATCTTAGCATTTAATCTCTGACTATCAGTGAGTTATTGCACTCATCGTAACAAGGATACCCTTTCTCTGTGTTTTGTACCATACCGCATTTACTTTTCGACATTTCAGACAAATTCATAAAATCATGAGTTGCCAGTACTTTGTAATTCCATGACTAAGCATGAATCTCGAGATACAATTAGCTCTCTGTAAGACTGAGTTCATCCCATCATAACCTTCACCCCCCGCCCACTAGCAACAGGGATGAAACAGTCAGCAACAACCTCCACATCGTTATTCGTCGTGTCAACAACTTTCATATCCGGAAACTTCATCCACACTTTGTACACGGATAGATATAACTCCGCGTATGCCAGATTAATACCCAAACATTGCCTAGATCCTTTGCTAAAGCTGACGAGGGTCCTGGACAAGTGTGGGTTCCCTATCCAGCGTTCGGGTCTGAATCTATTGGGCTCCGGAAAGGGTTTCGTGTTAAGGTGCAGGAGGAGGGATGACATACTGAATGGTGTCTAAGAACGTCAATGGGAAGTCCTCCGATAAGTGCTTCATACTTATCCCCGCTGGGATTATCCAATCTCCATATATCAAGTCGTGGTCCGGGGACACTCGTTGCAGGTGTGCTGTCACTCCAAAACTCAATCCGAGTCCCTCAGATATCACTGCACTCAGGTATGGGAGCTGTTCGAGTTGATTCAAGCTTGGAGCGCCCTTACGTTTGCTTTTTATTTCCATCAACTCTGCTTTAAGCTTGCCATTAATTTCGGGATCCGCGAGAACATAGTACGTGATGGCAGAAAGCGCCCAAGCTGTCGTCTCAGTACCTACTGCGATCAGCACAATGTCTTCCTGCATGATTCGATCGCATCTTTTCTCTACGGGAGGCATATCGCTCGAGAGTACTTCATGGAAGATTGTTCTCCGACACGTTTCCTTCTCCATCTTCTGGTCGTTTATGGCCCTCTCGCACCTGGTTTGAATGTCCTAGCACATGTCAGAACCCAGGCTTCTTTCGATCATCGAATAAGTTTACGTACTGGAAAATGAGTAGATCCACGATTCTGGGAAACAAAACCTTCGTCAACGAGAGTGGGACATTTCTCATCAGGTGCATGATCCAAGGAACTTGCTTGACAATAAAGCCTGATTTGGAAACACCTTCCATTGCGGCGTGGACATTAGTCTGAGATAAAGTTCAAGTTTGAACGTAATTGTAGCTTTTTCTAAATGCGTAGTCGGAGATGATGTCCATAGTGACACAGGTCCAGGCTAGCAATATGGGGACAACGGTTTTTGACTCTTGCAAGTCACGCAATCGAGCGATCAAGCCGTCGATTGTGGAATGGACCAGGGGTTCTAATTTATTTATGCTGGCCTTGGAGAACATTTTCTTCATAGGAGCTCGACGAAGGCGATGCAGGTTATGAGGAACCGTTGAGAGTGCAGCGCTGGTATACGTAAGTTCAAAGCGCTGCCGGTCAAATGAAAAAGAGGCTTACTCGGACGTTCCAAATTGTCCACAAAAGTTTGGCCGTTTGTCACTTTTCTTCGATCCACTCGTATATACCTGATCGTAGAACTCCGGGTCATTGATATGAAGTTCCCAGGGGTTGATGCATACAATTGGTCCTTGCCATTGTTAACGGGAACTATGAAAGGACCAGCATTTCGGTTCATCGTACCGTATTTTTCGTGCGTGTCTCGGATCTTGAATGTATGTTGTCCTCCAGCCACTATCTCGTAATACATTTCATACAGCAGTGTGGCGTCAGCAATCTTTGGGGCGGCGAATTTTGCGAGTGGACTGAAGTAAAGACGCCATCACACACTGTAGACGACGGAAACAGCGCCGACTGATACCAGCACCACAATTAGAGAGTTCGTTACCGTCATCTTTCCAAGTCGTACGAGTCCGTTGTACGTTCACCAGTATGAATCCGTTGGTTACTCAGAGATTGTCGTCAACTTGGAAAAGGCAAAGGAAACTTCACACCAGATAAAATTGATCAGGTCTTATCATGACCTTTGTAGGACTCAGTCTCGTCTCTGTCGCAATGTAACATGATGTTCGGAAAAGCGGTACCCCATACCTCATGGGGACTTATGGATGCAACCAGTCTGCGCTTGAAGAAAAAATTAAGTGCTTGATTCTATCTATGCTAGAATGGCGCGAGCCTCGTGTGCGTTCCCATGTAATCAAGTTTTCTGTATACCAAAACAAATACTTTCCCTACCCATCAATACATCCTCGATAAATCCATCAACAAACACCTGAAAATACTCAGCGCCAATGTAAATACTAATCGGATGTACATGACCGGCATCCGCGGTTTCAAGAACAATTGCTTGCCTTCTCAATACTACGCATCGGAGTGCCATATGCATAGTTTTGAGCACCATTCGAGTAGTCAACACCCTGCTTCCGCTTATGCGTTGCTGGGTAGAACTTTGCACGTCTCTCGTAGTAAGCATCATGTAGATCACCTTCGCTCTTGGAGTTGTATGTTGCATAGACGGCTCTGCGATCTTTGCTGCTTGCATTCGGACCACTGCGATGAGCAAGAGATGAACCGAAGACCATCATATCGCCTGTAATACGGTCAGGGGATGTGTTGCGGCGGAAGGAGAGATATGTTTGCTCGAATAAAGCTTTGAAAACAAGCGAGACCTACCAGCTTTCATCTCCACAGGAATCCACTTCTCAGCTGCGACCCATTCGGGATCGATGCAATTGTTATTGCCGATCGGAACTTTCATCTTGTGACTTCCTTCAACGACTTCAAGACAGCCATTGAGTGACGTGGCATCATCGGCAGCAATGAGAACCGCCAGATGCTGAAGTTTCTTGAAATCGCCATACCCTGTTCGATCGACGTGGGGTTGGTAACCGCCTGAGCCAGCAAACTTGAAATTGACTACCCGCATCTTGTCAGCAAACTCCAGCTATTTCTGAAGAGTACTTTGACAAACTTTTCTCCTTGAAGAGGACCATCTCAGCTCCGTTCAGTTGCTGTAGGATACTCGGAATCTTGGCGCCCCGCAGCAAGTCTCCGAATCCTTCATGGGTATTGGCGAAGTTCTCAGTGCGGCATAGAACTCTTTTCCCGTGCGAGTTGACTTCTTCGTATGGAATGTAGGGACAATCAATTGTGCGGGGAAGATCATGAACTTCTTGAACCCACGTCTTGAGCTGGAGAATTTCGACTGTTGAAAGACCATCCCGGATGATCAGATAGCCTTTCTGTTCGAAGAACTCCATCTGTTCATCGCTGATGTGGTATGGTTGCGACATTGTTGAAGCTTGCTTCAGGGAAGAGGTTGAAGAGACATGGACAAGTGTCTCAGCTCTACTTATCCGCGCCGAAGAAAACTCATGACGTTTCTTCTCCACCTCAGAGACCACATTTATCCAGTGAATATTATCTTTAGAGGTCGGGTGATAAGGTCTGTTGTTAGTCTTCGGGCGACGGTGGATGCAGCAAAGTGTTTGACCCATCTTGGCAGATGATGCGAATAATGAATGAATGATGGCTTGATTTCGGCTTCTGATGTCTTTTAGCTGGGCTTTGTTCTGATGAAGAATCTTGTTCCTGTTCGAACTAAACAATAGAACCACTTCTTCCCATATATATCCTCGCTCTTGGGGTACGGCTGATTAACAGAAGGAAGGGATGACGATGCAGAAAAGCGACGGAGGCTCGAGGGCTGGCCCCGTAAGGCTCATTGGCACGCTGTTCGTTTGCCTTTCATCACTTGTGCCCGAGTTGTTTGCTCGGCTCTCTTTGCCCTGCCCTTCTGCTTTCCATGCAAGCTGACATAATCATACCTCTACGAGCCCAACAGTGGGTGCACGAATTCTGTGCGGATTAGTCAGCCCCACCAAAATATAATGAGGTTCCAAAAGCACGATTTTTTGACTAAATGACTATATTACATAACAACATCACCATCCATGGCCTCTAATAGGTTTCCCACCTGATTTTGCTACTAAAAGACATCGTCTAGGTAAATCAGCGATGCGATCTCGTATCTCTTGCATCGTGATTTTGTCTCACTCTTCCTGGAGGGCCTCTTTCATTTCCTCCTCGGAATCAAAGACTCTACGACGAATCCTTTGCTTGATTATAGCCCAAATAGCCTCAATAGGATTCAAATCAGGCGATTGAGCAG
>JGI24508J20089_1000099_pt1 | contig 135383 bp, 168 predicted proteins | sample LinPmetageLP24_FD_20089 | JGI IMG/M metagenome (IMG submission 20089)
CTATTTGAAACTTCATTTCACATAAGCTTAATAATCTCACAGTAAAATTTGAGCAAGAACTCCAGAATATTTGCAGCATGTTCATTTGCACAAAGAATTTTCAATCTAAACTCACCCTATCCAATTCCAACAACTCGTCACTCTCAAGAGACTCGTAAAGTATCATCTTGGCTGAACCTAGCTTTTCCATTCATAGGTTAAACCCCCCCCCCCCCCCCCCCCCCCCCCCCCCCCCATCTCCTTGATGTGAAACCATTCAGCACATGATGTCCGAACGGCCATTGGTGCAGAGGATACTATCCCTCTTGCTCACCAGCTCACTTGAGCGGGCGGGGTTCGGATGTCCACGGAAAGCGAGCATCTCACCCCGCATCAGACGAACTCAATCCATCTTTAAAGCAGCTTCAGACAAGAGTCTTAGTAAGTTGAACCAGGTATCATATGGCGCTCGTGAGCTTTTGGCGTGAAAGCAGGAAAGATGGGGGAGAGCATCTGGATGTTATGAGAGACGAGATACTGGGAATGCTTGGCAGTGCAGGAAAGAAATGCCAATAGAGGATGACTGCCGGGCTCTGAATGGCAGTCAGAAGAGTAGACAATTGGACAGCAATTCCCAAATTGGTAACAGAAGAAGCAAGCAAGCTGAAAGTATCGTCATTCATCATGTCCTCGACGATCTTTTTCTCATCCCTCCCCTCTCATCTCACCTGAGTCACTGAGTGGCAATTATGATTTTCCTTTTCAAGACATCGAATTGATCAACAAATTCAGACCATCTGCTGCATCCACCACACCAGCCAGCCGAGCTGCCGGGTTATCCGGATCTAAGGTCAAGTAGCGTCCACACCTTTTAAAGGGGCGGGCATTAATAAGCTTTGCCCATGCAAATCCGCGCATGCTGTCCAGTTGCATGGCAGGGCTTGAATTGGGGATGGAGGACGGAGGATGTTTGATCAGATAAAACGGAAACAGACGGGGAACTTAATTCCTGATAAAAGATAGAGATACAGGCTTTATCCATTCATTTTCCTATCTCATGAGCTGAAGAGACCTGTTGAGTTTCATACCGGGTATTTGCTTCCAGCGTCAGATCTTAACAGCGAATTGATTGATGATCTACCTGCATACCTGTATCCTGCTTCTTCTGCCCTGGCCAGCTTATCTTACGAAGTTGCTCGCCACGCCGCTTCAGCGATTGCTCATCAGCCTGGCCAGTGCAGCCAGCAGCAGAGTCAGCAGCGCCCAGCGTCCACTCCCCACAGGCTACGGGTATTGGCTTCCAGCCTTAAAGCAGCCGGATGACGTACTAATTTGGCCCTGGCCCGGCCTTGCAAAATAACGAGCGCGACCCGCCCATACTCGTAGTTCCGCAGGGAAGACACAGCAGCAAAAGAAGAGAAGAAACCATAGCGGGAGAAGATCTCGAAGGCGAGAATAATATACAAAACAACACAGGACCCGGCACTCATTCCTAGTTCCCCAGTCCGTCTTCTGCCTTACGTGGGCTGCAGATATCTGCGCAACACTGATCACAGCTATCCGCCATCATTGCTGCGTCCACACAGCAGTTACCAGTGACATCCGTACCCATATCAACAATCAGGGTCCGCAGGCATGGCCGAAAACAACAACACCCCCAATCCCGTTAATCCTAATAACCTTCTCGTCCCAGACCCATCGCCCTACTTCCAAGATGCCGTTACAGGGAGGCAACGATCAAATTCCACACGCTCGCAGAGGTCACAGCGATCAGGAATTCTCACGCCTTTAGCAGAACTCGAAGCACCAAATACGCCGGAGAGGGAAAGGGATTACACGCGCAGACCCAGCATTCGCATCAGACGGCTCTCAAGCGTACAGCCATCAACACCAGGGATATTCGCCAGTGAACCGAATGGCGCGGAAGGGTCTCCATCTGGTTCTGCTTCTGGCTCGGGGGTGAGGAGGAATCGCAGTACGAGCGATCCGCAGAGGGGAATCGGAGGTGTACCTAGGCTGTTTGGAACGAGGGATACTTATATGCCAGAAGTGCAGGAGGAGAATGTATCGCCGACGACGGGGAGAGCGACGGAGCAGTTTCCTCCGATTATGGAACAGGTTGATCGGGCTGATCACGCTCCTGCACAGCCAGAGTCTGAACGAGCCCCAACACCAACACCACAGCCAGAATCGACTTCAAGATGGAGGACCTTGAGAAGGGCGAGGACGAATATCGGGTCGGAAAAGGAGAAGGGAAAGGAGACGGATGCTCAAGCACAGAAAGAGAGCGAGTATGAGGAGGATCTGGTGGATTTGTTGGATCTTGTTGGTATGTTAAGTGGGATATGTGGACAAGCAGAAACTAATGTTTTCAGATCCCGAAGTCTCTACCCTCCAAACACTCACGAATGTTCAAAACTCCCTCTTCATTCCCGATCTTGGCAAATACCTTAATCGACGACCAACATACAATCTGACGAAACGACCTACAAAAGAGCCCGAGAGCAGTACTTCAGGAAGCGACGATGATATAGCACCAGACGTACCCCCGAAAGACGACGGCAGACCACTTGCACAGCGTGTGAATACAGGAGCCACGCTGAACACCATCTCATCCAATGTTAATGATAAATACTATGCTGTTTTACCGCATGGAGTAAGGATACCTAATTGGAGTGAGGAGGAGAAGTTGGAACTTAATGACCATGTCCGGCACATGCTACATTCTCGACGGTCGAAATTCAAGAGGGGTATGAAAGGGTTCAAGCAATATGTTTCGAAGCGTATGTCTCATCACAACTCTTGCCTTCTCACTTGCTAACAGAAACAGCTCTCGGATTCTTCGTTACATTTTACGCTGTATCAATCACTGCTTTTGGTCTGGCTTGGGTTTTGTTCTTGATTGGTAGGTCTTCTCTTCTCATATCTTTTACATATTAAGCTGTGCTAATAAGGTCTCAGGATGGATCAACGTTGGTGGCTCCCGCCAAGACTACCTAGTCAACATCATCGACAACGTCCTCGTCGCCCTCTTCGCCGTCATGGGCGATGGCCTCGCCCCCTTCCGCTGCATCGACACCTACCACATGTGTTTCATCGCACACTATCACCACCTAACCTGGCGCTTACGACGCGAGAAATCCCTCCCCGAACTCGCCAACAATAGCGACCTCCCGGCAGTCCAACCCTCCGAAGTAACCGACATCGAAAAACAGGAATTTTCCGTACTCTCCCCAGAACAAGTCAAGAAATTGCAACATCATCAGAAGAAGTTCGCTAGGAGTCATAGTTTTTATAAGCCGCATGAGACGGCCACGCATTATGCTTTTCCTCTGAGACTTCTTGTTGCGATTGTGGTATTGCTGGACTGTCACTCTCTCCTCCAAATCGCCCTCGGGACCTGCACCTGGGCGATATCGTACCACGTCCGACCCTTCGCGCTCACAACCGTCATCCTCTGCTGCAGTATAACGGTCAACATCACCGCCGGCATCTTGATCACGGTCGGCGACCACAAGACTCGGAAGAAGGACGTCCGGGAGAAGATGATCAGGCAGGAGATGACGGCGGAGGGCATCAAGAAGGTGGAGAAGAAGCGTAGGCATGAGTTGAAGAAGGCGGGGTTGGTGAAGGATGGGGAGAAGTGTGAGAGTGCGCTGGATATGGCGGGGGAGACGGAGGAGCAGAGGAGTGCGAGGCAGAGTCGACTTGCGCTGAGGGTGGTGGATCCTGGGGCGGACGCGGCGGTGCCGAGGAATTTGTAGGGTTGTAGGTTTGTAGGGTTGTGGTAATGTCGAGTGAAGGGTGGGAGAGGGAGAAAGCGTATACCTGGATTTGAAAATGGGAGATTGTATGATGCCGAGTTGGCAAACACGTAAGCTTGCATAGCGGGAAAGAGCTTGGGATATTGGGAAGGAAGAAAGGTGTTGGTTGCGCGGTTTTATGGTTGGATGATCGAGGATCTCCCATGATGATATTTCGTATATGATATCCATTTCGATTCTTCCTCAGACACGTTTGTTCATACAAAATTCCCACTCTTTTCCGTATCGTATCTCGACTCTATCCCATCCCATCCCTCCCGTCATTCTTCATCCTCAATGTTTGCCGTTTAGAAGTGGACTTTCCGTCCCTACCCAGCGCTGTATGCATCCTCATATACCTTAACTCGGTTGTCGTCTCTCTGAATTTTGATTGGGGTGGCTCTCTCATCCACCCATCATAAACACCCAGCTTATTCCCCTGGAACCGGTTTATCCGGTCGCGTTAAGGAAGCGGGCAAGCAAACAAGCAAGCAAGCAATTAAGCCAGGCTATCTATCTATCTCAGGTCAAAAAGCCCATCCAACTACTATAAACGCCACGAAAGCGCATCACATCGTAAGCACCTTCGCGAGAGACTTTCGCGAGATCACAGTCCTCTCTGGCTTGTATGCATAACTTGGATAGTGGTTGATATGAGGGACCTATTCAGCGTCGTAGGGAGGTGATTTTACTATGCCTCTTTTGGCGTGAATTTCATGTGACGGGGCTGGGAAGATTGGGGTGAGACCAGTAGACTATTCTTAACCTTCATCCCTACCTAACTCCTTTCTCACGTCTCCTTGTCGCATCGTACGTTTCGCAAGTATTCATTGAGTAAGGGTGGCGTTCGGAAGCGGTATATAAATGTTCTTCTAGTCGGAATCTTTCTTCAGCAGCCCAACGAGCAAAAACCAATGGCATCTCAATGGTGATGGAGGGGAGGGTTTGGCTTGTATCTCCTATTTCGTTCATCATCCTGGATACCGGCACGTCCCTATTTGAATCAAGATGTTGTGCTGCATGCTCGGGGAATGTTGATGCTTCAGCTTTGATCTCTAGACTCTTGTGCGGCGGAGAAACTTTCGATAGCGTTGGTCTTATATACTCACTATTACAAGCCAATTTGTTGCTGCCGGTTACTAGAGTCTTGCCATTCCTAGGGATATGGATTATGGAGATGATAGAATCATTTGGAGGGGCAGAAAGTATCTACTTCAAGCTTATGCCGTGTCTTGTGACCCACTTCTATGTTCCCATTGGAAAGAGTGTAAGACTAGTTAGACGAAGCCACTCACGACACTCTTCGCACCCTGAAGCTTAAAAACGTATCTCGGAATGCTTGTTAGATTTTTGTTGAACCTGCGTGGAGATGTATAGGCTGCAAAGCTCGGGGTGTCTTGGTCTTGAGTGAATGGAAGGGATATGAATGTGAATGAACCAGCACCAAACTCACATTCAGAGAAGAAAGACACATTATTGATTCACTGGCAGGTGCCTTTCCGTGAAGGAAAACAATATATTAAGCTCAACTTGTAGCGTTTCTGAACCCTCAGAAGTAAAACTTTCCAAATATATTCATAACATTGAACACTTCTCGGCCAGTAGACTGTTCACTGGAAAGGAACTTATACAGCAAGATTTACTAAGTCATATATCGGCTCCATATGATTAATTATAGCCTATTCAAGCAAGTGCTCTCTTTGCTTGAGAATTTGGGGATCTCCTTGTAAAAGAAATGATCAGAATGTCTGTGACCGAAGCACAAAAATCACACCCCTGTTTGTCTGCTATCAGGGTTTTATATTTTGTGACAATGTACATTGCCGTCATTTCAACTCCGTACAATCGAGTTCCATCATCTCGCGCTTCTTCATCATTATGACTCGTCTTCACTCGTACCACCTGTGCTTTTGTGATTATACAACTACTTGTTTAAGTCTATGGTAAGACTTATGGTGGCAGCAGTGACGCAAAGAAATAATATTTTTAGAATCACGTTTGGAGAATCGCGAATCCAATATTTCTTGTGTGCCTGAGTAAGAATCGATGCTACTCACTGACATTTTATATTCTAGTCACACCAGGGTAGCAGCGAATTGTAAAGTTGAAAGTGGAGTGAGGCTGTCGGAGATGACTCACTCTGAGTGAAACATCATTCGAATTCGATTGACATGCTGAAATTTCCGGGATCCTGATCTTGAAACTAATTTATGAAACAAATCTATCCGTATCGTCATCTCTATCTCATCAGCACCTTGGAGATCTCTCAAACACAGACCGTCTTGGGAGCTGAGCAGCTTGTTGAACGGTACAGATCTTTCGTGTGGTTGCCGTCGCATCGTATGGTCCTGGTAGTCATCAGTTTCTGTGATAAGTACTAGAAGACGTAGGAAGTCCTGATGCTCAGACGTTGAAAACAAGATTCCATTAACTTGCCAGCCTGTTGTCATTTCTTCACTCATCGTCGATATATTCAAACCCTGTGTCAATTTTCTCAAACGCTGTCCTTAAAGACTCACGTAGATGATGGCTCTGATGTTCTCTCACCTTTTCTAGCCGTGACGATGATATTGACTGCTTCTCTAACACGCTTAGCTCTCGCAACCAGAATTACTTCATGTTTCGAAAGGACAAGAGACTGTTGATGCCCGTTTGGTTGTTACTTGATACGATCATTGACAATATTTAAGCTGCTTTGCTATCTATAAAATACCGGACACTCGAAGAAGTGTAACTATATACATAGGATTCATTAAGCAAATTTATATTCATCCATACGGTATTCATGATGTTTATACTGCGGGGTCACACTGCCAACCTTGTCTCGACAATATTTTCAAGGTATGATACTCGTCGCGCATGGAAAGAGAGGTCCCCTTTCCCAAATACCAATGCATAGTCTCATATGAAGGATCTAGGCACCCTGGCTGGTGGGTGCTTCTGCAAGTTCAGCAATCTGTGCAATAAGTTAATCCTTTTGTTTACCCTCAATTCCAATCTCGCTCAGATCGGGTCAATTGCGTTGGTCACGCCGCGTTGAAATGACAACATCTTGAGTCCGCTCCTAATATCTCCTTTTCATTTCTCAAATATACTCGCAACTTTCTTTGAAACGTTCTGCATTCCCTTAGAGACGAGCCTAGACTGGTCTTGGCTTCACTACGTAAGTTGACATCTTGGCTGCATCGCCAATGTTGTGAGGGGGCGCAGCGTCGTGCCCAAAGAAGTATGAATCCCCAGAATTCAAGGAGATCGTCCGGCCCCAATTTCAGCCCTATTTGATATAGTCAACTATTGGCTGGAACAACGATAGACGAAGTATGGCTTACCTCACGTGGATATTCTGCGGCACAGGTAATTGTCTACCGGTACTTGAAGCAAACCTGCTTCTCAAGCATGCATTACTTTACGTTCAATTCCAAAACATTTTCTCTTCCATCTGTGCATTCAAAATGGGGGACTTGTTGGATGATCAAATCCGTGCGGAGATGTTCAGCGGTGATAAAAATATTGACCGCCAGAAATGCAAGCGAATCGTTCCTCTCGAGGTGCTAAACCTCTCGATGCCACGGACAGGAACAATGTGTATGTACTCCAGAATTGATGCATTGATAAGTCTCAAGCTACACTTGCTACATTTGCGCGCCTTGAACACATTCTGACGAACACCTAGCAATGAAAATGGCCTTGGAACAGCTCGGTTACCACGAAGTCTACCACTTCTTCAACAGCTTGAACAATCTCCAGGACCACGACATGTGGATTCCCCTCCTGAAAGCCAAATACTCCGGCAAATCAGAAACTATGGACTGGCGTGCTGAATTCGACAAGCTGCTCGGCCACTGCCAAGCCGTCAGCGACACCCCCGCCATCTTCTTCGCACCAGAACTCATCGCAGCGTACCCCGACGCGAAAGTGATTCTTGTGGAGCGCGATGTCGAAGCTTGGTGCAAGAGCATGGAGATCGTCGGGAATGGCTCGTACAATCCCTTCGTTAAGATCTTTGCGCTTCTGGATCCTAGTTTTATGGGCAGGCTTACAGGCACCAGTTTTCAGTGGCTGCATGGAGAATTTCATGCGTGGACGAAGGCGCAATTCGACGCCAATTTGAGAAGCACGTATCGGAGACACTATGCGCTTGTGAGGAGCCTGGTTCCGAAGGAGAGGCTCCTGGAGTATCAATTGGGGAGTGGGTGGGAGCCGTTGTGTGGGTTCCTGGGGAAGGAAGTCCCCAAGACGGATTTTCCGAGATTGAATGAGGGCAAGGTCATGCAGAGAAAGGTTGACTTGTTGATCAAGAAGAGTGGGATGAGAGCTTTGGGCAATCTGGCAACTGTGTTGGTACCAGTTGTTGGTATTTTGTGGTACTGGATGAGAAGATGACAGTAAGGTAGGATCAGAATATCAGGATCAGACTCGCGGGCTTCTTTCTTCCAATCACTTTTGAGTCTTTAATTCTCTAGGTAATGCGAACTGAATACTTTCCATGCCGCAAAGTCAGTGAAGATCCGGTCTCTGCCCTTGAGCCAACATTGCCACCAAGTCTCGTAACTTGGGCTCTGCTTGACGAGTCCGGTAACAACAATGTGGCGGTGGTACTCATGGGTACCGTCAACTCCAGCACAACAATTCTGTCTTTCCCTCGCTTAACATCAACAGCAATCTCTCCATATGGACATTCAAATGTCCCTTCCACAGCATCAAATTCTGAATTGTAAGGCGGAGCAATAGTGAAAGTCCGGTACCCATCCTCACCGACTTTGATTCCCAAGACAGCAACATAGAACCACTCCAGAATACTCCCAAGCATATCATGACACTTGCTTCTACACTCATCTTGCCAGAACTCCAATAGTGTCGTCTCTCCACGGCGTAGGAAGCGCATATAGGAAGGGTGCTCTTCCTGACGAGCCATTTGCAGCACCAGGTCCGGCCGATCTGTGTCGTGAAGCGTATTGAAGAGGTATCGAAGACCAATCTCCCCTGATCGTAACTTTCCATCTGCAACATCATCGAGGAACGCTTTCATCACATCGTCTTTGTGCCGAGGTGGAACCATATTGAACTGAAGAGCCAGGGCTTGACACACTGCATCTCTATCCCGCCTAGGGTATTCGTCAAGCGAAGTGTAGTACGCGTAGGGTCGCTCGGGATCATCTGTGACCAGAAGGTGTTTATTGTACACGTCGTAAATCCGAGATGCTTCTGATTTCCACTTAAAAGCTTCCTCGGTAAGCCCCAAGTTGTTGGCAAATCGTTCCATGCAACAGAGACATTCGTGGTAGACTGCAGTCTCGATGTTCGCTTGCGCATTGCCGTGGGCAATCCCGCGTCCCCAATCACCAAGACCATGTTCAATCAGGCCACCTTTCCTTTCTTTCTTCTTCATATATTGCATGTAACGCTCGCCAGCTCGGTACATCTTTGGGATGGTATGAGTCGATCCATAGTATTTCCTCAGGATATCAGGGATGAAAATCAAAGCACATCCCCAAGTGATCGTGTCATGAAGCGGCCCACACATGTACCGGATCTCTGGAGCCATAGTTGGAACAAGTCCATTTGGCTCCTGTGCATCTAAAATGTCATCCAGAATCTTGGTGTATAGATCTTCCATATCAACCATGTACTGTGTTGCCGGTGCCAACAAATGGGTGACTTCTAACCAACCGAACTTCTCGATCTGGGGACAATCGGTGTGATAGCTGAAGAGGTTGCTAGCGAAAGTCCACTTCAACGCGTTTAATAGCTGATTCACGTCGTCTTTGTCCGTTTTCATTGTACCGAGTCGTCTTGAAGCTGATGAGACATGTTGCCCGACAGCTAAATGAATGACAGGAAGCCCTTTGCCCGGCTCTACTGACACTCCCTCGACTTGAATGTAGCGGGCACTCGTGAAGCTAAACTCGGGCTCCCAAGTCTCCGGAGACCCTGTGCCAGCCAGAATAAAGGTTGAGTAGACGCCTGTCTCGAATTCTTTGAACAGCGGGTCTGGCATCTTCACAGTCCCATCCCCGTACACAGTTTCCGAGTAGCGGATTGTTATTTCCGAGCCAGCTGCCCCTTCTACTACAATTTTCACCATCGTTGAAGCGTTCTGACCGAGATCGTAGCACACAACACCAGGTCTAGGTGATGATGTCGAGATGGGCTTGAATGTTTCATGGCGCGTCACAGGGGGTTGGCTTTGGTACTTCAGGAACCCCCGGGGTCCAGTCAAGCCCTTGGCAGGCTTCCATGAACTTGCATCAAAACCAGCTGCATCCCATCCCACTGGATATTCCCTTCGATCATGGGTCTCTGAAGCGTAGATATTTGCCAATGATGTTGCACTTTTCCGAACCTGCCAATCAGAGTCGGACTTGATAATGTCGTGTGTACCATCTGGATAGAAGAGGTGGACCTCTGCAAGGAAGCACAGTTCGTTTCCATATCGAACGTAAGTGTTATCTTCGTACTTAGGCCAGAAGAATCGATCGCCTTGGTCCCCGGCATAGAACCCGTTCCCGATGTGTGCGCCGACGACGTTCTCTCCTGAGTGAAGAGCGGCCGTCAAGTCATGGGCAACATATTGCACAGTTCGATGGTAGTTTGTCCATCCTGGATCGAGAACATGATCCGATGCAGGCGCTCCATTGACAGAGAAGTTATGATGTCCAAGTCCTGCAACAAATGCGATCGCTCGAGATGGTCTCTGCTCCAACTTGAACGATCTTCGGAGATAGATAGGCTTGTCTCCTCCATCACCAATCCACCAAGCCTTCCACTTGTCCTCAATATTTTCAAACCAAGTACGGAATATCAGTGCTGTATGTGGCATGTATGTTTGATTCATGCTCAAGGGAGGGAGAAGTTGAGATCTTGGATAAGCAGTGAAGAACGAGTTAGTCTCGCTGACGAACTCCCTGTCATCTTGATCCCAGACAGTCACATTCCAGTGGAACTCTGTTGTTGCCCGAAATCCATCCGTTGGTTTGCAAATTATGTCTCTTTGTACAGAGCTCATACACTTTCCCGAATTCCAAATTACTTGCCCACGATCTTCGGCGATGGACCCTTTTGGAGGTATTTGGCTCACAGTGATACGGTATGCTGTCTGAGTTGCTAGCTCATCGTCGCTTTCCAGAGTCCAATAGAACCGTAGCTCATCTGAGTCGATTCCAAGTGTTTCATGGAAGCCATGTATACCGCAGCCTGCAATATGCATTGTGAATAGAGCGATTTTGGTGTCAACGTGAGAGCAAGAAGCAAAGTTCCCTCGTGCAAGACGCTTTAGGAAGCGATTTGACCGTTGACAACGCCTATTGCTTAGAAGGAAATCCGACTCGTGTTCCAATACTTGAATTTAGGTTCGGTGCAATACTCGGCGAGGTTCTCGGGACAGAGTAGTGGGTGAATAACATTGGGGTAATTCTTTTCCCACCCGGACAAGAAGAAGTCCGAAGGATGTCTGCAAGGGAGTCGCTCGGCAAGCTTGTTTATGCGGGGAGATATCTGTGGCGGGTTGCATCATGCAGCTGTTCCTGAAGATCTGCTCAAGTGAGAAAGAAGTCTTCAAGGCCGCGAAGGTAGAATCAGGGGACAGACACGCTGCATCAAGCTGGCTCCTGGATTGATACAGTAAGAAGCTTCGTCTGAAGCAATTTTTGCTTCTTGTGGAGGCATTACGATGACCATTAAGGAGGATTTTGGCAGTAATGACTCTAGTATTTAGCTTGGAACGATCTACAGTGTACCCCCCAGTATAATTGTCTAGCGCGCTTTTGCAACATTTGCTGCTTTATTTTTACTCCCTGTTTATTGAACTTGCACAGCCAATCAAGTCATCCCTTCTTGAAGATATACATTACGATTGGGTCTAATTATTCTTCTCAATAAGAGCAGCAAATGTCACAAAATCAAGCTAGACAATCAAACCGGGGTGCACTGTAGATTGTTATTCTATTCCTTCACTTCCAAGGTACCAAACCCCGGCATCCTGGCAAATGATGATTCTTGGGCATCCACTCTATGCTCGACATCGATGCTCCCCGCCGGCAGGTACTCGGAGCGTGCAGGAATCGGGCCTTCGCGATTTCCTCCAAGTCACAGGTTCTGTGGAAGGGTCAAAGGGAGAAGAGACCACGAGAGGGCAAGCAGCCACATCGGTACAGGAGACTGCGAAGAGGAACCCAGACAACGATTCGGCTGTCATGATTACAGCTTACATACAGGAGGGTATCCGGAAAGTAGTGGACGGCAGCAGGAAGCGGGAGTGGACGTTGCGTACCAAGAAATTAAATTAGGGCCGACCTGAAATGTGGAGGGAGGGATGAAAAGAGGGGCCGCACTAAAGGCGGCGATAGAGCCAATAGCATCAACATTTCGCCGCTCTGGTTTGCCACTAGATGCCATTCGAGTCAATTCTCGACTTTTACAACCAGGTTTTGCTCGTTGTACATTATACCGAGAAGCAGCGGACTTCACCCCGAATTCTAAGTCCGGAACATGGGGTAAATCTAGATTTTTCTGACAGGGACGATCTATACGTTGCATATGTGAACATAAAGGTGTTGATCTTCCCCAGCTTTTTGACGTCTCCAGACTCAGCGAGCTCATTGCGGGGTAATCATTGGGATACCAGTTTTCATCACAATACTTTCCTTGCATTCGTTACGGGACACGAATTCATCATGGGCAAAGCTGCAACTATCGGTTCGGCCGTTTTCCTGGCTATTGGAGGTGTGTATAGGTTTTTTTCTTATTTCGTGAAATTGGAAGGCTGATAGAGTTCTCAACAGGTTTCCTGTTCGGTTACGACTCCGGTATCATCACATCGACCCTCGCGCAACCTCGCTTCATCGATTACTTCAACAAGCCAAATGATGATGTACAAGGAGGAGTCGTATCTTCCTTTCAAGGAGGTGCGATTCTCGGCACGATCATCAATTTCTTCATCGCAGACAGATTGGGCAGAAAGAAATCCATCGCTCTTGGTGCTTTGGTCGCTGCTTTCGGTTGTGCTCTCCAAGCCGGTGCCGTCAATATGGCCATGCTCATAATTGGACGATTCATTGCTGGTATTGCGGTTGGAATTCTGTCGTCGACTGTTCCGATGTACGCAGGAGAAATCGCAGAAGCACAACATCGTGGTGTGCTGTCTGGCCTGCTGCAATGGATGTTGAGTTGGGGGTTCTTCGTTGCCCAATGGCTTGGATATGGATGTTCTTTCTCGGATACCGATCTTCAATGTAAGACTTTCTTCATGCAGGATTTGAGGCCAGGCTAAAAAATCCAAGGGAGATTCCCGCTTGCATTCCAATGCGTTCCAGCATTGATCCTTCTCGGCGGAATTTGGTTCCTTCAAGAATCACCCAGATGGTTGATGGAGCAAGACCGCCACGAAGAAGCCCTCGCTACTCTCCACGCTCTCCACGACGATGCAACTGGAAGTAACAGCGAATATGTCGAGCTCGAGTTCCGTGAAATTCGCGACGTCATCCAGGCAGACCGAAGCGCAAACAAAATTACATGGTCCTCAATCTTCAAGAAGGCATCTTGGCGCCGTCGTCTCTTCCTTGGATGTGGTGTTCAGGCATTTGGTCCACTGTCTGGAATCAATGTGATCAATTACTACGGGCCCCGAATCTACGAGACTCTCGGCATCGACAATCAGGAATCATTGATGATCATCGGTATCAGCGGAGCGCTGTCAATCGTCTACTGTACCATTGGTCTCTGGCTTCTTGATCGCGTGGGACGTGTCAAGCCCCTCATTTTCAGTGCAGCTGGCTGTGCTCTGGCTCTCGTCGTCAATGCTGCTCTGTCTCAACACTTGGAAAGTGCATCTCAGAATCAGCTTCGTGCCATGGTCGCCATGAATTTCGTCTTCAGTTTCTTCTACACCCCGACTGGTATCATTTCCTGGGTGTACCCCGCCGAGATTTTCCCTGTCGACATTCGTGCGAAGGGTAACTCGCTGTCGACTTTTACGAACTGGACACTCAACTTGGTTTTTGCTCAGATCTCTCCAAAGGCACTCACGAATATCGGATTCAAGTACTTCTATGTGTTCTTCATCTTTGGTGTCATTGCGACGGTCTGCTATATCTTTTTCTATCCGGAGACAAAAGGAAAAACCCTTGAGCAGATGGATGAGTTGTTTGGTGATCAGCTCGTGCCTCATGCTCTCTCTGATCCGCTTGCGGCTGAGGCTGCTACTGGGAAGGGCGACATTGAGCATGTTGAGGTCGAGCGCAAGGATTGAAGCAGGACGGATGTGTAAGCCACTCTGAAGGAGAATTGGTAGAGTTAATAGCTATTATACGACTATACTGGTTGACCACGTCTGTTCTCTGGTCATGACTTGTATGATGATTGGCCCCTAGCCAATGTACTTAAATATATGCAAAAAGTGAGCCTGCAGCAGCTAGTCCTAATAATTTGACCCCGTATGTTGTCGGAGCTGCTCCACCCGATGACGAAGTGGATGTTGCGCTATCCACGCTTGCTGAAGTAGGTAGAGATGTTGATGCTGTTGCTGTTGCTGTCGATGCAGATCCTGTCGCCGTTGATGTCAATGAAACTGTGGCAGAGCTGACAGTAACATCCACACTTCTCGTCGGCGTCGGAATCGCAGAGACGCTCAAGCTGGTGGCTTCAGTACTCGAAGTCGAAGAACTGGCTCCGGTACTCGTAGCCGAAGAGGTGCTGGAAACCACAGATGTTGCTTCCGCTGCAGATCCAAGCTGGCTCTTAACCCATTTAGCTGCTTCATCTGAGTACAGATCAAAGTAATTCAAATGTGTAGCTCCAACGTCGCCACCAGCACAGATGGGATCAGTCGAGACGCAGTAATCATGTAGCACAGATGTCCATTGACTCATGGCTGCGAGTTGAGCTTCAGGCCGGGGAAAGAGTCCCTGGCCGTCTGCGCCACTGAAGACATTGTAGGGCTGCGAAGCAGTATGTCTCGTAGATGCCCAGATCAACACTGCCGAGACTTGAACATGATTAGCGCAGACTTAAGATAAACCGCAGTAAACTCACTCTTCTTGGCTGCAGCGGAATTGAGATCCAGCCCCTCATTCGCACCTTGAACACAACCTTGAAAGAACGTCCCACCACCTCCACCAAGAATATCTCCCACGATATGAGCCCCTTGAGAATATCCACTAATTACTAGGTTTGAATTCGGACATCGTTTGTTGTACGCAACTATTTGGTTTAAACCATTCGCAGCGCCCTCGAAAACCGAGTCGCAATACACGGACTCGACAGGGTTATAGAAGAGGATGTCTTCATAGTCACAGCTCGACAGCCCGGAGCAAATCGAGTTGACTAGTTTTCCTTGTCGGCCGGGGTATGGCTCGTTGTTGCCTTTGGCGAGGAAGATGTGCGTTGAGGTGCAGTCGGAGTCAGCTCGTGCAGCGAGTGTGTTGACTTGAGAAGCCAATGCAAAGGGAAGAGAAAAGAGGGTGGGGTAAAGTAGCTGCATGACTAAATCCAACACCGGCTTTCGATATGCAGGAACAAAATGCCAGTAAAGAACGACTGGGGAAATACCGACGACGAGAAATGAGAAACAGGGGAGAAGACTTCTCGAAGCAGCAGGCAGCGCAAAAGATGTAGGCAAAGAAGCTTATCTGCTATCAACTCCTATCACCTCGTATCGATTTTTCAAACAGGGGCTGATAATGTTATTTTTACTCGGCTGTGCCGGCGGACCTGAGATGTGGATAGCATCATCCTGGTAATTCATGGAATGTACCCACTGCCAAGGACGTTTTGCCGAGGATTTGACCGTGACCGCGACAGGTCAGTCTGCTGCGACAATCCAGCCAATTCTATCACTCGTGGTTTTACAACCGTTGATTGACCGTTCGAAAAACTGTATTTGATGGGCAAAATATCTCATGATGTTGGTCCGTTTCTGCAAGTGATACTTTAGCAGGGGGCAGGTTGGTGGTAAAAGTGGGTCAACTCAATAGATAAAATGAACCAGGAAATTTGAAACTTCCAGCCTAACTTGAATCAGGAGGATATTCTTGCTTAGTGCCATTAATTGCTAGAACAGGAGACTTATAGTCAAGTCTTTGTTCACACTGAACGTAGGAACAGTGAGGGTTACAAGGGAACCCGATTCAAGCGAGTCTCGTACAAACAAATCAAAATACTATTGACCTGCTCCCAGGCGCACAACCCTGGGTATGAACACCTAGCTCAAATGGAAATCAAATTCGAAAATATAAAGAACTATATGAGTACGAAGTCAACATGAAGTATATGACGACTGGAATGTCACTTGATGGAATCCTGACTTGCGATACTGTGACTTCACCTCCATCCAACACGACTCGAAGCACTTACGATGCTTCAAGTTTGGATCAATGTAAGTGTTGAATATTGGCTTCCAGTCAACAGAGAACAAAGGTGAATGTACTCTTGTAAAGTCGGAGATGGCCAAGTGACTCTGAAATGACATGCTTGCCCCCCGACCAAGAATAACGTCGTGACAATCGCAAGTATTTAGTAACCCCCAGCAAAATCATAATTTTAGCAAATTCTGCTAAATGATATAGGTAATAAATCCTGTAACCTGATTCTTCATACTCGTTATACCTCATAATCAAGTAGCTACGTCGAATGTTAGCCACTAAACTTCATCCTCCTGACCATGTCACTCCAATTTCCTCGAATGAAACAACCTCACGGCCCACAAGGCTCTATCGCCCCACTACCTATCGCACTGAAATGTACAACTAGAGTTCAATCCCGCATTGGAAGCTTTATTCAAACACGGATTCCCCGGCGAGAAATTATCCCACTTCTGGCTCCCCCACACAAAGCTCAACTTCCCCGGATCCATCGTACCAGCAGGAAGGCCAACGTAAACTGGGTTCGCAGTATTGTAAATATGTAAGATATTCGAGCCAAACTGGTATGGAACTAGCTCGTCGCCCGGAGTGGTGCTACCGATGGTTGCTTGGTTGAAGATCTCTTTGCCGTCACTTTCGCTGTTGGGGATTTGGTTAGTTGGAGGCACAGGGAAATTGGTCACGAGGTAGGGGATTGGAGTAAGGGGTGAAACGTACTACATAGTGTCGAACGTTTCCCAGGAATCGAGTCCCCATCTTTGGACAAAGACTCGACAGCCATGAAGTGGCTTTGGCGTTGGTGTGGCGATTGCGGTTGTAGAGGTTGCTTCGGCCGTTATGGTTGTTGTTTTCTTGGTAGGTCTGCGTTGAGGTGTTGCAGTAACGAAGTCGTTACACAATAGTAAGGCGCTGATGAGGCTTAGTGATAGTGTTTGGAAGTTGAAATGCATGATGTGGATGGCTTTTCGTGTGTGGCTTAGTTTAGTAGAATGTATAGAAGAGAGAATAGCTGGTGGATGTTCCAAAATGGATCTGGCAGACGAGGCCAGCCACTATTTATACATAAGTTTCCAATGCCTATCTTGGAACCTCTTCAATACTATTCACGATACTTCATCCCATATTGGTACTCGCGAAGGTAAAGTGCTCAGTCTCGGCGGCTACATGTTGGATTGTGACTGTGATCCCACGACGTGATTGCTCTCAGTCAGTGAAGGATATCCCGGAAGCGATCTCGCTCATATTCTAGCACAGCACATCACATCATGGCGGGGTCATGATAGGTTGTTTCGAGATGCGGTGTGACCCCGCGATGTCAGGGTCACATATGGCCCCTGATTTGGCGATGATCCTCCTCGCTTCTGGCCCCCCTTTTTGGACCCCGGCCTTGGCGTTGACAAGCTCGCTGATTCGCCATCTTGCATATCTTATGTTCAAGGAGCGAGTCCAACCAGTCCATTGACGCAGACCATGCTGGTGCATACGTAGAGAATTATTCTTTCGTGGCTCTGACTTCGAGACGGCCTGAGGGGTGAAGCGAGAGCTTACTGAACTGCTTTCAAAACATGCTGTGCCTCTTACCGAGATGGCGGGGTATCTAGAGTGTGCAGTTTCTCGAAACCTTGACGAGCATTGGTTCATGCTATGATAGGGGCGAAGTGCTTGCATATGATGCAGCGGGATGACCCGCATATGTTGGTTGTAGCAGACGAAGGGGGCAGCATGGGGGCGAATTTGCCACCCGACTTGGGGGTTGTTGGACGCCTGCTCGTCAAGAGGCTGAATCAACCATATGCTTGGTACATTAGGCTTTGGACTGTCTCCAGAGCTACCGCAAGCTTGAAAGACGGAGTGCAACCTACTCGCTGCTGCGAGCCATGAGAGACTCATTGCTTCCATTCTCAAGGTCTAGCTCCATTTATCATTGTGATGCCGCTTCCAGCAATTCTGATAAATCCCTTCAAAACCAAGTCTGCTCGTACCGGCCGCATAGTTGGGCCACAGCCCTATTCGCGAGCCCTGGGGCCCCCAACTCACTTGCATCTAGCCGGTACCAGATTTTTGAGTACTCTTTGTTCAGCTGTCCCGATTTGTTACCAACTGCAGTACAGCTTATCGACAGAAATAGCCATCGAAGTCCGGATACCAACTAATCAGACCCATCTTCCGACATCGCGCTGGAGACACGTCCGGACTCGGATTGTTGCGGGATCCTCCACGTCTGATCTCGCAAGCTTTACCAAGTTATCAAAGTCTTACTCTCAACCACACCATCTTTCGTCTTCTGCACGGCGCCCAAAACCTCCTTCTTCCGATATAGATCGATATTAATCGCGCTCAAAACGGCCCGTTTCTCCTCTGGTATCCAACGTCCAGGCTCCACATCCTTCACCTCGAGACTCCTGAGCCAACGAGCAACATGTGCCACTGCAAGTGCATCCCAGATTCCCTCTCGATAGTTGGCGGCAAAAAGCATATCGATCGCACGTTGTCTGATCGCGTCGTCTCTGCAGCGAGAGCCAACAAGAAAGAGTGCTGCCACTATTCCAATATCGACGTTGAACCGTGGCGCAGTACCGTTGTATGTAGATTGAATGTAAGGCAAGATGGATTCGGAAAAGTTGACCACGTCATTGAACTCTGGTAGGAAGATGTCGTATTCGCATTCTGTTGTGAAGAATGTCCCTGCAAGCATAATATTGCTGACTCGGGCCTGGACTTGCAAAATCCCTGCACAGGCCCTCTCTCGTTCATTGTCACTTGCGGCTATCTTCTCGTAGAGGTTTGCAAACGCTGTCATCCACCGGAAAATGTCTCCTCGGTAGCGTAGATGCTCTTCACGCAGTGGCCATGGCCCGTCTTGAGCGTCGCTCAGCAAAAGCTCGGTATGCTTCATGTCGACTGATCCTTCCCATTCTGAATCTTTCCTCTCTTCCTTCAGTTTCACCATGTCGGTCTGCTGAATCGACTTGCAGAAATGATAGTTTCTGTTCATGATGAGCTGCCAGAATTGTCTCGCCTGTGACAGGCTTGTGAATTCCCTTGGCATGCTCTGCACGACGCTGTTCTGACTGGTCTTGATTTGGCTGTGGACCGACTTCTCTCTGGTATCAATGAATAGCAGCACTTGCGAGTCGAGCGCATTGAATGCCTCAAGCAGATCTTCCTCAAACATTTGATCTTGCCACGCCTTTTGCGTCTGGAAGGGCTTGCCAAAGGGATTGTTTCCAGTAGTCCACTGATGGAGCAGCATGAGTCCCCTCTGTGCGTGTATTGCTGCTGCTGCTTGGTTCCCCAGCATTCCTTCGAAGCAGAAGACTAAAAGACAAGCGATTAAAGCTTTCCGTAGATCATGCTGACCAGCAGCAATGGCTTCTCTCATGCCTCGCAAAGATTTGTCGTATTGCTGCAGAGCATATTGGTAGTCAGATCCTTGGGTCAAAGAACCAAGCTGCTTGCTCTGGCGATTGATTCGACTTTCCTTCCCCAGTGCTCCGATAGCAATGACTGCGTGTCGAACAAAAGGCTCCACTTCACTGATCTGAGGGATCAACCTACCCCATAATGAATTGGGAAACGTCCCAGACACTTCTCTGGAGGTCTCCTCCAGGAAAATGCGAAAGCACTGTCCATCCAATGGATCCTCAAAACCAACTCCACTATATATTCTACGTAAAGGAGCAATTGTAGTGGCGGCTCTCGGTATTGCGACTTTCTTGGGAAGAATAATCTGTCTCTGTCGGGACCTCAAGACCGATTTGGTGGGCTGTTTATACCCGTCGCAAGTCAGTCCAGCCTTGATACACCTGTTGCATTCAGGTTTGGCTTCATCGCATTTCACTCGTCGAGCTCTGGTGCAGCGTTAGCGTATGTGGGAGCGAGATCTCTCCCATTCTCGGCTGCAGGACGGGACAACGAACTTGCAGGTGAGGCATCCCGTCCTGACTTTAGGCTTGGACTTTCTTGTTTTGGATGTGTTCGCGATTGTCCTTGGTCTTTCTGTCAAGACAACTTCGACGGATGGCGACGTCGATAAGGACGATGAGGTTGAGTCGGCGGGTGACATTTACCGAGGTTAGGATGTCGCGACGTGAATTTTGGACTTTGTTTCATGAACGTCATGGAGTTCCGAGGAATGGATGATGTTGTACCGTGTTCACTCTCATCTAAATCCAGAGATTGGTTTATTTCCCAAAGGTAGTTGACGCACTTTTCCCTAACAGAAGACTTGGTGGTAAGCGCCAGAAAAGTGCCGTGCCAGAGATAGTCCGCTTGGCATAAGCTGACGCATCACATGACAAATCGGCCATAAGCCTGTAAATGGAATAGAGAAGGTATCAGCCCGAAATGGGAGACATCCGGGATTAAAATCATGTTTCCTGACTTGAAGCTACTCTTAATTCCGTTTGGAAACGAGAGTGGGGCAGGGGGATATCATTGCCGAAAGATCTAAGCGATACTCTAGAAAGAAAATAACGCTGAAGTCAAAACCAACAATGTAAATCTATGGAACAGTCCCCATCTTATGAGTTCGAATACAGTTGCCTCTCGCACACCCCAAATCATTCTCCGCGAATTCAAGCCTTGAACTTCACTGGTGCCATCTTCTGACCCGGCAGCTCATCAACCCACCCATCGTAATCCTCCTCAACACTACTCTCTACCACACATTTATTCATTTCCTCCACCGTCTGAGTCTTCAAGATCCCCTGCATTCCCGGACTTCCACACTTATGGAACATACACGAATCATTCATCGCCCTCTGCAAGCTGTCTCCCTTCCACCCGAACAGATAATCCGCATGTGTTCCATAGCCCTTGCTATCACTGTACGACCAGACGAATGGCTGCGAGCCGTCTTTCGGCCACATATCTGCAAATGCTGTGGTATTCCACATCGTTTCGTACGCAACTTGTGCGGTGCGAATTGGGTGTGATGCTGGACATGGATCGGCTTCGCGGAAACCGCCTCGTTGGGTTGAGAACATGTGCGATTGGTGGTCGGGGCTGTCAACGTTCTTGCCGTCCCAACAGGAGGGGAAGTGATGGATAGCCATGATACCGGCGGGGCAGGGCTTGCTTGGGAAGTCGGGGGTCTCGAAGCCGCGAGTGAGGATTGTTTCGAGGCAGGTGTATGCGAGACCTCGATTGGACTTGTTGCTGGCTAAGGATGTGACGGTTGGGTTGCCGACTGTCATGCGGAAGCCCTTTTTGCTGGTCAATTTACAGTTCCTTCGGTACCCAGGCTGCTGCGAGTGCCAGAAGAATGCCAACTTACAGGTGGGAACGCAGTGATATACTGATCACCATTGGAATTGAAATCCTTCTGCGTATAATACACAGTCATGCCACCCTTGATATCCGGCGCATCCTGACCTTCATATCCAAGCTGAGCATTAGGATACTGCGGCACACGCTTATACGAGCCATTTTCATGTCTAAAGTACATGGCGGCCGTCCAGTAGTTGGACAAATCTTCTGTGTATACGCAAGTCGTGCATGTGGCTTGCTCGCCGATGTCTCCTGTCATCGTTGCGTTGAAGGCATTGCCGCCGACGATCTGGTGGACGTGTGCGGACGGGATCTGGCCGGGTTCAACGAGGGGATCGAGTCGTTGAATTGAGACTGTTGAGCAGGCGAACCGAAGAGCGGCCTGTGAAATACCAGCTTGCAGGATCGGAGTTTTCCACTTCATTGTGAGCAGTACTCAGTGAACAAGCTCCAAGTGATGAGTTTTTTAGACGCGGAAACAATGATGTGCTTACTGGAGGAGGCTTGTGGTGCGAAAGCATTTGACTTATATGAACTCGATATATCTACCCTCGCATTTGTCGGTAATCGATGTCTAATACTCCCCGATGCTATCCTAGTTTTCCGTCCTTTACAACCATTAGCCTCAACGCTTCATGTGGGGTTGAACCAGTAAGCGATTGTTTTGGCAAAACATGAATTAGCCGAGCTTAGGCTTCCAGAAACAATTTAGATTTGTAGGTGGCAGCCGAGCTTATTCATTGGTCTGAAATCAACTGCCGACCTTGAGGATTTTCACGTTGAATTGCCGTACATATATGTTCGTGATTTGTAGTACTTCTGGGTAATGGATGGTCGTAGCGGAAAGCGGAAGTTTGGGGGATCAATCCTGGAGAACGGATCTACCACGATGGTTATCAGTGATCGCTGAGTCCATTTGGCAACACGCACAATGGCACCTGCGAGCTGCAAGCCCAAGACAATAGGCCTGCTAGATACCGATATACCAGAGGAGCATCCTCAAATTACCCCACCAAAGACAATGCGAGTTGTTTCAGACCTTGGGTCTGCAGATCTGCTTTTCAAACACCGAAGTCCGAGATAGCGACTCGAAGTTATCAAAATTAGAAGAGTACCATTACTGCTATCCACAGGAGTTGACACAAGTATCGCGCGGGGCCCATTTTAACAGCAAGATTACCAACACCTGCTTTGGTCGAGATCGTCACAGCTTGCGAAGCATTTTGACAGATCGAACAACACCCCGTCTCGATCAATTGCACCCCTCCAGCAGCCATTCCATCAAGCGGATACGCACCTCCAAGCTCACTCCCCACCACAGGCCCCTTCGTGATCAACGGCCACCCCGGTACGGTAGCTGAAGTCTCACCCGCAACCAGCCATCCCACACCCTTCTCATCAGTCGTCACACTGACCACTTCACTCCCCAAGCTCATCGTTCCTCCATACTGCACTGTCCTGTCACCCTCTACCACAAACCTAGGTACTGTCGTCGGAATTGGATTGATCCACAACGCCGTCCCACTCTCCCACGGATTCTGCGTCGTCTGTCCACCAGGAATCAGTTTGTCTGTAAACGTCCAAACCAGTCCCGGCCGACCCCGTACATCTCCCCAGCCTCCTGTGCCTTGAGCAGAGTACGTTGAGGAGCGGCCACCACTGCCGAAAACCATGCAGCGGACGTCGCTAAATGTTTTCGTTACCCCCGGGCTGATGATGCCGAGCTCGGGGAGCCAGGTGATAGATGCGGTGATGGAGACGATGGGATTGTCAGTGCAGGTCTTACTGGTGAGCTCAAGGGTGAGCGGGTGGGACTCGGCGAGAATCGAGCCGGAGAATAGGAAGACTGTTTCTGGAGGTGCGAAAGCGTAGGTTTGTAAGTTGAGGATAATGTTGGGCAGTAGAACGGACGGTGAAGATGTGGTGGAAGGGAGAGATTCATTGAGTGAAGAGACTTCTGTGGCCTCTGATGATAGGGATGATTCTGGGATTGGGATGATGCGCTTATATTCAGCGTGAAATGGAGTTGGCTCAGGTAGCTGAGCTAGCTGGCGAAGTGGTTGTGCTATGTAGGTGAGGTAAGCTGGTGAAGTCTCATCACGTTGAATATCTGCTCACCGGATTGGGACGAGGCAACGATGATGAAGTAACACCAGCATATGGCTGTTTGAAACATTTTGTTCATCGCAGATTGACTGTTCAGTTGGCGCCAATCGTTTGGTAGGCATGCGCGTGAAGATGTTTCATCCACGTGAGCATTCAGTCAAGCCAATACCCCACCAAGATACAATAATGCCTTAAGCCTGTAAGGTCTCGAGCTCGTCTATAATCGAATAAGCATTTGTTGATTAGAGGGTGTCTCGTTGACGCAGCCTTGTGAACGAGAATCGAAGTTGAAGGCTGCTGCGCCGTACATGGTAATTCAGGCTAATGTCCAACTTCCGCATTTGGATAAGTCCTCAGCTTGGCTGGGCGTCGTGGGCGAGGGGTCTGAATGTGGACGACAACGATTGCTAGGAGAAATCAACGCTTATAAGTCATAGATACTGACCAAGAAGAACATGAAAGAACCAGACTTTGCACAGCACAGGAGATTGAATGATGATATAGATACTCCACACTGGCACAGATAACCTGGGAAGCAGAATCCGCATTGTAGAAAAAGCATGATTGAGATGGAATACCGCGTTGGATGATAAAGGTTGTCTGAGGAGGTAACGCGATCGATCGCTTGGAATAAGAGCATCTATAGAAAATTACCCAAAGCTTTCGATGCAGTAGATGAACCAACGAACCAACACGGAATGTGGAAGGAATTGGATTATGAGAGACAACAGAACAGCACTTGGGTCCCAACTCACACCTATGCGACTTGACTGCCGCGACTACTCATGGAAATATCACGAAAGACTTGAAGGATGGAGAGGATGCTCCAGACAGTGGAAAGACATTGTAGACTCACGTAACACATAGCTTTCTAGATTTCCGTATCGAGTTCGAAGTCAACCTCCTCAAGGCAAGCAAGCCAGTGGAACCGCATTCTCAACACACACGTCCACCTCTCCACACACAATATTAAGAACGAAAGTCGATCAATGCAAAGCGGAATCCGAACGGCCGGCGCTCGCCTTGCTTCCTTCAATATGTGCAGGGAACATGGAGCATGTTGGCGAACCCAATTTTGACGCGTCGGAGATGAAGTCGAAATCCCTCTCCTTCATCTTGACAACACAACACAACAACGAAAGAAAGGCTCGAAAAGCAGGCAGAGTCCCCGTTAAGGTTTCATTACACAGCACCTAGCAAAGGACCCTATCTCGAGAATGACAGGAATATGGCTTGCTTCCAGTGTCCATGGCTTGAAGCTGTGCCGAATGATTAGTCGCGTTTGGCTCGCACTCCAGATGTAGCTCGGACAGGACAGTTTCGTACAAGCGGCTCATCTTTGTTGATTCTAAGACGGGACGAAAGCCAACGAAAATTTGAAAGTGACAGACAGAGGCTTTTCCCGAGACACGAATCTGGTCTCGAACCTCGTGCGGTCGGATTGCCAGACAAGACGGCCTAGAAACGGGTCCTACAAGCCGTAGCCTCGTCCCTTCCCGAGCAAATGGCTCCTTCAGAATGTGCCGCCGCGATTGGAAATGAAATGACATGAAGCATCGACCACGGCATAAACTATACGATCCCAGAGTCCATCTCGACTCTCTATCTCAACTTCTCAGCCCGGAACTCAGGAGATCCATCGCGCCACCCGTCAAGCCGCGTGCTGATCATCGATCCCATTCATCTCGAATGAATCGAATCCGTCCTCCCCGATTCACAATCCCGCCGTTTCCGAGCATCCCAGCCTGTCAATTCATTTATGAAATGGAGAGTTTCCACAGCACAATATATTTTCTGCCTGTCGACCAGGACAAGAGATGACGCTATCGAAGAAAATTATATGAAAAAGATGTATGAAAGGGGAGTCGGCAATATATTTTTGCGGGTGTTTTCACCTCGAAGCGAGGATTGAGGGTGCAAATTGGAATTGGGTTTTGATGGTGTGGAGCTAGGGATGTGGCCGGATTGGAGGGGCTTGGGGGCTAGAAATGCTGGGGAAATTTGAGTGAGATGACGAGACTTCAGAGGACCCAGTGCGGTTCGGGGATGAACGGATGAGGTTAACCGTTATCGTTGAAGAAGAAGAAGAAGAAGAAGAAGAAGAAGAAGAAGAAGAAGAAGAAGAAGGGAATAACGCGGTCTCGGGATATTCTGATGATTGAGTTCGAGGCATCGAGGTGGACTGCGTACCTGGCTGTCCGAAGATCTCGATCACCATTCGAGATGCAGACCCGGGATGAACTTCAGACGACTCTGAACAGACGATAAGGAGAGCAGGCTGGGTAAAGTTTTTACCCGAGGTCAATTGTCCAAATTTCTCGAGGTTCGAATGATGCAAGTGATGCAAGTGTCAGGATGTTTTTACAACTTCATCTCTTTTCACATCGCCAACTACTGCGTGCTCAGATGTGCACACGCTGGGGTCCCTGGGCCGTCAGACTATTATTGGCTCTGACCGCAGACTCGGATCCTTACTTTGCAGCGGGCTCGGTATGAAGCGAATCAACCTGAAACGCTGGACCAGAGAATTTAGGTGACAAGTCTTGACAAGTGTACCCCTTGAGATCTAGATGGTGCATCTCACGATGAGCTGCTTTAGAGGACAGCTTTGGACGAAGTCTTGGGGTTTGGAGAGCAAGAGAGCAATTGGAAGGATGCCCTCTGGGCTCAATTATTTATCGCCTCTCAATACATCGCCACTCGGACCCAAAAATGTCTTGTTTTGTTCAGCTGGTCTCGTCTGTGTGTTTCGCCTCGGCTGAGTCTGACAGCTGCAGATTTTCCATGCTTCACTGGCGCACTGGCCAAATCCCACTTGACGCAAAAGTAGGGATTCGGAAGGATTTAGTTGAACTCGAGGGTCTCTCTTAAAGCAGCCAGTTGAACACGAGTTCCAGAGCGTAACGTGATGTCACTGGAACACTTTACAGTGGACAGACGGGACACTGTGCAACGGTGGGAATGCTGAGCAGATATGTCGACCACGCTGCTTTACTGGCTTCTCAGGACCACTATCAAACCTTGAAAATGCCCGACCCCTCACCGTGGACACCTCCCGGGATTGAAAGCTCCACTGAGCAGCTGTGGTTGGTGTCGCTTCACTCTCTGACAGGCCTTCGGAGCCACTGAAGCCACAGCTCACAGACCATGTCCAGCAAGTGATAGCGTTGGTGTGTTTCTGCTTGAGCCTTCTGCGCCGGTGACAGGGGCCCGATACAGCCCAGCTTGCGGGTGANTTCTGTGCAACCAGCCAGGATTGAAGGAAGGGGCATCGCATCACTTCGCCCTTCAGAGGCTTTCCCAGCAAGCAATACGAACAACATCTCAGCCTCTCACCACTCGATGAACGGGATTCTCGCAGTGCATCATCGCCTCACCGCAGTACATCCAATCGCTGACCTAAGAGCTCATTTCCCCTGCTAGACCGACTGACTGTCTGCGTACGTTGATCTTGTCTTGTCTTGTCTTGCGATATCCGTAAACTTTTGCCCCTCAAGGCTCGTGAACGACTACTCACCACTTCGCTCGTTTTCCCTCCCTTGCCTTGCCATCGGCTGCACTCTGGGACGGACGACTTCTATTCTTCGACCTTGCGCTTCAGCATTGCTTGATCGCCCTAGAGCTCGAAGCTCCAGTATTCTTTGGTGTAGTGCTACCTCACGGGTACGGAGGTACAGAGACGGAGAGACGTGACTCGGCATCTGAAACGGAAACGACGAACGAAAACAACTTCCCATCCCATCCCTTCCGGCTCCCCTCTCCTCCTTCTGTCTTCACTCCCGGCAGCTTCGACAGCTCTCGCGGTCAATCTTCCCTCTTTCCTGGAACCGAGGAGTCGTCGAGACGACAATCCCAGGACAAAAGAGACGGAGAATTCATCCCACGTTTGAAGACGTTGGACAGTGGTACTCTTTTGTACCGATTTGGTGCTCAGGTACCTCGCTCGAGCACAGAAAAGCAGTGGGGGGCAGCAAACAGGTGGATTTCGCATGAGTGATTGACACCAGCCTCCGAAACGTCAAATGTAACAACACCATCCTTTTGTTATCGTCCATCAATCACTTTGGCTTTGGGTCTCCCAGGAGGTGGCACACGATCGGGCCAAGCTGCCGACGGTCGACGGCGGCAGGCCTGCACATCAAACCGTCATCCGATTGACCATTCAGTGCCGTCCCCAAAGTTGGGTTTCTAATCTTCTACGCTGTGGATCTTTGGTCGACCGTGGATGAACTCTTTTCTCCTCGTCGTCGTCATCCTGCTTCTCTCACTGCTTCATTCTCTATTCCTCGCCGGCGCTGGATGAGGTCGTCACCATCGCTAATACTACTCGCGCAGGATCGTTGAAGTTGGGGGAATTTAAGCAGTCCATCTCGGTTTCGTCATACCTGGTCAGCCGTTTCGATTCAATACACACGCCGGTTGAAATGCAACACCACGATTTTTGATTGATTCAACTGCCGCTTCTACTTCGATATAGACCACGATCTTTGTCTATTCATTTCGGCTCCTAGCGACCGACCACGCTCTTTTGCAACTATTATTCTTACACTGAAGTTCGACCACTTCGGTATCTCTACGCAAAACTTCCAATTCATAAATTTATCCAGCTGAACATTTGTACGAATCAGCGCTCATACCTGCGACATCTGACTGGCCGCAGTAAATCCTATTTTCGTTACAGGAACACTCAAAAGCAATTTCGTTTGAACAGCATACGGCTCCGCGCATATTAATCCCAGTTTCTACGGCTTCATGCATATGCAAACGCGATAAAAGGAAAGGAACCGAATAGCGGGTTGGTCACGAGGCCGAGTTTCTCGAAACCACCTTATATAGCCGGAAGACTCGCGATCCCGCATTCCAAACTTCAATCGCCGTTGTTGAAATGAATCAGCAATGGCAACCGCCGTCCAGGATTCCTGGTGCCCCAGGAGCAGGAGGTTCTGTGAGGAGAGCAAGAGAGAGAATGGCAGCAGGATTACCACCAGCCATGCCGGAACCAGCACCTCAAGGGGGACTCTATGAGCAACCTCGGATGGCTGCACCAGTCCAGCCGGCAAGTCGAATTCGACCTCCAATGCCGATTGCTACTTCTGGACCGAAAAATGGACAGGCTCCAATTGGCGTCGCAATATCCAGACCAACCCAGATACCTCAGTGGCCTTTGGCCGGAGCTGCTGAGCCAGGCCAACAGTACCAACCACCTGCAGGTCGAGGCCCACCACCACAGCGACCGCCACGACCCAGTCAAGTCCCATCTATACTGGAGATCTCACAACTACAGGAAGGCGCACAAGCTCAGCAGTATGCACAACGAACCCAAGAACAACTGGACCAACAATATGAGAGGGAAAGACGAGAAGAGGAGGATCTGATCTCGCCTATCGTGGCATCCCCAATGACCATGTCTTCTCGACCGTCAACACTGTCATCTGTTGGATCGATACCGGACTTTCCGGTTCCTGTGGCTCCTGGTCCTCCACGAAGGAGCGCCAATCTTGGGCCACCACCCAGTGCAAGACGTGGCGCATCGTCATACTACTCACAAGCATCTTTCGTCTCTCCTATCCCCGAAGAGAGTCCGCGATCGCGAACTACGCATTTATCGTACGCCTCGAGTGCTGCCATCCCAACGAGCTGGGGTTCGAACTCCCCACGATACCCGTACGACGAGGATGATTACGAGGATGAGAGCGTATACGACGGGGACTTCAACAAATCGCCTACAATCGAGGAAGGTCGAGAATCGAGAGGGTCGGCGGACGATAATGATGATAGAGGACTGATTCGAAGCGCAAGTTTCGGGCGAAGAGGTAAGCCTTCGATGATCACAACGAAGAGCTCAGAAAGAATAGAACCTCGACCTTCGCCAGTGCCGCAACAACGTGCAATACAGATGACAAAATTAGAGAGAATGGGGATCGTTCCAATGCCAGGTAACGAGGATTCTGGTGTTACGACGAATTACGGTAATGCCAATGGCCTGGAGAGGAAGGAGTCACAAAGGGACACAGTGTGGCCTGTAATGGGAGATGTCAATTCGCCCCTCGCATCCGGCACAGGTCTGATCGACAAGTCAACTTCATCTTCCGAGGAAACAATTCCCACGCTCGCGAGGGCATTGACAACAAACGATGCGACTCCAGCTTATGCCGCGAATGTCTCGGACTCTAATGCCAATGCGATGCTTGGTGCATACAATGCTGCAAGCTCACTTCAACCTCCTGGGACCCAACCAACGCGAACACCTAGTCCTGGCAATGGATTCAGTAGATTGTCTGCTGTTCGGCGTCCACCCAGGCTCGATATGGATGCTGTCAGAGATGCGGAGGCTAGAGGCAGTTTGACAAGTCTGCCCGATTTGATCAGACGAGCAACAAGACTGGCAGCGATGATGGATAGAGGAAAGAGACCCGGTAGTCGTTTGGCTTTGAATGATTTCCCTAGCCAGGATGACTTTGCTAGGGAGAAGGAGATGGGTAGTGAGTCCTCCCATCCTTCTGTTCGGTATTGGTCTAACTTTTTTAGTGCGCTCTGATGAGAAACATCGATCCGGTCTTTCGGGAATGCTTGCTTCATTTCCTCCTCCTGGTGTCCAAACTCCTCGAGGTGATACACCCACTCGTCCCATGTCGGCCTGGCCTTCTGGATTTGACGGACAAGGTGGTGACGGACAAGACGGACAAGACGGACAGAAACAGAAGAAGCCTCGTCGTTGCTGTGGACTGCCTTGCTGGGGATTCTTTCTTGTTGTTCTAATTCTCCTCATCATCATCGCAGCAGCTGTTGTTGTTCCACTCGAACTCCTCGTTCTCAACAAGCCCAAGGCCTCGAGTTCCGGAGCTGTAACGGCAGCATCATGTCAAGCCAACACAGCAACAGCATGTCAGAATGGAGGTTCATCTGTGGTCGATAATGGTTCCTGCGCCTGCATATGTACGAATGGCTTCACAGGCTCTACATGTACCTCTGCCAATGCGACTGGATGCGCAACAGTCACCATGTCTGGGTCGTCATTCACAAACGTCACTCTCGGCCAATCAATCTCTCGCCTAATATCCGGAGGTCAAACAAATTACTCAATTCCACTCTCGGAGAGCACCATCCTTGCACGCTTCAACTCCGCCAACCTCTCCTGCGCCACGGAAAATGCTTTGGTGACTTTCCAAGGTCGCTCAGAGCGACTCGGAGCAGCCAGCGACCTGGTTTTCTCCATAACTAGCTCCTCCTCCGCTCCGTCCGCCACAGCTCAGAATGCTCGACGACAAGATACAGCCGCTACTACCACAAGTGCCCCAGTAGCAGCCGCGACGAATAATGGCATCGTTTACGATGCCTCCGCCACCAATACTCCCTCCGTGGGCACATCGGCATCGTCTTCTTCCTCCGATCCCCAAGCTGTCTTCAGCATCACTGAAGAAGTCCTCGACTTCGCACGTGTAGCTGTCCTCTACGTCCTCCAGCAAGACGCCCTCGAGAACGCCATCACTGCTCAGAGCAGCTTGCAGACTTGGTTCAAGGGCCAGAGCTACACTAATCAGGCAGCTATGAACATCAGTCTGGGTCATGGCAATGTAGTGAACCTCTTGGCGTTCCAGGTCGATACTGGAAATGGCACTGTGGGTGCCAAGAATGCGAGTCTGTCGTATAGCAAAGCGAGGCGGGAGATAGAAAGTAGGAAATATGCGAGGAGGAGCATGCCGCTTCTTGATGTGCGGTGATGGGAATATGGGCAAGTATATTATGATAACGACGGCTTTTTATATTTTTGTAGATGGAAGGGAGCTTGAAAAGGAAAGTATGAAGAAGAATGAGTGTCAGAGTAGATGGGGCTCTGACTTGTATATACTGCCCTCGCCAGCTCTATGGCATTTTTCTTTGCTTGTTTTTTTGTGTCGGATGTTTGTTCAGATATACCTTTTCCGTTTTTGTTTCCTTTTATGTCTCTGTTCGATTTGGTGGGAGAAGGATGCGGGGGAGGGGAACAGATGGAGAGAGATTTGCTCTGTGAGCGAGAGAGCTGTTTCATATATTCTTTGTGGAGGGGGTGGCTGGATGTAATTTGTCGTGGCAACAGAAGGCGGGGTGAGATTGGAGAGGAGAGGGAGGGAATGGAGATGTATCATAGAGGCTGAAAGGGAGGGAAAGACAAGAGAGAGGAGCCTGAGAATCTGGGGAGAGGCAGTGGGTGGGATAAAGGGGCTGAGATGGAGGAAGCAGGAGAGAAGAAGAGAGGAAGAGAGGAAGATAGGAAGAGGGAGGATTGCATGGAAAGAAGTTGTGTTGTTGATTGCATGCTCGCAGGTAAATCTTAATGGAATCTATGGATTTATGAACTACATGTCGTGTCTGGATCTCTGTGCTGTTATTGTGTCCCAGTCACCCGAATTCTTGATGATGCTTGCGTGAAGCTGATGCCGGGTAAGTGAGATGCTTCATTCCCACGAGTAAACTTGTATTTGGAGTCAAAAAGGGTGACATCTCACTACGGTGTGCTTCACTCTTATGTACACAGAGACGGATATACAAGGAGACCGATGATGTTCTGTAAGCATTCTCGAGTATCACGAGGTACGGGTCAACCTTTCAATACCCTTGTTTCCTGGGTATGCCAGTCACCAGCACCTCCTACCAATATCTCTCGATCCCCCATTCTGAGATTCTCAGAAGCCTTTCTCCTAACAACCTTTCCTGTCCTCAAAGCCCCCAGCTCTCTAGTATCCTCGCCCAGTCACAACCCCCGATAACGTGCATCGATTCTCCTCCAAGCATCAAAACACTGCTGTGTCTTCTCCGCCAATCGCTCCTCGAGCCTCTTTAAATCGCGCTTTCGCTCATCGAGCTGCTCTTTCAGTCGTTTTATTTCTTAATGTGCGGAATTTAGTTGTTCGGCTTGGGACGAGACTTTGGCTTCGAGGTTGGAGATCTTGGTTTTCTCTGAGATTGAAGTTGATGTGGTGTCGTTTTGGTTAGGAGGCGCAGGCGCGGGTTCCATCTTTGCGGGGGTGGTCGTGTCGCTGGTCAGGCAGAGGAAACTGTAAGGAGGAGGAAAAGATATTCCGCTGGCTTGCGAGGAGAGCTGTTTGGAACTGGTAGGTTGATCATCGGTGGTGGTATTGGACATGTTTTTTCTGTCTTCTCGTGAAAGTTTTCTTTCATTATAAAGTCGAGATGTGCGTTGATGGGGAGGAAAAGGGAACTTTGGAGGTGGAGAAGTTTAGTATAAATAGGAAGGAGGATGGAAACTTCAGAGAAGGTACCGACTGCATGTGATTCATCTGTCGCGGGGGGAGAACTTTAGGGAAGAGTCATACATTTGACAAGCAGTTTTCTATTCAGGAGACCTTACAAAGGCCAGAAACTGGAAATGTGAACTGGCAAAATGAACAAGCTAAAACAGGTGTTGAAAGTCTAGCCAATCGGTCATGATTGTTGCTGTGTCGGAAATGGTTTGATGTGGTTCTATCTGAAAGTTTCCTGTGGGATATTAGGCTCGAAGGTCTCCTTGCCTCGGGACTGGGATGCCAGAGAACAGTTTGATGGTCGAGGAATCTTACGCACATGCAGGAAGGAAGAACTTACGAGCTGGAGCAAGACGAAACTTTATAGAATTCTGGCGAGCCGCAGATGGTATGTTTTGTTCTAGCGCAATTGGGCATGCCGTGGCGGTAAGCGAGGATTTGTCGTGCGGATTGCATACATACCACGCGATCCATGAGAGACAAAGCATATCGAACTCGATGGAAATGAAGGTTTTGAGCTTACATGACTAATCTTGAGATATCATACGACTTACAGTAAAACCTACCCGACTTCAAACCGAAACTTGACAACTGGCGTGTTCGTAAGTTATCATTTGCTTCGTTGAAACTCACCAAGTTACGTGATATGGAACTTATGCCGCCTATTGAGTACATAGAGGATAGACAGGTTCAAATTACTCAGCCGTCAAAAAGTTTTACGGATTTTCCCCCCCTATCTTCCTTCCCAAGCTACCAAATCCTTCCCCCTTCCAAGTAACAAAACACGTGAAGTGCTGAGCCATTCAGGAATGCTCAGCAGACCATGAACAACATCGTCATCATGCCCAACGCCCCTTGATCCAAAGACCCCGGAATTATTAAACGTTCCTTCAGAAAGAAAAAAGAAGTCCCCGAGGTGATGACTCCGATCCGGAGACAGAATTGATAAAAGCGTCGAGATCAACGACCAAATTGATTAGATCGTCCGCCTCTTTGCGCGACAACGCAAAAGTTTCCATCCCATCCAATCCTTTGAGTCTCTCAATACCAGGCACGGAATGGTCTCGCAGTGCCTCAGCCAGGTACTCCTTGAAGGGAGTCAGCCCCGCGATCTTACGACGATGCGGAATCGTACAGTTCTTGACACTGTCTTTGCTGGTCGCATCACCTTCGTTGTCCTTAGCATCCCGGAGTCTTAAGTCCTCGGCTTGCTTCCGAACAATAGCTTTCAGTTCCTCAATCTCGTTATCCTTGCTGGTAGCTTTTTTTTTATTAAGGATGTCGATACTGCGGACACCAATGCCAAGGGAAGCATCTCGAGATTTGTTCATCACTGGCGCTCGAGGACATTCGACTAGCACGGCATCATCGAAGGAACAGTCCTCGTAGGCTCTGGCTGTTGTATAGCTAACAATGGTACCGGAGTCTGATTTTGCCATTGAGATGCTGTACTTCTTGTTTCTGTGGAGTGTTAGCAACGTTACCGCTTGCATCAAATGTGGGGTAGAGACTTACTGCATCGACATGTTTGGGGTTGATCGAATGATGGAAAGTGTGTTGAGGCTCAGGTGGGCTCTGAGGATTATGCGACGCGCTGAGGGAACGAAGAGATACAGGATAGAGGGAGGAACGTTGACGACGGTAGTTGTAGAAAAGCAGCTGATCGTTTCATTTGAAGTTTCCGTCGAAGTCTGAGTCGGTCCGGACTGTGTCGAAGATCTTTTAAGATGGCATCAGAACGATAATTGCCTGACCACTGAGAAAGGCTTCTATCCAGGTTTCTTGTCGAGAGGAAGCAAGGCGCTGCGACTAAGTCTAGGACGAATTGGGAAGTCGGCGAGCGATGCATACATAGTAATGAAGTGTCTCGGTACGGCATTGACCGCGGGAGCTAGCTGCTTCAGGAACACAGTAAACAAGAGCCAAATTGATGCGAAAGATGAAGTACGAGGTGTGTATCACCGCTTTCCCATGGTATTCCACCCTTTGGATAGTGCTATGTCTGCGGTACAATTGAAATGACCAGGTGTGGGTGTCAAATTTCAGCATCCAGGGTGGCTTGCTTGATATAAATAACTGGCATAAGAGAAACGCTCAAATTACATGTGAAAACGCGGAAACGTTCTAATAAGAGACGGCTGAGTTCATGGGAGTATATCATGCGATAACACTACGTGGAAAGTCATTAGAGGAGAATCGTTTTACAAGATCGATTACTTCTGTCTACCCCAAACCCCTTCCATGCATCCGCTCGTGACCATACTTCCATACACTCCAACCCTCCACTCTCTATAATATGCTATAATCAACGCTTTCAGAATCTCGATCGACATTTCATGCGTAAACTCAACGCAATTCCACAATAATTATTAAAATCTCATCGCTTCAGAGCTCCTTCTACCTAGTTGCACACCCACCCAGCTCTCACATCATCGACCTCAACATACACCGCCTAGAAACTTCTCTTATAGCCTCCATCCAGATTCACATACCCTTGCGGAAATGTGCGCCTAACGTTTCGGCGGAGAGTATCGAGACTGATCTTCCCCGTCTCACCTTGAGACGTGGAAGAGGATCCGTCTTGCTGATCATCCTGGGAAGAGGCATCTCGTTTTCGGGATTTTGGTGGCGGAGGCAAGTTTTCTTGACTGCCAGTCGGGCCTTGGAAGTATCCTCGGTCTTGGGTGTTATCCTGGTAACCTTGGCCGTCCATCTGTAGACCGAGGGTGGTTTGCTGATTCGGCGCCTGAGCCTTCTTGGGACCTCTTGTCTGGGTTGTCCGACGAGGTTGAGCAGGAACTTGGTTGGCTGGCTCGTCATTCTGGTCTTGATATGCTGGACCTAACTGCTGAGCAGCCTGGCTGTTCATGTTCTGCTGAGCAGACACTTGTTGATCCTTCTTCGTCGGACGACCTTGATTGTTCTTGCTCCGCGGTGTGCTCTGCTGGCTCGCCAATGTTCGTTGTTTCTTCGGAGTTGGAGTACTGTTTTGACTGCGGCCCTGGTCTGGCATATTTTGGAATGATTGTGGACTCTGCTGGATATGACTGGGTATTCTCTGATATCTGCTAGGGGTTGTAGGATTGTACTGTCCTTGAATCTGACCCTGCGTGTTCTGATATTCTTGAGCTGCTTGCTGAGTATTCGAATACTGAGAACTAAAGCTCTCCTGGACGGTTCTCGCACGGCGGTTAGCCATCTCCCGTTGGAACAGAATATCCCGTTGAGTCGGTTGACTATTCATGCCAAATGAAACAGCGGTTACTTGAGCGCTTGTCTGCGGTGCCAAGCCCAATCCTAAACCCATATCTGATCCGAAGCCTTGCTGTAGCAACGATGGGAACATGTCCTGTGAGAATCCTGGCATAGCTGGCTGCTGAAGGAAGCTTTGCTGGCCACCAAAATTCTGCTGGCTGTGCTGGGCAAAGTCCGAACCTTGACGATGCTCCTGATTATGCTCAGTATCAGGGACCTGGCTGGCGAAAAGTCTTTCAAAGTCGATTGGGGGACCTTGAACAAATGCTTGTGATTGGAAAAATTCCGGGTTGGGATCGAAGGCTTGGATTTGGCCTTGAGGATGCCCATGACTGTGATCATCGTCATTTCCCTGATCGCTTCCTTGACTCTGGATGAGGTCTTGACGTAGCTGAGCTTGACTTTGAGCATCACTCAATTCTTGCTCAAGTCTTTCAATTTCAGCCTTCGCAGCAGCTAATTCCTTCTCATGCTTTGTCTTCATATCAAGCTGCATGTTCTGTGCGTGATCCCTTGTAGCCTCCGCATCCTTGACTCTATTCGTCACAATCTGCGCAAATTCTTCCAGTACCTTGATCTTGTCGTCCCTGACCTTCAGGTCAGCTTCCTGTTGCGCCGTTGGCTTCGGAGCCGGTCTTTGGATTCGCAAAGCATCTACCACAGCGGCATCGATAGCTTTTTGAGTTGGCCGAGCTTGCTCTGCTTGAGTCTGTTCTTGATTGGCTTGCATTTGAATTTGACTGGCTTCAAGTTGTCTGATCGTGGCGTTACGCTCATCAAGCTGGTCGCAGACTTCTTCATACCCATCTGCGAGACGTTGGATCACCTTGACACTGTTGATCATAGGATTCCCGGCCATGACCCCTGCGAGGCGTTGTAGTGATGTTGGCGTGCAAACTGTGCTTGAGGTGATAACCAGAGCGTTGCGGACGTGAGAAACTGGCGAAAGACGACCACTGCGGATCTTCCCAGCAGCTTGCCGTAATTCTTGAGCGTAGGCAGTGTAGCCAGGTGTACTTGAGACTCCACTTTGAGAAGCTGAGACAGAAGCCGCTGGCGTCGGTGTCGCCGTTGCAGATCGAGGCTCAGTAAAAACCTGAGGATTATATGGAGGGCGTATGGGCGTGGGAGTCTGAATCTGCGAGCTTACTGGCGGGAACGGCGCGCTTCGAGCGTAGGGACTTTGGTATGTAGGACATGGTGCTTGACTTGGTGCATTGGGAGGAACAGGAGCAGAAACAGAGCTAGGTAGAGTAACAGGAGTGGTAGAGCGCGATTTTCTCGGAGAGCCAACAGGAAGTTGACGATTATTTGACACCATTGGGTTTCCGTTGTTGGCAGAAATGTTGCTCTGCGGAGCCGATCGCGCGTTGCTGTTGTTGTCTGGTAGATGTGAAGCGCTGGCGGAGTAGTGAGCGTTGAAGGCAATTTGCGCCGAAGACGAGTCTCCCAAAGGCGACCCGGAGGCTGAACGTGGGAGACAGTGACTTTGAATCGCTTGGTTCCTATGCTTATATCAGTATACTGCGTAGGTAATTCTAGATTGAATGAACGCTTACGAGTCTGGCATGATGATATTTAGGTAGGTTTGCTGTGCAGAACCTTTCGTTGATGTTCAATGTTGAAGTTCGAGGCTGGTGGACGGAATTGACGTTTGAAATTGGCAGTGGGGGTGATGCTCGAAGGTGCGTTTTGAGGAGGATTTTCAGGAGCGGTGATGTCGAAGATGGTGGGGTTTGGAAAGGTTCTTGAAGACTCACATCAGAAGTGCATTCGCGATGCGACGCGAAAATTCGAAAGTTGAAATTCACGGAACCGACTGGCTTCACCTCGTGGTGAACAAGGAACACTTTGGGGTGAATGCGACATCACAATCGGCGCAAAATCGACATAGTTTGATTAGCCTGATGGTATAGATCTTTATCAGCTCTGTCTAGAATTAAACAGATTCATTGTCATATAATCTGGAAACAACATTGCATTGTCTAGAGTGTCGTTCTCAACAACCCTGCTTAACCGAGCCAGTGTTGACTTTGCATCATCGCTGGCATGACAACTGCGGGGTGAAAATGATCGCCCACGAATCTCTCGATCTCAGCATCCCTAATAAGTATACTTGAATCCAGCAAGACCTTCGATCTTCTTTCCTCCGGCATCAACCCTCTTATTGGCCCTCCAGAACTTAAGAGTAAGCAAGCCAACGAGGACAACCGTTAGCGCATTCGCGATCAAGCAAGCCAATATTCCAGGAGTATAGTTTGGTGCGTCCTTTGCTCGGAAAACAGTTGTTCCAATGATACCTCCAATAGCACCGCCTCCGATAAGTGTCGCAGAAGTGAGTGCACGCTTCCATTGTCCTCGAATGTTGTTGGCTTGGTAGGTCAGGAGGGCGGGGCAGTTGGCATTGGCGGACGTGGTCGCAAGGAATACTCCAAAGTATCGGACTCCATTATTATGAGAATAGCCTAGAAGTCCCAGACCGAGAATACCTGGAGAGAATGTCAGCCGATTCAAGCCAGATGATGCTTGGAGGTATATCCTACCTAGCAAAGCATTTCCAGCAATGATCGGACCACGTAGGTGCCACTTATCACCGTAGTAGGCTTGAACAAACATCACCATAGCAGCTAGAACATATGGTGGTGCTACCAAGCACTGCGCCTTGGCTACATCAAATCCCATCCCATCTCTCAGAATGATGGGTAAGAAGTACGCAATTGCATATGAGTTCGTGGTGGTGAACATGTAAAGTAGCGAGAAACACCAGACTTTGCTGTCCATTGCACTTCGGAGATACGCACTGAGTTTGAAAGGTTCTGCTTCGATATCATTTCGATCATGTTCAATTCGGGCGACGATGAAATCGGCTTCCTTCTGGTTAAGGAAGTGCCAAGACTTCGGAGAGAGTTCTGGAAAGTCAACGATGACGATGTATGAGAGAACACCGAAGAAGCAAGTAATGATTCCTTCGATCTGGTGTTGTCAGAATGTTTCCGAACATTGTCATTATAGCCAGTGAGGCAACAGGTCAGTACTTACAACGAAGATCCATCTCCAACCAGACAAGCCAGAGCGGCCATTGAGTTGCATGAGACCATATGCCAAGATACCTCCGAAAGCAGATGCCATGCTACCGATCAAATAAAAGACAGCATTTCGTTTTTGTAGATCGTATCGAGGATACCAGGTACTGAGAAGGTAGACGCAGCCAGGGTAGAAGCCTGCTTCAAGGACACCAAGGAGGACGCGAAGAACCGCCATGACTTCCCATGTCTTGACAAAGCCAAAGCCCTGATGATCGAGTCAGTGATGTGAATTCAACAGAGAACAGGACTTACGATCATAACGGCACCCCAGAAGAAGACGATTGAGGCAAGGAAGATCCGTGGCCCAATGTTTCTGATCAGAACCGTTGCCGGAGGTTGAAAAATAGCGTATGGCAAGAAGAAGACGACCGAAACGATGGTGTAGGCATTGTTCGTTGCATTCATGTTCAACTCCTTCTGCATACTGAATGTCTGTCAGTCGTATTTCAGGCCGAAATACTGGGGAAACTACTTACCCAGCAACGGAGGCAGCACCAAGATTCGTTCTGTCTACCAAACTGATCATATAGAGGAAACCAAGCGTGAGCACAAGTCGACGATCAATCTTCCACACAATGGCACGTTGCTCTTTCAAAGTAAAAGCAGTGATGCGAGGATCTTGAGCAAGTGCCCAGCCAGCCTGTTCAGAGGCATCCAGCTCTCGCTCGTCGAGCTCTGGTTTCTCAACGTCTGAGTATTTGTCCGCCATATTGATTTCGAGCTGCTATTGGTATGAACAATGGTCAGGCAGTCAAAGAGATGTAGCCAGACTTTGAAGGTGGGATGAGATGAAAATCTGATCTCTTTCTGGGGAAACAGCATACGTTATATCCCCTCCCGGGGAAAGAGCCCCATAGCTTCTCGGCCCCAGAAACCCCACCATCTGGGGATGATCAACCGAGCCTCCCAAAGCAACCCATCTCTCACATCTGGGGTGTCCATCAAAATACTATACTCCCAACCAAACATCTTCTATCAAACTCTGTTTACGACTGACTGATTGGCTGACGTGAGGATTTGTCCCCAGCGTCAGCACCGTCGTCTTGGCTGCATGTCGATGCTCGCTAAGCAATTCAGGAGCGAGAACCGAGCACCCCGACCCAGCTCGGCATCGTCCCAATTGGGATGTCATGTGCCGTGCCAACGACATCTCTTCCCTTCCAGCTGAATATCTTTACCACGGCTAATAAAGTACAAAATTTCGTCCGACAACTTTCGGTACTCGGAATCTTGAGCAGCAATCATGGCGGCACAGCATATGTCCGACCTTCCAGTTGCGGGAATCACTAGGCCGATCAGGCCATGACTCGTTTGAATGACGATTGTTGCGACAATTGCATCGTGGGGTATCCCCGCAAGATGTTATGCGTAAAATGCAACATGCAAGAAAATGATCGCCTGTGAGCTTATGGCGACGATGGACGAGCTGAACGAACCGATCCGTTCAAGGATCGCGTTACCGGAACCGGGCGAAGATATAAGCTTAATCGGGAGCTCGTCTTGCACTTGATAAGGTGAGCTCCTCGCCTCGTTCAACCTCGCGTTTCTTTCTGCTCGATAATATCTCGCTTCTTTTCATCCGAAGTCTGATCAAGGTCCCCCAGATTGGAGACAGTGTGATCGGGATGACGATGTGCTCCCGATTGCTTTTCTTGAGTATCGTAGCAGCTCTCATCGTCGCCGTACTTGGAAATCATCCGTCTACTTCACCAGACAAGGCTCAAATCGATCTGGGGTATGAGATCCATCAAGGACATTTCAATGTGAGCTCCCTATCAGACATACGCGAGCAGAAGCTCATCTCAAACAGGCAACCGGCCAGTTCTACAATTTCTCAAACATCCGATACGCGGCAGCTCCAGTAGGCAAGTTGCGATTCGCACCACCAGTCTCTCCGTCAACGCGTCACAAAGTCTTCAACAATGGTTCAAATTTCGCAATTTGTCCCAATGCCGGGCCTGCATGGAGTTCTGTGGCCAACAAATGGCTGACCGAGGGCATTGATTCCATCAATATCACGGCCGATTATACGATCCCTAACATCACTGCAGCCCCACCTGCTAGGCCTGGAACGAATGAAGATTGTCTCTTTCTGGATGTCTTGGTGCCAAAAGAGGTGTTTGATGATGATATGAAAGAGACGGGTGCTCCTGTGTATGAACCACGAATCATTTACGCGGAAAGAATGACTTTTACTTACCTAAAACACAGGGTCGTGTGGATCCATGGCGGTGGCTATACCCTCGGATGGAAGACACAATACGGCAGTGGTGTCGGATTGATCAATGCAAGTCGACGCAACAACAAAGAAGGCATCATTTACGTAGCCATCAACTACCGCCTTGGTCTTTTCGTACGTTCCCTTTCCCTTGTCCATTGTTCCACCTTATAACCACCTTCTCAGGGCTTCCTATCCGGGAAGACCTTCACGCACCAACACGGGACACCCAATGCGGGTCTCCTAGATCAAAGATTCGCACTTGAATGGGTCCAAAAGCACATCTCCAAGTTCGGTGGAGACCCAGATCGCGTGACAGTGATGGGCGAGTCTGCAGGTGGCGGAAGTATCATGCATCAGATCACGGCATACGGTGGGCGAGGCAAGAAAGCAAGGGCTCCATTCCAGCAGGCTATCATCCAGAGCGGCGCATTTCTCCCAGTACCCGGATTGGAAAGACAGGAGAGTATCTATGAGAAGTTCTTGAAAGTTGCAGGAGTGCAGACGTTGAACCAGGCGAGGGATCTGTCTACCGAGAAGTTGCAGTTTACGAATGCCAAGTTAGTGGGAGAATCAGCTTATGGCGATTTCACCTTCAGTGAGTATCCTCAGCAGTCAAAGTCTTGCAAAGTTTTCAATACTTACAGCCCCCAGACCCCGCCGTAGACGGCACGTTCTCACCCGATCTCCCTGGCAAACTTCTCCTTTCTGGAAACTACGACAAATCCCTGCGAGTCCTCGTCGGGCATAACGCCGACGAGGGACTCTATTTCACATCTCCGTTCATCCTCACCAACGAATCCTTCAAACAAAACGTCATCTCCGTCTCCTTCCCAGATGCCGACAAAAATAACGTCACATCTTACATCCTCGATACCCTCTACCCCAACGTTCTAGACGGGACCTACGGCTACAACAACTCAATTGCTAGGGGAGCATATATCGTCTCGGAAGCCATATTCTCTTGTAATGCGCAGTATCTTGAAAGAGCTTTCGGTTTGGACAACAATGCGGGTGGGAATGGATACAGGAACGGAAAAGGCAAGGAAAATGCTTGGGGATATCGCTTCAGCGTCCCACCTGCTTTGCATGGTGATGATATCTACTACACGTTCTACGAAGGTCCGGCACCAGCTGTAAAGAACGATACGTTGGCATTGATCATGCAGGGCTACTTCATGAATTTTGTCAGAGGTGGTAATCCAAATGGTGATGGATTGCCGGCGTTCAGCAGATACGGTGAGAGTACAGCAGCAGGCAAGGGTGTGGTAATGGACTTGGATCTCAACAGTGTTAGGTTGAGACCAGATGATTTGCCGCTGGATAGATGCTCGTGGTGGCAGCAGGCTTTGTATGCTTGAGTTTCGTTTCTGGTTACATCCCCCTCTAGGTCTCAGCTTCAGTCTTCAGGAATTTACAGCACTGAACTGAAATACCACTATTCCACAGACACAATCCCTTGATTCTCATATACTACTTCTCCTGACTACTCCCATTCAACTCCAGCGCTTCATCCACCACCCTCGTAACACAAGCCAACAGCTTCGCCTCCGTACACCTAGTCTCCTCATTCCTCTCAAGATTCTCATACACAAACCTCAATCTCACCTCCCCCGCCTGCTTCCTCTTCCCTCTCCTCTCGTCAGCATACTCATCTCCATCCCCATCCTCAGCGATCTTCTCTAGGAAATCTCTCGTCGCAGCCCTCACTGTCCGTAAAAGCATCAGCGCACCAGATGTTCGACGCACGAGTTGCGCGAGGAATGGCATCAGGACTTGGTCGGGCGTGGAGTTTTGTCGGATGAGCTGGTTGACGTGGTAGACTGCTACGGGGAGGGTGACCCATGATACGCTAGGTATGATGTCAGGACTCTAATTCAGGATAGTGTTTGGGCAAGGAGGAAAAGGGAAAGGGGCGAGGGACAAGGGAAACGAACAGCCAAGTTGGTATCGCATCGCATTTCTTGCTTCCCATTACATCACGACATGTGACGGCTACTTCTCTTGCGCCGTCTTTCATGCGTTGTAGGGGGTCGATGGACGCTTTCAGGAGAGCGGGGTGCGTTGGTTGGAGGTGGAGGTAGGGCTGGTAGAGGCCTGCGCGGAGAGAGCTGTGGTTGTCAGCAAGATCATGTATGAAATGCGACTTCAAACGCTTCCGATGTGCCAGGAAAAATACAAGAGATGACTTACTGCACCATAATCCTCAAAGTTGAAACCGCAACAGGAACACCCCCCTCCGCTCCACCCACAACCTCCCCAACCCCAGCCCTACACCTACTCAACCCCAACCTCTCCTCCACAACCCCTTCGAACCCCTCCAACCACCCCCTTAATTCCCTCTCAAACCCATCCATCTCCCTCAATCCTGCCTCAACCCGCCCCTCATCCTCATCAACCCCACTATCCCCATCCCAATCCCGCTCAAAACGCATCCGTCCCTTCACAACCGCTATCCGCGCCATGATCTTACTTAGCTTGCAGAACCAGATGAAGGAAAGCATAGCGAGCTGTTTAGACTCGAGATCAAGATAAGAAGGGTACTGTGCTTCGAGGCCGAAATCTGAAGAGCTGATCAAGTGATCGTGGGTTGATGAGGGTGCTTTGTGGAGACGGTGAGGACGACGCATTCCGAGGGCGAGGACGCGGTCGCGGATAAGGCAGCACCACCAGAGGAGTCTGTTGCGATTGTTTTTATGATCGCTATCGTTCGAACTGTCTGATCTGGGTTCCCAGAGGCGCTCACATGTTGCGTGTTTGAATGCCATGTCGAGCCAGTAGCTGTTGTTCTGTGTACCGATCCAGCCTGGACTCCAGAGACTGAGAATGAGGCAGATTTGGGTGAGGACGACTTGGTCGGTTGTGAGTTGAGACCAGTATCTTGCCTTTGTAGTGGTATGAGCCGGATGTGCGGAGACGAAAGGGGAACGCAGATTTAAGAATTGCTAGTTGACTTACCTTCAACTGATCAACCTGTGCCTCTTGACCTTCGAGTACCGATCGATAGGGAGTGAGACGTACTTGAGCTTCGCTAAGATGCTATAGCAGTTCCACGTCAGCAAAATTCCTCTCCAGTAAAAATGAAATTTTGAGATACTCCACGATCGATTTGGGAAGACTGGCGATACGAGATCCAAGTAGTAATACTTACAGCAAAGCCCGCACACAGCACACCCTGATATACAGCAAATTCTCCAGCATCCATACATTCCTCTCGACCCCTGTACTTTCGATGCGCCTCGGTGATTTTGTACTCGTCAACAATTGGAAACATTGGATGCACGTGCTGAAAATACAAAGTCACAAGTTCGGTCTGCACTTTGCGGAGGGGCAAGAGTGTGGCTTGCACGATGTAGGCGTAGAAATTGGGGACTGTAGAGAGAGGCTCGGTGGACATCAGGGTTGAGTGTTGGAAGTATGGACGAGGAGGATGAGATCTTGAGAAGGACTTGGAAATGGCGGTGCTCATGTTGATGTCTGCGTTTTTATTTAGTGGCTGATGGGACGAATTAAGTATAGGGGGTGCAGATGATGAGGGAAGTTGCCATACCAGGATGCAGCAGAAGTGCTATATCGTCTTCTTCATCTGTCTCACTCTCATTCCCAGCGTCTCTCTCATTCTCCTCTTCTTCGGGAAGGTCTTCACTTCTCTCTATCCTGCGCCTTTTGAACCTGTTCCGGTCTTCAATTCCCTCTCCAAGCACATCTCGTACTCGTGAACCAAAGCCGTCGTCATGCGTGATATCAATGCTCTCCACGAGTGCGAAGTCAATCACATCCCCGTGACTATCACCACTCTCCCTTCTCTTCTCCCTCCCCGCCCCGCTCAGTAACTGTGGCGATTCATACCCGAGTGCAGCGTCGACGTCGGCCGTGAAAGCGTCGAGATCGAACTCCATTCCTTCCTGGACCTTCTCAGCTCTCGACTATCACAGTCTTAGAGTTTCGAGTTGCATTGAAGTCAATTTCTGGAAACCCGATGGACTGGTAGACTAGAAGGTGTGGTTAGGGGAGGAAACATGCGGCGCAATCCAACTGTTGGAATCTGCTTGGTCATGCGGGGTAATCCGGGGGGCGGACAATTTGTTCTTGGGTCCCCCACTTTTGACCGTGATTGGAAGTAATACATTGTAAGCGAACCCAGCATCACGTTTGATATACCGAATAAATCATAAGAAGGGTAGGTAAGAAGACACCAGGGGAAGTGGTCGTCCGTCAATACCCGGGGACGGAAGGAAGCATTCTGATAGGTACGGCCTGGCACTGGATCAACTCTGTGGGGGTTAATAGGTAGCCTCTCGTACCCGCTCGCTCTCATCCTTCAGGCCAGAAGCCAAGTCAAGTCTTGTCACCAACCTCATTGCGCATCATTCACACGAAACGTCATGCACCTTCTTCAGATCGAGGTCCTAAACCAAGAGGTTGACCCTGAGGACAAGACACCTAGCTACTACAGAATATTAGTAAACAGAAAGCACATTAAATACGTCACGATTGATCCCGGAATATACGAGGTCGATGATCTATGCTTTCCGCCAATCTTGGTTGAGAAGCTGCCAAAATTTCCCGAAGGCGACTGGAACTGCGGTCGGATCTCGCAAACGAATGGAACTCCCGCGCCTTTCTTCTCAGAAACCCTCAAGAAAGAACTTCCTTCAATCAGCCCTCTCTGGTATCCGAAATCTTACGAATACTTGTCATTCCAGATTGGAGAGCGACTTAGATCGAATGTCTATATGGCATCGTCACCAAAATTCGAGAAGCCAATAGTTGTTAAATTTGTAAGGTTTCACTGGGAGATCGGGTACTATGTGGCTGAGACCCAGGCGTATTCATGGATAGATGGCCACAATATCGGCCCAAAGTTTCTGGTGTATTTGACTGAAGATGGCCGGGTCATTGGGTTTCTCATCGAGAGTGTCGAAGGCCGCCACGCTACAGTTTCTGATCTTGATGCGTGCAAAGCTATCGTCCGAGAGTTGCATGGTTTGGGTATACTTCATGGGGATCTTAATAAACACAACTTCTTGATTTCAGAAAGAGGCGTTGTGATGATTGATTTCGAGACGGCTAAGAAATCGAAGGATGGCGAAGCTATGGAAAGGGAACTCATGGGCTTGGAAGGGCACTTGCTAGACGAATCTGGAAACGGAGGAGTGGTTAAAGAGGAAAAAGGTTCTTCAGACAGTTAGACGGAGAAAGCTTGATCCTGCTGGTCTCTGTTTGTGAGGCACAAGTCTCAAAGTGGATTAATGCCTCGGCAGGCGGGCTTGTGACATTGTAGAATTCACAAGGGTTACCTTCAAGCCAGCTTACACCCTTCTACAACCGTTGACGGAGCAGATCACGCCTCCTTCTTCCCATCATAGCCTTCTTCTCAGCCATCTATAGATGTGGGTTCCCCTGGGGTTCCTACAGGACCTTATGTTCTTGTATCGGAAGATACTTCTCTACCAAGATCATATGATATATTGAATGAATTCGGATATTCCACGAGCTCCCGACCACAACTTCTGGCATACGAAAAAGCGCAACTTCCAGCCGATATCTGCAACAGCACGCAAATGGGCGGGTTGTACCAAGAAGAGTGATGCGGATAGCGAGGTCATGATGTTGTGATAGTTACCAAGCTGAGTACCAGCATTCAATGTCATCAGTATCTTCCGTGACATTGACCAACAAGATTGAGAGGTCCACCATATTAGTACGAGGCGGGAGTCGCAATGTAAACAAACAAATTTCTTGACCAGCATGGGGTGAAGCACCCGAGGGTTTCAAGCACACCCTCCTTTCAGACTTCATGGAATGGACTCTGCTTCCTCAACCAGTCCTGCGTAATTAAGACAGCTTCCGTTACTGCCAGATCGAAGACCATCGGCAGCAAGTCAACGCGCAGCGACCTCGGAACCACGCTAGCGTTAAGCGAGGAAAGAGCGACCGCCTCCCACCACCATGACTTCTCATTCCCCCACCGCCCTGCGATCTTCTTCTTCTTTCTTCAACACACTCTTGAGGAGTTCAACCATCAAGATCCTACGATCGACCCATCTGGGGCCCTTAATTTATTATTGAGAGGTTAGTTGCCATCCCATCCTCCCTCGCATTCACTGTGCCTCCGTCGCTGTTGTTGTTGTCAATATTGGTTGCGCGTCGCTGTTGACGCTGAGACTGGGCGATGTGTGGCTGCAACCTAGCATCATGGTCCAGTCACCCATGGCCGATACCATGACACGTCCCAACAATTCGACCTCTTGCGTCTGATCTCCTGCTGACTGCTTCCCACAGCCTCCGGACACCGATTCGTTGTTGTCAACATCATGGCAGCAACAACGAGCAATATGCCTCCCACGGCCAGCAGCAACGGTACTGCACCTCTCGAATTCATGAGCCGGGTTGAGTTGCTATCGAAGCAGCTCTTCCCAACATGGTGGGAGGCTCAGGACCTTCTTACCAAAGTTGAGGCCTTAAGAGACCATAGAGTCCAGCTTCTCGAAGTGGATGTGGGTACCCTCTTCAATGCTCTCTAACGTGTACTAAAGTTGTCAGCGCCGCTCTGACTCAACACCAGACGAGATGGCACACGCTATGATGGTGACTAGCGATCTGTGGGCCGAGATTGTCAATTTCAGAACTTACCTCTGGGATCGTGTTGAGAGATTGGAGACTCAGCGAAAGGAAGCCACGCAAATCATCAGCGACTCCGAGCAAGCCAAGGTGGTTGAAAAGATCCTCGTTGTTCAACAAGGTGGCATGCTACCTCCCGATGAAGAATACGGAACGTGGGAGTACGGCTCTGACGATGGCGAAGGGCAAAGCTTTTCCAACATTGTGCAACTCGATGCTGGTAAGCTCATCTCCTCCTTCATTCCTGATCAAGGCTCACTCATCTTGTAGTTGTCAAATCGGAGAATGCTAAGATCGATGACTTGATAGACAAGATCAATTTCGAGGCAACCATGGACGGATTGCTGCGTCAGGCAATGTCCAAATTCGCTGTTGATGCCAAGTTCGTCAGTGTCGAGCTGCATGAATGGAGTCATGGTTCTGAAACCTGCCGACACACTTGTCTACCGTTGGCACAAGCCTATGAGAGAGTCCTGGAATGGTTTGCAGAGAAGCTACAAAAGGCGTTGGAGGAGGAGATGGAGGAGGAGTTGCAGCTTCTGAGGGCCGTACTCGAGATCCAGGAGAAGGAATCAGCTGCTGTTGCCTCTCAGGAAGTCGGCAATCCTTTCATCCCACGATGCTTCACCTGCAAGGAGCTCGGCCAAGTTGACAGGGACTGTAATAAGGCTGATATCGAGGAGGAGACAGGTCTTAACGAGCCTTCCAAGTATGCACACCTCGATCTTCGAGCAGAGGCCAACGCCAAGCCATGGGAGAAGAAGGCTAAGTACTGTACCACCTGCAACAAGCCAGGCCACTCCGATGAGTATTGTCGTCTTACCTATCCGGAGGAGGAAGAAGAGAACACTTGTGACCATTGTGGAAAAGATGGACACCGTGTCGATGGCTGCTTCGCCCTTCACCCAGACCTTCTCCGAGAGTTTCGCCGAAATCGCAAACCTCAGGTATGCCGCAACCGCTACAAGCCGGGCCATTTGGTGAAGTATTGCCCTGAGATTTTGCCTACTAAATACGGCCTGCGACTTGCCAGACAAGTTTGATGGACCTGTTAACACTAGGACTTGGTTGATGAAGAGTATCACAGCATGGGGGCACGCGCGCTACACTGACCTTTGTACTTTGCCTTTTCCATATTTCATGCGCTGTATGATCTAATTGTAGGGAGGATTGCTTGAGCGAGAGTTTATTCATCAAACAAGATGATTGCTGTAAATACAATAAATGATGTTCAGTGATTGATGTACCGTCACTTGTTCCACCGCTGTGATCGCATAGCGTGGCCTTTTTCTGCGCATTGAAGAAAGCTGTAACGATAGTCAGAAGTATCACATCACGCGTGTGATTTGCAAATTTTCTTCGCAAGTGCACATCATGTTGGCACTGGCACATTAGCCTTGCACTGTTGGAGTAGCAAGGAATGACCGAGAAGTTATGCGAACCAGAGACCATGAGAGAGGACCATCAATGTCGGATCCTCCATTCATCACGGAGGAGTGCAACTTGAGAACCAACTTCTCGGTGGTGCTTCTCGGCACTCACGATCTTTTAATCATCACCTGAGGAAAGCGAAGCAGACTACTTAATACGGGTAATCTTCTTCGAATAGAGCAATGCTACGACCAGCCTCCCCAAGGCGCTTGCTTCCTCTACTGGTAGCATAGCTACGTGATTTTCCTCCAGTCTACTTCTATTGCTGTTCTCAATGAACATTAGAAGGGCCATCATAAATCAAAGCACGGTTGAGAGGTACTTCTATCAATGCTTGACGTGTGGCAATCCCTTTTTCTTTGCCAACCTATTGATTCTCTTTCACCGCCATTGGTGCACGCAGCCCTCCTCCCGCCGAGTGCTGACCCCGATGGTCTTATTCCGTGAAAAATGTTTAGTCTTCCATCATGACCTCTCTTGTGCTGTGTCCTGGGGTATCTCTTCCTCCAATGCAGGCATGCTCTCCGCTTTTCCAGGTGTTGCCTCCGCGACCCCTCTTTTCCTTCAACATCCAGCAAGAAGTCGGTGGCTCTCCCTACGTCAACAAGTATATCCCCACAGTGATCCATGATACACTTTCTGCTCCTCCTCATCGTAACCTGATCCCAACCTCCAAACAACTGACCCTCCTAATTCGACTCTCCTCCACCATTCCCTCTCCCTCTCCCTCCCCTTCCCCCCTCTCAACAACATCATCCACAGCCCCCACACTCGCCGTCCTGACCGTAACCTTCACATCACTCTGTCCCTGCCACCAAGCCGCCAACCTAACAACCTTCTCAATCGCCTTTCCCGTCCCCTTAATGACCACCTCCTCATCCCTCTTCCCCTCTCCTTTCTCCCCTCCACCACCAGTCACACCCCTCTCAATTCCCTTCAACAGTTTCCCATCTCCTCCCTCCAGAGATAGTTTCCCAGCCGACCGCGACTCGATCGCGTCGAGATATGTACGTACGCGCTTCACTACGCTGATGAAGGGCGAGGAGGAGGAGACGTAGATTATTTTGGGGGTGGAGGAGGATGTTCGGGGCGAGGAGATGGGGGCGTGGAGGAGTGGGCGTTTGGATATTTTTTGGTCTGCGGTTATGCTGTTAGCATGCAGGTATTGTAAGGGGTTTGAGGTGGGGGAAGAGGATATACTTTTGGTGAGGAGGGGTAGTTTTGTATGTGGTTTCTTGGTTGAGGTGCTTGATTCTGCGGGTACCGTGGTTGGTGGAGCTTCTTTGACCATTCTGGAGTAGATGTGTTCTCTGTTCTGAGGTATCAGAAGTCCGTCGGTAACCCGAAAAGAGTTATGCGCTCAGTGACATGAAGTGAGTTGTGGTTTTGGAGCTTCGAGACTTTTTGGGACATTCACGGGCGGTGAAAAGAGGCAGAATCCAAGCTATCATGAGCTTCATCCCACCGCCGGTCAAACCCTACATATCACACNAACTCAACTCTGTAACACAATGTCGACAGCAGTGTGGCCCTCCCTGCCTCCCGCAGACCTGAAGAGAGAAGAAGATGCCTCCACCGTACGTCTTCTCCAAAATTACCTCTCATGCTTCGACAGCCTCTATCAGATCAAACAAAACTAATTCACGCGTTCAACCAGGCTCGCGAACTCTCCTGGCTTCTTGACTCGCTCCAGGAGACCCTCGCCTCTCTCAAGTCTGGTCTGGAAGATTGCTATGCACTACTTGCACCCATTGAACCAGGCTCCACGCTAGTCATGAGTAGTCCTAGGAGTGAGAATGTGAAGGGACATGTTACGAGAGTTGGGGATGCTGTTGTTAGAGGTGTATGTTACCATTTCTTCTTTATATCTGGAATCCCCTGATAGATCTCAATGGTGCCATATTTGTGTACATTTAGCTAACCAAATACTTTCCAGACCCTCCACCTCCGCCTCAAAACCCTCCCCCACATCGACCTCACCCTCCAACCCACCAACCCCCTCCCCCTCCCAACCCTCTCCCACCTCCGCACCCTCCTCAACCAATCCCTGGACTGCATAGACATAACGCGCTGGACCGGCGACCGTCACTCCGCCCCCTTCATCTCCTCGCAGCTCCTCCTTCTACACTCCATAATCCGCGAAGCCCTCGCCATATCCCGACCCGCCGTCCTCGAAGCCCCAGACCCCGAATTTGGAACCGTAATCCCCACGCACACACCTCCTCATAGCCAAGGCAATACTGGCGTAAATACACCGGTTGGGACCGCACCTGCAGCTGGTAGTGGACCGAACGGACTAGACTGGGCACACAACCCCACCTCCCCCTTACACTTCACTCCCCCTCTTCCCCCCTCTCTAAGCCTAACTCTCACGCCCTCCTCAACCTCCCTCCTCCTCACTCTCCGCGTCCTCGAACCAGCCATCAATGCCTCGCATCTCGGCTCACGCTTCGCACACGCTATCGGCGCGCAGAGACGGCTCGAACATGACGAGATGGATGCAGTGTACATGTTTAAAGGCGAGGAGGTCAGGGTTAAGGAGAAGGTTGTTGTAGAGAGTAGTGCGGATCCGAGTTTGCTTAGTTTGGGGGCGAAGTTGGGGGCGCTGGAACGGGGGGTGGGGGGGATGAGGGAGGGGTTGAGGGCGGTTATGGGGGGTGTAGATGGGGAGGAATAGGGATAGATATGTTGGAACTGTGGAGTAGAGGGGATGAGGAGGGAGCGGAGCCATGGAGGTTGGGATGGTTGTCTCTGTTGCTTGCTGAGAGTAAGGGGATCAGGATTGGGAGTGGGAGTCGGCCGATACTTCTCAGGCGTCTTATTTTGTAGATACCCAATTATTACCTCAATGTCAAAATGTTTACCTTTCTAAGCGAGCTGTTCGATCCAAGTATATTTCTCTATGAACCACGAGTGAATAGTCTTTCCTCCGTTCAATCCTCATAACCAGATGAAAGGAGAACACTTCCAACTGGAAATCGATAGGTAAACAAGCTGGCCTCTCTCTACATGATCACAACACTCCTTCGTACGTACATGTGCAAATACACAAACAGATCAAAGCCTCGAATCGAACGTGAGATCTACTTATATAAGGTAGGTAAAGTCGCTTCCTCTGCCTCCTCACCTCATTGCAGGAAGAGGATTAAGAAAGGGTGGAGCAGGAATACAGAATACAAACCATGTCATTAATTCCTAAGATCCCTCGGTGAGTCGAATATGGTGGGTGCTTTCTGCACACTTCACCACACGACTTGAGTTGAGTTCCGCAAAGGTAATCTTACAAATGTATGAAAGGAGGTACAGATATTCTTTTTGGACGATTCAATGCAACACAGTGGTAACCTAACAATGATTAGGAAAGCAGAAGATGGAGACTGATCAATCAACATCAAAAAATAAAAAGAGAAGAAAAAGGTGATGGAGATGGAGATGGAAGCGAAATCTGGTATTTTCGTTCTTTTATTCTCTCTCATCTTGTTTCTTTGCATTGTTCTCCTCCTCAAGCTAAGCTGAGTCGAACTGAGCTGAATTACAAAACATGTCATAGGGACCTAGGTATTGCACATCCTGATAAATGCCTGTTTGCTTTCCATCGATCGAATAACAAATGAAAATAGCTGGCCATTTTGCTCAGCACTTGGTGATTCTCGCCTCCATCTTCCATGTCAGAAAATGTACAGTATACATCTCACATCTCACATCTCCGCCCTTGTCCCTTGCATCTCTCTACTACTTCTTCCATCTGTCTTTGCCCAATGCAGTCTCGAGATCTCTTCATTGAAGGATAAAACCAATCAAGCAACAGGACTCCAAGGCATAGGAATCAAAATCCTGCTCTTCATGCTCTGAATCAACGGCACAGTCTTATGCACAGTATCTCCCCACCCCTCCACATTCCAGCTCTGCTCCCTCCTCACCTTCCTCTCCTCCAGATCCGCAAACTGCCAGAGATGATGCACCGTATTCAGCTCTCCGATCTGCACGAACCAAGCTCCCACACCCTCCATGACCTCGCGCCGGGCCTTCAATCCTCGTCGCCAGTGTGTCTCCCATTCAAGCAGGTTACCAGGGTGTAATGTGTAGGAGCGGAGTTCGAAGACGCCGCCTAGTGCTCGAGGAGCGGTGGTCGGCCAGAAGGAGAATTCTTGCATGAGAGAGGTGTTCTTGGATGTTATGAGGGATTTGAGTTTCTTGTCGAAAGCGGGGAAGTCGGGGTGGTTGGCAATGGAGTGGAGGGAGTCGTGGTATCCGTGGTATCGTTGGTATTCCCAGATGTGTACTGGTCAAGTCAGTAACGAGGAATCATACCGGGAGTAGGAATGGAGAAAGTAGACGTACCAAAAGTATCACAGTCTCCCACCTCAGTTCTCCAACTTCCTACCAAATGCACCTTATTCTGCTCCATTCCTGCCATCTTCGGATACCACTTCCCAACCAACTCAACATACTCGTCCACCTTATCCGGCTTGACTTGGTGAAAGACAATCGAATGGACATACTTTCCTCTTGCTAGAACCTGACTGAACGAATGTTCGATCTCACGATCCATCTCCCTTCCCTCCTTCGTGCCATAAATCAAGCTGCTCAGCTTCCCCTTTCGAGTACTCTCTTGTTCATCTTGCGCACTACCTGCAGAAGCACCACGATCTTGTGAGCCTTGACCCTCATTAACACTTGACGAAGTAGAAGAAGAAGAAGTATCAGATGAGTCTTTAGAAGGAGAATACATAGGCTCGGCATCGCTCACACGCGGGCCAGTAGTAGGAAATGCTGCGGGAACTTCAATGCGGTAATGAGATGGAGGGACAGGGTAATCTTCAGAGAACTGACTTGGCTCCTTCTTCTTGCTCAACTCGGCTACTCTCTCGCGGAACTGCTTCTGCTTTGCGTCGAAGGAGGCGGCGCCTTCGGAATTGATGTCTGAGAGGGCGGGCGATCGAGAGAGGGATGTCGTGCTGCTGAAGGGGCGGAGGAGGGTGCTGGTGGAGGTGAGCTTGGAGCTCTTGACGAGACGGCGGGCGAACATTGTGGTGGTTGATTGATTGTATTGCTGATTGCTTTCGAGCGTTGAGGATCAAAAGTGTTGCTATTTCCAGCTCGAGTCGAGATAAAGAGCTCTGCTGTATGTCCTTGACCTTGCTTTTGGCGAGGGAAAGAGAAGAAGCTCAATCGGCTGATTGCGCTTCGCTTTGTGTCTGGTCTGTGATTGCGATGCAACGCAACCTTGCCGTCCTGACGTAGCGAGCCGGGGTCTGGGAATATTCCGTGCGGTTTCGAGGTCTCAAATCAAAACAATGAAGGTCCAGTGATCGTAAGTTATCGAGTATATTGAGCAGAGAGGGAGAAGAGAGCAGTTCGCGGGGAAAGGGACCTGATCTGAGTAGAGCACGAGGGAAGCCAAGAAGAGCAGTTCAATCAAATGCAGTGAGATTATTGGACAACGAGTGCAGTTCTGTTGTTCACCCCGCACTTTGAAGCTGTCGCACTGATGTAGCGATTTGGTGCGGATGTGGGTGTGGGTGTGGGTGTGGGTGGGCGACGATGTGGATGGTGGATTGGCCCTGCAAGTTGGAGGCCAGGACAAGGGGCAGCTTGTTGACTTGAGAATGAGCTAGGCAGTAAATAGATTGGCTCCCGAATCATGATCTAAGCCGTTTTGAGATGAGAGCTCGAAAGCACATGACTCTGACACTATATCCGATTTAGCCTAGCCTCTTCAAATGCGGCTCTGCGCAATCAAGCTCGGCTTCAACCATCAACACCCGCAGTACCCATCACCACACCTCAACCCACCACTTCAACCTCTCACCACAAGCCTCACAATCACACAAAATGCCTGGTCTCCTCGGAAAGAAGTTCCCCGCGCCTGTCGGTACGTTCAATGGCTTTCCTGGCTCTCCGCAGATGGAGAAGAGTGCTAATGAAGAATTCAACAGCGCGCCCAATGGCTCCTTTCTACGCTGCTGGTATGCCCTTCCTGCTCCCTAAGCACCCGGATAGACTTCAATGAATGATTGGGATACTGGACGATGAAGGGGGGGATAATAATGGGGCTTTGAGATGATGTGCGGATGCATGGGATGCAGTGCTGATGAGATTGTTGTGCAGGTCTGATCATCCTCTACGGAATCAACTCCGCCCAGACGGCCATGATGAACAGTAAGTAGCACCAATCGACTGCCTGGAGACACCATACTGATACTGGAATCGCAGGCGCCGAGTTCAAGAACGATCCTCGCAACCCAAATGCTGGAAAGCCTGCTGCAGCTGAGAAGCACTAGATGGATGGACGAAGGTGATGGGAGTGCGGCAGGAGGAAGCATAGACGTCGAGGAGGAATAGATGGGGAGGGACGGGAATTGTATCATATGTGAATGCCGTCGTACACGTTGAACTGATGACCTCTGTCTCGATACTGGTGATGTGAAGAAGTGGGGTCAACTTGAAGTTGGGAGCGATCGAGCTTTATCCTGATGCTGCCCGAACGCCATACTACATCAACTCTCTACTCCGACGGGTACTTGTAGGGACTTAGGCCAGCAAACATAGCCAGTACTACACTCGGCGTGGCCATGCAAGTGCAAGCCTTTCCACCGTGGATACGTCTCATTCCTTCCTGACTCTCAGTCTCCCTCCAGTTGATTGCGTCTGCTTCCACATAATACGCCCTCAAATTGCTGTCCATCTTTTCTAAATCTAACCTGCATGCTCGACTACGTCGCTATGCCTCATTGCCGCTGTCCTTCGTCCTTTCCCTGTTCAGATCTAACAAGACATTACATCTCAGGCCCTCGCCTGCTTAAGACACGATCTCCTCCAGCTCACTTTGTAGTGGGATACGGCTCAGGTCTTCCAATACGATACTGCACCCTGGTGTGCCACTATAACTAGAGCCACAAGTTCATGGGAGAGTGAGAGAGGTCAGCATGGGCTGGGATGAAGACCCGTTGGATTTATCGTTAGCTTATTGTTTGGATTGAGACAAGAACGTAATAAGGTATGGTGTGAAGGAACTGAAGGGCTCAGAATCGATCGTCAATCTTGTCGTCCGCATATTACAGGTATGACTCTAAGTTGGGAGATTGTGTATTCTCTTCATCACAACGCTCGGGAAGCGAAGAAGATGCGAGGACGAGGTAATTGGAGAAGAACTCACGGGATGGGGAAGGAAGTATTGGTTATTAGGCGCGTCCTGAGTGAGGGGGGGGAAATGGATGACCTGACCTGCGAACGTTCGAGATCAGCGAAGTCTCTGTAATCATAGATGGGGCGAGGTGCGTGGAAGAGATGAGAGAGAGTCCGAGTCTGTTGGATGGTGTTCTTCTCATGACCCTAGAGTAGGGTGTCGAAGAACAGCACTTGTATATTGTGGAATCGTTATGACAGAACGGAGGGAGCAGAACAGAGGGAGAGGAGACAGGAAAAACTCACTTTCTGCAGGCATCTTGCTCGAATGGAGGTTGCGGAGGAAGAGAACCTGCCTTTTCAGATATCAGCAAGATGTTGGGGCCGAAGAGTGGAAAAGCGAGTCGGTGGGTAGGAAGTCGATCAGACGGGTCAAGCTATAGTCTTCATATATGCGTTGAGCTTCGAACAACAGCTTTGTATTTGTGGTTATCATATTGACAGAATGTAGGAGAGTGCTCACGAAAGCAAAGAACTTACGGTCGGCGTATGATAGCGCGAAGTTTGATGATTGGAGGCTCCACGAGCAAGCTCCCGTAGACGCGTTGGCAGAGGGTCTGGTGAGATTGACGCAAAAGTGGAAGATGAATAGAACGGGAGATCTTCTCAGAATAGGAAATGTTGATATTTGGACTTCATGCTGCGAGGCAGTCCAGAACCTCTAGTTGTATCATCATGTGAAGAGATCGAATGAAAGAAAGCGATATTGACGAAGGAATAGAGGTGGAGACTCGCAATGATTCAATTTCGTTGTCTCTAAACACATATTCATCGGAGGAGGGTTGCCCCGTCATGGAAGACCGGAAGCAAAGTAGAGATCTAGAATTCAGCTTCGAGCGCCCGTGGAAGTCGGAAATCGATATCGACATGAGGTGGACTACGGAGCCGAACTCAAAGGCCGGCATGCTCAAAGTCGATTCGCATCCTGCAAGGCAGGCGAAAGATCAGCAAAGGATCCAAATCAGACGAAGGTGGAGAAGGACTCTCGGACTGTGAAAGAGCACGCTTCGGATCAGAAAAGAGAGTAGGAAGTCTCATGGGTGCGAGAGCACTTCAGGTTGGAGGTTTGAGGTTTGGATTCTTCATGGAGATATCGAGCTGTAGGGAATGGGAAAGGTAATAGGGTGAACTTAATTTGAAAGATATCTGGGTATGGCTAGGATAATATTGTTCTTTCAGCTCCTGTGATACTATTTCCGATTCCGCTGAGGAGCTGACTAAGGTTTAAGAAGGTTCAGCGAAGAGTTACGAGGTGGACGTTTGAAAAGAATAGGCGTGATGAAAATAAGAGGCTCAGTATACTTGCTCCGGCGTATGAGTATGCCACAGTATATGATGAAAAGCATATCTTGCGTTTGGGCAGAGATCTTGAAGGAAGTGGAGGCTGAAGTAAAGTTATGAAGACGAGGAGACGAGGAAGAAAAGTCTGTGAGAGATGAGGTCAATGATATCACATCCAGATGTCGGTGAACAAGAGGACCTCCAAGGACATGTATCTTTCTTCATCATTCCATTGGTAAAGGAGGAGAAATTACTGCGTGTGGCCGAGGGGAGAATCACAAACGCAGCTGTTGACAAACGGGCAAGCGTGAGAATTACAAGAACATCACTACACAAGCACATGGCTAATTTAATATTTAACAAAATTCACTCCTCAGAATTCGTACTTTCCACAGCAAGATCAAGAGTAAAGAAGCAGACCATCGTGAGGATCTCTACTAGAGAAGTCCACTATTGGTCCTCAATCTTGCATAAGATTTGCTGTCTATGATGCTCCGAGATCACATGCAGGCAGCCAGGTTGCGTACAATATCCTTTTGACGAAGAATTGAGAGACCATAGCAGTCTCAAACCCACAGTGCTGGCTTCGCTGATGGATCACTGCAGAGGAGAATAATCAACACAGCAATCATGACGCCAGGACGCATCATGGCACTCGCCTCGCTTAGCAGAAGCTGTTTGTTGACTCTAAAGCCCCACCTCTTAGAGATAGTTTTGCCTACCATAGGGTGCCGAGCGGAGTAATTACCCACACACGTGCATATGAGTTATATATAGATTCCGAGACTAAGTTTTTATCTCTGGAAGCGTTGGAGACCGTTGCAGCAAATGTGTGGGGAGATTCCAATTTCAGACTGAAGCATTGGACCAACAATGTGAAGCTTCACCCTTACATAGCTCATGAACCATACCATTACCATGTTGAAATTGGTTCTATCAGAGGCATCATATGAATTCTAGATGGACCCGTTGGTTTGGGTGATGGGGATTTTGCTTCTTACCTTTTCTCACATCTTGAGAGGATCGATAGAATTGAACCAGATGCTATACTGCCCAAGACCATTGCACCAATTGATCTTGGGAACGCGATTCACTGGGATTCTCCAAAACCAGTAAGCAATAGAAGATGATCATCGGAGATTTTAGTACAGAGACTTGAATATACGCGCAGATATCTGCCTCCTTGCTTCTTTCCTTCCTCTCCTCTCGTAAGAAACCTGGAAGTTAATCGTAGTGTATGTCAGAAACATTGCTGAAATCGTGAGTAGGCATCAGGTCTATGTTATCAATATAACATCTGGCTTTTAGACTATCTATATTGAGTTCAAGTAAGGAAGAAGATGAGAGTTCAAAGATAGACAAGGAGGTTGAACGGGCACAGGCAATCGGCCGTATTGCTGGCCTGAAAGCGGGCAGGGCACAAAGTTAAGCACCTTCGCTCCGAAGAGTGAGGCTCTCAAATCATCATCCTCTTCTCTCAACTCACGCTACATATTGATGAGCCGAGCTCCAGAGTATACGCATGTCCGCCATCAATGCGGAAACGAACATTGACTCGCTAAAGTTAGGAGATGATCGTCAACCTTAAGCCACATCCACGTGGGGCACCCCGCCACAAGTTGACAACCCCAACCTCCATCAAGGTCGCAGCTCCAACATCACCAGTAGCATTGACGTCTCAATTCATGTAAACCATGCCGGTGTGTCGCGTCTGGCAGTTTACTCGCCATTAAACAGTTGATAGAAAGCCCTTCCAATGTGCGAATCCTTCACCATCTTCAACGCGCTCCCAACAGAGCTCCGATTGCTTATCTGGGAGCACTCCCTCGAACCCAGAATCATACCCCTCCAATGCCAGATCCAATGCACCCTCAGCAAACCCGGCACCTTCCTCTACCACTCCTTCCTGCAACCCCCCTCCGACCGCCCTCACTCCTCACGCTCCCGCGACCTTCTCCCCTCAATCGTCGACATCCGCGTACACTTTGCAGCCGCCCATAACATCTCGCCAGCCACCATCCTCCAAGTCTGTCGCGAGTCCAGGCACTTCGCTATACAGCATGGTTACAGAATCTGGAAACTCCGTGACGAGTTCTGGAACACGAGAGATGTGATGTGGCATGCTGGGCTGGATGTTGTATCGTTAGGGACCCCGCATCGGGCGTCTATACCGAGGTTTTATGGGGAGTTGTTTAGGAGGCAGTTTCCTGTGGAGGTGCAGCGTGTGAGGGCGATTGCGGTGCCGATTGCGAGTTGGAAGGAGAAGCATAGGGAGAAGGTGGAACTAGGAGAGTGTTGGAGGGGGTATGAGGGGTTGAGGAGAATTGTGGTTGTTATGGGGGATGCGATTAAGGGGAGGGGTGTGGGGGTGGTGGAGCATGATACTTGTAAGCTTGTTGAGGAAATACGGATGGGGTTGGAGAAGATTGCGGAGAGGGGAGAGGGGCAGTGGAAGGTACCAGCTGTGCTGCTCGTGGGGAGTGAGGGGGATATCCTTCAGGCTGACGAGTTGGAGATGAGGTTGGATTGTGATCCATGCCCTTCCAATGGTGGGAAATGCAGACTGGGACCTGTTCATACCGAATGTTCAGAATAGGTTCTGCAACTTCGAGAGGATACGGTCTATTATATCCAGTCAAATGCTCGTCTTGGTGCTCTTGTGCTCTACGAGTACGCCCCTGCTCCCTACTTCGCATTGTTACATCTCATCAACTTGCAGTATCCGACCATTCTAAGCAATGTGCTGGCCGAATTTCACAATTTTGTGAAGTCTCCAATCCCAGACTGGCACGTCAGACCACCGTCTATCACAAGAGCTACTCATATCAGCATCCGGACTTCTTCAACATAAAACCAACTCACTAGTCCCGGTCATATACGACGAATCCTCCCCCGCCAGAAACAACGCCGCCTTCGCAACCTCCTCCGGCAACCTCCTCCGGTTCACAAACCCTCCCAGCCGGAAACCTCTCCAAAAACTCCTTCCCCGGCTCCCCCTCCCCAATCTTCCCCGCCATCGGCGTCCTCATACTCCCGGGACAGATAAAATTCGCTCTAATCCCATCCCTCGCATGATCCAGCGCAATGCTCCTCGTCAAATTGATCAGTCCCGCCTTCGAAGCATTATACGCGCAAAAGCCGTAATCGCCAAACAACCCACTCGTACTCGCTACTGTGACGATAGACCCACCACCTTGCTCCCTCATATGAGGAATAGCGGCTTTACAGAGATAGAACGCCGCGCAGAGATTCGTGTCAATAGTGTTTTGAAAGTCGGAGATGGAGAGGTCGACGACTGTTGCTACGGGGGCGAGGATCCCGGCGCAGCTGAAAAGGATGTCGATGCGGGAGAAGCGGTCGATGCATGCTGAGACGGCGGTTTCGCAGGAGGTGGGGGAGCTAACGTCGCAGTTGTGGAAAGTTAGGTTGGGGGAAGAGAGGGTGGTGAGGATGGAACGGGGGTGGATGTCGACGCAGAAGACGAGGGCGCTGGAGGAGAGGAAGAGTTTGGTGGTTGCGAGGCCGAGGCCGGATGTACCGCCGGTGATGAAGACGACTTTGTCTTTGAAGGGTTGGTTTGACATGCTGGGGGAAGGGGAGGGGTGGTGGTTGAAATCTATCAAGTAAGGTGGAAGACGGTCAATCAATGTTGAAGCTGATGCCGGTTTATATTAGAAGTGGTCCCCATGTTGACTTGATTGCTGGCATCCCGCTGTGTACGAAGAAAGATGACTGCTAGTTTGTGTACTTGAGTATGTACGCAAAGACGGTCGTGACATCTTGGGTCAAGGAACGACGCAGGTACATTGCAGTGGATGATGTCCGGTTGGAGGGTTTGAGAGCACTGCATGACAGCCATATTGATCTGTAAGTCATGTAGTACAGCTCTCCGTTGCTTGAATATAAGGATGTACGCACAGCTTGGCGAGGGAACACCATGACGCCTTTGTGTATTTGTCTGTCCTCGAGTCAGTTGCTTGTGGGACAGTGAAGACTAAATCTGTAAATATCCAGGCAGGCTGTGGATGTTACTCGCATGTTTGTCCGCAAAGGTCAACATCTCACCTGCTCTATGACCTGCTCATATACTTGGCAACACAACCACTTCTAGACGCTACATCGTTCTAAACCCGTTCAGAGCACATCTCGAAAGGCAGCTTAGGTTCAAAAGTGGATGAACAACTCCATTTGAAACATAACGTACATTAATCTATTGGGTATCATCTCCAAGTTTGACGCCTAAGAAAAGCCCCGGAAATGTCACCTGAAAACCGCCTCCATACCATGCAATACAACCAAAGCCGACAGAGCAAGAGCCAGACAATCCCCCTGCCCCCTGCCCGATTCCGAGAACACGGAAAACATTCGTGCAAGATTTCCGACTTTCAAAAATCAGGAGATCCCGAAGCCAAGAGAAGTCCAGAGGCGATTGTCTTGAAGACGGGCCGATTCCCCGTCCTCGGCGGCACTGCACAGGCGTCACTCATCCCCCATTCTCGGCGATTCCTGTCCCCAGTCCAATCCTTCCATACTCCTAAAACCAAACGCAAATGATCATAGCAGCGCATCGAAACGAATTTCCTCTTCTTCGCAAATTCCCTCATCCCTCATCTTTCACCATGATTTCGAGGTCGCCTTCGGCCACTTTAGTTGAGTAAGGCAGCCAGGTCGTGCGTCCCCAAGATTAAATTCCAAGGTTTAATTCTTCAATCCCCCAAAGATGCGTTCCCAAGGACCCCAGTTCGACAGGCCACCCCTCGATTTGTTCCTGCTTGCACGTCAGTCACTGCTCTCACATCCATCGACCACGTTGAATACGCGCAAATCAAATCGCGAGCGAGATTTGATAGGTAGGTACTCACTTATCGCAATTCCAATATTTCTCCCTCGCAGCAGTAGTTCTCTGCTGCAGTTTATATGCCTCGAATTCCTTTGCGTCGCGAGCCTCTTCGGGCGTCATGGGTGGAGGGGTGATTTTCTTTGTGAAGAGAGGCATGTTTTGTTTGTTTGTTTGTTTGTTGAGTTCCTGGAAATAAATGTTTTGGATGGGTCGAGCGAAGTCGGAGAGAGTGGGATGAACAACAAACAATCGACTCGAGTTATTTGTTTAGACGTTTGTTATGCGGTGATTGGAAATGACTTGTTGGATATCTATGACCCAGTGAAAAGCGTATGCGGAGTTGAACTTTTGGATCATTGACGTGACGAGATGTGACGAGACAAGGCTGAAGATGTTGTTGTGACTTTGTTCGTCGAGTCGAGGAAAGGAAAGAAAGGAGGGGAGATTTTCAGCTGCAGACCGATCGAGGGGTCAGGGCAGACACGGTTCGTATATAAGGTAGGTATGTATGGAGCGCTTATCTCGGCGCCAAGATGCTTGTATCTCACCCTCTTCCCTCTTCCCTCTTTCAAGTTTTTCGGCTTCGGCGAACTATCCGTCTGTAATGAGATACCCCACGCTATTGAAGAACGGGCACGGCTTGGCAGGACCTCGGACCCGTATTTGGGATGGGCGTACGTCAATTTTGTTTAGCCTGATTATGGCCCGGCCAATGGGCGCGTTTGGATGTGAGTAAATTGTTTAGGTACGCATGGCCGAGTATGGCGTGTTCCGGATCGTTTGTGTGGATGTTGTCGAGGTGTGACATTTGTGTGGGTGAGAGCCAGTGGGATGGAATGGGTTGCGGGATTTTCTTACATGTTTTGACAGCCTGACACCTTGACAAGGCTGTGGGTGTATGCATGGGATATGCATGGAATGTTCTATGCTGCAATGCTGCACCTATAATACATGAGTTTATTAATTAATATATCCTGAAAACAGGATCCTGCATATCGTGTCGTACAAGACCGAGCCTACTCGTACATGTTTCCTCCCTCTCAAAGACGCTCGCAACCCCTCCTTCTCCAGCTTCATCCCGCACTCCCCACGAAGCCACAACCTCCACAATCCCGCTGTCTCACAAGCAGCAGCCACATAACTCAGCTCTCACACTATCACAGCTTGCCCATCAGCAGATTCTTGATCATCTCACGCCCAGTAACATAAGTCGTCCTCCACAACGTCGGGAAATCCAGGGTGCTGGTGAAAGTATCGGCGTAACCAAAACCCAGCATAGGAGGGATCCAGCCTCGCGCATACTCGAGAGCGAAGCAGGCTTCGTCCATCTTGTACTGCTTGACGGTACCGCGACGGAGATGGTGCACGCTGCCTTGAGGGTAGACTTCTGGGAGGTAAGAGCCTGGTCCCGGGGCGTAGGCGAGCTGGGTGCCGGCTAGGATGTGGAAGTAATCGTCTGCGGTGTGTCGACCGGTATGGCCTTCTGTGCCGATGGCGGTTCCTGTTCTGATATGAGTCTTTTTTTCACGAATCAGATCCATGGGAAAAGAAACCTACCGAAGATGATGAGATACTCGGTGATACCTGCGAGGAGGGTCAGCAAAGATTCTTTCAAGGAGCCGCTCATCATGTGACCCAGTCCCAGACAGGATTTGAATACCCTCTCCCTACATTGTAATCAAGAAGAACACTTACTAGCATGAATGATATACATAGCACCCATCGCCCCGCCAGCATTATTGAAGATCCACTCCTCATCCAAATTGACATAACCCCCCGGCAATTTCTCACTCAACTCATCCACAATATACTTCACCACACTAGTCGTATCATTTCCATGAGCAGCAATCGCCCTCTGAGAAACATCCTTCAGCTGCTCAGGCGAGAAGATATAGAACCATTCCAGATGCGAATCCAGGAAAAGGTAGACGGCCGAGAAGAGAGCCACGACGACGGCTGTGATGGTCAATGTCGTAGTCCAGGTTCGGGGTGCCGGTGTTTTGGCTTGTGGGCGGTTTTTGGGCGCCATGGTGGAATAAAGGAAAGAGTGTGGTACTTGGCTGGTAGGTAAAGACTGTGATGGTTGGGCGACGTGAAGATATAAAAGCTTGGGAAGAAGGGAAAGGGGAAGCGGGTATTTTTGTTGTGGTCAGATTTGGCGGGTTCGGCTGTTGACTTTACCGGCTACCCTAGCATTTTTTGTAGGGGTTGCAGTGGCTTGTAAGCACGTATTCGGGTTCAAGATGGGTATACAATTCACGAAATATCAACTAAATTTCAAATTATCGGATTCCACGGATTCCATAACTGATGGGAATTTATTCATGCACATTTGATGCAGTCGTGTTGTTTCGCAGGCAAAGTAAACGAGGCTGAAAGGCAAGGCTGAGAGAGAAAGAGTCCCGGTTACCGTAGATCCTCACGTGGTGGATCTTCAATTCTCGAACTTCACGAAGTCCATCTCGTCCGACTCGACGACTTCCTACCCTCCACCACCGCCATCATGTCCATGTTCCGCTCGAAGAAGCTCGACCTGGGCTGCTTCGTCAACATCAAAGTCATCCGCGACCACACCAAGAGGAAGGTATTCGCCGAGCACGAGCCAGAAAGGTGCGCTTCCCCAATCCCAATACACTCCATCAACATCCTCCTCTACATCTGCGAAGCTCTCCAGCGAGCAATTGCTTAGTCTGCGTAATCAATTGTCTGCTACGGAATATTGCTAATGTGTTTGCGTCAACCAGACAAGCTCTCCGGTACATCATCCGCAATCTGACACTTCCTGCTCGGACCCGCGCGCAAGCACAGCTGCAGCTGTCGCAGATGCATTGTTATACCCGCGCTACGCAGATTCGTAATCGTTGTATAGAGGGAGGGAAGGGGAGAGGTGTATTGAGGGACTTCAAGATGACGAGAGTGAGTTTCCCTGCCGTGGAGACTGGAATGGTTGGATTGTTGGAGCTGGGCTGGGCTGGAGAAATTGAATGGATGGAATGGTGTCATTCTCATGGACTGTGCTAATGCGCTTTACAGTATAACTTCAGAGTCAATGCTCTTGCTGGATCATTACCTGGTGTGAAGAAGGCTAGTTGGTAGATGCAGTATTTGTGGTGGGGAAATCAGGGTCGCGAGAGTGTTGGGAGATGCTGGGAAAGAACGTGAAGAGGAAGAGCGCCGAACAGCCACGATATACAATTGCAGCAGACGAGGTTCCCTGCGACTGAGTTGAATGATGCTGGAGAGTACACGGCGGGTACAAACAATTAGAGATTGTACGATATTACGAACGGAACAATGTACATGTATCAATGACACGAAGAGGTCAGACAAAACATATCGACGCCTTTTGCGAAAATCGAAAGATGAAATCGGTAGGTCACAACGCCTCATCTACAGTGCTTGATTTCGGTGTGTTCTGCTCTGAGTGAATACAGATTTCAAGCGCTCTTCTGCCAAATTTAGCCGAGTGGACGTAGCTTCCCGAAGCAAACATTCAATCAGGCAAGCATACTTCAATTTCTCGTTGCGTCCAATTCACTATTCTCCCTCTTTCCCACTCCATCTCGCGTCTCGTCTACAGCCAGATCAAACTTAATCTTCGCCTGCGTCCCTGTTCGACTTCCATCCTATCCAAGAACCACTTCCCCCAGAATTCCTCACAATCCGCAACCCCCCCATAGCCAGGCCACCAGCATGTTCCGTCGCCTCGATTCTGGTCTCCCAAAAGATGCTGTTTACCCAGCAGATCTCAAAGGCTTAGGGTGAGTGTCACCTCGACTAAAGTTCTCGCACTGCTAATCTTCGATCTAGCTACTTCATCAACGACGAAGATGAAATCAGAAGTATTGAGAACGAGAAGGCTTACTTCAAGTTCTTCCTCACCAAGAACGACCGCTTCAATTGCGTTCAGCGAGAGTCCATGAATGGTGCGTACGCTCATCTATGTATCAGCTGCCAGCTCACATTTCGACAGAAGCAATTCGTACCGAAGTCTATGACCGTCTCACCGATCTTGGCCTCGAAAAGATTCGGATTCCCCTCGGTGCCGCAGCTAATGAGCCAAACCTCCCGATCTTCGCATCCGCCAACCTCGAGACCAAGAAGCACATCGTCATGCTCTTCTACGAACACACCCAAGACCTAGGAATCTTCGCTCACAGAATCATCGGTGGCAGAGGAGGGATCAACCAAGGATCTGCAGTCAACCTTGTCAAGTACATCAAGTCCCAGGCATTCACCACTGAGAATGTCGACTCCCCTGGCATCATTCTCGCCAACATGGGACAGTTGAGATGGTGGCGTAAGGGTCAGAAGGCAGTCACTCAGACAAGCTGGTTCGCCCTTCCCCAGAAGAGTGCCGTTGAGCCACCATACTGCTTCAGCGAGGAGAAGAATACTATACCAGGCAACAGAACCACTGCCGAGCATGTCAACACGATCTTCAATCAAGTCGTCGAGAACCTGGCTCATCCAGATGCGAAGCTCTCACTCATCGGTGTCTCTGACGGTGCTGTCCAAGTCTCTCTTTTCCTCAACGACGAGAAGAACTTCGAGAAGTGGGGTCACAGAGTCGATGCTTTCGCCTCCGTCGCATCCTACTTCCACGCCCACGAAATCACCAATCCCAAGTTCGCCGATTTCCTGCCCAAGCGTGGCAGAGCTTACGTTCAATCCGAGGATCCTGTTGGTGTCTTCATGGCTGATCATAAGGGCTCCAAGAAAGTTCATGCCTATGGATGTCCGGTCTTCAGTTCTGGCGAGCCATATTACAGCGAGACTATGATGTCGAAGGCTCATCGGGTTATTGTTGATTGGTTCAGAGAGGTTGCTGCTGATCCGGAGTATGAGAACCCGCAGTTTGCTCGGATGGACTTTGGTGGTGAGGAGGATGATGAGCCTGGTCCTCAGACTTGGGATGGTGAGAGTGGTGTTCGGGAGATTGAGGAAGTCGAGGAAGGTATTAAGAAGGTTAAGAAGGATCAGGTGACTGTAAAGGTCGAGGAAGTTGACGAGGCTGAGAAGAACAAGGAGAATGTCAAAGCGGACTAAGGGATCTTGATGTGTTCCGAAACGGGACATGATTGGGATCCTGTGAGGAAGATAGATCCCAGTCATCGCACTTCTGCAGTCAAAGGTGCAGAAGTTTGCGATGGAGATAAAGCCAAAATCCAAACTTGAAAATGGAAATGCATCGCCTTGCTTCCAAGCGAAAGTAATTCAATGATTTCCCTTCTCCCTAGATATCTATTCCGTGCTCCAGACTCCAAATCATTGTCCTAAACATTCCGTACTTTGCAAGGGTATCAAGCTACCTATAACCAATCGTCCAACATAAAAGTTGTAATAGCACCTAAACCATACTCCAACTAGAGAGATCCAAACAAGCCTTCTCGTACCAATCATATCTACTCTTTAGAAACATGCTGGACCCTCAGCTCTTTCGCCGCATGCTCCTCCTCAGCCTGCACACCAGCCACCCGCTTCCTCCTCGACACTTTTCTCGGTGGGCACGCAGCCCCAGACGCATGACGATGATACAGGCACCTATCATACTCCCTCGGATCCGCCCCATCTTCATGCCGCTGAAGTTCAATACAATCGAAAGCGAAATCACCAGTCTTGAACACCCGATTCAAGTTTTCAGACGGCTAATCCGTCTCGTTCTTCTCGCCGTGTTCCATCCGATTATCGCCTTGGTGAAGGACGAAGTATATAGAGTCATGCGCGTATTTCGCTACCCCTGACCTCGCAGAAGTAACCTCATACGCCCTCCTCGCAAACTCCGGCCCCGGCAACTCATTCCTCGCCCTATAATACCTCACCACCACATCCATACACAAATCCCACAAATCAGGCAAACACAACTTCTCCACCAACGCATAGAAGGATACTGGGAAGTGGGCTGTCAACGTGGTGGCTTCGGAGAAGGGGCCGTTGGACATTGCGGCGAAATAGGGGATGCGGGCGCAGAGATTGGGTTTGTGGATTGTGAAGGTGGTGGGTGATGGGGCGGGCCCAACGTGGATTGTTACCATATCATTGCTGAGCTTGTTGGGAGGGAGTTAGTTGATGGAGTGTATAGGTGGGTCGGGAAGATTGTATATACGGATTGAAAGATGTGCTTCCGAGTCCTGGCTCGCGAGATGCTCGGAGGAGGGGGGATGGTGGAGCTCCTGGTTTGGTGGAAGCTGGTGGCTTCACTGACGATGGTGTTGATGCAGACATGTTAGATTTGTTTTGCAGATTTTATGTCAGTGTGAAGAGTATTCATGGGAAATGATTTAACAATCAGGTGAGATAAATTCTGAGGTTCGCACGCCTCTTTTTGGAGTATTGAAGCGCTGGGAGCACTTTTCTAGGTGGTGATGATTCTAGGAGACGGGACTTTCGCGTCGTTTGGATATGACACAGGGGTGAAATAGTCCCCTGGCGAAGCTGTTGTGGTGCTCGCTACAGGATTCGCTCGCTAATTTACAGGGGTAGAAGTAAATATTGGACAGGCGCTATCACGAACACTACTGAGTGAGAGTGTCATTGGACTCTTCTTGACAAACAACAAATGTCACAAAAAACAAATGCCACAAACTCGGAAGGAAAACCCGCAAAGGATGCTCTTTCTGCATTTTAGAGGAACAGCTTTAAGACAACGGCTCTTCTTTCCGTGGACACAATCAGTCTCGCTTCCGACTTTGGGACACAGCATCGAAAACTTTCATCCCAGCATTGAAGCCCATTCGACAGCTCATCTCGAGCGAAGATATGATGTCCTCTCCCCCTCCAGTATAATAGAGAACTGGCGCGAGCTCGATCTTGCGAGTGGGCAGTTGGAAGTCGATTTCAGTCGCTGTGATATATGGCCATACTTGACGATGAATGAAAGGGAAATCATAGTCAGTCGGACTGCCGACCATCTTGCTCAAAGTCTGATTATCAATCATTTCAGAAGAGACGACTCGGTATATGCCTTCATGAAATACAGTATCGCAATCATCTGGATCCCACCGAGCTGACATGGAAGGAGGGGAACAGCCCGTTCGATCGATCCGAGTAACAGTATCCACCAAGTTTATGCTGTAGATGTCGGGAACGTTCGAGCTGTTGGCAGATGTGAACAGCGTGTCTGGCAGTCTAGTGCCTGTAGATAAGTTGAAGAACTCAGGTGACAGGTCTTGGGAAGACACAAAGTGTGTTATGTGTCTTTCGGACGGATGGGACGAAGCATCGAGGTACATTCGAATATCAAGTCCCTCACCAAGAGATATACCGCTCATGGAGAGAGGTACCGCAATCACAACAGCATCGAACTCCTCGCAGTATGTACTCATATTACTGTTTGGCAAAGGAGACTCAACCCGCAGACTGTAGCGTTTTGACTGACCTGTTTGAATCTCCTTGACCCTTGAATTGAGCTTCAGGTTAGCTCTAGAGAGCATTGTCAACCGATCAACAAGTCGAGAATTTCCGTCAGAAACAGACACAATACGAGAGAAGAAGTCCCGGAAGGCTATCTCGGTAGACAGTCCTCTGGCACCATCAAGATTCTGAGCAAATCGTGCTCGTGCGTAAGATTCGACGACCTCGTTCAAGAACCCGTCAGAGAGGCCAAGGTCGCGCAGATACGACCTGGCAGAGTCCAAGACCTGTGCTGAAAGTCCAGACCTGTTCATTTCAGAACCCAGATCGGAGAATGCATGTTTTCCCCAGGCATACATGTCGGCGCCAAACCGGTCCCATGCAGCAAGGTCAGAAGACACTGCTCTGTGAAATCTCCAAGGTGAAACACCATACCTCCACATCAACTTCCCCAATTCCCACCACATTGGAGGCGATACTTTTCTGAGATACCAAGCCGTCATTCCATCTCTCCATAGCTTCCAAACTAATTCGCACCAAGTCGAGCATTGTGGCTCATGCGGCTCGGCATTTAAAATCTCCCCTCCATTCCAAACACCTACACGTTTCTTCACACGAAAGTACCACCTCGGATCTGGAGCTTTTGGCGCCAGACCAACATCCTTCATAGCTCGCAAGACGCACCAATCGTGCGTAGACGCGGCTGGAGCTCCTACTTCGATGGTTCGGCCGCGGTATTTGATGGATTTGATGCGGCCGCCGATTTCAGGCGAGCTTTCGAAGATGGTGATGTCAACTTCTTTGGATTCACGAATTGAGTCGTGTAAGTAGTAGGCAGCTGTGGCTCCAGAGAGACCGGCACCGATTATTGCGATTTTACTTCGTGGCATGGGTTGGCTGGATTGATTGTTTGGATTGAGGAGCTGCTGTGGTGCGGCATCCGAGATCGCTGCTTGCGCAGAAAGGAACAACACGCCTGGAATTATCAAATATGTATAATTCATAGCGAAGCGTCGAGGTGAACAGAAGTAGATCATATTTGGAGAGGCTGAAAAGTGAGTCTGGGGTAATTCACATCTCGACACGTGTTGAGTTGAGACGGTTGCGAGAACCAACAAATAGCTACCAATGAGATGAGGGGGCTGACCTTGGAACCCGGCGTGCAGATTGTAAGATGACTTACCTCCCACCAGTGAGTGACTAAGACTGCCACAAATATTGTGGGAAAATGAGCTCAGCCTTCTTTCAACAATTGCAAATGCGATCTATAGTCTAAATATCGTAAATTACCACCCACCAAAAGGCCCATGCGAATTGGGACCATATGCAGGCTCCATCTGTCTCATCAAATCATTCAAGCCCTCCCATTCCATGTTCGGGTCCAAATAATTCACGTCAATACCCAGATCCTGCAATGCAGAATCCTCTAATAGCCAAGGCGTGGGCGCCATGTTCGGATATTGTTGCTGTTGCTGAAGCCAATCTTGTTGATAGTCCCCGTATGTCTGTTCCTGGGGATTTGAAACATTGTGGTAGTCGAACGTCCCCGGGAAGAAGTCTTGAGCTGGAGGAACATCCGAGGGAAGCGGTGGTATTTGAAAAGCAGGTTTGTTATCTGCCTGGCTGCTCGGTACCGCAGCCTCCGTCGTTCTTAATTTCTCCAGATCCTGCGCTCTCTTCTGCCTGGCTCGGGCGATCAGCTTCTTCATCGGTGCCATCAGCATCCCAGGAGCGCCGTGGCCTTGAAAGTCCCTGTAATCCTGGAAAACGAGGTCGAGCACGTTCCAAGCCCGGGTGACATTGTCATCAGGCTCCCTCACACACAGCTCTGAGAGTAGGTATGCGATAGCATGCCACTGAATGATCGTACGAAGATACCAATGCCATTGCTTCGTGATGTCGGCCTCTAGGTCTCGCCGAAGCTCAACGACTTCAATGCTAGCGAGAAACATCTTGTCGTACAATTCTTTCGACTCTGGATCACGATTTGTTGACTCGGTTCTTGTCAATGGCATAAGAAGCATTGATTCCAGTTTGCAGATCACGAGCCTGCAAAGCCGCGAGACCATCCAGGACAGAGGACTGGAGTCTGTGCAATGCTTCACGTATTTCTCCTCCAGGACTTGACAGAACTTTCGTATCCGTTCCTCCTTCCCGGAAACCTGGGTAGCTCCGTCGTCGCGAGGTGCTGACATCAATCTATAAGCGGCAGAGCTGATCTCGCAGGATATGAGTGCGATTGAGAGATCTGTAAGACCAACTCGTGGCTCGGGAGCTACGAGCGCATCGTGCAGCAGGTCTGAATCATTTATGTTTAGTGGCCGTTTCGTGTCAAATGAGATATCCATCGTGCATGTTTCTGAACCGTCCTTCTCTGAAAGCCGAAAATCTAGGATACATAACTGCCACCTAGTCGAAGAATCAGATTATACTCGTTCGGGTAGTCAAAGATGGCTAGTCAAACCACATTCTGCCAAGGAGAAAGCTTACCATAGACGACGGCGCATTTCGACGTCGTATGGACTCAGGTGAAACATAGCTCCATCTCTATGCAAGCCCATGGACTGGGCAACTCCGACAGCAGACCGCATGAGGGCCCATGCAACTCGAGTATGATCTTCACATCTGACTGTGGCAAGGTACAGAACAAACGCTTGAAGAGTAACCAGGTCCGAGGTATCCAGGAAATTTGCTCGGGCAAGGGCTTGCTCAACTCCAAACCGGTATCTGTCCTAGATTGGGTCAGAATGGACGTGAAGTAATGTGCATGGCTGAAGACTTAGTGAAGTTCCGAACAGAGAAGACTTACATAGGCAGCCTTCCTTTCGCACCCTAAATTTGATTTGACCTCCTCAACAGACATGCTGGGCAAGTCAGCATCATACGCGAGATACTTCTATTTGATACTTACCTCGTAATAACAGCAAAGTAAATGGCAAACATTAAAGCTTCTGTGCTTCGGCTCAAAGAGTTCAGATCGTGCTGCGCTTCTTTGAACAAAGCTTCGATGGTGGGCATGTGCACAACCTTGACGAGAAAATCTACTTTCTCCGCGAATGTTTGCAAGTAATAGGGTAATTGTGAGGGTAAAGGATGTAAATCCCTCATATTGACTTGTGTCGAGGCATATCCAAATACGAAGCTTTGGTGGTCTCGGTCGTTGGATGCTGAGCTGGTCTCGGGAGAAGGTGTATCTTCATCGTCTTCATGGTCACCATCGAAGAACAGCTGGACGAGATCATCGACCTAAATCCAAGTCAAAATCCCAACTCCCGTAGAATGACGGAGGTGTTGACTCGCCTCGTCTGTTAAACGAGAAAAAAAGTTGCGTTGGACGTATCGAGTCTTGCCTTCATCTGACAGCATCAAAGTCCCGAGACTTCTTTCGATCTGAACGCCATCCCCTGATTCCGGAACCCTCAACCCCGATGGTGCCGTATGTGACCTCCCAACTGTTCTTATGTGGATATCCTCTCCATTTTGTGTCGAGTCGGCAGGCTTGGTAGGACTCGAATCGCTCGTCTCGACATGTCCGCTAAGTTCTTTCACGATTCCTGCCCGCAATAGCATTAATATCTACAAGCTCTCATCAACAAGGAGGCATTTACCCTCTAAGCTATTCAGCCGCTTCATCAACTCCAGCTCTCTTCCTGTATAGTCCCCTCCATCTGCAGGTTTCCTCGGTCTCCTGGGAGCTCTCTTCCGTGGAGCTAGTTCGCACTCCTTCCCAAATCTAACACAATTCCCGCATGGTGATTGTTTGTCGCAACGAACTTTGCGCCGGCGGCAATGGATACAGCTTCCGATCAGTGGAGTTTGTGATGGAGCACTGGGAGACGACGACCATTTGATAGCATTCGGATCATTCGTAGGTTTTTCCGCAGCGTTTGCGGATTTGTTGTTTGTTGTCGCAGCGTCCATGTTGCTCGGAAGGCTGCGAACTTCTGGAATGAGGGTTCCACCAACTTTCCCCCACTTCCTTATGTAAGGATCAATGTATCTTATCGTGTCAGCCGCCTTCCTGCATCTAGCGACCAAGGCCGTTCGAGCATTGGCATTCTACCTGCTTCATAATCAGTCGGAGTTTACTGGATGTGGGCTTGAATCTGTAAAGGGATATTTTCATGACATTTTCAAGGAGGGTCATGCCATATGGTTGACGTGAGGGATAAGCAACCGGTGCCGAGGCTACTGCTTGGCTTCAAATTAGCGCATCACAGCAAACTTTAAGGAGCGGATCCCCGATGCCGCTGTAGCATCCAGATATCCAATGATCGTGTTTGGTGGCCGTTTTAGGTTTATTAGCGCCAAAGTTGGGAATAGCCTCAGAAAGTCTGTTCGCGAAGCTAGAGAAACAATAACAGTCAAGTCAGCTGAGTGATTACACTTGAGTTTATCCACAATTAGAAATGGATGACGACAGTGTCGATATACTAATGAGCCTAAAGCTGCCAGCAAGAATGAAATGCAGCTTCTCAGGTATTGAAAGGTCGGATTGAGCAGCAAAGTTAGGAAATCAATGGATCAGTCTAGATGGCTTTCAAGGTCCTCTGTCAATCTCGATAGTCAATCGTCTCCTCAGTGCATCTCCGCACTAATCAAATTCACCCAATCGTCTAGCTACTCTGCGTGTGCTTCCCAGAAACGAATAAGTGGAGAAATATTGCCCATCTTACTTTAGAAGTGATCCCAGGCTTGGACGAACTTGCGATTTTAGTTACCGAATCAAGAGAAATTTCTAGAGCTGCATTCGTAGTCATTCGCGGAGTTGATTAGCATGGCTCATCTCCTTCTGCCTCGATTTTCCCCCCAGTTTCAAAAAAATCTACTGTCTATTCCTACCTTATTATATATTCACTACTGTCAGATACCAATCAAACCATATTATGTAAGTACACCAGGGAGAATAACCCCCAGGACAAGAATTAACCCTTAACTTCCTTGAGTCGGCCGATCTTTTTGTAGGTCATATCCTCCTGCTTGTAATGGTTCAAATATGCATTCCCACTGATAAAATTCGCTCGTGGTCACATCTAGCTGAAGTATCCAAGTCGCAACCAGCATGCAGGTTTCCATGATTCTGCTCATATCCCCGGCTTACATTGCTACGGGATCTGCTCTTTCGCTCCAATTGATACTCTCATTGTTGAGCCTGCATCTGGAGAACAAAGTATTCTCATTTGGACTTGCGTTTTATGAATCTCATTTCGCAGGACAGAAAGAGGGTCTCATTTAGAGAAGCTTCACAGGTTGAAATCACCTGAGTAGTGCATAGATAAAGAGGTTTAAGTGATTTAAATCTTGCTTTTCGTAACAAATAGCCACACTCGCTCGATCCTAAGCTGTAGAATTGGAAAGGCAATCGCTTATCACTTTAGCGGGCCCAAGAATGAATGACCATTCATTCATTTTAGTGAAAACCCACTTATATTTGAAAGGAACAAGACAAAATCTAGTCGCCTTGCGTAACTTCGGCGAATAATGGGGTCGTTCTCATCGGGATAATAGCAAGTATATCCCATCGGGCCATCCTCGTCAAGACCTTCAAATGTTTTGCCGGCGTATTCGACCGATGCCGGCAAGTCCCAGCGTCGCCACATACCAACGTGGGCCTTGACGACATACTTGAATTGTGAATAAAGAGAGTACACGCCATTCGGAGGAACGAATGTTGCGTAACCTGGGTAGAGTTTGCCAGTAGATAGTCAGCGGAAAGCACCTCACGATTAATTAGGGAGCTGATGAAAGCTGGATGGCGTGGGCTCAGTGGGCAGCTTACCATTCTTATTGGACTGTGAAGTCCATACAAAGAGATCTACAACCACGTTCTTGTCAGGCTTGCTGGCTTGCTAGCCCAGTATGATTGATTGTCGGATTCACTTTCCAAGCATTGAGGCATGTCACTTCTAGCAGGAACCAAAATTTACGCCAGAAGAGTCAAAGAGCTATTAGATTCACTGACCATCGGATCTCGGCGCAATGGCTTGAAATTGCGGCAAAAGATATAGAGAAAGGATCATTGCTGAAGAGAACATATCCTGAGCCTCATCTGACGACGGAAACGACATTTATATTCGTTGATCAAATCCCCATCAAGCTGCAGTAGACGCAGGAGCAGGAACAAGTGCAGAGAAAGCACTCGCCGAAGCATGAGAGGCCATTCCCAGATTTTGACGCATAGGTGGTATGGATACATTTGCAGCTTGCAGCTCTATGGGAGACTTCCCCAAGTGTTCGGAACGCGCGAATAGAGTCCTCGGAATGATATGGGACATGATCACTAATAGCCCTCGCGGAGGGAGATCGCCCGCCGACTTCATTTGCTCATATGAAGAGCCTAATGCCATACCAGAACCGCCTCTCGACCGGAGGTTTGATATATCGCCAGCAAGCAAATCACCGCGTTTGGACTCTGCCATGACATGAGGCTTCGCTGCACCATGCTCTCCTGCAGATCCCCAGGCCTTCAATTGAACAGACTGCAAAGGATGAGGTACTTGAAGGCACAAAGCGAAGACTGCTCCTGGTATCACATGAACCTCGCAGAAGCGCTTAACGCGTTCCGGGTCGAGACTAAGAGAAATTGGGAGAGTCTTGATCTGCTTTCCCCCATACCATGGCATTCCTCCAGTACTCCCTCGTACAATCATCCTTCGTAGATACTTCGCACCACACATATTTGTTAACGTAGACTGGTAGCTGGGTAGCGAGGATGGCGCATGTAGGCGATCGAAGTATCGTTTGTTTTTGGAGTTCAGGCCCTTCAACTTCCACCGGCCTCCCGACGGGTACCAGATGTCGCCAAAACTTTACAGAGAATCGTGATTTCGAACCGTGCTCGTATCTGGAACTTGCTCGCGAGTACGGTCAACAGCTGTCAAAAGGGAAGTGATGGATGTCCTGTCTCGAGAAGATACGCCCCTCGGGGGCAGCGTTCCCCGGTTCAATCACGATGCCTGCCTCAGGCTTCAGAAAATTGGATGCTAGGCCACAACCACCTTGCTTGAACCACCATATCCTAACGTGTTTATCTTCTTTGAGGTTGTTTGTAAATAGTCCAAACCACAGATCACGAAGTACAGTGACTCAACTGTGCAGGTTTCTTCTACATATCATGCATGGTCCCGTAGTGCGGAATCTCTCCCCAGTGGGTCACTCTCATACCATCGAGCCACAAGTCGAGATTACGACTGGTCGTTCTGTACCTCTTCCCAGCAAACATGCGCGCAGCTTAACAGCTGCCTGTTACTCCTCAGCTTTCAGGACTATGGTCTCCTTTCACACAATCGCACTTTCCGTCTAATCTGGTTGCCTTCAAATCCCTCTCACGTGAGCAGGGAGTCGCACCTGCCTTCTGCTGCTGCTCACCTTCGTTTTTGTTTCGTCTGAAGTAGGAGCGAGGAGGAAGCGTCGACGAGTAAACTACTTTCCTCCTCTTCTCCTTCCATTTTCGTGATTTGATAACGTCGACTTCAATCAAAAACATTCGCCGCTCGTTGTCGAGGATAACTCTCAAGATCAAGATGGCGGCAACGCACATGCAAGCAACCGGCGCCAGTCTCACCGATCGATCTAAGGAGGACAAAGCATTGCGCAAGGCAGAGAGAAAAAGACGGAAGAAGGAGAAAAGAAAGCAAGAGAAGATACGCAAAGCTGAGGAAGCCGCCGGTCTGGTCGAGCAGTCTACGAGCCACGAAGCGGAAAGACCAACACCACCATCCATTAAACATGACGATCCAATTGCAGCTGACCGACTTACTCCTCGCATCAACACAGAAAGTCTCGAGTCTGCTCGAGCTTACTACAGTCCGGCGTCTTCCAAATCTGCCCCTGAGCATATCGGTACACCTACGTCGTTGGCTCAGACCATTGTCGGCAACTCGGGGCAGATCATAAAGGAAGGGCATACCACGACTCAAAGTCACGACCCTCTTACCAAAGGACCTCTCCAGTCTGCTCGAAGCCAGCCCAGTCTTCTCTCCGTCGATGAAAACCTGGCTACGAATTCATCTTTGAGCATGTCCATTTATGAATACGAGAACAGCATGGTCATGCTAGATCGCCCTGAGCTTGACAGTCCCGATGCACTCACCTGCCGGCGGCCCTCGGTACCAGATTATGTTGATTCGGATGACGATGGCAGTGTTGAGGAAACAATCACGACGCAAGGCGCAAAAGCTACCCTCTCTCAAGCTTCAACAGCCCTGGCTCCCAAGCCTCACCTTCAAGCCCTCGACCTGTCAGTCGATCAAGATGACTCAGATGGCGAGGAAGACAGCAATCTTGGCGACTCAGATCCTCGTGGTCTCGAGCCTGAGGATATCAAACATAGGAGACACGCTGGCTTTCCGGCACCAGAAAATCTGCCAGAATGGTTTCCAAGAAACATCAAGCAGATCTATCTTGTAGATCGGCATGGCGGTGCTCTAACTTTCAAGGTCAGCATGATGACCCAACGATACTTACTTGTGGATAGTTAACAAACAGCAGGAACTGAACGAAATCACAAGATACCGAGCAGCCCTTGAGAGAATCCGACGCCAGAAGTGGAATACCTACATCCAAGCCGGAGAAGCCAGATGGAAGCTTCAGAAGATTCTCCGACGACTTCGAATCAGGCCCCTGACCAAAGCATTCTATGAATACCGAAACAAACAATACAAAGTTTGGAAAGAGAAAGCATTGAAGTCTTGGGAGCGGCTCGAGAAAACACACCTTGGCGTTTCTATCTTGGACGAGACAATCAACATCAACTTCCGTCAAGAGCGAATCATCTACGAGAAAAATCTTGGAGGTCGGTTGTGAATACCGTTTGCTTTACTGGCTCGATACAAACATTGCTTGGCGCGCGGTTGAGACTGCCATCTGGCTCGATGCCTTGAGACGAGACATTCATGATCGCCATTTCTTCCATGGTTGAAGTGAATCCGAGGGAAAGTAAGCATGATCAACATATTCATGACATCAAAGGGGTTTGTGTAGTGGAAGACCTGCCATCCGAATCTCGAAGTGGTGGATATATGGTGGAGCACGGGAATTCTCTTTATGGGCTTGCGGCGCTGTCATGGAAGACCGGATGAAGATGTAACATGGTACGGGACTGAGGAGGGAGGTAAAAGGGTCACATTTCGTGGTTGTGTGGATTTGCAAGCAGTGTTTTCAGGGCATATGCTTCCGCGTGCTACCGGCTGCCCAGCAATGGCCCTCTCAGATAGTCGGACGCCACCATGTCGAAGCTTTTCTTTCCCTCTTCGCATTCGCCTTTTCAAGTTTCCTGTGCATAATTTCCGCGTTTCCAAGGATCTGCTGGCCGCCACAATAGAAGCTTACTTCCACTTGAATCAGCTAGTATTCCCAAACTCTCCGCAGTGAGCCTCAGACGACGCTAAAATCAATCCGGACAACTGACAGCTCTCAGATTGGGCACAGGCAATGCGTTATCGCGGCGTCATTCATGCTTTGAACTAGAGTCCGGCTCTTAGGCCTATTCAGTGAGGCTGTTCGGGTGGCTGGTCCGAAGTTGTGAGACGCTTTGTGTGTGGAGAGGAGTGGAGGCATCTTCAAAGCGTCCTAAGCGAGGGGCATTCTTTGGATGGCAGCCACAGCCGTCAGGGGCCGCCCTGGACGTTTACAAGTTTAGCGAAGGGGCCAAGCATTTCAGACGATCCATCGACATCCACACGATCCACCCTCTCCTCGGAGGCTAGAAGGTTTTGTGCCAAGTGGGTTTTCACTACCCTTAACCTTAACTGGTCGGGCGGTCGATGACTTTTTTCTTGGAACATCTCGTGAGGCACGAGGCGATCAGATGTATGGGAAGCTGTAGCCGCGATGCTGCGTTGACGATGAGGGAATCAAGAGTTGATGGGCGATAGGATCCACGACTATTTCGCATCTCGAGCAAATCGATCACCTCAACAAACGTGCAGAAACGTGCGTGCCAAGAAGAGATTATCCTTGAGCCCCGTGTAGAGGTGTGGTATCGATGATTGAAGCCTTGAAGTAGTCTTGCATTTAATGCATATCGAATCCAATTTCCCATATTTGGTTTTGGTTCGGCAAAGTTGTCCGAGGGATGAAGGCGCCGCCCCGGTATTGTCGGTGGGAAGCCTGTAAGCGCAGGTCACCGTAGCTGGAAGAGTTTCGTCGCAACCTCCTGATTGCTGCCGACTTCGAGCATCCTTCACGAAGATGCAACTTCGTCTATCGCTACTCGGAATATCGGAGAACAAATCTTGGATACGAAGCCAGATCTGGTAGGTGAAGCGCTGCTGTTGGCTTCTAGCACGAAGAGTTGAATAGCCGCGGAGCGATACCGAGCGCTACAGTTCAATCAGTAGGGCAATGATTGTCGCTACGATGTCACTACGTATTTGCACCGATGCGTCTATCAATCGCCATATGTGAAGGTCATGTTTTGGCATCTGTTTAGTTTGTTTTGACGCCAGGCGGCTGGGTGCACTTCCCACGCTTCGTTTGGTGGCACCGTGGCAGGATTCCTATTATCCAAACGCCCGAAGTGCTATTACACCCGACTCAGTGGTTCATTTCAATAGCTACGAGTCTGTACGACCTGGAAACTGGCGGTCTCTTTTGAGTTCGTGTTCGTGGTGCACTGCTTCAAATTCCGCCGATTATGCTTCTCAGCTTCACACCGCATGTGCAACGACGCCAGGTCCACCCCCATCGAAGAGACCAGCTGATACACTGATCCGGTCCTTTCAGCGGGGGATCCAGTTTATTATGTGGTGAACTGAATGCTCGATCCGATGATGAGATGATGGCCGCTGTCTCTTGTCTCTGTCTCCTGTTTGAGACGAAACCGCCGTACCGTAGTGTAAGCGACACTTGAAGCATTGATGTCGCAGCTTGGCGCGGGAAGCCCCTGTGTATCCCTGGCCATGGGGTTTCGATGCACAACAGAGGGGCCAAACACCGCTAAACGACCCCAAACGGCTTTGACAAGGGCTCGAGTTAGTCCTGAACAGGCCTGAGCAGTGGTGGACATCCCTTCCATCCTCCCCCTCCCACAGTGGACCTCAATTTCAGCAGGGCTGTGCAGTCTCTCAGTCAGTCCCAGTGTTCCTCGAACGCTCGGTCAGAGGCCTTGCAAAACCCTGGCCCTGGTGTGCCAAGCAAGCCAGGGTCGAGCGCATTTCAGACGAGGGAGATCCTATATAACAGTCGGCGGCCCTCCTCCTTGGCATCAATTCATTCTTCAGTATTGTTTGGTATCTTGCTGTGCACTCCCCCGTCACTCTTTTTTAATTTCTGTTTCCTAGGACTGGCGCCGTACTATTCTCAACACTCTCTTTCGATTCTACAACAATCCCCTTCTCGACTTCCTCGATTGTAGATCAACGAGAAACGTTCTTTACTGCTAGCCAGACTCAGACCTCAGAAACTTCACCACATCACATCATAATCCGCCATGTTATTTCAACAAGTCTCAATCGCCATTCTTGGCCTCGCAGTTGCGACTGAAGCCGCTATCATTCCGGAGTTCGATGGGCTAGGACAGCTTGGCTTGATCCGAAGACAGAACAACAGATTTGGTGGTGGTAATAGAGGAGGCAACCAAGGTGGAAACAACCAAGCAAAGGCTTCCTCGACCGCGGCCGCAGCGGCGGCGACTTCAGCAGCTGCCACCAACAACAACAACGGAGGAGGGAACAACAATAACAACAACAACAACAACAACAATGCTGGTGCCGCAGCCGGAGGAGCTACATGTTTGGACAGCTCTGTCATCCAGGCCAACTCAAACAAGGTGAGTTGGTATTGAACAAAAGCAACCAAATTGACGACTGACCAAATTCAAGGATGGTCAAGATACACCTGCTGCAGGCCAAGCTTCTTCAGCAACGTGAGTTTACCATTCTCTCACTGAAAGAATATGCACTGACCGACATACTAGTGACCCCGCCAACTTCATCAACTTCTGTAAGGGCCAGACCATTACCAACGGTCTCCAAGTTAAGGCCGGATCATGTAACGGAATTGGTGAGTTATTCTCAAGCTTTGCCAATCTCAGATCTAACAGTCAAAAGTCATGGGTAAAATCCCTTCAACGGCCAACATGATCACGGGTATCATCACCTCGCCCAAGCCAATGGAGGACCTCGACGAGAACCAGACCTTTACAGTCTCAGTTCAAACCAAGGGTCTCGCCGCCGGTTCATTCACCAACGCCCAGGAGACTTACTACAGTGCTCCCCAAGATCTCAATGGACAAGGTCAAATTATCGGCCACACCCATTTGACCATCCAAGATCTCGGAAATTCTCTTGCACCAACCCAGCCCCCCGACCCAGTCTCCTTCGTCTTCTTCAAGGGTGTCAACGATGATGGAAACGGAAACGGTCTTTTGTCAGCAACTGTCACTGGTGGACTGCCCGCTGGTAACTACCGCGTGTGCTCAATGACTTCATCCGCCAACCATCAACCTGTACTTATGCCTGTTGCCCAGAGAGGTGCCCAGGACGATTGCCAGAAGTTCACTGTTGGTGCTGGTACTGGTAAGTTACCGAATCTTAGGCTTCGAAATGCCTTAATACCCTCCACGTGATGTGTACTGACGAATTACTTCCTAGGTAATGCAGGAGGCAACAACAACAACGCGGCCACTGGCGGTAACAATAATGCTGGAAATGGTGGAAATGGTGGAAACGCCAACACCGGAGGAAATGCCAATACTGGAGGCAACGCAGCGGCAGCAAGTGAGTTTCAACAGGGCTAACAACCCCACTCCTTGCAGTGGTGGTGAAAGACGACTTAACCTGAGGATGCCCCAACATCACAGAGCAGCTCTTCACTCCATTCTTTCATCTCATGCAGACTACCAAGGAACCTTCGCTGACTTTCATCTCTAGCCTCTGCCGCAGCATCTGCAAAGGCGTCAGCCACCAAGGCAGCTACTAACAACCAAGGAGGTGGAAGAGGACAGGGAGGCAAAGGGTCAGTCGCATCTTCCGCCCCAGCAGCAGCCCAAACATCCGCTCAAGCCTCCACAGGAACGCCCGCAACCGGAACTAGTGGCGACCTCGGAGGAGCCGCCCCAGCCGTCACGGACTCCGGCAACAAAGACCGCCCATTCTCAGTCAACGGCAACACCTTCGTCAACGAGGCGGCGGCCAAACAGCGATCTTGCGACATCCAGAACAACGCTTGCTTCGACGCGGTCAACGGTGGAAAGCTCCAGGGCAAGACGACCGCCGATTGTGTGGCGCAACAGACTGCTTGCAATGCTGCGTAGAGACTTTGTTATGGGGTGGTGAATCTCGGTAATGAAATAGATGGAGATGGCATGATGGTTGATGTTATGTAATGGATGTGTATGTTGGGGACTATGGGAACAGACGAACATTGCAGTCAACGATCAGGGCAGTTGGAGGGAGGGAGGGGAGAGAGGGGGGCGTTCGTTGGGTTGATCCCATGGGTGTTTTCTTGTTGTAGATGGTTGCCAATTTTATATTTATTACGGGAGAAACTGTAGATTTCCTACGACGGGGGTTTTGTATGTACCCATTCTGTTCAATGAAGATCCTACAATCGATTGCGAGTCTGGAGTTATAGATGGTGTGGCGGTCAGGTGTCGGTACTTGGGTGTCAAGGTTTGGAAGAGGCGAATGTCAAAGTCAGTACTTTGACATCTGGGAAGGTTGAGTTTGAGTATCATCAGATGGCATTGACATCTATCAAAATTCAGTTTGATTGAGTTGACTTCAACGCCAGTGTCAGTGTCGTTCAAAGTTGACTTCGGCTCAAAACCAACACCAGACAGACAGATGTCAGGTATCATAACCACATCCATCCTCATCTCATCTTGACAACTCAAAAAAACAACATTTCAGTCCTGCCACCCAATCCTCCAATCTCCATTCCTCCCAGTGTCACAAAGAAGCAGGACCACCCCTCGCACCTCCGAGGTTCTGACGTCGTCCAATGTTTCCGTCTCGTTTGACTTAGCCGAAAAGGTGGCCTGGTCTGTTTTGAGATCCCCGCCGCTTGTTTCACCAAGGGAACAGATGAGGAACATCGGAAGGATGGAACGAGGAGGATTTGCTCATATGAATTCTGAGGGTTTGGATGTTTGGGACTGTGATTTAGGGTGGATGAAAACAAAACATGATCTTGCGATGCACTGCAGGGTGTGGTGGAAGAGATGAGAACGATGAAGGTCACGTGGGCTGGACAGAAGCCTCTGCACGTTGGTAACGACAAACCACCCGTGCCGAGAAATCCTTTGGGTACTTTACCTTCCAGCTCTAAAAAAAAACCCCCCCGAACAAACATAGGCTCACCTATATTTTTGTGCTACGTATGTTCTATAGTTAATACTAAACACATTGCGGCCCTTCAACAAGAAAAATAATTATACAAGTTTTTCTCAGCTTGATTTATAGTAGCCCTCGCTTGAGGTCTATAGAATAGTTCCTTCTTCAAACCTCCACCTTAGTACTTACATCACTTCTACTTTTCATATATGGTGTCACTCGAGTAATATATATCCAATACTATGCCTAAAATAAAAACTCAGAGAAAATGAATTTCGTGTCTATCTATAAGAGTGTTACTTCGGAATTAGTTCTTGAAGTTGGCGATTTTGGTGAGGATTTGGGGGTTTTTGGCCTGTGCGCACAGAGCCGTGTCGGCCCCTCGACGGATTACCTAATTTACAGTACTCTGGCATGCTATCAGACAGCCAATATCGGTGGTCTGACCAGAAATGCTGAAATGCCCCTGTGCAAGATATTCGGGCTCATTGCTGCTTTCCGGGAAAGACATCTTCTTGTCTACACCCTCCTCTCCCCCGTCTCCTTCTGTTCAGCATATTCACGTTCAACTTCCTCCAAACGGAAGGCATCGACTTCGTTGACGGCTACTCGTACTTTATTGTCGCATGTCTGATATCTCTTGACTGGTCCATCGGTTGGCAAACTGTTTTTGGGAGGCTGCAAGTTACTCTGCAGTTGTTGATTTGGAGTGCTACTTTACTTCTGCCAATTCGACATTGCCTTTGCAAGATGTTTGTGCCCGAGATATACTGGAGACATAGGCAATATATGAGGTCGCAGAGAGAGGAGCTTTGGAAGATAATCAACTGTCGAGGAGAGATGGGTGATGTTGATACCGAAAGGAGTGTTGAAGGAGGAAGAGTTTACGAGCAGACGTCACTGATGGCAGACTAAGGGAGGACGCAGATGCATGGACGCACATGAGGAGAGGTGGTAAGCTATTGAGGGAGTGGAATCCAAGACGTCTTGGGAGGTAGCAGAAATAAGGGATCCTAAGCCTCCTTTAAAACATTTACGACATGCTAACTAGTCTAACAATTTTGCAGCATCATCCAGCATAGTACCCTCAAGTAAACAATTTAAAATGATTCGCCGTTTTTAATCATGTCCTCCTCCCAACCGATACAGTCCCGAGCCGTGTCATTGCCCCAGTCGTTGTCGTCATCGTAGTATTGATCCTCCTCATTGAGAAAGTCTTCGAAGTCATAGCTGGGCGCCGGAACCCACTCATCATTCTCGTTCAAAACATGCGTACCTGCTCGATCTTCCATCATGAGATACTCATTCCAAGACTCCATCTCTGTTTCGATAGTATGATCATTCCACCCATGAGCAGAGCGCTTTGAATACCCATCATATCCCGGGCTTTGCGACAACTTAATCCGATCCTTTGTTGTGTCACGAACGGTGATCCGCCAAAATGCCTCTCCCGGTTGGCGCAGCTTGGTATTGTAAACGTTATACAAAGCCGGTAAGAGCATAACATTCTGCCTGCAGTATTGAATAATTTCGGGTTTCGGGGGACGCTCATTGAGAGCTTGAGGGCGTCCACCCCTCTCAGGGTCCACCAGCTTATTATAGCGCTCCTTGGTGAGGTGCCATTCTGTCTTCGCTGCAGCAGAAATTGGGCTATGTCGCTCAATGCACATCGCTAGGCTGGATACCAGTTCCCGTGAGCCTGTCCGAGTTGCGAGCTCCATGAGCTGAAGATCTTTGATGCTTTCCACAGAGACCTGGAAAAGACGGAACAGGGCATGTGAAGCGTTGCGGATATCGAACACGACTTTAGGGATGGTTGTAGATTCCAGGATAGTTTTCAACGATACTCCACTACTGTTGGTGGTCAAGAAGGCGCCGCCCCCGAGGGCATGGACGTCGATGAGGTAAGTCCCTTTGGTGGGTGCGATATGCAAGGAGAGAATCGATACTGAGCCATGACGGCCCAGGTCAAAACCCTCTAAGCTGAAGTACAGTGAGGGAGGGTCAGTTGCAACATTGACAATGCTATCAAGCAGAGGTAAAAGATCTGCCTTTGAATCGATGATTGTTGATGTAGCTGACATATTCGGTAATGGATTCATCGATGGTCATGAGACTGCTTGATGCTTCGATTGATGTCAACGCCTTTTTGTAATGTTATGAGTTGAAGATAGTTACTTTTCTGAATGTGTGTATTCACTAGGCCACTGGACAGCAGCTTAGAGTTGCAGTTACACAAAATGCTGGCATGACGATAGTACATTCCCACGTGTAATTGTACTATTGGTCAACCACTGCCGATAATCATGCAAGTTCTCGTGAATTACAGGCTGTACGAAGGCCACTTGTCACACTGTTGGTTGAGGTTTAATCACGCAACTTAATTGCAGAGAATTTGTCCTAGAGATGAATTGACACTTTGCGCTTAATCAAATCTGACTAGACTATAAACACCATAAGCTGCTAAGCTCATTTTCTGCTGGCAGAAACAGCTGTCCCACTACAAAGTCATCAAGTCATATTGCGGACTCGGTGTTAATTACTGTATCCACATGTCAGGATCAATGGTATCTTTTTCAAGTACCTGGCAAAATACAGTACTCACATGGGTACTTAAGACGATCGTCCGCCTGCGGATGTGCATGGATACATGCAAGTAGGAGTAACAGGCTGGTGAGGGAGGGCAGAGTCGAGATGAGATTAGAGATAAGACAAACGAAAGATCCTGGCGGAACAGGAGTTGGGAAAGGACGATATTATTGAAATTGGTAGAGGGTGATCGAATATTTCGTACTATTTCCCTTTCAAGTGTGCGAGAGTACTACAAAGACTAACTCCATTCTAAAGTTGAAATTCACGTGCGACCCACCTCACAGAATCTAGTTCGAATCGAATAAAAATGCAATAATTCCCCATTCCCTTTACATCGATATACAGAGGAAAGCCTCCACAACCTACACTCCTGTACATCGGCGCAACTGGTACACTCCAGGTTATAGGTGGTATGAAAGTCCACACTGGCATTGGCCCGAGCTGGCATGCTAGAGCCAAACTCGTACCCTGTCGAGCACGTTTCGCTATACCCTTCTCTTCTGCAGCACGCACCATTTCTGGCTCTAGCTCTGGCTCTACCTCTGGTTCTGGTTCTGGTTCTGGCTCAGGCACAGGCTTACGCTTCCGGCCTCGTTTTCCGCAGCACGCGCAGCTCGCGCTGCTACGGTATCCTCAAAACTGATTACCTTCCCCTGGCCCTTACCAATTGCATGTGACTAGTCGATTTTCGAACCTTGGCTTCGCTGTTTATTAAACTTCAATAGCTGCTTTTCATGTTCGAGGAGGGCACAGTAGGCAGTAGCTTTCTGGCCGGCATTGGCAAGTTTCTGTTCACGCCTCTGCACCCGAGTTATACACATCTCATTAGAAGTCTTCTCTTGGATCATACTATGCAACGACATAAAAGCCTCTGCTGAAACTGGTGTTATAGGCGTTTGTGGTACTTTGTCCTTCTGATCAGAATCTGTTCTTATTCCATCCGATCCGGCATAGTCAGTTGAGCAAGGGGTTTCGGAGTATGCCTCTGGACTCTATCTCTATCAAGCGGGAACAAACCAGTTTCGGCCCAGGCGTTAGTGATATTTCTCCTCGAAAATGCCCTGTCCCTTGCAGGGCTATCTAGAAGTGTGAAATGCTCCCTGCCGACTGTATTTTCGCCTCAGAACAGTCGTTCAACTTCATCACGATACGCAGCCTTTAGAGGTGCAAGAACTCCAGCATCGCAAGGCTGGAGCTTGTGAGAGGTGTGAGACGGTAAGCGACATAGAAGGATGTTATTTTCAAAACAAAACTCCAGAATTTCAAGGGTCTCGTGTGTCCCAAAGCTGTGGCATATTAGCTCAGGTGGCTTCTCGTTTGCCTGTTGTGTAGTTTGAGGATCAAATACACGCTTGAGCCACTCGAAACTAATCTTAGAGTTTTGAGACATGTATCATTCTCTGGCTGATATGTATGAATGGTTGAGTAAGCATTTGAAGCTTCGCTCAACAGATATCAAGTTCGCTAAGTCCTTCCTAGCAGCATGCTTTCCATCCAAACCTCAATAGGCTGGGGTCTCTCTCGCGTTCCTCACCGTTGCCTAACGGTATCATACCAAACGTCCAAGTATTTCTGGTGAGAGTCCAACATGGTCTGTCACTTCAAAGGCATTGTACAGTCTATATGGGTGGGGAGCTCCAGCCCAGCTTTTTTGACAATTCCCGAAAAACGCCACGATATCCAACCAGACTCTCAAATAGTAGAAAAAGGGTTCTAAACTACGCGGCATGCGAGACCGCAATGAGAAACCTTGGATGGCACTCTGAGCATGCATTATCGGTTGGGAGTAGTTTTGCTACTGGACAGACATCCTAACCGCCAGAACTTTCGCATGGCTCACCACCTCCTCCACAGATTTCGGGCTGCTAGCATCTAGCTGACGCCGCGAAGTATTTGACTTGATCCTATCCTTGGTCGAATCGAGCCGTGCTGCGTCCTCACGCATGGATCTGAGATCCTTCTTACCGGTACGTGTGCCTGTTGCGGATGTGATGGAAGCTCTACCAAGTGCATGATTCGGCCGCTTGATTAAAGAATTTGGAGCTGCGGCTAATGAAGCGTCGTCAAGGAGACGTTGAAGTTTTCTCTCTGACCTCCGTTTGCGTAATTTACGTTCTTCTTCTGCTCGTTCTTGATAGGTGTCTGGTATCGGACGCCCAAGATCGCTTCCGCAGCGAGGTCATCATGACCCATATCGACTGCTTCCTTCACGAAGAGTGATATCGAACGAAGTTCGCTTTCCAGTGCTCTCCGCTCTGAATTCTGGCTTGCAATTGTATTCGAAAGTTCCCGGGCATCTTTCAAGAGTCTTTCTGAGGTGTGGCTAGCTGCTAGGCTGCTTGCGATTGTTGTTGATGGGCGTCGACGGTTGTGACCAGAGGAGCTCGAATCCACTGATAGCGGCGAAGACAGGCGAACAAGATCACGAACACTGTTTTTCGACGCATGGTGCATGTGCACGTGCGCCTCCTGACCAGTGCTGTTCTTTCGTAGTGCAGCTTGGGACTCATTCCATTCCTCTTCGACACCCTCCATCTCAGTGGCCACAGTGCCTGCTCTCCACGCATCAACGAGCTCAAAGTTGCTCTTCGGGCCGACTCGCTGCTCGATGTCGATCAGGCCATCTACGTCGATTGGCTTTGAGCGATACCAAGTTATATAGTGCGAGCCATTTTCCTGGTCTCGTTCGGCAGAGCCTAGTCTTCGCCATGCAGTGTTTGCCCGTACTTCTCGTGGTAGATCAGGTTCTCTCTTGATAGCACTGTATCCGCAGGAAGTATCTAAGCAAGCCACACTGCTGGGGGTTGCTTGAGACTGTGTCTGATTAGATGGATAGTCATCTTTATTTCTCATTTGGTTCGACCTTGTAGCCCACAGAGGTCTGGCGCGCTTTGTTTTGGCTTGCGGTGCATCTCTCAACTGTTGAAGTATACTTGCTTCTTCTTCTCTTCCCGAGTCTATGGCCGCTCCGAGATCCGCACTCTGCACAGCACGCATGTCCGCAATTATATCAGGACAAGAGCAGTCTGTGGAGGCAGTCCAAGTCCGTTCAGCATAGCCAACCCAGCGAACCAAGTATTCATGTACGCCAGGTGCAATGCGTTCCCCATCAATTCCCTCAACATCATATTCCTTCTCCTCCATTTCTTCTTCCGATGTGATGTCCCCATCATCGTTCAAGCTTTCACTCGAGTCGTCGAGACTATCATCTGCTTCCGTATACTGCCCAATGTGGGAACTGCGAGAACGGAGACGTTTGGGTGACCAAGTATCAGCATCTCTACTCTCGTCCGGTTGGCTATTGTGCGTTGAAGCTAGGTCTTCGGCTTCTGGATTGCAAGAAAGTGAGCCGAGTGATTGCGTTTGTATATTCGGAATTGTGTAGTTGGGACGTGGTGGTAGAATCCTCCTGTATGGAAGTGGCCCGCTACGTCCGCTGCGCAAGTAAGATAATGTCCCACAAGTTTGCGCAAATGGCATACCTCGCATCATGTTCAATTGAATCCCTAGGTCTCTTCAAGGACTTCTGACATTCCGACACTGCGCGTTTTTTCTTCCAATTGGGCGTGGGAGGAAGTATGGGGCGGGAGTTCTGTTGTGCAGTTGAAGTTGTGCTATTCGTACGTCGGCTCCCTGGAGAGCTCGATGTCGATGTAGAGGCTCTTCTTGCCATTTTATAGCGAGGTAATTTTCACAGAGAATAATATCGATGGGAAAGACGGAGTAGTAATAAACATGAATAGAGAAGATACGCTCTGCAAACGCGTCCAGCAAAAAATTGCAAGGCCCCTACCTCGTCCATTCGGCATGACTGCTCACAAGCAGCCTACCCTGAGTGGCACAGCGGTATCAAAATCAAAACGGATTGACTGTCCGGATCCGACCTGCTGGAACCCAGGACTCCATTTCGCGGCAGACTTCCACGCTGCCCCGGTCCAACAAGAAGACGATGCCGTATCTTCTGTCCTGATCGAGAATGGCCCACATTCGTCGGCTCTCCAGGGATTTCACGGAGAGCAGCTGTGAGTCTAGTCAAGATTGGCTCTTGACGTTGGGACTTACAAGTTATAGAAGTAAAGATGGTGTTGTGTTTTGGCAATGCAAAGTCTAGATGCAGCAACATCAATATGTTGATAGGTCACAAAAGCCATGTCGCAAGAGCCATCGCAGACAAAGCTTGTGTGGGTCCGACCCGGCAGACGCGTTTGTGAAGAACCGCGAATTTTCGCGACGAGACGTCAGAGACGGGACATCAACTGTTCCAATATTCTTTTCCTTCTCCTGGAGAAAGGGTATCCGGAGAGTGAAATGGATGGTGGTACGATTTAATCCAAATAATATCCCGGTCAATCTTCTCAACCTTCCTGTCCATCGAAGAAAGAGCCACCAGGGCATACATTCAAGCAGGCCTCAATATCGCCCGCCGTGGAAACCCCACCACGAACCTGAGCATAAAGGCAAGCAAATCAAACACTTAAGCGAAAGAAGTAGCGTAAGGGCAAGACTAACAATTACTTGAATCGTATGAAGCATGTCAGCTGGGAGGATATTCTTGGCGACGACCAGAAAAGCATCAAAGACCTGACCAAGAAAGGCATCCGCATAACTTTCTTCTACTTCGAGCTGACGCGAATGATGTCTGGGTGAAAGCAAGAGGCCACCACTTGGGATACTGTATGCTTATCCAGCTTACGGACTGGTTCGAAATATCTAAGGAAAGAGGAGAGAACAACCACACGCACGATTTCAGAAAGGCTCTCTGTAAACTTCCTGGAGCTTTACTCCCTTGACTCGAAGGAGGGAAATGAGCCAAGTGCATTCGAAATTTGCCTTGGACCGATGGTATTGCCAAGGCCTTCTTCCTCGCTGTCGCGGATGGTTGGGACGAGAATGTGAGAAAGACAGAGAAAGAAAGCTTGGAACATCGGATCCTTCAGCTCAGATGCATCGCCGTTCGGTTCGGGGTTGGCTGTACTCCACTTGATCTGCTGGAGAAATTCCATATTATCTCGAGGGCTCTAGAAGCGATTCGAGGTCCGCAGATGATGTCGATTTCGTGGATTCTGGAGACTGTCACCCTACTGAGTTTGATTGATGTTGCGTCGTATTCGAAACGGAGTGGTAGGAAAAGACTGTCGTTTTGGCGGAAAAGATCAGATGGCAGGAGAGCTGTCGATCTGACGGGCATGGTCGGACAGATCCTTTGTTCTTTGCCCAGGCAATTCTTCGCCAGCATATTTGCCCATTTACAAAGCGTTTAGCAAAAGTGACAAAAAGTCAAAAACATACAACAGTGGGTATTCGCTGGTGGTCACCCACCCAACTACTAATCCACCGATCTGAAGCTTAGGTTTGGCAGAGCGGACGGGATGCCCCGTTCTCTTCAGTCTATGGTCGTATGTGACAGGTTTCTGTTGTTTCGATACTTATACCCGTTGTGTTCTACCTGGGGTAGTACTTGCTTACATCCGAAGTTAGGTTTTCCCAACCCGCTTTCCCGCTTTTCGAAAGGACTCGGCATCAGAGCTTGTAGTGGGCTGGAGAGTGGCGGCGCTAAATTCCTGAATTATTTGTCCGAAGCACATTCCAAGATACACCTCTGCGGTGGCAACGAGATCTTACAGCGTGATGAAGCTTCCGCTGTGTGACTTCATCGTCATAAGCAAGGATCCTCTTTTGCTGCGTCTTGTCTGGATCGTGTCTTGTCATCTAAGTCTCGGTCTTGCAAACAATATCTCATCAGGCAGATCCTTGGTCCGCACATGCATCGAACAACAAAGACGACATAACGTTTCCAGGAATTTGATTTTTCTCATGTTACCAAATCCAATTCCCTCTCCACCTCATTCCCCCACACCGCAGGTGGAGTCGCCGGGAGGACCGCTTCAATCACAACTCCAGCTTTCCAAGAAGCCTGTTCCAGGTCTTCCTCATTGTCCGACATGTACTTCTTACTCTCTCCAACACAATATATTGGTAGCTCCGGTTCTTCTGTACACTTTGGAGTGAAACCTGTAATAGCTTTGCCGCATTTCACGCTTAATGCTTTCGTCTTCGCCACATCGAGGACATTGAGGCCGGGAGGTTTGGTATGTAAGTAGCACTTCAGATCGATTCTGTCGAGACGGCCTGGACCTCCATTGACTATTGCATCCTCTGTGAGAGCCCATGCGAGCGGATTGAGCCTTTATGTGCTGTCAGTAATCTGCATTCTAGCATTGCATATTTTGCGAGCACGAGGTTTCTCACATTGAAAAGTGTGTATACATCAAAGCAGCAGGCTTCTTTCCCACCACAGCTTGTATCTCACAATTCGTCGCTCCCACTCCTCGCTCATCATGCAGCAAAGCCGATGCTCTCTCGCCAAACTGCGGCTGAACAACCTCATCCGTACTGGAGTAAATCGAAGTCGTCGGTACATAAGCAGAACCCCCACCATTCGACATCAGCGTGGATGTGAAGTTCGAGTTCCTCTTCTGCTGCCATATCGCCGGCGCACATGGTACACCATTAGTAGGCGCAAGTAACCTCGCACCAATGGTTCCACGGAAGACTCCAGACAAAGAAATGAAATTGCTGACTTGAGTGCGTGTACTGGGCCAGTATTTCAAGGACCATTGGACGGACAGAGTTCCCTGAGACCATGCTATGACTGCAATCTTCGAATTGCAGATCGCTGACATGTAGTTGATGGCGTATGCAACGAATTCTGCGTTCTTGGAGGCATCGTCGCACATTCTGCCTGGTACGTTGAGCCAGACTGGGTCGCCGAATGTGCTTGAGCTGAGGAGTTTTGCAAAGTTCGAGTCGAAAGTTTCGCCTCCCATCGAGCCAGTTCCGGGGATGAGGAGTATGGCGACTCGTCCATCTTGACCAAATTTGAACTGCTTGGGGATGAATATTGCTGAACGCAAGTCGATCTCATGTATTCGGTATGGTGCATCATCGACTGATCGCTTGGGGTAGAGGGAAATACTTGGGTGCGGGTTGACGTTATTGATGCTGTTGACGTCGGGATGGCTGTGGCCATGACCTGGAAGTTTACGGGCCATCGTGTGATGAGAAAATAACTTGTCTTGAATTTGCGGAACAAGTAGATTAATAGGTTACCCAGAGCACTCCCTACTATATTCGTCACCNGAAACAGTAGCAAGAAGATATGTATTGACAAGCGGGAGAATTGCCGCTGTAAGTTTTTTGAAGCTCGCAAACACGCGCCGATGACAGCATCGGACTCTCAGATCCAAAGTATATCCTACAGATCGTGACACTTTAGCAATTTCTGATCCAATGACAAGAAAAGGTAGGACCTATTCTAATTCTTGCGAGGGTCTGGTGTTTTTCCGGCACCATGCCAAACGAAACACTTCGCTTGAATAGCCCAAACGAACACGAGAGTCGTTCGTCATCAACCGTCCGATCTTCCACGTAGCACTCGTAGATAAGGAAGACCAAAAAGACCCTTACTAGAACCAAGAGTGACGAGGCTGGACCCAATTGACAAACAGTAGTGCTTGAACCAGTTGCATTACGGAGATGTGGAATGGCAATACCGGTGCCAGATGTTCGGTCGGTATCTGTAACAACTTGCAAAACTTGCAGGTCTCATTCATAAGTCAGAAACAACAGCAATCTTTCATAACTCATGATCTCCATTCCTGTGCCATGATTTCCGCCTAACGCCAGTGAAATGCAAGATGCACAGTTTCAAAGCCAGATTATAACTCCCTGACCAATTTCTTTGCCAGTTTCTTCTGCGCATCAACGTCCAGTCCCTTCTCATCAGCCTCCTGTATTGCCTTCCCGATAGCTAGTGTCGTTTTGACATTCTTGCTGTCCACCCAAAGCTTACCATTCCTTCCGACGGCAATCTCGAATGCAACTCCTGCTGCTCCAAGCTCCTCCAGTATTACCAAGTTCCCTTGCTCCACAGGTTTTGACAGCATTAATCTCCTTGCCATACCTAGAGATATTGGGAACAGCATTCCTCCTGTCAATGGTCCCAAGCCTTCTGATTTTCCCGTCGAAGAGGAAACGCATTCCAGTTCTGGGTCCATGTGCTTGTTGGCCAACGTAACTCTCGCATATACCAATGATCCATAGGAAAGCTGTGGTCGAGTCTTCTTCGTTGCGCCTTCGAAGGATAACTGAGGAAGGGAGGCATTGGGTGTGTAGTCACTAAGACTCGCAAAGTAGACATCGACAGAGGACTTTTGGACAGTTGCTATGACAAGATCACCGATTGTTGGAATATACTGCAGAAACATTAGGTTGCTACATGTTATATAGACACGTACAACATACGCGACTACCATTGAACTCCACCCAGATTGCATTCTTCCTTCTATCTGTGCATAGCTGTCCTGCGACTGTGGGGGTGATTGTACTTGGTGGGATGAGCCGTAGACCCGGACCGAGTTTGAGCGGTAATTTGGGATGCGAAGGAAGGGATTCGGGGTCAAGGTGCTGGCCTGGAAGCACAAACGTTTGTGTTGACATAGCTGAGTATCAGAAGAGCCTCTTCTGGAGATGTTGAAGCTATTCCCAAGGGCTGCGAGGAGGTTGATCTCAGCCTTGTGAGAAGTGGGGACAAAAAGCTTCCAATTGGCTAGCGTGAAATTTCTCGATTTTGCAGGCGAGGTGGGCAAGAAAAAAGTTGGAGATAACCTCAAATTCGTGCGGATCCTACCACCCTAGCAGATACCACCTACAACCCCCGAATACCATATTAAACATCGCAGAGATGGCTGCTGAAGGGGCGTCAACGAATGGCACATCGCCAGCGGAGCGACACGCCATTGGAATCTCGTTCGGAAACTCCAACAGTTCAATTGCTTTCACCACTTCAGAGGACAAGGCTGAGGTTATTGCCAACGAGGATGGAGGTATGTTTATTTCTGGATAAAGATGGGCATTCAAACAGGTACTGACAAGCTCGGCAGATCGTCAAATCCCTTCCATTTTGTCCTATGTCGACGGAGAAGAGTACAATGGTCAACAAGCCAAGGCACAACTGATCCGCAATGGCAAGAACACTGTCGCATATTTCAGAGATTACCTGGGACAAGAGTATGAAAGCTTCAAGACAGGTTGTAAGAGCTGGTACTGATACATGGAAATAGCTTCAAGTCGATAGACCCCACCCACAGCCACGCTTCGGCCCACCCACTCGCCCATGAAGACACAATCGCATTCAAGATCCACGACAAGGAGGGCGATGAGGAATCTACAGTTACCATCTCCGAGATTGCCACTCGTCATTTCCGCCGTCTTGCTCAATCTGCCTCCGACTATACTGGAAAGACCGTCAATTCTGCCGTCATTACCATCCCAACCAACTTCAGCGACAAGCAAAAAGCCGCCCTCACAAAGGCTGCAACCGATGCTGGCCTCGAAGTCCTCCAACTCATCCACGAGCCAGTCGCCGCTCTTCTCGCGTACGATGCCCGCCCTGAGTCGAAGGTAGCAGATAAGATGGTGGTTGTTGCAGACCTTGGAGGAACCAGATCCGATGTGGCTGTTATCGCTTCGAGAGGGGGAATGTACACGATCCTGGCTACTGCACACGATTATGATACCGCAGGTGTACACCTTGACACTGTTCTACAAGACCATTTTGCAAAGGAGTTCATCAAGTGGAACACGACCGATCCCCGAGAGAATGCCCGCAGTTTGGCTAAGCTGAAGCAAGAATCAGAGGCAACCAAAAGAGCTTTGAGTATTGGTACCAACGCCAATTTCAGCGTGGAGAGTTTAGCAGAGGGGATCGATTTCGCATCCACCATCAACAGACTGCGATATGAGACCATTGCTCGCAAGGTATTTGAGGGATTCAACCGTCTCATTGAGGGTGTAGTGAAGAAAGCTGGTCTGGATGTTCTCGATATTGATGAGGTTATCCTTTCTGGAGGAACCTCGCACACACCCAAGATCGCCTCAAACATGGCTAATATCTTCCCCTCTTCCACAACCATCCTTGCACCATCTACCACACCTACTGCCATCAACCCAGCTGAATTACAAGCACGAGGAGCTGCTCTCCAAGCCAGCTTGATCCAAGAGTTTGACAAGGAGGATATCGAGCAATCGACTCATCCAGCTGTTACCACCGTCAAGCATCTTAGCCACGCCATTGGTGTCCTCGCCATCACCGGAGACGAGAGCAAGGGAGTCTTTACCCCAATCATCTCCGCCGAGACTGCCATGCCCGCTCGCCGTACAATCCACATCAACGCACCAAAGGAGGGCGGGGACGTTCTTATCAAGATTGTCGAGGGAGGCTCATCCATCAAGGTCTCCAAGGCCGAGCCAAAGCCAAAGACCAATGGAGAGAAGAACGACAGCGATGATAGCGACTCAGACGAGAGCGACGAGGAGCCAGAAGATGTCCGCGAGAAGGTATGGAAGATCGGTAATGTGCTAGCCGAAGCAGCCATCAAGGGCGTCAAGAAGGGCGGCAAGGTCGAAGTTATGATCAACGTTGCAGGTGATGGGGCAGTGACGGTCACATGTAGGGAAGTCGGCGGGAAAGGAGGTGTGCGTGGAAACCTGTCTCCATAATCTTGTCTGCTTGGATGTAGATATGATCTGAGTGCGTTTTTCTTGCGTTGCGCTGAGCTGTAGAGCTTAAACCGCTGTCATGATAGGAGAGTTGCGTTACATTATGCGCAGTCTATAGATCGTCTGTGAAGCGTTTGGGCATCACATAGAGGAAACAAAAATGGAAAGTCTTGATATTTGGATGTACTGAGTTGTCCTCTCTGCGAGCTTAAAGCTCGGCCTAATCCTGACAGGATCTCCTGGCTACAGACTGGCTGATCCCTTGGACTTTGGTGAAGCAAAATGCGAACCTCCGTCCATGACTTCAGATCTCATAAGTCGTCATGTTCAATAGTACCGCCAATACGCCCTACACCGTCCATTGAGATATGCAAATGCGAAATGCCTCTCACCATCTACTGCGGCCGATTCTTGATCCTCATGTAGCCCTTTCCACATTGCTCACCGATCATGTATCCAACCGTATCGTGACTCTGAACTGTTTCGTTGATTCCTCCCTTGACACATCCCAGACTTTTACCACTCCAGATATCAGTCACCATCCACCTATCGCCGCCCTTCAGTTCCGGTACCTCACTCCACTTGATTTCCGTCGTGGCATTGGCACTCAAGCTATTGAAAGCAAGTACGAGTGTGCCCTCCTTACTCTTTCCACTCCAATACTCCGCTGGGTTTGTAGCATTGAACGTCCAATCCGGATTCGTCCCCCACTTGTACGGCGTGGCGGGCTTGCCAAATACATCATCCTGATTGAAAGCCAACAAGAACTTATTCTTCAACACATCCACCAAGCTCTTCTTCAGCACCGACAAGTCTGTCCCCACAATCAACGGGCTCTTCATCGCGGCCCAAAAAGCAAAATGACTCCTACACTCCGCATCCGTCAGTTCGCCATTCCCCACCTCCAACATATCGGCATCGTTGTGCCCCCAGAAATCAACACTGTTCAGCGCAAAACTATTCATATTCAAAATCTCCACTGTGCGTCCCCAGTTCTGCTCAATGTCTCCCGTACTCCTCCACGAGCTCGCCGTTCCATTACCCCAGGAATTTACGCCGGCAAGCCCCCAATTACAGACTGCATACTGAATTGTCCTGTTTTGAGCTAGGAGCGCATCACGCATGATATTGTACCGCTTAGTCGAATTGGATTCACTCCAATCATATCCTTCCGGCGCAGGATTCGCCAAGTTCGGACATGTGCCGTTGGGATAAGGCCCGCCAGATAATTCTGGCACGCAGGCTGAATACTGATCGTTCCATTCCTGCGGGACGAAACAATTATCATATTTCAGGTAATCGATTCCCCAATTCGCGAAGGTGGCGGCGTCGAGGGCTTCATAGCCCATGGAGGCGGGATACCCGGCACATGTACCTGTTCCAGCGCTGGAATAGATTCCAATCTTGAGGCCGAGGGCGTGGATCTTTTTGGCGGTGCCTGAGATTCCGGAGGGGAATCTGATGGGGTCAGGGATTATCTCTTGAGTGGTTCTGTTGCGGCCGGATTTGACGGACCAGCAGTCGTCAACTTGGGATGGGATGTCAGCGACGGTATTTTGATGGAGGGCATGAGGGGGAAGGTACTGTTGATGTATTCGTAGCCCACGTCTTTAAGGCCGAGCTTGACTACTTGGTTAGCTGCTGCCATGATCTTGCTCTCGTCGACGTCGCAGTGGTATGCATTCCATGAGTTCCAGCCCAGAGCTGGAAGTCTCCCCTGTGAACATCGTGAGCTTCATTGTTCGATATGTGAGAGGGGCACGTGGACGTCAAGATACTTACGACATTGTCTCTGAGCAACAAAGCATTTCCGCCAGGGAGCGCCGCCAGGGCGAGTAAAGTGAAAAGCATCATCTCGCAATGAAGAATCCAGACAAAGTTTCTCAAGAAACAAAACAATCCGCCATGAAGAGAAGAGATATATCCTGTACTTGTTTATGTCCAGCGTCTGTACTCCGGCGCCTGACCAGTCGACCTTTCAAGCTCGGACATGGTCGTAAGTGGTACCGAGGCTAACTATTGGCGCGCATAGTAAGCGTCGTTTCGAGTCCTCCTCTCCTTTTCCTTTGTTCACGACTCGAGAAGTTGTGGGTACAGAATATGTCTGACAGAGGCCCACCAGACAGCAAACCATACCCCATGATTCAGACAAAAGCTTGTCCTTTGGTCATTCTGCATAAAGAATGCGCAGGGTCCAATCAGCGCCATATATCGCGGGGTTGGTGCATCACCAGATCCTCCCGCGCGCCACAAAAATTGCAAGTCACGTGTTTATGCGGGGTTCATGAATGGAGTTCTTTACAGCGAACATCGGAAAAGGGTCAAACATACCTGCAACGTTGCAAAACTTTAGACTTGCATGAGAGAACAGCTCGGAATTGGTGAATCGAGGTCGGAATCTCGGTGTTGTTTTGGGGCTTCTACTAAGCGAGGACGAAAAGGGGGACGGAGAGTCTCTCGTTAAGCATTGTGTACAACTTCCCCGCACTTTGAGACCAGAAACTCAGGACTCACTTTTGTGTTCGAAGTTGTACTTGGATTGTGGAACATGGACCAGAATATCTCCACAGCATGCTTGTGATACCCACCCAAGGAGACTTTGCGTACACGTCGATCTCGATCCACGAACACAGCGATAAGCGAACAGCAAACCCTCGCACGAGTTCATTCAACGATTCCTGTACGACGCTTTTGGCAATATCGAGGGTGACCAGGCCAGATCTACGCCTCTAAAAGTACCCCTGGAATCGCGCGGTTCCCTCGATCGGACATTTGGAGCCCTATTCTAGCTGTGGACGCTTCAGAGGAGCTGTGCCAAGCTTGACCCGATATCAGATTACACGTGTAACCTCTAATTTCACGAGACGACAAAAGGGATATTTGGCTTCAGGTAGTGTTTCCTCTGATGCCGAGCGTACTACTTGCCTCATCTCTTGACACGCAGACGCTCCTCGCCATGATGCTTGGCCTACGTCCCATCAAAGTTCCCTGAACCCTTTGATAAACATCTTCAGTACCTACAGTGGTCGAGGGATCATGGACAGCTTGATGGTCAATTATCGTCACTGACGCCGAGAGATACAATCGCAGGAGGTGATATCAATTCCCACATTCGTCTACTACCTGGTGGATTGACCGTGCTCTTTGGTGGCTGAAAGACGTAAAGACCACGCGTTCCGATCGAGATACTCATATCAGCCTGCAACACAAGACGTCGTTGCCCTTTTGCCCACAGAGCTTTAGTCCTTCGGCATTCAGGGCTTAAGGATATCAGACTGTTGAAACACCCTCAACATGGGCTCCCAACCTGCTTTCTTCAAAACAAAGCCTGTTCTCCGTGGATATTCAGGTGTCNAAGCCGAACAGGATCAAGTACTACGCGGATTAATCGTATTGGCCGACTCGTTTCTTCCACCTTTCTCCTTAGATACCCTCTCTTGATGACTCGATCGTACCTGGTCTGAATGTGCGGATCTCGTTCTAGTTCCTGCGTCGGCTCTCACCTACTTGCACCGTTGGTTGAAAAGGGCGATAACAGAGGTATTGATCCCCACCACAGTCCACGACAATGAAATGGTCATCATGATTCCTCATAGGCCAAACTCTGGCATAAATTCGATGCTCAAACTTCGGCACTGGAATATCGGCATTTAGCGGGCAGAGATGTTGGTAAGTGTACATCTGTTTACACGATGGTACATCACTCACACTTTCAGTCGCTTGCGATGATTCCATGCAGGGAGTTACTGCCATTCTGGATTTTCCTTCTTTTATGAGATCTTTGGAAGCACGTTCAAAATGCATTCATCGCCGCTGTACTTCTTGATTTTAAACTGTCCCATCGTCAGTTTCTGGAACGCCAAGACATGTCGTCCACCGAATTCCTCCCTGCTCAGAAACACTCTCTCGTAGCGAAAGGGAACTAAGGGACCGCAATGGCTCCCGTCGTCACTTCCACGTTTTATTACAGTGTCGTACCAAGTATCACGCCGTACCCACAACTTTCATTAACCCGGCAGAATGTCCATATTGTCTAAGCGGGGTAGCGATACTCTTTATATTACAAGTGATGAGGGGCTTCCCCGCCCAAATTCTTCGAGTCAAGAACCTTGTCGATACATTTGCACTTGGGGGATATCCGGGCCTTGGATAATTTGGAGGTTGTGGAAATCAATGGGACGAGCATGTTTTGCGAGTGTCGTGTTCTTGGCTTGTCATTCGTCGCCAGCCTTATTAATGGAGTCCAGTGTGGAGTATGCCTCGACTGACGCTGCACCTCCTATCTATCTGGACCAATTTCAAGCCGTATTTGGTGTATACAGCATCCGGTACATCGCCGTCGTCGGGAAAGAGCGGGTCCGCTTGCCTCTCACTACCGTACTGGAGGTACTTTCGGCCAAAGTCGTCTCCTCTCTTCGACACGTTCGACAGAAAGCTTAAAGCAACAACGCAGCTAGAATTCGCGACCTCCTCTGCCGTAGTACATCTCGGCTCAGACCAAGGAATGAAAGATCTCACTCTTTCGAATTGTATGTGTGAACAATGGGCTCTGCGCCGCTCATCTTAGAGGCAGTAGACAAGAATATCAGAGTTCCAAGGTCTTGTCTACGAGTTTCTGCAGGTCAAGACCACTTCCAAGCTGAACAGCACCAGCACCTGACCCAATTAACGTAATGTCGGCGACAGAGGGTTCCATTTCAAGAACCCTTCGAAATCTTCCGAGTCTGGGGTTCAGCCGTGGCGCCTGCTCATCTTTTTCAGAGGGTGGGGTATTATCCGGCATGCATGCACGAAATAGATTGCTGGTGCAACTCTCGGGACTTGGGACTGCAACATTAGGTCCCCTGAGTGGTTGGAAGTGTCAAACGAAACTGGCTACCTCCCTCGCTTCGGCTGGAAGCATGGGGTGGGTATCTTTTCCCATTTTCTGATCTATGCCACAGCCTGTTGTCGGCGAATCAGAAAGTTGTGTCGAGGAGATGGCAGCTCGAAACGTCTAGAAATTCCCAAGGTCTGTTATTCGCGATGATATCGGCCAGAAAAGAGACAAAGAACATCCGATTAAGCTTCTGTCAATTGTTGCCTTGATGTGGCAAGCGCCTGCGATTTCCTCTCAATCTGAATCTACCATCGACAAAATTCAGAAAGATTTCTAGTCAAAAGCTAGAGTAATTATAGTCATGCTGCTGTCGAGATGTTGAATGCCGATCCTGAATTGACTGGTAGCAAAGCGCTGTTAGCCTCGAGGGCCTAGCAAGACGTCAAATTTGACTACGAAGGCCCTGAGAACGGTGGCGCAACGCCTCCAAAGCTAGACTGCTTGTCTTCCGTCGATTATGCCCAATATGGCAGCTTTTCTCCACAAAACTTGAAATCTGCCGATGTAAATGCATCATGCAGGCAATATGCCGACCCCGCATCATCAACAACCCCTCGACCACAAACAATCATGTGTAACCCACCATCAATAGAACGGACTACGCGACGAAGACTCATGATTTGCGAAGCAAAAATATCGTCTTTGGTACCTTCTGAGGCTGTTTAGAGTTACATGCCCTCGCTCCTGACTCGCCATGCCATTTGGAATGGAATATCAGATCATATGTCCAACGAATGATCTCGCTTGCTTTTCTCAAGTGACCGACTGACACATACTTCTGAGATTGGCCGCACTCGCTCCGATTCCATAGTTCTGTGCACTTGGTATATCTTTTACCCGAAATTATCCCTTGGAAGTCATCGATCCTGTCGGAACTTGTCTCCGTGCTCCTCAAAACATACGCCTGACAGCCGAGCCTGCGAGATGAGTGTCACTTACTCTTATGCCATATAATGAACAATATATAGGACCCTGCTAAGTATGTCCCTATCTTCATTCTATCTCTTGGGAGTTTGGTCAGGTTGTATATAGTTCTTGGCAACGGCGCTCTTTACCGACCAGGACATTCCTCCAGTTCATCGATGAGCATAGTTTTATCACTCCAAGTCACTATTTCGTAAAGCTTTTGAGCATTGAGAACCAATCCTTCCCTTTTCTACAGCTTACCACAGCCGCAGAAGGCTTCAAAGTCTAGAGCCGCTGCCAACCCTTTCGACACCTCAATCTTTGGACAGCAAACATCAGGTTCTTTATTGCTGTCCAACCCTCTAGTTTCTTGACTTAGCGGATTGCTAGGTTCTCCTCCCTCCGGTCGAATATATGGCGAGATTGGTCTGGTTCATCAGCCCAGCCAGCCCTGAAGAATGGAACTTGCGGGGAACTACCCCTCGTTTCCAGCTTCGGTCCGCTCTCTCCCTGCCTTTCATCTGAATGCTAGTCAATCTGGTGATCAATATCATTCCGCTCCGATGAACTTTGATCCAGAAGGTTGACTTGATTCGGTGGATTTTCTTTCTTCCTCGGTTGCACACACGCTGGCACGGGAATCCTTGACTTCTTACAATCGCTGTCTCCCTTACAAGTCACCTGGCTCTCATGCAAGTTGTCGCTAATGCTCATCGTCTTGCTTGAGGTTTTGCTTCTATCAATTCCACACAGGCAATATGCATACACGCACACAAAGTCTCAGCGGCACATACCCAGAACTGGGCAGTGACTCAAGCGAGGCCATCAATACTGCGGAGCGTCCAGTATAGTAATTGTTGCTAAGCCGGAGAATGCAATATACCATATACTGCAAGAAGATCTTCCCGGCTGTAAGGACAGCTCTGCCGTCGAACCGCCTCGTCCTTTGAGTCTCATTTGATGACAGTCTATGCCGCTCACCGGATCAGCACCCACAGCATATATAAGTCCATCACCTGTACCAGAAAAATGTTCCTCATCCGTTTCCTCACTTTTCACGTCTCAATATCAATCACTCAGGAATCATGTATCGCAGTTTGGCTCTCGCTTCGTCTTTGGTGGCCGCAGTTGTTCGTGGCCAACAAGTTGGCACATCACAGACAGAAACCCACCCTAGCATGACCTGGCAGACATGTACCGCAAAAGGAAGTTGCACGTCTAAAACTGGAAAGGTCGTCATCGATTCCAACTGGAGATGGGTCCACGATAAGAAGAGTGGAAGCTACACCAATTGCTATGACGGAAACACCTGGAGTTCTACACTCTGCCCTGATAACAAAGCTTGCGCTGCCAATTGTGCCCTTGAGGGTGCTGATTATACTGCAACATATGGCGCTACAGCTAGTGGCGGCTCTTTGACCCTCAAGTTCATCACCAAAGGATCCTACGCGACCAATATCGGTTCTCGCTTGTATCTTATGGAGACGGATACCTCGTACCAGATGTTCAGCTTGCTGAACAAGGAATTCACATTCGATGTCGACCTCTCCAAGCTCCCTTGCGGTCTCAATGGTGCTCTCTACTTTGTGTCCATGGACAAAGATGGTGGTATGGGCAAGTATCCCAACAACAAGGCCGGAGCCAAGTATGGTAAGTCTCCAATGCGAGTGTTTACCCCTTAGCTTCCCAGAGCGGAGTAAATGGCCGGGGATATTCGCCTTGCTCATTGGACCCGACAATAACAATATGCATGTACTGATACGAAACTCATAGGTACCGGATACTGCGATGCTCAATGCCCCCGTGATTTGAAGTTCATCAACGGAGAGGTGAGCATCGATTATGATACACATAGGGGTGAAGCTGACGTCTACAGGCCAATGTTGCCGGCTGGAAGCCATCAAGCAACGACCCAAATGCTGGTGTTGGAGACCGGGGCTCCTGCTGTTCGGAGATGGATATCTGGGAAGCGAACTCCATTTCGACTGCATACACTCCCCATGCTTGCGATCCTATCGGCCAAAGCGAATGTGCAGGGGATGGATGCGGTGGCACATACTCTGCAGACCGATATGCTGGTGTCTGCGACCCCGACGGATGCGATTTCAACTCGTACCGCATGTAAGTTCCGCCATGCCTGCCTCCACAAAATCCCGTTTTGGTCCCCATCTAGAGCTGACTGTATTTGAAACAGGGGAGACAAGTCATTCTATGGCCCAGGTATGACTGTCGACACGACCAAGAAGATGACAGTCGTTACTCAATTCATCGGTGACCCACTGACCGAAATCAAACGATTTTATGTCCAAAACAACAAGCTCATCCCCAATTCGCAATCGCTCATTCCCAACGTCACCGGCAACTCTATCACTACCGAGTTCTGTGACGCACAGAAAGCCGCTTTCGGAGATAACTACAAGCAGAAGACTCTCGGTGGACTCGAGGGCATGGGTAAGGCTCTCAAGGCAGGCATGGTCCTCGTCATGTCAGTTTGGGATGATCATTATGCCAACATGCTCTGGCTCGACTCAACTTACCCAATTGACTCTACCGCACTCGGTGCCGAGCGTGGCTCTTGCCCGGTCACCTCTGGTGTCCCCGCTGAGGTTGAGGCCGATCACCCTGATGCTTCCGTCACCTTCTCGAATATCAAGTTTGGCCCTATCGGCTCTACATTCACTGCCACATAAGCAAATTGACCTTCGGCGCCGTTAGGTACGGCGCGTTTCTACCAAAGGAGCCGAATACTGTTTATAGGAGAACTGGTGGTGGTGGATGCGAGCTTAGTTGATGCTGTCTCATTCATTTATCTCATATCTTTTCGATTTAGCTGCGGTGGCTCATTGCAGGACGGATGTAAATATGGCGGAAAATAACAGAAAATGCAAGACTGTAAATAGGTTCGAAATATTACTCTCGTTCGTTGCATCGATTATAGGAACGTACTCTGGGTCTAGAATTTTCAATAACCCCGATCTCTCTTTCAACAATATCAATTCATCATTTTTATCTGCTCACAATCTAAAATGATCGCGACCTCGCTTGAAAAAGCACTTCCAGTAATCTTACCCAGAAGCAAACGCTCAGTATTTACTTGCTATAACGCCCTCGATGGGGTCCTGCTCCTCCACAGGCTTCGAAACGCCCTCCAACAGTCCCGCGAATAACGCATTGGAAGTCTCTTTATCCCAGCCCAAGTTGTGAACCAGATTTTCTGCCGGATCCTCCTTTCTCCAGGCCTTGAACGCCGCAACAGTCTTGGCGCGGATCTCGACACCGGAATTATGGGCTTCGTTGCGTTGGTCGCATATCTGGAGGTGGTTATGCAGAACATCTTGCATCACCACACTAGTCAGCCGTGCATTTCGCTGTACTGTGGCTGGACTTGTGTTGTGATTGAGCTGGCAGTAGACGGCTGATGTGAAGCCCTTTAGGCAGGTGGCTTCGGCGCCCAAGAAGTCGTGCCATTCGACGCACTTCTTTTGGAGCTCGGGACTGTCAGCGGTAGTTCTCAGATCATTTCACGGACAGAACATACCTTGATAGTAGCATCGTTGAAAGAATTTCCTCGCCCCGCGATTGTGATCACGGCCTCCAGATGGGCTTCGAGCACCTTGCGACTGATACCTTGGCATATCAGATGTTTAAGGATGATTTGGCCTGCTCGGACACCAACTGTTGGGTAAAGATGGATGGGAATTTTGGACTTAGCATCACGGATGAAGTTTCCTGCCTGGTAGTCGACCATAGCCTCTATCGTTCCTCGGAGACCTGCTGGAGGAGAGTTGTACATCTTTTCAGAATCAGGAGCACGAATACTGACCTCCAGGAATGGACAGTAACTTACTTTGAATTTGATGGACTCTACAACTTCCAGTATGTGATCTGCTAGTTCGCGCGATACTTCTTCTAGGACTTGGGCTAGTTGGAGATCCTAGAAGATGATTAGACATGTTGAGGAACAGGACGATCATCAGAATGCTTCTACCGAAGTTGTAAACAATGTGTAGAGCTGAGCGCCATCCATTCAGGAAGACTGTGATGGGGATGGATCTTGAGGATTGTGGTTCGAGAGCCACCATACCATTTCTATATAACATGAGATACCATTGCCTCAGACCCATTGTTTTCTTTCGAAACCATTCAAGATATTGCTCCATGTTTCTGCGCAGCTTCTGGATCATGACCCGTCAAATGAGCTTTGGCTGTTGCTGATGCTCGAAGCTGGACGAAAGGACAGCATGTTGCCACTCCTATGAGACTCGTATGAAAGAAATCCAAAGCGAGAGGGCAATCCACGTTTTCATGTCTGACATACATGCAGAAGGCAATTCTGCACATCATGTCCAGTGAGGAGCTAGCCCGAGGCAAACATTCCTTACACCTCTTATGAAGTGTATAATCTGGTGTGTGAAAGCGATGAGTATCTTGCAAATGGTCATTTCTCTTTCATCAAGCTTGTTAAGGTGTTGAGTGAGTGTGTCAGGCCAAAATTGTGGTGGAAGTAGCGCGGGCGCGGCAGGCGGTCAACAAAGACTTTCCACTAAGCGAGACTTGCGTAGTCTGAGCTTTTCTCATGCATTATGTTTTTTTGGGCTCTGACTGCACGCTTCCAACGGCTTCTTTCAGCGAGGAAGTCCAAATCGAGTCTTCACAGGCGGTTCGCTGGCTGCTGCAAGAGCTGTACAGGCTGGAATGGTTGAATGGGGTAATGGGTGCCTGCAAGTGAGCCCCAAGTTGACTAACGCAAGCAAGCATCGGGCAAAAGCAGGAACTGAGGGAAGCTACTGTCCTTCCGTTGAACAAAGTTTAAATCACAACAGGGTCAACAACTATTACTTCGTGACTACTGCCTACAAGCGACCTGCTTGAATCCCATGTATTGATCGTGCCTGCGCAGACCTTTCTTGGTTGAAGCATTGATCCCGCGACCCCGCGCTTGCCAAATTGTCAAGATCTCATTTACGAACCTTTCCACGCTATCACACCATAACTCCTCACCTCACCTAATTATGGGCGGTATTGCCCTATATTCGCTACCAGTTTACTCGGCGTTTGGTGTAGCATCACAACCCCCTCATCGTCTCTCATATCTTTCCCCACCTACTCTTGTTTTCTATACTAGTGGAGGCTATTGTTCGAATCAGTCAGGGCCCCTTTCTGCTCTAAATCTACTTCGCCGCCTACCGACCGACCAACGACAGCCAACGAGGAAAAGACCGACCTGCGCCGAATAGCCGTAATATTGCACCAACAAGTATTTCTCGAGAGGCAATGGCTAAACTCTCCGTAAGACGGCTACAATCCAGACCATTGCACTGAGATTGATGAGGTAGTAGCATAGGGAGCGAAATTATCCGAAAGATACCGTCGTTCTTCAGCGCCAGACTTCTGAAATTATTATCTGCTCTCGTGTTGCTCAATTCTTGAATCCCGACTGTTCTCATAACTGTTTCGAATTGACAGAGAGGCCCAAGTCAACTTTTATCCGTGAAGGATAGAATAAGGCAACGAGACTTGAGAAATTCAGATTCGAAGATTCCAACTTCAGACGATAATTTTCAAGGGCGTGCGAGATCATGGATCATCGGAGGTTCGGGGCCGGCCAATTGTTGACTGTGGACTTCGCGCTCGGAAGCCCTTTGCCAATGCTGCCAAGTCGATTTTCGATACCATTCACTTTCACCCCTGGACGCAGAACACGATGCTCGAAATAAAGCCATCCCCTGTACATGTGCAAACAGCAATTTCATCCGATCTCTGAGACAGCTGGAAACCGAGTTATCCGACAACTCGGATTACTGATCTGAAGGCAAGCAGATCCAAAGTCGCAATTCGTGGGCTAGTAGCCTTGCCGATATCATCTTCTTCGTACTTGAGTCTTGCCGAGCTATGTAATGAATATACACAAGGCTGATAGTCCGCAAGAGCTGCAGAATTTAATCAATTAGAAGTATCCTCAAGCATTCGATGGCGTCTTGGAATTAATTTCGGGCGTTGCTTGTCAAGATCGCAATATAACGCACGAGCCTTGTGACAGTCACGACTCGCGATAATCCCGCAGTGGGGACCAAGACCTTTGACATTGATAAGGAAATTGGAGTTCAACTGTTCAAGGGGATGAGGCCGAAAGCAGATGATCTTGGAAGATGTTTTGTGTTCCATTTCCAGGAGGCACAGCTTGTCTTTCTCGTCTCCAAAGTCGACACGGAGCTGGCTGATGTGGGGTAGATTTCAGATCATGTTCTCCTCGAAATCTCCCACGAATCGCAACAGTTCCTGTAGATGGGATGAAGGGGCTCAAATGCGGACAATGACACGCCAAGTGATGAGGCTGCAACGGATCTTGGAGAGGATATTCAACTGATGCTGGGAAACCAGGTAGGGATTGGAGGGATAAGCGCCAAGATGATCAGTTGTGGTGATCGGATGTGCTTGGCGCTTGTTTGAGGTTGTGTTATCAGTTCATGCGCTGTGCTCGTTTAACGTTTCGCTTCAGAACATCCGACGAACGGTACATGCAGATCATACAAACAGTCCCGTTCAGGCATGTGTTCCGGAGAGAGTCTTCTCTTCTTCCACAGAATGGACGATTGCACAAATCTATATGACTGCCAAGAGCGGATGTTCGTCCCAACTCGTGATGGATCCAGCGGACAACACGGGTTTGCGAATAAGATGGCGGAAAGTGAGATGGGTTATTTCCTTGGCGGGTGTTTTGCTAGCGGACGCGCTGGATAATCCATGTGTAGGTCTATTGACAGTGGCCTCGAAACGGGATGGTCCGGGAGAACCTGGCAATGTCACAACATCAGATGAGTTGACGCCTTCACCATACGCTCGAGCCCAAGCCAGTATATATATCAGACGAGACTTCCTTCTTTTTCTGTCCTCATTCCTTCACCATCCATTCTTTACAGTCCACTTCCATTCCATCTTACTCCCTTTCAAACAACAGCTGCGCTGTCCATTCATTCATTCCACTTCTTCAATCTTTACTGCACGGCTGCGCTGTTGTTACTCCTACTGTCTCTTCATCAAATTTAAATTTACCGTTCATATACATACCTTCTATTGATCTTCCGCAAATTAACATCAACAATCTTTCAAAATGCAATACTCAACTCTCGTCACTCTTGCTCTCGCAACCCTCTCCGCCGCCGCACCAACTCAACTCAAGGCCCGCGCCGGTGTTCTCGGAACCCAATCTTACGATGACCTCTCCGTCAGTGGAGGAGTCGCTGGTGACGCTCTGAACGAGGTCCTAGCCAAGCTCCCAATCGACACCTCCGACTTCGCCAACGTCGACCCAGCAGACATTGCTTTCCTCGGAGACGTGAACGACATCGCCAACGATGCCGAGACCGACGCATTCAACGTCGCCATCGAGGCCGCAACCGGTGACGAGAAGGTTGCTCTCCAGGTAAATACCCCTTCCCTCTCCTCATCCTCCCATCTCATTCCCACCCCATCTAAATCTTTCTCAAACCTTCACTTTCAAGCAAGAAAGAAGTTACGTAGACTAACAAACAAACCAGAACGGCAAGATAAAGAACAAAGTCCTCAAGCTCGAAGCCACAGTCCTGCAACTCCAAGCCCAAGCCGCCCAGGGCAAAGACACAGCCGCCAAGCTGGCCGAGGAGACCAAGAAGCTGAACAACAACATCGCGCTTGATAAGGCTGCTGCCGGTCAACCTTCTACTTTCTTGAGCTTTGATGCGCAGGCTGGGTCGGGTGAGGTTGCTGTTGCGCCGGCTGCTGATGATGGTGCGGCTGCTGAGGATGAGGTTGTTGCCGATGACGGAGCTGCTGCTGATGATACCACTGTTGATGATGCTACCGCTGAGGACGACACCGAGGAGGTTGAAGTCTGCACCACCAAGCGCGTCAAGAAGTCCAAGTTGTAGAGGATTGCTTTCCGAGACCCTGAGATCGAAGACAAGGATTTGCTTGTGTATATGATGAGTACGTGTCGGGGATGGAAGACATGGGAGAGATGAAGGGAATTTCTTGTTTCAATATTTGAGTTTTGTTGGGCGAGTGGGGAATGTGGAGTGGACTGTCTTATTGGTTGGACCTTTTATATATCGCATTGCCATTTTTGACAAGATAACCTTGATGAGATATAATACCCTTCCAAACCTTGACTACCAAACGGTATTGATTTGATTTGAGTGAGGGAATGTGGTGTGTTGTGAAATGTTTGTGGGCTTATCAGATACTGTGGCAGATTGCTAGCGGCAGAGTCGAGAAGAAAGCTAGTGGCCGACCTAGCTTCTCGTGAGCAGGCAAGCTTGCAGACAATCTAGGCCTATGCTCAGAGAAGAGACTTCAGAATAGTAGATATAAAGCCGCCTTGTGAACGCTGTCCTCCCAGCAACAAGGAGGGAAACTAGGTGAGTCGTTGGCTGGTCGCTGGAGAGGCAATTGCTTGACCACTCTGACGCAACAAGAAAGCATTGAACAGAAACCACTCGAGCAAAGAACATTTGATTGGAATCATGCATGGTGCTGCGGATCAAAAACTCGGGTTCAAGAGCTTGCTGGCATTCTTGAATTGGAAAGGGCAGAGAAAAGTAGCGATGCTCGTATGAAACATTACTCAATTAAGTTATCCTGATATTCCATCATACGTTATCCCTCTCCCGACGCTAAATATGCACAAGAACAGCAGTCCAAAAACTAGCAACCCATCTCCGAGAAAATAAACGCCTGGTATATCCCTAAACAGACTTTCTTGCGCCCATAATTACGACAGCGGCTGTAAAACATAGAATGGTATCACTCGAACCCAACCCCATGAATCAACAAACGACAAGTGAATTGGTCAATCACTGGCTAGAAGTAGAAGTCAACTTCTCAGACGCACGCACAACCTCTTCCACAGCCCGCAGCATGAGTTCAGCCCTCCCATCCTCGTTAGCTTGGCATATACTCGGGTTCATGTTGTTCATGAGGCGGAATATACATTTCCTGATCCTTAGCTTGAGATTCAGAATCCGGGTCTGCAGTTTAGACTCGTTGTTGTACAAGTACGAATTCGACATGCGCGGATGCCCAGAGTGCGAAGTCGTCCAGTAGGGCGTGTCGCGGCGGCGCCGGGGGAGGTTTCCTAGCTCGGGTGAGGGAGCTGGGAGAGAAGTGAGGAAGAGGTGGGCGAGGATGTGCGCGTAGAGTCCTGATTGAGCGTATTCGGAGCCGTTGGGGAAAATGCGCGTGAGAGGTGAGAGGTCGGGGGTTGGGAGGTGGGTGGTGGGCTGGATGGTGGTGGAGGATGAGATGTAGGATGTTCGCCAGGCGGTCGGTCGTATCATTGGTGTGCTTCGGGAGGAGGTCAAGTTGTTGGTCTTGCGAGGGCGTGAGAAGTTGGCTACGGATCTCCTATCGTTCGTGAAGTTGAAGTGGAATTCTTTTGTGCGAGGTGAGTTGTCGAGGGATGGACTCTTTGGGCTGGTATTGTTGAGAGCCAGTCGAATATCGGATATGCAAGGAGTATCGGGGACTAGCATGTTGATTGGAAAGCCAGAAACGATGTCTTCAAGGTCTGTAATGATATCGATGTTTGACTTGTCCTCTGACATGGTGGTATCAAAAGACCAACGAGATGCCATGTTTGGATCTTCATCGGTTTCAATACCTGCACTCATGACAGAATATGAGAATCTTGATGCTGCTGGCGGGTCTGGGAAAATCTTTGGCGACATTGGCGGGCTGTTCATCGCAAGGTCGAATCTCCTGTTTGGAAATACCCATTGGGGCTCGTTACACGGAGAACGGCTGTCGTCGAATTCCCATTCGCCTCTTGGAGTATCGGGAGCACTATCATCCGATGATGCCCAACTGTACCTCCCAACGGGGAGGGTTGCAGAATTTGGTGCGTTGAGAGACGAAGTTCGTGGTGGAAGAGTTTCATACGAGAGACGGGTGGTATTGACCTCGATTACTTGAGCCTTTATGGGAGAGATAACGGTTGCGCAAGCCTAGGAGAGTCAATAACGAGGTAGCAGATCGTGACCGAGGATCTCACCAGAACACCTTCCCCAAGTTCAGAGGCTGTATGGCTGAGCCAACTCTCCACATTCCTTTCCAGCGGTACTCTGAGGTTCGAGCGACGACGTGCAAGTCGTGATTCTGGCGAGTTGGGTAGGGAACTGCTCAACCAAGCGGCCTCACTTGGAACGAGTGTCTCGCCGGAGCATTGAAAGGACATGCCTGAGCTCCGGAGTGCATCGCTAACATGAGATCGTCGACGATAGTCAGCTCCATCAATTGCATCGGGCGACCTTGCAAACTTCTTTGGATTAGCATCGGTATTGGGGGATATAGCTGTAGACTTACCTCATCGTCAAACTCATTCTCCCGTTCCTGATTACCTGCGTCATTGTAATCACGAAACTCACAACCATCATCGCAATCCAAAGCGGATGAAGAGCAGTTGATGCATAAATCTTCGTCCGAGTAGTAAGCTCTTCCTGGCAATGGAGACCCAGGCTCATTATATATCGGGGTGTCCCGATGTGACTGTCCAGGCGCAACAAGTGAGAGACGTAAACCGAGAGGATTGTTTATTTTTCCTTTGACTCTTGATGAATCTTGGGCTGAGGGTATAGCACCGAAGGTTGACCGTTGATCCTGGCTGGTGGAAGGCCATATGTCAGGCTGTGGTAGCGTCGGAGAAAGCAACTTCAGTGGCAGAAGGCTTTTCATGCTATGAACCGACCGTTTCGAACTCTCTCGCTTCAACGTCTTTGAGCTTCTGTCCGCCATCGTGCTGCAGTCGTCGTTTGGATTTGAGAACATCTCAACAAGAGCTGCATGTGTTGTGGGGAAATCGTGCGCTGGCCTGCATATTTGAAGGTCGAAGGAGCATGAGGGGCATGTTAAGTTATGTGCGGCGCCTGCAGGCTCGTAGATCGCGTCCGGCAACATTCCGAAGATTCGCAATTCGATAGGACGATATGTCTCAGAAGATCGAACCACCAACGAACAGACGAATGGGGCAGCGGGGACAGAAAATAGACGAACTCGTCTACGCACTCCGGATGAACATAAGGTTGAAACTTGACGATGTGAGAACTGAGCAAACTTATTCTAAGTGACTCGAAGAAGAGGAAAGACGAGAACTAAAGGTTGATAACGAGATTACAATGAATTGTTTTTCCTGCATTGGGCAGCGGTGTCCCCGCCGAACTCAACCACAACATGACATGGTGTGGTCCTTCTGGACAGCGAGCTGAACAGCCCTTGCTTGAGGAATGTAGTATGTGACACGCGCCACGCGCAGGCCTCGATCCGTACTGTCGGGAGGAAGGGGGAGGGGATGGGAACACTACAGCAATTTACTGAGCATTGGACCAGCCCCAAGCAGGAACACAAGGCACAAGGAGGTTGAAGCAAAACGGAGGCGTTGTTTGTGGCTGGCAAAACATTTCCCAATAAACTGGTTTCCCCTGGACGATGATCTCTTGGTGGGAGTAGCGAGCTTGGATCGGAATCTGATGGGTCGTTTTAACGATGTGCTTAGTGGGACGGGAAAAGAAAACAAAGCAAGGGGGGTTCAGCTTCTATCGAATCGACAGGGACAGGGCCCACAGAAGCAAAAGCTCTGCTCTTGCGAAATACAAAAGGGCAATCTGAATTTATGCACACAATAGAGCTGAAGAGAGGAACAAGACAAACAATTATTGTGAATTATGCATAGACTCGGTGAAGATAGGGGAAGGGGTTGAATTGATTAATGATGCTTGGGTGTGTTGACGATGCGAGATGAAAGGAATGCACTTGCACTGACGGCGCTGTATTCGTTAGGCGAGAACGGGAAGATCAGTTGATCAGGACATCACTAGTACTTCACATCGCTGCGCCGAACCTGAACCTGACCCTGAACCTGAACCTGAACCAAGCTTATTTTTGGCCTGGCTGGCTGGCCGCCACAGTGAGAGCGAGCTCTACTATGGGGCGGGGAAGGAAGCTGGAAGCCCTGGAGCCCTGGAGCCCTGGAGCCCCGGAGCCCTAGCTTGCGCAGGAACAACGTCGTGCCGGCCCCCGAGCCACTAGTGCTAATGAGGCTTAGCCATCAGCTGCATCTGGATTTTCGCGGGCAACTCGATATTTTGTGACGGCCAGTTATCCAGCCCAGAGCAGCCTGGCTCAAGCCCCAAAATCACAATACAATACACTACCCTACAGCTGCAGCTTTGTGCGCGCCAATACGATATATCACCAGCCCAAGACAGCCCAAGACAGGGCACAGACAATTCGATATAAGACAATACGACACAATACTGCACCTCCACTCCACTACGCTCTGCGAACGACCTCCCGCAGTCCCAGATCCTCGCCGATTCCTCCCTGTCGTGGCTTCAGGCTTACATCCACTGCGCATCATTCAGATCCCATACCCACGTAATTGTGCCGGCGCCTCGATCGATTCCAAATCAGATTGACGAAAATCGAAAACCAGAAATCCACAGCGGAAGTGACTGTATCCGACAGTCAATATCCCCTCCAGCTCGCTCCGCCTGACCACACAACCTGCGGTACGACAGACCAGCAAGACCGTCGCTATGTTAACTGAAAGCTTCATTACGTCCATCTTGGCCCAGCCGAAGACCGCCAATACTGCCATTGCCAAAGATATTGGCATCTACTTCCACGAATTGCACCCAATACCTGTCGTCAAATCCTCTCTGAAGAAGAGCTCAACTCGAGTCAATGGTTTAGCTGCAACCTCAACCCACATCTTTGCGGCACAAGCAGACAAGGCAGTGGTGCACGTATACTCGAGGGAGAAGGGCAGTCAAGAAGCATTAATTTCGTTTCCAGAGAGGATCCATAGTTTGACTCTGCTTGGGGATGGAGTTCTGGTGCTTGGTACAGCCGAGGGGAGGGCAATTCTTTGGGAGGTAGGTTTTCAACACATGCAAGGGCGAGAAAATATACTGACTATCCCAAGATCTGCACTGGAAGACAAGTATCTACTCCCACTGCCCATCTGCAGCCGATTTCATGTCTTGCAGGGAACCAATCACATTTAATCACAGGTTCTGAAGACTCCAACATTCACATTTGGTCGGTTCCACGCCTCTTGTCGATGACAGCAACCGAAAGCCCCGAACCTCTTCGAACTCTCTCAAACCATCGAGCCGCCATCACAAACCTTGTAATGGGACATAGTGCTAGCGGGACCGACATCTGCGTGTCTGCGAGCAAGGATAATACGATCGTTGTCTGGGACTATCACTCAGGTGATCTGCTTCGGACATTTCTTCTTCCATCTACGCCACTCTGTCTCGCTTTAGATCCGTGCGATCGGGCCGTGTACATCGGCTTTGAGGACGGTTCAGTGCAGCTCGTCGAGTTCTCAAGCCGAGATTCGAAAGTCAATCAGCTCTACGACAAAAGTTTGCAGAGCACACCTGTGCAGGTAACACTTCCTTCATGGACTACACAAGGGGAACCAAGTCCAGTTCTCTGTCTTGGTCTCAGCTATGATGGTACAACCTTGCTCTCTGGGCACACATCAGGAAAGATTGTACACTGGGATACACCTCGTCGCATATTCACGGCCGAACTTGCAGACCTCAATGCACCTGTCACGAACTTACTGATGTCTTCGCCCTTTACAGCTCAGAGAATGACCAAGCCTCTCACGGTTGTCAAGCCAAAGTTGGGTGAAGGCAGCTACATTTTCACAAGTAAATTGCAAGGCTCAATTGGTACCCTAAGTCGGGCCATAAATGCTGATGGGTTTCCCTCTGACCTACTTGAGAAAGCAATCGCCAGCTTCTCCATTGCCGCGACAAATACTTCTTCTTCAAGCGGAGACGAAGAGCTTCGGAAGGAGAACGAAGAGCTCTGGAAGATTGTGAACGATCAACGTGCACTCCAAAAAAAGACATGGAGCAAATACACCACACTCAAAACTGGTGGGGTCGAATCGTAGCTGCAAGAGGTTCATGAACCTGCAAGCCTTCATCCGAAGTTGTGAATTTAGTCTCGATTGAGCCGCAATTGCTTCGTTTCCGCATCGAGAAACATTTTTGTTTCTATTCATTCCCGGAGCTCGGCGATTGGTGATCAAAAGGCTTCTTTCCGCCTCCATCGATTTTCGGCACCGTTTCGGAGTGAGTTTTCGCAACTGTTATCGCAAGATCTACGCATCTGTGCGAAGCGAAAGCTTACGTCGTGTCGTTGAAACCCAGATCATGCTTGATGGTGGGTAAATGTCAAGGATCCCGTCCATGGCATTGCTTGTTCTCGAGCTTCACAAACCTAACCGGTTTGAGAAGGGGTCAAACAAATACTTCTGGCCACTGATGTTGCGGTGGACGGCAATCTGGAGGACTTTATTCATTCCGGCTGTGTCGAAGGGCGATTGCTACTCAGTCAATGGTTTCAGTAGTATCCATGGGGAATAGCATAGCCACGTAATTCACGGTAGATACCATACATATCAACAGCGCTTGTCCCAAAATTTAGTCGTCAGATGCTCGAGCTTAGCATCCGAAGGGAAGAGCAATATGCGATTCGAAGCTGTTTTCCAGATATGGGCTGCCCTGGCGGTAGCTACATCTGCGTCACCCGTTGCATCTTCTGGCCATCTTATTCATGAACGTCGTGATAACCCTCCGGCAAAATGGGCACGGCATTCCCGACTTCATCCCACCACTGTCATTCCAGTTCGAATTGGTCTAGCACAGCAAAACCTGCACCGCGCAGAAGAATTCATTAATCAAGTCTCGCACCCAGAATCCCCGGACTACGGGAAACACTGGTCTCCGCAGAAGGTGGTGGACATGTTTTCGCCAAGTGCAGAGGCTATCGATGCCGTGCAACAGTGGCTGTCGGGATCAGGAATTGATCTCAGGAGGGTACGGATGTCACAGTCCCGGAATTGGATGACGTTCAATGCAACAGCGATGGAGGCAGAACGACTCTTGAAGACCGAGTATCACCTCTACAAACACGAGGCAGGACATGAGCATGTGGCTTGCAAGCATTACAGCATTCCAGGGCACCTCACCGATCACATAGACATTGTCACCCCAACGGTACATTTTGACATGCAATTGGGCAACCCGCGCAGAAACATCCGCCACGAAACCCTCCTTCCTCCCCCGATTCGACAACTGAACAAGCGCCAGGCTGTTCCTCCTCACGGAATCCTGGGTTCGCCCAGCGATGCATCCAACCCGAAACAAGGTGCGGTGGTATCGAATGCTCTGATGAGTTTGGAGAACTGCGATACCATGATCACTCCTGCGTGCCTTCAGGCCCTCTACAATATGCCACCCGGAAGCACATCCATGCGGAACAACACACTTGGAGTCACCGAGTTCACACCGCAGGCTTTTCTTCAGTCAGACCTTAATATGTTCTTCAAGCAATTCTCTGCACCATTAGACGGCACGTCCCCGAATATCAATTTGATCGATGGTGCTATTGTGCAGCAGACGAACAAGAGCTTCCAATTCAACGGAGAATCGGCACTCGATCTTGAATTTGCCATGGCTCTGGTCTACCCGCAACAAGTCACGCTGTACCAAGTCGGAGATATTGTTTCTGGAGGAAGCTTTAACAATTTTCTTGACGCTATCGATGCAAGCTACTGCACATTCCAGGGTGGCGACTCCAAGGACCCCAATATCGATGGACAGTATCCTTCGAATCTGCCAGGTGGTTTCCAAGGCCAGGAGAACTGTGGAGGGTTTCAATCGACCAATGTTATCTCCACCAGTTATGGATCCAATGAAGCAGATCTGTCTGCCAAATACGAGAACAGACAGTGCCTGGAATACATGAAGCTTGGGCTTCAAGGTGTCTCGATCTTATACTCATCTGGCGATTTCGGTGTAGCAGGAAATGGAGGCCAATGCATCAACTCAGTAACAGGAGCATACAACAACGGAAGCAACGGCTTATTCAACCCCTCCTTTCCAGGAGGCTGTCCGTACGTCACCTCCGTTGGCGCAACACAAGTTCTGAATGGCTCGACAGTCCGCACACCCGAAAGTGCTTCTCAACGAGTCATTTTTTCCGGCGGAGGATTCTCCAACGTCTTTGCCCTCCCATCATACCAAGAGAAAGCGATGGCGACCTACTTCCAGCAACACGCTCCTCCATACGGCGCAGACCGCTTTAACAACTCGCAGAAAGTACGAGGATTTCCTGACGTCTCAGCAAACGGCGTCAACTACGTGACTGCTGTCGACGGACAGTTCTCCCTCTCATTCGGCACAAGCGCAAGTTGTCCGACATTCGCCAGTGTGCTCAACAACATCAACGAGCAGCGTATCAACGCGAAGAAATCGCCTGTAGGCTTCGTTAATCCTGTTCTCTACGCCAACCCGCAGGTACTGAACGATGTCACGAATGGTGGGAATCAGGGATGTGGTACGGCTGGATTTCAATCTGTGCCTGGGTGGGATCCAGTGACTGGGCTTGGGACCCCGAATTTTCCGAAGATGATGGATTTGTTTATGTCTTTGCCTTAGCTTGAATAGCGAGCGGCATTACGTGGAGTTTTGATTGGGTCTGTGATACGCTGCATTTCTGTTTTGGTAGTTTGATACATAGATTAGATGAGATGAGATGGACTCTAGATAGACTTAATGGTAAAATTTTGATGGACTGGCCGCCACATGGCGAGGTTCACGCCACATGGGGCCCATCTTACTCTTCCAATCTCCTGATATGTGCATACTGCCGAGGACGACTAGCTACGCCTCCTCTCAGCACCCCACTCATACTCCCAGACCTTCACACCATCAACTACCAACCCGAACCGCATCTTCCACACCATCTCGTCAGACGTATCGAAATCAAAGACACCAAACTTCGACACTCCATATGGATGGGAGTAGACCATAACGTCTGATTCCTCTTCTTGTCGATACTGCCTCTCAAATGGTTGATAGAATTGGCTCAGCGGCGATGTCGAGAACTCAATGACGTTCGACTTCCCGTCCGGAGAAGGGAAATGCGTTGTAGCATGTTCATGGCGGTCCTTCTCACTGTCAGCATTACGTTGCTCACCTTATCCACAACATCGCAATATCCTACACACAAACAAACACAACGGACGGGAGAAAGAAAAGAAAGAAAGGCAAAAGCAAAAACTCACCCCACTAATAACAACAACCCCCTCCGTCCTCCACATCCCCTCCAAAACCCTCTCCCTCTCCCACAAATACCCCGCCCAACTATCCCTGCTCTCCACTCCCCTCCAATTCCTCGTAAAAGGCACACTACTAACCAAAACCTTCAATCTCCCCTTCTCCGTCTCCAACCAGCCCAACAAATCTTGTAGCTGCTGAGACCCTAACATCGTCTTCCCCTCCCCATCAGACATGTCCTCAGCGGATCGGTACCGTCGCGTGTCGAGTACGAAGAACGATACCTCGCCAAGGGAGAAGGTGAAATAAGTGCCGTTTGCGTGGAGAGGGGAGGGGTTGCCGCCTGCTTGGTAGGAATGCCATGGTGTCATTGCGGAGGTGTAGAGGAGGTCTGTGTCGGTGGCGGTGGCGTTGGCGTTGGTGTTATAGTCTCCGCCGGCCCAATCATTTGTGATTTCATGGTCGTCGTAGGCGTTGATCCAAGGTAAGGAGGTGAGTGGGAGGAATTGGTCTTGTGATTTGGATTGGGATTGAGATTGGGTCCAGGAGGGAGATGCATACACCTTGCGGTAGGCGGTGGTGTAGTGGGAGGGGCTGGTGCCGAAGCGGATGGGGAGGTCGATGTAGATGAAGTCGCCGAGGAAGAGCATGAATTGCGGGTTGGGAGAGGCGGGGGAAGAGGAGAGGTAGTGGCTCAAGTGTTCAAGACCGGGGAGGTGCAATGCGTGCGAAAGGGGGTTGTAGGGGAAGAAGGGGGACATGCAACTACTGGATAACATGGACCATTTTTTGGGGTTGTGGGTTGCTGTTTGGAAGGTGCCAGTGTGGCTGATGCTTGCGTTTGTGTGGTAGCTGTATGTGGTGTTGGCGAGTAGATTTGTGAGGAGGAATGTTCCGACATGGTCGGTTTGTTCTGAAGCGTAGATAACAGGCCCGACTTCCCAGTCTGCTAAAGTACTTGTCTCGTGGACAGAACGGTAACGGATCTGGACGTATGGTGATTCTGGTGATCGGATTGTTATACGTGCTGTGCTATTGTCGACAAAGCCGATTCGAGAGAACGACAAGTTAGAAGATTGATAGAGAACATTGCCGCGGTAGACGAAATCGACAGAGGCAAGGTAGAATAGGATAGTGAGAAAGAGGGCGAAGATGTTTGTACGTGCATGCTTGGGTGTGTATTTGCCAAGGAGGATATTGAATAAACGAGAAGAGATGGGAATTGGTTGTCTCCGAGGTGTTCTATCGGAAGTAATGATCCTTATACAGAAGGTGGTCAGGTAGACAACCAGGCTTGTGTTGATGATTGGAATGAAGCGTGGACCGAGTGGAAGCTAATAGTTTCGTCAGTGCCAATAATGGGAAGTTGTGTTGTGGGATCACTCACCCATCGTACGAAATAGACAACAGTGGTTTTTAAAGCAACGTTTGAGAGTATGCATACTACATCCGTAGCATGCAATGAGAGCGTTTTGGGCCCAATCATCTTGTTCTAAATTAGCATGAGCCGAGTAGAGAATCCTACACCAAGCTTAAATGGAAGTGGATATCACGATCCTTTTGAGATTATGTTTCTCGGACTTCTTCCGTCCATCCCACCTTTCTTAACGTCAATTTCGAAGATTTTCTTTCTGTAGAGCAAAGACTTGGTGTTGTGGTCGTGTTTTGATTTTAGCGAGAGCCACGTGGGTGGAACTGATCTGCATGAAGATCCACCCTTGACAGGCGCAAATTCTTCACACCAAAGCGACAGCCACTGATACCAAGACGTCTCACACGTGGACGAAAGTTCACAAGGTTCGCGAAAATGTTTGAAGTTTCTCGATCGGGATCTCATTGTCAAAGAGTAATGTAGGTCGGGAAAAGCAGGCTTGAAGCCTCCCACTCTTGGAATGGGTCGGTGATCTGGAGGAGATGCCGGAGGCGTGAATGATGGTAATTAGATATAAGACGAGAGCGACAGCCTCAGTAAATGAATTTTTTCGTCCTGTAAAGAAGTTGCCTGAGTGTGGCATACAGATACGAAGTAACAATGTCCGAGCAAGATTCGAAGCAACTGGATGTTGCTGAGACAGCAGTCTCTTCAACTGGATCTGAAATCGAAACTCCCAACCAACGCAAGTCCAAAGGATCAGTGGTGAATGTTCTTGTCCAGGGTGTTGCTCTCTTCTCTGATGGGTACAATGTCCAAATTATGGGTTATATGCAGAGTGTCATGGCTAAGCTGTAAGTTTATGATCATACTCTGACGAGTCCTGGCTAACACTTGAAGGTATCCCAAGCAGCTTACTCCTGAGATCAAGACTAGGCTGTCCAATTCAATCTTGATTGGGGAAGTCCTTGGAATGCTTCTCTTTGGGCTGGTCATAGACAAGTATGGTCGACGAATGGGCGTCATTGCTACCACGACTTTCTTGGTCTTTGTATGTACCGTCTTTCCCGGCCAGCACCCGAATAGTTGATTAATGTTTGGAAGGGGATAATACTAGCGACAGCTTCTCACGGAACGTCTATCACAGGAATGTTTTGGATGATGATCATTTCCCGTGGTGTTGCTGGCGTTGGCGCAGGGGGCGAGTACGCAGTCTGCACTGCGCAAGCTCTCGAGTCCGCCGATATCAGCTCGTCACTTCAGCGGAAGAGAGGTTTCCTTGTGACCATATCAACCAATCTGGCTATCATATCTGGATTCGTTGCAAGCAGTATCGTCAGTATCATTGTCATTGCGATTTATGGGGGTAAGGCGAGTGAAGGAATTTGGAGAATCTGCTTCGGCATTGGTATTGTCGTAAGTGGCAACGTCGCTTGGATAGATACGTGCAGAGCTGACTTGCTAAGCTACCATTGACCATCTTCTTTTTCCGTATGCGATTGATCGACTCTTCTCAGTACCAGAAGCATGCCATTCGAAGAAAGATGCCATACAAACTTGCGCTTAAGAAGTACTGGCGAGCTCTCCTTGGCTGCTGTCTTGCTTGTATGTTCGAGAATCACACCAAAGATTTTCCCTGCTGACTCTCCAGGGTTTCTTTACGACTTTGTAGTCTATCCTTTCAACCTCCTTGCACCCACCCTCGTGTCTGGATTTGGCGATCATCAAACCCTGGTCCAGAGCGTCGGCTGGTCAGCCCTCATCAACGCCTTTGCAATCCCCGGTGCAATACTTGGTGCATTCCTCGTCGACATCATCGGTCGTCGGCAAACATACACATTGGGCTTCGCAGTCGTCGCAGTGCTCGGGTTCATCATCGGAGGAGCCAGATACCCACTTTCGAACATCTTCCCCCTCTTCGTCGTCCTGTTCGGTCTTCTTCAATCTTTCCTCTCAGTAGGACCTGGAGATTGCAACTTTTTGGTTGCGTCCGAGAGCTTCCCAACAGCATTGAGAGGCCACTTCTTGGGCTTCGCGGCTGCAGTAGGCAAAGCTGGCGCTGCCATCGGCACGACCGTCTTGACACAGGTTTTGGCGGGATACGAGGATAAGGTTAGAGGGCAGCAGGTGCTGTTCTTGATAGCTAGTGCTATTTGCACTGTTGGCGCCTTGGTGGTTTGGTTCATGATCCCAAATGTAAGTTTCGAACATTCTGTCGTGTTGCACGAGGGAGTACTTGCTGACTTCCGTAGCATAATGAGACGTTGGAGCAGGAAGATGCTGAATTTAAGGCTTACTTGGAAGAAAATGGCTGGGACACTTCTGATATGGGGTTTCGAGCTTGAGGGCTCTTTTGAACCAATAAGGACAGTCAACTGACACTTAGGACTCGGAATTTGTGTCACGGGAGAAGGAGTTGTCTGAAAGTATGGGCGAACAACCAAGATCTTGAGACTGGCGGGAGGAGAACGTAAGGTATTCGCGTTATACCATAAATGTCTTTGGATACTTAGGAAGTCCCGGATAATTGAAGTCCACGTCACTATGGATAGATTCTCGCACATGTCTGAGCCGTTCTTAGTTTGGCAGTCGTTGAAAGTGGAGCGACAGATCATGTTGCCTATCTCCAAGAAATGGCAAAGTCGGGAGTGGACAAGATCAAGTAAACAATGAATCATGCAAAGTTAAGCGATCAAAACATGCCCTTTGAGGAAATTCCCAGAGCCAAAACTCCGGGCAGAACCACTTTTCGAGGGGTTTTTGATCTGCCGCCTCGGTGCACGTGAGATCGTGCTCCACCTGAGGTGATTTGGCTTCAGCGTCCAGGTCCTCGGCCCCACTTCCCCAGACTTGCCCCTGTCGGAATTCTTGAGAGCTTCCAAAGTTCAGCTCCAGCTGCCCAGTCTCAACAACTCGGACTACTTGTCCTTTCACTCACCTCCAGAACCACCATGCGAGGGCGGAGCTTGTACAATTACCGTTAATATTCCCCATCCTACTCCCCCTCAATTACTCCCAACTACCCGGTATTCAAGGATCACTCATCCTCGAATCATCATGGCGAAAGACCGTAACAATGTCATCGAAGCAGTCCGGCAGTCTCCTCCCCTCGATATGGGGCCCTACGATCCTTCCGGCGTATCAGGAAAGACAATCATAATCACAGGAGGTGCATCAGGCTTTGGTGAAGGGTTTGCAAGGAATTGGGCTGCGCACGGCGCGAATGTCATCATCGCAGACATCAGCAACGGACAACCACTGGCAGACGAGCTTCGCAAAGCAGGAGGAACAGCACACTACGTGCGCTGCGATGTTACGAACTGGCAGTCACAGGTTGACATGTTCCGGGAAGCTGTCAAGCTGAGTCCGCGGGGTACAATTGATGCTGTGGTCTGCAATGCTGGGATTACGGACAGTGGAAACCCTTTCACGGATCCTGTTGGCATGGATAAGGAGGAACCGCCCAAGCCTGTGTTCAAGACGATTGATGTCAATCTGATTGGAGTCATGTATTCGGCACATTTGGCAATGCATTGGTTGCCCTTGAACGAGAAGCCGAAGAACAATCCAGGGGGGTATTCGCCGGATAGACATATTTTGTTGATTGGTTCGGTGGCGTCTCTTCTTCCAATACCACTTCTTGTCCAGTATGGAGCTTCGAAGCATGCTGTACTTGGACTCTTCGTAAGTTGCGAAGAGTTGTGAAGGGTATGTATCTGGTCTGACATTGTGTAGAGATCATTACGCGCCACGTCCTTTGTCAAGGGAATCCGAGTCAATAGTACGTATACCTCCTCCAATCTGGTTCAATGCTGACCACTTGCAGTGCTGTGTCCATACTTCATCGATACTCCTCTTATTCCTCCCGCAGGTCGATCACTTCTTCTCGGTGGGGCAATGGGAAAACCTGATGATGTGGTGGATGCTGGAACAAGAGTAATGGCGGACTCGACGATCCATGGCAGAGCTCTTGTCATTGGACCCAGTGTCAAGATTGACGATGAATGGAAATTGCTGCCAGAGGATACACCAGATGTTGACAATGTTGCAGTATGGGAGGTTTTGGGCAGCGACTTCATAGAGGTTGGTAAGTACAGCTCGATTCTTCGCCGCGTTCATGGTGTTTGCCTCGAAAGACTCCTTCACCATTTGCTTTTGAAGCGCCCGAAACTCCAAGCCTCACACCTCCATTCTTGACACCCTGCTGACATCCGTAGATGCATTCACGCGAAGATTTGTCTCCATGCTTAATGCTGTGGAACGAGTGCGCGGCTGGTATGGCTGGGGATACGACCTGGTACGAATGCTGGTATATCCGGTCACCTCGCGGCTGAGAAGATAAAATGTGTAATGTATGATTTTTTCCTTATCTAGACTTATAGATCTATACAGTGGCTCCATTGCGGTAGTTGTCAGGTTCTCCCTCTGTTCCTCTTTTGTTTCCCCATCAATCATCAGGTCAGTACTTCAAAGGAAGAGAACACATGCTGGTAAGTTTTATTGTGGGTGTCTGCTCTGATTCTCTGATCTCGTTCCTTCTGAAAGGGTTCTGTTCGGCTTTTCTGACTTGCACTTTCGCGCCTTCCCTTTCCGGCGACAAACTAGCCTTCATGTTCTCATTTCTATTTCCATCACTGTCGTCTTCTCCTCTTCACCTCCTCTTCACCAAATCTCGTTCACACATTCCCGACCCTCAATTTATTCAAAAACCACCATCCCACAATGTGGGAGCGGCCGAAGTCATACGATGATCCCTTCATGACACCCCCGGCACTAAGCCCAACATCACCACCAAGCGACCGTCTCAGATGGGCTAGACCTCGCCGCATGTCTTTCTTCCGGTTCAGACACTACAAGATCATCGTCGTCATGGTCCTCATCGGCGTCGTGGGCATCTGCCGTCGATTGCCTACCACTGCTTATGAACTGTCTAAGCCAAGTACATCTATCGAGATTTACAACAGCACCGTCATTCCCTACACGGCCTTCCAACCTCCCGAATCTGGCTCCTACCGTGGCCCCGATATCCAGGACACCTTCCAATCATACAAATTCCGAAACAGCTGCAACGTCTCCTCTCTCGACCTACATACACCCTTCAGCCCCCTCTGCCAAGATTCGGCGTCGATGTTGATGGCCATGTCTTCGGGAGGACGAATTGGTCATGATGCTCCGTATATGCCCAGGGGGTGCGACATGAGATGGTTCACGACGGAGGAGATATGCCAGATATTGGGTCGATTCGACAAGGTGGTTTTGGTGGGGGATTCGATGCTTCGGCATATTATTGGGAGCTTGAACATTCTGATACGCAAGGATCTGGGATATGGCGCTGTCACGGATTGGAACTTCTCTCTACAAGAAAGGTGACTAATCATGTTTAAGCATGATTCTGATCTGACGTGCCTAGAAAGGAATGCTTCTGCAATGAGCAGTTTGATGTCAAGGCATGTTCTCTACAGGGAATCTACAAGACGGCCGATGTGATGGCTCATGATCCCGAAAGTGTGGCTTGTACCAATTCTATCAACGTCATCAGTGAGTACGTCGACATCCCCTGTGTCACATTCTGAAATTCTGCAGTGGAACAAATCGTTAAGTATCCTATTCCCGAGGATGAGATCAATCGGCTCCAAGAAGATATCTCTCGCCATAACAAGAAGCCAATCGCCTTCATCTTTGGACATGGGCTCTGGAGCAATCTTGACTTGCAAAATTCGGTACATTGGTTTGATGCTGTACTGCACGGGATTCGTGATGTCTTGGGCGAGGAGTGGACAGGGCTATTCGTGACACCAAACGCTGCAGGGAAGGAAAAGCCAGACGACTGGATTGTGACCCAAGGGAACAAAGCCTTGATGCTTTATGAAGAGGCTATGGGAATCGTGAGTCTCCCGTTCCAGAATTTCATGTTTGATATTCTGTGACTTTTTGAGAGCTTGGGCTCACCACAGATCTAGCTCGCAAAGGAACGTGGCGTTGCTCACCTGGGTACCTGGAATATGAGCATCCAGAGTAACAAGTACGATGGAGTGCATCTGGATATGCGAGGAAATCTGGTGAAGGCCATGATGGTTATGAATTGGCTGAATTTGGTGGAGTAGGTGTAGGTAGACCGCGGCTTCGAGCGCCAACGTCGATCAATTGTAGATCCTGGCTTATTAAGACTTGTCGAGCCAGTGACGCACCTGCTTTCAGTTGTCTGCCTCTTGATGCTGAGCAAATATCATCAACATGATATGAATGGTGCCCTCACGGTAACATCCAAAGTTTGTGTGAGTCCACCTTTCCCGAAGTTCATGAGCTGTTCTTGACGGGCTTCAAAGGCGGAAGCAGGTGGTTGTGAGCGTAGTTGTTTCGCACCTTCCCCTCATCCCCTGGACTCGAGATGAACATCGCAACAGCTGCATCTTCATCACTAAACAACATCGTCACTTGACCGTCTGCTTATCCAATCCATAACGGTATTCCAGCACCCCCAGCACCTTTATCCTTTCCATTCAACATGTCATTCGATTCGGCAAAGCAGCCTCTGAAGCATTCCTGCCTTCTGCCAACTTCGACAGATTCCTCGGCACGTACGACCCAAGTCACATATGGCGGGTATGTCACATTGCAACCGGCGCGAACGTCACGGCCCGAGCTACCAAATCGTGGGATAATGATAAGAAAGGCCATACCAACAAACTGGGGAACCCAGCGGAGGTGCAATCCCAGACAACCAGACAATCATCTTGAAATATTCTCCACCATACGTGGCTTCTTCTCGCGGAGCAGAACCATTGTCGATGTACCGTCTTGTGAGTTCTGCCAGCTCTTGGCTTTTCTGGTACTGACGAGACGTCAGCAAGTCGAAGCCAAAGCTCTGTCGTTGTTCGGAACTGGTGGAATCTTAGGGGCTCTCGCCGCCGACACTTCAACTATGGTTCCACAATTCTTTGGTCTCAAAATTTCTGATCACATTCTCATCATGCAGGATATAGGAATAGGAAGGGGGCTGACCTTGGCACGGTTACTCCGACGTTCCCTGTATTCACAATACTACAGGAGGAAAGTCCGAGAAGTGTTCAAAAAGCTGGGGAAAAGCATCGGAGGGTTTTTCGGCCATTTAAACGCTCCTTCTACGGTGACGCAACTTCTGGACCATAACCTGGGTGAGTTCAAAAATGACGACGCCAAAGACCGCATCTTCTCGCTCAAGATCCTGCCTATGAAGAGATATATCGAATTCGACGAAGTGGAGGATGGTGAGATACACGGCATCATTGAGGACGAATTCTTCGACGAAATTAAACAGCTTCAGACTCCTGTTTTCGCCCTTGGGAACATAAGTCCAGACAACATCTTAGTATCTCTTGACGGACCAAATATCGGCTTCATAGGCTGGCAATACTCAAGACCCGGTTGTGGCCTGAATGAAGATATTGCCCAGCTTGTGGCACATGTCCAGGCACACGTGTTGTTAGTCAATGATGTCAAAAGGGTGGTTGCTGATGATTGGATCGGACCTATTGAAGTGGTCAATGACGAAAATGAACTACCAGTAGAAATCGACGAGCTCCTGAGTTAACTTTTAACTTGGTATCGCCGTACGAGCCGCATATATCTTGCCAGTTGGTCTGTAGCTTGTGATGAAGAAAGTCAGACGCATGATTGGGGCGGTCTTAATCTGCCAGCTGAAACAGCAAACATACTTCGCTCAGCTTTCATTGCATTCGGCACTGAATTGATCAGCATTGCTATGTCACGATTAGGTGGGTGTAGCTCCGAGAGGGACTCCAAGAAGGGTGCTACAAGCAGGATAAAATGGGTGAAAGAAGGCTGCTGGCACATCCGCATGGCAGGAGATGGTACCGACGTATTCATGGACAATTGGGGAGAAATATGTGACCGAGGCTCTCCTCTGCTTCCATTCGTCCTTGGAGATTGACCTTGGAGTAGTTGTGGGCCAGTACTTTGTGGAACTGTTCATCGCAAGGGGGTGACCGTATGTGCCGAAGCCTTTATGAAGTGTATTTTGTTATTGTGCTCGCCAGTCACGAAAGTTGTGAGGGGAGTGCCAACTATTGCTTCATCGCTTATCATTTCATTTGGAGAAGACTGCTTCAGAGACTGGAGGCGCGAACCCTGTCTTCACGAAGTCGAACAACAAACTTGCCAATTGCCTGTTTTGAGTCAGTACGTCACCTGTCTGAGAGTTCGCGTTGCTTACCTTCCCCTCAGATATTTGACGTCCCACTTCAGACAAGTCTTCGAGTGTGGTCATCTGTACGACCGGCGTCACTAGTCCCCTTTGCAGAAAGCTCACTGCTTCAAGAATGTCTAGCCTCGTTCCGACAGCAGATCCAATTATGCGAATACCCATGTCAATGAATTGAAGTGGATGAAAATTCACCAACTGAGTTGGAGGCGGGATACCAATACAGACCAAAGTACCAAATGGTCCTAACATCGTCAAAGAATCCTGGTAAGCTCTTCCAGACCCAGCAGTGACCAATACAGCTGTTGCGCCAAGAGACCCGGTCTTCTTTCTGACGATGGCGGAAACATCCTTTGTCGTGGTAACATCGATGTAGACCTCAGCACCAAGATCATAGCAATACTGCTCTTTCTCTTTTCCGGCATCAATAGCAATCGTCCGGAATCCCATCGCTTTCGAGTACTGAATTCCAAGCGCGCCAACCCCGCCTCCAGCTCCAGAGATGACAACCCACTGACCAGCAGTTGCACCACAAATCTTCAATGCCTTGTAGATCGTCACACCACCACACAAGATGGGAGCAATGAGTTGGTCCTCGGGTCCTTCCGGTAAGACTGTCAGATACCTGAACGGCACAACAGTATACTCTGCAAAAGTCCCATCGACTTTTCGACCAGATTGTAATTGCTGCAGACATCTTGTCTCTCCTCCGTCGCTTAGGCACATTGCGCATGTCCCACAGATATCTCGCTGCCATGCTACGCCAACTCGCTGCCCGAGTTTGACGTGCGATTCAGTCAATCCTGAACCCAGCTGCACTGCTCGACCAACTCCTTCATGGCCGAGGATGCGGCATGTTGGACCCAGTTCGCCTGATGCGAGAGCAATATCAGTGCCACAGACGCCTGTTACTGTCAGGCGAACCAGGACGTCTTCAGAGCCGAGTTTGGGTAGGGAGCCATGTTCAATTGCGAATTGTGGTTTGCCGTCTTCTCTCTGCTCATGATTAGTATTCAGAGCTTCCAAATGAACGTGTCAATTTCGTACCACGACCACAGCTGTCTTGTGTTGTTCTGGAAGCGACATCTCAATCCTCTGCAAATTTATCCAGTTTCCTTCACGTGTCTATTTTTGCAAGGAAGTGACGCAGCTTTTAGATATTTGGAATCCCCTAATGGGCTGGCTTGTGCCGGGGGGAAACGTGGTATCTAGGATCGCGGGGTCCCCCGGGAAAACCCCAGAATGAAACTCGACCCCTCCACCACCTCCATGACCCCGCCAATGACCCCGCGGAATATTCACATATTCAGGGGAGCAAGGCCCCACTCTATGCATTATTATCTTCCAAATGCTGATACCACGGCAGTGGATTACTCCCCACAACGATAACAGGCTGATATGGTGGGGTCATTCGGATATCTTTTCGGCATGTTTCGTCCTTCAAGCTCGAACCTCGTCTCTCATCAGATCCGGACCGCGACTACTCTTCAACATCCGTTACCACCGAGGAATTGTGTGAAAATAAGCAACAAAAAAAAATGGGAGACGCTTCAGGACAACAGTTGGAGTTTGAGAAATTCAAGAACATCGTCGGAGATGGTCTACGTGATGCATCGAAGCATCATAATGGAATAAATCCTTCGGATAAATCGCCTCTGTGGGATGTCCCGATCGCGACTGAAGCGGATTTGAATGATGCAGTGAAGACTGCCCAGAATGCTTTCACGTCATGGTCGAGGACTACTTGGGAATCTAGGGCTACTGCTCTCGCCCACATGAGAGATGAACTGGCGAAGCATCGTGAAGAGATGGGGAAACTTCTCATGTTGGAAGCTGGAAAACCAGTACGTACTCCCTACATCGCAGTACAAGAACGGGTTGACTGATTTGAGACTTCAGATCCAGTTTGCTCTCGGAGAAGTCGATGCCTCGGTGCACACGTTGGATTTTCATAGTAAGTTCGCAGCACTTGTTACAGTGGTTGCAAGCTGATGATGAGAAGCCAAACAACCAACACCAACAGATGAAGTCCTCCAAGAAGATGCAGACCTCAAATTGACCATGCGATACGTCCCTCTTGGTGTCTCTGGCGCGATCTGCCCCTGGAACTTCCCTCTTGTCCTTGCCATGGGCAAGATCGCTGCAGCCCTGTTGACTGGAAATTGCATGATCGTAAAGCCTTCACCCTTCACTCCGTACAGTACTCTCAAATTCATCGAGATGTCCCAGCAATTCCTCCCCCCAGGTGTTCTCCAAGGATTGAACGGCGACGACAAGCTAGGCCCATGGATGACCGAACATCCTGGCATCGAGAAAATCAGTTTCACTGGCTCAACTGCCACCGGAAAGAGAGTGCTCATGTCTTCAGCCAAGACTTTGAAGAGAGTGACCCTCGAGCTCGGTGGCAACAGTGCTTGCATTGTCTGCCCCGACGTCGACATTCAGAAAGTTGCACCACTCGTTGCGCTTGGTGCATTCTACAATTCAAGTCAAATATGTGTCGCCAGCAAGCGTCTGTATGTCCACAAAGATATCTACGATGAGATGCAGAAAGCTCTGGTTGGCGTCATCCAGTCGTGGAAAGTTGGGCCAACGAGCGAGTCCGGGCTGATGTTGGGTCCGGTGCAGAATGAAATGCAGTATAACATCGTCAAGACTTTCTTCGAGGATTGTGCTGTGAATGGGTATGATTTTGCGATGGGCGGGAAAATGGGAGATGGAAGCGGATTTGTGATCCAGCCTGCGATTGTGGATAATCCTCCTCATGACTCGAAGATTGTCAAAGAGGAACCATTTGGTAAGTCTTTATGATCGAGTATTATTCTAGTGCTAATTTATTGCAGGTCCAATTGTCCCCATGATGCCGTGGTCAGACGAGGAAGAGTTACTGACGCGAGTGAACGACACGAGAACTGGATTGGGAGGTTCAGTCTACTGTGCTGATATCGATCGCGCGAACAGGATTGCAAGTCAGATTGAAGCTGGGACTGTATGGATCAACAGCTTTGAAAGACCCCTTGCAGAGGCGTTCTTCTCGGGACACAAGGAGAGTGGTTTGGGTGGTGAGCTGGGAAAGCATGGATTGTTCTCGTATATGAACGCTCAGGTGATCCACTTGTATAAGACTGATGTTGCAAAGGGCGCGAAGTTATAGAATGGAAATTGTGAATTATTTTTATGTTTGGCTTGAATGGCGATTTAAACCACTTGGCGCATACTGAGTGCTGGTGTATGAAGTTGGAGAAACGGCTCGAACACTTGATGATGGTCATGCCAAAGTGTAGTGTCTCCAGCTGCAAGGACCAAGAGACCACAGAAAGAGCTGATCTCGGCAGCATGAAGGTTTGAAGCTGAGAATTCTGTCTTTTTTGTCAGGAGGAGGTGTAGATGAGAAGGTAACTTTCGATGTTGTTCTCGCTTATTCGTTAGCAATTGCGTCCCGATTTCACCAATGGATTGCATTTCCCGCTGTGTAGCCTTGAGTTGATGAGCAAACTAGCCCTTCGATCTAGTTCACGACTGCGTGCAATAGCTCGTCTGAGATGCCTGGACTAGAAAATTTGGGTTGTGGTTCAAAGAGGCGGAAGTTAAGGCAAAGAGACGCAGGAATAAGTTATCCATTGATTTGCTAATGACTATTGATTACTATTTACTCGCCAGGTTTCCAACATCACCTTTCTCTCTTCCAAGCGGTATTGAAGGATAGAGAGAACAGAGAGAGCTTTTCATGCTGTTAATTGTGACTGCTTAAGACATCAGAGGTGCTGGCGCTGACCGAATCATTCTTTGCCAGCAATCTCTATTGCCTCGACGAAGTCTTCTCTCTTCTGGAAAAAGGCTTCAATCCAACGTCGTGGCACGAGGGTTGCACCGATATCTCTACGCCCGATACACTCGGAAGGAATTATGCCAACGATAGGGCAGCACAGTCCATTCGAGCAGGATCGATGGCTTGCGTCGACGCTGGCGACAGCGAAGATGAAAGAGGAGACGATGTGTTTGATATGGCACAACTTATGATGAGCATTTTGAACTTCTTTGCAGTTGCGGAGCAGGCTGTACCTGCATGCTGATGTGTATGCTCAGAGTAGGTCGTGTTGGGGGATTTGTTATTGGTCTGGGGAGTTTCGGGGCAACAGCTAAGGCATTTCGAATGGGGTCTATATTCGCTGATCCTGTTCATACACGACGTTGCCATTTCCAAAGTGATGAAAATGTGACTTGTTTTGGTCGTGACGGTCGTGCTGTACAAGCCTTTTCCGGAAATAGATCGACAAAACAGACCGAATAGCGAGCGACAAGCGTTACTTCGAGAGACATTGGAGTACTAAGTTAGAGCACAGGTGAATGTTCACCATAAATGGACTGCTATGTGCCTGTATTCTCGTTTGTCGAAAACAGTACCATTATGGCTTCCAAGGATATGTTTTCAGAATACCGTAGCTGTTCCCCTTGTAAAGCCCCGTTCATGAGGAAGATCGAAAGTGTGAGAACATAGGCTTTCTAGATGGTGAATCTCGCATGTAGCCGGATGACTGGGAGCCTTGGACAAGTGTTAACCGGAAGATCGCCAGCTAGCGAAAATGTTTGAGACACAAGGCTGAGCTTGTGTCTTGCAGCTTCGGGCAAGTCAAGTCAGACACGGCAGGGTCCCCAGTATTCCCTCGTTTCTCCGGTGATACGGACTTGAATCTGGACTGGAGGATTGTTCTTAGCTATGTAGAAGCTGAAGATGGTCAAGCACGACGATCTGTGTCTCGTTAAGTTAACGAGTTGCGTGAGCAGTAACATTCCTCAAGGGCTTTCTTGGCAGGATCACTTCTAACCAAAGTGGAGCACTCTTGTAGATCCCGCAGAGAGACACCAAGAGCTAATCTTTTCGCAACCAGTCAAGACATCATCCTTAACTATTCATCAGCTCCCCCTTCCAGCCACTTGGTTTCAATTCATGTGATTTGGCCCCTCCTTCTCTGGTTGGACACAGACGACATTTAGTCAAGCTTCTTCTCGTCATTTTGAAGGCCAGAAGAACACAAAGCTCAGCTCTCCATCCGAAAGATATACAACAATAGCCGACATCATCGCCAGAACTCGAGTGGTGGCTCTCACTCTATCCGCTTGCAGGATTGGGATGTTTGCTTTGTCGACGAAAACTGCATCGCGGACATGTGAAAATTGCGCTCTTTCTAGTCCTGATAGCAGCGTTGTATTATTCCGAGGACATAACTCCATTCTATGAAGTCAATCACATTTTCACTCGATTTCTTGTGATCGTATGTACTCCTAGACTTCGGTGATCTAGCTAATTATCGGTGGAGTTCGGGGCTTACATGTCCTTTCTTTGAATTCAAACTAGGGTTAGGGTTAGGGTTAGGGTTAGGGTTAGGGTTAGGGTTAGGGTTAGGGTTAGGGTTAGGGTTAGGGTTAGGGTTAGGGTTAGGGTTAGGG
>JGI24508J20089_1000096_pt1 | contig 134375 bp, 138 predicted proteins | sample LinPmetageLP24_FD_20089 | JGI IMG/M metagenome (IMG submission 20089)
AGAAGAAGAAGAAGAAGAAGAAGAAGAAGAAGAAGAAGAAGAAGAAGAAGAAGAAGAAGAAGAAGAAGAAGAAGAAGAAGAAGAAGAAGAAGAAGCCTGGAAGTTGACATGCATTCTTCCGTTGTTGTCGATGTCGTCGTTGTTTCGTTACCTTAGTGTCCAACTTCAGTCTTATAAGATTTACTCCACCAGTTACCAAATACTAACAGACCAAACACGGTTGCACTGCTGATCACAGGATTGGAACTCAGACTTCATGATCGTTTCAGCGTGAACAATTGAATCCTTCCTTGGAACGTGGTTGTGTCGACGACTCAGTACACAAACCGAGAAGCTGGTGGCTCCCGTCAACTCGACACTCTCTTCTCCAGGTACACAAGTTCCAGCTTCAGGCGGCAGGCTAGCAATTCGGTGTGCAATGCAATGCAATGCCACGCACGAACAATCGAAATCCCTTACCTCTCGGGAGACTTCGAGTCTATCTTCATTCTTGCCAAGTAAGCGCCGCTCTCGGATGTTGCATTGTTTGTTCTCTGTGATAGCTGACCGCTTTACCTCAGGACAGATTCCGATAGGACACGAGAAGAATATTGACTAGCTGCAAAGGTTGCACGAGTACCGTACTGTACCTCAGCTTAGCTTCAGAGGATAACCTCAAGCCATGTCATGGTTTGATATGACATGACATGCAAGAGAAATGGTTAAGCTTGAAGATTTTCAGTCTTCAAGACTGTAGGAACTTCGATCTGGGAATGTGCCGCGCTTTCCTCTCCTCGTTATCGTCAAGATCAGTCGACGTTGCTCGCATCTTTTCTTTCGCTGGAATCTGGCGGGGTAAGTTAGTTTGGGCGTGTTGTCTTCCAGGTTGTCTTGATCTTGATCTTGGCTAGGCTCGCTTGCTTGTATCGGCCCACCTTCCTGACTACTGTATCAGTCCCTTCACTAGGTACCGTACTGTACTACTCAGAGTGTGACGCAGCACAGCGCAGCGCCCGACCCAACCAGGAAATCCGAGCTCAACCCAGCAAGCCTTCCCTTCCCCCTCCCCCTCAGTCTCCAAGACAAATGATCAACTTCATAGCTACTCTACCAACCTCTTCTCTTCTAGTTACAGGCGGTGTAACCACAACTTCTTTCATGATCTGTCCAGGCTTTTGATCATCTCCGTCCTAAGATACTGTAGGAACAAAAGCATTAGCATAAGCACCTGTTCCAGAGGCCAACCAAACAGGCTGAGACCACCCATCGTGTTCGTCCCCATTGGACGCTGGCGTCCACGCTCCTAGTAATTCCTGGTCTCGCACAAACATTTGACCCCCACTCAGAACCAGAGCCAGAGCCCTGGTTTGCATGCACGGTAAACCAGCCGAGTGGGCCCAGCCATCTGCCACCACATACATAGGTATACATATATGGGCTGTCACTTGCTGGAAAGAGAGGCCGGGAGTAGTCATGGCAGCATCCAGTTGGCTACTCGGGACCAGCTGTTCTTGTAGCGAGACGCCGCATCGCATGCAGCTGCCCATAGCCGACAACTCTGTTGGGAACTTCACAACCCCGCGAGCAATGTGTTGCTCTGCTTCTGCTTTGCTTCACGAAATGTGCCACTACTTGCCGGCCAACAGTGACTGGAAGGGGATCGGTCCTCTCGTAGCGGCCAAATTCTGCACAAGTGACATCAGAAGCCCCTTGGAGATGGCGGGGGATACAGCTGTACGCCTGTGACACCGTTGACCTCTGTTTCGAAGTAAACAGTGAGGGCAGTTTGTAGCAGCCGTTCGCGAGCCAGCGACCGCTGAACATCCTTCGAGTGGGTATCTCGTGGTACATCTTACGACCATACCGGAGCTCTGAGTTATGTTGGTGGCGTCTCCAGCCAATTGGACTGTGGTGCTTTGTCAAGTGACGATCTGCCCCTTCCCCTCAGCGTCAGAACTCTTTCCAGCTCGTGACACGGGAATTCCGATTGCGGCCAGTTACAATGGACAGCGAGTTTCCTTTGCTGGCCTTCGCTCAGAAGCGAAAAGGGATTACCTCATTTGTACAGCAAGAAGCGGGCCTACGATCACCCCTGAGCTGATCCCCACAGCTTCTTTATTTAAGGTCTCATACCTCCCTCTTCCCATATCTTGGTTTATCATTTTTTATTGCCATTGCTCCTCTGGCCCGCTTCACTTTTCATCTCGAGAATCAATTGTCCTATTAGGGATACCAGGCCCATCTTACATTCGCATTCAAATATAACTTCATATTGTGCTGCCGTCATATCATCCTTGAGTCCTCGTGTTGTCGCTGTGCCAAGCTCTCAGCTCTCATTATCCAGTTCCTCCAAATCCACTGTCGCTGTAGCACTTTCAAGCTCTTGCACTTTTAACGTGACTGCTAAAGTTCCGCCTTTCAGCATTTGCTTTCTTCTCTGGCACTCGAGCTACTGAATGTGCTAGGCTTCAGACTTCAATTCTGGACCTCGACCTCATCTCAAGTAAGCAATCGAGCCTATGTGATGATTATAGCTAACGGGCAATAGAGATGGACGGCTCATCGGCAATGACGACCACAACGACGCAAATCTTGGTCCAGGAACCTGATTACCAGACCGATGTCCCAAAAGTAATGACACAGCACGATGTCCTCCAGATTACTCTCAGTGGACCTGGTCTGGTGCTGACGATCCTTGCAACGATTCTTGCTATCCAGATATTGCAACCTTCCCTCACATGTTCACTATTGGCCCTGGCTCCTCTGCCATGGATCATCCACAACGACTATGTCAATTTCCTCAATCTTGGACCGGGCGGAACTCCAGCAACCTTTCTTGGGTACCTGAAGAACACCTACCTCAGACTGTTTGCCTTGTCTGACCCTTACACCCCTGTGACGATATTCTCCGAGAAATTATATCCCGCTACTGGATACTACGAACGCGCTCAATCTTGGTTACCCGAACGTACTGGTCCTCGCCCAAGAATTGCGGGCATTGCTCCGCAACGACAGCTTGACCAGCCTGGTTGTGCCGAGATGAATAAAATTCTACGAATCAGTCTCGAGAACCTGGCAGTCAGGCACCCAGATACATTCCGCATCGGTACGTCGTGTTTTGAGAAGAAAGGGCTTGCTCTTTTCTCACGAACTCCGATCAACGCCACCTGTAGAGGAGAGATCTGCCACGTCCATCATAGTGATCGAAGTATGCATCTGAATCTTCATCCAGAAGATGCCAGGGTGGTTCTCGAGAAAGGCTGGGGTGAGAGACATCCACTTGCTCGAGGCGGTTGGATGAAGGCATATGTCCCTCGGGAGTTCATCATGATCTACGCTCCGAGGGACCGCACGGAGCTGGATGTTATATGTCGGATCATCGAAGCAGCTGCATTTTGGGTCTGTGGCGAAAGATTTACTCTGAAGGCTGAAAGCAAGCCTTTGATGGAGCGAGATGCTGAAGCGGAAACGGCGCGCCGCTAAGCACTCCAGTCAATGCGAGCAGCAGATTGGAACATACATGCGAGCGTCAGATTTGTTCCTTTGGTCTTACGCTTGGCTTGTCCTGCAGCAGCAATGTCCTTTGGTGTTGTGCTTCTGTCAGATCCACACAAAATATACCAAAATATACCACTAAAAAAATCAAGAAAAAATCACCTATGCTTCCCGTCTGCTCAATTACAATCAATTCTTATCGCCTGTACCACCCGCATCATCTATGCGGACATGGTTTTTAGCCTATATTCAGTTTACACCATGTTATATTTCAAGCTAATCTTCATCTACAAAGGCAACAGAAACTTCTGTTGACACCTCACTATCATGAGGGTTTTGACTCACTGAATTGTTCCTAAGTCGGACCTCGCAATTGAGATTCTGCTCAGCTGCTTGTATGGTACTTATCGTGTTCACTGCGAAGCCTCTATTGTGATCTGCTACTGGTACTCGCGCTAGTCCTCCCTGTCGCATTTCCACACAAGGTACAACCCCTTAGTATAAGACACCACAGGTCAGACTGTCTAGCTCGTCCGCTGGTACACTGTTGCTCTTGTGTTTGGGTATAATTTTTCATTAATAAGTTAGCAGACCAGTCGGAAGGGACGCTTAAGCCGACGTTGAAGTTGAATACATGATTTCAGGATACTGGCCTTGAACTTTGAACCATGATGTGCTGAGAATTCGCTAGACCTTTACACCAGGGTGGCGGATCAGGTTTGTAAATGACGACCGGGGCCAAAATTTGACTGGGGGGATCGTGTTAGTCTATGACCGTTCTATCAACCCACTTCTACGAATCTGGATAACTTTTCTTCCACTTGCTCACCCTCCCATCCTCGATTGCTATGTAGTTGACGCAACGCAGCTATCTCGGCACCGCTTTCTTCCTTGATGAAAGGTTCCATAATTCGTCCGAGACGTTCCACTATATCACTTCGCCTGGTCTCATCTTCCATCCATAAGAACAACCAGTGCGGTACCACAGGCAATTCAGCACAACCCCAATCTAATTTTCTGTGAGCATCAATGATGTCATTCTCGAATTCATTATATACAGCTTTTAGCAGCAGCATACAGCGAGTATGGAACGAGAAATAGTCGAAGTTCAGCGTGTATGACTCTTGTGAGACACGGGTTCCGAGCGCGTACAGAAGTTGAATGTTTGTGAGGGTATGAGTCTTTTGGAACTGTCTCGCCAGGCTACGAGAAGAAATATGGTCTAACGATTGGTGATCGGCAATGATCAGTGATCGGTTTGACAGAGGCGTGTTGGCTTCTTCGAGGAGACGCAAGCCTCTAAGCGTATATTCGATTTCGTTTTCTGCGGCGAGGTTCAAAATCTTCTCGACTCCAGCTAGCGTCTCTATATTTTCGTTCCCAGCAAAGCAGAAACGTTCGTGATACTGTGCGGAGACCAATGAGACTGGTCCGATCCCTCTTTGCTCAACATTTCTCGCTACGATTACCTTGGAGGCTCGTTCGTCGTTATGCTGTGCTATCATCTCACTAACGCCGGTAGTACGCTCGTAGCTGCGACAATATTGAGCAGTCGATGATGGAAGATTCTCGCGCCAGAAGATTCTGTTGACGGAGTGGATCAGGATGAGTGCTTCCATGTCTTGCCACTGAGGAAACGTGGGGAGTTCATGTCTCATAGTGTTGTATATATGAGCAGCAGCGACTACCTGTGTCAGTGAAAGAGCAAGACGAAGTCGTGGCATGTTGTGCAGTGTTTGAAAGATTGGTGGATGCATATCCGATGATGCCAAGTGGGGAGAGATGGCAAGCTGTTAGAAGACCGAAAGGAGAATTCAAGTACTCACTTGTAGCCCCCCACATGTTTGCTTCGACCAAACCAAGTTCGTTGAATGTGAGCGAGAATCGAAATATCATAAGTCCGCATATAAGAGGGTTACTGCGGAGGTAGTGAAAAGGTTCTACAAATTGCCGGGGAACGCCATGATCCAGGTGAAGTTTTAGCCTTTCCGGTCCCATGAAGTCGTCCATCGCCCAGATCTCAGCTTCTTGTATGGTGATGTCAATAACTCTTGCCTTTGGGACGTCGAAGTCTTTGTTGAAGTCGCTGTACGTCCTGAGGATGGAGCTGACCCTCTTTCCAGTGGCCTGAAGCTCGCGATGGCACTGGACCGCATCCGTCTCTAGAATGTATCGAATGTCGCACTGGACTTGGCAGGCAAATATGAACCAGATTGGAATCCGCCGTGATCGCAGCATTTGTATTGCACCCTGTGTGAATCTGTCTTCGCCCGGAATGCCAAAACCCTCCTGCTGCTGAAGGGCTTTGATGAGACAACAGTCGGCAAGCATCTCATAGATGATTCTTCTGTCTCGGGCCTCCATTTCGCGAGGTGTAGAGGCACCGTATACCATTGGCTGTCCCAGGAACATCCCCATAGTAGGTATCTTTTTGGGAGGAACATGATCCAGCCACTCAACCAGATCATAGTACCGACCTAAACAAATCCAGCTACCGCCCTGGTAAGTCAGTTCGGGGATGTCGGGGAGCATCCCATTCGTGTTTGCTGTGTTATAATCGACACGAAAGGTTGCGATATCCGAAAGGAATACGTCGGCTATGTTCTCATAGCTATGGAAACTCAAAAACGGCTCCTCGCAAGGATCGAATTGGACTTACTTTGAGATACCACTATGACTTGGGAGATGAGCATATAGGTCTTTTTCGGACCTCTCGAGAAGCTCAAATGCGGTGTTGGTAACAAGTGAAACCGCGGCCAGACTCATTGTGCCGTCGTGATAATCGCCTGGGTGGACGAATGGCAGATTAGCAGACGTGGGAATGAATGTCCTGTGAGCAGAATACGACATGTGCAGAAGGACATTAGACCTGGTTAAACACGGGGTAGAATGAAAACCCCATTGACTTACACCATCTCTCCTGTAGATACTCGCGAATGTAGTTCCAATCCTTGAAAAAGCAGAATATGATAAAGAAGTAATCTTCCTCGTCCTCTTCCTCGAGGACAGGTTGCTCCCTGATGATAGAATCAAGGAAGTCCAGGTCAGGATCCCGTCCCTTTTTGCCCGCCGAACCCTGGACTTGCTTGGAAGCTTCTGTACTGGACTTCGACTTTTTTTTACAGTTTTTAGTGATGTTCTGGTATTTCTTCTTGGCCATTGACTCGGACTCGCTTTCGCTTGAAGCTCCATCACCCGACCTACTAGTAAACCCCTCGATCTCCAACATATCAAAGAGGTTGCTGAGACCCACATCTGTTCTGCTCTTAATATCACTGGAACTCTGGGCTACTCCCTTTGGCCGAAAGCTTGGACTGGCCTGTTCCAGCGTCTTTACGGCCCATTCCAGAACCGTGATGTAGTAGGCATGGCCTCTATCTGACTCGATCTGGCCTCTCGGTCGATAGAATGCGGACGCGTCTCTCCGTTGAGAAATAACATCTTTAAGTATAGCGAGGAGATTTCCGGGTATGGGGTGGCCTTTAGACACAATTCCGTTGACTAGGACTTGTATCTCGTTGATTTTCACCGCGTGCTTGCCCGCTACATCTTTCTTCTTGGGCTTTGAAACAGAGATTCCTAATCTCTCGCCAGTGTCTTTGAGCCAATTCGTGAATTTCTCTTCTCTGATCTTATAGGCCTGTCATGAAGATCAGTAAGTAATACTGAGATATCTCAACAACTCTCTTCTGCCCTAGATGCCTTTGATTGTCTGTATGTGTGACAGGACAAGGCATGACCAGTGGTTGGGTCTTTACGGACATCCTAAGCAAAGAGATAATTTCTCATACCTTATAAGTATTTACAATTTTGAAACCCGGTAGGCTCGACATTCTGCTGGGAACAGAAGACGGAGAACCGAAGGTAGTTCTGAGATAGATGCAAGCGAAGCCCTGTCGGATATTGAAAGTCTCCTGCTGTTGGGCAATCATCAAGCATAGAAACCATCCTAATGTTTCCAAAACTTAGTCGACATCGAGGGTTTCAAAGTCTTGTAAGACTTACAGGACACATCGACTCCGAGATATCACTCAATACCTATCTCGTAGCAAAAGTTGTTAAGGTACCTGGGTAGTCCCGCTCCACAGGTGTGCGGAAGCGGCAGCATATGAACGGCTCGGAAGAATATTTGCCCTTCCTTGGTCAGGCAGCTAACTATAAAAGGAAAGGTTGATGATTACCCCTGCCAAATTATTTGTACCGAATTTATCAGCCTCGCATCTCGGGATTCAAACCAAGAAAGAAACACTGCCACGACTACACGACTCCACCACTCCACTTCCTCGAACAACAACAAGCCATACAGCCATGTCTCGAGAAGCGTATCAAGTCCCAACTCAAGCCCCGGCTCCTGGCCGCGACGCCTTCAATGTTGGGTCTGTTATCGAAGGACCAGCCATCATCTACACCTGCGGCGACTGTAGCGCAAAGGTGCCACTGAAGCGAGGCGATCCAATCCGATGCAAGGAATGTGGGCATCGTGTGTTGTATAAGGAGCGGACGAAGAGGTGAGTTCTTTGGTATATGTGGCGTCAGAAGCTCGTCGCTGACTTTCGGTCAGAATGGTCCAATTCGAGGCGAGATGACCTGTTGGTGGTGGGGTACTGATGTTATGATAATGGAACTCGAGGAACGACCAGAATGATCGGGAGGCTTGGGCATATTTGGGGCGCAAGGGGTTTTCACAGATGGAATATGCGCTGTCTCATAATGAGATAGCATGTGCCTTGCGCATACAATATCATCTTGCGATATGAGAACCTGAGCATACCCACGAAGAGATTTCAGGTTCTCTATCTACTTGGTATCAAAAGATGCGCCAGTGCAATGCTACCATCCAACGCCGTGAACTTTCTCCCCCAATACCTTTTACATGTTCATCTGACTTGCTCGTAGATATCTAGTGAAGCTGTGATCTTCGTTCGTGGGCGCATTCGGTGCCGATTCTTCCAGAGCTTGTTTGTACCTCGAGGTTAAGCCTTCCCCGTCTTGATTCTCGCCCTCGTCGCCACTCGAGTCCTCCATGTCGCTCAAAGTATCCATGTCAGGTACCTTCGCGGCTGACTTTCCAGTAGAAGGCTCCCCAGAAACTGCCATGTCTTTCATCAGTTTGCCCAGTTCCCTCTCTCTGTTCTCCAACTTCTCGGCCTCTCTCTGCTTTCTCCTCCGCTCTAGTTCAGGCTTATAATCACGCTCAAATTCCTTGGCCTTCTCTCCCACGGCCTCGAAGAACTCGTTGATTCCGGCTCCAGTCATGGAACTCACTCCAACCACACTCAAGTGACTATAAAATTCCTCCAGCATCAAGCTCATGCTATTAAGCAGAGAGCCCATGTAACCACTTCCGCCACCCATACCGCCGCCCTCAACTCCACCGAAGCTGCCAGACTCCTCTTCCTCTTTCAACGCTGCCTGGAAAGCTTCAAAGTCCGTCATCCAATCCTTTGCAAACTCAGCATCCTTGACGTCTGTTTTATTGAATACCAGAATCATAGGTAGCTTAGTCTTGTAAAGAATACTGCAAGCATAGAGCATGTTGCTCATGAAAGTGCTTGTTGAAGCAGTCCGCGGAGTATCGATGATGTATGCGATAACCGTAGGGAACGTCGACGCCAAAGAATCCAGTAAGATGGCACCAGAAGCGCTCCATACAAAGACCTCGATTTGACCCGGTGTATCTACCAATATGTTCTTTATAGCTTTCGCATCGGTTTTTGCAGGATCTGGAGTCGTACGCTTCTCTAAAAGGCCAAGTATCTGATCTATCTTTGTGGCAAACAAGTTGAGAGATGTGAGAATACCGCCATTGGGACCAAGATTGTAGGACTTCATAACCTCCTTGTAGTTGACTGAATCGCGGATATCGATGTTACTATCGAAGGGCACATTGCGAACTGCTGGGTCGAGATTGATGACATATGGAGGCTCTTTCTGGGCATGGAGATGGCTGTTAATCCGTTGCATGAACGTTGTCTTCCCACTTCCTGTTGATTGTTATCCAGTTGCACAAGAAGTATTCGGAGCATTTACTAACCTGCCATGCCTACGCAGACAATAGCTGTTGGCGGAGTTGACGATGGAGGCTGAGAAGTCGCCATGTTGAATATGGCGACAAGTCGTGTACAGAGCGGAATAAAGAGCTGCTGATATCTAGAATCCCTGGCCAACACGAAGATCGGTCGTTGGGTCAAGCAAAATGGAGTGTCGCGTTGTGGTTTGAATATTTGGCGGGGTTCGAGGTGGGCTGTCACTTTCTAAATTTTGATGGCCAAAGCTTGATCAGGAGATCCGCTCGCTTCCCCAGGTTTTCTCTCCCATTCATCCCCAAACGCCAAAAATGGATGGCCTCGACGAATTTGAGAAAGCTCTCGCGGAGGAGAAAGAAGCTAGGGAGAGAGAAGAGAAGCATAGCAGTAGGAGAGACCGGGATCACGGGAAACATAGGCACAGATCAAGTCACAAATCGCGCGATACTCATGACGAGCGCCATAAGGATGAACACAGGCACAAGAGGTCGAGAAGATCGAAGGGCGATGATGAGGAACCACACCGAAGAAGCCATAAGCATGCAAAAACCTCTGATCCGCACGAAGACCTTCCAATTCCTAACGACGAGGAGTCAACCACAACCCCAAAACCGACGCGCGATTCCTGGATGGAAGCACCTTCTGCGATGGATGTCGATTACACTCAAAAGGGCGTTAAGCAAGTTGTCAAAGCTCCGCCTCCAAAGCAGGATTATGACTTGAAAATACACAAGAACGAGCTTAATCTGCAGCTCCAGGACCTAGCGGATGGGGAAAAGCTGCAGGATATCGAGGCAAATGACGACGTGGAGTACACATTTGGTGATGCTGGGGCACAATGGAGGATGAAAAAGCTCAAGGCTGTGTACAAACAGGCCGAGCAGAGTGGAAAATCGGTTGATGAGGTTGCCCTGGCGCGCTTTGGTGACCTGAAAAGCTTCGACGATGCTCGAGAAGAGCAGATTGAACTGGATCGTCGACAGACTTACGGGAAGGGTTATGTGGGAAAGGATAAACCAAGCGGAGAGCTGTTTCAGGAGCGAAAGCTGAAAATGGGCATCCGGAGACAGCATGAAGATACACGAACTGAGCCACAAGAGCTACCACAAGGAGTAGTCATGCAAGAAGAGCCGGCTGGAGTTGCCACTGTAGTGGACTCAACTATTTTGAACAGGATGAAGGCCCAACTTATGAAGGCGAAGCTCAAAAAGAGCCCCAATGCCGAGAGACTCGAAAGAGAGTACGACGAGGCTATGGCTAGCTTTACTAGAAATCAATCGGACCCAGAGGTGGTAGTGCTAGGAGTGATGGATAACCGCATGCTGGCTGGGACCCGAGGAGAAGTCAAGTCAATCGACAACAAAAGAGGAAGAGAGAGAGGCCTTGTTCAGGACAATGAGGACATGAGTATCGAGGACATGGTCCGTGAAGAACGTCGAACAAAGGGTCAGGCCGGAGGCGAGGGCATGAGAGCGGCAGAGAGAATTGCTAAGGATGTCAAATTCGATGATGATCTAGAATACATGGACGATAACGCCAACAAACTCGCAAAACGAGTCCAGAAATCCGAGATCAATCTGAAAAACGCTGCGGTGGGAGAGTTTCAGAAAATGAACAAGATCCTGGATTCCTGCCAACTATGTCATCATGAAGACAGAAATCAACCTCCCGTCGCTCCCCTCATATCGTTAGGTACACGAGTATATCTGACATTGCCAACGGAACCTGAGCTCAGCGAAGGCGGTGGTGTCATTGTTCCCATCCAGCACAGAACAAATCTCCTAGAGTGCGACGACGATGAATGGGAAGAGATCCGGAATTTTATGAAGAGCCTGACCCGGATGTATCATGACCAAGGCCGAGACGTTGTGTTCTACGAAAACGCCGCAAGTCCGCATAGAAAAATGCACGCCGCAATGCAGGTTGTGCCATTACCTTACAGCCTAGGTGAAACTGCCCCAGCCTTTTTCAAGGAAGCGATCCTCTCTTCCGACGAAGAATGGACACAGCACAAGAAATTGATAGATACAGCTGCACGGGCACGAGAAGGAATGGGCAAGTCGGCTTTCCGCCGGTCGATCGCCAAGGAGATGCCATACTTCCACGCATGGTTCAGTCTGGACGGGGGCCTTGGCCATATTGTTGAGGATTCAAACCGATGGCCTAAAGGGGATCTGTTTGCACGGGAGATCATTGGAGGCATGCTCGACATTGAGCCTGATGTGATAAAGAGGCAAGGTCGTTGGAACCGCGTGGATAAACGCCTCGATGGCTTCCGAGCGCGTTGGAGAAAATTCGACTGGACCAGAGTACTTACAGATGGGTAGCCAGGACTTCAAAAGCCAACGGCAATGCTTATTGCTTGTGCAGCTTTCGTCAGGTCCCAGTCTGGCCTGTGAGTGGTTCTCCGGCCCGCTAGCCGGCAAAACATTGCCTCAGCCAGGAATTTGGAGCAATATCTATGATTGAACTGAAGTTCGATACGGGCGATCCAAAACATGTCACCTGCCGGACGAAAGGCACAGCCAGCCCTTGCAGGAACAGGACTTGGTCATAGATCTACGTGGGCTGATTTAGGCTCGTATTCTTTGGTGGTACAGCTAGGGAATGATGTATGTAACACAAAAGAAGCAGGCCTCATCTGTGAAGCAACATGGCCCAATGATTACACACAACGGTGGGATTCTTGGCTCACGATCATCTGTAGCTACCCACACAAACCTTCAGTTTGAGGTGCTCCGTTGGTATCACTCGCGACTTCATACTTCCATCAAGCTGCATACATAATTCAGAATCCCCCTGCCTTGATCGGAAAGGACTATAAGACATAGACATCGACATCTCCAACAGCAGCGTACCCAGAAGGACCAGAGAATCAAAGCAGGGTGTTGATCAGAGGTCAGTGTTGGAAACCAACCTCAGGTTCAGGGTTGAGGCCTTCTGGCGAGCACGACCTTCCCCATCCAACGCATGCCCATGGCATCTACTTCTGAATTAGGAACACGATTTCTCGAAGGGGAACGCGAGATCATATTTCTGTTGGTACGACCAAGACTGCTTTACCTGCTTATGACAGGCGTCAGATCGATCCGAGCTCGCTTGTCAGGCTCCATTATCTGGTAGGTGATGTGTGCATGCATACCACTGTAGTCCGAACGAGTTTACAGTGTGGCTCTCCCTGGCTTGTATTGATATAAAAGCCGCAGTGATAGCGTCAACACAAGTCTGAGGTAGTGTTTGATCGTGATTAAATGTTTCTTCGGTTAGGCCTCAAACATTGTGCCACCGGATCTTTAATGTTCATGCCGGCCGTTGCCAGTCAAATCGTAGCAGAAGGAAAAGCAAGGGGAATGGAAACAGGGTAGGCAAGGGCCGATTGGATGCATGGATCTGTAGATGTCATGTCTGGTGTTTCTCGAGATGGGTTCGGGCTGAGAGTCCTTTCGGAAACCAATGTTCACTGGTGGTCCTTTGATAGACTACATGGATAATGGCGCACCGTGGATTTCAAGATCTAATTGGACGATCTATGAATCGCATTGCTTGTGTTTCGTCAGCGGTGCGAGAGCTGGAAAGACGGATCAGATTCAGCTGGCTGACGAAGAAGATCTGTGACCACTCAACAGCACCCAGTAGTAGCTTCCAGCGATAGAGCGACGATTCGACTAGAAGATTCAGAGATATTGAGGGATGCAAAATCGCTGTCTCGAGCTACTCGGCAAAACTATTTCGTTTCTTTTTCGTTGCCCTGTACGTAGTGCATATGTCGGATAAAGCCTCCTGAAACATTTTACTGTTGCATTAGCAGCAGTGACATGCATACGTCTCGGCCCAATCCGTGTGTTGATGCTGGGAGGTAAGCTGCAAGCCACCAGATCGCAAGTACAAAGTGCAGTGGTAGGACGATGTCTTTTAGTAGTATTCTCCGACTTGTCCTCCGTAGACTTGCTCTTTCACGGTTCCTTGACCGGCGAGCCGGCTACTTGATATCCCTGGATTTGATCGCCTACGAGGCTTCGGCTGGCAGGCGAGGGTCTATCTTCCTTCAGCCATGGTCATGTTCACCTCGAGTTACCGGTGATTGCTTGCTGTTCCGAGCAAGTGTTAATGTCCTGGATTCTTTAGCGGTCAGATGCAGAAAGAAAGGAGCTCACCCTCTCAAGCTGGATGTCATCTGAAAGCAGCATTGCAACTTCTCTCAGCCTACAATCCAAGCTCACCTCACCCACCACTTGTCCACTTGCCATGGCCAGCCACCTAACCCCAAGACCCTGTTACAAATATATACCCGATGCATGATCTCCTAGACTAGCTCCCTCGGATCCGCGTTCAAGAAGAGGCCTGTAACTCGTGCTGTCCCTACCGAACCTTCGATGGCATCTTCTATCGCTTACGCATATGCTGGGACTGGGGGCGGGCTACCTTAGGGGGCGGGGGTCACTGATGCGAAGCGCAGACGAGAAAAAGCGAGCTCGCGAAACCAGCCCTGTTGACTTACCTTAAAGACCAACCTTAAGTTCGTCGACTGACCATGTGGCCTTTTTGTTGCACTGCACTTTACTGGAGTGCGCGCTGGAAAAAGAACGGGCAAATTCCTGTAATCTGTAGAAGATGCCGCTTTAGAGGGCACGTCACGTATTTCTTTGATTACGGTTCGATCACGCGCTAAGCCCAATACGAGGCCGCAGGCAGGTAAGGTAGAAGATTTTTCAAAGTCAACCACCTGACTGGCCTGATTCCGATCTCTGACATTACGTTGATCTCCCTTCTTACCTCGTTTCCATCTACAAAGCCCTGTCATTGGTTTTGATTGACCCAATAGTCTATCTTACTGCACTGCAGCACCGCAGCACCGTCAACGGTCGGTCAACTTGCTGGCTGCTGCACGTACAAGTACAAGTACGTTGCGAATTACGTTGCCGGCTTCCCTGCCCTGCCCTGCCCTGCCCTGAGCCCCGAGCCCCAGCCCCGTCCATCCCTTTCCACCTGCCTGCCTGCCTGCCTGACGAGCTGCCTGCCTTCAGCAGCCATTTCTTGCCTGACCCGACCTGACCTGACCCGACCTGCCTACCTACATTTTCTGCTCCACTACTCCATCAAGTCTACCTCACTACTGTATCTCGGTTCGCTTCAGCATCAAGGGAGCGACCTACCCGAGAGGAAAGTCCCAAAGACCATTTCGAGATACATACAAACTTGCGCGGCGACATTTAGCGTCTACGAATTCCACTCCGATTCACTGCACTGACGGTCGCGACTAGTCGGTGTTGCGTCCCATCTAAACACCACCTCAACTTCAAAACTGCAGCACCAGCACCACCCTTCCATACCTCCCGACAAACTGTCAGCATCACTCTCATGGCGCAGCAGAATAATAATCGCAACAGCAACAGTCCGCACCTCTCGAACAATAATTCCCATCTCCAGAACGGCTCTGCGCCCCCCTCTCCATCGATGTCTGGCTCTCAGCAACCTCAGCAAGGTGGCCAACGACCTTCTGGCTACCCAAGTCCTACGAATGGCAACTATCCATCACCTTCCATGTCGAATGCCCAATACTATCCTCCTCCAAACCAGCCTCAAGCACCCGAACCATACCGCGCCAGCTCGACCGGCAGCAATAATTCGATGTCCCTTCCTTCAATGCGCCTCATCGACCAACAGTCTCAGCAGCAGCAGCAGAATATGGGCTCGGGTCTTCCACCACCCGTCGCGCACATGGGCGGACCATACTATCACAACCAAGGCCAGACCTTGCCACATCCCTCTCACCAGTATGCCAATGTCACCTCTGATCCATCCGGACAGATGCGATATGCGCTCCCGGTTTCTGCGGATTCGCGCGTTATGAGCGGCGGTCGACATAAGAAGGTGAGCATACCCTTGATCCTGAGAGCCTGCTTCATATTTGCAAATGCTGACGCGCCTGCTGGATGTAAAGGAGATCAAACGCAGAACCAAGACAGGTTGCCTTACATGCCGGAAGCGTAGAATCAAGGTCAGTGCATGGTATTTCCGTTTCGTTTTCCCTCGGTCGCAATAATTCGATTTGACGTACGCGAGAAGAGAAGAGAAGAGGTTGGGCGCCTCGGTTCTTCGCGATGGGTTCTCTTCGTTTACATCAAGCGAATCTACCTAAGTAGGCGAGCGAGAGCACATGAGGTCGCTTTGCTCTCAAGTCTTGAAATGCATGGGCGGGCCCTTTACCGACTCTCGTTTCCCATCTTCAAATTCTTGCTTCCCTCGCTATCGCGCCCGACCGAGTCGTTGCTCTCGGTCTCGCTAACACGTAACCAGTGCGACGAACAACATCCAGCTTGCCGTAATTGCCAGAAGTCCAAGCGCGAGTGTCTTGGTTACGATCCAATATTCAAGCAACAGCCAGGTCCTGCTGCTATCCAACCAGCCCCCAGCTCTGCTCCTTCTCTCGGTGGCATGGTAGCAACCTCGAACCCATACGGTCAACAACCACAGATGCTTACGAACTACGGTGCTCCTCCCGCAAACATGTCGTCGTATGATCCCGCCCTCTCCGCCGGCGTCAGCTCTCCTGGCTCTGTCCACCCACAATATGACTACACCAATGCAATTGATCCTGCCTTGGCCGACGTTGCTGCAGCACCTCCAGTCAATACAACTGCTCCAACCTATCAAACTACATCTCCAGGTATGTAAATCTTCCCAGCACTTGTTCACACGAGCAGTTCGTCACAGTGTTCGCTCGTCCTCTTCAGGTGCATCGGACTTGATATCAATGTGCCTCAGCAGTGAATCCTCTCCGTCCAACTCTTCACTTTTACCCACATCTTTGAATACACTACTGACTTCATTCCAGCGAAGAGACAGGTTAGCGAACTTCTTGACCAGCAACCTCAACCTCCTCGAATCTCCCGTGACATCACCAATGATCCAGCATCAATCGAGGAAGTTAAGCATCTGTACTACAGCATCTATGCCCCAGGCCTAGAGAACTTCATCGAGTCTAAGTGGTACTCCACCAAGGGCTTGAACAGACTGCTTAGCACAAAGCACCTGATGGATCAATTCGGCTGTCTTCTCTTCCATTTTGCCAAGACTTCACAGGAGGACCCCAAGGAGATGGTTTACACTGGTAGCGTCGAAAGCCGAACTGTCTGGACTCTTGCTACGATGGTCAGAGGATCAGAGATCAACGGTGCTAAGGAGTCTAAGGCCGTCCCAGCCAGTGATGATGTTACGGAAGCAACCAATCGTCTGGACGTTTTCGAGACTCTATTGACAGGACGGGTGGCTGCAGTCAATCCTCTAACAGCACCTATCCCCGGCAGTACCGATCACCACCGGCTCCGTGAGTTGGAATTCTGGCACACTCTCGGCAACTTTGTTGTTCTCCCATATGAAGACAGCAACGCGGTCAAGGATGTTGATGATACCCTTTCCGCCCTTCGAAACTTACTTGATGGTCGGGAGAACCGTGATGTCCTGTACTCTATCGCTGTTATCCGTGGTCTTGGTCAACGTGTCTCTGAATACACCGATAATGACACGCCACTCCACCTTGATGAGAGCGATAATAAGAGCAAGCTTCTGGTTGCGAAGAAGTTTGTCTCAGACGAGGCCGCTGGATCTGGAACCACCAACGTCATTCGGAGACTGTGTGATCTGGCAGCTCGCTCTTGGGCCACCCCATCTCTACCACCACCTTCGATCCACAGCACAGCTTCCCCAGAGGCGAAGTAATACGTCCCTATTCTGGCGTCACAAAGGTGTTTCTAGGCGTCGCATTGCATTCGGCTCTTTCTCATTCTTTGTAGCATTGAAAGGAGAAATATGGGGGTCCATCTTCTTTGTCTTCCCGTCTGAGCTGGCAAGGCAGGCATCCAAGATATTGCGATTGGGTTTACCCAAAAGCCTAAAAGGGTCTTTCTTCTCTCTTTTCGCGTAGCATAAACACGGATGGAGGGTCTGGCGGTGGAACCTAACTTTGCAGGAGCGCGTTTTCATGCTTGCAACTACATCAGGTGTACTCTAGGATGGATGGACAGATTCGGCACCTTGTTGTTCATTCATTAGTCCAATTCGTCGTTCTCTGATATTCTTCCCTCGCACTTGCCCATCTGGATTTTCTTTTCTTTCCAACTGCGAAGGGATCAAATGAAAAATCGAAAGGAATGAAAGAATGGAGTAGCTAGAAAGGCATAGCATTGCTTGCATGGTTAGCTTTTGCATCCTATTATATTTCGATACCGAGATCTGGGACATGAGCTTGGGAAGCAGATTCCTTTTCTTGCCGATGCTGGCTGGATGGACGATTATGAGTTGATTTGATTGGGTTTGGGTCACCATAGTCTGGTGTGGCATATATCTCAGGTGCTGCTTCTCTGTATTCTAGTTTCCCTTGGTCACACAAAAAATACAAAATGCGAGAATGCCATGATTTCGAAATAGTCTGCTGTCTTATACGCTGGCCTCAAGGTGTAAATCTTGTGCGCCTGAATAACTTGAGCTTGAACATTACTGGGGACACCATGGTCTGATACAATTCCTGCTTTTATAGATCGCCAGTACTTATAAGCTACCAGCCTAATCACAAGATAGATTTCTGGAAGTCTGATCTCTTGATAGGACGCATAGGCTTAAGGGACAGGACTCGAAACACGGTACTATCAATGTCCTCGGAAACCGCTAGACAATCAAACCGGGGAGGAGATCATACAGGACTGCTCTGATTATTGCTTGACTTCCGTCAGCTTTTGTTAGCTGGTTAGCATTAGTCGTATTCCCCCTTCATCTGATTAGAAACAAGTGGAGGTCGTACTTCACCCTTCTATTACTCTCTCACTCTCTCTCTCTCTTTAATCCGCAATGGTTCAATGAAAATCTGTCTATAGATTTACTCTTTCCGCCTCGGGTGTATTTTCTCCAGCATGCTTACCTACATATCCTTCTGCTCGAACACGGGACTAACCAGCTTCCCTTTCTCAACTGCACTCCTCAAATTGTTTATACACCAAACCTCCATCTTCGTCTGCGTCTCCACTGTCCATGTTCCCATATGAGGAACAAGCATCACATGATGATTAGCGATCAATCCTGGGTGCACCTTCGGCTCCTCCTCGTAAACATCAAGACCGCATGACCAGACCTGTCCTTTCTCTAAAGCTTTCACAAGAGCATCTTCGTCCATTACGGCACCGCGGGCTGTGTTAACGATTACGATGCCAGGCTTCATGATCTCAAACTCTTTCGTTGAGATGATGTGGCGGGTTTGTTTCTGCTCTTGTCAGCTCTTCCCACCAGGTAACATGAGCAGTCTTGACATACGTTCAATGGCAAGTTCAAAGATAGAACGTCGCTTGTCTTCAGCAGCTCTTCGAAGCTAACATACTTCGCTCCTCCACTCAGCTCCTCTGACAGTTTCGATCTGTTATAGTATTGTGTAGTCATGCCGAACGCCGCAGCTTTCTTCATCAAATTCCTTCCAATACCTCCCATTCCCAAAATTCCCAGTACCTTTCCTTGTGGATCGTGGCCGAGGGGTGGAGGAGTAGAGCCTTTGAAGTGTCCTTCGCGGAGAGCCATCATTGCTGTGTCAGTGTTAGTAGGTACAATCCTGGGCTGAGAAATATGGGAGACTTACAGGAATTGAAACCTCGCAGAGCTCCCAAGATCAAGAACATGTTCGTGTCTGCCGTCGAATCATCTACTGCTGTAGGCACATTTGAGACTCGGATCCCTTTTGCTGTACAGGCCTGTACATCGATTTGGTCATATCCGGCACCTACTGCCCATTAGCAATAATCCCAGGAAATGTACCATCCCGCAGAAATGTAAACCAGAACTCTCATACCATTATGGCACAAGAACTTTAAATTCCTTGGTAGCGCAGCAACAAGTTCCTCATCAATTAGGCCTGTGATAGCCACGCTACAGGCCGAAAGTCAGAAACTAGTCTCAGACAATGTGAGCGAGAGTTAAGAGGCTACCTCATGAATGTCCGATACGCAGCAATTACTGAGTCGAAAGCCCCCGATTTGCATTCTTCTATAAACTCGGCTCGAGATCTGGCTTTAGGTTCGATCACATTCGCTATTGAGGCAATAGAGTCTTGCCATTGTTTGTGCGCGCTGTCAATGGCTTGAGTCAGTGACGTTTCTCGGATCAGGAGTTGGCGGGGAGGAAGACAGTGGCATCAACACTTGACTGTTTTGGTGCACTTACTGGTCAAGCTCCCCGAGGAGGAGAACTGTCGGTTTGGTCATATTGAGAACTCGGGCAAGTAAATGTTCGAAGCAGGAGTTGTAGAGGTGCAGTGTCTGTCTAGAGTTTGTGTTATGAAAGTGAACGACCAGTTGGGAAAGTTGATGGTGGGGTTAAAAGTGCCCCGCGATGGAAGACGCAACGGGGAGTGAGATAAGGGTTTGGGCGAATAGACTGTTTTCAGGGTATGTTCACTTCGGTGTATTTGACGGCGAGGAAGATATTCCGGATGGGGATCTCAGCAAAAGTGTAGAATAGAGATGGTCATTTCACATATGGGAAAGTACTCTGTTTTGTTGATGATATTGGAAACTGGGAGCGGGACGGAAGTGTTTGCATGAGGGATCCGATCCTCTTTCCGACTTCACCGTGGATAAATCTCCATCTGGCTCCGTAAGGCTTGGCTTGACTTCTTGATGTTGGCCAGCCGCCGACGCCCTCCAAGAACGAATTGTGGCCTTGAATCAGGTACAGAGCGCCATCCTGTTGATGGCTTCAGCGACTTCGGACCGTCAAATCCCGACCCAGAATCAGCTGGATGCATTGGCGAATGGCAAGAGGGGTGTTTGGTCGCGCTGAACATCTCGTATCATTCGGATCAATCAAACATGAAAATGTGATATAACTCAAGAATTTTTTTTTCTCATAATGCCACGCTGCTTAGCTACCATTGAAGCTATTGCTGACTTCTACGAAAGCCCTCCACTGCTTCCAGGCTTCACCACTCTCAATTGCCCATCTTGCTCTTCTGACTCCCTCCTTCCATCTTCCACCCCCAGGACCTCGCTCTTTGATGACCTTGCCATCATCACCGTGTCCCATATCGCTAGTATCAGCCTCGCAAATACCCGAGACAACAAAGAGCGCAGCTGTATTCATAAGGACAAACTCCAAAATTGGGTCATCCCGAGGTAGTTGATTCTGAAGTAAGCTCGTCAAGATAGCTGCATTCTCGTGTGGCTCCTTTCCTGGTGACACGTCTTTGAGCTCATGAGCTGGTAACCCAAAGTCAGAGGCAGAAATAGTGAAGCTCTCAACACCAACGTTGTTTGGTGATGCATCCTGACTTGTTGATCGATCGATCAAATTCCAGCAGTAAGTCCGACCAGCGCAACTGATCTCGTCAAGATCTTCCTCTCCGCAGACAACCATGGCCTTTCGAGCACCGCTCATCTTCAGAGCCTCCGCGAAGACAGGTCCGATATCTCTACGAGCCACTCCGAGGAGACGTGCTTCGATGTTGCCTTCGACTGGATTTGCGAGAGGTCCCAGAAGATTGAAGATCGTTCTCCATCCGAGTTCTTTTCGGATAGGAGCAACATACTTCATACCCGGGTGGAAGACTGGTGCAAATAGAAAGGCATAATTGGTCTTCTCATAGACCTTGGAGATTGTCTCTGGGGTAACAGCATTCAAGTTTGGTGCCGTGGGAAGAGTGGACGTGAGCAAGTCCGCTGAGCCTGATTTAGAAGTAGAAGCTCTGTTTCCGTGCTTGCTCAGGAGGAGTAGAGAAGAGGCCAGGATTGAAGATGTAGTGGAGATGTTGAATGTGTGATGTGAATCACCTCCAGTACCAACAATATCACACTAGATTCAATCAGTAAATACATTTCCATAAAATGAATGTAAACCCACAAGACCACCATGGTAATCACCCTCAGGCTTACCACGTGCTTTAACAACTTTCTCCAAAGTAGCTCTATCGATCTGAGATGCCGCTTCTCTCATAGCAGCAGCACATTTTGCAATAACATCTGGTCTCCGATCCCAGCCTGTAAAATGCAGACATGTAAGAAGAGCACCAGTCTGAACGGGAGACAATTGGTCTGTGAAGATGTGTGCAATTGCCAGTGCAATCTCGTCCGCTGTGACTTTGTTCTCGCCTGGCGATGGCCACAACCTCCTCAGCAACGGAGTTATGGTAATGTTCTGAGGAGCGCTTGGTTCTACCCCGGAAGACATTTTCTCTTTCCTATCCGTCAATTGAGTCCGAATAAGGGCGAGAAAGTCTGAAATTAAGGTAGAAGCCAGAGATGTTTTGTGTGGTGACTCAAGAACTCAAGAAGGTTAATATCTGTCCAGCCCGACCAACGGGCGTGTTTAGGTCGGTCTGCGCTAAACCCTTTTGGTTGGATCAAGGTACAATAATTTTGAGCTTGAGCATCGACTTCCAACACTTCCATACTCCTCCCAGCCAGGTCAGTCCACCCTAGTTACGATAGTGTGTGTGTACGCATCTGTGATTTCCTACTGACCATGACCAAAAGAATGCCGCCACGAATACATCCGCCGTCAAAGGCGATCGCATCCATCTTACGATCCAAACGAGCACTTCGAATCCACCGACAATATGCAACAGCAGCGGCAATCACACCCGCTGCATCTCACGAGCAGATGACAAGATCAGCAACTCCTATAGCTCGATATCCTTCTACGCAACCTCCATCCTATAAGCCGCCCGAGTTCCGCAAGTCTCAACTCCTCCGCCAATATGCCTCTCTACTTCGCTCCACGCCTCTTATGCTCCTTTTCCAGCACAACAACCTGAAATCCATGGAATGGGTTGGGATAAGACGAGAATTGGCGAAAGCTTTGCAAAAGGTCGACGAAGCGAGAGTGGCAGCTGGTCACCCAGCTGAGAACTCAGCTGAAGGAATCAAGATTCAGATCATACAGACGGGCATTTTCGCTGCTGCGTTGAGGGTGGTGGAGTTCTACAAGCCAGATTCGCAGACCTTGGATCCCAGGGCTTCTTCTACGCTGCCGCCTGCAGAGTTGACGCACACCTTATCAAAGGCAGCCCACGAGGCAGTGGCAGATACGAGGACAGCTCATGCTCTGGCACCGCTACTGTCCGGACCATTGATGCTTCTGACATTCCCCAGCGTCTCACCACAGCACATGAAAGCGGCTTTGTCGATTCTGGCGCCCAGCGCGCCGCAGTTTCCAGCTCCAACCCGAAGGGCGAATCCAGGATGGCACGATCTTCCTGTGCAGACGGGCCTGCAGAAGCTACTGTTGCTAGGTGCTAGAGTGGAGGGGAAAGTCTTCGATATTGATGGAACGAAATGGGTTGGTGGTATTGAGGGTGGATTGGAAGGACTGCAGGCACAGCTGGTGTCTATGCTGCAAGGCTTTGGTGCTGGTCTTACGAATACTCTGGAGAGTGCTGGGAAGAGCCTGTATTTCACCGTTGAAGGAAGACGGACTATGTTGGAAGATGAAGAGAAGGGCGTATCTGAGCCAGTAAAGGAAGAGACAAAGGCGGAATAATGACTGGTCATGGATCATAAGGCCTTGTATTCTATGTGTAGATCTATACCAACCATACCAATGTACAACTTGAACTCACCGATTCACTTTTATCTCATCTGCAGCTTAGCATTCATACCAACAATGCAGCGAACCAGATCCCAATCTCCGTTTTGCCCTACCCAGTCACACACCACAATTCCAGTACTTCCATCGCCTGGTTGCCCAGCAGTAGCATTGTGTTGACTACACAAGTACTCAACGACAGAAGGGTTTATTTTTGCTGCAACCCGATCTGGCCAACAGTTTGCTCTCCAGAAATTCGAAGCACTCAGAAAGTTCATGAAAAATGGCTGCTTTGCCGCCTCTGCAGCGGCAACACTTGCATCTCCAGGTAGAGCACACACAGCCCGAGCAGCTCTCGCCAACTGGTCTGTGGAGAAGCCAATCTTTTTCTGAATGTTCTCGCTCTCGCCAACTTCATAGAAGTCTTGGACTCGGATCTCTCCACTAGAACAGGTTCCATCGGCGCAATTATCTGGCCAGCTCTCTGCATCAATTGCCCAACCCTTACCACCCTGTTCCCCTTTCAAGGAATCATCGAGTGCGAATCGGCGGATCAACACTACCTTCTTCCGCGATTCCCCAAGAGTAGGAATACGGTTCTGGACAAACCATCGGTTCTGGTCGTTCGCATAGTGCGTGTGAAGGATCTTGCTGAGCTGTTGATCTGTAGCCTTTCCAACTCCTTCACGTTTCAGTGATATGATGACAGTCTCGCTAGGATTGGCATCGAGAAACGAGTGGACGGTATTGAGAAGGTCACGGAGGTACTTATTGCCAGTAAGAGAAATGGGAAATGCGCTATGGACGAGTATTAGCCCGTCCTTGGATGGATCATCTGCATTCTCTGGCTGTACTCGAAGATCGAGGAATCGCACACCGTTGTTGAGTTGTTCCTTGACACCCACGGCTTGACAGCGAACTGAAGGAAGGGCAGTGTGATGTGTTGGAGAGTTGTGTGTTCCTGGGATACTGAGCGCAGAAAGGGGTGTCTCGTCCTTGAGCTTGCTCATCCACGATTCTAGCTTTGCGGAGGAATATAGAGCAAGATGGGAGGAGCTCGGTATGTATACACCAGTAAATTCGAAGCGAGGATCTGGAGAGAGTGGCGACAGAACTGTGGAACGCTGGGATGGGGTGGGGGTATCGATTCTATATCTCTGCCCTTCCGCCTCGACTGTCAATCGCAAGACTTGGTTGAGAATGGGTTGGATGTCTGTTATTTTTGATTCGAATGGACCAATTGGTATGGAGACATCTTGGGTACTGAAGCTTTCAGACTTTGCAGCAAGTTGAGGCGAGGATGGGCTGGTGAAGTTGTTCATCAACCCAGTAAAGGCTCGAGTGATATTCGCAACGCCTCCCCCTCCATTGTCATTCTTGTCTGACCCTGCAGTTGCGAATCGTTCGACCAGCTTCAATTCGAGGGGAGTTGCGGTCAAGTTCCGGAGAGTCAGAGGCGGGGTTGACATTGTGATTGTAACAATCGATCTGTCGTCAATCAAGTACTACACGGTACTACGTAGTCTTGAGCTATGAAAGAGAGCAAATGTTGATACATAGATGCATGGCGGGGATGCTGACGAGGGAAGCAGGTGCAGGGCAGGGAGGTGAGGCTTTCGGTGCTTGGCCCGATTGGCGGCGCATAGAACCCTGTTCGAAGATTAGTTGGAAGCCTGATTCCAGAGCCTAGTGGACCCCTACTCCCCCTAAGGGACCTACGAAGGTTGACGACGACATCTCTCCGTCTTACGAGGACGAAGCTACATTTACAGTGCGCAGTTGCTTGTATATTGTCTTAATGAGGTCACAGCCAAACTTGGCCTTGCGATGTTACGACGGGTACGACTCATGCGGTCCGTCGTTCTCTGCAAAAGAAGCAAGAAGCTGATCGTGCTTCTTTGCACTGGAGAACAAGCATACGCAGGTTGGGAGTTGAGGCACATTGTCCTCAATATTGGCACCTGGGACTGGTCGCATAGAAAACTTCGAAAGTGTCCTATTGCTCAAAGTTGAGCTGCCTCGCCATCGAATTTCGGATTGCCATGTGTGCATATGGACGGAGGTATGCCTATGAAGGTATGCACATGTGGCCGATACCCCTTGTAAATGACATATTTTCTTCGAGTGTTGTTTTACCCACTCTATCAGGCGTCCATCTTGCAATGCAGTTTCTTTTTGACCTTCTCTTTCGGTTCTCCGCGTCAGCTTTGATGGAAAACCAGCCATTACTTGCTTAGGGATCGGCGTTTCCTACAAATGCCTACTTTCTTCCGCATGCTACTGAGGTATGATGCAATTCTTCGCCGCAAACCGCGCGCTATAGTTCTTACCCCTCCTCACCGTGGTATGGCTGACCCAAAGGCGGCGCCATATCCTTTCCCGAATACAGAACTGTATGTTGCTGCTTTTGCGACCAGCGGCAGCATTGAAAAGCGCTCTTTCAAATATGTGGCACGGTAATACCGTCTCACTATTGATTCTAGTGGCGATCAAGCTTCATAACCTTAATTAAGTTTTGATGGTTGCCTCACTTGCTTGCGTACCTATTGACAATTGACGATTTCTCAAGGTATCCCCTACGTTTCCGGTGCTCGGAGCTCAACACCGCCCGTCAGCTTTATATTTAACCTTATCCATCCTTCATGTGTCTCATAATTTCGGTTTGCAGTCATAGATTGAGTTTCCTCCTCGGATCCCTTTCCAGCAAGCCAAGATGGCTTCAAACCACTCGTCACTTCAATATTCTCTGAACTCCTTTGGACCAACTGTTCCAAACGAGTTCGACTTCACAATCCTCTTCGAGAACACGATGTTATCTATCCTGCCATCTACCCTACTATTACTTGCTCTCCCATGTCGCATATACGCACTCTATGGAAAGCCTAGGAAAGTCTCGAAAAGCTTCCTCTACGAGAACAAGTTGGTATGGCATTGCACGCTCCTCTCACTACCACAATCGATTGACCGAATGAATAGCTCTTCCTCATTGCCTTTGCCTGCATGCAAACTACTCTTCTAGTAATGAGCGCGGCAACACCAGTCCTCAGGTATCGCTCATCGATGGCTGCCGCAACTCTCACATTGGTGGACGCGATTGGCTTATGTCTGTTGTCCCATATGGAACATATGCATTCGATCAGACCCTCAGCAATCATCAATATTTATCTCATCATCACGCTTCCTTTTGATGCTGCCCGAGCCAGGACCCTCCTGATACATGGAACGACACAGACATATGGCGCTGTGTTTACGAGTACCCTTGCTATCAAAGTGCTGATACTCATTTCGGAAGCTATCGAAAAGAGGAACATCCTGCTGGACCAATATCGGTATATGTCTCCAGAAGTCACCAGCGGAGTCTACAATAGATCTTTCTTCTTCTGGCTCAATCACTTGATGCGAACGGGATTCTCCAAGGTCCTTGTGAACGATGACTTGTATCCTATCGACGATGATATGACATCGAGTGTCCTTTTGTTTCGCGCGGACGGGGCCTGGAAGTCCGCTAATCAAGAGCGATCGCAAGCACTGCTCTGGGCTATGATCAGGGCAAACGTGGTAGCATTCCTGTACTGCGTATTCCCTCGAGTGTGTATGATGGGCTTCCGCTACGCACAACCATTTCTCCTGGAGAGATCGATCGAATTTGCGAATAATCCCGAAGATCCGGACAGAGTTGGATGGGCATTAACAGCAGCGTTTGGTCTCGTCTTTCTTGGACTCGCGATCTCGAGTGGTTCCTATTACCACATGAATTATCGATTCGTCACGTCTACACGGGGCTCGCTAGTCAGTCTCATCTACGCAAAAACAATGGATCTGAGTATAACAGCTCTTGATGAATCCGTTGCTGTGACGTTGATGTCTAATGACACTGGTAAGCTTCGCGGTGACTCTTGCCGAGCCAGAACAGCTCAGCTAACGCTCACTATCAGAAGCCGTATGCCAGGCATTCCGGAATCTCCATGAATTTTGGGCAGTCCCTACTGAGCTGGCCATAGCACTTTTTCTGCTCTATCGACAGTTGGGACTTGCATTCTTGGCCCCAGCGGCTGTGGCTCTCATGTCCACGGGTGGAATCTTGGCCATGGCAAGATATATGGTAAGCATGCCCGACTCTGGAAGTCAAGTTTCTTCGGATAAGCCTCCTGGCTTGCCCAATGTTGTCAGGGGCTTTTGGACATTCGGTGTTGACAATGGCTGATCAAATCTAAAGGGCCGGGCACAGAAAGTATGGATGGAAGGTATCCAAACAAGAGTCGATGTGACAGCTTCTATGCTTGGATCGATGAAGGTATGGGGGTCAATTCTTCCGAGATTGCGTCCAACTGACCACATTAGTAGCCATGCAAGATGCTTGGATTTTCTAACATCCTAACCGGTGTCATACAAGGTCTGCGAGTTGCCGAAGTGAAGTTGTCGAATTTGTTCAGAAGGCTTCTGTGCGTGCGGGTGTTCCTAGGTAAGGAGAAGTCTTGCATTTAAGCGAGCTCGTATTTACTTGAGTTACAGGTAACAGCACGTCAGCACTCGCACCTTTAGCGACATTTGCGGTATTCTTTATCATTGCCAGCGCCACTGGGCAGACCTTGAATACGTCATCGGCATACACTGCATTGTCTTTAATTACATTATTGGTATGTGACCATTTCCTCTCGTGGTGCAATTGTGTGCCTCGACCTCTGAACACAACAACGGTTTTCCATTTTCGAACAAAGAGTCGCTGCTAACTATGCCGCAGGCGGAGCCGATGAATACGCTTGTACTGTCGGTCCCATTGCTGAATGCTGCGATGGCCTCGTTCACCCGTATCCAATCCTTTTTGAAATCAGATGCACGGAAAGACCACAGACTTCCCTTGACTACCTCTACTGAAAGCGGTCAAACTTCTACATTGTCCTCCAAAATTGGGCATATCGAACTTGCGCCACTCAAGACGTCTGCTACTGGTTCATCTTCAACTTTATTGGTTGCTCAGCATGCCAGCTTCGCATGGAGCGAAGGCGGTGTACCTGCTGTCCGAGACCTCAACCTGGCTTTGATGCGTCACCAGATATGCTTTATCATCGGGCCTGTTGGTTGTGGTAAGAGCACGTTACTTAAAGGGCTGCTGGGCGAGACCCCTTCAACTCAGGGGTTCATCTACAGCAACGCGCCTGATACTGCTTTTGTGGATCAAACTTCGTGAGTTATATCCTGTCTTCTCTGAATGCTTAGATGTCACTGGAAAGGCTGGGAAGTTCAGGTAGATGTGCGGGCTGATACTTCACCTAGATGGGTGCGTAATGGTACCATCCAGCAGAATATATTGGGCATTTCCGCTTTTGAAGAACCATGGTAGTAAGTATCGCGGATGACTATTCGTCCTTTTCTGATGGAAACTGCCTATTGCTTTCTGCAAATGTCACAAACCTGCTTCGGGACTTCGAGGATTACAGCTGACTCGGGTACCTCGTGCAGCAGCAAAGTTGTCCACGCCTGTGGACTTGAGGGTGACATAGCTATTCTCCCCAAAGGCCACGGTATGGAAACACTACTCTGAGTAATGGTTGGGATGATCCAATACTAATTCAAAGATAGCAACACAGGTAGGGAGCGCGGGAATCTCGTTGAGTGGTGGCCAGAAGCAACGGCTGGCTCTCGCAAGAGCATTGTACGCTCGGAAAGAGCTTGTCATCATGGACGATGTATTCTCCGGCCTCGATGCCTCTACGGAAGACCATATCTGTACTTCCCTTCTCGGGAGAGATGGCCTTTTCCGATCCATGGGCATCACCGTCCTCTTGGCGACTCATGCTGTTCAGAGACTGAGTTTCGCCGATCATATTGTTGCACTTGTAAGTTAACCTTTTTTCCCCAATGTGCATCTCGTCATGATTAAGGATGAGCTTATTCGCAACGTGATGAATGTTTGCGAAAGCCTTTCTACAACGGGCAGTCTGAAGCAGTGCTATTAGCGGGACTGAATCTGGATATAGGACTCCACAGGCCACGTTGTCGAACAGGGATCCTTCCAACATTTGAGGAATACTGGTGGCTACGTCCAAAGCCTTGCATCCAAGCTCAAGAGTGAGGGAACGGCCAAGACAAGGGGGAGTGGAACCAACGCCATCTTCAAGGTCGTTCCAACTTCAGCAGACGAAGAGCTAGACATTGCTGAAGACGAGCTGAACAGACAGTCTGGTGATCTCGCTGTGTACAAGTACTACTTCAAGGCTACTGGATGGTGGAACACCGCAGCATTCTTCGGGACTGTGGTCATATTCGGTGTTGCAACCAAGATGACCGAGTTCATGTTGACTTACTGGACGAAGGCAGTTGAAACCAGGGGAAATGAAGTAAACGGGTTCTATTTGGGCCTCTATGCCATGCTCGCTATTACAGGAATGCTTGGGCTTTGTGTCTCGGTCTACATCCTGGCCCTGAGGATGGTGCCGAATAGTGCTCGGCTTCTGCATGAGAGATTGCTGAACACAGTAATGGGGGCACCGTTATCGTTCTTTACGACAACAGATACCGGGATTACGACCAATAGGTGGGTTCCAGTGATTTACAAGTATCATTTAATGCTGACCTTGTGTAAAGGTTTTCCCAGGATATGACTATCATAGATACGGAACTCCCATATTCTCTGGTCGATTTTGCCCTATCCATGATTGTGACAATTATGGGAGCCGTCTTGGTATGTCATAAATATGTCTAGTTACATCTAGTCACTTATTATGGATCTGGGACTGACCATTGCAATTTTCAGATGTGCCTATCTGCGGGCTACTTTGCCATCACAGTGCCACCGATCATTCTGTTGGTCTGGAGTAAGTATTATCCTGTTGATTTGATGCGTCCTTTGCTAACAGTATCTAGTTCTGCAAAAGTATTATTTGAGAACCTCTCGTCAGATGCGTCTTCTGGATCTGGAAGCGAAGTCGCCACTGTACTCTCACTTCATCGAGTCGCTGTCTGGGCTCGTGACTATTAGAGCCTTTGGCTGGGGTGAGACTTTTAAGGTGAGCTTCTGGCGCAGCAACCCGAACCATAAATATTGTTCCAAGAAGTTGTACTTACTCGACATGTATAGGAACGCAACCTTGCTTTATTGGATGTGTCGCAGAAGCCGTATTATCTCTTGTTTTGTATCCAGCGATGGCTGGCATTGGCTCTCGATTTGATGGTGACAATGCTGGCTGTTATTCTTATGTCACTGGTTGTCAAACTAGTGAGTTCCAGCCAGATCCCTCCCTCCAGTAGGAGATATACACATGCTGACAACCCATAGCGATCGGAAATCAGTGCAGGCTTTGTGGGTCTCGCATTATTGAACGTGATGAGTTTCAACGAGTCCCTCGCCAACATCATCAAGACCTGGACGATGCTCGAGACCTCTCTCGGAGCCATCTCACGCCTCATTGCCTTTACTGGACACACTGCATCCGAGAATCTCCCGGGCGAGAATCAACCTGTCCCCGAGAACTGGCCCATACATGGATCGATCGAGATCAAGAACGTATCTGCTTCATATACATCTAACGATAATCTGGTCATTCGCAATCTTAACATGTCGATCCGCCCAGGAGAGAAAGTTGGTATCTGCGGACGTAGCGGTAGCGGCAAGAGCTCACTGATCACCACTCTTTTCAGGATGCTAGAAGTCACCGCAGACAGCTCGATAACCATCGATGGCATTGACATCACGAAACTACCTAGGGAAGTCGTTCGATCAAGCCTCAACGCTATTCCCCAAGAGCCCTTCTTCATCCGTGGCACCGTCCGAGCAAATGCGGATCCTCTGCATCAGCACACTGACGAGGGAATAATTGATGCTATCAAGAAGGTTCACCTCTGGGGCATTGTGTTCAACAAAGGCGGGCTAGACACTCTCCTTGATGCGGAATTCTTCTCGCACGGGCAACGCCAGCTGTTTTGTCTTGCAAGGGCCATCCTTCGCAAGAGCAAAGTTGTTATTCTCGACGAGGCAACGAGTAACGTGGATACGAAGTCCAATGAGTTGATGCAAGAGGTTATTAGAAAGGAGTTCAAGGATTGCACAATCATCGCGGTCGCGCATCGCCTGGATACGATCCTGGATTTTGATAAAATCGCGCTGCTGAGCGACGGCGAGTTGAGAGAGTTCGATAGCCCGCAAGCATTGTTGAGTAGGCCTAGTGCTTTTCGCGAACTTTATAATTCGTGAGTACGCGGAGAAAGAAGGATCGTTGGCGAGGTGTCTGGCGAGCTTGTAGATAATTAGAAAAGCTACTAAAAGGTACAAAAATAATATTAAAAAAAGCAACCTCAAGCTGCGCCCTAGTGATTTTCCAGGGAGAGGGAGGGGAGAACTTACAGATCACAACACCACTGCCCACATCTTACAACAATCACCAAGTCTGCAACATAAGAAATATCGAGTCCAGGATACCGCACACACAACAAAGCCCAGTTAGTAGAAACCATGCGCCGGATATATGTGGGCGGCCCTGCCCAAGGGACTTTACTCATACAATTTTTTTCTCGGAATCTTTCTGTTGACTTGTCCTTATTTCTGGATCTTCTCTTGTTATTGAACAACCGCAGTTCCCCGCATTGCTGAGAGCTACTGTGGTAATATTTTCGGCCTGCTATGGTGCCATGGGTGTGGCCTCGCTATAAGGTAGTCGGGTTGCGTATTTCAAACTGGATAATCTTGATGTTGAGATTTGGCAGGTGGTTGTAGGCGGAGCAACCACTTGCATTTCTGGAATGATATTAGTTTGGAGCAGACGTGAATGAAGTGCGCGGTCGCAGCTTGAGATGGCTTGTTTGAAGATTGTAGTGCATAAAATGGTGTATTGATTGTAATATACGTGCCAAATATTGGTGGAATTCACCTTGGAACGACGAGGTGAAGGAAGGGCAGAAGCGAAACCCCAATGACCAGATCGACCTGGACCCATGTCCAAGAAATACCTACCGAGATAGAGCAACCACATCCTCGCGGCGAACATGCGAATACGGCCGTCAGTGGTTTATCGTAATTCCGGCAAAGCCCATAACTTCCTTGCACGTCAACACTCATCAAAGGTATCTTGGTTCATTTACTATCGGGCTTGGGAACAGTACTTGGCGGAAGTTTGCGGTGCCGGGAGGAATGACTAGGCTACTGTACTGGGTTCTAGCTCTGAAGTTGCACCACTTGAATACTCATTGCAATTACCATTTCGGCTGAGAAGTTTTTAAAAATGGCTTGATCCATTGTTTACATCGAGCACGCCTAAGCGAGCTTTCTGCCAAATAGTTCCAATTAGTTCCCGACAACCCGCTTGCATCACCTAGCCCAATCACCCACCATCAGATCTAGCCGTACATATGCTTCCCCATAGATTCAGCCCACCATTCTTCTCTCGGGGCCTCCAGCTGGCCTTCCGCGCAGCGATAGCCAACCGCCACCCCATCAGCCGCGACCGTAACCCCCACAACAAGCGGAATTAGCTGCCCGGGGCTTGTCAAGTCCGTCGTCGGTACCAGACTATTCCACCGAATAGTCTTTTCGACTGTCGCTATACTGAAAGCCCAGAGAAATATCGCCACCGCCCCGACAGACAGTTTCAACTTTCTTCCACGATACCCCATCGACGACCGGATCCGCATCTCAAGCCTTTCACGTTCTGACGCTGCTCTAAAACTTGGACGGAGCCGTTTCAAGTACCAGAGGCATGCCCACCATGTTTTGACGAGCTGACCAGAAAGGGAGAGGTCGTTTATATTGCGGTCCGAGAGTTCGGACCCATCGTGTATAAAGGCTAGCCAGGCTACAATGACGAATTCAGCGATGTGGTATGACCAGACCAGTGTTCCGAGGCAGGTCATAGATGCCACTATCAACAAGAAGACTCGGAACCCGCCGGCTATGTGCACCTTCCCGAAGAAAAATACGACGTTGGCAGTATCGAAGAGAGGGAGCGTGTGGACCAGCCCGGCAAATGTCCAGGTGAAAGCGCCTACAAGCCAAAGATGTGTTACCATGAGCACTATCAGACCGATACCTTCTCCTATGATAGTTCTAGGGTTATGCACTGTGAGGAAGGCCGGTATAGATGTCGATGCCAGGATATGGAGTATCAGATAGGCCTCGCAGGGGCTGAAGAGTCCTTTGCCTGCTAGCAAAGTCCATGATGCGAGAAATGAAAGTGTGAGACAGCCTGCCGCGATCTTGAGACCCCGACCATATTCAGTGCCGGAACGGAAGATGGGCAATAGCATCCCGAAGCCTTGAAGATATATGCCGGCGCGTACTCCGACTCCGTAGAGGTCGCCTGCTGCGATTGAGCTTCCGGACATTTCGTTACATCGAAGTTCTGGATATGATCGACAGTGGTGGTTCTTGACGAGACTGCCACTTGCAGGAGAAGCAAGATGTAAGTAAGTTGCAAGTTTTCGCCACGGCCTATGAGACGAGTTGTTCAGAGAAATAAATTGGCGCTCTCTGATGTTTTCGTGGTTCAATTATCCTGACCAGAATTCGTAGCCTAGCTCAACCCACCCTGAACTTCAACGCACGGGAAAATGTAACCAAGTGAGACATTATGGCAAACAACAGCGACGAAGCCAAACAGTGCCCTTGTCTGTACTCAAGAATGTTGTGATACTGGACAGAGCACACCATACGGCCAGCCCCAATTTGACAGGGACGGGAAAGCTGAACAGCCCAGCTGAGCAATAGGACGCCGAGTATGGTCTTTGCGACCACACCTGCCTGACACGTAATTGTAGGCCGTCTTCTGGTCATTTCTAAGCAGATGTTTATATCCGAGATCGAGATCTTAATACCTGCACTTTGGTATCGTTCTCATGTCGTTACAACGCAATTTAATTTCTGATCTTCTGCGTCGCAATATTATCGCCAAGGGCGATATCCAGGATGTTTTCGATACATGCAAGAAAGACCACGATACCTCTAGTGCTCTGTACTTTCTTCATCTTTGCCAGCTTTGTCTCCGACCATTATTCTGGAGATTTTCGTGACACATTAAGAGGTGCGGTCGATCGACGCGAGGAAATCGGCAACTCGAGTGCTGCATCAGACTTTTATGGCCTGGGAATGCGTCTGGGATTGTATTTCCAGGGCTTGGGCATGATTCTACTTGCTGGTCAACCAAATAAACGATGTGGCACAGGACTAAAGCTCGTCGGAGGAGGCATAGGGTTGGCAATGTTGTCATCGTGGACCATTTTCGCTCGCCAGAAGCTGTTCAGTCCTTGTGAAGCTGCTTTGATCCTCTTCCTGATATCGACCGCAATCATTCCAGCCGAATTATCGTTGTTCAAACCTATCGCAATCCCAGGAGAGGGTCTAGGGGTTCTGCTCCTTGTCACGGTCAAACTGTGGTTGCATATATCTTACTTCTGGACGTTCGCTGAGCTTTACCGCACCCTGCCTAGGCTGGGGACTCCGAACCGAATCTTCTTCTTTGCCAATGTCTCGATCAACGGCTGGTTTCGAAAGTTGATGCTTGCTCAGCTTTCTCTTGCCCTCCTCCATGTACCTTCACTTGTATACATCGGATACGGACTGGGAGGAATCGCCTTAAAGAGCTGGTTGGAAAGGACAACCGAGCTATCCGATCACGATAAAAGGGAGTTTCATTATCGAAGCAAAAAATATAACAACATTAGAGGGAAGCTCGACGCCATTGCGAATATTACGAAAGGTCTTATGCCAACGCTTAGACTATCCGACACTCAATGGTTGACGCCTGACGAAATGGACTCACCCTTGCCGTCCACATTACAAAAACGACTAACGGCTATACCTGGAGCCATGATCATGGATATTGTCGGGCTCCCGCTGATTTCTTTTGGGTTTACCATTGCTATGGTCGAGAAAACGATTGCGTGGAACCACTTGTCTCCGGTGACAGACCTGCAGTCTCCAGGACAGCTCATTCCACTGGTCACTGCCATTGCAATTCTGTTCAATGGCATCGTACCAGTCTTTCGAACATGCTGCCTGTCATCGACGGATGATTTCAGCGAGCATGAGGAGGCACCTGGACGGCAGCATAGGGGGAGCTCAGAAGCGGGAGATGTAGAGATGGAAGACACAGCTGGCAAGCAAGATGAAAGCCGCAGAGAGCGCGAGAGAGTAAGTGACGAGATCAGTGAAGGCAGTAGACGGAATGTAGAAGCAGGAGTTATTCCCAAGAGAGGAAGTGTCGAGATACAAGAAGTTTGAGAAACCTCATTTGTAGGGGCAGCGCATGTCAAAGACCAAAGTCGATACATAAGACAGTGATTGATTTGATCGCCGTACCCAAAGTCAACCTCTTCTTTCGCACCAACAATTGCTGTTTTCCACCTTTTGCCTTTGACCAACGCTGCCAGAACACAAAATCAACGAAAGTCGCTCTACTGCTCAAAAGAAGAACCGTAGAGATGATTCGACAAAGAATTAAACAGTCAGAGAATGACGACATCCGGCTCGGAAGTGCATAGACAAGCATATGATCGCCGAGACTTCGGTTCAGAATCGCAAGCATGATGCCAGATGATGAATTGGGTTGAATCTCGCAAATAGACTGAGGGCCAGCGAGACGTATCCACGCAATCGGGAAGTCTGTTTGAAGAGGAATAGAAAGTGATAACAATGTGCCACGTAATATCTATCATTATCACATCCAGGACAGTCAGATGAGGGATTCGTGTTATGAAGATCTAACAAGAGTAAGAAAAGACAAGCAATCCAATCCAAGAGTCATTCGATGTTCCTGCTTCCCTCCTTCGGCTACTCAAACGGCTGACTGGGATTAGGATTGGGATTGGGATTGGGCTTGGGATTGGCATTGGGATCCGTGGACGGGAAAGGGAAGGGAACACTTCACTCCAGCTCCTTCCCGCATCCGCATTCAGTTCACCCGTATCCGCATTCAGTTCAGTTCAGTTCAGTTCAGTTCAGTTCAGTGCACGGCCCATTCACTGCCAAGAAGGGTTTGGAGTCATGATCCTTGCACATCTCCACAACGATATGCTCGTGGCATAGCATGGCATGGCATGGCCCTGAGTTCTGGACCTCGATACGATTTGAGATCACTTCTTGATCTATTCCCGTTGACTTGATTTTAGTCTCCTGCTTCCAAAGCAGCGATGGCTTCACGATAGCAGAACTTCAATCACAATATCTCTTCAGTGTCAAATCACTCCAGTACAAATTACAGATTAGAGATACTCAACCGATCATCACATCGCCACTGTCTTCAAAAATCGAGCTGGATTGATAGCTCCTGCGCGCAGCACCACCGACTCATCGACGACGATCCTACATTCCAGTTCGTGCGTGCACGACTCTCTTCCCTGCGGCAAATGCTCAGCCATGGTATAGACCATTCCAATTCATTATCAAAATATTATTTTCTAACATCTCCGCAGGGCTGCTGTGCCTCCACCGTCCAGTCCAATCCATACCCCGCCCAGAACCCCAACAATGGCAACAATTCCTCCTCCCGCGCCATAAACTCGTCGCAACCTGCATCGCAGGCTATGATACCGCGGCCATCGACAAATGCCTCGAATCACAGCGTCGGTACACACCATAGACACCATCGAGACCTCACGAAACACCCAACCAAGGATCTCAAACTGCATGTATGGAAGAGCCAGACCCGGACGTGGACTCGTGATCAGCTAGATGAGGAACGCATAGCTTTCTTTGATACGCGGACAAGTGGGAGGGAGGAGACATGGCAGGCGATTCGGACGGCGCTGGAGATTCTTTGGGCTGGGGGCGATCCTGGAGCTGAAGATAATGATGGGGGATTGGCTACTGCGCAGGCTATCTTGAGGGCTGCTGGTGTTACGATTCCCAGTGGCGACTTGACTGCTGCAGTCTATGATGCCAATGGAGCCCGGTATGAACTACCAGAGCATATTGTCTGCGATCCTACAAATATCGTTGAAATGCCCACTAGGACGGAAGAAGATGAAGGGGACAAGAGCGAAGAAGACGGGGAGACCGCTGATGAAGCCGAGCTCTTGAGAAGAGATGAGATTCGGAGAGGCAAAGCGGTGGTCAACCCTGATGATATGATAGACATCAAGGTGAAACTCAGTGATCGCGATAATCGTCCTGTTGTCGTCACAATTAACAAGCAAGATACGGTGCGAATAGTGACTAAGAAGATCTATGAGGAGTCGGGAGTATGCATTACCAACCTTTCCCCTTCTACCTTTTGTCTGTCACTCAGCTAACACCCCACCAGCTCGAGCCACCAAAACACATCCGAATAGCCTACCTCGGCAAGATCCTTAAAGACAACAAAACACTGAAAGAGCAAAACTGGGAAGAACAGAACGTCCTGAACGGACTAGTGTTAGGATGAGAGCTGCTACTGTACATACGCACAAGCGGGCACATACTATACGTAATTGGTAGTGATGAACGAACGGATGGCGCAGAGTCATGGTATCACGGACGAACTGCCATCTTATTGTTCTTTTTCTGGGGCGCGCAGCGATGACTTGGGTAATACCCCCGGCGTTAATTTTCGTGGTTGACGGACTGATCGATTGCTTGGGATGTTGGAGTTGCTTCATTGACTGCAGGAATGGATGGATGGATACCACAGTTTGCGGTTACACAGTCTGGGGTTGAGTCGTGCATTTTAGCGTGCTTGCCAGCTGGCATTCATACAGAATTCTCCTTACTTCAATGTCTAATACCTTCTCACTGCCAGTAGAGGGTATTCTCTGCTCAAGTTTGACCGTGATCTTAAAATTGTTGTATCGGCAAGGCCAATTCGAGCTAACGTTATGAACGGCAAGTAGTATAGGAAGCAGGAGCTCATGGAAGTAGCATAGTAACGAAGACAATAGTCACGACACGATGAAAGCCAACGGTGACAAGCCAAGGAGAATCTTGTTCAAAGAATTTCATTACACCCAGTACTAATCTACCCAGATTCCTCCTACTATAGTATTCTTGGCGGAAACAAGCCTGGAGAGAATTAGTAACATAATCTTTGCAAGGACTGCGAAAGGTCAAAGGCAGAAGAGTGAGCTAACTATCTCAGTTCTCCAAAGGTGAAATATATGGTTCGTCAAATTTTGTTTCGGAAAGAACACAGCGAATATTTGGGTTCATCAGAGCTATGGAAAGATGTGGTGTATCAAGCGGAAAAGGATGAGCTTACCAGGTGGGCCTGAACACAAATAACTTGTGTTGATGAAAGCACATACCTAGGCAAAGCCAGCATGTTAGCAACGCTCAGAGACTAGTGTACAATACTTCTTGTATGATTTGTGAAGAACCAAAGCAAGTTTCAGGCTGGTGAATGTTAGCTGACATCCTGGAGATATCCGAGAAGAGAACGTACCTCATTAAATCAGAATTTTGTAAGTACGTTCATCTGCAAACAGAGTTTGCTCAAACAGTGTGAATAACAGTTTCATCATTTGATGCGGTTGGTCTTATATGATGTGGAGGATCAGAGATGTTGATAATTACCTGGAGATAAGGTTAGCAACGATGTTTGTTTTTAAGCGGACTCCATTGATCCCAGAATCATCGTCCAGTAGATCAGGTGACGAGTTCTCATCAATCACTTCCTGAGCTTCTACCCTCACAAGGTTTGTACGCCTTGCTTTTGATGAGAGCAGGAGCCGGAGTGCGTTTATGTCCGCCCGTTCGTTCAAAGTTCATCATGGTATGGAAAGATTCTGGGCATAGGTGAGGAGGATGTATGTACCTATAGCGATGAATGGTTAGCAAAGGTCATCGAAGAGCTCCATTGACATCAGTGATAGATAAATGAAGGGTCAGACAAGGCTGAAACTTAATTTGACAGTATCTAACATGTATATCTTCAGAATGAGGAATTCCTATTGTGTCGATTCATCATCACCCCCTTCGAGGCGCACGCAAAGTATAAGAAGAAAGAAATTGTTGCGCTAACCTTTTATTTGTGATCTGGATACCGAGAATGTCATGCACGCTAGATGCTACTTAACTGCGAAGGAATTAGCCTATGCTTCTGCCAAAGAGGTAGACAATTGAAGCTGCAATGCTGCATATCCTGACTCAGAATGGTATACAGGACTCCCCATAGTAAAGTAAGAGTTGGATTGTTCAAAAAAAGTATTACTCTCATCATTGGATGGACTGGCAGCAGGAGATGAAGAGCGGTTCTGGGACTGGGCGTGTAGCTTACCATTGCGCGAATAGACACCTGTAGTTTAGACTATATAGTAGTCGTCTTGAAAGAGAAGTGAAGAGAATTGCAAGCTGTTGCAGCTATGAAGAGCTTGTTGGAGATAATTGTTTGAAGGAAAGGGAGGCTACGAAGAACAAAAAGCTTTGAAGTCTTTTCCTGTGAAAGGCGGCCGCTAGCGCTAGCGTTGGCTAGGTGAGCAGCGACCTAGCACGAATTTGCCCAAGCTCGGCACAGCCACAGTTCGCCACATGCGGAGTATATTATCAAGACCCCCAAGGCTTTGATACTTCCTCGATGGTAACTTCATCTTTTTGAAGTACTTTTTCAATATGGCACCGGCACCGGGCATGTTTGGCCCTGCTGCCGTAAGAGTAATCAGGTTTGTTGTCCCCATTTCTTAATCTTGGCGCAGCTATCCGCTGTATCTTCCCAGTCACCCGCAACTATTGACATCGGCATAGGCAAGCCCTCAAGAAGACTTCGAATCTTATAAAGATTCGTCTTGCAAATATCGGAAGACCTCTCGAAAGCCAACTTCAACCAATCCTAGTTCGATCTTCGCCTCGTCACCCAGTCCATCCAACAGCAGCTCTTCGACAAGCCAAGGGGAGATGGTATACAACCCACAGTACCATCAATGCTACTGTTCGTCGCTTCATGAGCACTGGGCCAGCCCAAGGCTCCAAGTTCAATCGAGCAGCGTTCCCAAAGTCTGCAACTGCTACCGCGATCTCCCGGTTGACTATCAGGACACCATTCTCGTCAACCCTTCGACCGAATCTCACTGGCGGAACTCTACCAAGGACCTCTGGTGGATACAGTCTCGGAGGCAGTCGTCCAGGTGGAGCCCGGTACTTTTCTCATACTCCTGCTGCTCCGGCACAGGTGGTAAACAATGTGTCCGCCGCTGTCCGAGCATTTTGGTTGTCTGGTCAAAAGGCACAATTTGACGGTATAACTCCAGCCGGAGAGAAGAGATATCGTCGAGTCAGCAATCTCCAAGAGCAGACTGTACGAAAGGTGACATCGGTCCCAAGAACCACACCTGGATCATTCATCGACTTCCACGTCAACCCAACCGTAACTGCTCTTTCTCCACTTGGAGCTGCTCTCGGAGCTGCTCTGGGCTCTACTATGGAATTTTCAGCAACGAACTTGAACACCGAGGGTTTCTTGGATGTTCTCTCTGTTGACTTCGCCCGAGCCCTGAAGGATCTCGCCGCTACCATGAATGACCTGAAACGCTTATCGAGGCTTGGAGATCTACCGATTACACTAGAACAGAAATCCATCCTTCGAGTTCGCTTTCCAGGTTGTGATGCCGAGACAGTTGATAGGTTGTGCGACGAGGTTGGCGTCCAACGCGGTGTTATCATGCAGGATGAAGATCTTGATTGTAATGCGAGAACCCATATGGCCCTACTCTTTCCCTTCGCACCAACCTCTGACCATGCTCTATCTTCACCTGGCGGCTCCTTGCGATCTCAAACCGGCCACGATCTTGATAACGAGTATGAAGACTTCGAAGAAGATATCATAGACAACCCCTGGATTGAAGGATATGAAAGCCTGGAGGAAAGTGATGGGGAATCGGTATATTTCACCAAGACCAGTGAGCACCCTCACTCTTCAGAATATGAAGGCTTGGAAGGTATCTACCGATTCCTGGAACAATGCGATAATTCGCGACGGATGTGATCTGTAAAGATCTTTTTCTTTTGTTTTGCTTTTGCAGCGATTTGGGATACCTTGGGTCACGATGGGGTAGGATATGGCTGGGACATCACCCTGAATATGGGTTGGCTTTATGCCCGGGAATGTGGCATAGGAAAACATTCGTTCCATTGTCCACGTCTCGCGATGGTTTAGTACATGACACACTTAGGAATTTGACATATACTTGAGATTGTACTTGCTGTTCGCGTTGTCTCAGTGATTTGGCTTGACCTTGCTTATTGAAGTCGACCCAACAAAAATAACGAGCTATTGCCTCTATTTAACAGCAATCACTTTGAGCATCCTATCAGTCTCAAGATCTATAACGAATTTGTTAATTCATCCGCATTACAAGATTTAACAGGTTAACCAGATTTCAATATGAGAAGCGCCTCCAAAGACTGCGTTAGAGACTTGAATGCCCTGGGTAGAGGCTGGGTAACAATTCAGCTAACACTTCCAGGCCTGCTTGTCACATGCAAAACACCACACAAGCATAGGTAACACAGCAGTACATCCTTTAATATACTTATTATTTATTCCACTATACTACTTAAAAAACTACCTACTCGTCATCCCCGAAGAAAACCTTGATTGGCAACCAAGCATCCCCACAGACCTTGAAACGATCTGGCAGACCATCCAACTTCTTAACCTCCTCAGCAGTCAAATCCCAACCATCAAGCTCAAAATTCGTCTCAATTCTCTCCTTGTTAACGGACTTGGGAATGACGGACCAGCCCTTCTGCACACCCCATGCGAGGAGTACCTGTTGAGGAGTCTTGCCCTTGGCCTTGGCGAGGCTGAGGAGAGTCTCGTCCTTGTAGAGAGGGGAGTTGGTGCTACCGAGGCAGGAGTATCCGGTGCTGTGGATACCCTTGGAGGTGTTGTATGCTACGAGCTTTGGGGAGGGGTTGTTGGGGTGGAGTTCGATTTGGTTGACTGCTGGGACGATCTAGTTGCGAAATCTGGTCAGCAAGATCCCTTACCGGAACTGCAACTCTTCTACTTTGCAGCTCTACTTTCTCTGATGTGGGGATGAGGCTTAACATACCTTTGTAGAAGGATCGTTGAGCAATTTCTCCAGGTTCTTAATACCAAAGTTGGAAACGCCAATGTTCTTTACTTTGCCAGTGCCGACCAACTTCTGCATCTCTTGCCATGTCTTGATGAAGTCCCAGTCTGGCAAATGCTTCTTGAGGTCGGTAGGATCGGTAGAGCAAGGCCAGTGCATGAGGTACAAATCAACGTAATCTGTTCCGAGAGACTTGAGGGAAGAGTCAATTCCCTCTTGGACTCGCTTGTGCCATGGGTTATCGAGCTTGGTGGTCAACCAGATCTGCTCACGGGGGACGCCGGAGTTCTTGATTCCCAATCCGACCTCGGCTTCGTTGCCATAGGCCAACTGCGTTCATTAGCACCTGGATGCAGAAATAGGGGCATTGCTCAACTTACAGCAGTATCGATGTGACGATAACCTCTGCGGAGAGCAATCTCAACTGCCTTCTCAACCTCGTGAGGCTGCGATTGCCATGTTCCGAGACCAAGAGCTGGGATCTTGTCGCCAGTGTTCAAAGTGAAAGTTTTTCTGGTAGCAAAGGATTGTGAGCTGAAGCGTCGAGCTGGAGATAGTTGTGAGGAGAGGGTTGCCAGTCTGCGCAGACTTCTGCTCCCAAACATGAATCAAGTGCGGGGGAGCAAAATGGGGGCATTTCTTACGAGGTAACGTTGGGGGAAGCCATTTTGAAGGTGTTTTTAGGTGTATAATTTGAAGTGTAGAGAGTGCGTATGGAGTAGAGGAGAAGGCGAAAATAAGGAAAGAGAAGAGTGGGAGATTTCTTCCTACTTATACAATCCAGCAACAGAGATTCGCCCAAGCCGCTCCAACAAAAATAATTCAGTTCCGCCAAAGAAGGCCTTCGAAACGCAACTATGCAGCAGAGCTACGCTGCTTCGAGCAGCATTCAACCCACCGGGAGCAACCCCTCCCTCCACTCCTGTCAATCCAAGTGGAAAGTGGATCTGTAGCCATTCAGCCTGAAGAGAAAATGGCCATGCGCACGAATGAAAGAGGAGGACAGCCGGTACCCTTGTCAAAACAGTGCTGGTGACGTCTAGGTCAAATCCGCTGTGGCGGGGTACTTAATTCTGGGGCTTCGAACAATGCTCGCGTCTGATTCGAGCGCGAATTGGAAAAGACTTAATACGGAGGAAAAGAAAAGAAGACACATGTCTGACCTTGCCTCGCAGGATGCCAGTACCCGGGACTAAGCTTCACCACGATTTGCTCAAAATTGGTAAAGTTGTGACCGACTCAGGGGAACTCGGTGACATTGAGAGGGGAGGTGGCGGAAAATACTGCGAAGAATCGCCGAGCCGACTGCCCCTCACTCACACGTGACATACTCCTGTGCTTCCGATGTCTTGGCGCTCTAGTCCTCGGACGAGGCTCAAGCTCGGAGAGTAAGCTCCTTGACGCTGTAATCGATGCCCCATAACTCAAAAAACCAAACGGAGATGTCTTCCGGCTTCATTTCTGGTGGCACTACCGATGCTCCTCTTGAGCGAAGTGACGAATGGCTCGCAGCTCAGAAAGAGATAGAAGCCAATGCTTTGCGCAGGGCGGAGCAGGCCAGACAGAGCGACGGCAGGAGCTTGTACGAGACATTGGAAGCTAACAAAGGTATTTTCCTCCTGGATGTCCTTCTTCAGATACTCCTTCGATCGTGGGCTGATCACGTAGTGGTGCTTTGAACGACATAGCTGCCAAACAAGAAGCATTCGAAGAAGCAAATAGACTCAAGAACCAATTCCGCGGCGTAGATGAAGATGAAGCTGAATGGCTGGACTCGATGCTGGAAAGCACTCGCGCAGAAGAGGATCGCGTGAAGAAAGAGACTGCAGAAGGCCTCGCATTATTCCGTCAGCAACAAGAAGAAGCAGATAAGAAGGCACGGTCTGGAAGCAACGTAGGAGCAATTGAAGAAGGTTCTCCAACTGCGGAAGAAGAAACTTGGATTGCTGGTGGCAGGAAACGCAAGAGGACAAAGGAGAAGGAAGGACTCAAGGGCGTGAAGATTCGCAGAGCGTCAACATCCACGGAGTTCGAGAGGAAGCCTGTTGAAGCCAAACCTCTGTCGCCAGAAGAGAAATCCGAATTCAAGAAACAGCAAGCTCAAGATAAAGCGAACCAAAAGTCGCCAATCTCCAAGTCAGCTGTCTCTGACAACAAGAAATTAGCAGATCCTCCTAAGCCTACTTCCTCCTTGGTTAGCTATGGCTCGGATGACGATGATTGGTGATAGCCAAAACATGCTACGAAGCAATATACCTCATAACAGTCCAGGAGGATTGTGCCATAAGACCTCGAGTCGATGGTGTTGCCATCTTTGCTTCCTGGCAGCACAAAATACAAAGCAAGGCTGACAATTGCAACGCATACTGTATGGCCAAGATTTTGGCGGGTGATTGGTATTGGCGTCTTACAAAATGGAGCATACCTGGGGGACATTATTCTCAATGAATAGGAGCTTGCAATCGTAATTGTTCGGTTTTCGTGAGGTCGATTCTGGTCGAACGCACAGGTAGCAAATTTGAAGACTTGAAAAACTGTAATACTACACCGACTGTTTGTGCCACAAGTGACAAGTATTGGAAGAAAAAGCAAAGCCCTTCTCATAGGAAAAAGAAAGGGAAGAAAGATTAACGAATGTTGCACAAATTTCTGAAGTAAACAATGCATTGTGCAAGCAATCACCCGACCCCTGCCCTTTTCCAACCTCGGCTCGCTTCAACTGGTGCATCCAATGCAGCCGCAACAATCCATGCCATACCATCAATCTTCCCAAAAAAATCGCGATGCGCCGAGAGCAATAACGCCAGCACCGTCCTCTCCCAGGGCGCGCACCTCATATGAAGTAATCGCCATGTCCGACTGTCCATTCTGCAACATAGCCCAGCACTGGCCACCCTCAGATAACCCCTCTGGCAACCATGAACTCATAACCCCTTCTGCCTTTGTTGTATTGAGCGCGCCGCTCGTTGTAGCTTTTCTTGATAGTGAGTATTACTTAAGCCCCTATTCTTTCCATATTGCGTTCCTCGAAGTCTATATCTCTATACCTGTACATTCTCCAGCTCTAGTTTCTCAACAACACCATGAAATCAAGCAACACCTCAACTAACCACCACCCTTCCAGTAATGCCTCTCTCACCCGGTCACATCCTAATAACCACACGCCAACACCGCGAAAAGATCTCCGATGTAACGGATTCTGAAGCTCGCGAACTCGGCTCCTACGTCTCCCTCCTAAGCAGAGCCCTCGCCAACGTAACCGGTGTCTGGGACTGGAACATTGTGCAGAACAACGGAGCGGCAGCCAGCCAGGTCGTACCCCATGTGCACTACCATTTGATCCCGAGGCCGCAGTTGAATGGCGAGGAGAGGAACAAGAGTTTCACGATGTTTGGGAAGGGTATGAGGAGTGAGATTGATGATGAGGAGGCGAGTAGGTTGGCGGGAAGGGTGAGGGAGGAGGTTAGGAGGGAGAGGGAGAGAAGGAATAGAGAGAAGTTATGAGAGAAGGGGGATAGATTCATCGGACGAGGTGCGAGACAATATTATGGGAAGTCGAGATTAGCTTGGGATTTTTAGATCTGGCATATGGTGTGGCATAAAGGATTGTTTAGATGGCGCATGGCGTTACGACTGTAAGATGTGTAGGACTTAAGAGCTTGTTGAGACAGCTATCACCTAGAAACGGGTAGAAAGTGATCTCGACAGTTGGGTAAAAGCTGATTAGAGATGTGGCTGGGGAACTGGCACAACCTAAGATTTGGATGGCTGGTTGTATATGGTCGAGGACATGGACAATGAACTTGAGACTGAAACGAATATTTAAGTTCAAAGATGAGAAGGCCTTGGAGGATTCTCAATTTGCTTGTTGTTTCTGACCTCCGAGACCAGCTCTGCTAGCTACTAGATGCATTGGAACGCCGTCAATCTCCTCTGAATCTCAACGCCGACATGAATTCCTTTGGTAGAGAACTAATGAGCGAATGCTCCTCGGACTTCGTGCAGCAAGCTGCATTTTCAAGAATGCTTGCTCTGACCACCCTTCCAGTGGTAGTAGCGTCCCAAAACATTCAGAAGAAAGATCAGGGTCGGCAGACGACACAGGCTTCTCCTTTACACTCTCGACTGCCCTGTGATTGATCACTACAAGTCATGATTAGAGTTCACCTGAAGGCCGCTTTGAATCCTGTGAAGTAGCTTTTTCTGAACGGATTCAAGTCATCGGCGCTCACACCATTCTCCTTCGCCCTTTCCTCACGAGCAGGAGCTTCCTTGACTTCTGAATCTGGAATTCTGCGATATGTAATGAGTCTTCTTGACCCTGGAGAAAGTTAGGATTGTGCTAAGAAAGATGCCTAAACAATACTTACATCTGTTAAAGGCTTGTGTGCAGACACTGGTAATTTCAAGACATGGATGTTCCGGTGTCTTGATCTCCTGATCTTCGTCATTGGCAGTTGGCATCCAGAAAGACAACCGGCCATTTTCAACCAGTGTCTGTGCTGCGAACTCCAGAATATCGTCTAGCATTGCTAGAAAGCTGTATGGCCTCTTTGGTGGAATATATTTCTCTTCTCTGTGAAAAGTCAGAGTAACACAAGGCCTTGCAAGGGTCATGATCTTACAAATGATGAGCCTTCCCATCTCTGTAAACGATCTCCTTCCCCTTAGTCGGATCTCTGCTACCCAGAACCTTCAAACCTTCCCGCACTCCATATGGAGGATCACAGACGATACCGTCTAATATCCTCGCAATTCTCAACGGTGTGTTCGTAAGATCAGCAACAAAGCTGTCGCCAAACTGATTCGTGATGCCATACTGCACGAAATTCGCATGTAAACTCGTTTTGCCTTTTCCTCGGATACTCCGTCCATCAATATCGCTTCCAAAAGCAAGAGCTCCAAAGTGCGCACACGCCACAGGAAAACTACCAGATCCAACAAACGGGTCATAGAAGAGCTTCCCTGGACCAGCCAAGGTCATATTCGCTGTTATTAGAGCTAACTCGGCGTCCATAGAAGTGGTGCAAATGTATTTCCGCTTCTTGAGATCATATTTCTGGATAACGTCTCTATCACTTCCACCCAGGAAGCGGCCTAGATGCACTGACTGCGGTTGGTGAACACCTAGAGCAGATGCATCGTACTGCCACTCTTCCGACAAGCAAAACTCCTGTTCAGCACCTTTCATCCTAATCGGTCCTTCCAATCCAAGGAACTTGAAGCCCTCGATGAGCTTCCTTTGCTCAGTAGTCGATCTTGATCCCTGAAACGAGTCGATGGTGAATTTGAATGAGCACTTCTTGTACAGAGGCCATAGGTGCTGCGAGACGCCTCGAACATTGTCGTGCAGGTCTTCGTAGGTGGAGCCATTGCCCCAGACTTCATAGATGGACTTGGCGAGAATGCTTCGGCGGACTAATCTGATGGCTTCATCTTCTGATGCTAATTTGACAAAGCAGTACGGTGACTTATATGGATGTAAGCAATAGCCACAAAAATTATAAAGAGGGAACTTACACTCGGACTGTAGGATAGGATTTCTAAGTCAATACCTTCATATACAGCTAGGGCTTTGATTTCTGCAAGTCGGAAAGTCTCATGGGTTTGTGTGAACCTGATCATGTACTCCATTCTCAAGTATGAAGAGGGCAAAATTTCTCTGCTCCTTGAATATCCATGAAATCTCAAATTGTTTTCGAAAATGAAGTTAGTAGTTTCCTCGCTTGACTCATGAGTTTACTTCACATCTCGTTGATGAAATATTTTGGGTGCCGCTTCGCTAGCGTGGGACCCTGAAAAACGACAGGCTAGGCTTCTTCGGGGCTTTTCCGACCTCAAAACAACAGCTCTCAACGTAATCGTCTGGAACGTCCATCGAGCACGTCAAGATGCTGAACTTTCCCTCTAGTACGGAAAATGAGCAGAAGTGCAATGTCACACACGGTGTTATGGGCCATCTGGACCCCAAACAGCCTCCAGTGAAGAGAAAGCCCTTCGCGGCCATATTGAGCCAGAGTTTCATTCAGAAGGTCAGCTGTACAGTCCCTTCGTGGATATGAAAGCTAACGAGGCGATATAGACTGAGCTCATATTGCCTGAGGAGTTGTATGAGATCATCAAGAAGGAATTCCTGACAGAAATTTCGAAACCTAGCTACAGCCGCGTCATCCTACCGCTTGGTGCGCTACTAGAAGGCGAATTCTTCAACGAGTACATCAAGAAAGGTAAGTGACAAGAAGTTATATCTTGCTGAAGGCATCCCAAACCAAAACTCTAACGTATTCCTAGGCAATGTCTTGATGCTGTCGGAGGGAAAGTCGGATATCGACAATGTGTATTCGCTACGAGAAGGTGCTCTACCTTTAGATCATCCTAAGTTTAATAGTTTACTCATTTATGCTTTAGGTGTTTTGACATTACATCTGGACAAGGAGAGCTACGAACGCGCAGGTATAGTTGGTAAGCCAGATGGTGTGAAGGGCAAGCGTGGAACAAAGCCTCGATGGGGTAAGTACGCTTCAAACTTTTTTGAAGATTACGCTGACATGATTGTAGTCGTAGAGATAGAACTCCGTCTTCCCTCAATGTTACATGGCAAGAAAGGCTTCGACAGGATAGTGTATGCCTTCAAGAATGTTCTTAACACACCGGTCACATGGCTGTTCGTGGACTTAGCGACAACTCGTATGGATCAGCTCCGTATTTGATTCTTGTCTATATGCTGACATATACTAGCTCCAACACTCAGTCCGATACAAGCACATTGTCCCACCACAAAAGCCATCCTTCCGGAGGTCCAGAAGCTAGAGGTCAGCACACCTTCGCTGAAACCGCCCACAGATCCAGACGATTCGTACGGTGGAGATTTCGAGGACTATGCGGTCGAAACTCAAGAGTGGCTCTCTCTCATCCTACTCAAAAGTCCCAGAGTTACACCTGGTGACAGGATAGATCCATATCTTTCACGCTACGTTGTTCCAGGAGATGCACAAACATCATGCAGGCTCGTCAGGTTAACATGGCGAGGATTCATGTCTCCGACGTGGGCACATAAGATGTTCGTGAAGATACTCCTGTCGGTTCCCAAGAGCAGATGGTTCGCGTATTGCGTAGATGGTTTCGGCGAGGGCTCTCCAGGACATGGCAGGCATTGTACGATACTGAGGCTTCCAGATGCGCAAAATGAATATGTCCTGTGGGAGATAGCGTAGAGAAGAATCATTTCAACTCGTTCGTTGGCGGTTATTTCTCTCTTCGCCCACTTCGCCCCCAAGAGCCTCTTTGACCAGTTTTCGTAATGCTTCTTGCCCCTCTTCTTCGTTGAAATCATCGCGGGCTGCCAGCTCGTCAATCCTGCGCTTGAATTCTGGGTCCACTAATTCGCCTGCATCTTCGGGTGCCATGGTCCCAAAGTCTACAGACATTCCCTCTGGCAGAGGTGCGGGCGGTTGAACGCTATTTTCTGTTTGAGAAGTCGAAGGGGTGTTAGCGCTGCCTAACCCAGCTCCACTACTACTGTTGATTTGATCCTGAAGTTCTCTCATTCGCAGATATACCGCAACCTCTGGAAAGTCCCCATCTTCCGCAATTCGTTCCCTCGCAGACTGACCCGACTCGCCCCTGACTGTGATATCCGCATGTAGCTCTTCCACCAAGATTTTGGCAACTTCCACTGTCTCAATGCCAAACAAAGCAGTTTCCCCATCCTCGTCCTTGATATTGACATCGACATGGTAGTCGTTGACCACTGCTCTCAGGAGGTCGATGTGATTGTAGGATGCGGCTGCATGTACGAGAGAATAGCCATGCTCATCTTGGACAGATGCACTCGACGGATTTCCTTGTAGATGTTGAAGGACTTTGGCGGGGTTGTCTGCCGCGAGAAGGAGGACATTGACAGGGGCGCTCATCTTGTATCCAGTACTTATCGGGTAGGTGCGATTGAAGTGTATGCAGCGAGAGCTTTGATTGATAGTGCAGTACAATCAAACGGACGATAAGCAGAGCTTCAAGAAATTGACTGATGTTGATGATAATTTTGAAGCCCTGGCCTGCCCCGCGCCACAAGGCTGAATCTACAGGGGTCAGGCGGCCGCTCTAGCCCTTTACCGAACAGTCATTCGCCTGTGGCCGCCACCAATAACTTGCGTTTGTTTGGACTTTGGGCTTTGGTCTGACCTTTAACAACAGCCCCCTTCACTTCTTTCAAGTCTAACTCGTTCTGCTTTGGAGTCCTGTTCCGAAAGAGGCCCTCACCGGTGTGACTAATATTCTCTTTTCTAATCTCATTTTCAGGCAGAGCTTTTATACATTCACTTGGGAGCAGTTGAGCACAAGATTCAGGGCAAAGGAAGCCTAGTACAAAGAGTTAGCTTCCTCTTGTTTGATGCTGCTATTGAAAAGGACTATTCGATCACACAATTTTCGAGGGGCCAGTCTCGTCCTTCCTCATCAGAGCTCTGTTTGTACAGCGCCAGCTACTTCAACTTACAAGAGCAAACCACCCCTCTCCACTCAGAACTCTCTTTCAAGGGAAGCCCTTCATCTCACCTCCTACAGAACCTCTCGCTCTCCAATCATGGCAGACCTCGGTCAAGTTCCATACCAGCCACAAGACGTGCAAGAAGTTCAAACCTTGCTTCGAAATCTCGAGGCAGGACTCGGCAAGAAAGGACCCAAGAAGACCTATAGCTGCAAGAGAACCGGCTTTGACGTTCACGACTCTCCACAGAAGCTTGTAGTCAATTCATGGCGCTTCCAGGATTGGGACTACAAGCGTGACGACTTACCGACTTACGCTCGAGGACTCTTTACTGGCAAGAATGAGAAGGGTCAGCCTGAGATCTCCATCAGAGGCTACGACAAATTCTTCAATACTGGTGAAGTTCATGCCACCCAATGGCGCACCATCAAGCAGGCTACCAAGGGTCCCTATGAGCTGAGTTTGAAGGAAAATGGCTGCATCATCTTCATCAGCGGTCTCCATGACGGCACGTTACTGGTTTGCAGCAAGCACTCGACTGGTCCTAGAAACGATGAGCTCAGCCATGCTATGGCAGGTGAGAAGTGGGTCGACAAACATCTCGCATCAGTTGGCAAGACTCGGCAAGATCTTGCAAAGGAGCTGCGAGCGAGAAATGCGACTGCCGTGTTTGAACTTTGTGACGACGAATTTGAAGAGCATATCCTTGCTTACGATAGAGAGAACGCTGGACTGTACCTCCACGGTATCAACATCAACCTGCCTGAGTTCATGACATATTCAGGTGCTCAAGTTCAAGCCTTTGCTGAGCAATGGGGCTTCAGAAAGACCGGTTTTCTGATATATGAGGATATCGACACGACAAAGACTTTCCTAGACGAGGTCGCTGAAACCGGCCACTACAACGGACGAGATATCGAAGGCTTTGTCATTCGATGCAAGGCTCGTCAAGATTCTTCGAATCGGTTTGCAGACTGGTTCTTCAAGTACAAGTTCGAGGAGCCTTATCTCATGTATCGTCAATGGCGTGAGTGTACCAAGGCTATCATCTCTGGAAAGGCACCTCGTTACAAGAAGCACATCAAGATTACTGAGGAGTATCTGCTGTATGCTCGAAAGATGCTTGCGGAGAACTCACAATTGGGCAAGGCTTACGGACAAAACCATGGTATCATTAAGCTTCGCGATGACTTCTTGAAGGAGAAGAACTTGAAGGGTTCGGATATCATTCGTGCTGAGTATGCCGAGCTGGGAGGTGCCCCCGAAGATGTTTCCAAGAATATCATCCTGGTACCCATCGCTACCCTTGGGTGTGGAAAGACAACTATCGCTGTCGCACTCACACATCTCTTTGGCTGGGGCCATGTGCAGAACGACAACATCACAGGCAAGGGCCGACCTCCACGCTTCACCAAGGAGGTTTTGACTCAGTTGGAGGATATCCCAGTGGTATTTGCTGATCGGAACAATGCACAGAGACATGAGCGCGAGCAAATCCTCGGAGATGTTCGCTTGACTCATCCTCATGTTCGCCTGGTCGCTCTTAACTTCGTACATACCCCGGACACCATTGCCAAAATCAGAAAGGTCACCCAAGACAGAGTTCTTGCCCGCGGTGACAACCACCAGACTATTCAGGCAGCTTCGGACTCGAAGAAGGTTGTTGGGATCATGGAAGGATTCATCCACCGCTTCGAGGCACTGAACACCGAGACCAGACCCGACGACGGATTCGACGCTGTCATCGACCTGGACCCTACTCAGGACTCACGCGAGAACCTGGAAACTGTTGTTGGTCAACTGCATAACCTCTACCCTAAGCTCATCACAGACATGCCTTCGAGCGACGATCTCGACGAGGCTATCAAGGTTTCGCTCAGAGAATACAAGCCCGAGATCCGTCATACGATCGGTGACCGTGGACCAAGAGACAACAACCGCAACAAGAACCAGAAGAACCAGGGTGTAAGATTCTCTCATGCCTCGAGGAAACAGTAAATGTACTAATAACCATTCTTGAAGAGAGAACAGGTTCCCATAGTTAAGAAACAGAAACCCTTGGAGTACATCTCCGTCAACCTGCCCAAATCTCAAATTCTTGATGTCCTCGAAACCGCATTCAGCTCCGTCTCCTCGAATAAAGCTCGCTTCTTCCGCCAACTTCAACAGACTCGCCGTGTTCAGCCTGAGTTCCATGTTACCTTAATCCATCGTGCATCTTCAAAAACCCACCCTGAGCTCTGGCAGAGATACACCGACCTGCATGCTGCTGGTGGAGATCCGTGGGACCCGAGTGCAAAACTGGGTGATTGTAAGGTCTTGTTGGAGAAGGTATGCAATATGTGATCCTTCAACGTGAACGTTTTACTCACATTATAATAGATCGTCTGGGACAATCGGATCATGGCCATCGTTGCAAGAATTGTCGACGAAGGTTGGGAGTGTACCAACCAAGTCGCACATGTCACGGTTGGCACTCGAGCAGACGATGTTAAGCCAAAGGAGAGTAATGATCTTTTGAAACGTTGGATTGAAGTCGGCAGTGGTGATGATTCAGGCATTGGTGAGGTTATTATTGGTGATCGGCATGTTGTTGATGGTGTCGTCAAAGGAGTTCTTTCACGTTAAGGAAGGGCGTTTGATGGGTCAGGGTCATTACGGTCTGCAAAAGCATCGCTTTAGATCTTATCGGTGCGTTATGGAATGCGCCTTTAAGCCTTTTCTAGTTGTCTACACTTACAGCACTCTGCTCAGTAATGTTGGTACAGCAGAATTCAAAATCAGTATCACTCAAAACACAAAGAGAAGTTAACCTTATTCCACAAGAATCGTCTTACAACTTAATCCACAGGAAAAAAGTAAGTAGTCCTTCCTTCCAACTATGCAGGATCTCTCCCTTCTATCAATCCAATTATCCAGGTCCAGTAGAGCGGTCCGACATCTCCATCGCCCTCGTGTTCCCAGGTTTCGATTTCAGAGTTCTTGACCCTATCATGAAATTTTCCCCAAATTTTGGACGTTTTGACTCCCTCACAGGCATCGCCGTAGATTTAGGTGCTGATTCCTGCAGATTTGACTTTCCGACAGGTGTCACCCCAGGCTTCGATTGCGGATGAGTCGACCCAATCTCAAAATTTGCTCCAAACTTCTGAGGTCTAAACTCCTTCGCAGGCCTGTGCCCAGGTTTCGCCTCCCGAATTCCGGGCTCCTGGTTTATTTCTCTTATCTCTTCTACTACTTTCTGTACCGATCTCCGTCTCCAGACACAGAAGTAAAACAGTACGCCGAGAATCAGAAGTCCGAATGCGCCGCCTACAGCAATCCCTATTCTGTTGCGACATTCGCGACGAGAGACTGTGCAGGCTCTCCCTCCGCGACGTCGTTGTATTGTGGAAGCTGGAGAGAGTGATGATGGGTGGAGAGGGGCTGTAGCTTGCGGCTGATTGGAACATGCATTAATTAGCATGTGCTCAAAGACCTGGACTTCGAATTCCTGAGAGATTGATTTACTCCTGCAGATGCAATCGCTATGGTCCTAATACCGATCGACCATGGCAGCGAGGTGGCAACGCATAGAAATGCGCAAAGGAGAACGAATACATGACTTGTTCTCATAGTCAGAAACAACTCAGCCCAATTGTTGATGTGTGAATGTGTATGAGACAAGACATTGAGAAATGAGTGCAGCGCATTTGTTTTCTAGACCGCTGTGCACTGGCGAGGTGCCGTCCGCAGCAGGAGCCGAAGACTGACATGGCTCGAATCGTCCAAATCTCCGATCTGATCTGCAAACGATTGGAGGAAGCACAAATGTGGCTTGTAGATTAGAAAGCCTCCAAGAAAGCCTTACAAAATGACAGTCGTCTAGTCCTTGGCAGTAGGCGGTGGCTTGAAGGAGTATGCTTCATTGGACTAAACGAAATATCAATTCCCAACTAGGCACGTTACGATGACCTGCCCCTTTTCCGATGGCGATGTTTAAGCGAATCAAGACCAGAATTGAGGGCGAAAAGAGATAGGAATAAGATTAGGAACAAAGGAGAAAAGAATGCCAGAAGGTTCCTATACAGCCTATCTGTTCACTCGGTGAAAGTAAAGGTGTGAGTAAGTAATGAAACATAAACCGAACTATCGCTCAAGCTCACAAAAGCGAAAAATTTGGAGTAACTCATGTTCTGACTGAAGTTTGTATGATACTGAATTCAAATTTTACAGTACTATACAACTATCCATCTCATTACAAGCAAATACATGATCCAAGGGCGTCCTTTCTGATTACCTCGTTCTAATATTTGTGTCAGAATATTGTGTTGCCTGCTTTTGCATTATGATTTATGGAAAGAACCCACACTTACATTGTATCTGTACGTTCCAGTCATTAAATCTGTCACCTTATAACCACTTCACTGGATTTAGCAGACTCGACAATTCACAATCAAACAATGAGTATTCCCCTTTCGCTCAACAGCAGCTTTCGGACTCAATATACTCAAATCTATTCCTTCAGACCAAGTCGAGTGATGCCCCGAACATCCATCACGACACAGTATGAGGGGATGGGGAAAACTTCGACTTCTTGTCTGTTCGCAGGGAAATTGAAAGCTAGATCTGGGGACGTGTTTTGTGGAGGAAACGCATCTTACTGCTGATATAATTGACAGTGACACATCCCGATTAGAAAACCTTTCTTCCCTTGTCCTTCCATTGTCATGATATCTATCATCACCAGCAGTTCTTTATGTCAGGAACTTCTTCTACACAATGGAAGGACTATCAAGCTAGTCTGGCAATTACAGGAGAAGAAAGACAAAACGTAATCATCGTCATTATCCGAATGTGCTGACTTTTCTGTCAGAAGACCCGTGGTGCGCTGGAGAGAAGAAGGAAACATTTTAGACATCTGTGAAGTCTGACATTCAATTGCTACCTAAATATATACCACGCTTCTGCCCTCAATAAGGCACATACACAGAGCTCATGAAAAGCGTAACGCATCACATACCCTCATCCACAAGAAAGTAACCCAGAACACCATAGCCATGCAAAATCATTACTCAAATCATCCCTCTCAGCCTCTCCCCATCAAATCATCTGCCCAGCGATCCCCAGACCAACACCAGCCATAACACCCACAGCATAACACCCTGCCGTCGCCCTCGCCGCAACATTGACCGTCGTCCCGGGCACGAAATTAACCTCCGTGCCAGTCCCAAACTGCGCACAGTTATCGCTCACAATATTATAACATCCTTCAGCGCTCAGCGACGAGCAAATACTCGTCGCACTCGCCACACCCAGACTCTGAATCGTCGGTGTAGCAGTAATGCCCCCATTGGGTGCCACGATCGTAATTCCAAAGCCCGCACCCCCGGATCCAGACCCATCGAGCGCAGACGTACAAGCCGCATAGTTGGTCTGGCAGTCTTGGTAGGCGGAATTACAAGCTGCGGAGTTGGCGTACGTGGTGGGTATGTATGGCCATGGGAAGAAAGCGTTCGCAACGTAGGAGACCGATGCGCCGTCTGTGATTGTCGCTACAGCAGTCGTAGGCGCCGTCGTAGCTGTCGTGGTACCTGTTCCGGTACCGAATACTGCTCCTCCGCCTCCAAGCCCAGTCGTTGTCGCTGTCGCGATGTCAAGAGAGCCTGTACATGTTGCACCCGTGGGACAACATGCTATGTTCCTCGCTCTGTCGGTGGTGCAGAAGGAGCCGGCTGTACAGCATGCGCCGCCTGCTGAGTCGCGGAATGTGCTGCAGGAGTTGAAGTTTACGGGACAATTGCCATCTCGTTTGCGGAGGTCATTCTCGTGCTCTTGGGGTAAGGTGGAGAGGGATTCGTTGGAGAGGAGCAGCGAGTCTGAGATGTGCGGTTGGTAGAATGGGGCGAGTATTGACGGTATCTGCAGTGCTGATACTGGGAGTAGAAGCAGAGATAGATATGTGGTGGTTGAGGAACGCATTCTTCAACAAATCGTTAGCTGATCTGATACCACATGCATTCCCGGATATCCCACTCCACTTACTCGATAGCCAAATCCCCAAAATTCCTTGGACCTTCAACTGATGTACTTAAGTGATTCTGGCACCTCGTAAGTTTGCGATTGTCTAGTCTGCGGAATCAGAATGATCACTTTTAACAGTTCAGCGAGATCAATTGCTGTTGCAGGCCAAAAGCAAGTTTCTGGGCCTTGGACGTCGGCTCTTGGGATTTCTTGCTGTTGACTTTCGGCATGGGTCCGTCATGGCTGGTGGCACGGCAACCCAATTGGCGCAGCTGCTTGGAGGACAGGGATTCACCACCTCAATTACGAGACCGAGATCTTGAACTTTAAATGTGAAGCAAACAAAGTAAGCTTGACCTCAATAGAATGAGAGTCAGACTCGATCCGCATTGGGACTACGACTATCTCGCGGACTCAACGGGTATTCGCAGCTCTCGGGATTGTACTCCCATGCCGCCAAGAGACAAACAGCTTCCACTTCTAACCACGACTTACCTTTAGCTACGAGAAGTTAACGTGTAGAAAGAAGTTCTTCCTGATTCCTCTTCTCAAAACAGGAGCTGTTTCTCAATTGCAATTCTGTTTAGACGCTTCGTATCTGGAATGACATACATCCGCTCAAGCCAGCCTGCGACTCTGTCAAACACTTACACAGCACAGTAAAACGAATGCAAGAGGAGGTTGCTAAGATGACTGATTGAAAAGATGACAATACCTGAAGAACTAGGGTACATAGAAACCTTCCACTGCGCAAAACCTTCCACAGCCAGACAACCTGGATATGGTTTCTTGAATTTCAGCACCGAAACCCTGTGGATGGTACACAGGACTATTGTCGAAGCCTGGCACATCAAAGTAAACATTCTGTTGAAGGTACTCGATTCTTCGTATCTCCTTCCGTGTAACAGGTGATAAGAGGAGTCTACACAAGCAAGTAGTTCAGTCAACATTTATCTCTTTTGGGGGGTAGAGAAGCATGTTAGGCTCGAATGTGAATTTTTCTCTCTAGCTTTGAGTCAGTGGTCAACCTGGCGTGAAGAAGTCCCCTCAGTCATCATTGTACCGCAACTTTGTCTGTGCAGCCCACGAAACAGCATTTGAAGGCAACTGAGAACAATTACTATGTCCTATTTGCCCCAAACAAAGAAAGCAAGATCCATGCCCAGACCAAGACCATCCCTCCCAAAATCACGTCACAAATAGTCACTGCGTCAGAAATATCTGTGAATGCTGGTTCCATTCTTGCTTGCTATTGTACAGGTGGCAGCAAATTTCCTTTTATGAGTTTCCATCCTTCCTTCCATGCTTTCGGTCAGTCAATCATGTCTATCTAACACACCCTTTGAAGAACTCGCGATCTCGAATACCGAAAAAGTGATGGTGGGGTGTGCATGTTCTGACACATGCAGAAACTCATGTAGATGCCGTTTACTTTTGTGTGTGAGAGAAAAACCCCAGACTCAACTTAACCCAGCCCCATTAATCGAGAGTTGAGAAGCATGCCTGTGTTCGGGCCAGATTCAATTCCAGTCCAGGAGGAACATCAAAAAGCAGTAGGTACGATATGAACGCTTTTCTTTTGCCTGAATGAATAGAAAGAATGCCGGGACTTTTCTTTTTTGGAAGCCGGATAGAAAAAATAGGGAGGCGACGAGGCTATGCAGAAATATAGACAATAAGCAAACAAGAGTGGCGGCAAAGAAATCAAGCCGAGCGTGCAGCAATGTACTGTATGCATGCCCATGGCTATTAGATTCCATTCCGTGAAGGTGATGATTGTGAACACCAAGCTGAAGATGATACCATGAAGATCTCCAACCAGAAATCTTTCTGTAAGCTCCTAACAAACGCCGTGATACCGTCAAACAAAACTCGTAGATACAATCAATGTAGGTGGCTCAACCAAAGACCCGCATAAAAGCAGGAAATGAGAGCGAGTGCTGGCTGTCGTCGAAGGCAGCAAAATAGAGCTATCCTGGGGGTAATCCAGGTTTCGTGGAGGCGATTTAGATACGACCACAGCCAGCAAAGTCCAAAAGAAGTAAGTCAATTTAAGACATTTCCGACTTCTGATGTGGCGCACGCTCCAGTTCCTCTCTGAGCTTAGTGTCAACTAGATTATCGATTCTCTTTCGACTCTTCATGTCGAGGGCACCGTCTCTCCATGCGATGCGGAGTTTCTCCAAGGCAGGACGGGGACCTGCAGGGTCTTCATTCTTGACCAAGTCCACGTAGTGCAGGGCGAGAACACTTGGAATGACCTTCTTCTTGCTGCTGAGTACTTCGGCGTAATAGCTGATGAGACTGTTCACACCGCTCATAGCCTTGTTTTGAGCATCCTCGAATGCAAAGTTGCGGAACTCTTGGTACATGGCGGCGTTGAAATTCCGGCACAGGAAATGTGACCAGAACTCGTAAAGTAGCTTCATATCAGCATGGCTCTCGCCAGGAGCAGAGGTCTCTCGGTGCTGCAGAGCGCGGGCACGGAACTTGGTATATAACTCTTCCGAGCTACCAGGAGAAACGAATGCTTGCTGCTTCTGGCCCTTGACCCACATGACTGGAGGGCCATTGCTGAAAGAGGTCTGGGTAGGAGAGAGAGGACCGAATGGACTTCGTGAGCGACGGAGGCTGTCAGGGGAACCGCTAGGTACATATTAGCTCAATTGATGCTAGGGAAGGTTCGGTATTTCTTACGTTTCGGATGCATGAGAACCATTTGCCAGAGAACGGCCTTGACGTTGATCATCGTAGAGTTCTTCGGCGATCGATCTGCCATCAATTGAACCGTTGGAGAAAGTTCTGGATGGCATGCCGTGGAAAGGCGACTTGGGCTTCGAGTCCTCGCTGCCTTTAGGAGCCTTGAAGACAAGGATCAGGTGAGCAACCTCATCATCACTAAACGTGGTTTCGATGTCCAAGGGTTCAGATGAATGATTACGACCAGCCATCAAACCAGGGGAGAAATCAGGCACAGCAGCTGAAAGAGGGGTGTCGGGGAAGTATGCTCCATCGGTTCCGTTAGCTAGAGCAGGTGCTGGGACACCGTTGCCGTTGGGATAGTGGCGGAACCCTGCCTCAGTGCCGTTAGCTTGGAATGCAACCGGAGACATGGCATGCTGATTTGGCATGATCATCGACCCTCTATGCTGATTTTGTTGTGAGCGTTGTTGGTGAAAGGTAGGGCCTGCATTTCTGACAGACTCGTCTCTCTCTTCCATCGCCAAGACCCACTTCTCCCATCCCTCCTTTCTTCGTAGACGATCATGGCCATCGTCGCCTCTGACCAGCTCAATGATCTCAGATTCCTGGCAGGCAAACCGTAAAAGCTCAAATTCCTGGGTCAGGGCTTGAATGCGCTTAAAGCCGGCAATGAATGCCAAGAAAACAAAACCCTGAGAGTCCATATGCTTTCGCAGGAAGACGTCCTTGCACAGATTATCAATTGAGAAGTAGTATTCGAGCTGCATCGTGACCATCGCAAGAACAGAGACTTGGTCCATGTAAGGTTGATATGGGTGAGCGCTCATCGGGCCCGGCATGTGAGAGAAGTCGTACATTGGGTTAGAGGTTTGAATGGGTGACATGTGCTGTGCGAGACCACCATTTGGTGGGTAGCGCCCATACATCGCATTGTTGGGTATCGACTGTGATCGGGATCCGCCACGGCCTCCACGAGAAGGTGGTGGTGCGTACTGGTTGCTGAATGGAAGAGGTTGAAGTGGTGGACTGTAAGGGCCTGAAGCTTGGCGAACAGGATATCCATTAGGTGGTGGGGGGCCTCCATGACCATTGGTGAAGACATTCTGGGGATGAGTTTGGCCGTTGGCAAAAGTACCATGACCGACTCTGCCTCGGAAGCCACCGCGACCACGATTTGACTGTCCATCATTCCCACGATTTTGGCTCATACCGTCCTTGTTGGAACTCGAGCTGTCCTTGAACTGATCAGGTGCTCTCATGTTTTGGTCACCCTTACGATCAGTACCGGACCGCTGATAGCCCTGGTTCTCAAAGAAACTCTGCTCTTGCTTCAGACCCCGATTATCACCACGCGAGTCTTGGCTAGCCTCGAAATTCTGCTCTGGCTGACCACCATTGGGAAGATTTCGAATATCGCTAGTGGACTCGTTCTTAGACGAAGCGGTCTTTGCCTTATCGCCTCCCTGCGCAACAGCAGCTTTGCGTGCACTAGATGGCTCATTGGATGGTCGGTTCTTTGTTGTAGGAGGAACCGAGCTTGATCTTGCATCGCGATCCACGGACGGGTTCTCTGTGGCGGAAGCACCCTGCGGCTTCTCACCGGTGCCATTTGTGCTATGACCTGTACGGCCACCAGCCTCTGTTCGGCCCCCGCGAGCTCCACCGCGTCCTCGACCTCCTCTAGTCGGCAGCGGTGTGTTGAATGTGACGGATGGGATGTATGGGACTGGAACCCACTTCTCCTTTGGTCGTGGTTTGTTGGAAGCATTCTCATCTTTCTCGTCCTTCTCGTCCTTTGCTGGTTTGTCTTGAACCTTGCGCTTCTCTTCCTCAAGTGCTGTCTCGGGTGTAGGCCACGACATAGCATCCTCTACTGGAGGTGGGAACTGGCTTGTAGGTGCCTTCTCATCCTTCTCAATTCCTCTGCTACCTCGGGTGCCTGTACGCTTGCCATTTTGGTCATCCTTCTTTCCAGGAGTATCACCTCCCTTCTTCTGTCCTTTGCTGGCATTCTGTGCATCCTTCGATGTACCATTCTGGGCAGGACTCAAAGCCTCCTCACCCTTTCCCCGCTTCTTCTCAGCTGTCTTGCCATTTGGCGTGGATATATCGCTTGCACTTCCAACAGTCTGTGGACTTTGCCCGACCACAGGACTTGGCTTTGCCTTAGCTGCCTCTTCCTTCCGCTGCTGCCAGAAGTTCACTGTCGGTAACGGAGCCGGGACAAAGACCTCTGGTTTGACTTCTTCCTTCTCCTTTTCGGCCTCCTTCTCAGCCTCCTTCTCAGCATTCTTCTGCTTCTTGCCCTTCTTGGGTCTCCGACCTTCACCTTCAGGAGCCTTGTCCGTGGCGGAACTATGTCGGTCTTTGTTCGAATCGGGTCCTCCGACTAACACAAAGTCATCATCCTTGTCCTCCTTGGGTAGCGTGGACGTCGAAGCGGTGCCAAAGCTTGGTGATGCTGTGGATGAGGTGCCTCTTAATGAAGCTGTAGTCTTGGTCTCTGTATTCCGACTAGATTCTGCGTTTTCAGCCTTATTTGATGCCTCAACACTTCCGTTAACGCTTCTATCGCCTCTCTCAGAGCCTGCAGAAGGGGTGTTAATTGTAGATTGCGGTTCCTTAGCTGGTGTGCTGATCCCGGAAGCGGTGGATTGGTGTGACTGCATGGCGGAAGCTGTGGTAGCAGCAGCGCGACCTTTAGCAGCCTGTGCATATGAGAATACCGGTGGAGCCGGCGCGGCATCGCCGTTTGGTCTTGAGGGTGTGGTACTCATTGTGATTGACACGTAAGATACCAATGGGAATATCTCAGAACGCGTCTTCGGAGCAGAAGGGTTGGCTTTCACCAAATGCTCGACTTCTCTATACTGGACGGTGATTCAGAACCACCACCAGATTTGTATGTCCGGAGAGGTTTATATGACCCCTCCGCACGATCTCCCCACTACGCCGATATCACCGGGGTGGAAATGTGGCGGATGGAGCAGTGAAATCGAACAGTGAGTTCGGCTTCGAGGTTCGAACGTGTCGTCGGTTCTCTTGGAGGGGTAAAACTTCGACGATCGAGGGTAGGTGGTCGTGCGATCTCCGAAAAAATGAAGCCCAAAGAAATATAAGAAACGGAGTGGGTATCAAGGTCGGACTGTTGGAAAACTTTGCAGATCAAGATATCCGCTCGCGTAGAGAGGTCGAAGTGGTTTGTCTGATGACACGGATGGTGCTGGCAACGACCGCAGGGCCGCACAATTCCTGATTTGAAGACAAATATTAGCTTGACAGATCCAGCATAGGATGACTATTGGACGGGAGTGCAGGCAATTTGGTGAATGGGCTGAGTAAAGGCCGAGGGAATGCAGTGCTGCTCGAATAACGAGACACGCACACAAGCTTGAAATGTCGCAGAAAACAGTAGAACGAACCTCACAAGACCACAATACCAGCAAGCCAGTTGATGTGAGTTGCTTCGTGAACCGCAGTTGCGGACGAACAGGTCGACAATGCAGCAGAAATCTGTCTCTCGAGGCGTCTGACAAGTACTACAGCTGGTCGCACGTTCTCGTCGCAGGAAATCTCAGAGGCAAGAGGAAAACCTCGAGATGATTCGAAGGGATGAAGGAAAGGTGCACCTCTCGAAGCTCCCAGCGGCGAAGGGAAGGCTGAGTTGAGCGACGGTGGGTGGGAAGTGGAGGCGGAAGTTGGTTAGGGCTTGAGGATTGATAGAGAGAAAGTCTGAGGTTGTAGTATGCCTCTCCTCTCGTTAAAAATTTCTAGGGCGGACAAGACAAGTTCCTGCCGGGTCCCACTCCACTCCTCTCCCACTACTCGGCTGGAGAATGACGGAACAATCGTGCAACTCATTTGGGTCTACAGTGCCAGAGTGCATCACCTTTAACTTCACAATTATGTGGATCTAAGCAAGACATTTCATCTTAATCATTATCATTGCCATACGTCGATACGGCCGAGTTTGTTTTTGGTCCTTCTGAATGTAACTGCATGTTTTCTTTCCCCTCGGTGACCTGTGACCTTCCTTACCTTACCTACTTTACGTGGGAGATTGGAAGGTGCTTTCCGGCTAGACGATGCCGATACTTCCAGCTTATTATTCCAAGATCACATCCATCTGAAGGTCGGATACAAGAGCTTTGCTTTTCCGCTGAAACATGTTTTGCACCATATTATTCATTGCCCAACCGAATTAGAATCGTTACAGTACAGCATTCTACCTAGGTAACAACCACTAGCACATCCTGCGGCCAGGAAGGTGTCGGCTACAGGCACTTTCACTGAAAGGAGATCCACGCCGGTCTTGCGGGACTTTCCTCCTTTGGACCTTAAGGTTAGCGAGGAACAGCAGAACTAAACAGAGAAAGCTTTCAGGAGGTTTTTGCTTTGCCGTCATCCGGGTCTGTTGTAGAGTAAAAGCTGTACTTTTGGCTTGGGAGTTCCCAGGCATGTAGGAGAGGTATCAGTTCCTCGAAACTTAGTTGCAAGCTGTGAAGCGCCCTGTTGAATGTCGGGCCACGGAAGCCCCAGATGCAGCCTAAACTTCGATAGAGGGAAAATGAGGCTTATGATGCTGCCTGAAGAAAGGAGGCACTGCTCACTAGGAATTTTATGAGGCAGATTTTCCACAAGCACAGCAGTTACTGGTATCAGATATTCTGCCTCACGATCTATGACCTTTTGACGAAGGTCTTGAGAGCTCCCGTGCTGACTGTAAACAGGCAGCACTAAGGTGACCGAAATAGAACTCTGTGATGCATCTCGCAGACCTCGGCTCGACATGACTGCCATAGAAAACTTTCGCAAGTTCGCTCTGAATAGTTTGACAAAGAGAGAGTAGACAAGAATCGGAAAGATTTGCTTCTTCCATATATCGACGCCAGGTGCGTCAGGATCTTACAATTATATTGACATCAAAACGCACAACACTTTCCGAATCGCTTTGTGCTGTTTATATCTTCCTTAGAAATCAATATTGGATGAACGCTTTAATCGACCTGCACGCCGTACCTCGCTCCTCTCAAGCTCCCTTGACAGAACCTTTGCATTGTGATGTTATTGCTTGACTACTGTTCACCTGTATCCGAACCGAGCTATTGCTGAGGGCATTTCTAGATCTCCGCACACAAGCCACCTTACCACTGAAATGCTGGTAATTCGAGCGTCAACTACAATTGTGACCGAGAGCATCCTTGGATTGGATCTGTGTTTTCGACCTCGATGTACCACCGCAAATGTTGGCACCAACGCCCAGCTTCAACTATCACTACCTGAGTTCCGAATCCAATGAATACGCCGATATGCCTGATCTTACAAGCACTTCTAATTTCCGCATCCACACAATGATACCGAAGAAATCGTTGCTACTTCTCTTCACTGTAATGGTTCGGCAAAGGTCTAGCCTGATTTCGGAAGCAAAGCCAGGACAATCCCCCAGCTCAACGACGGATGGATCCTCGAGCAGTCGATAGACCAGGCTGCTAAACCCCGAACCACGAAGCTTATGTTCCCTCCTGTTGATCGATGTCCCCTTCCTCTCAATCACCATGGAGTACTATTATGAACAGTATACCGAGACATACAAGGTTGGATGGAAAGTGCTGCGTGCCTTTCTGGAATACACGCTCGCGTGTCCTAGTGGCCCTCAGTGGATTCTAAGATCCTTCGATCATTGACTCTGGAATCTCGTCAAATTCAGTGAAGACGAAGAGAAGACGTGGAGGAAAGAACTGGCTCAGCATGATTAATGCACAGCACATCCTGAAACCAGTGTCACGAAATGGGTGGGAAACCAAGGAAGTAGATTCACTGAACGCAGACAAATTAGTGTGCAAATAGCCCAGAAGCCGAGATTTGGGCGTCAGCTCCAAGAATTAAGAGCAAAGCCTCGCGCTCTGGGTGTCAGACTACTGGAAGAGAGAGGTCCAAGCAGATACACGTCAGCGTGAAAGACAATATATTTCAAGCGATGATTTGATATGGTGGCACAAAATTCTACGGAATTTGGCTATGGACCCTGGGTATACTGCCGTGACAAGTGGAGTGGATTGTCTTGAATTGGACACAGGAGAGACTCGGCGTGTGTATCAGTGCTAAATACCTATTTCACAGCAAATCAACCTTCAAATACCGCTGTTGGTTCTCCGTACGTTCAAAGCTAAAGTCATTTCGTTTGATAGAGGCACAGGAAAAGTGGATGGACATTCTGTCGGTTGTATTGATGTACGTGGTATATTTGACAATGATAGTTTCTCGCTGGCGTTTCTAGCCAGTCATCCAAGCGGCGGCCCTCTGCGCCCCAAAACTCGTGGCGAGTCGTAACCTGTTGAGTTGTTAGGAGATGACTTTACCACTTTCCATGGTCTGATGGCAAATGCATTGCGTAACAAGAAACTTACCCGCTGGACCCCATTGGGAAGTAGCTGACAAGGTACCAAACCAAACATGCTAGTTGAATCAGAGCTGAAATCAAAGTTAAGATAGTACTTTGAAGCTGAAAAATATTCTAGATTAGCAAAAGATCATCTCTGGATCAAGGCAGACTCACACCGAGACTGAAATATAGCGTAAGTGCTATCGACCCGAAGTAGGCTGCGGTAAATGGTAGTCGTTGTGAGGACATCAGGTGTGAGGCGTATGTCCAGGGTCCCATCATGGCTGCCCATGAAGCAAGGAACAAGGCTGACCCTAAAGACCATCTGATGTGTCACAAGATCCAGTCAGTGTCTGAGAAAATCAGGAATATCATGAATCATGACGTTGGACGAGATTAGAGAGAGCTTCTGAATTCCCACACCATCGGTATCATGGTGGCTTAGAAATGGTATTCTTCTAGAGCTGCATAATGCAAGACGGATACCTGCAGGAACCGAGCTTGCTGACGAGAAGGGTTGTCTCGAACAGCAATCTGCAGAGTTGACAGTGAAACAAGAAAGACAGAACTTACAGGAGAGCAAACTTCCGGGGCTTGGCCATCATTATTGGCCACAATGCAAAGACTAGGACGAAGCAGGCCAGAGCGCCAATGTTGCACCCCGCAAAAATTAGAAGTCGATCCCATCGACTCACTAGATAGCATCACAAGTCAGCCTCTCGGCGCTTCTTCAGAGTAATACGAGCAAGATCCAGCCACATGTGCTGCATGTCGCACATGGTCCGTGAGATAGGCTTACGCAGGGGCAGTGAAACGTAAAGGAGGTGTAGGAAGTTGACTTACTAGCAAACCATGCCTCATCCTCTTCTCGTCTATTTCGAGCAGGAAGAGGAGCTCCGGCACCTTCGACTGTTGGGAGTCTGACATAACCACTGTCTCCAAAGGGGTTCAATGACTTAATCGACGACAAGACGCCGGTCTGCTGAGAGGTGTTGACGGGGAGGTCCGGCTCGCGACGGGACCAGCCTAGGGAGTTCATAGAATCTCTGAACGACGAGGATGCCATGGCTGACTTGTGCTAGCTTGAGGATGCCGGTAGTCGTAGATTTAAGGTTGCAGAAACCTGGTCGAGCCAGTCGTGTTACTAGATAGATACCCCTACTGGGAAGAAGATCTGCGGGCAATTTGTAGGCGGGGTTGCTTCGAGAGAAGAGAAAGGGCGTTGTATCGGTCGTACAGCGGAATACGCTGCAAGTATGTTATGCGTCGATCGACTGCGTGGAATGAATACGACTGGTTTGATGGGGGCCCCAATGACCACAAGAGCCGAATGGGTTGCAAGAGGAAGTGTGTAGATGTGCTGAAGGTTGGGCTCGTGATCCAAATGATCCTTGAAGGGTCTTTCGTCGAAGGTGGTGGTGGAGGGGGGTTGAGATGGGGAGCTATGGGGCATTCGGATACGATGGAGCTCTGGCGCTGGGCTTTGGTCGCAGACAAAGAACTAGAATATGTAGAGGACTCGGCGGTAGGCAGAAGTGCGAAGGCCAGTCTTGTCGAGATGGGATTGTCCGGAGAGTACGTGTGCGCGATGATGTGGTGGTAGTGGTGGTGTGAAGGCAACGAGCAACGAGCCAGAATTATTTGGAGTGAGGTCTGGAGGTCTCACAACTGGCCAGTAAGGTAATCTTCCAGGTTGCCGCGCCTCGCGTAGTTCTGGGGTCACAGTAGGCTCACAGTAGCCTTGCCACCAATCATGGAAAGCTTCAGCCACACCAGCCATCCCCACCTGCAACGTCCAGCTTCAGTCCAGTGAGCCCGAGTCCACTGCCCGTGCAGTTCTCTGCCTCGTCCGGCAATCGGCTCGCACCGTGAGATGGAGGGTACATCAGTACCGCACCGTACGGTAGCGGTCCGCAGTATCGCGATAAGACAACCCCATGCATCCTGGCAAGCTGGGATGAGTGGGAGGGGGAGATCGAGGCTGGTGAGACATATTGGCAGGCTGACTTGACTGGCTGATGACTGATGTTTAGCGAAAGCCCCCGAGAAGACCATGGAGGGGGAGGGGAGAGGACGGCATGGCAGCTACTATTGGCAGAGAAGAGATGGAGATGTGAGGTCTTTCGGACGAGGTCTGATATGGAGGGGTTGCGAGTATGGAGCTAGTTTGAGCGGCGATTTTTATTCTAGCCTGCTTTTGACTTCGACCAGCTTGGTCTTCCACCCCCCTTGTCTGCTGAAGTCCTTCTCGTTTTGAGACCATAGACGACCAAAACGGACCCCATGGTCTGATAGCCATCTGAGTAATGAGAAACCCATCTTTGAAAAGTAATCAGGAGGCTCTATGATGTTGGACCAAAGCAGGAACGGATCTTCTACATAAATGCAATCCCCCCATCCGTCTTCCCTCCGTCCCTTCTTGCAGATATCCCGTTTTCTTCCCTTCGCTTTGAGTGGCTGCATCAACACTTACAGAAGAGCCCCAAGATACCACAGAAACTGATTCGTACGACTCTGGTATCCAGTACCAACCACTTCTTCCTTCCCAAAGCATCAGATGTACTATCGCTTCCTTGTCATCTTGACAAGATACGGATATACAGCATCGAGCCTGCCAGCTTCCTCATTCGACTCTTGTTGATATATTCCAATATAATTCGCAGGACTGACTTGGTCCATCGCTCCCATCAATCATATTTCCACAGCTTCACCACGTCCCAAGCGCCAATCGCCCGAGTCAGTGGCAGTCTAAAGGAGCCCAGACCAATAATACTGTGAATATCCGGCTTGGTCTCCTCGACTACTCGACGTCCCGCCCGAACCTTACTCGTAGATCAACCCTACATTTCAGTCTATATCGAAGCTTACACTTGTGCCAGATATTGAGATTCCAGATCACGATCCGGACATCGATTTGGCCAGAACTGAGAGCCTCTCGCAATCGAAAGCCACAGTCAGATATAACCGTTTCTTCATTTATCGATCCAGACCGAGGCAGCGTTCATCATCAGTAAGAACCCTCGACCAGCCTTCGTAGCCGTAGTTTCCGCCGCCTAAACACCTAGCTCATACTCCAAAGGCTAGGACACGGAGGCGAGATCTTGATCTAAGATCTTGAGGGCTGCTGAACTGATGCTGACGGGAAAAACATAGAATCGATCAGGACAGTCGGATTATTGATTACGAGAAAATCACTATAATTCTCAAGCCTCGCCCTTCTTCTCCAGGTTGTGGGCGTAAGAATTAATCAAACCCCGCGGTTCGCAGCTTAAAATAGCCTATCGCCACAAGCCTTCCAGCCTTGCTGGCTGCCAAAATACGAAAGCGAGGAGGGATCTGACCCAAAGGAGAATATTGCCAGCTGCAAGCACTGTACGGTGCATGCAAGATTTCGGAGAAGCGACCATCAATCACACTTGTTGACTTTTATATCCGAATTTTGTGTGAGTATTGAGATTGGTGTCGTTCTTCTTTCTGAACTGTGGAGAAGTGGTTCACGGTTGGTTAGTAACGACGAACGAGCCTTGGATTGACATCGGAGGTCTTTCACTCGTCCTCCGGCCGCCTGGCTAAGCCTAGCGAGTCATCATCGCCGCCCTCACTTTACTTGCCTTGCCCTTCTTGCACTTACTGCATCTGCATCTTCCCACCACTCAACTCACCTCCTCGACCTGCATCTCCCCGACTCTTCAAAAACCCCACGCTTCACCCGCGACCGACTGCCTACGCCTCCGCCTACGCCTGCTCCCACGTATCCTCGAGCGCCCTACAACAAAGACTGTGACTGCGCGACTGCGACTGCAGCCTCCAACGAAACTCCATCTCTCGGGGACACCTGAATCCCTTCACCTCCTGCACAGTTCCCCCTCCTCTCGACAACCCCATCGTTGTCGCACAGAACAGCACTGCACTGCACTGTACTGCATTCGCATCTTATCCACATCTCCACACTTTGCTATCCCGCAATTCATCATCAACTGTGTCACCAAGCTCGGTATCTCCAGGCCAAGCCAAACCGCGACCTTCACCGTATCTCTCGTCCGCCTCACATTGTGGGATTATTCCTCAACGCAGCGGCTGTTTGGACATAATCCCGCTCCTCAATCCTGTCGCCCGCCCTTTCAAGCACACCCAGATAGGTAAATACCTCTCCCTCCGCAACTGCCATTGTCTCCTTCCCGGCGTCCCGTCAGAGCTGTCAATTACGGTCTTGTCCTCGAGCGCTAATTGATGTTCTGTTAGACAAGAACCCCTCCTCCCCCAAGAAAGACCCGCAGGGAATCGCACCCCCGCCAAGACAAGCAATCCCTCGTGGCAGCATAAGAAGTTACAAAAAGACTCCGAAAATCTGGAGTTGCTCGTTGCATACCGCTGTGCAAGATAAAAATTCCAGGTTCGCCCTTCCGATACTCGCGACAATCTCGGCCGATGTAAGTGCGCTTCCTTTTCGAGTACAATGCGCATGTCCATGAAGTCACTGGCGGTAAGGACTGCTGCAGGCATGTCCGTTCAGCAGTCCCCGAGCATCCGTCTTGTCAAACCTGACAGTCTGCTCCTGTCGCTGCCCTCTTCGCGGCTATAGGCTGGTAGAATTTTCTATGATTGCTTTTTCCGTCCGATGGCGCATTTGACTTCAGAGCGGTGGCTAATGTTTGTCACGCAATGCAGATACCAACGATTGCTTCTACCCTCACCGATCTCACAAACTCTTGCCTGTCATATACTGCTCGTGGCATACTTTTCGATTAGCATCTGCAGGTCAAGGTCTCAAAAATGGCTGGCACGGGCGCGTCCAGCCCGTTCATCAAGGACGAGCCAGAAGACCAATTCTTCTCGTCTCACAATCAAAGATTCATGGGTGGCAACGGTTACAACATACCTCAGCCTCAGCAGCACTTCAATCAGTTCGGAAACTCACACGGGGGTAGCATTAATCCCAATGATCTGACGATGGGTGGAAATGGCGTGGCTATCCCGAATGGTGGTTACGGATCTTCCTACCAAAACAGCTACAATAATCAGGCCTCAAACCCCAACGCTAGCTTCTCGAAAGGAATATCGACTTTCGGAGACGATGAACTACTCGATAGTCTTGGGACGAACGATATGCACTCAAATCAGTCTGGAATGCAGGGTAATGGTCAAGATTTCGGCATGGACTTTGACTTTCCAACAAATCCGATCTACGGTGGTCACAATGGCACGCCTGCATTGTCAGTTGACCCAAATCACATCAGCGGGTACTCGAACACCCCAGATGGAGATCCAATCCAGAGTCCTTTCGTCAGCAACTTCAATCATGAGCAATTCAGACACATGGCACCCCAGCATAACTTTGGGAGCTCTTTACATTCAGGTTCGTATACTGGGTCACCAATTGCTGGGTCAAATATGCACAATGGCTTGGCAGATGGGGGCTTTCCCAAGCAGCAACGACCAAGACTGAATGCGTCATTAGGAAGGAAGAGTTCTACTAGAAGTCCTCTTACCCCAAAGACTACTTCCAACATGGCCGCGCTTCAAATAGGATCAGCTGAGAATTCGAACTTCGCCCAACCTATTCGGACTCATTCTTCACATAGGCATCAAAAGACGCTTTCAGGTCAATGGGATCAGACACCGAGCAGTCTCACCTCGTTTCCTGGCTCAGACTTTTCGCCGATTCAGGGTGTACATCCAAATCCTCAAATCTCCGATATTCTAAAAGGAGCTTCAATGCCTACCAAATTGAACAATGGCCACTCAGTCGGCAGCGCACCAGCACTCCAGTCCCAGGAGATGAAGAGGAGGAGACGGCGAGAATCACACAACCTGGTAGAACGTCGACGACGAGACAACATTAATGAGCGTATTCAAGAGCTCAGTCACCTTGTTCCAATGCATCGTCTTGAGGATGAAAAGGTCCGCAAGGCACTTCAAAACAACTCTCCACTCTCACCCACTCTTGCTGGCCTCTCAGCCCCGCCTACTGGCATGAGCCCTCCCCAGGCTACTTCAGGTCTCGCTGGACCAGGTGCCCGACGAGCCACAGCGGGTAATATCACAACGGGTATTCCCATCGAAGAGAAAGACAAGGGGCCAAACAAGGGAGACATTCTCAACGGTGCTGTGAGCTGGACTCGCGATCTAATGTGGATGCTTCATACCAAGCTTCAGCAGCAAGAAGAGCTTGCTGAGTTGATACAATCCCTCGGCGGGACTTTCCCTTTCCAGCCAACTGAGGATGAGAAGCGTATGCACACCGAATTGATGGATGCCATGGTGAAGAATGACGGGTCTAAGTTTGAGTATTCTCGAGCACCAGGTACTGGATTGCGTGTGCCTAAACACACCGACGTCAGGGGTGATTCACTTGGAAGTTTAGGTCAGGGTGGTCAGTTGGACAACTCTCTCAGCCCGGACAACCACAGTATCGGGGAAGCTGGTATGGGAGGAGCTGGTCAGTACTGGAGTAACAACAACAGTGGAGGAAGCGGAGCAGGTTCCATCAGCTTCAAGGAAGAAGATGAATACGGAATGGACCTCACGCAATAACTGCTCTAGCTTCAACTGGGTTGGGTACGTTGACGAAGGCAGCGGTATCTTGCAGATTGGCGTTTTTTAACACGAGATTGTTTTGTTCTTTTCTATCTCTTTGCTCTCTATTAACCGTATCATCTTTAACTTTATCTGGGCGTTTTTGCATTTGGAGGTAGTTTCGGAGCTTTGAGTACAGGCGTGGGATGGTTGGCGTTGCTTGCAGAATACGAGTTTAGCATGGGATACGACATCTTCAGTGGTTATGTTATTGCTTTTTGGATGGGTCCTTCGTTCGGTGATATTCTTTTTCTGGTTTAAGGTCTATGGCATTCACATTTCTATTCCATTTGCATCCATATCTGTCCTGTTGATTGAATTGGCATTAGTGCCCCTATGATACCTTTGCATCCGAGTGTTGCTTGATGTACTTTGCTGTTATTTTTGTTTTAGGCCCCCTTTTGGGTTTCGGTTCGGTTCGGTTCGGTCCACGGTTCGCTCCGGCTAGCTAGCTATAGGTGCCCAGTTTGCTTTGCTCACCTGTATCTGTCTGCCTTATGCAGACGGATATATGTTGATTATCAATATCACACCTCAATCCCGCTCCACTACATCTCTTATATCAGGTCATGAGCTTTCGATACTGATCGAAAGTCAAATAAACAGGTCTACTATACTGGTCCTGGATGTTCGGCGTCTCGAACCAATCTGGTCGTTTCAAGCGGCAAGCTCAAGTCTAAGTAGTCGCCAGTCGCTCACCACCAGTCGCATGTCCCTCCGATACCCTCAAGAATCCCATCTCCTCCGAATCAAGAATCCCATTCCTCGCTCACCCCTCAACACCACATTCCTCACTTCACTTCACTTCCCTGATTGCTTACCTCCCAAATTCCTGATTCCTGATTGCTTGAGCCACACACACCCAGACATAACATGACTCATCACCCAACCCACCTATCCCTCCACACAACCTTAACGTACAAGCTCAGTTGCAACCTTCACGTTGGCATGTGACCTTGGCAGGGTGACACCTTTGGCACGTGGACTATGTGTGTTTCATGCTGGAATGGAAGACTGCTGGAATGCTGGAATGGAGTGTTTGAGATGCTAGCTGATAAGGAAGGGTGTTTGAGGTGGACTGATAAGAGGGTGGAGAGGTGTTTGACCAGGGAGGTACCTCAGGAAGGGGGTTGGAGGGGGTGCCGCGTGATTAGGTAGGCTAGCAAGAAGGAGGGGTGAGGAGAGCATGGAGGTGAGAGCGGTGAGAGGTGAAGGCTGGGTTATGACGCTGTTTGTCTTAGAAGAGGGAAAGGGGAATGTGATGAGTCTTGACTGTGTGATGTAGCTTGGAAGAGACAACAGATTCAGATCGGAGGGGAGCAGGCTCAAAATAGGGAGGTGTTGAATACGAGTCTATGAGAAAGAGGGCTTGGATATTTGAAATCGAAAGCCGCTAACGCAGCTTGAGGGTGACGGTACTGCTGCGAAGTACGATAGGGAGGATACAGGAGGGTTCGCGGGATGTTGCTATTGTAAAGAGCTGGAAATATGTTCGTAATTCTTCTTGGTATGATCGACCGAATTGTCTGCGTCTCTTTACCGGCTCGTATCATTGACAAGGATAAACCATCGGGGGAAAGTAAAGTAGTCTAAGATAACCGTATCTCAAGGTAGACTGTAGAATACGGCGACTATTTGCTAGACTTCCAAATAAGTATGGACTGTAGCCAAAGGAGAATAAACGATACTATTCACTCGGAGATATCTGACCACAGACCACTCTCTAATCACATCATATTTACTTTCCTTCCTGGGCATGTATTTATCAGCTCCCTATTTTGGGACTTCCCGGGGTATCATCAAGCACCGATCTCCCCTGATTAAGAAGATATACGCAAATGATACACAGCAACCCACTCACTCCACAAAGCATGCTTTAACCATACTCTCTCACCAATGTCTACAAACCAGCAGATGCTCCTGATAACACATCACAACCCCCCACGTCTCCTTCCTCTTCATATTCTCCCTCAGCGCAATCATTTCCAAAGCCTCCGTCCCGTTAAAATACTTCACAAACCTCAGCCAGCACTCCTTGACCTTTTGCTCCTTGAATCTCTTTCCCAATGCCGCAATGTACAGACTTTCCTCATGGCTCACTTTATGTGGATCCTTGATGATATAGGGCGCAATACTCTTGAGATGCTCAGCCTTATTCTTCGAAGGATGGTCCGTCGCCTCAGGTTTTAGCATCTTAGAGAACTCGGCCGCTTCTTCAGCAGCTGCTTTGGCGACTTTAGAGGCTAGGCGTTCCAAGCGAGCATTTTCTGCTACTTGCTCGGTGGTAAGTGGTGCGGTGGGATCGAGGTCGCTACCCTTATCTGGCCCAGATTCGTCCGTTGAGCCGGTGGATTCGCTGGATCCGTTGTTTGACTTGATGCCTTTCTTTGCTTTCTCAATAGCTTCTGCTCGTAACTGATATTCCACTTCGTAGATTATCTCTGGCCAGACCAAGATCCAGGCGAATGTACGCAATTGGGTGACCCAGCCGCCGCGGATTAGCCAGGCAAGCATGTCGAGGTAGGTGGGACGGTGGTCTTTGCTTGGAGCGTGGATCTTGTAGGGGCGCGGGACGAGGGAGAGCGTTGCGAGGAAGCTGGAGAGTGAAGGGGCGAGAGGAAAGGCTTTCTTCCAGGCAATGCTTGCGATTGGAAGCTTGCGATTATCGCAATTGGGAGAGACGATGTAAACTTCTCGGGGGTGAAGAGGTGGGATTGCAACTGCCCGCCGGTATTGAATTAGGTGGTTCGCGAGGATGAGGAGACTGCCTATCTCGATCGAATGGGCTTGAGCGACTTGGAGGAAGGAGAGTGTTGGTTTGCAGATTCGGATACATTCTATTAGTGGTGCTGATAGTTCATTGTCATCGTTTTGAATCTCGGAGATGATCTTGCTCTCGTCGTCGAGGAGGAGAAGTGCGAAGTGTTTGTTGATGTAGGAAGGGTCTTCGACCCCTTCTTCGTCGATATAGGGGTTTGCAGTTGTGAGAAGGAGACCGGGCACGCCTCTCTCTGCAAAAGTTGGGATGCTCACCAAGAATGATGGGACTGGGATTTGAAGTGACATGTCTTCTGGCGGTTTACTTCCAATGCGAAATGTTGCAATCTTGTTCCTCGATATGGAAGTGAAGACATCTTGAATCGTAGCGGCTAAGGTCGATTTGAGCAGGATTTCACTCCATAGCCAGCTCATAGGTCGCCCTACAAGAATATTAGCAATGATTTATTGAGTCAAGTAAACTTGACTTACTCTCTTCTCGAGCTTTCTCCTTCATTAGCAATATCATTTCTGACTCTTTCCACACATAATTGGCAGAAGCTTGACCATGCTTCAGAGCCTTATTGAGCTTCTTGATAACATGATCATAGATCGTAGCAATCTTTTCATCCGCTTCGTCCTTTGGGACGTTGAGAATGAACACCACATTGAACATAGTCATCCCACCATGATCCTCTCCATCCTCTGAAGCGGTCTCCGCCGGCGTCACCGTCCCAGACTTATCCTTACCCTCACTCCCATTAGACTTTCCCCTACCAGATGTCACCGTCTCAGAATCAGTAGGTTTCGGCTTCCTCGACTTTTTCGGCTTCTTCTTATTCCACAGCCCATCCGGCCGAATATGTATCGGACACGAAACAAAATACAACGGATCTAACGACAGCTCAAACTTCTTCTTATGATAAGCCCTCGAAGGCGTCAGGATACTCTCCAAGTCCGTCGTATGGAAATCGAATAGATGTTCCCAAGGAACTACATGCTCGCCAGAGCGATTATCGTAATGACCATCGAGATCTTCTTCAGCGGCCTCCACGTGATCTTTAGATTCCGTCACAACAGAATCGCTCAGATCTAGCTTATCGGCTTTGTGGGCGAGGAAGTTCCCGTCGTCGAGATCTGAATTGTCGGCTGGTAGTGTGTCATCTTCTGAGTCGCTTTCGTCGAGCTCGGTTCCGTAGAGGCCTTTGCGTTGAGAGGTTTTGGTATCGGGGTGTGGTGGGTAGTGGAAGACGAAGCGTGGACCGTCTCGAGATCTGATGACTAGGGCGATTGCTATGAGACCTGACTCCATCGCTGCAGTAGGATAGGCCATTGCTTGAAGTAGGCGGGGCAAGGAGGTTGAGCGCTGCTAGACTTTCGATAGGAAATGCAGAGGAGGTTTAGACCTACAGGGATTGAAGCGACCTGAAGTCGATTATGGGTCGAAAGGAAACTCTCCGTGAAAGAAGCGAGATACCCCTATTCCCACTTGTTTACAAACAGGGATTTGGATGGAATATTAGATACTCCAGAGAAGCTCGCCTACGGAAACATTTTGCGAAGCATTGGACATTTCTGCAAATGTTCGATTTGCACAAGGCGAGCATTCATATGAAGAGCGACTATTAAAGCTGAAAATCCAACGATACAACCACTCTGCATCCGACATCGGTTTTATGAGCAGAGATATTACCAGTTCTACCAAAGGTTCCCATAGATATACACCCAAAGGTTGCCCCATTTCTACCCCAAACGCCGCAAATAATACACTTCCGAATATGCCTTTACTTCAACACTCCGCCCTCTACCATCTCAGTTCCCCTTTCACGCCCTGTTCCTCGTCTTTCTTCGGCCCTATTCCATCCTGTCCTCTCGTTTTCTCTTTATCATCTCCGAACCCGAGATTTTTAAATTCGTCCTTCGCCATCAAATTTCTGTTCGACAGAATCAGCCCACCATCTCATCCAGTTCAATGACCTCCCCTCTCTTCCATCCTCAATCTCCCCCTGCCCAATCTGCCCGAAACGAGGCAGATGAATATAGACGCACCTCTCCATCCGACATGACAAGTACTCCTTTGCTTGTAACCTGCACTCGGGATCATTCATGCCTTTCACGCGCTTGATGCACGAAAGATAGCTCATCATGACATCTTTGCACTCCCCTGTTTCCACTAATTAGCCTTGTATCCCCTCTCCGTCCGTGTCTAATTTGGTAAAACGATTGTCGCCAGTCAATTGCTCTTGTCATCAAGCTGTCGAACAGCTAGAGTGTGCGGGGAGGGTATCGTACCATCATGATCGAGAGGAAAACTTCCGCGTTCAGGGCTGTGGCGTATTAGCTGTCTCGCACCATTCAATATCCCATTCGATATACTCACGGACTAGGCTTCGTACTTGTCGCTCCGCCTCCTGGTGCTCCGAAACTCATTTCGTGTGGTTATGATATGCGGTGGTGTTGAGCTCGAAGCTCAATCTTTAGGCATCGGGCTGGATTATTAGAGGGTCGGCCTTTCGATGCAAAAGTTCCGATGCCAAGATGTCATATCTTGGAGACTTCCCCGGATTTTCGGAACGGGGGCTGGCCTCTGATGACGTAGCCGAGACAGCCGCAGTCCTCTGATAACATATCGGTTTCAAGATTCTTGGTCTTCACAATAGAGGACAGTGTCATTGTACATTTGGAGAGAGGAGAAAGACACGCTGAGTTTTACTGAAGAGGTTCGGATTTACAGAGAGTTATACATCCACCTTAGCCAGGATAGAGGATGCAAAAATGCGGCTGCTGCGAGGTGTTCTCTCTGAGCCTAGGTCCTTCTCCTGTCTGGACCTATACCGATATCATCTTTCATGACCTACACTTGAGACCCCGGAAGTTCCAACCATGGAAGCATGGGTCCAAGAACTATACCAGCCTCACCATGAAAGCAGTTTCCTGTAAGCCGAGGACAAAAGCATCGTGAACGAGGGGCTGGCAAACACACAAGTGACTAGGATGTTGAAGGGAAGCTCATACTCTAGACTCAAGGCCCAGACGCATCCATATTCACCAAAGAAGCGGTGAGATAGGTAAAGGTACCACCAATGACTCGCATCCTTTTGCGCCCTGATAGTACCATATTCTCCAAAGTACGGCGTTACAGCTCGACATATCGATATAGGAGTGCATGCAGATATCGATGTTGATATAACTTCCCGTGGTTTAGCATGGGGTAAAGCCGGTATCTTGTGGGGAAATCAAGATCGAGATATTGAATAAGGGATTGGAAAGCAGTGGGTGTATATTACTCTGGCATATTATAGGGCTTTCTTATCTTAACAAATGGCGAATTTCTACTCGTAGGTTTCTGGCTTGTCGCTGAATAGCTAGCTGGCAGCTAAACTGACTCGTCCCTCCTACTTCTCAATTCCATCCCCTCAACATCCTCGCCATGGCCCATGCCACGCACCTCTTTTCTGCTTCGGAGAATAGAAGACTTACCAACGAATCAACTTTCTCACCAGTCCCGATCCTAAGCCAGTTTTATCCAGTCTGCCAGTCCAGTCCGGCAGGTCCCCCACTTCAGGCACTTCAAGTCAGGCACATCTGCAGGAGAAAAACAAAAGCGACAAGAGAAGAAAAGAAATGGGTCGCCCTTATCTCCCCCTCTCTGCCCACCCTTTGCTGACGCTGATTTGACTGTTTGTGTTTATAATCAAACCTCCCGCACTTTCCAGTTCGTACTTTGCTTCCATAGATGAAATGCCTCTTTCATATTTGATACTACCATTGAGAGTGAGCCCTCCGAAGTCCCGAACATCGTCATCATGCATCCCGAACTCCTCCTGCTTTTCCTTCCGCTCTCGATTACCATACTCGCCATCCTTAGAATCCCCTCTCCCAGCCTCTCCCAACTTGCACTGTCCATTTCCAAACCCCAAATCTTAGTCTAGAGCGTGGCTCTTCAGCTCTTCCTCGCTCGGGGCAGAAGAAAGAAGACAAGCATTAAAAGATCGGCACTATCAACGGGAAGAGTCAACCCGTCACATCCATAGCCAGTCTAGACAGAACTTGGGACCAGCCATGCGCATTATCTCCACTAGCCTAGTACAGTATCACCACTAAAATAGAGCAATCCTTGACCGCCATTCGCCGCCATCATCGATTTTCTTCGTGAACTCGTTTCGTTATTTCCTAATCTAGAGCCTAGAAATTGGGGCCTATGTAATGTAATTCCTGACCAAGCCCACACATCCAGTCATCACCCCGAAATCCCAACCAACGCGGGAGACAAATAAAAATGAAATCCAATCAAACACCCCGAGAAATGAAAACAAGCAAGAAAATAAAGAGGAGAGTCGTAAAAGGCGTTCGTTCCTGATTTCCCATCCCATCCCATGCCAGTCCACCCGTTCCGAAAAGATCCCAAACCAACCCCCATCCACCCACACTAATGCATAGCCGTTCCCGATTGATCGATCATCCAGCCAGCCCGAATCGCGTCAGGTCACTTGCGTACGTGTATCATCGCATACCCATCTATCCACCCGTCCGTCCTAAATGATACCCACTATCGTGACCCCGTCCAGTCCAAACCAATCGTTGCCGTCCTCTATTCGTGCCCGATTCGGATATCGTGCGAAATGATGTTACAAGCTTGCGGTGAGGCAGGTCACTTGCAGTTGAAATGATTGGTTTGCTTAGTAGCGTGGAGCTGTGCACATTGGGTAATTATCAGTTATGATTCTTTCTTCTCTTGAAATTGAACTTGAACTTGAACATGACATGACTCTCTTTCTCTTAGATAGGCGTGGTGGTCTCTGGGCATCCTCTCTTCTTCATGTAATCTTTTTGACCCACCCCACTAACGCCGCCCAAAACGGAAGGAAAGGAAGGGAAACAAAGGTGTATGTATGTGTAAACATTATGTATCAGAACGGAGCAGGAGAAGATGCAGGCAGGCAGGTGGCTTTGCTTATCGTGAAGAAATCCTGATTTCATCATTCATCAAACAGCGTGTGAGCGACCCATATGCCAGAACTGTGTTTCATGACCTTTGTAACCTCGTAAATTCGTAACGTCGTGACCCATGAGATTTGAGAGTGAGGCACGAAGCTGGACTAGCTGTTGATGCAAGGCTAAGCGAAGAGAGAAGAAGCGTACGTGACCAAGAGCCGTTACCTCCTGTCATAGCCGACAGGAGGCGCCGGTAATGCTGCCGAGTATGGATTGTCATCAACGTAGCGAGGTCCGTAGTCATCATAGCGACTGCTGTTTGAGCTTGGAGCGTAGCGTGGTTCTGTTCTGCGTCTGGCGATTTCATTACCGGTGCTTCTGCGAGGTGATCCTCGAGGAGAGTTCTGTAGTCGCTCCATACGCTTCTTGTGTCGTTCTTCTTTCTTCTCTCGAAGCTCTCTGCATTCGTGTCTCATCTCGTTTGCCTCCTTAATCTCAGAGAATGCCCCTTTGATACCAAGTGCAGCAATGCCAACGGATGCTACATCTTGTAGAGTCGCTTTGGCTTTAAGCTTTCGTGCCTCTTCTGGGGTCATATCTCCTTCCGCCACAGCCTTACGCCGTGCATCTCTCTTCTCCATGCTCTGATATACATTGTGCGCAGCATGAATGGTGGCAACAGTAGCCAAACCAGCCGTAAGAAGTTGCTTACCTTTCATCTTCTTGATTCTCTTCTCATCCCCAGATGAAGATCCCAGACTACTCTCCGAGTCTGAGTATGGTGCTCTCTTGCCTTCTGCAATATCTCTGTTCCTATGATCCTTCTTGCGTCGTCCTCCTCCGCTCCTTGATCCGACGTTGCTGGATCGTGAATCGGCGTACCGTGAGTCTCCGTATGGATCACGAGAATCAGCATATCCGTAGTCTCGAGAACGTCTTGATCCACCGTATCCATCATCAGATCCGCCACCACGACGCGAGGAGCGTCGAACAGTAGTGTCCTCTATAACTTCTCCACGGTCTCGGTGCTTGTCACTGCCTGCTGCGGCGGCTGCTCCACCAATACCAAGAGCTGCAAGACCATTTCTGGCGTAATCTGTCACACTCTTGCTTCTCTTATGTCGGTCCTTCTTTTCGCCTCGTCTTGGAGACGGACTTCGGCTGTCGTAGGAATCAGAGCTGTATCTGCGTCTTCTAGAACTACCACGTCCACCACGGGACCTTGAAGCTCCTCGAGATCTTGAACGTGACCGATCCAGGAGTTTCTTGCCGGCAATTGCTCCAAGACCAGCTGTAGCCAAAGCAGCTAGAGGGCCAGTAGACGCTCCGCCTCCTGGGCCCCTCGATCGAGAACGAGATCGTGATCGAGATCTGATTGAACGACCATCATCCTCAATATTGTTTCTCGAACCATTGATGAGTCGGTTTCCGGCAAGACCTCCTACCACAGCCTCGAGGATGTGACGTTTGCTTTTCTTGTCAGGATCCCGATCAGCTGCTGCATCAATACCACCAGCTCCGATCGCCGCGGTAAGAATTCGCTTTCCCTTGTCGCCTCCCCATCCACCAGGCTCGTTTCGTACGCGGAAAGCCTCTGTGGCACCAGCGAGAAGAGCAGCCTTAGCAGCTTGCTGAAACTTTGCGGCTCCTTCTGGAGACTTTCCACGTCCACCTCGAGATCTCCCGTCTCTGGAGTCGTAGCTGCTGTCGCTTCCACGGCGGCTTCGTCCTCCTTTGTCTCTGCTCCCTCCAGAGGCCTTGGCCGCAGCGCCGAGACCAGCAAGGCCCAAAGCACCCTCTACAATGGACTTGCGACGGCTCTTCGATCTCTTTGGCTTGACTGGCTCCTCATCAGAGGCATAGTATTCGTCTACTTCGCCGTCCCGACCTCTGTGAGCGACGTAGGTCTTCACTTTCTCCTCTGCCTTGCCTCCATGCTTAGCGTAAAGCTCAGCACCTTCGTAGGCTGCAAAAGCACCTGCCGCACCAACAGCTGCGGATTGAAGGGGGTTTCGTGAGACTGGACGACCATCTGCTTGTTTGCGGTCCCAAAGTTCCTTGCCACCGACTGCGAGAGCGGCTCCTCCAACCGCAGCAATTATCTTCTGATTTCTTGACAGTGAGCGGCGACGAGGCTTGACAGCCTCTTGTTCAACATATGTTCCGCGTGCATCACGTCGGTCTAGCTCGTTGTGCGATCGTCGAGGATCGAGATATGCTCCTCCGTAATGTGAACCACGTTCGGCTGAGCGAGATCGAACTGGCGGGCCGTACCGATCATCTCGTACCATGGTACGCTGGGTGTAAGTGCCCGCACCGGGTGGAGGAAAGTCCCTTCTAACCTCTTCGACTGACATATCGCTATCTTCACGGGTTGGGCGGCGAACAACATCGGTGGTGCGAACTGCGTATGGAGGGTCGGGGACAGAGACAGGTGAGCGAACGTAAGTTTCTTGTGTTTCGACATATCGTGGCTCACGCTCATCTCTTGGATCACGATGGCGGTGGGACCGACGGCGGTCATCAACTCGGTCGTAGGGATCGATGGTCGACATTGTTGATGTGGGAGATTGCTCTCTATGAGAGAGAAAAGTGAGGTGAAGTTATGGCCCCTGCCCAGCTTCGAAACCAAGATCGAGAGACTATTTTAGTGTTGATTATTGACTTGTCGTGAATGCAATATCTGAACACGATGATTCGGAGTCTCGCAATGCCTTCTCCCAAAGGTGTTTGTTTTGTTGTTTTGATGAGCTCGTTGATCTCTCGGGAGGCTTTGAAGTGAAGTTCGATGATAGATTGCGACGATGACGAGGGAGGGGAGAGGAGAGGGGTGGATTTTGCGGTGAAGTGCAGACTGCAGGCGCAGGTGGCTGGGGGCTTCGAACCTGACCAGACCTGGAGCCCGAACTGCACCGAGTAGCAACCTGATTTGCCTCAATTCAACAGCTGTTGGGCATGCACAGCACGTACTCCACGCATAGAGCAAGCAATTATTATTGGGCAGCTTTGAAAAGCTGACAGGGTAAATCCACAAAGGTGCAGAATGTCTCGATTACAGTACCTGTGGCTTCATTATTCGGCCATGTACTTGGTCTTCCCGGCAGAGAGCCAGAGCCTGTTCTATGGTCTGCCTCGAATGAACAGCTGAACCTGAATGAATTGACAGAAGGGCAAGGGCAAGGGCATCATCATCGTGCATGGTAAAAGGAGAGAAGGCCAAATGCCACTACCACTACCACAGCACACAACACCACTTTTCATTTCACGGCATCTAGGAGACCCCTAGATGGACGAGCCTCAGAGAGCATTCTAGAGACCAGGGTCCTGATTCTCCCAGGGCTTTCCTTCTACATCTCAGGCCTCGGACGTCATGGATCATATATTGGGCCATTCTATCAACTCGAGGTTTTCGGTTGTCCACCAGCCTTGAGCGAGCGAACCACACATCTACTGCCACGCAAGACACCCGACGGCAACGGAAACGGCTACAGGCAGAGACCGGCGGACACATTTGACTGCGGCAAATTCGCGGCAACTAAAATGCTTGTGTTCACACTTTCAGAGTGAGTGTAAAGGGCTGTGGCTGACTTTCTCGGAAAGCGAGGTGGCCTCCTGCCACACTGCGCCTCGTCTGATGGCTGAGTTCTGTTCTAGACATACATTTTCGTGAAGCTCGTACATTGGCAAGGCTGGACATCTGGTAGAGGCCATGAGGACAAATCACAAGCTCATTGTTTTGGCGATGAGGGTGTGAGCAAGGCCTGCTCGAGTCTAGGGGCGGGCTCGTTACAATGGTGAGAGGCAAGGAAAATCCGAGTCCCCCGCGATGATGTCATTTTCGAACCTGGAGAGTTACTTGTATGTGACTTTCCTTTAGGCATGAGTCTTGGGTTCGTAGCCTTCTCTACCTTCTTTAGGGCTAGGGCTCTGGCGATAGATACTTGCTTAACCTGTCCTCACTGGTACATTTACCTCCGTAGGTAGTTCTTGTGGTGGTGGTGTCCATCCACTTCACTTCATTCAACTGGCAACATGAATCGTGATTGCGGGGGAGGGGTAATCCTGGCGTAGGCATTGTGTCCACTGTCTCAGTATTCCTGAGCACTAGGCACTCCAGGCTCCACTAGGAGAGTACTACTGACTAAACGCAAGTCAAATGTATCAAACTTAACGAGCTTCTCTCTCATCGTCCTTACTTCGTCTTGACTCTTTGCAATGATGGGATTCCCATCAGATCTCCTCGTACACGTCAGCCACACCTCAAGCTCAGCGCCACAGCGGGGAGCTCGCTTACCAGGTCATCAACACCTGGAGCATCAGAAGCTGGAACCAGGTTTTCTGCGATCCACCACCCCAACAAATAGCAAAGGCTTGCAAGGCAGGTACAACCAGCATTATTCCATGGTTCGGACAATATGTTCGTCGGTTCGCGATTCTCTCCTTCTGCAATTGGACTATTGCGATCGTATGTTTGCGCGGTACCTTGAAATTTACCTTGTTTGCACCTCACCGCGTCCATGACGCTTTTTGGCGATGAACTTGCAGGACCTTGGCTGGGCGAAGAGTTGACGATGTTAAATTCAATGAGATGCCTGCCTTTCTGTTAATATCTCTCTTTTCTCAATTGTCTATCTATCATTCAGTCTGTCAATCAATCTCAGGACATTCCAATCTTCAATTGATCTTTGTTTGATTAGATCAAATTAGCCACTTCCTCATCATGTTGTCTTCCATCTTGACCCTCGCTCTTCTGACCTCAACCGCTCTGGCAATTCAGCCAGAGAAACGCCAGGCAACAGACGGAGCACAATTCACATCCGCCGCCAGCCAGGTCATTGAGCAGTACATCCCATCATCTGTTCTTCCAGGTCTTGAATCGGCAGTCAGCTCGGCAGCAGCCGCAGCCTCAGTTACAGGCGATGCCAAATCTCTTTTGTATGAGGCAATCCTTGCACAGAGTGCACCTTCATGGCTAGCATCTGCAATCCCTTCAGAGTACTCAAGCCAATTCGCTGCTTTGGAGGGAAGTATTGAAGTTCTCCGTCCTACGGCAGCTTCTCCTGGGGGAGGTATAATTCCGGTCGTCGTCCCAGTTACAACTACGGATTCAGATGGAAATACTATCACTACAAGCACCTTGTCAACGTAAGTCAACCTCACCAGGAGAATTGCATCTTTCAACTTACATTAGACAGACCAACCGGAGTACAAGCAGCCGCAAGCACATACTCAGCCCTTACCACGGCAGTCGTTGATGGCGTCACCTCGGTATACAGCACTGTTGTCACAGGAGTCGCCAGCGTTGCAAGCGAGATCTCAAGCGGAGGGTCTAGTGTGGCGAGCGAGATCTCGAGTGGAGGATCCAGCGTTGCCAGCCACATCTCGACAGGTGTTACCGGTATAGCCGGAACTATCTCGAGCGGAGGAAGCAGTGTCGCATCTCACATTTCAACTGGAGTTACAGGTGTTGCTGGAACGATCTCTGCAGGTGGAAGCAGTGTTGCAAGCGAGGCTTCAACAGCTATTACTAGCTTGATTGGTGAAGCTTCTAGTGCTGTCGACCAGGCTAGCAGTGTTTTGAATGGAGATACCTCTTCGTCCACTGCCGGTGGATCGGTTCCCACTGGTGTCTCTGGAGCAGCTGCTGGTGTTATTGGAATGCTTGGGATGATGATTGTATTGTGATGAGTTTGGTTGAGAACTGATGATAATATGCATTGACGACGGAGTATGGTGTTGTGGAAGCTTTACTTAATTAATAATACCTCAAAGTCTCTGAACCATTTCCTGTCCAACTTTTTCTGACCAAAAGCACTACACTGTTGCTTCGTTCTCCAGGAGTTGGTATAGAACTTTAAGATCTCACCCTCTTGACACGAATGCTTCACAAAGAATGTAGGGACAAAATGCCCTCAGATTTTGCCTCTCTTTTAGCTTCAACGGTTTGTCCGGACATGTTAAGTTCTTGAGTCGCATTGATGTATGCTATGTTTAGTCTGAAGTCTGAGTTCAGGAATCACGCTAGGCTCGGCCCTGAAAGCTTACCCGGTCTGACACCCATCAAATTCCCAGACATCCGGACTCGCACTCTTAATTCATACTCGACAGCATATCGTCATGTTCCATAGTCATGATGTGCATTCTCTCCAGAATCAACCTCGTCCACAGAAAAGCCAAGCCCAAGCAACGGTAAGACAGGGGCAGTGTCTGTCTCTTCAGCCGCTGTGGCTGCAGATAAATTTCCGGACTAGGAATCATGGCTGAGCACTTGCATTTGGGGGCTGGAAGCTCGAACAACGCAAAGCAAAAGATCTGCCAAAAGCTCTCTGTCATTGTCTTCAACAGACAATTGCAGCTTCCTTTTATTGTCTCTTGACAGTTGCGAATAATGAGTATAGATATACGTCCCAATCTTCAGCTGATCCTCTCCCAGACAGCTTCCCCATCTTCTCCTTTCCTTCCAGCCTCACTACCACAATGGCCTTCGATAACGTCAACCAGAATGTCTTCGGCTTCACAGCACTCATAGTCTCGCTCGTCGCCCTTCTCACGACCGTCCTGCAAGTCCTACAGCAATACTTCTCAAGCGCTGAGGGGTATCGACGATGTGCTGAATCAGTAATGGGACGTTGGGCGGAAGGAACGAAACGAAAGCTCCGACTGCAGGAATTCCGCATAGAAGTCATCTTCGAGACTCCCGTCATATTCGTAGCGCCCCCTAGCAATGAGAGAGGTCCAATTCCTAGAAAGCCTATATATTACATCGATGGGACTGAGGATTCTTACGAAAAAACACGGGTACTGCCTCCACAGGCCAGAGAGAAGGCCGATGCTGAAGCTACGGCAAGAGTGCATACTGCAGATGATGAGAAGGCGTCTTGGGTGAATTTGCTCTCTGCTCTTCAATTGAAGGAACAGCAGTCAAGAGCGTGGGATAAGGAATGGAGTACGAGAACTCCACCACGAGCAGGCTTTTTGAAAGTCGAGGATCCCGATTACAAGGTCGCAGTCGGACTTCAACGCAAGACCCGGTCCTGGGACTTCATACCATCTTCAATCACAAAACCATACGCCACTTCGGCAATGTGCCATCTTGTCGAAATGATGGCCATGTTAGGCTTATATTGGAAAGTCTTCGACCAATCGATATGGAATCTGCGAGCTGAAGGGAATGGCTTCATTTTGACATCTACTACGGTCCATGGTCTTGGAGTGATGGTAACTTTTGCTACGACGGGGAAGTCGAGCTTCAAGGAGAACAGGGTCATTCCTTGCGAAGCTGTGAAAGAGCTGACGTTCGGAACTGTCCCTAATATCTTCGACGATGAATCGTATCTGAATCGGGACTCACAAACGCAAAGTTTGAACCTTGTATTTGGAGCACCTGAAGATGTTGAAACGACATTAGAGTCCATTGGATGTCAAGCCGAGACGCTGAAAAGATACAGGAAAGACCACAAGCACATATTTTCAGGTACGTCCCATGCCCAATTCCATACACATATACGAGGAAAAGTCTAACGGATCGGCGAAACAGTTTCATTCGAAATCATCGGCATGCTCAGCAAAGTCTTCCGAATCCGTGGCTCCAACTTCCGCATGCTCCCCAATCCCACCTCCGACAGCTGGCTCAAGAAGCCCGGTCCAAAAGCCTCCTGGAAAATCACCACCTTAATGAATATCTTCTACTCCCAACTCACCAAATTCATCGACTCATCCTCCTCCTCCCTCCCATCCGCCTCTGCGCACCGCCTCTCCAAAATTACTGCTCACTGGAAAACAATTACAGAACTCGACTGCACCGACGAAGCCAATCTGTCCCTCGAAGTCCGCGAAGAGATCCACCGCGCCCTCGACCTCCAAACCGACTACCTCCTCTCCATCAGCCAGGCGGAAGTTCTCGCCGTAGTAGTAGCGCACATCACAATAGTGATGGAAGTGCTCGACAACCCCACTTCACCACTAAATGTCATCGTGCTAGCCAACAAGGAAGACGCGCTCATGACATACTACTTTCAGACTATTCGCCCTGCTGTGGTTGGAATAGATTCGCCGACGGAAGGCGAGGAGGATAGGAATGTTATTTGGATATCTCTTATATTTCGCATGTTGTGTTGGTTGCTGTTGCATGATTTCGATAAGGCGGATACGAAGATCGTGCCAGCTGATTTAAAGGGGAGTCGTATGCCGGTTTATATTGGATAGTCTTGATATCTTTCAGGTTTGGATGGCATCTAGGATATTAAGGAGATGAGGAAAGAGGCGGGGAGCATCTGCATACTTTGATTATACCATCGGTGGCGTTTATTTGCAAGAACAAAATGAGCAAGCGAGTAGAGCGAGAGCGTTAGGTTTCGGTAGTCATTTGTTTTCATCTCATGCGTAGCATCTGACAGCAAAGCGAGGAATATTTAGAGGCTTTCAGTTATCCACCACAGGAACATTCTGAGCTGAATTACCAATAGATGCAATTTTATTTGAGACTGATGACTTAGTTGTGATAGACCTTGTGACTTTATTGAGTAGTGCAAACAACATGTGAGTTTTTCGACTTTTCACGCGTATGGCTAGCTGCAAAATATAACACCACCACTGACTTCTCTTAGAAATGCGGTGTTTTGACCATTGCTGAGAGTGCTAAGCGCTTTGTGAGCAACTCTCTGACTTATATCTTTCATCTTTAGTATTGGCTAGCTCGTCAGCGATCTAAAATTGAACACGGGATTTCTGATCAGGAGAGGACATATCGAGGTAACGATAAACAGTGAAGACACGAAGCACGATGTGTCATAAACTCTCGATATACACTAATACAGTTCCTTTCACATCCTATCCGCCAGTTCAACGTCCCCCATAGCTTCCTCGTCCTGACCATTATCACCATAAAACTACTCTCCACCATCCGCACCATTTCCCATAAGCCCACCACCGGCCTGTTTCCAAGCCTGCGACATAGCCAAGAGATTCGACAATTTCGCTGTCTGCACATCGTCGGCCGGGAATACATAGTCGATATACTCCTCGTAGCTGTCGTCGTCCAGCTTGCGGCGGCGCTTGGTCTTGCGCGGCATCTGTTTCTGGACCTTTTCGATATCTTCTTCTGAGCCGTGGGTTCGCTCGAATGAGAGCCATGCGTTGAGGAGGGAGACGCGCTGGAGAGTGTCAGCTATCTTGTCTAAGGTGTTATGGAAGTAGGAAATGTGTGTTTTTACCTCGTCTTTGAGATCCTTGTCCCGCATACTCTTCAAAGCCCGCTCAAATACCTTTCTAGCGCGCGCCTTCGCCACCTCGCTGACAGGCTTCTCTTCCTCATCCTCTGCCTCCTCTTCCTCCTCATCTGGAACATTGATCTCGAAGTGAGCGTAACTGATCCAGACCTTGACGTGATCCGTCTTATCAAGCAGACGCTCATACAACTGCCTAGTGCGCTCGTACTCGCCCTCTTCTTCCTCAAAGTCGATGTAAGCTTTCCAGAGGAGTTCAGGCATGTCGAGAACTGGTTGGTCAATGGCGAGTTCGAAGATGGCGCGGGTACGCTCAAGATCATCGAGACCACGTTCAAGCTCTGAGAACTTGATCCAGGCCTGACAGTTTGCTGGGTTCCACTCGATATGCTTCTCATAAAGAGTTCGACAGCGCGTGAACTCAAAGAGCTTCAGCTCCAGCTCAACGTAGCCTTTGAATAGCTTATCTTTGGGGCACATGCCAATAGCTTGACCAAGTGTCTTTCTCGCAGCTGAGAGATTCTGTTGACGGATCTCGAATTGAGCTTTCAGCAACCAGATTTTGGCGAACGTAAACTTCTTGTGGGGTATCAATTTTAAGCACTCCTGGTAGATCTGTCGGGCACGTTCTGTATCCTTGGACTCCATCTCTTCCCAGATGGCGTAGAAAATCCACAAGTAGATGTACCGCCTCCAGTGGCGCTTTTCTTGTGTAGGCGGGATCTGAGCAATGGCTCTCTCGTAAACATCTCTTATGCGATCCACATCACCTCCTGTCTCTTCCAGCCTGGCATAGTCGAACCACGCATCGTAGTTCTTGGGATTCTCCTTGACCTGCTCCTCATACTGGACCCTTCGCTTGGACAAAATGACATCTTCGACCCCTTCTCGATCGCCAAACTGCTTCTCGAATGTCGTATATGCCTTGTGAAGAGACACAGACTTTGATCGCGCAAGTCGATCCAAGGCATACTTGTAGATTGCCCTGGCTCGCTCGTACTCCTTCAACTTGGCCTCATATCGCGCATATGCGATGAAGAGCCTTTCATCCATGAAGTCGTCGCCCAGTGCCTCCACAGCAGACCCAAAGACTTCTCTAACCAGATCGCTCGTGCCGTACTCCTCCTCAAATCTAGCCCACTTGATCCAATTCCTTGGTTCCGGGTGGACCATTGTAAACCTTTGGAAGATCTCACGTGCTCTCTGAAATTCACCATATCTCTTCTCCAACTTGATATAACTGCTCCAGGCCGCCTCATCTGGTTCCCAGGACATCCACCGCTCGAATACTTGTCGAGTACCTGGAATATTCCCCAGCATCTCCTCCATGTAGGCATACTTGTACCAGAGCTTGTCAACTCTGGGCAAGATAGTGACCGCGCGATCTAATAGATTTCGAGCATGTTGAATATTCCTCGTCTTCATCTCCGCCTCGATGTATCTGATCCATAGCGTAACAGACGTCGCATCTACGTCCAGAGCTCTCTCGAAGATTGACCTCGCGCGCTTGTATTCCTTTTGTTCCAATTCCCATTGTGCATATCGCATCCAATTGTTCATGTTAATCCTGTTCCTCCGCACATAATCCTCGAACTCCTTGCGTTTCCTGCCTTGAAACTCATGGAGCTCCTCGAGATCAGCAAATCGCTGAGTAGGAGCTTGTAATCCGGGCTCCTGTCGATCCACTGCTTCTCGAAGAAGCTGTTCAGCAGATATCTGGATTGCGGAAGGGGCTTTGTTTTTGACCCTGGGAGGGCCACGAGAAGACTCCATGGTTGCGGTCTGTTGAGGGTGCGCGCACTAGGTATGATTCTGTGGTGATGTCCCAAGCGCTTCTCAGCACTTTCAAGGAAAGGCTCAAATCTATCCAAAGACAGAGCGGCGGTGGAAAGTTGATTGATTGTCGAAGTGTCCGAGGAGGCTGCGATGTCAAATTTGGATGTAAGGCTGAGCTAAAATTCGACGCTACTGTAGTGCAACTACCAAATAAATTACTCGAGGCTGCAACTTCAAGCTACACGTCCACGCCTTACAACGCGCCAGTATCAAGATGTCGACTCTCGCAGACGAACTGTTGCAGGATTTTGAGGATTCGGGATCGGAGGGTGAGGGCCAGAACGAAGGGCTATTCCCAGACAACGAAGACGCGAAAGATGGCCTCAACGGCAATGCGCCATACTCAGGCGCAAATGGCAGTATGGAGCTGGATGGTGACGAGGAAGAAGTAGACGAGGACGAAGAGATGAGCGGTGTCGCTGACACGGGTGCCGACGTCGAGGATGAAGAAGAGACTAAAGCCAAGGTAGAGAAGATGGAGTTGGGAGCTGTTGACGACGTACGAAGTGTTGCGCGACTGATGAAGACTTTGGAGCCAGTTCTTGAGGTCAGTACTTTTCTCATTTTCCCTTCCACATGTTTTTGAGACACGAGGTTTACATCTATACCTTTGCGCATTAGCCCTGACGTGCCATCGATTTCACAGAAAATCGCACATTTTCAATCGTTACCCCCCGAGAAACAGACGACATTCGTGGGATCCATTGAAGACAATCCGGAGTATCATCTTCTGACACAGTCGAATACCTTGTCAACCTCGATCGATACGGAAATAATGATTGTTCACAAGTTCATACGCGACCACTACTCGATTCGGTTTCCTGAGCTCGAGACACTAGTTACGAATCCTTTGGACTATGCCAAAGTCGTCGCTATTGTTGGAAACGGCCCGATGGATGGAGATAGTATCAAGGCTCTTCAGACTTCAAAGGACAACAGACTCGGAGTCACTCTACGATCAGTTCTAGATGGACCCTCGGTCATGATTGTCACGGTCGAGGCAACTACAACCAAGGGCAGAGAAATGTCACCAGTAGAGTTGGATCGAGTTATGCAAGCTTGCGACATGACACTGGCTCTGGACAAGGCTAAGAGAACTTTGACCGACTACGTTCAGTCTCGTATGAACCTGTTCGCTCCCAATCTCACAGCACTTATTGGCTCTCTCACAGCAGCACAACTTCTCAACTTTGCAGGTGGCCTAACAGGTTTAGCCAAAACCCCAGCCTGCAACCTCCCACCTCTGGGATCCAAGAAGCAATCCGGTACAGGTTTCGCAACCAACGTTGGTGTCCGTCAGCAAGGTTTCCTCTACCACTCGCCTATTATAAAAGGCATCCCCAACGATCTCAAGCGTCAAGCCATGCGGATTGTTTCCGCGAAAGTAGTACTCGCGGCTAGGGTAGACCGTGTCCACAATAGCCGGGACGGATCTACTGGAGAAGAGTTGAAAGCAGCCTGCTTGGAGCGTCTAGAGAAGCTCACCGAACCACCACCAAATAAAGGACAGCGAGCTCTGCCAGCACCAGATGACAAGCCAGCCCGGAAGCGTGGTGGTCGGAGAGCCCGGAAGGCCAAGGAGGCAACTGCCATGACTGACTTGCGGAAGGCGCAGAACAGAATGGTATTTGGCAAAGAAGAGAAAGAAGTCGGTTACGGTACCGGGGAGGGTACAAAGGGAATGGGCATGATCGGACAGGCAAATGATGGTCGGATCCGTAATCTGCAAGTCGACCAACGTACGAAAGCAAAGCTCAGCGCAAAGAATAAGGGCTGGGGAGGCGCTACACCGGTTGGTGGCTCTGCATCATCTCTTCGTGGCTTCGGTCAAGGTGCAGGTTCTGGTATAGATCTCCGTGGAAAGGGACTCCGTGCTTCAGGTGTTGGTACTACTGTTGGTGCCGGCTCAGGTACAGCATCCAGTTTGGCATTCACACCTGTTCAAGGTTTGGAACTAGTCGACCCCAAGATGCAGGCTGAGATGAGCCGGAAGCGGAAGGCCGAGGAGGATCGATGGTTCAAGGGCGGAACTTTCACACAGGTCGGCGGAAGTGGCAGCATGGGACCACCTGCTTTACCACCAAGTAAGAAAATTGACACTGGCAAGGGGAAGGGAGACATGGCTCCTCCACCACTACCAAAGAAGTGAGTAGCAGAGCATCGAGAGGCTGGCGAATTGGGATTGGGATCGGCGTCCAGGGCATATGGAGGCGTTTATTTGCAACATTGCGTGACTTGAACAGGGGCTACGGAAGGTGGACCCAGTATCTATTGATACTTTGCGGTAGCTGTATCAGAATACATTTTGTAAGATCAAGCATTCTATTTTCCTCTGCGGAGCACCAAATTAGTAACCTTGTTGTGAAATGTGAAGGTAGTGATGAGTTGATAAATTCTGCTCTCTAATGATAGATAGCACATGCGTTCAGTTGCTTATCCTCAACAAGTTTTCGGCCACTCAACAAGCACGCCCTCCCAGTACATCGCTACAGTAAACCAGCAATGACAACTGAAATGCCATTCTCTATGGATTCCAAAAGAAGTAAACGACCAGCTCTCGACCCTCCACCATCGACCTTGGAAGCTCAAAGGCGTTTGGGGGTTTTGTAACTCGCCGTTGCCCCACTTCGCTTCTATCTAGCGAGCCGTAAGCTTTTAGATCGACAGCTTCACTTCAATTCTGTCTGGAAGTGTCATCTTACATCTCTCAGCTGGAAATGGTAGATATGATAGATTGAAGCTACTTAAACTTCCAAATCTCCGATCACCAGGCCACAAGTCATACTTCCACAGCAATTGACTAGAATCATTAACATGCGTCCTCTCCTCCCAGGGCTGCGGCCGCCTCGAATGTCGAGACAAGAGATCACGTTGTCCGCGGAAATGGATGAAGCCATTGCCGAGATAATGGAGGAGAAAGGGGAGCTCCTGGATATCGTCACCCGCGACAATCGCAGTGAGTCCTATCGAATGCCGAAAGAGGGCAGTCTTCAGGTCCGGCGTGCTCCACACGAAGTCCGCCCACCAGCTCACACGGGCGTCCAATATTCGATCAACGATGATGGAGTGTGTACTCTGTCCCTGAATCATGCTCCAAATCTCCCTGAGTATGAATTGAACTCTTTCAAACTCGATACGGATCATCACCCTCTGTGCCAGGCTTGCTGTGATGTCTTCAACTACTATTGTCGATACAAGGAGGCTCGCTTAGAGGTAAGTGATCAAGTCTGCCATCGCTTTGGAATTGCTGGATAACATTGGACCCCAAAGCACCAGAGTCTACCAAAAGAGGAACATACTGGCCTTACTCTTTTCAACGCTGTTGTGCATCACTTGAATATATGCTCTTTGCTCGCATGGGCGACAATTGATAAGTGCAGGCTTTGCCAGACACTCCTCAAGAATATCAGGCCAAGATTTGGCAGCTCTTTGAATATACAGAACTACGAGAAATTCCGTACACAGGTCTGGTGGTCTCGATTAGTCAAATTAGACAAAAAGGATATTCTGTACTTCGTCATGACGGACCCATCCAAACCAGTCGATGTCTGGAACTCCTCAGACTTCTATAGGATGGAAGTATGGCCTATCGAGTTTCTCCCTTCTCACTACGATCCAGTTTTCAGTAATGATGGTAATAGCACGCCTCAGTATCAGAATTGAGTTTAATGGGTCGTACGAACACCCGCTCACCAAATCTCAAGCACTTGCCAAGTCATGGCTTTCTCAATCCAAGAACAATAAGGACGGGAGACACCAAGAGTGTAACAAGCGTGATAATGACTACATCCCCGCTCGACTTCTCGATATCCGACATGCGCAAAGAACTTCACGCCTACGAATAGTGTGTTCACAGCTCACACCAGAGATGTTTGCTGAAGACAGAGAATGGATGACGTTGAGTCACTGCTGGGGCGAATGGGGGGCTAAGAATAACCCAATGCTACTCAAAGCTAACGTGAGAGAACGGCAAGAAGTTGGGTTAGACATAGCAGATCTTCCAAAAACTTTCCAAGATGCCATCGAAATATCTGGCTGGTATGGAAGTGCGTGGCAACTTACTTCCTGGACATCGTGCTCACACTGACAAAGTGTCAGTAAATTGGCTCTGGATAGACTGTCTGTGTATCATACAATATTTTCAAGAGGACTGGCTCCACGAAGCTGGGATGATGTCCCAGATATACCAGAACGCGCAGCTTAATATATCAGCAGATATCGGCGCGGACTCTCGAGCAGGCTGTTTTGCTGAACGTGATGTGATTGATATCACGCCTCTTCAAATCAGCTGCCCCCAGATCTCCAAGACATGGATGGTGCTTCCGACTGTACTTTAGATGTTTGATTGGATGTCGCAAGCTACATCCCTTTCTCGGGCATGGATACATCGAGAACGGCAGCTTGCCAGGCGGGTGCTGCATTTCACCGACGGAGAGCTAGTGTGGGAATGCTGCGGTACTAAGGGAACTGCATATGCAAGCGAGATGCTACCTGTGGGTGCGCCCTTCGAGTATGGACTGTTTAAAATGGACCACAAATATCAGATCGGGAGACTACAACAAGGTCTATTGGAGGGTGATGAGGAAACCTACGCAACTTGTGAGCACTTAGACATCCATCCTTTCTCCTCGCCTTACTATCCCACGCTTCATGTTCGCTAAGCGTCATTCCAGCTCGAGCGTTTGCTAACTCGTGGGTGATCTAGGGAACGACGTATGCGAGAATCTCTCAGAAAAGGATCTGACAGTACACTCAGACATGCCAATGGTACTTTCCGGCCTGGCGAAAGATTTCGCGAATGTCCTCCCTGGAGATAAATATACTGCAGGGCTCTGGCGATCAATACTACCACACAGCCTCCTTTGGATACAAGACGTTTCAAGGATCTTGACTTAGAAATATCGCTCCCTCGTGGTCATGGTTGTCAACTGGCACTTCTGTAACGCTTGCCAACCGATCTAGCATTACTGCAAAGTACCCGGTCGCCACAATTCTGAACGAAAGCACCACGCTCAAGTACGACGATCCATGTGGCTCTGTAGAGCGCGGTGCTTTAGAGGTCGAAGGAATTCTCAGACGTATACAAGTCTCTTTCCCAGACAAAACGGGCGATTCGCAAGACTTTGACGTCAAAGTACTTGAGGACGATGACGATGACGATGACGATGAGTATGAGATGTGGCGAAATATTGGAAATTCTTAGGACGAGTACTTTGGGCATGTTTGTGTCATGAACCTCGACACGCCACTCGAGGATGCTTTTCTAGACTGCTGGTGCATCTTCATCACAATCCAGCAGTGGTATGACAGTACTGCAAGTCGAGATTTTGCTTGTCTTGTTCTTGAAGATACTGATGGCGAAGAAGAGACTTTTCGACGTATTGGAACGATGGTGTTCAAGCACAATCTTGGGCTGAAAATGCGCTACTGGATGACGCGTGACCTGAATGAAAATGTTTGGAACGACATAGAGAAGCTCATCAGCAATAGGCAATACAGACTGAGGGTGGATCGAAAAAGGGAGAAGGAGAAGATTGCATCAAAGGCAAAGCTGTGGCAAATTTGAATGAGCCCTCCAATCCTGCGGATTTGGAACCCAGGAAAGAAGCGGAGGGCATTGATGCATTGTATCAGTTTGACGACCTCATTGCCTCGAAGGGATTTGATGAGCTGTTCAAACAAATTGTGCCAGTAAAGCTGACTATCCTGTAATTGATACTAAGGAGGCCGAGATCAGCCTGATGCCGAACTTTCCCACGCCGCCGTTCGGAATGTCTCAGGAGGCTGCAAAGCGAAGTCAACAAACAGCCATCAAACCAGATATTGGAGCATACAAATGATACCCGTAATACCTTACTGTGAGAGGCTGTAGAGTATGGATGAAACCATGCACCTGTTTCCACGTAGAATCGAAACACGTAGATCTGTAGTTGAACATTTACTTGACATGTTTTTTACTCCAAGGAAGAAGAAACTAGAGGAGATCCCCACCAAAACAGCATCGAACTGTACGCTCTACGCTTCAAGAATCGAAAAATGCCCGCTATCATATCATATCCATCCAGCGACCCTGGCAGGCAGGTCCCAAACGCCATCCACCAGTCTATCCAAATACAATATTGTCCCCAGCTCGAACTATCCAGGTCCATTATATTCACAGCGACCCAGATGGACCCGCGCTACTGCTCCCGTTGACCTCAACGTCCGCACTCATGATCGAAGGAGTGGCCGAACCCACAGCAGGAGTAATCTTCAGCTTCCTCATTGCACGCTTCATGCACTCCAGCGTTGTGCGCTCCTTGATTAACATCCCCTTTGCCAGATCGCGGATGGCTTTCCGTCCCATCTTCTCGTGCAAATCTTGCCACCCTGCTAGCTCGCCTGCTACAACTTGCTGTGTATATCTGAGCTCCCTGCCGAGCTCATCGGCTTCCTCTTTCGTTCTTCTCATCTTGTCTTCTTTCTCTTCGTTCAGTCGTTGGCGGGTCTCATCCAGCAGTCCAAGAGGCCAGCGAGTCGATCGTGATAAGGAGTTGTAGTTGCGCTCTATGGCTTTCCGAGAAGAGTTGATTGAGGATATGAGAGATGTAGGACGCGAGAGCGATAGCAGCATAGCAATGATCGTACTATGTATAGAGAGGATCGTCGAATGGAATGCTGAGTAAGGCGAGGTTGATGGCGGTGCGAGGCATTGCACGTAGGCTGCTAAAGCTGATGTGTGAGTAGCTGGAAGACCTTCGAGTGTAGAAATTGCTCGTGATGCTAGATGCCATGCATTATGGAGATCTGAACTTATTAGCATAGTCACAGAATGGGACCTGAAGACCTTACCGGTCGTGCTAGCGCGGACCATATTGGCTCTTCGTGCAACACTCTTGGTAGAATAATTGACACTACGAACCATATCTCTAGCATGATCGACAAATCTCTCCACATCTCGGATATCTTCCACGGGCTCATACTCTTCTCTNACCGTCTCTATTCTGGTCTCAGCTTTCAGCTTACTGCGCTGTTCCATCATATCGGCTTGGATATCGGGCACAAGGAAGAACTCCCACAGCATCTCATGTGTTGAGAATGTCGAGTGCGCCAATAGGATCTTCAGAAAGCCATCAAGCCGAATCTGGATATCCCTTAGAACAGCTCTTGATGGTTTCGATGGGAGCTGGAACGGGGAACGCATTCCAGATATCGAAGGTAGCCATGAAGCTGGATTCTCAAGTGCGAGGAGCTTTGCAAGATGTTCAAAATCGGCAAGGGAGCGACGACAGGTTGTCACTGTAAAGCTCTGATTTACAGAGGGCGCACCGGACTTTACTACGAGACGAATTGTGGCGTCTTCGACGAAGAAAGAGCGCACGACGGCCGTGATCCTCCCATCAGCAGCAGGTTGGCCAGAAAAGAGTATCAGATCATCTATGCGATTTCGCACATCGTCATCCTTTGCGAGCTCAACGGCAGTAAGTCCTCGAAGCTCCTTTGCAAAGAGATCGACTCTCGGATCTCCAAACAAAGCTCTGACCATGTCCAGTCTTCCGTATTTGCTTGCCACCATCAAGGATGTGAACTTCTTATCATTAGTAGCATTCACGTCTGAATCACAGTGCAAGAGGATCCGCAAAGCCACTTGAGGATCATTGACGATGTGCAATAAGGTGTTGCCTTTCGCATCAACGTGGTCATCCAAGTGCAATTGCTGCCCGTCCCCTTGAGAAGCTGTGGCAGCAGCAAGACCGGCTTCGACCATAGCTCTATAGTTCGCATGGTCATACGAGCGGCAGAGAGCGAAAAGAGGAGTCTGACCATTTCGATCCTTCTGGCGCCAAGGTAGAAGTCGTCCAACACGAGGAATAAGTGTTGGAGCGTTAAATAGGTAGTGCGCGACACTCCTGCCCCTGATATCCTGCTTCGCAAGATATTCCACCACAATTGCTTCAGATTCGGCCTGGTATACAAAATCGAGGATAATGTCGATCAACTCTGTGTGTCCGAGCTGCACAGCTGCACTCAGGAGAGTGGTGCCCTCGTTGTTGGCATCATCCAGAATCATCTCCAGCGGAAAGTAATTGCGCAAGGACAACAAGTACTTGAGAGACTCCGGTCTTTCGTTCTGAATGGCCATCATAGGAACCGATTCTCCAAACGAATCCTCCGTCTGCGTGAGTCTTTCGATTGATGTGTCGCCTTCTATGCCACTACTTGTGGAATCGATAGTTGTCGCTCGGGACCGGAACGACATCTCTGAGCTGCTTGACATACTGCGCATATCCATGGTAACTTGTTTCGGTCTCCGTAGAGGTGGGAGGCGTTCTTCTTCTTCATCTTCGTGCTTGATCTGAAATGGAAATACGTGATTCAAAGTCGAGGCTTGCGAAAACCTCCCCGACCCGCTTGAGCGCGAGGAGTTCCGCCTAGAATTAGTAGTAGATCTGTTCCATGGAGCATCTTCGTCAATCGTATCATCAATGATTGCTTCAGTCGAGCCTTCATCATCAGAGAGATCCTTCTCTGGCTCCATGATGGTCATCATATCCTTGATATCGCCCTTCTTCGTCGCCTGCCAGAGCTTGTGATTTCTTCGGCTAGCTTTGCGTAGTCCACCGGAGTCTCGTGCAAGATAAGAGAGGACAGCCTCAAAGGTACTGAGTGCATAGCCCATCTCGCCACTTTCAACATCATCAATGAAGATGAAGTGTCGCATGTACAATAAGCGAGCTTGCAAATACCGAACCTGAGCTCTGATCACTACAACAAGAAGCAAGGATACCAGAGTGTCGGCATTAATGGTCAAGACTGGGCTGATTTTCTCAGAAGTTGGGCCTGAGCCGTTCAGGGCGACACTTGGAACATCGGCAAGTTGAGTGACGGTCTTCAAAGTCAACAGAAGAACATCCATCATCTGTTGAGGGCTCCCAGCAACTCCAAGTTTCCGGAATTCTTCCACAGCTCGGCCGAGTCTCAGCGTCAATTCATGCTTCCCTCTTTGACCACCCTGAATTGGTATGCCGACTTGCGAGATGTCCACAAATTCCATCTGCCTTATTTTGGACTCCAATTCAAGATCCTCTGGTCGCTTCATAGCACACAACCTAGGGTAAAGCACGGCATCGTGGACTTGCTCCGTTACGTATCTCTCGATCAGACGCTCCACAACCGGCCCCGTGAGATCCGTTGTAGCTCCTAGTAAGGACAGTTGTTGCTTGTCAACCATCTGGAACAGATCAATGGCAGCTGTTACCGCAGTTTCCAAAGCCCCTCGCATGACGTCCTCATCGTCTTCAGCATAGAAGTCCTCTATCGCCCTTTTGTCCGCATGGCCGTTCGATCGGAAGCTCGGGGCAGAATTTGTGCTATTGGACCGCGCTTTCTTCATTGCCGTGGCTATTGGCCCATCTGGCACTGGATCTGGTATATTCGACGCAGATGGCGGAGGAGGTAAAGGTTTGTCGAACACAGTATTGAATTCCTTGAAGAGTCGCTCAAGACCGGGCTGCATCTGTCTTGCAATCATGGGGAAATTATTCAGTAAATCGTTAAAGGACCTGATATCCTTTTTCTTGGGAAGACTGCTTGGTGAAATTGGGGATTCGGTTTGAGAGAGCGATCGATTTGGCAAAGATGGTCGGCCATTTGGGGATGACTTCGGTATAATCGCAGGTGTAATCTTGACCTCCTCGTAGACGCCCAACAAAGGCCTTGAGATGTAGTATATGAGCCATTGCCTTGGCTCTAACGAATCCGGGTACCAAAGTGTATCTGTCAAGAGTTGTGCTTGGTTGAGAGTTTTGAATCCTACAAGACCGTATCAGCTTCCGCCTCGTTCGCCAGACAAGAAACGCACCCTTATTGCTGTACACATAGGCGTCCTTCACTACCACTGTTCTTCCATTGATTGTTGTATATTGTTTCGCCTTTCCCCTACTCTCACGCATATTCGGCGCATCCTTCCCTCCCGCTGTCGCATGGTTGGCTGGTATTCGCAAGACATGGCTACCAAGGAATTCCTCAGATCCGGCTAGGTCTGCGTATAGGACACCAGACTCGCGATCGCGGGAGGTGAGGAGAACTTCAGTTGTAGGTACTAGCAGAATCTGTAGGACTTGTGAGCTATCCGTACGGCAGAGTACCAGCTTGTCATTCCATCAAGCTTACATGGTGGTGGACAGGTGTACACTGAGAGGGCACAGCGCTCTTGAAGAAGGCACTCAGGAAAGGGTTTAAGGGTTGCATTCATTCGACATTCGCGCGCTGCATGAACAGTTGCAGGGCGTGCTGTCCTGCAACGTGGTGAAGCCAGGACCCTGATATCGCAAGCCGTGTATCTGATGCGCGCAAGTAATAGGTAATGTGCTGGCCTTATGCTGGGAAGCTGGATGCTGAATAGTATCGAAATGATTGGTGCAGCTTAGGAGTCTGGTCTCTTTGTTCTTCTCGTTTCGTCTTTGATGATTTTGAAGTGAGATGGAGGGATGCCGCTGGAGAGCTGTTAGGAGCTTGAGGATAAAGTTGGAGGCCTGAATCGTACTCGTACCTGTTGATATCTCCACCCATTCGCGGAGGAGGACTGGAGTCTGGCTTGGACCGGGCTGGCAGGCTGGGCAGTCAGGGCAGGGTTGTCAGGTTGTCCAGCATGTGATGTAGGGTGGTGCCAAGTATCGGGGTGTCTTATCTGTAAATGCTGACATCAACAGCTCTTATCGCGCTCGGATCACTGTTTGTACTCTCATCCCTTTTCCCTTTGATCCTTTCATCCCCATCTTTGGGACATATGGCTCTCCCCACTATTGACTATGATAGCTCCCCACTACTGATGAACTGCTCATCACTGGTGTCACGGCAGTGGCCGTCAGGTACTAGATTACTAGATAATATAAGAGCTACCCCTCCTTGATCAAAGTTGATCTTTCCCTTTTTCCCTTCTCCCAAGCGAACACTCCAATCTCAGCTTCTAACACTGCTTTCGTCTTGTTTCAAGCCTCATATTCATACCAATTTGCTTATCGTACTTGGATTGCTCAGTCAAAATGGTCAAGAAAGTTCTCGTAGGCTATGGAGTCGATATCGACGCAGTAGCGGGATGGCTAGGTTCATATGGAGGGGAGGATTCTAGTAGTGATATCAGTCGAGGTATGTTCAGCTTGGCACTTTTCCAGTATGCTACTGACACAAATCAAAAGGCATGTGGGCGGGCACAATTGGAGTACGCCGTCTGCTGAAGCTGTTCGACAAGAATGGTTTCAAGGCAACTTGGTTTATTCCCGGCCATTCACTGGACACCTTCCCCGAAGAATGCGCTCTGATTCGGGATGGCGGCCATGAGATTGGACTTCACGGATACTCCCACGAGAATCCAGCCGATATGACGCTGGAGCAACAACGAGATGTCCTTGATAAGACTTACCGTATGCTCACCGAGTTTTGTGGAAAGCCTCCGAGGGGAAGTGTCGCTCCATGGTGGGAGACAAGTAAAGAAGGAGCCGAGTTGCTGCTGAGTTACGGCATCGAGTATGATCACAGCATGTCCCATGACGATGCTCAGATGTATTGGCTACGTATCGGAGACACGTGGACGAAGATCGACTACTCGAAGAAGGCTGAAGAATGGATGAAGCCACTTCAAAAGGGCAAGCCAACCGGACTCGTCGAGATTCCCGCATCATGGTACATCGATGATCTGCCTCCTATGATGTTCATCAAGAATTCGCCCAACTCACATGGATGGGTAGATCCCAAGGTGGTGGAGCAACTCTGGATGGACCACTTCGACTACTTCTACGAGAACTATGACGAGTTCTGTTTTCCCATGACAATCCATCCCGATGTTTCGGGAAGGCCACATGTACTCAAGATGCACCAAAGGTATGTAATCCTCACAAAGAACAAATGAACGACACTAAGACCACCTCATAGGATCATCGATCATATTAACAAGCATGAAGGAGTAGAATGGGTCACATTTGAGCAGATGACAGATGACTTCAAAAGCAAGAACACTCCCGAAGCAGGAGCTGTGATGCCAGCCGAGAAAGGGGCTATGCTGAAGAAATAAGACATAAACCATTTATTATTATGCACAAACCTACCATTTGCAAGTCATTTACTCATCATCTTTGCCCAAAGACTTTTTTGCCCAACCGTATTTGAATAGCTGACAATGTCCCACTCTGTGCCACCACTCGCTTGCGAAGGAAAACCCTTCATAATTTGCTGAAACGATGTATGGGTAGTACTCTAAGCACAAATTATCAGGACAACAGACCTGGGACACTACCGCTTGGAATGATTTCACTGGCGGAAGCAGTGTAAGTCGTGGTAGGTGCTGGAAGAAGATCTCGTATCACGTGATTGATATTCGCTTTGTTGACTTTGAGTCTGTCTCGTTTGCAGTCTCAAACATTTCTTTATGACAAAGAACATCACCAAGAGTGCTGTTGTGGATTTTGAGGCAGATTCTCACCATTTTGGATCATTCGATGGCAGCGATGTAAACAACACAAAACGAGTTTCCGGCCAATTACAGCATATTACCGCCATAGGTTAAATCCCCGGCATACCATAACCACAAGAGCCAAAGCCCTGACTGCGGTTCGGACATGACCTTGTTGGAGTGCGGCCCAATGTCATACCCTAGGACCGATCTGAGTCCAAGCAACCTGCTCTCTTATCTGTATGTGCTGTCGTCCATCTTCGATCCAGCGATTGTAGGCTGGTATTCTGAAGTAGTGTGAAGCCACGACGAGTAAGGTGACTGACTGGTGGTGATCTGAACGAGGCCTATATTATTGCATACGGATCTTCATGCTCGTTTTGAAACGCGAAGTTTTACGAGACCTATCTGAACAGAGGATGCTCTTGTCAACTTAAAACAAGCTGCCCCCGTAGCTGGGTATCGATCTTTACTGTGGCCTCAAAGCCCCCATCTCATTGATCGCCCACTTTCCATCGATATACTGCCTCAAATTTTTCCCCCAGAACGCGATCGGAACGGCGACCAAGCCGATACCCAATATTATACACGCCATCTCCATGTTAGCGCCAGAGAATCCTTGTGATTTCACCCAAGGTAGGATACTGAAACTTATGCCAAAGCTGGCGATGTAGCTGATGCCGCTGACGACTACCATTGCTGGTGCTGCCCAGCGTGGGAAAGCTTCCGTGATCCACTGAAAATGTACAAGTCAGTAAAAAAATCCGAATCCACAAAGGAAATAATCTAGAGAGCGCGGCGCAGTGTATCACCGCGATATTGTCACAGCAAGCGAGAAAGAGTGGGGATGGTAAACAAACACTCACCAGCGTACTCGCAGTCGCCATAGCCGAAAAGCTAAACGCATTCAACACATACGCCACATAGACCCAAATCCAATGCCACTTGTGCTGCACCGTAATCCCATAAAGCGTCACACTGCCCGCGCCCGTAAGGATCGGCAGCACAAATGCTGGAAGATAGTGCTCGGCATCCTTCACCCCTTTATTCGCCATCGCCAGTTTCTTCATTATGTGCGTTACCATAATTCCAGCAGACGGCCACGCAAGAGCTGATCCTAACGCTCGCGCTACATTGACGAGCCCGATGGCGTGAGGAGGGAGATTGTACGGCTCGGAGCGGAGGACTTGGACGTATGTTTGTCCAAGTGATAGCATACTTCCGAAAATCGCGGCTTGTAGTAATGTCACCCAGAATACGAGCGGGTTGAGCAGACAGAGCAGGATCTGAGGATAGCATGCAAACATAGCATTCCATCCACCAGGAGTCTTGCCCCAGAATTTCAGCTCTTTCGTCGACCATTTCCACACTCCTTGTCCCGGAACCTTTGGAACATCTCGTACGCCTACAGCGCCGGGTACGGCTTCCCAGGTATCGTATATTTTGATCTCTTCTGCAGCATTCTGGACGATGATATGCCCGTCAAAAGCCACTGTTGGACGGGTAAAATAGGTTTCGGTAAAGACGAAGTAGACAAGTAAGAAGGAGATGGTGGTGGGTATGATTCCCATGTAGTAAAATTTTCGCCAGTCCGATGTTGGATTTACAGCGTGGGAAAAGGATAAGACAGCAGGACTGACTGATCCTACAACCGACCAGACCATGGCGATCGCTTGGGGTCTTTGGTGGATGAATGTAAGGTCGATGACGGCGAGATACACCTTTATTTGTCAGTAGATTCGTAAAATTATGGAGAGCAAGTAGACTCACAACACTCATCGCAGCCCCGAGGACCGTACCCATTAGACATACTGCTGCCAATAGCGACACGAAACTCGCTGAGGCACCAGCCCAGATGGTTGCAATGAGCAACGTAAATGATGCCAGAAGTAGAGTCGGTCTTCTTCCAACAGCTAGAGAGAGTGGGACCCAGAGGAAGGCTGCGACCCCTTGGAATAGCGAAGGGGCGGAAAGCAACAGCTCAACATTGAAAGGCCCTGTTTCCTGCAAGAGTGTTACCAATATCACACTCCCCACCACACTCATCTATTGTTGTTTGGGATTATAATTCTGAACCAAGTCAAATACTTACATTCGGTCCGAACTCCCTCGCCAATACCTCAAACATAATACTAGGCCCCAATACCGTCACCAGCGGCACCGTCGAAAATACCATCAGAACAACAAATGAGACCACTCTTTTTTTAGCTGGCCAGTTCAGCGGATCGTGGGGAGATCTCGCTGGGATAGGTAGATTCAAAATCTTTCCTTCTGAAGAGATGAGGAATACGCTGCCCGTCAAATCAGCTGGTTTAATTTCCGAGTTACCAGGTCGTGAGGCTAATGTTGGTTTTGCGGAAGCTGTGGAACATAGTGCAGTCTTCGACCCTCCTCCCGAGGAGGAGGAGGACAGTTGAGATCCAGGTCCACTCATTATGCTTCAAAACACACGGTTTCCATATCGTGGGATTTAGAAGCGGAGACTGTCCTCTTTTCTGTTGTATATCAAGCAATAAGCTGCAGTGGCAATGCTGCTCATGAGAAGTGGAAATACTTCAAGAAATAAATCTCGCCCCGCCCCCCAAGGAGCGAGCGGAGTCCAGGATTTTCGCAACACTCCGAGGTCAGAATCATCTCATCTTTCTGACCTCTCATAAGATTCATGACGAGCATACTCTGGCCATAAGGACATGCCCAAAGCGCACCGAGTGCCGCGAATTAAAGTTACACTTTCCCCGCTGGAGGTAAGTGAAACCAAACGCAAAAGTCTGGTGGGCCACAAGGACCCCTCTTTGTTCAACATAACCATGTTTACGATTTGAAGACACCAACCGGAAAATTGGCAGGATGTTCTTTTCGCCGTGGAGACCATTCGGTTTCTGAGTTAGTCAAATCTTATGCCAAAGACTTCAATCTGCAGCAATTAGTAAAATAGGGTCTGATACTAGCTCATGAGATCTAAAGTTAGCTACTCACGACTGATACTTTAACATGAAGTAATGACTCGGATGGTTCTACCAGAGATAGGCAGGTTCAAGACAATCGGACAGCAGTTTGTCCTAATTGCCTGCTGTCCATAGCTTCTAGCTTATGCCAACGGGCATAGTACCTTTTGCCAGGGATGAGACGTCAAATTCGGCTTACTCATGACTTCCCGATCAGCATCATTGGAGCCACTTGGAGTCCTCTCCGAAACAAAGCCATCCTGAGCAGAAAATTGTAATGCGCCCCTATCCTTACTCTTTATTCCTCCACTTTCCACTTGGATGTCCTGGAAAAGTTGAGCTTGTAACACTTGTCGACCCCAATCGCTATCATCTCCATTGTCAAAGCTACCCACCTTATGGTATCCTTAGGCATGGAAGTTCTACTATAGACAATTCCGGTGCATCGCGTTTCTTGTAATTCCCATGTTATGATTTCTAAAAGCTGAATCGACTTTGGCCCTGGCAGAATAAACTAGGAAGTCAATATACCTGTGTCGCAAGAGACTCCGAGACTGCACGCCACAGAACATGTAGTGGCAAGGAAGAAAGGGCCAATGACAGACACTCTGTTACCAACATCAACGCGCAAAAGAACATCCTACAAGTAGAGAACCAATAATTTCAAAAGCATGAAAACAAGCAGTCTACAAAGCAAAGATTCCAAACGATCACGTAGCGAAACCGACGAATACCACCCAAAGAACCGCCTCAAATATCACAGCAGAGGAACACTTCAGTACCAGCCAAAAGGCCGTTGGATTTATCCACATATTATTACACATCTCGACTCCTCCTACTATCTCATAGTGAGACGACCTAGCCCTCTCTCACTATCTCATCCCAGCCTCTCCATCCGTCCTATCCATGCTATCAAATCTCAGTTATCTCTCCTCTCTCTCATTTCATCTCATCGCAGAGTGGCGTGAAGGGGAATGTTTAAATTACACAAGACAATCGGCCAGGCCAATCCAAACCCATTCTTCCCCAGAAAAGGGAACGCAAACAGCTCCCGGGCCCCAATAGAAGACACCATAGTGGTGTGTATCGAACTCCATGCGCCGTATAGAAACATAACACAGCATACAATACACATACAAGCCCAGCCCAGCCTAGCGAGCAGAAGATCGAGGTATCTTCATCACTCAAGGCCCAAGGCGATTTTCTTTTTCCTCTTCGTCGCTATGCATACTGTACAAAGAGCAGCGCCCTCCATACGAAATCAAACCTCCTCGCTGAAAACGACAACGAAAGTGGTTGAGAAACGAAGCGGCGATGTGGTGACATCCAGATACCAGAACGAAATCGACATAATTCCAAGCCGGTCAAGAGATTATATATAATCCCTCCCACTCTTCTGCAACTCAATCAAACGCCATCCTCTCGTCTCAGGATTATTCACATCTTCCGGAACTCGCGTGACGCCAATAGCATAGGTGACGAGCTGGACTTTATCCTCCATGCCCGCAGCAAGATCATTCGTCTTCGCATTCCTGTACACATGCACCTCCTGCGTTCTGCACGTTACGATGAACACGGGGATATCTCCCGGCTCTAGGATTCGCGCTGAGAGGATCTCCACGTTCCGGATATCGAGAATTCGGCCATCGGACTTCAGGCCTGCAGTGGTGTATTGTTTTGACAGTGCATCGTAAACTTGGAATTGAGCTGCTGAGAGCCAGAGACGTAGTGTCTCGGTGTCGCCCTTAACATAAGCGTCTAGCACTTCAGGAAGGATATATTCGCGCATCTCGCGCAGGAAAGGCTCCATCTGGAAGCCTGGGTCCATTTCCCTGAACTTCTTGATGACCATTGCTGTCTCGTTTTCTGCGAAGAAGCCAGCTACTCGGTCGGATATGCTGCGTGCGGTGGAGATGAGAGGGTTTTCGGATTCGTTGTAGACGGATTTGAGTCCGAAGATGCCTTGCAGGACTCGGTTGGAGTCGCGGAAGTCTCGCCACGATTCTTTCCATGCGGCGTCTTTGTGGAGAGTGACATTGGTGCCGGCGCTGTTCTGGTCAGTAATGTTGGAAACTTACGGAATTCGGATATGCTTACTCTGGGTCTTCTTGAGCGACTTCAACCCGTCTGCCGTGCATCCCAAGCTTCGCAGCCTCCTGCGCCTCTCGCAGCTCTCTCGCCTTCTTCCGCTCCTCTTTCTCTACCCATCCACCATATCTCGAACTGCTTCCATCATCGATGACATTCTTGACATTCTTGTATGCCTCAGTCTCTCGAATTGGTCGTGTCCCCTTCTCAATCACACTCGCTGTAGCGTTGACAGTAGTTCGCACACCCTTGACAACAGGCGTCTCCCATGTCCAAGCAGCTCCCTTCCCCACAGCTCCAGCAGTACCTTTCAGCACCTTAGCAGTAGTCGATGAAACCGCACCCGTAGTCTGCTCATATGCCTCCCGAGCTCGTCTCACAGACTCGTTCTCGGTAAATTGTTGAGCTCCAGCAGCCAAAGCCTTTGTAGACTCGTTCCACTCCTTCGATGCCTTGAACTCGGTCTGCAGCGTCTCAGTGAAGACTTGCCATGGCGATTTGTCTCCATGTGGCGGAGGTGGAGGAGGAGCTTCCTTTTCCTTCTCCTCTTTCTTCCCTTCCTCGCCTTCACTCTCGCCCTCCTTCTTCGCCTCCTCTTTCTCACCAGAAGCAGACTCCGCGTCCTCAGCCGAAGCTTTCTTAGCAGACTCCCCCTCAGCAGGCTCTTCTTTTGGAGCCTCGGCCGCCGGCTTTTCCTTTCCTAACCTCGAGCTCTGGTGAAAACTTCTAGAAGATGCTAATCCCGGCCCAGCTATTTCATCTGGCAGAAACCTTGACCGTAGAGGCGATGGCTGTAAAGGAAGTGCGGATCTGGTATTAGATGATAAGGAGCGTAGATTCGAGGTCTGATTCTGCTGCAATAATCGTCTGTATACCGCCGCGTGAGCAGCAGGTCTTGCTACTGAAATGAACTGGACATTGGAAGGCGTTCTCGTCGCCGTGTTCCGAAGGCTGTTCATGTCGACCGAGTATGCTTCAAAGATTGACTGACAAGAAAAACAATCGCAAGGCTTGTCGTAATTAAAAGCTCGAGTCGAGTCTAGAAGGAGAGGACGAAGAATGGTTAAGCAAGAAGTTTGATTTGATTTGGTCGCATGCAAAGAAATCACAGCAAGCGACAGCGGCGTTCCAAACATTTTCGCCGACAGATTCTCGTCTTTCCAGGGTCACGGCTTTCTCCGCCTTGGCAACAACTTTCTTCGAGAACCTCGTCAACACCAATGCATTGATCGTGACATTGAGAGCTTCATTGTTCACCACCACGCAGCCATGAGTCGAATAGCCTCGAGGCGCCTGCTGGCCCAATCGCCTCTTCAATCCTTTCTTGAAACATCACCAGCATCTCGACTTCCTTCACAATGGCAATGTCTCCGCCAACTCTCAACCACAGCATCCAAAAAAGCAGAAGGAGATCCCCCCAGACCAGCTCCCGCCCAACGAGCCTTCCCATCCTTCGGCACCCCTAGAAACAAACCCGCCGTCGCCCCTCGTCCTACCTCACCTTCCATCCACCCCAAAGCCGCTACCTCGGACCTTACAGGCCTCGCCGACATGTTCAGCAAGCTCATCGACGAGAACAAAGGGCAGCGAGCAAGCGAGACAGCTCGCCGAAGCATGAGATTCGCCGACTCGAACTTCTCATCTGATGGAAGTGGGAACTTAGTCGCGAGAGAGGGCGAACATGTCGAGACGGCGTGGCAGCTGCATATCTATGCTACGAGACATAATGTGCATATCACGGTTGTGAGGCCGCCGAATTGGTACCATCCGCAGACGGGCAAGAGATATCCTGAGAAGGGGGACAATAGGACGGTGGCTTTGTCGTTGGCAGCTGGGAATTTGGGATTCAGGAAGTCGGGCAGGAAGCACTATGATTCTGCGTTCCAGTTGGCGTCGTATGTTATGGGACGGATGCAGGAGTCGGGGATGAATGCTTGGATTAGGGAACTTGAGGTCTTTTTGAGAGGGTTTGGTGCGGGAAGAGAGGCTGTCACGAAGGCTCTTTTAGGTACGGAAGGGAGATATCTCAGAGGGAAGGTGGTGAAGGTGTCGGATGCTACGAGATTGAAATTTGGAGGAACGAGGAGTAAGAAGCCCAGACGTCTGGGTTAGATGTGAATTGGTTTCGCGGGAGCAGTGATGAATGTACACTACATGCATGGGACGTTGTAGAAAACTTGTAACATAAACAGAATCTGGCTGGTATCATCCGTCCTGAACGCCTTTAAAATAGATGCCCTCCGATATGCTTAGAATGCCAAATCATGAGCCTCCTGAAGTCCTTGTCTTCTTCGCGGGAGCCCTCTCAGCAGGAGGCACAACTCTGCCAGATGTATCTCTTACTTTGCCCTTCCCCTTCCCACTCCCACCTTGTCTTCTCTCTTCCTCACTATCCCACTCATCATCCCGCGAAAATTCCACACTCCTCCTCTGCAGACTCGTATCCATATCCCTCAACATCCCCGACCTCTCATGACTCTCATTCCTCTCCTCATCATCCATCAACTCCCCGTCCGCAGTCTCGAAATCTGGGGGAGCAATCCACTCCTTGGGAACCACACAAGGTAGCGCAACGCCAATACTAGCAGCTCTATTCAACCATCCTGGTCCAGGCCTTCCAGTAAGCTTCTCACAGAGGTAAGCTGTGAAGTGATTACAGTTTCTAGTGAGCAGATTGTATGATGTGCCTTGAAATACGTCGGATGCTTCTTTAATAATCGCGTCTATTTCATTTTGTGGTTGGACTGTGAAGCCGTGGAGGATCTCGCATTGGAATGTCCCTCCTGGGGGAACGGCTCGAGGTGGGGTGTAGTAGACGCCTGTAAGTCCTCTTCTGTCATGTCCTCCGTATGCATATTCTCTGTTGTTTATGACGACGCCGGAATGGAGGAGTGATGAGCCGATTGTCCATAATACCGAAGCTAGTTTTCCAGGCTGGTGAAGTTAGCTTGGTGCTCTTGAAACTCGACTGATGTGTAAAGCTGAAGCTTGATCGTACAAAGCCAATTGACAATGAAGCTGAAGCTCCAGCTCTACTTGTACTTGAACGGAGTATTTCGGCGCAAGCTTCAAAAAGAGGGGTATCTCACAGGTAATAAGTCGTAGACATTGATCTTTATCTCGGTCTTCTGCAGCGATAGCGTTGATCGATGATTTGATTTCCTAGAGTTCTTACTTGGTGCCATTGTGTATTGAGTTGCAGAGTGTTGGGTTGCTCTTTCTTATGGATTGATCTGTATTCACGATCTGAAGGTCCAAGGATAGGATGCGACATGTAAAACGAGGTGGAACTCACGCCCATGCTATCTATCACTTCACCTCAGCTTGGCCTGTGAGTATGATATCAGCCGGAGCCGCATCCGTACTTGAAGCCAGCCGTCTGGGCATTAAATCGGGCCGCGAACGTAGTGAGGACTCCACTCTTTCCTACCATAAAAATTCTCTTCGTCTCATTCGCAGAGCTTTCGCCCTCTCTCGTCGAGCCCAGGTCCAGTCCCTCCCTCTCGTTCGCTCGTCAGGGCAGAAGCCCGGATTCTTATTCGTCGCACAATCTTTGGGCAGCGAGAGAGAGGTTTGGCTTTCTTCCAACTCTCTCACTGCACTGCACTTCAACAAGGCTGAAGTAGCCCACCCCTCATTCACGACGTCGTCCTTCACTGCCCCACGTCTTTTCTCTTCTTTCACCCTCTCTTTACAACGGTCTGCGGCAAGAACTGCGACCCGAAATCAACACCAGAGCCTGCTTAGCTGCACGGTCTTACTCACCTCTACCTCTACACCCACAACAACCACACAAAAACGTTCTTTCGCCGCAAAGAAGAAAATGCCTCCCAAGAAGGCCGTCAAGGAGGAGAAACTCCTGCTGGGCAGGCCGGGTAATAACTTGAAGAGTGGAATCGTATGTAGCTCCCATCTCCTTTTGCTACTGCAACAGCCTCTCAAGCCATTGAATGCAACTGACAATATCTGCAGGTCGGTCTTGCAAATGTGGGCAAATCGACTCTCTTTCAAGCTATCACCAAATGCCACCTTGGTAACCCCGCCGTAAGTACCGACATCCACTCTTCCCTACACCGCTTCCTTCTAACCAATACCAGAACTTCCCCTTCGCAACCATTGATCCCGAAGAATCTCGTGTCATTGTGCCCGACGAGCGCTACGACTGGCTCTGCGAAAAATACAACCCCAAGTCAAGAGTTCCTGCACATCTCACCATCTATGATATTGCTGGGTTGACTCGAGGTGCCTCAACTGGTGCTGGTCTTGGAAATGCTTTCCTGTCACACATCCGTGCCGTCGATGCTATCTTCCAGGTCGTCCGATGCTTTGATGATGCTGAAATTATTCACATTGAGGGAGATGTCGACCCAGTCCGGGATCTGACCATCATCAGCGAGGAGTTGCGGATCAAGGATATCGAGTTCACTGAAAAGGCTCTCGAGGCATCCAAGAAGTTGACCAGAAGAGGTGGTCAAAGTCTTGAGATGAAGAAGCTCAAGGAGGAAGAGGCTTGTATCGAGAAGGTACTTGCTCTTCTTCAAGGTGGTGGTGACGTCCGAAAGGGCGACTGGAGCGCAAAAGAGGTATGTGAAAAATTTCTCCTTCCAGTCTTCCCAAATCCCACTATCATGATGACAAAAGGCCATGAGGCCTGATAATCCCAGCTCGTCGAATGCCTCACATAAAATGTAGAGAGCATATTGAGATATGAAACACGTTCTGACTTAGTTTACCTTCTTCTACTCTGCAATGGAAAGCTTCATCCTATCAGACGCTGACTTTGAACATAGATTGAGTACATCAACCCTCTTTTCCTCCTCACTGCCAAGCCTGTTGTCTACCTCATCAACCTGAGCGAGAAGGACTACATCCGAAAGAAGAACAAGCATCTCGGAAAGGTTATGGAATGGATCAAGGAGCACGCTGCCGGCGACCCAATCCTACCCATCTCCATCTGCCTCGAGGAGCGTCTCACTCAATTCGAGGGAGGATCTGAGGGCGCAGATGCAAAGAAGGAGCTTAAGGAGCTTGGTGTTGAATCCGCCCTCCCCAAACTTATCACTGTCATGCGCAAGGTCTTGAACTTGGGCAGTTTCTTCACAACCGGTACTGATGAAGTCCGGCAATGGACGATCCGGAATGGCACCAAGGCACCACAGGCTGCAGGTGTCATTCACGGTGACTTCGAGAAGACTTTCATTCAAGCTATCGTGTACAACTTCTCCGTCCTCAAGGAATTAGGAGATGAAGCAGAGGTCAAGGCGAAAGGCAAGATTCAGACGAAAGGAAAGGACTATGAGGTCCAAGATGGTGACATACTCCTGATCAAGGCTGGCGCAGCTAAGGGTTAATTGCAATGATAATTACGATCTCATGAAGCAAGTCCTTTTCTATCTACCGATGTGGTGATAGCTACTAGGACTTATGGCTTGTAGCTGACAATGACGGAAATCCGACTGTTGTCCTCGGAAATGGGATAGTGGCGGTGGGAGATACCCTGGTCTTCGAATCGAAGTACCAAAGATTATGGAAATGAAATCCGAATCCAAGCAAAGCTGCCTTCTTCCTAATTTCACGTGTCTATCCGCCCCTCTTGTCTCCTACCAAGTGGCACATTCCAATCCTTTTCTCACAAACCATCTGTAGCAAGAACATAAGTCATGAGTCTCTTAAGTAACTTTCCATCAAGCTACAACACTCTCTCACGCTATTCACTGTCCATGATCTTAAGAGCCACCCACCTTGCAACATTATAAATACCAATAATTCCACCCGCGAGGCACACGTGCAAGGAAATCGGGGTCATTCGCAGTAGGAGAAAAATTGTTTCAAGTACTCAAGCTGCCCTCCCATTCGAAATCACATCCCTCGAGACTTTTAGACGTCACATGCAATGCTATTGTCAGTTGGATACCCTTGGCGTGTTGAAAGGTTGATTAATTTCTTTGCTTTCGGTTCTTCACTTGCCGCTAATGGTGCTGTTATTGTCGTTCTGCTTTTCTCTTCATTGCGTAATCTCATCGATGCAAACATTGCAAGAGTGTCCTGGAAGAAAGCCACGACATGTGATGGAACTTGTACTCTTTGTCTATTCAAAGCAAGGGCGCACATAGGCTTGGTAGAAATATTTGTAGAGGAAGTCTTGTCATGCTCAAGTCATCATTTCTAAGCAAGTCGCTTTATTTAACTTTAGTACTGAGGGAGTGGAGATGGGAGATTGCTGAATTATATACAAATGGCTTGACCATCCACCCAAAATACCTACGTGAATATCCTTATTTGGAAAGGTGTTTATCGAATAGATCTGTTTATGTCCACAGTGATGTATACTCATGCTAATCAACTCTCACTGTTCTACTTCACTCTTTCTTGTTGCAACGTAAAGGCTTAATAGGGAACAAAAGTAAAAGTTCTCTTGTTAGACTGCTTAGAATGGATCATTGGTGCTACGCAAGATACTTCAGTCAGTTAATGGCTTCTCGAATCAAGAACGGATAATTGACACGTGAAGATCCAGTTCGGAAGATCACAAATTGTGGGTAATACATCGAGGATTTGATCTTAATTCAGTTCTAGAGCCCACTCAGCAATTTCTATCTGAGAAGTCGAAGCGAAATTCTGAGCGCTGTTATTTTAAGATATTATCGTCAACTCACCACCCACTACCATTCCATAGGATCTTCTGCTACTCTTCCTCGAGAGTCTCGATCCTCTAGGAGTAGAACGGACGGTAGGAGTTCTCCGTGTTCTGTGTGCCTGATTTTGGAAGCTTTTTTTACTGGTAATTGTAGACATGCGAGACACGACATGAGCCGTCGAAACTCCGCATCACGAGTGAGCCTCAAGCTATAATTTTGAGGATGACTGGTTTTCCATTTTCGAGAAAAACTTCCAGAGTTCCTGAAGTTATTTGACTCTTGAATTTTTCGACTGAATCGTCTCGAGCCTTCAGATTATTGGCTGTTTTTGCAAGAGCACCTATGCAGATGTAAACAATGCACTTCGCTCACGGCGATCACAAGAGTTGTTGCGGTCCCACTTGTCTCGATTTCCTGCTGCCAACCATCCCACTTGCACCTAATACCCTAAATGAGACTCTAAAGCCGAAGGAATATCTGAGCTTCTCAAGCACGATCAGCTCGGTCCTCATAGGCTTCTGCAAATGTGAGGTGTGTCAGTGGACTAATGGCGCTGCCCCGCAGTGTCTGCCGCCTGAGCCCATTCCTTGGCCTTTCCTACGCCCAGCACATGTATTTCTTACAGAGCAATGCATAAGGTAATGGAAAAAAAGCCAGCAAGTTCTTAAAGTGGTTCGTATCATCGACAGCTCCTCGGTAAAGAGTGGGCAGACTTCCGAGAGCTGAATCGACTTGCTATCTAGTTCGTTGCTTATCTTCCGAGGCTATTTTGTCCTGAAAGGGAAATGTTAGCGATTCTGCGAGATCCTCCACTTGATTCGGCCACTGTGATGCTTGGATCTCCGTATTCCGAGAATTCTTACCAGAGATGACTAGTCTGTCGAGTTGGACCTTTCTCGGAGCCAGGTTGTCTCCATGCGTAGAAGCGTGTTCTGGAAATATCTTGGTACTTTGCAACCATAAGAGAAATGCAGGCTCCGGTCGAGGTTCCTGTGACATTTGGCCACTGGAAACTTGTATCTTGCTTTCTTCATCATTCCAATTGATATCCAGAACTCACGAACGAGCTCGCAAACGCAGGTATGGGAGGCCATCCGATAGCAGAAAATACTCTGCATGTAGATTTGGAAGTCCTCAACAGGGTTGTCACTGGTGATCCTGAACGGCTCTCTCATCATGCAGCGATTCGCCAAGATGACATAAAATTGAGCAAAATCAAGCAATGGACTATCACTTTCCTGATTTTACTGTGCAACCTGTTCCAGGTCAAATCTCCTCGTACCCATCCTTCAAGCCCACAAGACTGACAAACGTCAGCAGTACACATCCATGTTCTCAACTGTGGCAGGAGGTTTCGAGTTTAGCACTAAAGTTGGGCATAACGCTGGCCCAGGGGATGCGAATTGGATGGGTGCTGCTTATTCGTACATTTTTCATATTTTCCTTCGAGTCACAGCGTCGAGTTACTAACTGGTTTCAGGCTGACGCAGAGTGCCTTCGTACTTATCAGTGGACGCCTCGGAGCCATCTATGGTCACCATAGATTAGTACTGATCGGATGCACAACTATTGTTATCTTTTCAATTGTGAACGCCTTTTGTAACACCTACACTTCGTTCATTGTAGCACGTGCCCTTACCGGTATTGGAGGAGGTATGCTCATGCCCAACGCTGTTGCTACCTTGACAATCTTGGTGCCACCTGGCAAAGCTCGGAATCTCACCTTAGCCGCGTTTGCAGCTTCACCTCCACTTGGAGCATGGGTTGGAGCCATGCTGGCAGGAGTTTTCCTCCAGTATACAGCATGGAAGTGGCACTTCATCACTATGTAAGTCTTTGTTTGGCATAAATCTGGGGGGGGGGGGGAAACCAAGAACTAATGCTTTCGCAAAGTGCATGTCTACAAGCTGTCGCAGCTGGTGGATTGATGTTAGTTTTGCCATCAGAAGAACGCGCCGATCAAGAAGGAGGAATTGATCTTGTTGGTATACTGTTGGGTGTGGGAGGCCTTATCCTCTTCAACGTTGCATGGAAGTAAGATATATCTCCATGTATTACTTGCTACGATTTACTGATTCGACATCGTAGTCAAGCACCTGCACATGGTTGGCAAACTCCATATGTGATCGCTATCCTCGTTGTATCCGTATTGCTGATCGCAATGTTCTTTGTCTGGGAGAGCAAATTCGCCAAAGAGCCTATCATGCCACTCTCGATATTCAACACCCCCAGCTTTCGAGCGCTGATCGTCGTCGTCCTCTTCATCTATATGTCTGTAGGTATAACTCTCTGGGAGATGGTCGCCTGGCAACAATTCATCCGTCATTGGTCAGTGCTGCACATTGCAATTGGCTGGATTCCATATGGTGTGGGAGCTTCCTTTGCCGTTCTCGTCGCGGCATGGCTCATTCCTCGCCTCGATGCACAATATATCCTTGCGCTTGGATGTGTGACGTCCATTGGAGCTACCATTTTGTTGGCCACCATGCCAGCGCAGCAAACCTACTGGGCTCAAGTCTTCCCCGCGACAGTTCTCGGCAGTCTATGTCCTGACTTCGTCTATGTTGCGGCCCAAGTCATTGCCAGCAACAGTGTCGGCAGACGCGAGCAAGGTGTAGCAAGCAGTCTTATTGGTACTCTGAATCTCTATGGAAACAGTCTCGGACTGGGTTTTGCTGGTACGATCGAGGCTCAGATCGTGAAGCGAACGGGTAGTCAAGTAACGAGTTACCGCTCTGCTCTATGGTTTGGAGCTGCGCTTTCAGTGATTGCCTTGATTCTTGACTTGGTATGGCTAAGGATGCCGAAGGATGATCGTGAAGGGTGGACAGAGGAGTCGGAAGAAAATGTTTTTGAGCTGCGAGCAGGGCAAGATATGGTGGAAAGCAGCGTTCAGGGTACATCCAAAACGTGAGAAAGAAGGAGAGATCTTCCAAGTGGTGTACATGCAAGATGAACTCCTAGTAGTTCTGCAGATCAAAGATTGGAACAGATTAGAAAAATGTTAAGTAGCGAAGTACTGAAGACATTGTTTGATGGAGATTACAGCTTGTCTTACATTTTGGCTACCGCATGAATTTCGTTCGTAGTGCTCTCCTTTTGCAGTATAGTCTTGTGAAGAGCTTGCGGAACCCTGAGATCGCGACAGAAACAAGGCCCCCCACAAGTCACCGTGCTCAGTTGTCTTTCGATCTACATGAAGCGATGCACAATAACTTTCTCGAGTTCTTGGGCGAATTTATCGGAAAAGCTGCTGCAGCCCGGTGATATGTAAATGGAAAGATCAAGCATTCAAGAAACTGCAAGCTCGAAATATGACAGACCATACAAGAACCTGCTTTTAAAGAGACGAGAAAAACGTGGTAAAATATGTCCACATTGTTTGCTTTTTCCACTACCCATTTTCTACATTCTACGCTAGTCCTTGCGATACAATTTCCCCTCGCGAATGTCAAACAATCGACTCCGCGTATTTAAGCCATCTTGGTTCATCGCATCTTGATCGAATGGCCTTGTTATCTGGCACGGACTCATTATGACTCCAAGATCGATGCACTCTTTGACTCGACAAAAGTCCGTCCCTTATCATCCACAGCTTGCTCAGCCATCAAGATCTTGTCATCGGTAACGATACCTTCGATGACACCGGCTGCGATGACGATATTTCCATCGTTGACAGGCGGCTGGAACTGCTTGTGACCTTCGAAGGTCCAGGCTAGAGCCATGGCGATGGAAAAAGCTCCAACAACCAAAACTGTGTAATTCATGTTGAGGCTGGTAATTGGATGTGCCTGCGGCATCTAGTAGGAATATGTGTGTTAGCATGGACTACATCTGAGGCAGAATGGGATTTTCCTTACGAAAGCAACGATGACCACCAATACCGAATAAAAGACCGAGACGGAATAGATTGGTGTACCCCAAACACCAAAATTCCATCTGTCGCTCTCGGGAAGTGTCTTGCCACTTGTGACCAGCAATATCAAGGCAGGAAATCCTGTTTGTCCATATGTCAGCCGTGTCATGAAGATCAGCTGCTCTATATATAGGAACTCCTACTTACCAAAACTAATGATCATACAGACTGCCTGAGATCCTACAATGGCGTTGAAGGCAGCGTTGGAGAAGAGGTAGCTACGACCACACATCTGTTAAAAACTTTCACAGGAAGCAGATCCAGATACTCACATCAGTCCAACGAGTCCAACCAGGATTGACGGTAGATTGATGGACCAAAGCGGCAGATGAGACTTGGGTGTAAGCTCTACTAACCTAGAAGCTGTCAATAATATGCACGAGAGAGAAGTGTTTCTGCTTGATGCCTACTTAGAATTCCAGAAGAGGCCACCATCACGCGCAAAAGCGTAACCTTGTCTACTCATCGTTACTGCACTACCAAGGGCCGAGGTACCGTTGTTGACAAGCAAAATGAGACAGAAGACAATGGCGGCCGCATCGCTTCCAGTCCCTCGGCGGATAAGCTCAAGCATAGGTACTCTGCTTAAGTCGTCAGTATCGCATAGATTCGCGGTACAGACTCGCCCCAAATCTCTAGGGGGTTGGAGAAAGGTGTACTGACCCTGTTGAAGTGGACATGATGCTCTCCAGATCAGTGATCGAGAAGCCAACAACAATAATCCAGACTACCCCTATGCAAAATTGGCTGAGAATTACAATCAATAGGATTCGGGGTAAAGCCTTCTTTGGCCGATCTATTTCTTCGGCAAGATGAGTTGGTCCATCCAATCCCATCAGTGTTGCGAAACTACTGAAAAGACCAAGGACAACAGCCATAGCCATGGAACTGTATCTGTCGGCGGTATTAGTACATCTAATCATGTATCTGGAAGATCAGTGTGAGAACTTACCCTGTTTGATTGTTTGTCTCAACAAAAACAAATTGTGCGTCCGCTTTGGGAGCTTTAACAAGGAGTGCGATAGTGTATGAAATGAATCCAAACACCGTTGCATAGCCTGCATGACAAGTAAGTATTACCAAACAATAAGCAAGGGTTTGAGACCAAACTAACATCCAATGAGCTCCAGAGTAGGAATGCCCTTGAGTCCCCAAAGATTGACAAGCCAGCATATGGCGTCAACTGCCAAGTAGACAAGGAAGAGCTGCCATCTTTCGCTGACATCAAAACCTGGCCTGCACAGATTGACCAGTCCCAATGTGCATGTCGCCACGATAGCACAGCAGCCAGCATGGGTGAAGATCCAGCCGAGATAGTTGAACCAACCGAGCGGATAAGCAACTTGTCGTCGGTATTTTTCGGGTGTTAAAAAACAAGCGTAATGGTAAGCACCACCTGCACTATGTCAGCACAAGTTCAACTGATACCCAGCTACTAGTTACAGTTCTTACCTGCTGTAGAGAATCGAGAGGCGCACTGAGCGAAGGTCAGAATGATACAGACCACCGCGATGCTGGAGCCAATACTGGATAGAAACTGTCAGCAGAGATGAACAAGCATCATAGTTCGAACAGTGTACTCACAAGCCGTAAAGAACAACAGGAATTCCTCCAGCACTAAGTCCGAAAAAAATGATAAAGGACATTCCTCCGAAAACATTGATCGTGAGCCATCCTAGACTGACAGCACCCCAAAGTCCGAAGGTGTGAGGAATATGTTCTCCTTGAAGCTCAAGAGTAGGAGCCATACTATGATTGATGTTGCATTTGTGATTGAAAGTACAGAACGTATCATACAACAGCTTTCCAAGAACAGCTTCTGAAAGGGTGCTTGTGATATTTTGAGATTTGAAGTGGCCTCAAGAGACTTGTGGTTTTAAGAACAGTTGTTTAGACGGATTGTGATCTTACTTATATCAAGGATCTTCGCCAGAAGAGCACCATGATTGTATCACACAAGCATTGATACACAACTACATCTCAAAGACAAATCGCTATCATCTTGAGAACGTCAAGATAATCCCGCGACTCCCGCCCACCAGATAAGAGGAGCTGCAAATGACAGCTAGCCGCAACCAGAAAAAGGAGGCGATGTTATCGAAGGTGTCCGAAAGGATTGTGCCTGGTATGGCATGGCCGGTATTTGCCCCAGCTTCCACACTTTTTCGGATGATTAAGGTAGGTAGCTTTATCAATGTTCAAGGTTCACTCCAATTTGCCGCATTGCAAAACGTCTGCTCAACCAGTGCTCCTGCCCCTCCTCCCCCCCCGCCCACCCTACTACCTCTTTGCTTATATAAGCAGGGTCATGGATAGCAACAGATAGGCGAGAGCGAGACGTGTAGATAAGGAAACATGAGCAGGGCAGGGCACGGCAGGGCAGGGCAGGAGCCACCAGTGGACCTTGACGCCAACGTAATGGAACCAATGACCATAGGAACAGACCCCCATTTCCGTGTCCCGACTTTATCTTCTTTGTCAACTGCAAGATGCAGAAATCGCTTGATCCGAGGATATCGTATACCGATTGAGCTACGTATCGCAGAAGAATCATGAAAGCAACGAGATCACGAACTGGTCAGTCTCCTCTTCTTGCGTGCAGATTCCTTGGCCCATTACCGAGTCATCTCACAATCTCCTAGGATGCGCTACCTGCCGCCAAAGGCACCAGAAGTGTGATGAGGGCAAACCGACGTGCTTCAATTGTCGGATGCGCGGAGTTCAGTGTGGCGGATACGGTATCAAGCTCACAGACTTTGTTTCTCAAAGCACTCCCAATGGCCAAATGGTGTCGAAAGCGAGGAGAGGCACATCCAGCTCGCATAGCTCCACGCGTGGAAGGGCTCGGAGAGGTCACCGTCCCAGATCCCCTGCAACAATAACAGCTACACAGCATCATGAAGCTCGCAATGATTTTGATGCAGTCGAGTTATTCCTTTCACAACGGACCAATGCTTGCAGCAGTGTAGCCCCAGGCTACCATTTCTCCAATGGAGATAGCCTCCTGCCGGGCTCACAAGTACACAACAAAGTCAACTTCGATGTCGTGCAGGGACCAAATGAGATGAGTGTCTGCGATCCACAAAGATCTCATACTTCCAGTGGCGGGGAACACGAGCTTCTCGTCCCTGGAGCTATGTTCGATCCCAACTTCGACTGGAATCCAGATAACTCACGGGACCAGGAAGACTGGATGGAAGTTCCATGTAGCCCGGAGAATAGTTTCATAACGGGAATTCAAGATCTGAGCTCGTCCTCGCAGTCAATTGACGCTTCTCTGTGGTCCAATGTTGAGGCATTCTTCACCTCCGGAGGTCTTGGCCTAGTTCCGATGGATGAGCCTACCGTTATATCGTCGACTGAAACAGCTGCATATTTCCGCTCTGGTAGCGCCAGTGAGACGTGCCCAGAGGAGGAGAGTCTTGTCGTTGACCAGAAGATGCGCTTTTTCCTCAAAGATCCTGTGCTTCGACCTCCTCCTAGCGACCCTTTTGACCAATATTTGTTCAGTCATTGTGAGATTCTATTCCTATCTTCATTTAACTAACATTAGTGACCGCAGATAGGCTGACTTCCTTTTAACAGATATCAACACACTCTCCCTTCGCCTTTACCCGGTCAAACCAGATCAAAATCCTTATCGAATGGTCTACGGCTCTCTTGCAACAGAATCCAAGCCCCTACTGAATGTCATATTGTTTGCTTCTGCTCTACATTTGTCAAAGTTAGGCCAGCTACCTAGCTTCGCCGTCAAGCCCTATCGAGTGGCAATGAGAGACTCCTTTAGGGATGCTCTACAGACAGAAGATGAGGCGTGGGGACTTGGCGCCACTGTCCTCTTATCGGTCGCGTTTGATGTTGGTTCGCACTTTAGAATTACCTTTTCACATCGAGCTGATATAGACAGGTAATCGGCACTGGTCTTGATATCTGGAGCTCTAAGATCGTCGGTTGTCGGCGGCTACTGGAGCAGGGTCTTTCCAAATCGAAGGGGAAACCGAGTCCAGCAATGAGATGCGTAATGCTGCAATACAACTGGGCGGCCATTATGGGTCGGGTTATTTTGAGAGGCTCACAGTCGCCTGCCTTCCTTGATGAGATGAAGCGCATTACCATAGGTGAGTGATCATTTGTTTTTGCATTGTGTTTGTACTGACCGACATTGCTTGAAGAACCATCAGCTTTTGGGCCTCAGCCTGAAGACAGAGAAATGGCTGCTCACCAGTCTCATTGGTGGAATAACCTGCCCGACTATCGCATGCATATGCTCTTGCAGGATGCAACTGATCTCTGCCTCGAAGTCGACCAGCTCAAGTCAACGCCGGAGAAAGTTGAGTCCTTGCTCCAGCTGATGCCGCGTGTCTCTACTCTTATCAACAAGATTCAAGATTGGCGACCAGATATCTCTGCGGTTGAGCCAGAGTACGTCGACTCTGTTGAGCACTTCAACTCCATATGGAGAAAAGGAATTCTCTGCTTCGTCTACCATGATATATACTCTCTGGACTCTAGCCACGAGCTCATCCAAACTTGTGTCGAGGCGACGCTTGAGCCATTTCGACAGCTATCATGGCTTCAAGCTTGCCTTTTCCCCTTGTTCATGGTTGCAGTGCACGCTCGAACAGGCCAGGCTCGGGAATGCTTTGAACATGGGTTAATGCATATGCACACATCTTTGGCATTTCAGACACCACTTTCGGTTGTTTTGGTCCTGAAAAATATATGGGAGCGGTTAGACAATGATTTGGATGGTCAAACTAGATGGAGAGATGTTATCAAGGAAATGGGGATGGAATTGAATATTCTTTTGTGATCGACAAGAACGAGTTTGATGGTATTACAAGAACCGAAACAGGGAGTGTTGGTTGAAGAATCTACATTTCTAAACTTCGTCGACAAAGTGTCTCCATGATAGAGTGGGTGTTACGGCACGCCAGGCATCTTCTCATGGCAATAGCCTTACTTAGGTCAGCAGAGTCGTTCCGAGGGATCAAATAGCCTCCGTCAAATCGACCTCAGTGTAAGTCCACACCAAAATGAGCCAAGATACCAAAGCTGATTTAGGGGTGCTTGTTAAAGCTTCACGGTTTATTTATTGCACGTGGCCTTTGGTCTGAGCGGAAACAACATATATTGGATAACTTCGAACATCAATCTATTTACGCCGTCGCGACAAGCGGTCTGGAGACTTCCTCGCCTTGGATACTGCCATATCCGAAAGGATCCTCCTTGCCTCCCAGAATTATGATTGGGTCTTTCCCATCTACATGTCCACAATTCGGATGACTGACTGAATAGCCCAATAGCGACTGGACTTCTGGCTCGAATGTCTTCAACACTTCTGGTTCAATCGCAAGATATTGATTTTCATCGGCTCGCATCGATCCCCTGGTCATGTGGCAAGAGTAGATGATTCGTCGTTCGGGCGGATTTGTCTTGTTCTCTCCAGCACCATGCCAGATGCTGCCAATGATGAAAACGGCGTCGCCCTTCTTCATCTCGCAAGTCGAGCAAAGCGAGCGATCGGCAGGACCGCACATGGCAGCCTCGGGCCATTTGTGAGAGCCAACAATGACTTGAGTAGCTCCATTCTCGAAGTTGGTATCCTGATTGTCAGGGAGTCAGCATCATTCTTGCGAAGATTTTCCGGGCCGGAAGACCTACCACTCCAGCTAACAAGAGACCAAGGAGGGAGCTTTCACCACTACCCTCAAGATGATCGAAATGTTGTGCCATGTCGTCGCGGTGGAGCTGTTGTGCTGTCGACGGAGATCCTCGATTGAACGCCTCGGAAACGGCCAGGACTGGGTTGGAAACGCTCTTGTACCTCTTACCATCCCGATAGACAGTGCTATCATAGATTGTCAGCACTACTTCCTCCCAAAATCGACACCGGCAATTGCGTCTCTCTGAGTTACTTACTGCTCTTCCCTGAGCAGAGCCTTCGCTGTCTCTCTGTAAGTTGGGTGGTTTATTGCCTTGTGGGCGAATGTTGGAGATTTGCCGGCGAAACCACTAGCAAGATGTCAACGGAGCTCGATCCAGGCAGACGGGCGAGAGCACTGACCTCAGAGGGGGATCAGCTGCGTCGAACAGCTTCCCTACGTAGGAGCCGAGCTTTCCCCAGTACTGCTTAGCTTCTGTGTGCATTTGATCAATGTCCTCCGGCTTGACAAAGTTCTTGATGATGATTCCACCATCGCGCTTGATAATCCTGACAATCTCCTCAATGGGAGCCGAAGCGTCCAATTCGGTGACTTCAGGATTCTTTGCTTGATGAGGTGGGTTCGGCATTGTGTCTGATGAGGAGAATCTGTTTACTCAATTATTTTCGATTGAAGATCTTAGAAGTTGGAAGGTCTTTGTGATTCTTGTCAGAAAAGAGAACGAAGTGGTGCTTTTGTTGCTGTAAAATTGCCTGGCTAGACTCCAGACCATGGAGAAATATATGGCTACCATTAGGTAAATATCAAAGAACATGACAGATGGAGCATCTCCCCGAATCGCTCTGCACTCGCCTCAATGGTCACCCGCAGTATTGTAACCGAAGTGGGGCAGCAGGATAGGTTTCCCTAAGAGGAAAAAATAGCCTCGCCTAAATTTTACCGATGGATACGAGGAAGAAAACATTGGCACGCACGACTCGATTCTGGATGAGCAGATACTTTCCGAGCATACACGTAATACTTTGCTGTTGCCTCGGTCTGGTTCGGTCGATCAATATCCAGTTGGCCGACAGGTAGGATATACGCCTGTTATTTCATGGCGGGACGAGCATTCTGATTGACTACTAACTCTGCACTAAGTTTGTCTTTTGCTTCTCAACAGTGATCATTTATTGTTCTTCATTCTTCTACAAAGAAAAATCAAAGAATTCGTCTGCCTATCATTTGTTGACTTATTGCATCACGCGCTGTTAGAAGATATACCAAAACCAAGTCCTTTCCTCAATTTGAACCTCTTCAGCATGGCTGCTGTCAAGCACTTCTCCGCCTCCGCAGACCCTCATGAAGTTCATCAGTATCTCAAGGCTGACGGCGTTGTGGTAATTGAGGGAGCCGCTAGCTGCGAAGATATGGATGCGGTCGTTGAGGAGTTGGGCAGCATCGCTAGCGGGCAGACATTTGCCCTAGCTGCGAAGAGCAAACTATTCGCAACCAAACACCTTATGAACCCCCTCTACATCGATCTGGTGAAGCGTGTCCTTACAGACACATGTATTATCTATTACGAGCAAGAAAGGACTGTCTCAATCTCCGAGCCACAGGTCTCCCAGACATCGATTCTCTCAGCACAACCAGGTTCCGCACCTTGGGGTCTTCGCAGACAGGATGAATGCCATCACATCACACATCCAGCCAAAAGGGAGACGGATTTTGGCATCGCATATGCTGCTACCGACATTACCAAGGACAGTGGGGCAATCAGGGTAGTGGTTGGGTCGAACAACTGGACCGATGAGCGCGATCCGACTGAGAAGGAGGAAACACTCATTGAACTTCGGAAAGGCGACGCAATCCTCTGGTACGCAAAAGAATCCATTTTCAAAACGCACTATTGACACTCCTTTCCTCATTCTGACAATACACTAACTCCAATCCCAGTTTAGGGTCAGTCTTCTACGGTCAGGCTAGAAATACTACCGACTCGCCAAGTGTGCTCTTCAACGCATTCTCTACTCCCGGATATCGCCGCCAGGAAGAAAATCAATATTTAGCTGTTCCTTGGGAAGTAGCTTCACAATACTCGTCAGAAGTTCAGCGCTTCCTGGGATACTACGTTAGTCGTCCATATGGGGGTGCTGTTGAACACATGGAACCTCTTGACTATTTGAAAGTCAAGGGTGATTGGTCCAAGTACATTCCGGTTGACTTAATTTGAGGGGCTCGTGTCTGCTTGGAGGGAAGCGAAAAGCTCTGCTAGATGAAGACATGCTTGAGAAATTCTTGTGGAATGCTCTTTCGGGTGATTTCATCTAATGATATATTTGCGGACGGTACCTTCTTGATGATTTTGGATGATATTCGCTGTGCATATGACTCTTTCGTGCAGTTGTGAAACGCTGAGTGAGCAAGGGTTGCCATAATCTTGAGACACACCCTGAAACTTCACGATCATGATGATAGAGGGTATCTAGCACTCATAAAGTAAAATCTTCTCTTTTCCAATCTTGAAAACTTCAGAGGGTTCTCCTTGTACTGCTGCTGGTACGCTGTTTGCTTAGCAGGTGACATACGGAAATGGCAGCAAATTGCCATGCCATCGACTGTTGCGTACCATTCTTTCCCAGTTAGATATCGAGTTGAATATAGCTGTATGGTGAATCAATGTATATATGATGCTGTTATGACGCTTTCGCACCAGGTTCCTCTTGCTCCGGTGCTATTTTATCAGTCCCTCGAGCCGCCAGAAGGAAACAAAAGAGTTCGCTTAAGTTACCCGCTCTGGGGAAAAAATGCTGTTTCGCCGTCTCTTCACTTGGTGGACTATAGAGAACATTGTGGGGGTGGTAAAATGGGGGAGTTTATTGATAGTCGGTGTTGGAAGGTGATGTGATATTGCTGAAGATGTAGTTTTGTTGAAGACTTGATAGGGTCCACACGTGTTGGAAGGAAAGGTTTAAGGCCAAGGTAAATGGACCCCACTCGGTATCAACTTCATAATTTGCAAGAAAGACAATACACTGTAGATACCGAGTATGAGTTCTTGGAAACATGACTTCTGCCTTGATGGAAATGCACTGTAGTAAAAACGTGTGGAGAGCACTGATGATGTATTGGTCTGATTTAGAAACCCGAATCATACTGCAGTACTTTGAGTATTCATTACCCGAGAATGTGGCGCCGGTATTCCAGAGTTTGACAGCGAGGATGGAAATGACAGCAGATTTCGAGAATCAAAAGCGAGAGAGTACACATGCAAAATATCGCTTCAAGTGAGCCAATAGAGAAGCGAACCACGGTCTGCTAGCGAGGCGCGCATATATCAGTTCAGGACTTTTTCAGCTTCTGAGGCAGCCCTCGTGGCACGAAGTCGTAGAACCTCTTCCAGACATGTTTATCACTCACTCGAAAGCAGTTCAGCTGGATTCCTAGAGTGACGTATATATATGTGTAAGAACAACCTGGCAACCGTGCTCATGTGCGGTGGTGAAAGCTTCAAGAACGAGTGGTCGGACGAATGAACCATGTCAACGAAGTATGCATCGCCATTCCAACAAAATGTTTCCGTTTAAGCTCCTGTGTGGATTTTGGAGATAATCGCGTGGGTATGAGATATCTGTGATGTTCCAGAGCAATTAGAGGGGCATGACGCAAACACCTTCGCTTTTCGCGCAAGATGTTGGGAATCATGAGGGACGAGATACTTTGGACTAGTGTGAATCTTTTGTAATTTTATTTAATGTTATGTTTATGTAACCAAAAAGCTTGACAACTTCTGAATTGACTGAAGCAATGGGCAGTCTCCGAAGCAACGCATGAGACTTATGGACATGATACCGAGGCATAGACATGACAGCAATATATAAGCGACTTATGTTTTTTTAAAATTTGTCCATAACAAGCATTTAAGAAATTGTGGTTATACTGGTCTAAGAGTCGTTCCAAGTCAAATGAGTAGAGCAAAGGTGTTATTTCGCAAAATACGGGCAAGCAAGGTCATTCCGCACATCGTTGTGGGTTTCACTATGGAGGTTATTTGCGCAGTACGCGGCTATCGATAACGACACTATACACTGTCTGCTGTAAATTTCAGATATCAGAGTCGCTTTTATATTGCGAGCTACCATCTTGACCCAAAGGTATGACTAAAAACAGGAAGGATGACAGACAGATAACGTGAATAGGGTAAAAGTCCGGAATTCGTTGAGAAATAGCTGTTCTTCTGGCTACTGAAATATACAATGTGTAAATATTCTTGCGTTGGAAGTCTCATCACCTCACAACTTGGGGTTTATCTAGGCTCACATTCAGAGGCCCTCTGCCTCGCTGTCTGCCCTGGCTTGCAGCCATCAAAATCGATTTGTATACTTTGGATATATATATTGGCATAAAGACCACTAAACATACTCTGACTAAGTACGCTGAGATGAATCGCAACGGGAAGGAGAAGACTATGGAGATATATATTCCAACCATCAGAGCTCATGGTCATCGCATGGAACCAAACAGGCTGGAGATGAGGACTTTCATCGTGGCAATCTCGCTGAGACTAAATTGCGTGAGAGCGTTTCATATCTTCTGCATCTCTTTGACAGCTGCTGTCACTTCAAGCTCTGTTTACGTTTCACTACCCCACCAAGATCTTAAGCGAGTGTCGTGAGAACATCCATCACAATTCGCTCACCTGCCATTCGCTGTCAAGCCCCATATAATTGTCGTTGCGAGCCGTAAACACATCTAAGACTTATATCTGCAAATGCTCAGGGATCTCCGTAAGGGTTTTCTCCCAAGCTTTGAAGTGCCTTTCTCAACCACCTTCGAGCCTCCTTCCAGGATTATGCAGAACCATCATGCATGGCCTAGTGCATGCAGTGTCAACCCCTAATAATTCAATTTGGCCGACGATGTGGTTGTCCTCGCAATTTTTAGAGATGAGTAGAATACATACCAAGTTCACGCTATACCCCTGCCTCCAGAGTTAACTTAAGACCAAGCGATTCACCTGCAGGAAGACTCACTGGTCTTCAGCATCTCTGCCATGCTATCAAATCACGTCTGCCAGTTTCGATAGTCACTTTCTTTGCAAGTATTCAGCCTTTCTACAGCCAAATTAAGTATTTAAGGCAACAGAATCTGTACTGACGAACTACAAAAACATTCACGATCAGACGGCGTCCGACTCAAGGGAGATGTTGACCGCAGTGTTTCTGCTGACAGTATCACTAACTGATTTTATATGCCCTTCCTCAACCACTCAATCATATTCACAAATCTGCTCTATTATGCCCGTCTCTCGTGACCATGTCACTTTTTTCCAGACTTCACACCATACCTAGCTCTCAGGAAAAGTGAATCCGTACTGACATTCACAAATCTCTCCTCCCTCAAGGATAAAAATTCGAATTATCTCCTCTAGGAGAGCGGTAACAAACAAGATGCCATGATGGAGGGTCCTCTAGGACGCCAATGTCTGTTTACGTGAGTACCTCCTCATTGCGAGAAGACATTCAATTCCAAGAAGAGCAAGCGATTCCTTTATGTCCGATCCAAGTTCGTATCGCTCTGTCTGGTCTTTCATACAAGCTCAGAACTATTCCCCCTCATATCTCGCAACGCCAGACGGTTGTCAAAGTCCTATCCTCTGTCAGCTCCTTATCTCACCACCCACAACTGGCTCAGAGATTCAAGACTACTCAGTATCGACACCAACTTACGATCACATACAATATTTTCAAATGTTCTTGTGAGGAAATCCACTCTCTATTTTCTGCATCAGCAATAGGAGAGTGACCACATCCATATTATTGAACACATGGAATCTATTGGGCCATTTGGATCAGAATGAATGGCTGGGGAGAACGCAGTCTTTATGTACCTACATTGCGAAACCTCTTTTATATTGCTACATTCCAAGTCTATTTCATTGGTCGAATTGGCTTCTTCATCAAAGAAATGAAAGTCGACACTCTAGAAATCAGAGTAATATGGTCTGAACTCTACATTGTAGCGCCGCTCCCAAGATATAATTCGAAGCGCAAGCAGTAAGAGCACAATCATAATACTTCTAGCAGAGGTCAAGTGAGGCATAATTATCTGCACGATCAACTAGAAATAATGCTTTTGCTCTATGTTATCCAGCGCTATGAAAGACTCGGTCTCGCCTAATAAGCCAATCTCACTAACAACGATATCAGAGAAATGCATGTATGGAAAAAATGCATGGTATCCAGCGTGTCTTCTACAGATGTGTCTGTCTACGCAAATAAACGACGGAGAAAATCCTAGAGAGCAGGCTCAAGATCAAGCTTAAACTCAAACGATCGCCGGCTCAGACTCGCGAAAGATGATAGAAAGGATTGAATGTTTTCTTCTTAAGCGCCTCGTCCAGCACCAGCTCCACGTCCAGCTCCGCCTGCACCACCCATCATGTTTCGTGCCCTGTCATTTGTTAGCTATCACGCTCTAGAAATTGCGGACAAGTCCAGAAGTAGCCAATAAGGAAGAGGTATACTCACATCTCAGCAATCGAAGGATCCTGCATCAAGCTCGCCAGATCCGGCATTCCTCCACCCCCTCTTCCTCCCTGCGCACCCCCAGCCCCAGCCCCAGCGCCTCCCGCACCACCAGCACCACCAAACTGGCTCGCCATATCGCGTATCCGCGGGTTACTCATAAGATTCTCCATCATATCCGGGTTGCTCATCAGATTCTGCGCCATGCTCGCAAACATCGGGTTGCTCATGATCGCACTCAGATCTGGCATCCCACCACCCGCACCTCCAGCTCCACCACCAAACATGCCCGCCAGCGCGCTCAAGTCTGGCATGCCGCCTGCACCGGCACCAGCACCGCCTGGAGGACCGCGAGAAGCGACTTCGTCGTCCTCATCGCTGTCATCTCCGGCCTCGAGCTCCGCAACACGCTTCTTGGCTGTCTCGAATCCCTTCTTCATGGCGTCACTTCCGCCATTACCTTCGAACTCGATGCCCTTGCCGTACGCCTCCATGCTGCCCTTTGCGTCACCGAGAGCGAATCTCGCAAGACCTAGTCTGCTCCATGCCTTTGTGTATTTGGGGTCTGCGGCAACGGCAGCTTCTGCGTCTGCGCGGGCGGACTCGTGGTCCTTGGATGCGGAGTGTGCGGCGGCACGGTTGGAGAGGAAGATGGGGTTGCCTGGGAGGATAGCAAGTGCTTTGCTGTAGAGATCGATGGCTGTTGGGTAGTCCTTCTTGGCCATGGCGGCATTTCCTTGACTCTTAAGTGACTCTGCCTCCTTCTTTTGTGCTTCAGTCGGGGCGGCTGTCGTAGACGGACCTGCAGCAGCCGCTGGTGCGGGGGATTTGGACTTTAGCTTCTCGTAGACAGAGTAGATTTGGAGGAGAGTCTGGGAGTCCTTGGGAGTTGCATCTGTTGGATCGACCTTGAATGATTCGGCAATACATGATTGTGCGACTTCGACAGACTCGCGGTCTTCATCTGTAAGAGTGCCATCAGTGAGGGAGGTGCTGAGGAAGTCGATTATCGAAAGCGCGAGGCGCTGCTTGGTGGTAGCCATGTTGGAGAGGAAGGCTGCTTTGATTGAGGGACGTATCGATAGTAGGGATTCTAGACCGACGAATTTGATTGTAGGAAATTGTGTTGGTGGAGTTGAAGCTGTTGTGATGAGAGATACAAATGGAACTGGGATGAGGTGAAAGAGATAGAACATGCTCGATTAAAGCTGGTGGGGTTTGGATACTAGCGCAGGATCATGTGGCTCGACATGCCTTCTACCCCTCTGCGCAAGCCGTAACTTAGTCCTGGTACACCAAATGGGCAACCCGGATTCAACAAAACAACAGACTATCCACAAATTGACATGTGCTTGAAATTCCATAGGATCTTCAAATAATCTAGTTCTCAGATCAGATCAACTTTCCTTTAGGAAACCTGATCAATCGGCGCGGCTGTTGCTAAATGTGAAGCAGTAACCTTTTGATTTCTCGGAGGACTGTGCTGCACCAATTCCAGAACTCAGCCAACTAACAAGGCTCGTTATAGCGAGTATTGTATCGGCCTAATCGATCACATCTTATAATACTTCGAGAGAGTATAAGAAAGACTTCATGATTTTGCTTGAATAACTAACTACAATACAGACAGTGTCCCGATGTGGGAATACCCAATACCTTTCCGATGAACAGCATTTCAATTTCCCACTTTTGCCCACCCATGAATACATCTAGCAATGCCAGCGGTTTATAGTCCAGAAAAACCTGCTAAAGTCTATAAAAATGCTCAATTACATAATCTCCTCTGGTGATAGCCTTCCAAAACATCAGAAGCGTTCCCCAAACGCGTGACCAGAACAAGAATACTGATCAGATGGGTGGTCCGAAAAGGCGTGAATGTGAAGGATGCTCGTAGTAGTGAACAGTGAACAGAGAATGATGTAAGAGTTGGGGCCATTGCTCGTGGGCCCCTGGAACCGAGAACACCAAAACCACCCTTATACTTTAGGAATGAATAGTGAAGCAACGTTACATCATTTCCCCTTCAAATTTGTACTATTTATCAATGAATAGTTGCTAATCCTTTCACTGTAATTACATCTTCTAATTTGCAAGTGAGTCTTTCAGTATACTGCCTGTAATCACGTGGATCGACCCGATCCCAAAGCTTTTGAATCTCTTCCTTTAACGAGTCTACAAAGGTTGGTACAAAAGGCAACTTCTTCAACTCTTCTTTCATCCACCGCCAAACCTTCTCGATAACGTTCAAATCAGGAGAAGAAGGAGGCCAGTCGAAGCCTCGAATGCTATGTTGAAGCTTCGCAAGCCTTGCATATCCCTTGTGGACCTTCGAGCCGTCTTCTTGAAAGATATACTCAGGACCAAGCTCGTCAAATAGAGGAAAGACGATTGGGTAGAGTACTTGATCTCTATAGGCTCGAGAATTCACGCCTTTACAGCCTTCTTCCTTTTCGAGAAAGACTAAAGGGGATTTCCAATCCCAGCCAATTGCACCCCAGATCATAACAGTCACTCTCCCTGATCGATAAGTCGATTTAATACAATCCGAACACCTCTTTTCGTCTACTCGACGAGTTACCCAGATTCTCCCGTTCTTTCCAAGCTCAAATATACACTCGTCGCTCCATATAACCTTCCTCCAGTCTCCTCCGTCTAGTCGAGAGGCTGCCCAATCAGATGTACCCCACCAGCGATGGCTAAGAGCGAAATCGAGTCGTTTTTTTGCTTGTTTCCGAGAGATAAAGGGACGAGGACAAGCTATACAGCGTCGATAACCTGCTTTCCGGAGTTCTCGTCGAATCGTTCGAGCGGAGGCCTCAATTCCTAGAGCTCGCTTAACTTGTTCAAAAGTAGCTCTACGAGTACTCCAATTCTGAGCGATATATCTGATAATCCGTCGAATAGCCCTAGTATTCAAGAGTCTTCTCTTACAGGCCTTCCCTTTTCGCGTTGTCCGGCTCGATTTAGCCTTACAGATCCTCTGTGCGGTAGCTTTAGGAACCCCTAACTCTGCGTGAATTTGAGACCAAGATTTTCCGTCTACCCGCGCTTGTCGTACTCTAGCTCGTTTTGGCGTACGCCACATATCTCCAGACTCGTGCACCAGAGAAAATAATAAAAGAACTGTTTCTATGTTGAATTTGAGACGATTTGAACGCGTAATTGAGTTGTGAGAGGGTTTGAAAAAAAGAGAGTCGGAAATTAAAGAGGAGTGGTAATCTCGCTTAAGGGGCCCACGAGCAATGGCCCCAACTCTTAC